>Ga0196962_10000021_pt1 | contig 233612 bp, 166 predicted proteins | sample S3v_20metaG_FD_183186 | JGI IMG/M metagenome (GOLD analysis project Ga0196962, IMG submission 183186) | Soil microbial communities from Anza Borrego desert, Southern California, United States - S3+v_20 | ecosystem: Environmental > Terrestrial > Soil > Desert | place: USA: California...
GGCCGCACGTCACGGAGTGCCCGGACGAGGCGCTGGGCCGCGACGGCGGCCAGCGCCACGCCGACGCCGTGGCGCTGGGCGAGGCCGACGAGACGTGGCCCCTGATTGTCGAGGACGCCGCGCGCGGGCAACTGAAGGAAGTCTACCAGCCGGAGCGGGACGCCAAAGGGTTAGACCGCAAGCCGAGCCTCCAGCCCTACCCGAAGATTCCGTGGGAGACGCTCCACCTGGAACAGTTCAGCCTGGTCCCGAAAATGTTTCGCCCGCTCATGAGGCGATTGGGAGGCGGCTGGGGCTCGTTCTACGTCGTCCCGATAGAGACGGGACGGGGCTGCCCCTACGGCTGCGAGTTCTGCACCGTCACGGGCTTCTTCGGCGACTCCATTCGCTTTCGGACTAACGAGTCTGTCGTCGAGGAGTTGCTGCGGCTGAAAGAGCGCGCGCGCCGCGAGCGCGGGCAGGTCGCGGCCTTCTTCATAGACGACAACCTCGCCATCAACATCAAGCGCACGAAGTCGCTGCTGCGCGACATCATAGAGGCCCGCGCGCAGGTGCCCTGGGTCGCGCAGATCAGCGCCAACCTGCTCAGGGACGAAGAGCTCGTAGACCTCATCGCCGAGTCGGGCGGCAAGTGGGTCTTCATCGGCATGGAGTCCATAGACCCGCAGAACATGGCGGACGTGAATAAGAACTTCAGCAAGCCCGGCGAGTACCGCGCCGTGCTCGAACGCCTCGCGGAGCGCAACGTCTACGCCATCACGTCCTTCATCTTCGGGATGGACAACGACACAGTAGGCGTCGCCGGGCGCACACTCCGCGAGATAGAGTCGTGGCCGCCGGGCCTGCCTGTGTTCGGCCAGCTCACGCCCTTCCCGGCCACCCCGCTTTACGCGCGGCTGGAGAAGGCCGGGCGGCTCGCGCGCCCCAAACACTGGCTGGACTTCGCGCCGTTCGTCATGGCCCACACTCCCCTGAAGATGACGATTGACGAGGCGAGGGCCGAGACTTTGAGCGCGTGGCAGGCTTCATACAGCCCGGAGAGGAACGCGCAGGCGGTCGACGCCATCAAGGATCAGCACGTCAAGTATCAGATCATTCACCTGGTATCGCGCCTCTTCTTCCGCGGCATCTACTTCCCGCAGATGAACACGCGCGCCTGGCTCAAACTCATCGCACAGAACCGGCGCACCATCTTCAAGCTGGTGAGAGAATCCGCGAGCGCTTACCGCGGCGCGAGGAAGAAGCAGTCAAGGGGCGCGGCAGTTATCGCTAACGAGCAGTGAGGGCCCAGCGAGCATTCGGGCGCATCTCATCGGCTCGTCGAAGGTCAGTGGCCGCCGCCGTTTCTTACGGAGCAATTTTTGGCGGCCCACTCCACGATTCATTCGGAGCGCAGCGCGAGCATCGGGTCGACCTTCGTCGCCGTACGCGCCGGAACTAAGCAGGCCAGCAAAGCCACCGCCGTGAGCAGCAGGGCGATGACCGTGAAGGTGGCCGGGTCGGTCGCGCTCACGCCGTAGAGCATCTTCACCATCAGCCGCGTCAGGAGGAGTGCGGCGATGAGCCCGAGCGCGACGCCGCCCAGCGCCATCTTCAGGCCCTGGCTCAGGACGAGACGAAACAGGTCTCTGGGTCGTGCGCCCAGGGCGAGGCGGATGCCGAATTCCTGCGTCCGCTGGCCCACCAGATAAGAGATGACCCCGTAGAGGCCGACGCTCGCCAGCAGCAGCGCCACCGCCGCGAAGACGTTGAGCAGCGTCATGGAGAATCGCCGCGCCGCCAGCGAGTTGGCGATGATTTCATTCATCGTCTGGGGCCCGGAGATGACGCTCTGGCTGTTCTTGCTTCGGACGGCGCGGCGGATCGAATCCAGGAGAGACGGCATCGGCTTCTCCGTGTGCGCCACCACCCTCACGACGGCAGAACCCCCGCTCAACTCGTCGTCCGACAACGCCCTGAACGGGAGGTAGAGTTGTGCCTGGAGCGACTGCGTGTCGTCCCTGTCCAGGCCCCACTGCTTCACGTGCCCGACCACCCCTATAATCTGCCGCGGGCCCTCGTCGTCGTCGACCTGGATTCGCCTGCCGATGGGGTCTTCGTCCGGGAAATATTTGCGGGCGAATGCCTCGTCAATCACGGCGACGGGCGGGGACCGCTCGTCGTCCTGCCGGGAGAAGAAGCGGCCCCGCTTGAGCGAGATGCCCATGGCCGCAAGGTAGCCGGGCTCGACCACGGACGCGATTGCCATCGGCATCTCACTTTGACTGGCCGGTTTGGGCCGGTCGGGGAGCCAGAAGAAGAGGTCGTCCTCGGCCAGTATGGGGAATGCGCCGTCGGAGAACGAGGCCGCCTCGACGCCCGGTATGGAGTTGATCTCGTCGCTCAGTTCGCGCAGGGTGTTCCGCACGGCCTCGGGGCCGGCCGACTGCGTTGACGGCGGGAGGTTGAGGTTGAACGTCAGGACGTTGTCCGCGCGGAAGCCCGGGTCAACGTCCCAGAGCGCGTTGATGCTGCGAATCATCAGCCCCGCGCCGACCAGCAGGATGAGCGCCAGCGCGATCTCAATCGCGACGAAGATTCCCTGCGCGCGGCCACGCCCGCTGCTCGCCCCGCGCCCGCCTTCCTTCAGCGTTTCCGACAGACGCCAGTAAGAGGTCTTCAGCGCCGGGGCCAGGCCCGAAAGTATCCCCGTGAGCAGCGAAATCGCCACGGTGAAGAGCAGGACTCGGCCGTCCAGCCCTATCTCTTCCGCGCGCGGCAGCGTGGCAGGCAGCACGCTGAGCGCGGCCCGCGTGCCCCACTCCGCGACGAGTAGTCCCAGCCCGCAGCCGACCATGGCGAGCAGAATGCTCTCTGTGAGAGACTGGCGCAGTAAGCGCCGCCGGCTTGCCCCCAGCGCCGCGCGGACGGCGAATTCGTGCCCCCTCGCGGTCGAGCGCGCGAGCAGCAGGTTGCTGACGTTCACGCACGCGATCAGCAGCACGAAGCCGACCGCCGCCAGCAGCATCCACAGCACAGGCTTCACGTTGCCGACCATTCTTTCCTTGAGCGAGACGACCCTCGCGCCGTTGTCCTTGTTGGTGGCCGGATAAGCCGCGGCAAGATTACGCATCACCCTGTCTAAGTCGGCCTGCGCCTGCTCGATGGTCACGCCGGGCTTGAGCCTGCCTACCCCGTGCAGGCCCAGGGCCACGGCGCGATTCTCCAGCGCGGGGTTTTCCCACTGGCCGATGGGCACGTAGACATCCGACTGGCGAAAGATGTTGACTCGAAGGTTGAAGCTGGTGGGGATGACGCCGACGACGGTGTAACTCCGGTCGTCCAGGATAATGCCTCTGCCCACCACGTCGGGCGCGGAGCCGAGTCTACGCTGCCAAAGGTCGGCGCTGATGATGGCGACGGGCGCCGCGCCGCGCTCGTCTTCGCCCGGCGAAAATGTCCGCCCCATCACGGGCTCGACCCCGAGCATGGAGAAGAAGTCCGCGGAGACGAGTTGCGCGCTGACGCGCTCGGGTTCGCCCGCGCCGGTCATGATGAAGCCGTAAGTGCGCGAGACGGCCATCGCCGAGAACGTCCGGTTCTCCTTTCGCAGGTCGCGGAAGTTCGGGTAAGGGATGGCCCCCGTATCGAAATTGGGCTTACTCTGATGGAGCGTCACGAGCTGCTCGGGCTGCGGGTAGGGCAGCGGCTTGAGCAGCACGCCGTTGACGACCGAGAAGATCACGGCGTTCGCGGCGATGCCCAGGGCGAACGTCGCCACCACCACGGCGGTGAAGCCGGGCGCTTTGTGCATTAACCTCAGCCCGTAGCGCAGGTCCTGCCACAGATTCTCGAAGAGGTTGATGCCGCGCGCGTCGCGGCAGTCCTCTTTCGCTCGCTGCAAGCCGCCGAAGTCCCTCACGGCGGCGCGCCTCGCCTCGTCCGCGCTCATGCCGCCCGCGACGTTCTGCTCCGTCTGCCGGTCGAGGTGATAACGCAGCTCCTCGTCCAGCTCGCGCTCCGACTTTGACCTGCTCAGCAATGCCCGCCACAGCCTCTTCAACATCTCAAGCATCCTTTCCCGGCCACGCGCCACTGAGAACGCGGGCTCCTCTAGTCAGTCGATAGGAAAGGGATTGTATGGCGAGACCTATTGTCTGTCAATAGGAAAAGTTCGCGGCCTAAGCGGGAGGGGCCATCCCGAGCTGGTCAAAAAGGAAAGCGAGGACCTCCGACTCCTGGGCGATGCGCGCGCCGAGCGAGGAGCCGGCCCCGTGGCCCGTGTCGGAGCTGGTCCGCAGGAGGACGGGGAGCTTCGAACTCGTCGCCGCCTGGAGCCGCGCCGCCATCTTGCGCGAGTGCATGGGGTCGACGCGCCCGTCGTTGTCGCCGGTGATGAACAGCACCGCCGGGTACGCCGTGTTGTCCCTGACGCGGTGGTAGGGCGAATAGGCGTGGAGCGCGCGGAACTGCTCTGGGTCTTTGACCGTGCCGAGTTCGGGCACGTTAAAGGCCCCGTTCGGCGACAACTCGACGCGCAGCATGTCGTACCACCCCGCGTAACCCACGACGGCCCTGAAGAGTTCCGGGTGCTGCGTCAGCGCGGCGCCCATGAGCAGGCCCCCGTTGCTCCCGCCCTCGATGGCTAGCCTGTCCGGGGAAGTGTACTTCTTCTCGATGAGATATTTGGCACAGGCAATGAAGTCGTCGAAGACGTTCTGCTTCTTCGTGAGTTTCCCGGCCCTGTGCCATTCCTCGCCGTACTCGCTGCCGCCGCGGAGATTCGCCTCCACGTAGACGCCGCCCGCGTCCAGCCACAGGCGGTTCTTGCGCCTGAAACTGGGCGTCATGTTGACGCCGTAGCCGCCGTAGCCGTAAAGGATGGTCGGATTCTTCCCGTCGAGCTTCACGCCTTTGCGGCTGACGATGTTGATCGGAATCCTGGTGCCGTCCTTTGAAACCGCGAAGTCGCGCACGACCTGCGCGTCGTCGAAGTTGACGGAAGTGGTGCCCGCCAGGCGGGTCTTCGTGACCGCGCCGGTCGCGGGGTCGAAGCGATACCAGGTGAACGTCTCAAGGTAGCTCACGCTGCCGTAGAGAATCTCGTCCCCCTTCAGCCGCAGGCCGAGCAGGACCGAGGAGACCGGCTTGACGGGGACGGACGAAAGCCTTTTGCCGCCGAGGTCGAAGACGGCGACCTCCGACGGGCCGCCTTTCATTTCGGCCACGTACAGGCGCGTCGCCGCCGGGATGAAAGACTCGATGGTCGCGTCGCTCTCCGGGACGACCGTCTTCGCCCCGGAGAGCTTCGGGTCGTCGAGCGGCGCGGAGAGAATTTTACCCCGCGGCGCGCCATTGACCGTGAGCAGGTAGAGTGTCCCGTTCGGGCCGAAGAGTACGGACTTGACCTGGTCGGAGAACCGTGTGAGCTGCGTCCAGGTGCCGGACGGCCCGCGCAGGTAATGGGCGAACTCGCCGCCGTCGCCGTTCGCCACGCTGGCGAGCAGGTACTTGGCGTCCTCGGTCGTGCTGAGCGTGATCTCGGCGATCCGCGGAAACTCTTTCCCGATGACGTAAGTGTCCTCGCTCGTCTGCGTGCCGAGCTTATGGAAGTAGACCTGCTGGTAAAAGGTCATGTCTTCCGGCGGGCGCTCGCCGCCGCGCGGGAAGCGCGTGTAGTAGAAGCCGGAGGCGTCTTTGTCCCACTCCAGACTGCCGCCCGCGGTCGGGTACTGAACGCGCGGAATCACGTCAGGCAGTTTCTTTCCGCTGGCCGTTTCGTAAACGTGCGCGGAGCCGTCTTCGCTGCCGTTCTCCGAAAGCGAGACGGCGACGAAACGCCCGTCGAGCGACGGCGCGTAAAAGTCTATGGCGGTCGTGCCCTTAGGATTCAGGACGTTCGGGTCCAGGATGACTCGCTCGGAGGCGGGGTCGTCCGGCGAGTTCAACATCACCAGGAGCGGCTGGTTCTTCCCCGGCTCCGACTTCATGGCGAAGAACATCTTGCGCTGATAGAAGTTGTAGTAGATGGTCGGCCGGTCGTCGTACAGGTTCTTCAAGCGTGTGGCTATCGCCGCCCGCGCGGGCATCTTCTCAAGCAGTGAGCGGCTGAACTTGTTCTGCTCATCAAGCCAGCGCCGGACCGCCGGGTCGCCGGAGTCCTCAAGCCAGCGGTACTCGTCAATGACTTTGACGCCGTGATATTCGTCCGTGACCGCCTTCTTCGGCGTCGCCGGAAATTGAAGCGCTTGCTGCGCGCAAACCGGCGGCACTCGTACCGCCAGGCCGAGGAGGGCGATGCAGAGAAAGTAAATGATTGTGTGTTTCGTCCAGAATCGCACGATTGCCGCCTTTTATTGATGCCTGAATCAGGCAGGATTAAACGCGGCAGTTTTATCAAACTCGTCGTGTCGGGTCTTGGACGATCTTGCTCTGGGACGAAAACTGGCCCGGAGTCATGCCGACGATTCGCTTGAAGTTTCGGGACAGGTGACTCTGGTCGCAGAAGCCCGTTTCCAGGGCGACGTGTGAAATCGGCTGGCCTTCGAGCAGCAGCTTTCGGGCGTGGGCGATGCGGACCTGGGTCTGGTATTCGTGGGGCGGGAAGCCGACCTGGTTGTGAAAGACGCGGAGCAGATAAAAGGGGCTCAGATTCGTGATCGAAGTCAGTTGAGACAAAGAGACGTTTTCGGCGTAGTGGGACTTGAGATAGTCCCGAATCGTTTTAACGTGGCGTGGCTCACGGCCCGCGGGCCGAGGGGCTGGGTAATTCCCCAGATGCCGGCTGACGAACGCCCCCATCGTCGAGACGAACTCGGACTCTTGTTCGAGTGAGGAGATGTTTTGTTCGAGTTTAAGATGCAGGTTGAGCAGCGACCGAAAAATCGGGGCGTCGTCAACTACGAGCTTCGTGAAGTGTAGCGTCCCGAGGTCGCGCCCGGCGGATTCGGACACGATCCGTCTAAATGAGTTGGGCCTGATTCTTATAATCCTGTATTCGGCCCCGACCGATCTGGACGAATGCACCTCGTCCGGGTTCATTAACCCTAAGCTGCCCGGCAATGCGCTATGAGTCACGCCGCGGCAGACGGTTACTTCGACCCCTTTAAGCATGAGCAGGACGCAGTACTCTTCGTGCACGTGAGGCGGGTACTCGTGCGTGATGTTCGAGCCGCACAGCAACTCAAGGTCGTCCAAGTGCGGCGCGCGCCAAAATTTCCAGTGTGAATTATCGGCTTTAATTTTCATGTCAACGCGGGGCCGTCACCCCGGTTTGCCCGCCGGTTCGCACTATAGTTCGAACTTTCTACGGCAGCCGGTCCTCAGCCTCAAGGGCAGTTTCCACTGGTAGTGTTGCAAAATTTTCTTGGAGGAACAACATGTTGAGGGGGCCGAGCTTTCACGTCATACCCGCGGGCCGTGGCTTTGGGCGGGTGAGTTGATATTATGACTGTGTCTGGTGCTGCCCTTTTCGCGGTGGAAACACCTGCGCCGGTACTCGCCCCAAACCGGACAGTGAGCGGATTCAGGTGAAGAAAAAATTTTCTAAGGACCAAAAAATTATGGAACGAAAGCAAGCGACAGATTACCCGCAGGAGTTGTTAGACCTGTTCGACGAATACCAGCACGGCGACATCAGCCGCCGCGCCTTTCTCGACGGCGCGGCCAAGTTCGCGGTCGGCGGCCTGACCGTCTTGGCGATCTTCGAGAGCCTGAGGCCCAACTACGCCTGGGCGCAGCAGGTCACGCCGGACGACAAGCGCCTCAAGGTGGGCTACGAGGTCGTGCTCTCCCCGGCCGGGAACGGCTCGATCAAGGGGTACCTGGCCCGACCGGCGCAGGAGAAAAAGAGGCTGCCCGCCGTGCTCGTCATTCACGAGAACCGCGGGCTCAACCCCTACATCGAGGACGTGGCGCGGCGGCTGGCGCTCGCCAACTTCGTCGCCTTCGCGCCCGACGGGCTGACTTCGGTCGGCGGCTACCCCGGCAACGACGAGAAGGGCGCGGCCCTCTTCCGCGAGGTGGACGGGAAGAAGATGACCGAGGACTTCGTCGCGGCGGCCATGTGGCTCAAGCAGCGGCGGGACTCCACGGGCAAGCTGGGCGCGGTGGGTTTCTGCTTCGGCGGCGGGATGGTGAATCAGTTGGCCGTGCGGCTCGGGGCCGACCTGAAAGCCGGCGTCGCGTTCTACGGCCGGCAGGCGGGCGCGGACGACGTGCCGAAGATTTCCGCGCCGCTGCTGCTGCACTACGCGGGCAACGACGAGCGGATCAACGCGGGCATAGAGGCTTACGAGGCGGCGCTCAAGGCCAACAAGAAGGCGTACACGCAGCACATCTACGAGGGCAAGCAGCACGGCTTCCACAACGACACGACGCCGCGCTACGACGAGGCGGCCGCCAAACTGGCCTGGGCGCGCACCCTCGAATTTTTCAACAAACACCTGCGGTGAAGCCCGGTTACGCCGGCGACCGTCAAGACTCTTGAGGGGCGTGCCCGGCCTCTGATTCTCGTGGAGCCCGCCGGTCATGCTCCGGGGGTTGTGCCAAAATTTACGAGGGGGCAGGGGCCAGCCTCTGGTGAGCTATGAGTCATGACCTTCGACCTCCGACCCGAAACCCCGCGGCGGGCGGCGACGACAAGCGACTGTTAAAAGACGCGCTGGACCGGTCGCGGTTGTTGCTGGAAATCAACAACGCCGTGGTCTCCATCCTCGACCTGCGAGAGCTGTTGAAAGTCATCTCCCCCTGCCTGCGCCGGATCATCCCGCACGACGCGGCTCTCCTGACCCTCCGCGAGCCCGAGAGCGGACGGCTGCGGCTTCACGCGCTGGATTTGCAGACGTTCGGCCGAGCCCCCTTCGAGGAAGGCGTGCTCATCTCGCCGGAAGACACGCCCGAAGGGCAGGCCATGACCTCGCGCCGGCCCGTGCTGGCCGCGCCCGTCGTCGACCTCAAAAGATTCTCCTCGCCCTGGGTGCGGCACGCGGTCGACAACGGCGTCAGGTCGGGCTGCGCCGTGCCGCTCATCTCGCACGACCGCACGCTCGGCGCGCTGAGCGTCGTGAGTTTACGCGAAGGCGCTTTCACCGAGGCCGACGCGGAGCTGCTCGCCCTCTGCGCCAGCCAGATCGCCATCGCGGTGGAAAACGCCCTGGCCTACCGCGAGATCGAGACGCTCAAAAACAAGCTCGCCGAAGAGAAGCTCTACCTCGAAGAGGAGATTCAGACCGAATACAACTTCGCAGAGATAGTGGGCCAGAGCGCGGCGCTGAGGAAGGTCTTACGGGAGGCGGAAACCGTCGCGCCGACCGACTCCTGCGTGCTGCTCTGCGGCGAGACCGGGACGGGGAAGGAACTCATCGCCCACGCCATACACTCCCTGAGCGCGCGCCGCGAGCGAACGCTGGTCAAGCTCAACTGCGCGGCCATCCCGACCGGGCTGCTGGAGAGCGAGCTGTTCGGGCACGAGAGGGGGGCGTTCACCGGGGCCATCGCGCAGCGCGTGGGCCGCTTCGAATTGGCCCACAGGGGGACGCTCCTCCTGGACGAGATCGGCGAGATACCGCTCGAACTGCAACCCAAGCTGCTGCGCGTCCTACAGGAGCGCGAGTTCGAGCGGCTGGGAAGCTCGCGGACGATTAAGACGGACGTCCGCCTGATCGCCGCGACCAACTGCGACTTGCCGCAGATGGTCGCCGAGAAGAAGTTTCGCAGCGACCTCTTCTACCGCCTGAACGTTTTCCCCATCACGATCCCGCCGCTCAGAGAACGCCCCGAGGACATCCCCCTGCTCGTGAGGTACTTCTCGAAGAAACACTCGACGCGGATGAACAAGCGGATAGAGACGATTGCCAAAGAGACGGTCGACGCCCTCGGCCGCTACGCGTGGCCGGGCAACGTCCGCGAGCTGGAAAACTTCGTCGAGCGCGCGGTGATTCTTTCGCAAGGCTCAGAGTTGCAGGCCCCGCTCGCCGAGTTGAGGGCTCCGGCCGCGGCGGCCCCCGAAATTCCCGCCGCCGCGGCCGCGCCTCACGGCCCTTCACCCCTCTCGCTGGCGGAGGTCGAGCGCGCGCACATAGAGGAAATCCTGCGCCGGACGCGCGGCGTGATAGGGGGCCGCGGCGGGGCCGCCGAACTTCTCGGCCTGCCTGTCTCCACGCTGCGCCACCGCATGAAGAAGCTCGGCCTGCGTTAATCCTGACGCTCTCACGTCCTTTCAAAACCTCACGGCCGCGCGGCCGATTCTACCCGTGACACGATGCCGCATGTGGCGTCCGATGCCGCATGTGGCATCCGTTGACGCGCGACCCGCCGTGCCATAACACCCGTATGCGGCCCGCAAAAACACTCTTCCCCATGACGCACAGAGACTTACTCGGCCGCTCGCCCGCCGGACGCGTGTGGCCCCGCGCTTGCACTTAACGAAGGCCGACATTTCATGCAAGGAGTGAGTCATGGAGCAGAGATTGAACCACATAGAAGTCGCGCAGGGCGCGATTAGGGCCATGCTCGGGCTGGAAGCTTACCTGGCGAAGTGCGGGCTGGAGACTTCGCTGCGCGAGCTTGTTTATTTCCGGGTGTCGCAAATCAACGGCTGCGCCTATTGCCTGGACATGCACTCGAAAGACCTGCGGGCCGGGGGCGAGACGGAGCAGCGGCTCTACCTGCTCGACGCCTGGCGCGAGTCGCCCTTCTACACGGAGCGTGAGCGGGCGGCGCTCGCCTGGGCCGAGGCCGTTACGCTCGTCACAGAGGGCCACGTCCCCGACGAGGACTATGAGCGGGCGCGCGCACAGTTCAGCGAAGAGGAGTTGGTTAACCTGACTCTGGCCGTGGTCGGTATAAACGGCTGGAACAGACTGAACATCGCCTTCCGCACGACGGCGGGCGGCTACCAGCCGTCGGCGCGCGCCGCCGCGTAAGCGCCGGCGGAATACGGCACCGGGCAGAGGGGCTGACTGTCGTCTAACGCCTCCGCCCGAGAAGTGTCGCTCAGATCGGAGAGAAATTCATCGATGACGAAAGATCAGCAAACGTCGCGGGCGACGCAGGCCCTCAGCCTCATCGCCGCGGTGCTATTTGTACTCGTCGCGGCCGCGGTCGGTTACAGGACGATAGGTCTCCCGCCCGTCGTCATCGTCGGCGGGTCGGGGGCCGTCGCCCTCGTCATGTGGCACAGGACGTACCTGAAGAGGCCGCTGGCCCCGGAGGTCATCCTCCCGCCGTTCCTGCTGACGGTCGCCGCGCTGGAGGTGCACATGTGTGAGGAGTACTTCACGCGGTTCGGCCCCGCCATGAGCCGCCTCTTCGACATCAACTGGACCGAGCAGTCCTTCCTCCTCGTCTTCGCCTTCATCGGCCCGGCGCTCTACGCGCTGACCGCGCTCGGGCTCTACTACAGGGTGCCGCTCGCGGGCTTCATGGCCTGGTTCATCTTCATCGGGCCGGGCCTGGCCGAGTTCACACATTTCATATTCCCGATTCTGGAACCGGCCATCCGGCCGGAGGTGAGCGCGCCCGTGTCGCAGATGGTCGCGGGCAAGGCGTTCATCGCAGACATGCCGAACTACTACTTCGGGACGACGGGGCGGTACTACTTCTCCGGGATGTACACGGCCGTCCTGCCGATGATGCCGGGCGTGTACGCCATTTACAGGATTATCAAAGCGTCGCGGCACAGCCCGTCTCCGTCTCATGAGCATGACGGGCGCGGCCGGCCTCGGAGGCTCTCGTGCGCGTCTTCGTGACAGGGGCGACCGGCGTCATCGGCCGCAGAGTCATCCCGCTATTAATCGAGTCGGGCCACGAGGTGACAGGCGTCGCCCGCACGCCCTCCAAGCGCCGACAGATCGAACGAACGGGCGCAGCCGCGGCGGACGTGAACCTCTTCGACTCCGCCCCCGCGCGCGCTGAAGAAGGTAAAGGGGCGGCATGAGAGTTAAAGAGGTGAACCGCGCCGCCGACGCCGGGTGACTTGTGGAGCGGGGCGAAGGAAGATAGAAGGCAATGCGCGCCCTGAGGCCGGAGAATAAGTCCCCCTGGACCTTCTTCTCGCTGGTCTTCATTCTTTCCGTCCCCTTCTGGTTGCTCGGCCCCGCGGCCGGGCGGCTGCTGCGAAACGTAATCCCCATCAACCTCCCCGCCGGCGCGCTTCAGGCCGTCAACCCAACGCTGGCGGCCTTAATTCTCGCCCGCACGGAAAACGGGTCGGGCGGCGTAAGGGGTCTCCTGAAGAGGGCGGCCGACTACAGGAAGATCAAAAGGAAGATATGGTATGTGCCAGTCTTCTGCCTGTGGCCTGCCGCAATGTTCCTGGAGTACGGGTTGATGTCCTTAGCGGGCGCGGCGCTCCCCGATTCGCAATTCCCCGTGTTGATGGTCCCGGCCTTTCTCCTTCTGTTTTTCGTCGCCGGCGCGTGCGAGGAGTTGGGCTGGCAGGGTTGCGCCTTCGACCGGCTGCGCGGGCAGCGGAGCGCCTTGGAAGTCGGACTCATTTTGGGGGCGGCGTGGGCTGCGTGCCACGTCGTGCCCCTCGCGCAGGCCAGCCGGGCTCCGTCGTGGATAGTTTGGCAGTGCCTGGGAATGTTCCCGTTTCGCATACTCATCGTCCGGGTCTATAACAACACAGGGAGGAGCGTGTTCGCGGCGAGCGCATTTCATGCCACGTCTAACGTGGCCCAGTTCTCGTTCCCGAACTACGGCTCGCACTACGACCCGTTCATCGCCTGGCTCATCCTGACGTGCGCCGCGGCGGCGGTCGCATTATTGTGGGGTCCGCAAACGCTGGCCCGGTATAGATACGCCCGCGCCGCGTAGGCCGTGCGGACAACGGAGGGTGCTTATGTGGTTAAAGACAATTTATTTCCTGAGCCTCTTATTCGCCGCGCTGTCTCTCGCGCCGGCGATGGCTCACCTTTTGGAGTTGCCGAATAAAATCAATCTTTCGCGCGAGGACTACCTGACTGTGCAGCAGATTTACAGGGGCTGGTGGCTGCTCGGGTTAGTCATCGCCGTCGCGTTACTTTCGACGCTGGCCCTGACCATCACGGTTCGCAGGCAGGCCAGGCCATTCGCCTTCGCCTTGATTGCTTTGCTTTGCATGGTGGGTGCGCAGGCGGTGTTTTGGATATACACGTTTCCGGCTAATCAGGTGACAAACAACTGGACCGTACTGCCCGAAAACTGGGCGGAGCTTCGGCGTCAATGGGAGTACTCGCACGCCACCGGCGCGGTGCTGAACCTGGTCGCGCTGGTTGCGCTGATCTTATCCGTACTGGCAAGGGATGAAGGCTGTGAGGTGATTAAGCCGTCACTCCCGACTCACGCGTGAGCCGCGGCCGAACTCTTCTCGCGCACGAGCACCGCGAAGGAGTGTCCCGCGCGGAAGGTTCACCGCCGCAGGCGCGGAGAGAGCGCGCGCGGGCGGGAGGGGACGGAGAGTTGGTCGAGCAGCACTCAACCCTCCCCGGCCCCCTCCATGCCGGCGCTGCGCCCGCGGCGATGAAGCTCAGGCGACGTAGACTACGGGGGGCTGATCTTGCCCGCGTCGTCCCAGGTCGCGCGGCCTCCGTGGAGCGAGTAGGCCATGCCGTTGAGCGTGCGTCCTTCGAGCCCGACCGCGCTGGCGGGCACGCCCAGCTTGACCCACTGTCCGGCGGCCGGCAGCGGCCCCATGTAGCGGCGGCTGTTCGTCCCCTCCACGCCCCACGGCAGCAGGCTCTGTCCCCAGTAGGCGCGGTGCTCCCACGTCCCGTCGTTCCACTGCAACATCACCTGCTGCGGCGGGTTCAAGGGGTCTATGTAGACGTAGGCGAAGAGCGTGTCGCCCGCGTTGACGGTTAAAGTTTCGCTCGCGCCGTAGAAGTAGTGCTGGTGCATTCCGGCGACGACGTTCGACTGGTGGGCCAGCGAGTCGGAGATGGGGGTCGGGTCGGCGTCAACCCAGGTCCAGGTCTCGTTGTCCCCCCAGATGACGGCGCCCGCGGGCAGGTTGTCCCAGACCCAAACCGTTTCGGGTCCGCCGGCCTCGCTGAATTTGCCGGAGAGGTTGACGATCCTGAGTGTCCAGTCATCGTAGGTCGGAGTCACGAACCGCGTCAGGACGCCGGGCTTCGTGACCCTCTTGGTCTGAGTGGCGGGCGTGGTTTGGCCGCGCGGGTCAACGAAGGTCGTGTTGTACCTGCCGACGGGCAGGTTGACGTTGAATTTCCCTGGGCCGCTGGCCTGGTTGCGCACGGCGTAGACTACGTACTGGCTCTGCCCCTCCATCGAGTAAACGCGCATCGAGTTGCCGACCCGGCTGACGCGCGCGTTGTTGGGCGACATCTGCCACCAGACGTTGCCCAAAGTGTTCTTGAAGAAGTTGGTCATCGCCAGCGTGTCGTTGTAAGCGTTCTGGGCGACCCAGTCGGCCCTGATGGCGGGCGACGCCATTCCGGGGTCGGGACATTGGCCCGTATTGTCGCCGAAGGCCCCGTACCCGCCCCCGACGGCAATCGCCCACATCCCCCGCCGCTGGTTCTCTCTGCTGAAAACGGGGTTCGCACAATTACCGCCTATCTTGCTGTTGAGGTAGCCGTACTCGTCGTTGACGACGGGCCGGTTGTCGATCAGGTTGTTGAGGATGCTGAAATTGGCCCACTCGTCGGAGTTGGCGCAGGGGCTGCCGTTGCAGTCCGTGTGCCCGATGCTGAACTGCAACACGTCGTGAGCGGGCCACGCGCTCGCGGCGAACGAAAACCTGGCTTCATTCCTCGGGTGGATGGAAGTCGCGCGCTGTTGAGTGCGGGAGGCGTTGAACATCCACGGATCGTAGCTCGGGTTAGACTCATTCTGCGGCGTCGCGGGGGCATCCTTAGCGCCGAGCGTCGCGGCCCTGGCCTCCCAGTAAGCCATATCATTCTTAGCGAACTGCCACTCGTTGGACAGACTCCAAATCACGTTGGGGAAGGCGGCGTACCTGGCGACCGCGTAACGGATGTACCTGTCGTCCTGGGGCGCGCTGCCGAAGGTGCGGTTATTGTCGAGGGTGATGGTCTGCCCGGAAGCGTTTTTGCCGAGCGCGGGATCCTTGAACAGGATGACCTCGGCCAGCATTCTGCTGCCCTCGGAGTCAGTCTGGTTGTAAAGATAGTTGACGACCTGATCGAATTTGCGCCAGTGGTTTAAGTTGATGGCGTCGTGGTTGGGGGAAGTCGTGGGGCCGTTGAAAGGCTGCGTGTCGCCGTATTGGGCGTAGTAATTCCACCAGGGGTAGAGCAGCATGCGGACTTTGTTGAGCCCTTTGTTCTTGGAGTTGACGACGGCGGTCTGCCAGTTGTTGTAGCCGCTGACGGGCTGGTTGACTATCTGGTAATAGGTCTGCCCCCAGATGAACGGGTGAAAGCCGTTGTCGTAAACGAATTTGGTGGGGCGGCTGGCGTCGCGCCGCAGAAAGCCCTTTTGGTTGACGGCCTGGACCTTGAAAAATCTGGAGGTGCCCGTCACGTTGCAGGTCTGGGCGGGGTTCGCCTGCTTCGTGCAGCTTATGTCGTAGCGCCAGTCTCCGACTTCGCTCGCGTTGAACCGTATCTTGAAGATGATTTGATTGGTGGCCGAGTCCCTTTCGAAAAAGCCGTGGACCGTCAGTTGCCGGTTGTCAGAGATGCGTGTAAAGACCGCCTTCACGTCCGGCTCCGTGTAGGCCAGTGACTCGTCGTTGTAGGCGGTCTGCGGTATCACGATTTCGCAGATCGTGTATTGCGGCAGATACGCCGTGCCGCTCGTCTCGCAGGCGGGGAACGAGGGGCTTTGAGCCGAGGCGGCGTGGGCGCTGATGAGTAGCAGGGACGCGAGCAGGGCGATTCCCGCCAGCGCTGAGCGAAGTCGTGTCTGCATGTTGAATACTCCTTGGGTGAGACCTCGGGTCGAAGGTCTGTTGAAGACTGAGTGTAGTAACAGTGTAGTGGGGAGAGAATTTCTTCTTGCTCAAACCCCGGACTCGACGGACGGTGTCGGGAGGCTGAAGTCCTCGTTCCGTTAATCCGGCTGCGCGTTTTCTTGTGCCACAGGCGCGGCCGGGCTGTCTTCAAAGTCCTCCCAAATCTCTTCCAAAAAAAGTTCAAAGAAACTCAAAAACGCGAGGAGGGGCGGCAAACTCTGCCGCCCCTCCGAGGCCCGCCCGTATCATCGCAGCCGCGCCCTCACCTGAAATCGCTAATCAGGACTACGTCGTTGACCAGCACGCCGCGCGCGTAGACCAATTGTTTGCCGCCCCGCGACCAGGCGAAGTCCGTGAGGATGACGGATTGAAAATCTGTCAGTTGTCGGCGCTGGCCCCCGGCGAGCGGCTGCTCCCAGATGTTCGAGGTGTCGGCGTTCGAGTCGACGAACCGCAGGGCGCTGCTGTCGGGCGTCCACTGACTGGCCCACAGCCGGGTCGTGGTCGTCATCTCAAGCGTCTTGACGGGCGGCCCGCCGTCGAACGGCATGACGGCTATCGCCCGCCGCGAAGTCTTGTCGTCGAAAAGCTCGAAGCTGATTAGCCTGCCGTCCGGCGAAACGGCCGGAAAGCGCGCCCTCCTGTCGGTCAGCCGAACGGGCTCGCCGCCGTCCGCGGTCATCTTCCAGAGCCCCGTCCCTGCTCCCTGCGACGTGTAAACTATCCACCTGCCGTCCGGCGACCAGCGCGGGCGGTCTTTGACGTCGCCGCTCGTCAGTTGAATCTGATTACCGCCGTCGGCCTCCATCCTCCAGACCTGCGCGGGCCCGGACCTGTTGGAGATGAAAACGACGTGCCTGCCGTCGGGCGAGACTTCAGGGCTGTGGTCCGTGCGGCCGTCAGTGGTCAACTGCTTCTTATTCTTCGCGTCCCTCGTCACGACCCAGATGTCGGAGTTGCCGCTCTCGTTCGAGGCGTAAACTATCTTCCCGTCGGGCGTCCACGAAAGCCCCAGCAGGGAACCGAAGACGCCGCCGACCGCGAATTCAAGCTCCTCGCCGTGGCGCGCGTCCCCGTCTTCCGAGACCCAGATGTTCAGCAACTGGTCGGACTGCGTGGTGACGAGCGCGCGCGCGTCGGCCGTCAGGCTCACGCCCTCGTAGTAATTCAAGTCGTTGGTGATTCGGCGGGCCTCCCCTCCCGGATAGGAGAGCAGCCAGATTTGCGAGCCGGACGGCGAGTCGGGCTCGGCGGCGGCGAACAACAGTCCGCTCGCGTCGGGGAGCCACACGAGCGCGCTGATATTGGCCCACCTCCAATCGGTCAAGCCCCTCTCCGCGCCGTCTATGACGTTCACTTCGACGACCTTCATGCGACGACTTTGATCGAAGTTGACGGCGGCGCAGGCGATTGTCTTGCCGTCCGGGGACCACGCCGGCCCGATGAGAGAGAAGACGATTTGCCCTTTGCGTGAGGCGACCTGGCGCTCCTCGGAGCCGTCCGCGTTGGCTACGACGAGCGCGGTCATGATTCCGCCCGAGTCCAGGTAATTGCGAATGAAAGCAACCTGCCGTCCGTCCGGGGAGCAGGCGACGGGGCTGTCTATGTCTGTGATGGGTTGGGTCGGATTGCCGCCGAGCACGGGAACTCGTCTGAGAACGCCCACGTTCTTGTTCTTCTCGTACAGGACATAAAAGATGTAGTCACCGTCGGGCGAGAACGTTAAGCCCAGGTACATGACCTCGGCGGGCGGGACAACCTGTAGGTGGCTGGCCGTCACGACGTGTTTGAGCCAGAGGCTCTGTCGCCCCGCGTCTGTCATGACGTGGGCCACGTACTTGCCGTCCGGCGAGATGGCGGCGTACTGCGCCTTACCCTGCGTCGTCACGTTGGTAATCTTCATCGTCTGGAAGCGGTCGGCCTGCGGAGGCGGAGAGGTTCGCCGCGCGTTGCCGGCCGAATATCTGAGGGCGATGAAGGCTAAAGCGCCGAGACCGAGCGCCGCCGCGACGATGATGATCGTTACGGGCCGGCAACTCTTTATCGTGTCGAGCAGGCTGCGCGCTCCGGCCGCGTGGCGCGCGCCCGGAAGCGCATCTGTCAGGGCGGCCGGATTCTCGACCGCCTGCTTCACAGATTCTTCGTTTGAGCCGTGGGCGATGACTTCGGCCTCTTCGTCGGCCCCGGTGCTTTCGCCGGGCGACGAGTCCGGGCCTGCGTCCGGCACGGGGATGAACGGCGGGCTCTCTCTCTGCGAGACGCGAACGTCGGCCACGAAGCGGTAGCCGTAGCGGGGCACGGTCCGAATGTACTGCCGGCCCTCGCCGTCCGCCGCGAGAGCCTTCCTCAGCATGAAGATGTTTTGGGCGAGCGTCTTCTCTTCGACGAAGGTGTCGGGCCAGACTTCGGCCAGCAACTTCGTCTTCTCGACCAGACGATTGTGGTTGCGGACGAGCAGCAGCAGCGTCTCGAACGACTTGGGCGTTAGCTGAACGGGCTCGCCGTTGCGCAGCAGCACACGCTCGGCAGGCTCCAGGCGGAACTCATCGAATTCGTAAACCTCGTCTGCTTGCCTGGTCATGGCGACTTCCGCGGCGGTCTGACGATTCGCACCTTTACCGCACAGAAAAAAGCACTCGCCGGTTCTTACAAAAATCCTTGCATAAGTTGTTCCCAAGCCGGGCGGGGCGCTTTTGCCTGCGTCAGCCGCGATGCCCGCGCTCGCAGGCCATGTCGGGCCATCCAATTTCTTAGACAAAAAATCCATCAGGATAGATTTAAGGGGTTAACGATGTTCAAAACCTTCCGCCGTCAGGACCGCTTTAGCGGCCCTGAACATGCCCGGATTCCCACGCCTCGTGACTCCTGTCGAACGCTTCGGGACATTATTCTTTCGGTTTCAGATTGCCGTCTCTATTCTTCGAAACGGCTCACAAAACTCGCCGGGAGGGCTTCTCAACTCGCGGCGGCCGGCCCTCTGTGAACCGAACGGAATTTAATCGAAAGAATCGAGCAGCAAGATGAAGAAGGTCAGAAGTGTTACCCTATGCGGTTTGCAAATTTTAATCCTCGTGTCATTCAGCCTCGCGCAGGAGAAGCCGAACCCGACCCGCCAATCTTATTTGCAAGCCAGGCAAGTCCTGGACGCGGGAATCGAAGCCCTGGGCGGAATGGAAAACATCCGGCGCGCCGATAAAATCACGATTAATTACAGAGGGGTCAATCACCCGCTCGGGCAGAACGCGGCCTTCAATGCCGCTCCCGCCGAGTTCCAGCGCGTCGGGTTAAAAACCTTGATTGATTATTCGGGCAATCGTTACGTGACCGAGGGGCAGTCGAATTCGGCGGGCGGTTACAAGTTCAACTTCCGCTTCGTCGTCGCGCCGAAACGTTCGTTCAGCATTGACGTGCTGCAAAACCGGCGCGGCAACGAGGTGCGGGACTTGGACGAGCGTGCGAAAACTCAACTCAAGATAGGGATGCTCTCGGAAGTCCCGCACCTGCTCCTGCTCTACGTCACACAGCGCCCCGAAACTCTGCGCTCTCTGGGGGACGTAAGTGTTGGCGGGCAGAAATTCCGCGTCGTCAGTTTCGCCGCCGAGAACGGCGCGCAGGTTAGTCTGTATTTCGACGCGCGCACGGACCTGTTGGCGCGCACCGAACAGGTGGACAGCCACGCGCTCCTGGGAGACATCACGTTCGGAAACATTTTCTACGACTATCGGGCGGCCGGGAACGTCAAAATCCCGCGCACGCGGCGCGCATTCACCAATCAGTCCGTCACGGGCGAAAGCGACTACGCGGAAGTGAAGCTCGATTTCGCGGGCGGCGAAAAGCTGCTCGAAGTCCCCGCGGGCTACGCCGAACCCGCGCGGCCGCAAGGGGCGGCTGGCGCCGAAGTGATGCGGAAGTTGGGTGACGGCGTTTATCTGATTGAAAGAATCGGGCAAGCCTACCGCGTGATGTTCGTCGAATTCGAAGACCACGTCATGGTCCTGGAGGCCCCGACGGATTCGAACGTTTCCAGAGCGGTCATCAAACTCCTCAGGCAGACCGTGCCCGACAAGCCGATCAAATACGTCAGCTTCTCTCACTTTCACTTCGACCACACGGGCGGCCTGCGGGAATACATCGCGGAGGGCTCGACCATCGTCGTCCCGCCCGGAACGAAAACTTTCGTCGAACAGATAGCCAGATCGAAATTCACGCTCAAACCCGACGCGCTCGCCTCGAACCCGCGGCCGCCGGCCGTCGAAACGTTCGAGAAAAAGCGTGTCTTCACGGACGGCAAGCGCGCGGTGGAGCTTTACAGCATAGGGCCCACGTCACACGTCGGCGACATGGTGCTGTTCTATTTCCCGAAGGAGAAAGTCCTGTTCCAGGGCGACATGTTTTCGCCGCTGGATGCGGGCGGCATTCCGCCGATGATTGAAATCAATCACGAACTGGTGAAAAGGGTTGACGAACTCAAACTGGACGTAGAGACGCTCGTCGCCGTCCACTCCGGCGCGGTCTCCTGGAAGGATTTCCGTCAAGCGGCGGCCGACGCCTCACAAAAATGAACCCAGGGCGCGGCGGCATCGTTATCGTTACGATTAAATAACTGGAGGAGATGTCTTGTGAGTTCTAGACTCTACAAAGTGTGGCGGAAATTAGTTGCCGTGGCGCTGTTCGGCGCAGTAGCCCTGCCTTTAAACACGACGGCCCATCATCAACCCGCCATCGCACGAGCGGGCGTCCTGGTAATAGCGTACATGGACGAATCGAAGGTCGTCCTCGTAGACGGCGCTTCTTACAAAACGCTCGCCACGCTTGAGAGCGGTAAGAACCCTCACGAGGTGCGAGTCTCGCCCGACAAGCGCCGCGCCTACGTCGCCGCCGGGAAGACGATCACCGCCGTCGACCTCAAGAATCGAAAGGTCAAAGCCAGTTTCGATTTGGGCACTTACTCGGCGCACGACATCCGCGTCAGCCGCGACGGGAAACTGCTCTGGGCCGCCTGCGCGGGCGCGCAGACGATTCTCGAACTGGACGCTGAGACGGGGAAGATTCTCAACGCATATAAAACAGAGCAGCAGGGCTCCTGGTTCGTCGAAATCACGCCCGACGAGCGGAAGTTTTACACCCCGAACCTTGAGGGGAAAAGTGTCAGCGTGATAGACCGCGCCACCGGCAAGGTAAAGGTCATTCCGTTTAAGGACCCTGTCTACGGAATCGACATTACCCCGGACGGGAAACAGGTCTGGGTCAGCGGCGGCGACCTGGGCGTGATTGACACGTCCACCGATGAAGTCGTCGACAGGGTTAAAGCCTCCGAAGCCGAGACGGGCCGAATCAGAGTAACCTCCGACGGTAAAAAGGTGGTCGTCGCCCTGTCAAAGAAACTCGCCGTGTTCGACGCCAAGACCCGACGCCTGATTACTGAAACCGAACTCAGCTCAAGCCCGAAGGTTCTGACCCTCTCGGGCGATAACCGCCGCGCCTTTCTGACTAACCCCGAGGATAATTCGGTCAGCGTCGTAGACATTGTTGCCGGAAAGCAGCTCACCACCTTCCAGACCGGCAAGAAGCCCGACGGCATCGGGTGGGCGAATTAAGACTCCGTCGCCTTTGATACGTGAAGATAAATTTCATCACCCCGCGGACGCTGCGGCTGGCGCTTCTGATTTTCGCCGCGCACACGGTCCTCTTCCTCGTCCAGATTCCGCAGGTCTACCTTCACAACGTCCAGAACCCGCAGGCGGCCGGCGTCTGGGTTTCCATCGCGCGGCTCGCCTGGGGCGTTTATCTCTGGGGTCTGATTACGCCCCTGATTTTATGGCTGGGTTATCGTCTGCCGATTAGCCGCGGGCACTTGTGGCGCAACCTAATTTTTCACCTGCTGTTTAGTGTCGCCTCGGGGGTGATTCAGCACTTCGGTTACAATCTGGGGCTGCTGGGACTGGGCCTTGCTTCCGCGGAAAGTTTTCGGGCCAGTCTGTTCAGTTACACAGTCCTCTTCAACTTCATCTCCAGTTCGATGGTGCGCTACGCGGCCGTGATCGGCATTCAACACGCTTACCTCTATTCCCGCGAGGCGCGGGAGCGCGCCTTCCGTTTGCAGCAGGCCGAATTGCAGGCGCTGAAAGTGCAACTCCGCCCGCACTTCTTCTTCAACACCCTGAACGCAATCTCGGCGCTGATTTATCGCTCGCCGAAAGAGGCCGACCGCATGATTACGCAGCTCGGCGACTTGTTCAGGTTCGCGCTGAGGGAGGACAAGACGCAGGAGATTCCGCTCGCGGAAGAGTTGGATTTTCTGAAAGGCTTTTTGCGGATTCACCAGACGCTGATGGGGAGCCGTTTACAGGTCGGGTGGAAGATCGAGCCGGAAACGCTCCGCGCGTTAGTGCCTAATCTGCTTTTGCAGCCGCTCGTCGAAAACTCTATCCAGCACGGCCTCGCGCCGCTCGAACAGGGCGGGCTCATAGAAGTCTGCGCCGCGCGCCGCAACGGGCGACTCGTCTTGCAGGTGCGCGACAGCGGGCTCGGCCTGGCCGAGCGGGGTGTGCCAAATAACGGGGGCGTCGGGCTGGCGAACACGCGTGCGCGTTTGAAAAACCTTTACGGCGCGGGGCACCGGTTCGAGATTGACGCTTTGCCGGGCGGGGGGACGGTCGTGAACATCGAGGTCCCTTTCCGTGAGCAAGCGGCGGGGCGCTCATGAGTATTCGGACGATCATCGTCGACGACGTGGACTTGGCGCGCGAGCGCATCAAGATTCTGCTCGACGACCCGGAGATTGAGGTGGTCGCCGAATGCGCCAACGGCCGCGAAGCCGTCAAAGCCATCAGCGGCCTCAAGCCCGACCTGGTTTTCCTGGACATACAGATGCCGAAGGTCGGCGGCTTCGAAGTCGTCGAAGCCATCGGCGTGGAGGAAATGCCGGCGGTGATTTTCGTCACGGCTTACGACGAATTCGCCCTGCGCGCTTTCGAGATAAACGCGGTCGATTATCTTCTCAAACCGTTTGACGAGGCTCGATTAAAAAGGGCCGTCGAGCGGGCCAAGCGCGAGATCAATCGGCGGACGCCCGCGGGGGATGTCGAGGAAAAACTGCGGCGCTTGTTGAAAGAGGTCAGGCCCGAGCAGAAGTACCTGAAGCGCATCCCGGTGCGCTCCGACCGCCACACCACTTTAGTCCTGACCGAGGAGATAGACTGGATCAATTCCGCCGGGCACTATCTTGAGTTGCACGCAGGCGGCGAAACGCATCTCATCCGCGAGACGTTGTCACGGCTCGAAGCGAAACTCGACCCGGAAAAATTCGCCCGCATTCACCGCTCGATAATCGTCAACCTGGACAGCATCAAATCTCTCCACCCGATTTTCAACGGCGACCACGTCGTCGTCCTGAGAAACGGGCAGAAGCTAAATTCAAGCCGCACCTACCACGAAAAATTACTGGCACTTCTGGCGCGGTAAGGTCGGCGCGTGCGCCGCGGGTCACACGTCATTGATCGTGAGCGGCCTGGGGGTCTTCCCGTCGATGTCCGTGAAGCCGTATTCCTGTGCCAAATTCGCCGCGACGAGAACTGTGCCGGTTCTCTCCATCACGCCGGGGTCGGCGGCGAGCGCCGCGACGGCGCGGCCGATGAACTGCGGCGACTCCGAATTGCTCAAGTCCAGCCAGTCGGCCGCCAACATAACTTTTTCTGTTCTCACCAGGCCGGGGTAGAGCGAGACGACCGCGACGTTGTGCTCCCTCAACTCGTGCGCCGTGTCGGCCGTCATCTTGTCGGTCGCGGCCTTCGACACGCCGTAGGCCACGTTGCCGATGTGTTTCTGCGCCGACCAGAAAGAGATGTTGACTATGAGGCCGCTGCGCCGGGCGACCATCGCCCGGGCCGCGAGTTGACTGGCTACGTAATGGGCGCGCACGCCCGCCTGAAACATCGCGTCCCAACGCCAGACCGGCTGCTGCCAGAAAGGGCGTGACCACGTGAACTCGCCGTTCTCGACCATGTTCTCGTAGCCGCCCCAGACGTTATTCACCAGGATGTCCACGCGGCCTCGCTCGTCAATAATCCGCTCAAACGCCGCCTCGGTCTCCGAGTCGCGGGCATGGTCACAGGTGACGGGAATCACTCCTTCATCGGGCGTGAACGTTTCTTCCGAGGCGGTGCGGCCCGTGGCGTAAACAGTAGCGCCGGCTTCGGCCAGTCCGAGGGCCACGCCTCTGCCCACGCCCTTCGTGGCCCCGGTCACGACAGCGACTTTCTCACTCAAATCCGGCATCGCTCACCTCAACCAGTCTTACTCGAAGCACAGAGCAGGTAGCTTAATATCATAAAGCCGTTCGCCCGAGGAACAGCTCAACGGCCCGCCGCGGCCGGGCCGGACAGGAAGTTACTCAGGGCGCGGTCGAACTCCGCCGGGGCGTCTTCGCTGATGTAGGAGCGCGTGTCCGCGAAGGTAACGAGCGTCAGCGGGATGGAAGGGTAGAGCCGCTTGATTTCGGCCCACTGTGTGTGGCCCACGGCGGCCCCCGCCAGCGGAGACTTGGCGTCGGGCAGCGCGCTCATCGCCAGCGTCGGCACGGAGAGTCGCGCGAAATCTTCGGTCAGGTCCGTCGTCCGAATCTCCGAGCCGTAGCGGACCCCGCGCATCAGGAAGCCGCCGGCCAGGGCTTCGAGTGTCCACCGTTTCGAGAGCGCTTCGTCCTTCACGGCGAACGCCATCCAGTTCTTCACGGACGGGTTCGTGCTCGCGGGGTCGTCCAGGAGCCTCTTTATCTCTCCGCGGTCGCCGGGCACGTCGGCCGACGGGAAGAGTTGCGGCGGGACGAATCCTTTCATCTGGGCCAGCCGCTCCTGAAGTGTCGCGGGGCGGTCGGGCGAGTCGGGCGAGCGCATAGGCACGTTGACCTGCGCGTTCACGAGAATTACCGCGCGCACCCTCTCAGGCTTCAGCAGCGCCAGGCGCGCCGCGAAGTAGCCGCCGATGGCCGTGCCCACGACGACGAGTTTGCCCTCACGCGCGCTCTTCCCGACGAGCCGCAGGAGCGACTGCTCTATGTTGTTCAGCCAGGGGCGGCGCGTCAGGTCGAACACTTCGGGCCACGGCTGCGGGCGGGCCCGGCCCGCGCCGGGCAGCGTGACGACGTGGAAGCGGTAGCGGTCTTTGTTGCGCTCGACGAAAGAGCGGTAAAGCTCCCGGCCGTCAACCCCGGCGTCCGCGATGAGGAGCAGGGACAGCGGGCCGCGCCCGCTCGTCTCGACGTGGATGTAGTCGCCGGAGACAGAGCCCCTGGGCTCCGGGAGCCTCAGGTCAAACCGCCCGCCGCCCTGGGCGAAGGCGGCCGCCCGCTGGGCCAGAGCGGTCACGGCCTGCGGCCTGCCGCTCAAGTCCACGCCTTGCAGTTTATTGAATTGGAGGTAGAGGTCGCGGAAGGCCGCCGTGCGCTCGTCCGCGGAGAGGCCGGGCCTTGAGGCCGCGCCCCACAACTCGACCATCTTGTCCACGTCCGCCGGAGCGGTCTTCTGAAGGCCCACGTAGTCGAGCAGTTTAATCATCCGCGCGCGTGTGCCGTCCTGCGCCCGGACGATGCCGGCAAGCAAGAAGAAGAGGAGGGCTGTGATGGCTGCTTTCTTCATATTCAATCTCCTGGGGCCGGTACGAACTTGGCCGGAGATGTTATGTGTGTGAAGCGAAGCGGCGCAAAGGAAATGCAACCGGCGCACGGGCTGGCGCAATGAGGGCGCGGATTCTTGCAACGAGCAATGTTGAGGAATTGCTTTTGAGCTTCAGGCCAGACGTTCGAGGAGCGTCTCCAGGCGCTGGCGGTAGCGGCGGCTAACTTTTAACTCCGTGCCGTCCCGGAGCACGACGAGGCATTCGCCGCCGAACCAGTCCTTCAGACGCCGCACGCGGCTCAGGTTGACCACGGCCGAGCGGTGAATCCGTGCGAACTCTCCGGGGTCCAGCCGCGCCTCTATGCTCCCCAGGTTGCCGCGCAGCAGGTACGAGTTTCGGCCCGCGTGAATCTTGGTGTAGTAGCCGACCGCTTGCAGCCAGTCTACTTCCTCCGCGGGGACGAAGTTGACCTCGCCGCCCGCCTTGATGAAGAAGCGTCTCAACGGCCCTGCGTCCTGCGAAGTGCCTGCGTCCGCCTGAGCCTTGCCCGCGCCGCGGTAGTGTTCCACCAGCGCCAGAAGTCTTTGGCTGAACTCCGCCGTGCGCCGCTCGCGCAGTTGTCCCTTCGCGCGCTCAAGCGCCTGGTAAAAACGCTCGTCCGGGAAGGGCTTGAGCAGGTAATCGAGCGCGTTGACCTCGAAGGCTTTCAAGGCGTAGCTGTCCCAGGCGGTGATGAAAATCAGGATGGGCGGGCGTTCCAAGTTGATCGCCCCCACGACTTCGAAACCATTCTTGTGCGGCATCTGCACGTCCAGCAGGACTAGGTCGGGCGCGAGCCGCTCGATACTCTCGATTGCCGCGCGGCCGTCGCCGCACTCCCCTACGACTTCCAACTCGGGGTCCCCGGCGAGCAGCGTGCGTATGCCCTTCCTGGCGTTCACCTCGTCGTCAACGATTAGCGCTCTTATTTTCTCCATCACTCTCCGCCCTCCGGTGAAAAGGGATTCTCAGGTGGGCCGCGACCCCTTTGGGCTCGGCGTTTTGAATCACGAACTCCTGCCGGCCGCCGTAAAGCTGTTCCATGCGCGAGCGCACGTTGCTGAGCCCTATGCCTTCGCCCGCGTCCGGCCGCCAGCCCGCCGCCAGCCCCGGCCCGTCGTCCTCCACGGACAACTCAAGCCAGCCGTTACGGCGGCGCGCGGTGATGCGTACGAGTCCGGCCAGCGACGACTTGGCGACGCCGTGCCTGATGGCATTCTCGACCAGCGGCTGCAAAATCAGGTTGGGCACCTCCGCCGCGAGCAACTCCTCCGGGACGTCCACCTCGACCCGCAGCCTGTCCTGAAAGCGGAACTCTTCAATCGCGAGGTACCTTCGGACGAAGCTGAGTTCGTCCGCGAGCGGGACTTCCTGCCGGGCGTTGTCGCCGAGCGACGAGCGGAGCAACTCGCCCAGCCCCGCGACCATCTCGACCGCCCGACTGTTCTCGTTGTTGCGGACGAGCATGGCGACGGTGTTCAGCGCGTTGAAGAGAAAGTGAGGCTGGATTTGCATCCTCAAGGCTTCGAGTCGCGCCAGGCCGAGCTGCGTCTCCAACTCCCTCGCCCTCGTCTCGCGCTCGCGGTACTTGCGGTAAGAATCCCGCGCCACGGCGGCCCCTAAAATGGCCCAGTAAAGAATCAGCTCGATGTACAGGAAGACGCGCACCCCTCTGCCGAACTCGGAGAGGAAGCTGAGATTCACCCCCGGACGACTCTGGCCGAACAGCGTGCCCAGCAAAGCGAAGAGCGCGATGTGCGACAGGCCGAAGAGGAGGCTGAGCGCAAAGTGTGCCAGCGTCGCGCGGCCCGGCCTCTCCCTGCTGAGCGGCACTCTTTCCGCGAGGCGAAAGATCAGGGGAGTCAGGAGCGCCCAGTAAGACCAGATGGCTAGCGACCAGAACAGGAAGACCGAAAATCCCACCGGCGAGGAGGTCTGGATGCTGTCGGCATACCTCTGGCTCGCGCTGACGAGCGACAGCACGAGCCAGACGGTTATGACGCCGAGCGCCAACGCGCCGCGCGACGAGCCCGCCTGACTTTCGGAAGTGATGTCTGAGTCGGTCACTCTCTTCGCCACCGGATGAAACCCTCACCGCCTGAATCATATTCCGCAAAGGCGCTCAATTCCAATGGCTACGCTTTATCTCAATTAGAGGTTGCCTTCGGCGAGATTTTCTGTGTACGATCCTAGCCAGCGGGAACGCAACGGAATCGCTGCTTATCCCTGAAGCGCCTATGACTGTCCTTTAAGAATGAGTTGCGCGGGTCGGCGTGAGCCACAGGCATGGTCAGGTCTGACCTTTGCCTGACGGTTTATCTGCGCCCCAAGACTGCCGCATCTCATTCACCCCTGCCAGCCCCACAATAATCTATCAACGAAACGCCTGACCGGCGCGAACAGACATCTCTTCGGATGTTGCGCGTGCTCCGTCGTCTCAAGGTTGGGCGTGTTGACGAACTGAAGGCAGTCGGCGTTTATTCAGGAGAAACCCACAATGAATTTTCAGGCTCATCATCTGGCGGCCCTCGGCTGGAGTGAATTTTTTGAAGAGAGCTTCCGGCCTTACGCCGCGAGCGGCTACGAGGCCGCCCGAGTCGCGCTCGAACATCGACACCTCTACGGCGTCTATACCGAGCGGGGGGAGTTGCTCGCCGAAACCGCCGGGAAGCTGCGGCACGAAGCAGCGTCCCGAGACGCCTTGCCCGCGGTGGGGGACTGGGTCGTGATTCGCGCGCGCCCGGAAGGCGGCAGGGCGACCATTCATGCCGTCTTGCCGAGGAGGAGTAAGTTCACGCGCAAGGCGGCCGGAGAGCGCACCGAAGAACAGATCGTCGGGACTAACATAGACACGGTCTTCCTCATCACCTCGCTCAATCAAGACTTCAACCTGCGCAGGATCGAGCGCTACCTGATAGTCGCTTGGGACAGCGGAGCCGACCCGGTCGTCGTGCTGAGCAAGTCCGACCTGAGCGATGAAGTCGGGAACAGGATCGCGGAGATACGGGAGGTGGCGAGAGGCGTTCCCGTCCACGCCGTCAGCGTCGTCAACGGAGAGGGCCTGGGTGAGTTGGCACAGTACATCAGGGCGGGGCAAACCGTGGCGCTGTTGGGCTCGTCCGGGGTCGGGAAGTCTACCCTCATCAATCACCTCGCCGGGCGCGACCTGCAAAGAATACAGGAGGTGCGCGAGCACGACGACCGCGGCCGGCATACGACCACGCACAGGGAGTTGATCCTCCTGCCGCAGGGAGGGCTGGTGCTCGACACGCCCGGGATGCGTGAGCTGCAACTGTGGGACGGGGAGGGCGGCCTGCGCCTGGCTTTCGACGACATAGAAGCCCTGGCGAGAGACTGCCACTTCGGCGACTGCCGGCACCAGGACGAGCCCGGCTGTGCCATCAGGGATGCACTGGACAGTGGGGCGATTGACGCCGAGAGGTATGAGAGCTACGAGAAGCTGCAAAAGGAGCTGAGCTATCTGTCGCGCAAGCAGGACAAGCGCGCACAGATTACCGAAAAGCAGAAGTGGAAGAAGCTCTCGCGCCTGGCGAGCGAGAGGTCAAAGATGAAGCGCAGGTAATGGCGCGCCGTGGATTGCTGAGATATATTATGCTGCGACGGCCGCGGGCCGTCTGAAGCCCCGGCAATCACGTACCGCCGAACATTCGAGTCAAGTAATATTTGTGATGAAGAAGCCCTTCTTGCGAGCACTGCGCGGGGTCGCCTCCCGACTGCTCCTTTGCTGCGCGCTGGCGGCCCCCCACGCGGCCGCGCCCGCGCCGGACAGGAACACCCTGGGGGTGACTTTCGTCAACGTGGCGGCGAAGGCTGGCATCACGACGAAGACCGTCTACGGGGACGAGCACAAGAACAGATACCTGCTGGAAACCACGGGCAGCGGCGCGGCCTTCATCGATTACGACAACGACGGCTGGGAGGACATTTTCCTGGTCAACGGCACGCGCCTGGACGGCGTCGCGGGCGGGGCGGCCCCGACCAACCGCCTCTACCGCAACAACGGCAACTCCACGTTCACGGACGTGACGATTCGCGCCGGGCTGGTCCGCTCGGGCTGGGGGCAGGGCGTGTGCGCCGGCGATTACGACAACGACGGTTTCGTCGACCTGTTCGTCAGCAGCTTCGGCAAAAACGCCCTCTACCGCAACAACGGCAACGGGACGTTCAGCGAGGTCGCGGAAAAAGCGGGGGTCGCGAACAACCGCACGCGCTGGGGCTCCGGGAGCGCCTTCGTGGATTACGACCGCGACGGCCACCTCGACCTGTTCGTCGCCAGCTACATCGACCTCGATTTAAAGTCGGCCCCACTTCCCGAAACTGGCCCATGTCTTTATAAGGGCGTCATGGTCGCGTGCGGCCCGCCGGGGCTGGCCGGCGGCGTCAACGCGCTCTACCGCAACAAGGGCGACGGCACTTTCGCGGACGTGTCCGAGAAGGCGGGCATCACGAAGGCGAACGGCACTTACGGCCTGGGCGTGCTGGTCGCCGACTTCGACAACGACGGCTGGCCCGACATCTACGTGGCGAACGATTCGTCCCCCGCCGCCCTTTACCGCAACAACAAGAATGGCACATTCACGGACGTGGGCGTCGAGGCGGGCTGCGCCTTCAGCGTGGACGGCAAGCCGCAGGCCGGCATGGGCGTGACGGCGGGTGACTACGACCGCGACGGCTGGCTGGACATCTTCAAGACCAACTTCGCGGGCGACACGTCCTCGCTCTACCACAACGTAGGGCGTGGCGTTTTCGACGACGTGACGTTCCCAGCGGGCGTGGGCGTCAACACGCGCTGGCTCGGCTGGGGCGTCGGCTTCGTCGACGTGGACAACAACGGCTGGCTCGACGTGTTTCTGGTCAACGGCCACGTCTACCCGGAGGTCGAGAAGTTGACGACCGAGGCCGGCTACGCGCAGCGCAAGGTGCTCTACCAGAACTTGCAGAACGGGCGCTTCGCGGACGTGTCGGAGCAGGTCGGCGGCGCTGTGCTCGAGCCGACGCCCGCGCGCGGCTGCGCCTTCGGCGACTTCGACAACGACGGGCGCGTGGACATTCTCATCAACCCTGTCAACGCCGCGCCCGAACTGCTCCGCGCCGAATCCGGCAACCAGAACAACTGGATTAAGATTAAAACCGTCGGCACGAAATCCAACCGGAGCGGAATCGGCGCGCGCGTCAAGTGCGTGACAACCGACGGCAGCCAGATTGACGAGGTGCGCAGCGGCGGCAGTTATTATTCGCAGAACGACCTGCGCGTACACTTCGGCCTGGGCAAGAATCAGAAGGTGAAGTCAATCGAGATACGCTGGCCGAGCGGGCAGATAGATACCATCAACGACGTGGCCGCCAATCAACTCGTCGTCGTCAAGGAAGGGGCCGGGATTGTGAAGCCGGCGTCGAAGAAATAGATGACGTTTCCGGGAGTACATCGTCGGACTAAAATCTTTCTCGCCGCGGCCGCGCTGCTTTTGTGTGTGCCAATTTACGCGCAGGGGCAGCGCCCTCAGGCGGGCAGCGCCGAGCAGCACTACGAAAAGGGGGTCGCACTTTTAGGGAAGCAGCAGGTTGACGCCGCGATTGCCGAGTTGGCGCAGGCGACAAGGCTCAGCCCCGACAACCCTCTGGCCCATTATTACCTCGGCTACGCCCTCGGCGCGAAAGGCTCTCTGCCGGAGGCCATCGCGGAGTACGAGGCGGCCGTCCGCCTCAAGCCGGACTTCGGGGAAGCGCAGTATTACCTGGGCGCGGCCCGCTGGTTTACCAATGACGTTAAGGGAGCTATCGAAGCTCTCTCGGCCGCGGCCAGGTTGATGCCCGAGCACGCGAACGCTCATTACTACCTCGGGCTGGCCCTGCAAAAAAAGGGCGACGCGGCGGCGGCCGTCAATGAGTTGGAAAGGGCTGTCAAAATTGCGCCGGGGATGATAGCGGCCCGGCACGCGCTCGGGCTGGCGCTGCAACAGGACGAGAACCTGGACGCGGCGATTGAGGCTTTCCGCGAGGTCGTCCGTCTCAAGCCGGACTTCGTGCAGGCGCACAACGACCTCGGACTTGCGCTCGTGCAGAAGCGCGACCCCGCCGGGGCCATCACGGAGTTCAACGCCGCGCTCGCCCTCGAACCCGATAACGTGATAGCCCATCACAACCTCGGCATGGCGCTCATTCAGAAGGGCGATTACGCGGCGGCGGTCGCGCAGTATCGGAAGCTCCTCACGCTCACGCCCGACGATTCCTGGGCGCACTACAACATGGCGCTGGCTTTGAAGCAGAAAGATTCTCTCGACGAGGCCGTGGTCGAGTTGAAAAGGGCCGCCCAGCTTCAGCCCGGCTTGCAGGAGGCGCATTACACGCTGGGCGTGATCTACTTGCAGCAGTCGAAGCTCGACGCGGCGGCCGCCAGTTTCAGGGCGGCGATTGAGGCGAAGCGGGATTACGCGGAGGCGCACTACACTCTTGGCACAGTTTTCCAGCAGCAGGGCAAACTGGACGAGGCGATTGCCGCCTTCCGGGAGGCGCTGCGCTACGCGCCCAACGCGCCGGAGGTCCACAACACGCTCGGCACGGCGCTGCGTCAGAAGGGCGACATGGACGCCGCCCGCGCGGAGTTTCAAGAGGCGGCGCGGCTCAACAAAATCAAATCCAACATGCAGGCCGCCACCTTCGCCACCAACACCGGCCTCGCGCGACTGAAAGAAGGGAACCTCGACGCCGCCATCGAAAGATTCCGGGCGGCCGTCCAACTCGACCCGACGAGCGCCCAGGCGTACTACAATCTAGCCAAAGCGCTTCAGCAAAAAGGCCAACAGGCGGCCGCCCGCAGCGCATATCAAAAGGCTAAGGAACTCGACCCGCGCATAAAGCCTTTGCAGTAGAGACGTAGAACTTGTAGGGCTAGGGGAAAAGCAGGGATGAGGGATGGAACTAGGATTATTCAATCTCAATCATTTATAAATCCCTCTTCCTCAATTCAACATTACAGCGAAATTCTACTCCCTTATAACCAACGGAAATCTCAACGAAATTGCCATTTTAGATAAGGTAGAATTCAACAAAAGAGTTATTTTGTGGAATTATAACTATCCATATCTGCTTTGAGCGAAACGCCGGTCAAGCCATGTTGTCAGATAAGCATTGACAGAAAGCTGCTGTCTGTCAGGTCAAGTTTTGGCTTTTAGAAATCATTACACTTTCATACTTGCTCTCCCGGCCTTTACTTCACAGCGACAGCGCCCTCTTTAATCTTCACGATTTGATTGACCGGGATGTCCTTGATCGTTTCGGTCTGCCCGCTCGGCCAGCGAATCTCTATCTGGTCGGCTTTGCGGCTGGTGCCCATGCCGAAGTGCAGTCGCAGGTCGTTGTGCGAATAGTAGCTGGATTGGCTCGCGACTTCCTGGGCCTGCACGTTTGAGCCGACGCGGATGATGACTCGCGCGCCGATGGCGGTGCGGTTGGATTTCGTGCCGGTGAGTTGGAGTTGAAGCCAGTTGTTCGGCCCGCGGCGGCGGCCCTCGTTGTAATCGTTGCGTAGAAGCTGCGGCGGCTCGTTCATGTTCATGACGAGCGCGTCCACGTCGCCGTCGTTGTCGAAGTCGCCGAAGGCGCAGCCGCGGCTGGATTTCGGGGAGAGGACGCCGGGGCCCGTCGCGGTGCTGACATCCTGGAAGCGGCCGTTGCCCAGATTTTGATAGACGAGGCGCGGGCCGCGGTGCGGGTACTCTTTGAAGACCTTCTCGACTTCGGGGTAGACGCTGCCGGTGGCGATCATGATGTCGGGCCGGCCGTCGTTGTCGAAGTCCGCGAACCCGGTGCCCCACTCGACGTGGCGCGTGTGCTCGAAGCCCGCGGCCCTTGAGGCGTCCTCGAAGAAGTTGCGCCCGCTGTTGCGGTAGAGCGCGGGGAGGTCGTCGGAGAAGTGCGTCTTGAAAATGTCCAGCAGCGCGTCGCCGTTGTAATCGCCGACGGCCACGCCCATCCCGGCCTGCGCGTTGCCGTCCTCGTTGTAAGCGCAGCCCGCCTCGACCGCCACGTCCGTGAACGTGCCGTCGCGGTTGTTGCGGTAGAGTGTGCTGGCCGTCGAGTCGCAGGCGACGTAGATGTCCGTCCAGCCGTCGTTGTTGAAGTCGGTCGTCGTCGCCGTCATCGAATAACGATTCTGCACGCGGCCGACGCCGGACGACTCCGAGACATCTCTGAACGTGCCGTCGCCGTTGTTACGGTAGAGGAGGTTGGTGTCCGTCGGGAGCCCCTTCGGCCCGCAGTTGACGGGCACGCCTTTCCAGAAACAGTTCGCGCCCTTGCCCGGCTCCGGCGCGTTGGCTAAGTCGAACTTCAGATAGTTGGCGACGAAGAGGTCTAACTTCCCGTCGCGGTCGTAATCGACGAAAGTGCAGCCCGAGCCCCAGCGCGTGCCGCGGGCGGCGAGGCCGGCTTTCTCGGTCACGTCCGTGAACGTGGCGTTGCCGTTGTTGCGGTAGAGGACGTTCTGTCCCCAGTAGGTGATGAAGAGGTCTTCGAAGCCGTCCGAGTCGTAGTCGCCGACGCAGACGGACGAGGCCCACCCTACGCGGCGCAGGCCCGCCTTCTCCGTGACCTCCGTGAACGTGCCGTCGCGGTCGTTGCGGTAGAGTCTGTTGGTCGGCCCTTTCCCCTGCGGGAAGCCTTCGAGCCGCGTCCCAGTCAGCAGCAGCAGGTCGGCCCAGCCGTCGCGGTCGTAATCAAAGAAGGCCACGCCGCAGCCGTTGGTCTCGATGATGAATCGCTTCTTCTCGACGCCGCCGTAGACCACGGGCTCGGTCAGCCCCGCGCGCTCCGCGACATCAACGAAGCTGACGGGAAAATCTTTTGTCTCTTTTTGTTGCTGTGCGTCAGGCGGGTGAGGGGAGAGGAAAACAAGCCCGACGATAAAGGCTGAAATGATGAGACGCGACATTCGGTATTGCTCTTCGTCCGCACGCGGTTTCGCGGCGCGCCCTTAGGGCTCTTTGTCCGTGCTTGCGCGCAGCTTCTCCGCGAGGTCGAACTCTCTTTTGGCCTCGTCGGCGCGGCCCGCCTGCTGAAAGACCTGCGCGAGTAGGTGGTGGCCGGAGAAGTTGCCAGGGTCCATCTGCAACGCGCGCCTGAGCATGTTCTCAGCGTTCGCCAAATCGTTCTTCTTCAGGAAGACTTTGCCGAGCACGATGTACGGGCCGCTGAAGAACGGGTTGAGCCAGATGGATTTCTGTAGCGGGCCGACCGCCTCGTTCCATTTGAGCTGGCGCGTGTAGGCTTCCCCGAGCCTGTAGTAGGCCATGCCGAAGGCCGGGTTGATGGCGATCTCCTTTTGCAGCAGCTCTATCCCACGCTCCACGTCTGCGTGGTAGATAGCCATCTCGCCGAGCAGGAAGTTGGCCTGCGGCAGTCGCGGGTCGAGTTCGAGGGCCCTCTGTAGCTCCTTCACGGCCAGCTCTTCGAACCGCTGGCGCACCAGCATCTGCGCGTTGACGAGGTAGGCGGCGGCCGAGGCCGGGTTGAGATTGAACATGCGCGCCAACGTCTCGCGCGACTTGCCGGTGTCGCGCGTCTGTATGTAGCAGATGCTGAGCGCGTAGGCGATCTCCGTGCTGCCGGGCCACCACCGGCCGAGTTGTTCGAGGTAGGGGATGGCCTCCCTGATGTGCCCCAGCATGTAGTGCGAGAGGCCGAGGATTTGCACCTCCTCGCGGTACTGGCGGCTGGTCTCGGGCGTTTGCCTGACGGCGAACGAGATGTGTTCGACGGCGCGCTGGTAATCGGCCTTACGGTAGTAGGCCAGCCCCAGCAGGTATTTGACCTGCACGTCGTTCGGCTTGAACCTGGACGCGACGCTGAGCATCTCGATGGCGGAGTCGAGCTTGCCAGCGTCAATCAGGCTCTGGGCCTGCGCGACGATTGCGGAATCGTCCGGCGGTTTGGCCGGCGTGCGCGGCGCGCTCTGGCCCAGGGCCGCCAGGGCGCTGAGCGCGACGGCGAGGGCGATGGCTGGTAATCGGCGGAAAGATGTGCTCGTCATGGGAGTCTCACCAGAGTTTTAAGAAGAGCGGGACGCGCCGCGCGCGTGCGGAAAGAATATAGCCCAAACGGGAAAGGCTCCGGCGGCCTCATCATATACCAATTAAGACCGGGAGGGCCACTTTCTCAGGAGCGCGCCGCCCGCGACCCATCGGCCGGGGCGCGCGCGGAATTTTGTTCGCGGTTTTGAAAAAATTACTCTGTTGTTTAAGACAACAATGTGATAATAATAGGGCCGCAACAAAACACTAAGGACAGCGCCCTTGCCTCGCACTGGCACAGCTCCTTAGCTTTCCATCTTCTTTTGAAGCACTTTTGAATAATCCTAAGCGCCGGCGATTCAAGGTAATCTCGGGCGGGTAGTCTCATTTCGGACAGAGGGCGGCTTAATTGAAAGCACGGTCATAGCCTGACACGAAAGTCAGGCGGACAAGGCTCCGACTCTCGACAAACTTTCGGCGGGCTTGCCAATCCTCCGGCCGGCCTCAGCCGCGAATGAGTACTGGCTGTTTTGACTCACCAAGGAGATTTCCCATGCTGAGAAGAAAACTTTCTCCGCTGCTGCTCAGTTTGTTACTCGTTTCTGCGCTCGGCGTGAACGTCCGGGGGCAGGCCGTTTATGGGAGCATCATCGGCTCGGTCACGGACCCGCAGGGGGCCGCCGTGGCGGGCGCGACGGTCACCATCACGGACTTAACCAAAAACATCTCGAGGACAGTCCCGACCAACGAGGACGGCAACTACAGCGCGACGAACCTGATTCCCGGCAGGTATCAGGTCAAGGTCGAGCAGCAGGGGTACAAGGTTTCGACCCAGGAGGTCGATGTCCAGGTTGACGTTGCGGCGCGCGCCGACTTCGCCCTGGCAGTCGGGGACGTGTCCGAGACGGTCACGGTCAGCGCCGACCCCATCGAACTCAGCCTGAAGACGGACCGCGCCGACGTGGCGACCCAATTCAGCCAGCGGCAGGTCCAGGAACTCCCGACCTTCGACCGCAACTTCACGCGCTTCCTGCTGCTCACGCCCGGCACGCAGCAACTCCCCGGCTGGCAGCACGCGGCGAGCGAGAACCCGCAGGGCTCGACCCAGATCATGGTCAACGGGCAGCACTTCAGCGGCACCTCATACCAGCTCGACGGCACAGACAACCGCGACCCCATCCTGGGAATCATCGTCATCAACCCGACGCTTGAGTCCGTCACGCAGGCTAAAGTGACGACGCAGAACTACGACGCGGAGTTCGGCCAGGCCACCGCCGGGGTCGTCACCGCCCAGACCCGCTCGGGCTCGAACGACCCGCACGGCAGCGTCTTCATGTTCCGCCGCAACGACCTTACGCAGGCCCGCGACCCCTTCAGCGAAGTCTCCGTCGACCCGCTGACCGGGAAGATCATCCCGGACCAGGTCTGGAGCCAGTTCGGCGGGTCGTTGGGGTGGAGACTCATCCGGGACAAGAACTTCATCTTCGGCGATTACCAGGGCACGCGCAGCAAGGAGGGCGGCTCGGTGCGAACGACCGTCCCCATCGCGGCGGCGCGCACGCCGAACGGCGCGGGGTTCTTCGACCTCAGCGCCTACCCGTTTCAGATTTACGACCCGGCGACCGGCGACCCCGTGACGGGCCTCGGGCGGACGCCCTTCCCCAACAACCAAATCCCGGCCGCACGCGTCTCGCCGCAGGCCAGGGCGCTGCTGGCGAACCTCCCGCTGCCGAATCAACCCGGCACGTTCGCCAACTACACGGCCACCGGCGCGGGTATTTTCAACGGCGACCAGTTCAACATCCGCGACGACCATTACTGGAGCGAGACTCTGCACATCTTCGGGCGCTTCAGCTACGCGAAGTACGAGAGGACCAAGCCGGGCGCGTTCGGCTTCGACCTCGGCGGGCCGAATTTGAGCGGCCCGCGCTTCGGCGGCTCTTCGCAGTCCAAGGACATCTCAATCGCCGCCGGCTTCGACTACACCCTGAGTTCGCGGACGGTCACGGATTTCCGCGTCGGCTTCTTCCAGTACAAGGTGGACGTGCTGCCCGGCGGCGTCGGCAGCAACACCGCGCAGGCGGCGGGGATACCCGGCCTCAACGTCAACGACCTGACCTCCTACACGCCGGCCTTCGTCATACGGACTCCGGGCGCGTCCAACGACGACGCGGCCGAGACCTTCAAGTTCGGGTACGGGCTGGTGACGAACGGATGCAACTGCCCGCTCATACAGCAGGAGGAGCAGATTCAGTTCGTCAACAACTGGACTTTCATCCGCGGCAACCACGCCTACAAATTCGGCGGCGACCTGCGCTTCGCTCGCAACCTGCGCGTGCCGTCGGACGCGCCGCGCGCAGGCCAGTTGATCTTCAACAGGGAAGGGACCGCCGAGGTCACGGCCGGGGGCACGACCACCGCCAACACGGGCCTCGGGCTCGCGAGCTTCCTGCTCGGCAACGTGAGCGAGTTCAGGCGCTACGTCAGCACCACGACGGACGCCCGCGAGTACCAGCGCCGCTTCTTCTTCTACGGCCAGGACACCTGGCGCGTATCGCAGAAGCTGACGCTCAACTACGGCCTCCGCTGGGAGATGATCTTCCCCGAGTACGTCAAGGGGGCGGGCGACGGGAGCCTCCTGAATCTCGAAACCGGCGAACTCTTCGTCGGCAACGTCGGCGAAGTCAACGGCCGTTTCAACGTCGCGCCGACTTACAAGGCGCTCGCGCCGCGCTTCGGCCTGGCCTACCAGTGGACGGACAAGACGGTGCTGCGCCTGGGCTACGGCCGCAGTTTCGACGTCGGCGTGTTCGGCTCAATCTTCGGCCACACCGTCACGCAGAACCTGCCGGTCATCGCCTTCCAGAGCTTGAACCCGGCGGGCGGCAACTTCAACAGCGTCTTCGACCTCGCCGCCGGCCCGCCGGCCCCCGTCTTCCCGGAGGTGCCTTCGAACGGTCGGCTGCCGCTGCCCGTGGGCATAGAGGGGCGCGCCCGCCCGTTCGAGATGAGGCTGCCGACGCTCGACGCCTGGAACGTGACGCTCCAGCACCAACTCGGAGCCAATACCTCCGTCGAGGTGGGCTACGTCGGCAACAAGGGGACGCACGTCTTCTACGGCGACGGCCCCGGCTACAACGTCAACCAGCCCGTCAGCAACCTGGCGATCCCGGACGTGAACCAGCGCCGCCCGTTCTTCAGCCGGTTCGGGTGGACGCAGAACATCACTTACTACGGCAACGACTCCGACAACCACTACAACGCGTTGCAGACCAAGTTCGAGACGCGCTTTACGAACCTCAACATTCTGGCACACTACACTTGGCAGGCGTCCCGGAACTACAGCGACGAGTACATACACGACAAGAGCGTGGTCTACGGGCCGTCCGGCTACGACCGCACGCACGTCTTCGTCTTCACGGAGGTGTGGGACGTGCCCATCGGCAGGGGGCGCAAATACCTGGCAGGTATCTCAAGGCCGGTAGACTTCTTCCTGGGCGGCTGGCAGATCAACTCCACGACCACCTGGCAGAGCGGTCTGCCGTTCACGCCGACGCTGTCGTCCTGTCCGGGGACGAACGCCGGACCTTGCCGGCCTAACCTGATAGGCGACCCGTACCCGAGTGACCAGGACCGCGACCAGTGGTTCATCGGCGGGGTGGGGCCGGGCACGCCGTGGGAAGTGCCTGGGCCGAACCAGTTCGGGAACGCGGGCCGCAACAGCCTGCGCGGGCCTGCGTTCTGGCAGACAGACCTCTCCGTCTTCAAATACTTCCGGGTGAGCGAAAAGACGAAGCTGGAATTCCGTGCGGAGTCCTTCAACGTCTTCAACCACGTCAACCTGGGCCTGCCGAACAGCACGGTGGACAACCCGGACGCGGGCCGGATCACCTCGACGCAGCCTCCGGGCTCGCGCCAGAGGCAGTGGCAGTTCGGCATGAGGTTCCTCTTCTAGCAAAGAGCCCCGTCAGGGGCGGCAGAACAGTGGCCCACGGCGCGGGCCGTGGGGACAGGGAACCAGATAAATGAGCGAGCCCCGGAGTGGCGAAAGATTCTTTCGCCACTCCGGGGCTCAAATTTTATTCTCGACCTTTACACAGGGCCCAAGCCCCGGGCTGCTGATCTTCCGCCCGCTCTGGGCGGGTTGTGGGCGGGGTTCCTCCCCGGCTCAGCGCCGGGGCACGGGCAGCCCGTCGAGTTTCAGCACGTTGGGTTTCGCCCGCGGGGGCAGGCGCGCGTAGAGGTCCGCGAAGGCCCCGTTCGTCCAGCCGAAGCCGATGACGTTGTAGTCGTAGCCGAACTTGATGGCGCTGCCGATCTCGGACTCGCGCCGCGCCACGTCGTACTTCTCGACTATCGTCTTGTACTGTATGAACTCTTTGAGGACCGTCGAAAGAAAGTTGGTCGTGATGCGGTCGGCCTCCCTGTGGTAGCCGTAGCGGCGCAGGCCCCAGACGCCTATCATTTGCAGCGGGGCCCAGCCGAACGGCGCGTCCCACTGGCTGCCGCTCGCGTTGGTGCTGGTCTGCAACCCGCCCGGCCGCTCGAAGAGATGAAGGTTGGCGACGAGCCGCGCCGCCTGCCTGCGGTCCGCGATGCCGACCCACAGCGGGTAAAAGGTGGTCGCGAACGGGTAGCGCCGCACCGCCTTCTTCTGAAAATTGTAGTCGTAGTAAAGGCCGTCCTTCTCGTCCCACATCAAACGGTTGACGCTGCGCTTGCGCACTTCGGCGCGGGCGAGCCAGCGGCGCGCGTCGGCCGGGCGGCCGAGCGTCCTCATGATCTCGGCCGCGTCCGTCTCCATCAGGTAGAGGAGCGAGTTCAGGCAGACCGGGTCGTAATTGATGATGTCTATGTTGAAAGGCCCGAAGCGGTTCGACGGGTCGAAGCCGGACTCGCGCATCGAGCGGTCGCCCTTGTAAAAGAGCGGGGTCAACTCGTCCTTCGCTTTGTCGTAGTACTGGCTCACGTCGTAGTCCGTGACCTCGTGCGTGCGGTAATACTCCTTGACCCTGTCGTAATGCGTGCGCCCCTGCGCGTCCTTCTCGTCCGAGAGGACTTCGGGCGCGGGCCCGTCGCCCAGGTCGTAGTAGCGCGAGAGGCCCGTCCCACTTGTCAGGTGCGGCTCGCTCGTCCAGAAGTCGTAATACTTCTCTATCGCGGGAACGGTCGAGCGCAGCCACTCGCGGTCGCGCGTCCGGCGGTAGACGTTCAGAATCATCTGCGTGAGGAAGGGCGGCTGCGAGCGCGAGAGGTAGTAAGTCCGGTTGGCGTTCAGAATCCGGCCGTAGTTCTCGATCTCGTAGAGAAAGTTATCGACCGTGTTCTTCGCCAGCTCCGTCTCGCCGTCCGCGACCAGCCCGACCTGTATGAAGTAGCTGTCCCAGCCGTACATCTCGTTGAAGCGGCCGCCGGGCACGACGTAAGGGTGCGGCAGGTAGAGCAGTCCGGGCTCGCGTATCTCGCGCGGGTCCGCGGGAAGCGGCCGCAGCTCTATGCGCGCGAAGTCCTCCGGCTTCATCTCGGCGCGCAAGGTCTCGCCGATGCGCTGGATGTTCTCGTTGCGGGGGACGTAAATGGGCCAGCGGTAGTCCGCGCTCGCCGGGTGGAACTTGGGGTCGACGGCGGCCTTCGCGAGTTGCGCGTTCGAGCGCTTCAGCGTGTGCCAGCTCTCCTTGATGTATTTCTGGATGGCCCGTAGTTGTGCGACGGAGGCGGTCCCGTCCGAAGGCGCGGGCGCGGCCGGCAGGGAAAGCGCCAGCATTGAAATCATCACCAGAGAAATAAAATATTTCCTCGCGCGCTGGTTATCTGTCATACTCAGACCTCCGCTTCGGCTGTTTTATTCAAGTTTCAAAACAAGAGCATTTCTGAGTCCACGCCCGGACGGGGCCTTAAGGATACGGGAGATGCGACACTTCAATCAATGATGAATGAGGAATGCGGAACGATGAATTAAAGACGATTGGTTTCCACTTCATCGTTCCGCATTCCTCATTCATCATTTCTTCGTAAAATGTCTGGCCTGCGGCTGAAAGATGTCTCCAAGATTTATCCGGGCGACGTGCGCGCCGTCTCGCCGACGAGCGTCGAAATCGAAGACGGGGAGTTCGTCGTCCTCGTCGGCCCGTCGGGCTGCGGGAAGTCCACCCTCCTGAGAATGATCGCCGGGCTGGAAGCGATCTCCGAAGGCGAACTCTACATCGGCGACCGGCTGGTCAACCGTGTTCCGGCCAAGGACCGCGATGTCGCGATGGTCTTCCAGGACTACGCCCTCTACCCGCACATGACCGTCTACGAAAACATGGCCTTCGGCCTGCGGATGCGGAAGTTCCCGAAGGCGGAAATAGACGAGCGCGTCCGACAGGCGGCCGCGATACTCGGGCTCGACGACCTGCTCGGGCGCAAGCCGAAGGCTCTTTCGGGCGGCCAGCGGCAGCGGGTCGCGGTCGGGCGCGCCATCGTCCGCCAGCCCAAACTGTTCCTCTTCGACGAGCCGTTGAGTAACCTGGACGCCAAGCTGCGCGTCTCGATGCGCGCGGAGCTAATCAAGCTGCACAAGCGGCTCCGGGCGACGATGGTCTACGTCACGCACGACCAGACGGAGGCGATGAGCATGGGCGACCGCCTGATTGTGCTGAAGGACGGCGTCGTGCAGCAGACGGGGACGCCGCTCGAAATCTACAACGAGCCCGCCAACCAATTCGTCGCCGGCTTCATCGGCAGCCCCCCCATGAACTTCCTCGGCTGTTCTTCGGACGCGCGCGACGGCCAACTCTTTCTCGTCGGCCACGGCCTGCGGGTCAAGCTCCCGCCGGACAAACGGCGGCGCGTCGCTGAAGCCGGCGACGTTACCTTAGGCATCCGCCCCGAAGACTTAACCGAGCGGGATTTGTACGACGGCCCTCTCGACGGCAACGTGGTTCAGGCGCGGGTCGAGTTCCTCGAAGCCCTCGGCAGCGAGGTCATCGCCACCTGCACTGTGGGCGGGCGCGAAATCATCGCCCGCCTGAATCCGCGAACACGCGCCCGAAGCGACGAAATAATCGAACTTGCTTTTGACATCAACCACGCCAAGTTGTTCGACGCGGCGACTGGGGAAGCGTTGGCTTGAAACGTTCGTGGCTTATCCTTATCCCCCTCTCACTCCTGATAGGCTGTGCGCCGTCGCGCACGGCGCGGGAGGACGAGGCGGGCGGGCGCGTCTCGCTCACCTACTGGAGCGCGACCAACGCGCAGGAGTTGGAGTTCGCAAACGAGGTCGCCGCCGAGTGGAATCGCCTGCACCCTGAAGTCCAGGTCAGGGTCGAGCCCGTCCCCGCCGGGCAATCCTCGGAAGAAGTCATCCTCGCGTCAATCGCCAGCGGCACGACGCCGGACATTTACTCGAACGTTTTTCCGGGCGCGCTCGCGGATTTACAGGACGCCGAGAGCGTGGTGCAACTCGACGCCTTCCCGGACTTCTTAGAAGTGATGCGCGAGCGTATGCCGCCCGAAGTTTTAGAACAGTACCGCTCGTCGGACCAGCACTACTACCAGGTGGCCTGGAAATCGAACCCCGTGATGGTGCTCTACAACACGCGCATGCTGCGCGAGGCCGGCGTCGAGTCCCTGCCCGCGACTTACTCCGAGTTTCTGGACGCGGCGGCGCGCGTGACGCGTGACCGCGACGGCGACGGCCAGGTCGATCAGTGGATGGCGACGATTGATTATTACCCCATCTGGTACAAGCGATTGTTCGACTATTATCCGCTGTACCTCGCGGCCGGCGGCACGGCGCTGTTCCAGGGTCGCCGCGTCGTGTTCGGTAACGAGCAGTCCCTCGCGGCCTTCCGCTTCCTGCGCGAGTGCTTCGCGCGCGGCTACGTCCCCGTGCAGACTTTCCAGGGCGACGTGTTCCTCGACGGCCGCGTGGCCGCGAAGTTCACGGGGCCTTACAGCATCAGCCACCTCGAACGTTACCGCGCGGCCGACTTCGAGTACGGCTATGGCCCAATTCCACGCCCGGACGGCGCCGCGGGGCGGCCGGCGAGTTACGCCGACCCGAAGAGCATCGTCATTTTCAAGACCTGCCGCCACCCGCGCGAAGCCTGGGAGTTCGTCAAATTCGTCATCTCCAAACAGAACGATTTGCGCCTGCTGGAATTGACCAGCCAGCTGCCGATTCGCAAGGGTCTGCTTGAGGACGAGGCTTACGCCGCTTACTTCGAGCGCAACCCGAGGATGGTGCAGTTCGCCGAGCAACTGATGACCGCGCGCAGCATTGATTCGATTGCGGAATTGAAAGAAGTTTTTGACATCATCGCACAGGAAGTCGAAGAGTCTGCGGTCTTCGGCTTCAAGCCACCGGAACAGGCGGTGCACGATGCAGCCGGGAGAAGCCAACAAATTCTCGATGTTGAGTAAGCCGGCCGCCGCGTGGAAAAGGTTCAGAAGAATCTTTCCGCGGAGGGGCGAGTCGGCGCAAAAGGACCGCGCGGGATACCTGATGACGTTCCCCTACGTCCTGCACGTCATCGTCTTTCTGGGCTACCCGCTCGCCTTCGCGTTCGTCCTCATCTTTCACCGCTGGAACGTCTACACGCCCATGAAGTGGGTGGGGCTCGGCAACGTCAAGCTGCTCGCGGGCGACCCGCTCGTCTGGCGCGCGCTCGCCAACACGCTCTACTTTCTGCTGATTCACATCCCTTTGCAGTTGGCCCTGGCGCTCGGCCTCGCCGAGTTGCTCAACCGAAAATTGCGCGGGCGAAATTTCTTCCGCGCGAGCTACTTCCTGCCGTTCGTCATCTCGGGCGTCGTCGTGACGATTCTCTGGCAGCAGCTCTACGCCACGGAGACGGGCCTCATCAACGTCCTCCTACAGCGCCTGGGTTTGCCGAAAGTCGGCTGGCTCACGGACCCGCGCGTCGCGATGCCGGCCATCGCGATCATGGCGACGTGGAAGAACGTCGGCCTCTACGTGGTGCTCTTCCTGGTCGGGTTGCAGGCCATCCCCGCGCGCCTCTACGAGGCGGCCGAGCTGGACGGAGCGAGCGAGTGGCAGAAGTTCCGAAGGATTACTGTGCCACTTTTGAACCCGACGATCATGCTGGTGCTCGTGCTCTCGACCATCGGCGGCTTCTCGCTCTTCATAGAGCCTTACGTGATGACGGGCGGCGGGCCCGCCGGGAGCACGCTCTCCGGCATCCTGTACCTTTACAAGCAGGCGTTCACCTTCAGCAAGATGGGCTACGCCTCGACCATAGGCTTCTTCTGGGCGCTGATTATTTTCACGGTCGTGCTTCTCCAGAGGCGCTTCGTCGAAAAGGAGGCGGTCGAATGAAGCGCCTGCTGCTCTACCTCATGCTGACCGCGGGGGCGCTCCTGTTCCTCTACCCGTTCGTGTGGATGCTCGCGGCGACCTTCAAGCCCGAGACGGAGATCGCGGGCTTCAACCTCATTCCGCAGCAGCCGACGCTTGAGAGTTACCGCTTCGTCTTCCAAAAAATCCCGATCACGCGCGGCCTCGTCAACAGCCTCTTCGTCTCGATAATCGTCACGGCGTCGGTGGTTCTCTTCGGCTCGATGACGGGCTACGCGCTCTCAAGGCTGCGCTTCCGCGGGCGCGAGCTGATTTTCAACCTGACGCTCGCGACCATGATGATCCCGGCGCAACTGACGCTGATCCCGCTCTACACGATGATGGTCAAGTTCGGGTGGGTCAACTCTTACCTGTCGCTGATCGTGCCCGCGATGATGAGCAGCTACGCGGCGCTGCTCTTCCGCCAGTTCTTCCGCTCCATCCCGCAATCCTTAATCGAGGCGGCGCGGCTCGACGGCTGCTCCGACTGGCGCATCCTCTTCACCATCATCTACCCGCTCTCGAAGCCCGCGATTACGACCGTCGCCATCCTCACCTTCATGGGCGTCTGGAACGACGTGCTCTGGCCGCTGATGGTGATTCGCGACCAGGAGCTGATGACGATGCCGCAGATGGTGACGCTCTTCGCCGTGGGCGGGCAGGCGGAAGCGCGCCTCGGCGTCCAACTGGCCGCGGCCACCCTGCTCGCCGTGCCCATCATCCTCGTCTACTTCTTCATCCAGCGCTACATGATCGAAAGCATCGCCAGCAGCGGGATGAAAGGGTGAAAGAAGAAGGAGACAAAGGTCAGACCCCGAAGGTGACTTTACTTTTGGCTTTTAATGACCCAGTCGAGCAACTCGTTGACGTTGGCGTGGGCGACGGCGATTGAGGAATCGGCAGCGCCGTAGTAGAGGCGGAGGTTCCCGGTCGCCTCGTCAACGACCTGGCCGCAGGGGAAGACGACGTAGCCTACGTCGCCTGTGAGTTCATACTCTTCGCGCGGGCTCATTACCCACTCGCGGCCGCGCGCGCACGAGCGTAGGGTCTTCGAGGTCCAGAAGCGCGAGGCCGAGACGATAGATGACGCCCGCGCCGGTCGTGCGCACGCCGTGGTAAATGATTAGCCAGCCCTCTGGTGTCTCGATGGGCGGCGTGCATAACCCTATCTTGTTGGCGTCCCACCAGCCGCCTCGCCGCGCTTCGAGGGCTAACGCGCTTTCGCCCCAGTGTCGCAGGTCGTGCGAGAAGGAGACGTAGACGTGCGCGCCCGTGCCGAGCGGGGAGGGCACGGGGCGGTGTATGAGCGCCCAGCGGCCGTCGATGCGGCGCGGGAAGAGTGCCGCGTCCTTGTCCTCCGGCGGGAGGACCGGGCCGCGCCGCTCGAAGGTTCGGAAATTATTCGTCAGCGCGAGCGAGACGAGCGGGCCGCGCTCGGAGTAGGCCGTGTAGGTGACGGCCCAACGCTCAAGCTCCGGCAGGTAAACGACGCGCGCGTCCTCTACGCCCCACAACTCTTCCGGGTAATTCTGCGGGTCCGCGGGGAACGTCGGCCGCGCGTCAATGTGCCAATCTGTGAGGCCGTCCCGGCTGCGCGCGGTAGTCAGGTGCGAGAGCCCCGTGCGGTCTTCGACGCGCGCGAGCAGAAGCGTTTGACCGTCCGGGAGAAGTGTCGCGCCAGGGTTAAAGACGGAGTTGACGGGGTAGGGCCAGACGGCCGCCGTCAGAATCGGGTTCCTCTCGTCGCGCCTGAATAGTTCCGTGAAGCGCGTGTTGGGTCGGTAGTTGACGGGCATGGGTTCTTCGGCCGCGGAATAAAAGTAAGAGGGGAGCGAACCGCGAGGACACACGAAAGGACACGAAGTATGCCTGACTCCTCTCTTCGTCGCTTCGTCTTATTTCGTGGTTCGTCCCTTTGCCGTGGCTTCCAACACGACTGACTCGTAAGGCTTAAGTCTCAACGCATTTCCCTCGACCGCCCGCTCGCCCGAATGAAGGTTGCTGAGGACGACGCGGAACCCTGCTCCTCGCGCTTCGTCCAGCGTCAGAGTTTGTTCGGCGTTCGACATGTTGAGGGCCACGATCATGGTCTGCCGCGGCGCGCGGCGGCGGTAGGCGAAGACGGCCGCGTCGTCGCCGATTGAGGCGTAGTCGCCGTCGAGCAGCGCGGGGCTCTGGCGGCGCAGGCGAATCGCGCGCTTGTAAAAGTTGAGAATCGAGTCCGCATCACTCGAAGCCTTCTCGACGGTCCGCTCCGCCCAGCGCGGGGCGAGCCTGAGCCAGGGCGTGCCGGTCGTGAAGCCCGCGTTCGGCTCGTCGTTCCACTGCATCGGCCTTCTCTGGGCGTCGCGCCCCTTGTAGCCGGGCCAGTACCTCTTGCCCACGGGGTCGCGCACCTCTTCGAGAGTCTCCGGCTCGATTGATTCCATCCCGATCTCCTCGCCGTAGTAGAAGAACGGCGAGCCGCGCAGGGTCAGGAGCATCAGCGCCACGAGCTTCGCAATCTCTTCGTTATGCCGCCCGTCGCCGAAGCGCGTGTAAGCGCGGCGCAGGTCGTCGTGATTGCTGAGCACGTAAGTCGTCGGGCGGCCGCGCAGCGCGCTCTCGGACTTTTCCACGACGGCGCGGAAGCCCGCGGCGTCCAGCCGCTTGACCTCGGTCGAGAAGAAGAAATTGAAGGGCAGGTGAATCTCGTCGTTGCGCGGGCCGTAGTACGGCATCAGTTGCTCTATGGCCGGGACCCAGATTTCGCCGATGAGCACGCGGTCCCCCGCGTAGCGGTTCGTCATCCGGCGGAAGCGGCGCAGGACGTTGTGACCTTCGGGCAGGTCGCGGTTGTATTTCAACTCCTGCTCGTGCTCGGTCGCGCTGCCCTGGCGCAACTGCGGCAGGACGGGGTTGTCACGCAGTTGCGGGTCTTCGAAGAGCCAGTTGATAACGTCCAGCCGAAAGCCGTCCGCGCCGCGGTCGAGCCAGAAGCGGATTGACTTGAACATGGCCTGCTCCACTTTCGGGTTGCGCCAGTTCAAGTCCGGCTGCTGCGGGTAGAAGAAGTGGTAATAGTATTGGCCCGTCTTCTCGTCCATCGTCCAGGCGACGGGGCCGAAGCCGGAGTACCAGTTGTTCGGCGGGCCGCCGCCGGGCTTGGGGTCGCGCCAGACGTACCAGTCGCGCTTCGGACTCGTGCGCGACGAGCGCGACTCCTTGAACCACGCGTGCTGATCCGAAGTGTGATTGAAGACCATGTCCATCACGATACGGATGTTGCGCCTGTGAGCCTCGCGGATTAATCGGTCGAAGTCCGCGAGCGTGCCGAACTGCGGGTCCACGGCCTCGTAGTCGCTCACGTCGTAGCCGAAGTCCACCTGCGGCGAAGGATAAAAAGGAGTAATCCAGAGCGCATCAACGCCGAGGCCCGCGAGGTAGTCGAGCTTCGACGTGATGCCGTTCAAGTCGCCCACGCCGTCGCCGTCCGAGTCCTTGAAGCTGCGCGGGTAAATCTCGTAAAAGACGGCGTGCTTCCACCAGGGTGCTTTCGCCGCGGCCTTCCCCGGCTTTCGCGCCCGCGACTTTTGGGGGCCGGCCGTCGCCGCGACCACGCTGCCGAGTAAGACCGAAGCGGACAGGATTAAGCAAACAATCGAGCTGCGGTGAGAGTTGTTTCTCATTTTGCCCCTCACTTCTTCTTGCCCGCCGCCCCCTCAATCGGAATGGTTATCTCGCGCCGGACGTAAGCATCGGGCGGGCCCGCGAAGGTGACGAGCAACTGCGGGTCGGAGCCGCGGTCCGCCTTCAACGTCACGCCGTCCGTCTGGCCGAGTTGGTACGGGGTGCGCGCGCGCAATTGATAAGTCCGGCCGCCGACTCCTTCGAGCAGGAGGTGCAGGGCTTCGCGGTCGGCGCGCGCGCGTAAGACGCGCAGCCCCTCGCTCCGCGCGCCGGGCACGAGGCTTTCCGGCACGAGATAAACGTCCGTGCCTTCCTCGTAAGTGAAGACCGCCTCGACGCTCGGCTCCCTGGCCTCGATGACGACTTCGGCGCGCTGCACGTCGCCGGAGCCTTTCACCTCAAACTTCGACGCGCGCCCCTGAACCTTCACCTTGCGCACGCGCGCGTCGAGCGGGAAGGCGGGCGCGAGCGTGAACCGCTCGACGCCGCGAGGCGGCGCTGGAGGACCACTCGCCGCCGAGTTTCTGCGCGTGATTGTGACGGTCATGCGGCCCGCGGCCCGGACCAGTTTTAAGTCGTACCGGGCGGCCCCGGCGGCGACGTTCTGCGCCTCGATTCGGTCCCAGTTCGCCGGGAGTTGGGGCGCGAAGCGCAGCTCGCGGCCCCCGGCGGTGATTTCGATGCCGAACAGCCCGCGCAGCGCGGGCGTGACGACCATCGCCTCAGACCAGACCTGGTGGTGGGAGGAGCGGCCGAAGGGCGCGTTGAAGTCGCCCGACAGCAACTCCGTCACGTAGCCCTCGGCGTTCGTGTAAGTGAGCAGGGCGTTCGCCATCAGCGCCTGGTAGCCGACGTGCGGCCGACTGTAGCGGTAAGCGCCCATGCTCGCCCAGCCCGTGAAGAGAGGCCAGACGGAGCCGTAGTGGTAAGAGAGCGGGTCGTAGAGCTTGCTTTCGTTCGAGATGATGCGCGCGCCCCAGTCGGTCGCCACGCGCCCGCTGCCCAGGTGGTCTAATTGTGACTGCGCGCGCTCGTCCTGCATCGTGCGCCACCAGAGCGGCACGGCCGGGAGCACAGTGTCTTCGTCAATCAAGCGCGCGTGGGCCAATTCTTCCATGCGCGCCTGGCGCACGGCGCGGTTCGGCCCCGGCTCCGCTTCGGGCTTGTCGGCGGCAGGCTGGCGCGTGCCGAAAGCGTAAAAGCCGCGATTCGCCAGCCAGTACGTTTGCTCCATCGCGGCGCGCGTGCGCTCGGCATTGGTGCGTGCGCGCTCGACCGTCGCCCCGTCCTTCAACGCTTCGGCCAACTCACTCATATTGCGCGAGGCTTCGATCCAGAGGCCCTGCATGTAAATCTCTTCGTGCACGGGGCGCAAGGGGCCGCCCTCGACCCAGCCGTGGCCGAACTTCGTGTTCTCGATTAAGAAATTGCCGTCCGTGTCCGTGGCTTCGGAGAAGCGATAAGCTTTCTGAATCGAGTCCCAGTTGGCTTTGAGGAATTCCATGTCGCCGGTCGTGCGCCAGTAGTCGGCGTGCGTGATGACGTAGAGCGGCGTGGCGTCGGCGCTCGCCCAGGGGAACTCGTAATCGGTGAACCAGGGGATGAGGCTCGCGCTCTGCGAAATCTCGTGCGGGATTTTACCGTCGGCGCGCTGGAACTTTTTGAGGAATTCGAGCGCCGTCCGCGCGGAGTCGAAATCGCCGTACGAGTTGAGCGCGAGCGCCGTCCACATCGAGTCGCGGCCGAAGAACCAGGCGAAGCCGGGCCGCTCGCTCTCGCCCGAAGTGCGGAAGCCCGCGAGCAGCCCCGTGCCCAGAAGCGGGTTGGTCGCGATGCCTTTGTCGACGCCGACTTTGGCCCAACTGAAAGCCTTGTCGAGTCGCTCGTCAGGCGTCCGTATGCCCGTCGTCTCGCGCTCCAGCCGCTCGTAGTAGGCGACGTTGCTCTCGTAGAGAGCTTGCGCGGAGCCGAGCAGGCGGTCGTAAGCAGCCTTCGCCTTCTCGCGCCCCTCGACGCTCCCCGCGATGACGATGGGAATGAAGCCCGTCTTCAATTGTTCCGGCGAAACTTCGATGAGGAAACGCGAAGGGACATCGCGCGGCTCTTCCTGGTAAGGCATCTGGGAAACGTCGCGGCCTGCGGGCGAGCCGACCACACCGGCGAATCGCCTGGACTCCTCCGTGATGTAGTAGACGCGCTGCTTTTCGTCCCACCCGATGTTGCCCGTCATCAGCCCGGCGGGCCAGGCGAGTTTCAGCGACGGCTTGAACGCCACCCCGACGGTCATCGGCAGGACGCTCTCGACGTCGAGCAGCATGACGACGCCCGGCTCGTCCACGGGCGCGTAGATGATCTGCCGGACGGTGAAGGCGGCGTGCGAGTAGGTGAAGACGGTCGCCTCGGGGCGGACGTTGATGCGGACGGCCGTGTCCGCGGCGCGGAATTCCAGCGGGTAGCCCTCGATGCGGAATGACAACTCGAAGTCGTCGAGCAGCTTCATCGGGTAGACCCACGCTTCGAGCGGGCGGTGCTCGTAGCCGAAGACCGCCGCGCGGCGGCCCAACACGTCGAAGAAGCTGCCGGCCTGCGTGCGCCGCTCAAGCTCCAGGCCGCTCCCGCGCGGGGAGAATTTCGGCACGAGCGCGGGCGTCGCCTGGGACTGCGCCCCCTGCGAAAAGAGATTTAGTGAGAAAAAGAGAAAGCAGAAGGTGAATCCGAAAAAGAGCCAGCGCATCTTCACTTTGTTCCCCCTCAACGGAAGCGCCCCCTTCGGCGCGCCGGTCAAGTGCAGCGTGCTCAGTTGAATTTCAGATCAGTGACGCAAAGTTTCTTGTATTACTTTCGCCGGATTGCGTCAATGGTTTATTGCCGCGCGCGCTCGAGTGTGACCCGGAGAAAGTCTGGCGCGAAGGCGCGAAGAAAAGAGTTCCGTTTTCTTCGCGCCTTCGCGCCAGACTTTCTGAGCGGCCGCGTTAGCCGTCAAGTGAGCTATTCATACCGCAGGGCGATCATGGGGTCTATCCGCGTCGCCCGCCGGGCAGGGATGTAGCAGGCTATCAGGGACACGACTGTGAGCAGCACCGCGATGGACGCGAAGGTCAAGGGGTCCGTCGCGTTCACGCCGAAGAGGAGGCTGGACATGAGGCGCGTCAGGGCGACAGCGCCGGCCAGCCCTATTGCTATGCCGACGAGCGTGAGTAGAAGTCCCTGCCTGAGGATGAGCAGCAGGACGCGGCCGGGGCGCGCGCCGAGCGCCATGCGGAGGCCGAGCTCGCGCGTCCGCAGCGTCACGGAGTAGTTCATCACGCCGAAGATGCCTATGGCCGCCAAGAGCGTCGCGAGCCCCGCGAAGAGTCCGAGCAGGAGCGTGTTGAAGCGCGGGCGGGCGACCGTGTCGGCCATCACCTGGTTCATCGTCCGCACGTCGGAGACGGGCTGGTCCGGGTCTATCGCGCTCAACTCGCGGCGCACGGCCGGGGCCATCTCCGCCGGGTCGCCGTTGGTGCGTACGGCGAGGGTCATGAACGGGTAGGTGAGTTCCGGGTGCGGGAAGTAGGCGGTCGGCCGCGCCTCGTCCGTCAGGCTGTCGTACCTGACATCGCCGACGATGCCGATGATCTCGGTCGGCCTGGGCTCGCCGAACATGTTCACGCTGATGCGCTTGCCAAGTGGGTCTTCGCCCGGGAAGTAGAGCCGCGCCAGAGACTCGCTGATGATGACGACGTGACGGGCCTCCCTGTCCTCCACGTCAGCGAAGTTGCGGCCGCGCAGGACCGGAATGCCCATCGCGCCGAAGTAGCCCGCGTCGGCCACGCGCACGCTCGTGGTCAGTTCCCGGTCCGGCGGGGGCACGGGCCTGCCCTCGACGGTGAAGTCCGTCGCGGAGCCGAGCCCGCCGTAGAGCGGGAGGAAGTTCACCATCCCCGCCTCGCGGACGCCCGGGAGCGAGCGCACCCTCTCCATCGCCTGTCGGAAGAATGAGATCATCTTGGGGGCTTCGTTGTACTTGCCGTCGGGCAGCCGCACGACCATCGTCAACACGTTCTCGGTGTTGAACCCCGTGTTGATTGTTTGCAGGCGTATGAAGCTCTTTATCAGCAGCCCGGCGCTCGCCAGGAGCACGAGCGCGAGCGCAACTTCCGCGACAACCAGCGCGCCGCGCAGTCGCCGGCTGCGCTCGCCCTGACCGCCCATGCCCTTGCCGCCTTCCTTGAGCGCGTCGTTGAGGTTCAGGCGCGTCGCCTCAAGCGCGGGGACCAGGCCGAAGATGATTCCGGTCGCGAGCGTGACCAGGAGCGTCCAGGCGAGCACGGTGAGGTTGATGCTGACCCCCTCAAGGTTGATGAGGTCGCGCGGGCTGATCGACACGAGCGCGCCGATGCCCCACCACGCGAACAAGAGTCCGAGCGCGCTGCCGAGCAACGCGAGCAGGACGCTCTCCGTGAGCAGTTGCCGGACCACGCGCATCCGGCTCGCGCCGAGCGCGGTGCGCAGCGCTATCTCCTTCTCCCGCGCCGCCGCGCGAGAGAGCAGCAGGTTGGCGACGTTGGCGCAAGCGATGAGCAGCACGAGCGCGACGGCCCCGAGCAGTATCAGGAGCGCGGGCCGGACGTTGCCGACGAACTGCTCGCGCAGCGGGACGGCCTCAGCGCCCCACCCTGTGTTGCGCTCCGGGTTGTCCTGTGCGAGGCGCGCGTGGATGGTCCGCAGCTCGGTCGCGGCCTGCTCCGTGGAGACGCCGGGCTTCAGGCGGGCCACCACCGAGAGGAAGCGGCCGTACACGCCCGGTCCTTCCGTGGGCATGTTGAGCGGGACCCAGATTTCCGCGGGCTTACCCGTGCCCGACCTCGTGCTGATGTGCCACTGAAAATTTTCCGGCAGCACCCCGACCACCGTGAAAGACATCCCGTTGAGCGTGATAGGTTTGCCGACGATTGCCGGGTCGCCGCCGAAGCGCCGCTGCCAGAGGCCGTAGCCGAGGACGGCCACGGCCTGCGGGCTAGGCCCGCCGTCCTCCGCGGTCAGTGTACGGCCGAGAATCGGCGTGACGCCGAGGACCTGGAACAGCTCAGGCGTGGCGAGCTGTGCGGAGACTTCTTCTGGCTCGCCGCCCGCGCCGGTCAGGCCGAGCCGCCGGTCCGAGAAGGCCGCCATGCCCTCGAACGAAGTGCTCTGCCCGCGCCAGCCCAGGAAGTTGCTGCGCGAGGTGGTGTTGTTGCGCATGCCGTTTGGATTCACTTCCCACAGCATGACGATGCGGTCCGCCTCGCGGTAGGGCAGCGGGCGCAGGAGCAGTTCGTTGACGACCGAGAAGATGGCCGTGTTGGCCCCGATGCCGAGCGCGAGGGTGAGCACGGCGACCAGCGTGAAACCCTTGTGCTTGGCGAGCACGCGCGCGCCGTACCTGATGTCTTGCAGTAATGCTTCCAACATGCCGCCTCCGCGAACTTGATATGCCACGTCTTTAATCCTGCCCTGATTGCCGAACGCCTTGAGCGCCTCGCGCCGCGCCTCGTCGGGCGGCATCCCCGAAGAGATGTTCGCCTCCGTCTCCATCTCGATGTGAAGGCGCAGTTCCTCGTCTATGTCCCTGATGACCGCCTCGCGGTGGAACAGGGCGCGCAGACGCGCCGACAGGACGTTGAGCCATCTCATCGCCGGCGCTCCTTAACTGGCCTCGCGCATCTTGGCGATGGCGAGCACGAGCCGGTCCCAACTGGCCTCCTCGACTTCGAGTTGCCGGCGGCCCGCCCTGGTGAGCGTGTAGAACTTGGCGCGACGCCCCGTCTCGTTCGTGTCCCAGTCGGAACTGACCCAGCCGCGCTGCTCTATGCGGTAGAGCGCCGGGTAGAGCGAGCCCTGCTCGACGTTGAGCATCTCGTCGGACATCTGCTGTATGCGCTGGATGATGCCGTAGCCGTGGAGCGCGCCCAGCGAGAGCGCCTTGAGGATGAGCATGTCGAGCGTGCCTTGAAGTAAATCCGCCGTCGCCTTCGTCATCGGTGAACCTTTCGGGTTGCGTGTGTGCAAACGTCATGCCTAGAACGTCCAGGCATCCTAGAGGACAATGCCTAGAACGTCAAGGCTTGGGTTTAGCGGCCGGCGGGTCGGAGAAGGCTCCGCCCTCGAAGAGATTTCAAATCCCGATTTTGGGAAAGAATAATCCCAGAAGCGCACACGCGGGGGCCGCGGCCCCGGCGGCGATTCGTCTCTAACCTGCGTGCTTCGGCCACTTGGGCCGGGGCGGCCGGGGTGGCACAGGGGTTTCTTAGTATGACTGGCTATTCTTTCTGCGGCGCGCTCGTACTTGTGTAAAAAGCGGAGGTGAGAGTTGATGGGAACGCTGGGGCAAGACCTACGTTACGCCGTTCGTATGCTGATGAAGCGCCCCGGTTTTACGGCCGTCGCGGCGCTGACGCTCGCGCTCGGCATCGGGGCCAACAGCGCGATCTTCAGTGTCGTCAACGCAGTGCTGCTGCGCCCCCTGCCCTACGCGGAGCCGGACCGCCTGGTCTACGCCGAGGGCGCGGACCTGCGCGACGGCTCGAAGGGCGGGGCCATTTCGCCGCCTGACTTTTTAGACTACCGCGAACAGAACCACGTCTTCGAGCGGCTCTCGGCGTTCATGCCGTTCTCCTTCACGGTGACGGGCGACGGCAGCGCGTCCGAGCGGATTAGCGGGGCGCGCGTCTCCCACGGGTTCTTCGAGACGCTCGGCGTAATGCCCATGCCCGGCGGGCGCACCTTCCTGGCCGAAGAGGAGCAGGACGGCCGCAACGCCGTGGCCGTCCTCAGCCACGGCCTGTGGCAGCGGCGCTACGGGGCCGACCCGAAAATCGTCGGCAAGACCGTCGCGCTCAACGGGCAGGCCGTGACCATCGTCGGCATCATGCCCGCCGGGTTCGAGTACCCGCGCGAGGCGCAGCTCTGGTCGCCGATAGCGTTCAAATCGCAGCACACGTCAATGCGCCGCTCCCATTTCCTGCGCGCCGTCGGCCGGCTCAAGCCGGGCGTCCCGCTCGCGCAGGCGCAGGAGGACATCCACGCCATCGCCCGCCAGTTGGAGCAGCAGTACCCGGAGAGCAACACGAATTACAGCATGGGGCTGACGGCGCTCACGGAGTGGACGGTCGGCGAAATGCGTTCGACCCTTCTGATATTGCTGGCGGCCGTCGGGTTCGTGCTGCTCATCGCCTGCGCGAACGTCGCCAACCTGGCGCTCGCCCGCGGGGCGTCCAGGTCGAAGGAGGTCGCCATCCGCTCGGCGCTCGGCGCGAGCCGCGGGCGCGTCGTGCGGCAACTGCTCACCGAGAGCGTCGTGATGGCGCTCGTCGGAGGGGCGCTCGGGTTGCTGCTGGCGATGTGGGGCGTGGACCTGCTCGTCTCGCTGAGCCCCGAGAACCTCCCGCGGGTGAAGGAAGTCACGACCGACTGGCGCGTGCTCGGGTTCACGCTGATGGTCTCGGTCCTGACCGGGATACTGTTCGGGCTGTTCCCGGCGCTCGCCACGTCGAAGACCAACCTGACGGAGACGCTCAAGGAAGGGGGCCGCGCGGGCACGGGCGCGGGCCGCCAGCGCCTGCGCGGCCTGCTCGTCGTCGCGGAGGTCGCGCTCTCTCTGGTCCTGCTCGTCGGGGCCGGCCTGCTCATCAAGAGTTTCATGCGCCTCTCCAGCGTGGACGTGGGCTTCAAGCCGACCAACCTCCTGTCGATGCAGCTCTCGCTGACGCCGGCCGCTTACCCCGACCCGCGCCAGCGCGCGGCCTTCTACGATCAGCTCGTCACGCGCATAGAATCTTTGCCCGGAGTGCAGGCGGCGGGGACCGTCTCCGAACTCCCGCTGAGCGGGCAGGAGAACGACACTTTCTTCAACATCGAGGGCAAGCCCGGTGCGGCGTTCGGGAATACGGAGAAAGCCGCCGACATCCGCGGCATCAGCCCCGCGTATTTCCAGGCGCTCGGCGTCCCGCTCGTCAAGGGCCGCTTTTTTGATCGGCGGGACGGACTCGACGCGCCGAAAGTCGTCATCGTCAACGAGAGCTTCGCGAAGCGTTACCTGCCGGGCGAAGACCCGCTCGGCAAGCACTTGATTATCGATTTCGGCGAGCCGTTCAAGGCCGAGATCGTGGGCGTCGTCGGCGGCATTCGCCACCGCAGTCTCGCGCAGGCCGCGCCTTCCGAGGAGATGTACGTCAGCGTCCTCCAGGCCCCCATGTGGGGGACGAACCTGGTCGTGCGCGCCGCGGGCGACCCCGTGCAGCTCACGGCCGCCATCAGGAAGGAAGTGCAGTCGCTCGACAAAGACCTGCCCGTCTACAACGTCAAGACGATGGAGCAGCGCGTCTCGGAGTCTGCGTCGCAGCCGCGCTTCCGCACGCTGCTGCTCGGCCTCTTCGCGTGCGTCGCGCTGCTGCTCGCCAGCATAGGCATCTACGGCGTCATCTCTTACTCCGTCACGCAGCGCACGCACGAGATAGGTCTCCGGCTGGCGCTGGGCGCGCAGAGAGGCGACGTCCTCAGGCTGGTGGTCTGGCAGGGCATGAGGATGGCGCTCGTCGGCATCCTTGTCGGCGTCGCCGGGGCCTTCGTCGTGACGCGCGTGATGAGCAGTTTCCTCTTCGGCGTCAGCGCCACGGACCCGCTGACCTTCGGCGGCGTCTCGCTGCTGCTGACAGTCGTCTCGTTCTTAGCCTGCTACGTCCCGGCGCGCAGGGCCGCGAAGGTCGACCCGATGGTCGCCCTCCGTTACGAGTAAAGGTCAGTGCCGCCTGCCGCGAGCGGGCGGGCCGTCAACGTCGAGATGCCCGCCCGCTCGCGGCAGGCGATACTGAGTTTCGGTATTTTAGATGGACATACAACGAAAAAAATCTGGCGCCCGCAGTCGCCGCGTTCGGACGGCGATCTACGTGGTCGTCGGGCTGTGCGTCATCGCACTGGTCACGCTCGGCGTCGCGCGCCTCAAACCCGCCGCCCCCACGGTCGAGCGCGGGACGCTCCTCGTCGACACGGTCAAGCGCGGCCAGATGCTCCGGCAGGTGCGCGGCAACGGCACGCTGGTCCCGGAGGACGTGCGCGTCATCGCCGCCTCCACGCAGGGTCGCGTCGAGCGCATCCTGGTTCAGCCGGGGACGGAAGTGAACGCCGGGACTCTCTTGATTGAGCTGAGCAACCCCGAGCTGCAACAGTCTTCGGTCGACACCGAATACCAGTTGCGCGCCGCCGAGGCTGATTTCAACAACCTCAAAGTCAGGCTCCAGAGCGACCGCATGAATCAGCAAATCGTCGCGGCCGGGGTGCACTCCGAGTACCAGCAGGCGAAGCTCCAGTTGGACACGGACGAGGCGCTGGCGAAGGACGGGCTGGTCGCCCCGCTGAGCCTGAAACTTTCCAGGGTGCGCGTCCAGGAGTTGGCTAACCGTTACAGCCTCGAACAGAAGCGCCTGGAGGTGAGCGTCAAGTCCGCGCAGGCGCAGTTGGCTTCGCAGCAGGCGCGCATCTCGCAACTGCAAGCGCTCCTCAGGCTGAACAAGTCTCAGGTGGAAACGCTCGGCGTCAGGGCCGGGACGACCGGCGTCTTGCAGCAGATGCAGGTCGAAGTGGGCCAGCAGGTCACGCCCGGCACCAACCTCGCGCGCGTGGTCGAGCCGCAGCACCTCAAGGCCGAACTCCGAATCGCAGAGACGCAGGCCAAAGACATCAAGCTCGGCTTGCAGGCCGACATAGACACGCGCAACGGCGTCATCAAGGGCCACGTCTCCCGCATAGACCCCGCGGCGCAGCAGGGGACGGTCACGGTTGACGTGGCGCTCGACGAACAACTCCCCGAAGGCGCGCGGCCCGACCTGACGGTCGACGGCACCATCGAGTTAGAGCGCCTGAGTGATGTCGTCTACGTCGGCCGCCCGGCGTTCGGCCAGTCGCAGAGCACTGTCAGCATGTTCAAGCTTGAGCCGGACGGCAAGGCGGCAGTCCGCATCAACGTCAAGCTGGGCCGCAGCTCCGTCAACACCATCGAAATCGTCGAAGGCTTGCAGCCCGGCGACCAGGTCATCCTGTCGGACACCTCCGCCTGGGACGCATACAACCGCATCCTGCTGAATTGAAAAATCCGAGGAGAGAAATTAATGAGCGCGTCAGCACAGCCCATCATCCGTCTCGAAGACGTTCAGAAAGTTTTCTACACCGACGAGGTCGAGACGCACGCGTTGTCGGGCATCCACCTTGAGATCAGGGACGGCGAGTACGTCTCGATTGCAGGCCCCTCGGGCTGCGGCAAGTCCACGCTGCTTTCTCTGCTGGGCCTGCTCGATTCGCCCACAGAGGGCGGCTACTGGCTGAACGGCGAGTCCGTCTCGGGGCTGCCGCTCTCGGAGCGAGCGCGGATACGCAACCGCGAGATCGGGTTCATCTTCCAGAGCTTCAACCTCATCGGCGATTTGACCGTCTACGAGAACGTCGAGCTGCCGCTGACCTACAGAGGCATGGGCGCGGCCGAGCGCAAGCAGAGAGTCCTGGATGCGTTAGAGCGAGTGGGGATGGCGCACAGAGCGAAGCACCTGCCGAGCCAACTCTCGGGCGGCCAGCAGCAGCGCGTGGCGGTCGCTCGGGCGGTGGCGGGCCAGCCGGCGATACTCCTGGCGGACGAGCCGACGGGGAACCTGGATTCGATTAATGGGGAGGCGGTGATGTCTCTCTTGCAGGAGCTGCACAAGGGGGGCGCGACCATCTGCATGGTCACGCACGACCAGCGGTACGCACGTCACGCCGACCGCGAGATTCATCTTTTCGACGGGCGCGTGGTGGAGGAACGTGAGGGCATGAGCATAGAGAGGGCGTGATGAGAACTTTCTGGCAAGACCTGCGGTACGGCGCGCGGATGTTGACCAAGAGTCCCGGATTCACCTTGATCGCGGTCGCCGCGCTCGCGCTCGGCATCGGAGCCAACACGGTCATCTTCAGCGTCGTCAACACACTGCTGCTGCGCCCGCTCTCGTTCCCGCGCTCGGAGCAGTTGACGGCCATCCTGGCGAAAGACCCCGAGACGGGCGAGCTTTATTCCTCCTACTCGTACGCTAACTTTCAGGACATCAGGGACCAGAATCAGGTCTTCGAGCAGGTCGCGGCCTCCTACATGACGACGGCTTTCCTGCGCACGGGCGAGGAGCCGGAAAGGCTGCGCGGCAGCTACGCCTCCGCGGACCTGTTCCCGCTGCTCGGCGTGAACCCGCTGGTCGGTCGGGCTTTTTCGAGCGAGGAAGAGAGGCCCGGCGGCAACGGGCAAGTCATCGTCCTCGGCTACGACCTCTGGCAGCGGCGCTTCGGCGGCGACCCGAAAATCGTCGGGCAGCAACTGCCCATAGACGACCAGTCCTGGACGGTCGTGGGCGTGATGCCGCAGGGGTTCAAGTTCCCGGTCGGCGCGCGGCAGTCCGACTTCTGGATGCCGCTCGCGTCGAACCTTTCCGAAGGCCCGCGCGCCGCCCGCGGCGCAGTCTTCATGAGCCTCATCGGGCGACTCAAGCCCGGCGTCGCCCTGGAGCAGGCGCAGGCGGAGGTGAACGCGATTGCGAGCCGCCTCGAGGCACAGTACCCGGAGGCCAACACGGGACTAAACATCGCCCTCGTCTCGGCGCATGAGAGATTAGTGGGTAAAGTCCGGCCGGCGCTCCTGGTGTTGCTGGCGGCGGTCGCCTTCGTGCTGCTGATCGCGTGCGCGAACGTGGCGAACCTGATGCTGGCGCGCGCGACCGTGCGGCGCAAAGAGGTCGCGATTCGGACGGCGCTCGGCGCGAGCCGCTGGCGCGTCGTCCGCCAGATGTTGACGGAGAGCTTGCTGCTCTCCGCGCTCGGCGGGGCCGCGGGGCTGTTGCTCGCGATGTGGGGGATGGACCTGCTCGTCGCGGCCATCCCCGCGGACATCCCGCGCACGGGCGAGATCGGCCTCGACAAATACGTGCTCCTCTTCACGGCCGGGCTGACGACCCTGACGGGCGTCGTCTTCGGCCTCGTCCCGGCCCTGCAAGCGTCCAAGACCGACTTGAACGAGACGCTCAAGGACGGGACGCGCGGGATGAGCGGCGGCATGCAGCGCAACCGCGCCCGCAGCGTTCTGGTGGTCACGGAGATCGCGCTCTCTCTGGTCCTGCTCGTCGGCGCGGGACTCCTGTTCCAGAGTTTCCGGCGACTGCTGGAAGTCTCGCCGGGGTTTGAAGCGGACAATGTGTTGACGGCCGAGGTTACTGTCAGCGACAAGAAGTATCCTGACAAAGAGCAGCGCGCGGCCTTCTACCGCGAGGCGCTCGAACGCATGAAGGCGCTGCCGGACGTGCAGGCGGTCGGAGTCATCTACCCGCTCCCGCTCGGGGGGAGCTTCGAGGTTTTCACCTTCGACATCGCGGGCCAGCCGCCCTTCCCGCCGGGGCAGCAGCCCACCTCAAACCGCCGCGTCATCAGCCAGGACTATTTCCAGGCGATGAGCATCCCCCTCGTCAAGGGGCGCGCGTTCAACGACCGCGACCGGACGAACGCGCCAGCGGTCGTCGTCGTCAACGAGACTTTCGCGCGCCGCTTCTTCCCAGGCGAAGACCCCGTAGGCCGAGCAATCATTCCGGGCGAAGGCGGAGACCCCGTCACGCGCGAGATCGTCGGGGTCGTCGGCGACGTGAGGCACGCCGGCCTCGACGCCGAGAGGTCGCCCGAATACTACGTCCCTTACGAGCAGGCGGACGTTGACCGGCTGACGGTCGTGGCGCGCACCGCCTCCGGGAATCCCACGAACGTCGCCGGGGCGCTGCGGGGCGTCTTCGCGGCGATGGACAAGGAGCAGCCCGTCTATAACGTCCGCCCGATGACGCAGCTCCTGGACGAGTCCGTCGCGCGCCGCCGCTTCAACATGATGCTCCTCGGCGGCTTCGCCGCGCTCGCCCTGCTGCTGGCGGGCATAGGCATCTACGGCGTCATCAGCTACTCGGTCGCGCAGCGCACGCGCGAGATAGGCATCCGCATCGCGCTGGGCGCGCAGATCGGCGACGTCATCAAGTTGGTCCTGAAGCAGGGGCTGGCGCTGGCGCTCGTCGGACTGGCCGCCGGGCTCGTCGTCGCCTTCTTCATCACGAAATTGATGTCGAGCCTGCTCTTCGGCGTCAGCGCCACGGACCCCGTCACCTTCGCGAGCGTCGCGCTCATACTCCTCTTCGTCGCCCTGCTCGCCTGCTACATCCCCGCGCGCCGGGCGGCGAACGTGGACCCGAACGTGGCGCTGCGTTACGAGTAAACCGGGGAGGCGCGGCCGGGCGCGTCGGCTGTCCGGCGGCGAATCAGTTTTCACTCTCGGTTTCGAGTTCAGTGTTCCAGGTAGGAAGGGAGACGCTCGTGATTGGCCCATTTCTGCAAGACCTGCGCTACGGGGCGCGCATGCTCTGGAAGAGCCCCGTCGTCACGCTGGTCGCGGTCGCGGCGCTGGCGCTCGGCATCGGCGCGAACACGGCCATCTTCAGCGTGGTCAACACGGTGCTCCTGCGCCCCCTGCCGTTCGCGGAGGCCGACCGGCTGGTGATGGTCTGGGACACGCACCCGTTCGCGCTCAAGCTCGGCTACGACTACATCCCCAGTTCGAACGGCACCTTCGCGGACTTCCGCCAGCAGAGCGAGTCCTTCGAGCAGATGGCCGCGCTCGACACCTGGACCGTCAACCTGACGGGCCGCAACGAGCCCGAGAGGATCGAAGGCACGCAGGTTTCGTCCAGCCTCTTCCCGCTGCTGCGCGCCCGACCGCTGCTGGGCCGCGCCTTCACGCCCGAGGAAGAGAAGCCCGGGGCGGCGCGCGTGGTCGTCATGAGCCACGGCCTGTGGCAGCGGCGCTTCGGCGGCGACGCGAACATCCTGGGGCAGACGGTCACGCTCGACGGCGAGAAGTACGAAGTCGTCGGCGTCATGCCGCCCGACTTCACGTTCCCGCAGAACTCAGGGCTGCCCGCCTTCTTCCCCTTCGCGCAGAAGACGGACCTCTGGACGCCCTGGGTGCTGACCGAGGAACAACGTCAGAACCGCGGGAGCCACCACATCGCCGTCATCGGGCGGCTCAAGCCGGGCCGCACGCTACAGCAGGCGCAGGCCGAGTTGGGCACCATCGCGAGCAGGCTGGAGCAGCAGTACCCGGACGACCTGAAAGACTTCGGCGTGAGCGTCATGCCGCTGCACGAGCAGGTCATAGGGAAGAGCCGCGTCGCCATTTTGGTCCTGTTGTGCGTCGTCGCCTTCGTGCTGCTGATCGCGTGCGCCAACGTCGCCAACCTGCTCCTGGCGCGGGCCGCCGCGCGCCAGAAAGAGGTCGCGATTCGGACGGCGCTCGGCGCGAGCCGGGGGCGCGTCATCCGCCAGTTGCTCACGGAGAGCGTGCTGCTGTCTTTCATCGGCGGGGCGCTCGGCGTGCTGCTGGCGATGTGGGGCGTGGACCTGCTGATCGCCCTGAGTCCGGGAGACATCCCGCGCACGGGCGAGATCGGGATTGACGCGCGCGTCCTGGGCTTCACGTTCGGGGTGTCGCTCCTGACGGGCCTGGTTTTCGGGCTCGCGCCCGCGCTGCAAGCGTCCAAACAGGACTTGCACGAGGCGCTGAAGGAAGGCGGGCGCGGCGGGACGACCGGCCCGCGCCGCGCGCGCGTGCGCTCCATCCTCATCGTCTTCGAGGTCGCGCTCGCGCTCGTCCTTCTGGTCGGGGCCGGCCTCCTCGTCAGGAGTTTCTTCAAGCTCAGGAACGTCAGCCCAGGCTTCGACCCCGAAAACGTTTTGACGCTGAACGTCCCCCTCCCGGGCACGCGCTACAAGGACGGCGCGCAGGCGTCCGCCTTCTACCAGCGGTTAATCGAGCGGCTGAAGGCGCTGCCGGGCGTGGAGGCCGTCGGCGCGGTCTCGCAACTGCCGCTGACCGGGGCGGAAGAAATCGACGGCTTCGACATCGAAGGCCGGCCTGGCCCGGCCTCCGGTGCCGACGTGCAGACCGCGGACTTCCGCGTCGTCTCGACGGACTACTTCCGCGCCATGAAGATTCCGCTCGTGAGCGGGCGCTACTTCACGGAGCAGGACACGGCGGGCGCGCCCGGCGTCATCATCATCGACGAGACGCTCGCCCGCCGCTTCTTCCCCAATGAGGACCCGCTCGGCAAACGCATAAACGAGGGCGGCTCGCCCAACAGGCTCGGGTTTCTGACAATCGTCGGCGTCGTCGCCGGCATCAAGCACTCGTCGCTCGACGCGGAGCCGAAACCCGCGATGTACGTCTCCTACCTACAGAGTCACTGGCTCGACATGACGCTCACCGTGCGGGCCGGCGGCGGCGGGGCGGAGAACCTGGCGGCGGCCGTGCGCCGTGAGGTCTGGGCGCTCGATAAGGACCAGCCGGTGGCGGGCGTCCAGACGCTGGAGAGTCTGTTCGCGAAGGCTGTCGCGCCGCAGCGTTTTCAGATGATGCTGGTCGGCCTCTTCGCCGCGGTCGCGCTCCTGCTCTCGGTCGTCGGCATCTACGGCGTCATGGCCTACGCGGTGACGCAGCGCACGCACGAGATCGGAATCCGCATGGCGCTGGGCGCGCAGAGGGGCGACGTGTTCAAGCTCCTGATGAGTCAGGGCATGGCGCAGGCCCTCATCGGCGTCGCCATCGGGCTGGCCGGGGCGTTCGCGCTGACGCGGCTGATGTCGAGCCTGCTGTTCGGGGTGAGCGCCACAGACCCTTTGACGTTCGCGGGCGTCTCGCTGCTCTTAAGCTCGGTCGCGCTCCTGGCGTGCTACGTCCCGGCGCGCCGGGCGACGAAGGTGGACCCGATGGTCGCACTCCGTTACGAATAAATTGAAATTGGGAAGGAGAAGGCTCTCATGCGGACTTTCTGGCAGGACATGAGGTACGGCATACGCTTATTGCTGAAGACCCCCGGGGTGACTTTCGTCGCCGTGCTGGCCCTGGCTTTAGGCATCGGCGCGAACACGGCCATCTTCTCTGTCGTCAACACCGTCTTGCTCCGCCCGCTGCCTTACGATAAGCCTGAGCAGTTGGCGGTCGTCATGAACGTTAATCTGAAAAGGGGACTGACGCAGCCCTCTTTCTCCTTCCCCAACTTCGCCGATTACCGCGCGCAGAACGGCTCCTTCGATTCGCTCGCGGCGTACAACGGCACGAGCTACGCGCTCGCGGGCGAGACGCCGGAACAAGTCGCCGGCGTCAGCGCGACCGCCGACGTGTTCAGAGTCCTCAGCGTGAAGCCGCTTCTCGGTCGGACGTTCGCGCCCGAGGACGAGCGCGCGGGCGGAGTCCCGGTCGCCGTCATCAGCCACGGGATGTGGCAGCGTCGCTTCGGCTCCGACCCCAAAGTCGTCGGCAGGCAAATCACACTCGACGGCACGAGCAAGACCGTCATAGGCGTCCTGCCCGCGGGCCTTCAGTTCCAGTTCACGAACGACCAGCCTGAGTTGTGGACTCCTATGGACCCCGCCGACAGCATGAACAAGCAGCGCGGGGCCAATTACATACGCCTCCTCGGCCGCCTCAAGGACGGCGTGACGCTGCCACAGGCGGAGGCCGAGTTGAAGACAATCGCCACACGGCTTGAGCAGCAATACCAGAGCGACAACGCGGGTCGCACGGTCACGCTGGTCTCGGCGCAGGAAAATTTGGTCGGGGAGTTGAGGCCGACGCTCCTCATCCTGCTCGGCGCGGTCGCCTTCGTGCTGCTCGTGGCGTGCGCCAACGTCGCCAATCTTTTGCTCGCGCGCGCGGCGGGGCGCGGGCGCGAGATGGCCTTGCGCACGGCGCTGGGCGCGAGCCGCCCGCGCATCATTCGGCAACTGTTGACGGAGAGCCTGCTGCTTTCCCTGATCGGCGGCGGGCTCGGGCTGCTGCTCTCGCTCTGGGGGATTGACCTGCTGGGCTCGTTCGTCCCGGCAGACATCCCGCGCGTCGGCGAGACGCGGCTCGACCTGGCGGTGCTCTCCTTCACGCTCGGCGCGACCCTTTTGACGGGCCTCATCTTCGGCCTCGCCCCGGCGCTTTCGGCCGCCAGGCTCGACCTCAACGAAGCGCTCAAGGAAGGCGGTCGCAGCGCGTCCGAAGGCCGCGGGCGGCATCGCCTGCGCAGCCTCCTGATCGTCTCGGAAGTCGCTCTCTCTCTGGTGCTGCTCGTCGGCGCGGGACTTCTCATCAAGAGCTTCATTCGCCTGCGCAACGTCAACCCGGGCTTTGACGCGCGCGGCGTCCTGACCGCGACGCTCTCGCTCTCTTCCGTCAAGTACCAGGATGACGAGCAGCTACAGACGAGGTTCGTGGGGCAGACCGTGGCGCGCGCGGCGCAGGTCCCTGGCGTCGAGGCGGCCGGTGCCGTACTGCCTTTGCCGTTCAGCGGCAACAACATGTCGATCAGCTACGCGGTTGACGGGCAGCCCGAGCCCCCGCCCGGCGAAAGGCCCGTGTCGGGCGCGCGCATCGTCACGCCCGGCTACCTGCGCGCGATGGGCATACCCGTCATCAAGGGCCGCGACTTTACCGAGCGCGACGACGACAAAGCGCCGAAAGTCATACTGATTAACGAGACTCTGGCCCGAAAACATTTCGCGGGCGTTGACCCCGTCGGCAAACGTCTGCAACTGGGTATCAACGACGTCAACGGCGAGATCGTGGGCGTGGTCGGAGATGTGCGCAGCCGCGACCTGAGCAAAGAGGCCGGGCCGGAGTTTTATGTGCCGTACGCGCAAGTGCCCATCGGCGATGTCTCGCTCGTCGTGCGCGCGGGCTCTGCCGACCCGACGCTCCTCACACAGGCCCTGCGCTAGGCCGTGCAGGAGCTTGACCGTGATCAACCGCTCTACGACGTTCACACGATGAACTCTCTCGTCTCAGAGTCCGTCTCGCGCCAGCGTTTCAGCATGACCTTGCTCGCGCTCTTCGCCGCGCTCGCGCTCGTGCTCGCTTCCGTCGGCATCTTCAGCGTGATGAGCTTCCTCGTCACGCAGCGCACGCACGAGATCGGCATCCGCATGGCGCTGGGCGCGCAGAGGGGCGACGTGCTCAGGATGGTTATCGGCCAGGGAATGAGGCTCACGCTCGTCGGCGTCGCGCTTGGGCTCGCGGCGGCCCTGGCGCTGACGCGCCTGATGTCGAGTTTGCTATACGGCGTGAGCGCCACGGACCCGCTGACGTTCGCGAGCGTCTCCCTGATTTTAGCTTCGGTCGCTTTGCTGGCCTGCTACGTCCCGGCGCGCCGGGCGACGAAAGTGGACCCGATGGTCGCACTCCGTTACGAGTGAAAGGAGAAGTAAGATGGGGACTCTCTGGCAAGACGTTCGGTACGGCTTCAGGATGCTGACGAAGCGGCCGGGCTTCACCGTCGTGGCCGTGATTTCCCTGGCGCTCGGCATCGGCGCGAACACCGCGATCTTCAGCGTGGTGAACGCGACCTTGCTGAAATCGCTGCCGTACAAAGACCCCGAAAGCATCGTCCTCGTCTGGGGCAGCATGGCGGCCGAAGGGCGCAACCGCACTCAGGTTTCCGCGACCGACGTTGACGACTGGCGACATCAGAACGGCGTCTTCGAAGACGTGACGACCTACGGCAATTGGAGCGCGACGCTCCTGGGGCGCGGGGAGCCGGAGAGAATACCGGGCACGCAGGTGGGCGACGGGTATTTCCAGATTATGGGGGGCACGCCGCTCCTGGGCCGCGTCTTCTCGCCCGAAGAGCAGCAGGAGGGGAAGGACTTCGTCGTCGTCCTCGGCCACGGCCTGTGGCAGCGGCGCTTCGGCGGCGACCCCGCAATCGTCGGCCAGCAGGTGAACCTGAGCGGCAAGCCTTACACGGTCGTCGGGGTGATGCCCGCGGACTTTCGCCCGCTGCCCGTCAGCCTCGTTGACCCGCAGGGCCAGTTCTACCGGCCCGTGGCCGAGCCTCACGACGAGGCGGAGCGCAGCTCGCGTCACCTCCGGGCCATCGCCCGGCTTAAGCCTGGTGTCACGCTCGCCGCGGCGCAGTCGGAGATGAACGTCATCGCCAAGCGCCTGGCCCAGGAGCACCCGGAGAGTAACTCGGACTACGAGGTTCGCCTGAACACGCTGTCCGAGGACACGGTCGGGGGCTTGCGCCCGACGCTGCTGACCCTGTTCGGGGCCGTCGTTTTCGTCCTCCTCATCGCCTGCGCCAACGTGGGCAATTTGCTGCTGGCGCGCTCCGCCGCGAGGAAGAAGGAGATCGCGGTTCGCGCGGCGCTCGGCGCGGGGCGCGTGCGCCTCGTGCGGCAACTCCTGACCGAGAGCGTGTTGCTCTCACTCGCGGGCGGCGCGCTCGGACTTTTACTGGCCCTGTGGGGGACGAGCCTCATCGAATCGCTCGGCTCGCAAGTGACCCCCTTGCTGAGCGGCGTCCAGATAGACGCCAACGTGCTCGCCTTCACCCTCACCATCTCGCTCCTCTCGGGTGCCGTCTTCGGGTTGGCCCCGGCGATGCAATTGTCGCGGCCCGACCTGAACGAGGCCCTCAAAGAAGGGGGAAGGTCCGGGGGCGCGTCGGGCAGTCGCAGCGTGCTGCGCTCCGCCCTGGTCGTCGCCGAAGTGGCGATGGCGCTCGTGCTCCTGACCGGCGCGGGGCTCCTGATTAAGAGCACGCTCCGGCTGCGTGACGTTAACCCGGGCTTCAACGCCGAGAACCTGTTGACGATGAACATCGCGCTGCCTTCGTCGAAATACCCTGACAAGCAGTCGTGGGTCGCTTTTTACGAGCGTGTGTTGCGCGGGATCGAGTCGGTGCCGGGCGTGCATTCGGCGGGCGTGACGAGCGTCCTGCCGCTGAGCAGTAATTTCGACGGGCGGGCGCTCGCCGTCGAAGGCCAGCCGAGGCCGCGCGGGGAAGAACTCAGCGTGGACCTCTACATCGCCACGCCCGGCTACCTGCGGGCGATGGAAATCCCGCTCGTGAAAGGGCGCGCGCTCGACGACCACGACACCGAGAATGGACAGATGGCGGCGCTCGTCAACGAGACGATGGCGCGGCAACTCTGGCCGGGCCAGGACCCTCTGGGCAAGCGCGTCAAATTCCCCGGCTCGGAAAAGAACCCGCAGCCGTGGCGAACCGTCGTCGGCGTCGTGAGGGACGTGAAGCAGTACGGCCTGGACAAAGAAGACCGGATGCAGTTGTACCTGCCGGAGGCGCAGTTCGCGGCCCCCTACATGACGCTCGTCGTGCGCACGTCCTCGGACCCGCAGGGCATGGTCGCGGCGGTGAAGAATGAAATCCTCGCGGTGGATAAAGACCAGGCCGCCTACAACGTCGCGACGATGGAGCAACTGCTGTCCGACTCGATTTCGCTCAGGAAGTTTTCCATGCTCCTGCTGCTCATCCTCGCGGCCCTGGCCCTGACGCTGGCGGCGGTCGGCGTCTACGGCGTGATGGCCTACTCTGTGGCGCAGCGCACGCACGAGATCGGCATCCGCGTGGCGCTGGGCGCGCAAACGAGGGACGTTTTCAGGCTCGTGCTGATGCACGGCATGGCGCAGGCTGTGGCCGGCATCGTCATCGGGCTGGCCGGTGCGTTCGCGCTGACGCGGCTGATGTCGAGCCTGCTCTTCGGCGTGAGCGCGACCGACCCTTTGACGTTCGCGGGAGTCTCGCTGCTGTTGGCTTCGGTCGCTTTGCTGGCCTGCTACGTCCCGGCGCGCCGGGCGACGAAGGTGGACCCGATGGTCGCGCTCCGTTACGAGTGAAAGACCTGAATTACTTCAGACGAGAGGTGCTGTGATGGGAGCATTCCTGCAAGACCTGCGATACGGCGTTCGGATGATCTTCAAGTATCCGGGCTTCACCCTGGCCGCGGTCCTGACGCTGACTTTGGGCATCGGGGCCAACACGGCCATCTTCTCGGTCGTCAACGCCGTCCTGCTCAGGCCGCTGCCGTACCCGCAGCCGGAGCGCCTGGTCACGTTGCGCTCCAACGAATCGCTCCCGGACCTCGAAGACATTACGGCGCAGAGCCAGTCTTTCGAAGCCGTCGGCGGCGCGGTGATGCAGCCTCAGGACTTCACGGGGGAGGCCGAGCCCGTGCAGGTTCAGGCCGCGCTCGTCAACGCGGATTTGTTCAAAGTCCTGGGGGCCGGGGCCGTCGTCGGGCGGGTCATTTCGGCGGAGGAGGACCGCTACGGCGGCGAGCGCGTCGCGGTGCTCAGCCACGGGTTCTGGATGCGCCATTTCGGCGGCGAGCAAAGTGTCATCGGCAGACAGGTGCCCTTGAGCGGAAACAACTACACGGTCGTCGGCGTCATGCGCCCCGATTTCAGTATGCCCAGGGAGAACCCGGACGTGTGGCTCGCCCTGCGCGTGGCTAACCCCGTCGCGGCGAAGGTCCGCGGCGTCCATTTCCTGCGGACCTACCTGCGGCTGAAGCCGGGCGTAAGCCTCGCGCAGGCGCAGGCGGAGATGGAGGGGATTGACAGCCGGCTGGCGCAAGCCTACCCCGACGAGAATAAGGAGCGGGACAGGCTGCTCACCCCGCTCCACGAGCGCATCACGGGCGAGGTCCGCCCGGCGCTGCTCATCCTCTTCGGGGCGGTGGGGCTGGTGCTCCTGGTCGCCTGTGCCAATTTCTCAAGTCTCCTGCTCGCGCGCTCGGCCGCGCGCCAGCAGGAACTCGCGATTCGCGCGGCGCTCGGCGCGGTCCGCAGCCGATTAGTGCGGCAGGTCCTGACCGAAAGCCTCCTGCTGGCGCTCCTCGGCGGGGCGGGCGGGCTGGTGCTCACCATGTGGGGCGTGGACCTGCTGGTGGCGCTCAAGCCGGATGACCTCCCGCTCACCGCCAGCATCAGCATAGACAGGTGGGTGCTCGCCTTCACCTTCGGCGTCTCCGTCCTGACGGGCGTCGTCTTCGGGCTCGTGCCCGCGCTCAGCTCGTCGCGCCTGGACATGAACGAGGTGTTGAAGGAAGGCGGGCGCGGGGCCGCGGTGGGAGTTCTCAGGCAGCGAGTCCGCAGCGTCCTGGTCGTCTCCGAGGTCGCCCTCGCCCTCATGCTCCTGATCGGCGCGGGGCTTCTCATCAAAGGCTTCTGGCGCTTGCGCTCGGTCGAACCGGGCTTCGCGCCCGACAACCTGCTGACGATGCGGCTTGAGCTTCCAGAGACGCGTTACAAAGAGATTCCCGCGCAGACGCAGTTCCGCCAGAGCCTGCTCGAACGACTCAATTCGCTGCCGGGCGTCGAGGCCGCGATGGTCAGCGAGCTTCCGATGAGCGGCGACCAACTGACGCACAACTTCGTCATCGACGGGCGTCCGCCTCTTGAGGTGGGCCTGGAGCCCGACCTGAACACGCGCACCGTCGCCGGCGATTACTTCCGCACGATGAACATTCCCGTCATCCAGGGGCGCGACCTCAGCCCGCAGGACAGGGCGGACGCGCCGTTGGTGGGCGTCGTCAACGAGAGCTTCGTCCGTCAGTATTTCCCCGACGAGAGCCCCGTCGGCAAGCGCATCAGGTGGGCGCGGGGAGAGACGCCGCAATGGATGACCGTCGTCGGCGTCGTCGGCGACGTGAAGCACTTCGGGTTGAACCAGCCGGAAGAGCCGGCCTTCTATTCTTCGTATCTTCAGTTGGAGCACCCCTGGAAGCGCTGGATGTATCTGGTCGTGCGGAGCCGGGGCGACCTCAACTCGCTCGCCAACCGCGTGAAGAGTGAAGTCTGGGCGGTGGACAAACTGCTCCCCGTGACGAAAGTCAAGCCGATGACCGAAGTGATGTCTGCGTCAGTCGCCGGCCAGCGGTTCAACCTGACGCTGATGAGCGTCTTCGCCGTCACCGCCCTGCTCCTGTCCGCGGTCGGCATCTACGGCGTGATCGCGTTCTCGGTCACGCAGCGCTCGCACGAGATAGGCGTCCGCATCGCGCTCGGCGCGCAGACCGCCGACGTGCTCAGGCTCATCGTCGGGCAGGGCCTGAGGCTGGTCTTAATCGGCATCGGCATAGGTCTCGCGGGGGCGTTCGCCCTCACGCGGCTGATGGCGAGCCTGCTGTTCGGCGTGAGCACGACCGACCCCGCGACCTTCGCCGCCCTCGCGGCGCTGCTGACCGCGGTGGCGCTGCTCGCCAGTTACGTCCCCGCGCGCCGGGCGACCCGCGTCGACCCGATGGTGTCACTCCGTTACGAATGAGGTGCTTCAGATGAGATCACTCTTACAAGACTTGCGCTACGGCATTCGGATGCTGCTGAAGAAGCCGGGATTCACGATTGTGGCCGTGCTGGCGCTGGCTTTGGGCATCGGCGCGAACAGCGCGATTTTCAGCGTCGTCAACTCGGTCCTGCTGCGCCCGCTGCCCTACAAAGACCCCGGGCGGCTGGTCATCGCGTGGGAGACGAACCCGCAACTGCTGAGTGACTATCTGAAGACTCACAACGAAGCCTCGCCCGCCAACTTCTTCGACTGGCAGACGCAGAGCCAGTCGTTCGAGAACCTGGCGGCCTTCAGGTGGCAGGACTACAACCTGACCGGCGGTGACACCCCCGAACAGGTGATAGGCAACGCGGTCACGACCAACATGTTCGCCACGCTCGGGGTCCGGCCCGCCCTCGGGAGAGATTTTCTCGCGGAGGAAGGGCAGGCGGGCAAAGAGGGCGTCGTGATTCTGAGCCACGGCCTGTGGCAGCGGCGCTTCGGCTCGGCCCCGAACATCATAGGGCAGACCGTCAGCGTCAACGGCCGGGCCCACACGGTCGTCGGCGTCATGCCGCAGGGCTTCGAGTTTCCGCGCGCGATCTCCGAGTTGTGGACGCCTCTGGCCCTGCCCGACAATATCATGACGAACCGCACGTCCCATTTTTTGTACACGCGCGCGCGCCTGAAACCCGGCGTGACTACAGAACAGGCGCAGGCCGAGATGGACACCATCGCCGGGCGGTTGCGGCAGCAGTACCCGGACTCGAACAACCAGCGCGGCGTCAGGCTCGCGTCGCTCGCGGACGAGAGTGTGGCCCAGATCAGGCCCGCCTTGCTGATCCTGCTCGCGGCCGTCGGGTTCGTCCTGCTGATTGCCTGCGCCAACGTCGCCAACCTGATGCTGGCGCGGGCCGCCGCGCGCCAGAAGGAGATTGCCGTCCGCACGGCCCTCGGCGCGGGAAGGCTGCGCATCATCCGCCAACTGCTCACCGAGAGCGTCCTGCTGTCTCTCGTCGGCGGAATCTGCGGGCTGCTGCTCGCCCTCTGGGGCATAGACATCCTGCTCGCCAGCATGCCGCAGCAATTCGCGCTCGGCATTCCGGGCTGGAACAAGATCGGGCTCGACTACCGCGTGCTCGGCTTCACGCTGGCCGTCTCGCTTTTGACGGGAATCCTCTTCGGGCTTTTCCCCGCGTGGCAGGCTTCGAAGTCCGATTTGAACGAGTCGCTCAAGGAAGGGAGCAAGGGCTCCGCCGGTCAGGGCCGCAAGCGTTTCCGCAACGCGCTGATCGTCTCGGAGGTGACGCTGGCCCTGGTGCTGCTCGTCGGCGCGGGGCTGATGATGCGTAGTCTCTGGCGCTTGATGGACGTGAAGCCCGGCTTCGACCCGCAGAACCTGACCACCTTGCAGCTCTCGCTGCCGCAGGCTCAGTACGGCGAGGACAGGCAGATGGTGGCCTTCTATTCGGAGTTGACCAGGCGAATCGAAAACCTGCCCGGCGTCGAGGCGGTCGCCACCATCGACATGATGCCGATGGGCGGCAGCGGCGGGACGACCAGTTTCCTCGTCGAAGGCAGGCCCGCTCCGCCCCCGGGCCAATACCCGGAGGCCAACGCGCGCACGTCCAGTCCGGGCTACTTCCAGACCATGCGCATCCCCGTCGTCAAGGGGCGCGACTTCTCCGAGCGCGACACGGCCGACACCCCGCTCGTCGTCGTCATTAACGAGACGATGGCGCGCAAGTATTGGCCCAATGAGGACCCGATCGGCAAGCGCCTGCTCGACCCGCAGAGCAGGACGCCGCCCGCGGAGGTGATCGGCGTCGTCGGCGACGTGAAGCACTTCGGCTTGGACGACCAGGCGGAGGAATACATCTACACCTCTTCGATTCAGACCCCGGGCAACGGCATGTACCTCGTCGTGCGCACGGCCACGGACCCCGTGAGCATGACGGCGACCCTGCGCAGGGAGGTGCGGGCGCTCGACAAAGACCTCCCGGTCTTCGACGTCAAGCCGATGAGTCAGCGCATCGTCGAATCGACGGGCGCTCGCCGCCTGGTCATGTTCCTGCTGGGCGTCTTCGCGGCCGTCGCCCTGATTCTGGCGTCGGTCGGCATCTACGGCGTGCTGGCCTACGCCGTGACGCAGCGCACGCACGAGATAGGCATACGGATGGCGTTGGGCGCGAGCCGCGGCGACATCCTGCGGCTGGTCGTCAGGCAGGGCATGCTGCTGGTCGCGCTCGGCGTCGTCCTGGGGCTGCTCGTCTCGTTCGCCGTCACGCGCTTCATGTCGGGCCTGCTCTTCGGCGTCGCGCCCAACGACCCCGCGACGCTCTTCGGCGTGTCGCTGCTCCTGGCGGCCATAGCCTTCATCGCCTGCCTCGTCCCCGCGTTCAGGGCGATGAAAGTGGACCCGATGGTCGCGCTCCGTTACGAATGAGGTCTAAGCATTGGCTGTCAGCCGAATGATATTCGCGCAACACTTAACTGCCTCGCGCCGACTGGGGGTGAGTTATGGATAGATTGGTTCAGGATTTACGGCACGCGCTGCGCTCTCTGTGGAAGAGGCCCGGCTTTACCGCCGTGGCGGTCATCACTCTGGCCTTAGCCATCGGCGCGATTACTTCGATCTTCACGGTGGTCAACGGCGTGCTCCTGCGCCCGCTGCCCTACAGAGAGCCCGACCGAATCATCACTCTCTGGCAGCGGAACGACAAGACGGGCGCTCTGCGCGACGAGGTCGCGCCCGCCAACTTCCTGGACTGGAAGGAGCGCAACCGCGTCTTCGAGCAGTTGGCCGCCGCAGACCCCTACAGCTTCGACTACGACGGACCCGACGGCCCGGAGAACCTTGTGGCCTGGTTCGTGACGGACGGGTTCTTCGACGTCCTCGGCGTCAACGCCCTTCACGGGCGAACGTTCGTGCCCGAAGAATTCCGGGAAGGGAATGACCGCGCGGTCGTCCTCAGCCACGGCGCGTGGCAGCGCCGCTTCGGCTCCGACCCGAAAGCCGTCGGCCGGACGATACAACTCGACAAGCAGCCGTTCACCATCGTGGGCGTCCTGCCGCCGCAGGTCAAATTCCCGGCCGATAAAGAAATCTGGGTGCCGCGCACCTTCACGGAAGAAGACCGGCAGGACCGATTCGGGACGCGCTTCGTGGTCATCGGACGGTTGAAGACCGGGGCGACGCTCGCGCAGGCCGCGTCCGAGTTGAACTCCGTCTCGGCCCAACTCGCGCGGGAGAGCCCGCGCACCAACGCGGACATCGGCGTGACGGCCATCGCCCTGCCCGAACAGATCACCGGCCCCGTCCGTCCGGCCCTGCTGATACTGCTCGGCGCTGTCACCTTCGTGCTCCTCATCGCCTGCGCCAACATCGCCAACCTCCTGCTGGTCCGCGGGGCGGAACGCGGGCGCGAGTTCGCGATTCGCGCCGCGCTCGGGGCGGGCCGCGCGCGCCTCATTCGGCAGTTGATTACGGAGAGCGTCGTGCTCGCCCTGGTCGGCGGCTGCTGCGGGATTCTCCTGGCCCAGTGGGGTGTGGATTTGCTCCTGGCCTTCAGCCCGGCCAACCTGCCGCGCCTCGACGAAGTGGGACTCGATGCGCGCGTGCTCGGTTTCGCGGCCTGCATCTCTGTCCTGACGGCGCTCGCGTTCGGGCTGGCCCCGGCCATACGCTTCTCCAAGCCGGACCTCCAGGAGTCGCTCAAAGAAGGCGGGCGCACTGCTACCGCCGGCCTCTTCCGCCAGCGCTTTCGCAACGCGCTCGTGGTGACGGAAATCGCCCTGGCTTTAGTCCTCCTGATCGGCGCGGGGCTCCTGATTCGCAGCTTCGTCAGCCTGCTCAACGTCAACCCCGGCTTCACCACCGATAACATTCTGGCCCTACAGGTCTTCATCTGGGATGAAATCCCCGAGCCCGAAAAGCGGCTGCCGTTTTACGACCAGGCGTTCGCGGCGCTGTCGTCCCTTCCGGGCGTCGAGTCGGTGGGCGGCGTCTCCTCCCTGCCGTTCTTCAGATTCGAGATGCCCACGACCTTCACCGTCGAAGGACGCCCCAGCCCCGCGCCCGGCCAGGAACTCTCCGCTTACCGAGGGATGGCGACGCCCGATTATTTCCGCACCCTCGGCATCCCCCTCGGGCGGGGACGCTTCTTCACACGATTCGACGACTCGCGCTCGGCCCCCGTCGTGTTGATTAACGAGTCCCTGGCCCGGCGGTACTTTCCCGGCGAAGACCCTCTTGATAAGAAAGTCCTCTTGCGAACGAGGGATGGGCGACCGGTCCCGCGCACCATCGTCGGCGTCATCGGTGACATGCGGCCCGACGGGCTGGACAGCGACCCGCGCCCCGAAATCTATCTGCCGTACCACCAGACTACTTTCGGCGAGATGACCTTCGTGATTAGAACCACCGGCGACCCGCAGCAGGTTCTCCCCGCCGTGAGACAGCAACTGTGGTCGCTCCATAAGGACATCACCTTTTACCGGGTGGCGACGATGGAGCAACTCGTCTCCGAGTCGCTGGCGGCGCGGCGCTTCAATCTGTTTTTGCTCAGCGCCTTTGCCGCCATCGCGCTGGCGCTGGCCGGGGTGGGCATCTACGGCCTGATTAGTTTCGCCACCAGTCAGCGCACGCACGAGATAGGGGTCCGCATGGCTCTCGGCGCGCAGGCGGGCGACGTGCTCAAGATGGTCGTCCGCCAGGGCATGATTCTCGCGCTCGCGGGCGTCGGGCTCGGTCTGATTGCGGCGCTCGCCTTAACGCGCCTCATGTCCAGCCTGCTCTTCGGCGTCACGCCGACCGACCCCCTGACCTACACGGGCGTCTCGGTCCTGCTCACGACCGTCGCGCTGCTGGCCTGCTACATCCCGGCGCGCCGGGCGACGAAGGTGGACCCGATGGTCGCGCTCAGGTACGAATGAGCCCGAGTGATTGAAGGGCTCGGAGGAAGAACGATGGACGCGCTGTTACAGGACGTTCGCTACGGCGTTCGCATGCTGGTCAAACATCCCGGGTTCACGCTCGCCGCCGTTCTGTGTCTGGCCCTCGGGATCGGACTCAATACGACGATCTTCAGCGTCGTCAGCGCCATGCTCATCCGCCCGCTCCCTTACGACGAGCCCGAGCGACTCGTCGCGCTCCATGAGACGCAGATCAAGAAAGGCACGGAGTGGAACCCGCTCTCCGCCCACAACCTCGCCGACTGGAAAGAGCAGAGCAACGTCTTCGAGCAGGTCGCGGCCTTTCAGCGACGCTCCTTCAACTTCAGCACGGAAGAGAACCCCGAGCGTCTGGCCGGCGTGCGCGTCTCCTCCGAGCTCTTCTCGATGCTGGGCATCAGGCCCGTCATGGGGCGCGACTTCCGGCCGGAAGAGGATAAGCCCGGCGGGGAGCGCGTCGTCCTGCTGGGCCATAGCCTCTGGCAGCGACGCTTCGCCTCCGACCCGAGTGTGGTCGGCAAGACGCTCCTCCTCGACGGCGAGAAATATACGGTGGTCGGGGTCATGCCGCCGCGCTTCAAGTTCCCGGAGTTCGCCGAGGTCTGGACGCCCCTGGCGCTGGACATGGGCAAGGCCAGCCGAGGCGTGCAATCGCTCGACGCCGTCGCGCGCCTCAAGCGCGGGATTACCGCGGAACAGGCGCAGGCCGAGTTGAGCAACGTCGCGCGCCGGCTTGAGCAGCAATACCCCGAGACGAATCGCGACATGGGCGCACTCGTCAGGCCGCTGCGCGCGGAGCTTGTCCCCGCAGGAGTCAACGTCTTCCTCCTGACCATGCTCGGCGCGGTGATCTTCGTGTTGCTCATCGCCTGCGCGAACGTGGCTAACCTGCTGCTCGTTCGCGCCAGCGCCCGGCAGCGGGAGATTGCCATTCGTAGCGCGCTCGGGGCCAGCCGAATCAGGGTCATCCGCCAGCTACTCACGGAGAGCATCATGATCGCCCTCATGGGCGGCGGGCTGGGCATCCTGATGGCCTTCTGGGGGATTGATCTCGTGATCGCGTCCGTCCCGGTCGAGATTCCCTTCTGGCTCAGTTTCGAGATCGACTGGCGAGTCCTCGCCTTCACCTTCTCGATCTCGGTCCTGACGGGAATGATTTTCGGCCTGACGCCGGCGCTCCGCCTCTCGAAGCCGGACTTGCAGGAAGCGCTCAAGGACGGCGGGAGAAGCTCGACTGAGGGGTCGCGTCAGAACCGCCTGCGCAACGCATTCGTCGTCTCGGAGATAGCCCTTTCGCTCGTCCTCCTCATCGGGGCGACGCTGATGATCCGCAGCTTTCTGCGTATGCAGCGAATTGACGCGGGCTTCGACCCGGAGAACGTGCTGACGATGGAGTTCCGGCTCTCCGGGCCGAGCTATGAGGAGGACAGGCAACGCACGGCCTTTATTCAGCAGATCGCCGAGCGCATCAAGACCCTCCCTGATGTCGAAGCGGTGGGCATCGTCAACGACTTGCCGGTCAGCCAAAGTTATTCGACAGATTTCTTCAACGTCGAAGGGCAGCCGGCCCCGCCCAGTGAAGCGCCTGAGACGACCTTGCAAACGGTGACCCCCGACTACCTGGGGACGGTGAGAATTCCCATCGTGCGCGGGCGAGCCTTTGAGGGGCGGGAACTGGCCGAGTCCAGCCCGGTGGTCATCGTCAACGAGTCGCTGGCGCAACGCTTCTGGCCCAACGACGAGCCGGTCGGTAAACGTCTCCGGCTCGGCGCGGGTGCGGACGCGCCCTGGCTGACTGTGGTGGGTGTGACCGCCGACGTGAAGGAGTTGTACCGAATCGGGGGGCTGGACAAAAAGCCTTCGTTCCAGACTTACGTGCTCTACCCGCAGGCCACCTATCGCCGCATGACGCTCGCGGTGCGCACGAAGACCGGCGACCCGGCGCGCATCACGGCCGCCGTCCGCGGAGAGATTCATGCCGTGGATAAAAACCTTCCCCTCTACAACGTCCTGACGATGAAGGAGGTTCTTGAGAAGTCTGTGTGGCTGCCGCTTTTCTACGGCAAGATGTTCGGGACGTTCGCGGTGTTTGCGCTGTTCCTGGCCGCCCTCGGCATCTACGGCGTCATGGCCTACGCGGTGACGCAGCGCACGCACGAGATCGGAGTCCGCATGGCGCTGGGCGCGCAGAGGCGCGACATCGTCAAGCTGGTGTTGGGGCAGGGCATGTTGCTGGCCCTAGTCGGTGTGGCGATAGGACTGGCGGCATCATTCGCGATGACGCGCGCGATCGCGAGCCTGCTCTTCGGCGTCAGCGCCACCGACCCGTTGACGTTTTTCGGCGTCTCGCTGGCCCTGGCGTTAGTCGCGTTCATGGCCTGCTACATTCCGGCGCGGCGCGCGATGAAAGTCGATCCGATGGTCGCGCTCAGACACGAGTAGGGGCTGGCCGTTTTTATCATTAGCAAGGTGGACAAAGTTTTGAGCTTTAGCATCAGTCGAATACTTCACGCAGTTGTCTTGTCGCTCGTCGTCTGCTTCGCCGTCCGGGCGCAGACGCCGACGACTCCTAACCCGGCGCAGCAGGACGCGACGCGCCCGCCTGGGACGGAGCGCCGCGGGGCCACGCCCGAGCAGCCGCGGCCGGACCCTTCCAACCCGACCGCGCCTCCCGGCACCGAGCGGCCCGCCGCGCAAGCGCCGCCGGGCGTGAACACGCTCCCGCAAACGACGCCGACGCCGCCGGCAACAACTCCGTCAACGGAACCGTCGCGGCCCGCCGCGGACGAGGGCCCGGGTAAAGAAACCCCCGGCGCGGCGGGCGGACTTGGTCAGGAGTCGCAGGGGCCTCTGCTCGACTCGCTCCAGTCGCGCGGCCTGCCGCCGCTGCCGCCCCTCTCCCGGCTCGGCGTTGTGGGCGGCGAGACGCTGACGCTCTCGCTCAACGAGGCGATTCGCCGCGCGCTTGAGCACAACACGGAGATAGAGTTCGCGCGCGTCGGCGTGCGCGTGACCGAATCGAATTTGCGCGCGCTCGAAGGCGTTTACGAGCCCGTCTTCCAGATCACGCCGCAGTTCAGCAGCTTCGTCACCCCGCAGTCGAGCACGCTCGGCGGCTCGAACCAATCGGGGACCGTCTCGCAAACGCTCATCGACTTCGGGCCTTCCGTGACCAAACTGTTCCGCACCGGCGGCGGGCAGTACCAGGTCTTCTTCAACAACACGCGGGAGACGACCAGCTCGACCTTCGCGCAGATCAGCCCGGCCTACTCCGGGAACCTGGGGCTGACCTTCACTCAGCCGCTCTGGCGCGACCGCCGGATTGACAACAGCCGGCGGCAGATTCGCGTCCAGCGCAAGCGGCTCGAACAGTCGGACGCGGACTTCCGGCGGCAGACGATTGACGTCATCACGCAGGTGCAGCGCGCCTACTGGGAGCTGGTCTTCGCGCTCCGCGACCAGCAGAACCGCATCGCCAACCTGAACCTCATCCGCACCCAGTTCCTGCAAACCGAGCAGCGCATCGAGGCCGGGGCCATCGCGCCGGTCACTCGCGCCGAGGTGCAGACGGAGCTTTCCAACCGCGAGGCCGACGTGCTGCAAGCCGTGCAGAACGTTTCCGTGGCCGAGAACAATCTCAAGCGGCTCATCCTGCCCGACTCGCGCGCGGCCGAGTGGGCGACGGCCATCGTCCCCGTGGACCAGTCACCGTCCGACTCGGCCGCCCCAATCAACCTGCAAGACGCGCTCGAAGAGGCGCGCGCCAACCGGCCCGAGCTGCGCCGCGTCCGCCTCCAGCAGGATATAACGGACATAGACATCTCTTATTTCAAGAACCAGACGCGCCCGCGCCTCGATTTACAGGCGACCGTCTCGACCACGGGGCTGGCCGGCTCGCCCGTGACCCCGACGGGCTCTGTGGGCGGCGAGGAGACGAGCGACTTGCCGTCGAATCTGGTCGGGGGCTACGGGCGTATGCTGCGCAACCTGGCGACTTTGGGCACGCGCAACATAGTCGTCGGCGTCCGCCTGGAGCTGCCCCTGCGCAACAAGACGGCTGAAGCCAACCTGGCGACCGCGCGGATGCAGCGCGAGCAGTTGGCGGCCACCATGCACGGCGAGGAGCTGAACATCGAGGTCGAAGTGCGCAACGCGGCGCAGGCCGCCGAGACGGCGCGGCTGCGTGTGCTGGCGGCGCGGCAGTCGCGCGAGAACGCGGAGGTGCAGCTCCGCGCGGAGAAGAATCTTTACCAGGTCGGCCGCTCGACCACCTTCCTGCTCTTCCAGCGCGAGAACCAGTTGACGAGCGCGCGCAACTTAGAGCTGCGCGCCGAAACCAACTACAACCAGGCGCTCGCGGACCTGCAACGCGCGACCTCGACGACGCTCCGGGCCAACAACGTCATCGTCGAGACGCCCCACGGGCCTTGAGGCCATTTGACACCGCGCATCGTTGGAGGAAATTATGTCAGTGCCGCCTGCCGCGAGCGGGCGGGTCATCGGAGGGATTATGGATGAGGGATGAGGGATGATAGAGAAGCCTTAGTCTTTCTTCATCCCTCATCCCTCATCCCTCATCCCTTTTTCTGTGTCATGCCTAAGACGACGCCACGCATCTTAATCGCCGACGACCAGCCGGACGTGCTGGAAGCCCTCCGCCTCCTGCTCAAGACCGAGGGCTACGAGATAGAGGCTGCGACCTCGCCGGCGGGCGTCCTGCGCGCCCTGGAGTCGCGCGACTTCAACGTCCTGCTGATGGACCTCAACTACACGCGGGACACGACCTCCGGGCAGGAGGGGCTGGACTTGTTGACCCGCATCAAGGCCCTGGACAGCACGCTGCCCGTCGTCGTGATGACCGCCTGGGGCAGCATCGGGATAGCGGTCGAGGCCATGCGCCGCGGCGCGCGCGATTTCGTCGAGAAGCCCTGGGACAACGCGCGCCTGCTCTCGATCATGCGCACGCAGGTCGAGTTGGGCAACGCCCTGCGCAAAGAGCAGCGGCTGGAGGCGGAGAACAAGCTGCTGCGCGACGGGGAGGACCGGCCGCTGCTGATCGCCGAGTCTCCGGCGATGAAGCCCGTCCTCGAACTCATCCACCGCGTCGGGCCTTCGGACGCCAACGTGCTCATCACGGGCGAGAACGGGACGGGCAAGGAGGTCGTGGCTCGCACGCTGCACGCGCTCTCGACGCGCGCGGCCAAACCCCTGGTGACGGTCAACGCGGGCGCGCTCTCCGAGGGCGTCTTCGAGAGCGAGCTTTTCGGCCACGTCAAGGGCGCGTTCACCGACGCCAAGTCCGACCGCGTCGGGCGCTTCGACTTGGCCGACGGCGGCACGCTCCTCCTGGACGAGATCGGCAACGTCCCGCTCAACTTGCAGGCCAAGCTCTTGCGCGTGCTGGAGACGGGCGAGTTCGAGCGCGTGGGCTCCTCCAAGACGCGGCGCGCGGACGTGCGCGTCCTCTCCGCCACGAACGCCGACCTGCACCAGGCCGCGGAGCAGGGCCGGTTCCGCCAGGACCTGCTTTTCCGCCTCAACACGGTCGAGATACACCTGCCCCCTCTGCGCGAGCGGCGCGAGGACGTTCCGCTGCTGGCACAATATTTCTTGCAGCGGCACGCGCGGCATTATAGAAAAATGGTCGCGGCTTTCGACAAGGCGGCGATGGACGCGCTCCAGGGCTACTCGTGGCCGGGCAACATACGCGAGTTGAATCACGTCGCCGAGCGTGCGATCTTAATGGCTCAGGAGGAGAGCGTGAGGGCTTCGGACCTCGGGCTCAAGCAGGAGCGTGAGGCCGCGCGCCGCCTCGAAGAGATGAGCCTCGAAGAGGTCGAGTCGTTCCTAATCCGCAAGGCGCTGGCGCGCTTCAACGGCAACGTCAACCAGGCCGCCGACACGCTGGGCCTGAGCCGGAGCGCCCTGTACCGCCGACTGCAAAAGTATGGGCTCTGACCCGCGCGATAAAGAGGCAAGACACGCGAGACCGGCCAGGAACGCGCGCCCGCCCGCTCAACCCGCGGTCAAACACAAGTGGTATCTGAGTCACGAGCGGCGCGTCTTCGTCACGGCGCTCGCGGGCGGCCTGCCGGCGGCGCTCGTCGCGCTCTTCCTGCTGTGGGGCGGCGACTACAGCCCCAAAGTCGAGTGGACGCTCTCGGCGCTGATCGTGGGCTGCTGGCTGGGCTTCGCCTCGGCGCTGCGCGGGCGCGTGATCTTGCCGCTGCAAACCCTCTCCAACCTGCTCGCCGCTTTGCGCGAGGGCGACTTCTCCATCCGCGCGCGCGGGGCGAGCCGCGACGACGCCCTCGGCGACGTGCTGCTCGAAGTGAACGCGCTCGGCGAGATTCTGCAAACGCAAAGGCTCGGCGCGCTGGAGGCCACGGCCCTGCTGCGCACCGTGATGATCGAGATCGACGTCGCCATCTTCGCCTTCGACAGGGAGGAGCGGCTGGTCCTGGTGAACAGGGCGGGCGAGCGGCTGATGGCGCGCCCCGTCGAGCGGCTGATGGGGCGCAGCGCGGAGGAGTTGAACCTGGCCGACTGCCTCCGCGGCGAAGAGACGGCGCGCACCCTGCAGATGACCTTCCCCGGCAGCGCGGGCCGCTGGGAGATGCACCGCAACTCTTTCCGCAACCGCGGCGAGCCGCACCAGTTGCTGGTGCTCACGGACCTGAGCCGCGCCCTGCGCGAGGAGGAGCGGCTGGCCTGGCAGCGCCTCGTGCGCGTGCTCGGCCACGAATTGAACAACTCGCTCGCGCCGATCAAGTCCATCGCGGGCAGCCTTGAGAAACTCGTGGAGCGCGAGCCGCGCCCGGCCGACTGGCGCGACGACATGCAGCGCGGCCTCTCGGTCATCTCCTCGCGCGCCGCGGCCCTGAGCCGCTTCATGTCCGCCTACGCGCGCCTCTCGGGCCTCCCGCAGCCGCGCTTCGCGCCCGTCGATGTCTGCGTCCTGATTCGGCGCGTCGTCGGGCTGGAGACGCGCCTCGCAGTCACCCTCGTACAGGGGCCGGAGGTGACGATTAACGCCGACGGGGACCAACTTGAGCAGGTGCTCATCAACCTCCTGCGCAACGCCGTGGACGCCGCGCTCGAAACCAATGGGGGAGTCCGCGTGGGCTGGACGAAGAGCGCCGCGGAGCTCGAAATCCGGGTCGAAGACGACGGCCTCGGGCTCGCCAGCACGACGAACCTTTTTGTGCCATTCTTCACCACGAAGCCCACGGGCTCCGGCATCGGGCTGGCCCTCAGCCGCCAGATAGCCGAGGCCCACGGCGGGACGCTCTCGCTGGAGAACAGGGCCGCGGGCCAGGGCTGCGAGGCCAGGCTCCGCCTCCCGCTCTAGTCGGCCCGGACGGAAATTTTCGATTTTGGGATTGAGCCATCCCAGAAGCGAACTGGCGCGCCCTCACCCGGCGCGCGCCCGCCCGCAAATGCGGCCTTTCACACCCGACGGCCCGCGCCCTTTCAAGTGGCACGGCGCTTTCATAAGAGTGAAAGTTTTAGAGGTCAGTCCCTGGGGTTTGATTCCTGAGATCGTGAGGCCAGCCGATGATTACGATGCGGAACGTCGAAAAAAGTTACCAGACGGGAATCACCAAGACCTACATCCTGCGGCGCATCGACCTGGACATCAAGGAGGGCGAGTTCGTCTCCATCATGGGGCCTTCGGGGGCCGGCAAGTCGACCCTCCTGCACATCCTGGGGATGCACGACAGCGCCTGGACGGGCGAGTACTACTTCCTGGGTCAGCCCGTGCACAAGCTCGGCAAGAAGGAGCGGCCCGAGCTGAGGAACAGAAACATAGGCTTCGTCTTCCAGAGCTACCACCTGCTAGACCACCTGACCGTCTATGAGAACCTGGAAATACCGCTCTCCTACCGCGACATCGGCAAGCGCGAGCGCGAGAGCATCGTCGGCGACACGCTCGACCGCTTCAGCATCGTCGGCAAGAAGGACCTTTACCCGAGCCAGCTCTCGGGCGGGCAGCAGCAGCTCGTGGGCGTCGCCCGCGCCGTCATCGCCAACCCCAAGGTGATTCTCGCGGACGAGCCGACGGGGAACCTGCATTCGAGCCAGGGCAAGGAGATCATGGAGCTTTTCAAAAAACTGAACGACCAGGGGACGACCATCATTCAGGTGACCCACTCGGACCAGAACGCGGCCTACGGCAGCCGCGTCATCAACCTCGAAGACGGATGGATCGTCAACAACTGATCGGCAAGTTCGGATTAATCAGCAGTGAGTGTGAAGAGATTTCGACACCTTGTCCGGCGGAAGACGAGGGCCCTGGGGCGGCGCGCACAAGGCTTGCGCAACCGGCAGGCGCTCTCGCGGGCGGTGCTCTTCCTCGAAGTCTCGGTCCTGTTCGGGGCGCTGGCGTTCGCCTTGTCCGGCGGGAGGGCCGCGCTCTTCGCCGCGCTCGGCGGCCGCGCGGACGTTTGGGCCACGGTGGCGGCGCTCGCCGTGCTCGGGCTGCTGCAACTTTTCGTGAACGAGCGCGTGGTGGCGGCCCTGGAGCGCCGGCTCGCGCCGGAAGTCTACGACGAGCGGCGCATCCTGTTCGACCTCGGCCAGGCCGCGCGCGCCAGCGCCTCGCTCGACCAACTCTTCAATCTGGTGGTCAGGCAGATCGAGGAGGCTTTACAGACGACCTGCGTCGCCATTCTCGTCAAAGATGACAGCGGCGATTACGTCTGCCGCATCTCTTCGCGGCCGGACACCGAACGCCGCGCGGCCGAGCAGCGGCAATCGCTCTCGGGCGACGCCTTCATCATCAAGCGCCTGCGGAATCTGAGCGCCCCGCTCGGGGTGAACCCGCAGGAGTTCGAGGCGTGGACGCGCGCCCTCATCGCCGCCCCCCGTCAGGTCAAAGAGGTGCGCCAGCGCGAGATCGAGCTGCTCCAGCAACTCAACTCCAGGCTGCTGCTGCAAATCCTGATGAGGAACGAGCTGGTCGGCGTCATCTCGCTCGGCCCGAGGCCGAACGGCAGACCTTTCTCCGCCGAAGACAAGCAGATGCTCGCGGCCGTCGCCGGGCAGCTGGCCTTCATCATCGAGCACTCCAAGCTGATCGGGCGCATCGTCGAGGAGGAACGGCTGCGCCGCGAGCTGGCGCTCGCCGCGGAGGTGCAGCAGCGGCTGTTCCCGTCCTCCCCGCCAGCCACCGAGTCACTGGACCTGTCGGGCTTCTGCCAGCCGGCGCGCGAAGTGGGCGGCGACTATTTCGACTTCCTCAAGCTCGACGGCGGCGAGATCGGACTGGCGGTCGCGGACGTGGCGGGCAAGGGAATCGCCGCCGCCCTGCTGATGTCCATCGTGCAGGCGTCGCTCCGCAGCCTGGCGGCGGCGCAGAGTCTGATCGTCGGGAATAAACACCCGCTGGCGGACCTGGTCCGCGAGATGAACCGGCTGCTCTGGAGGTCTACGAGCGCGTCGAGCTACGTGACCTTCTTCTACGCCCAGTTCGACGAGGCGAGCCGCCAACTGACTTACGTCAACGCGGGACACAACCCGCCGCTCCTGCTGAGGGCGGCGAACGGGGGCGCACATGAACCCGCGCGGTTCACGCCCGCCCGCGACCCGCGGCCGCGCCCCGCGCCCGCCGCCTTCTCCTCCGCAGTCCTGACGGCCGACGAATGTTTTGCCGCGGGGCCGGCGTGGACAAGACTCACGACCGGCGGCATGGCGCTCGGCCTGTTCGACGGGAGTGGCTACGAGCAGGAGGTGATCCAACTCGTGCCCGGCGACCTGCTCTTCTGCTACACGGACGGCGTGACGGAGGCGTTGAACGTCGAGGGCGAGGAGTTCGGGGAGGAGAGGTTGCAGGCGCTGCTCTGCGAGTCCGCGCGCCTCCCGGCGGAAGAGGTGCGAGCCGCGGTGGTCGCGCGCGTCCTGGCCTGGTGTCGCGGGACGCCGCAGCACGACGACTTGACTTTCGTCGTGCTCAAAGTGAGATGAAACGATCTACCAATACCTGAAACGAAGATTGGAGTAAGGAGATGAGCGCTTCGGCCCAAGCCCTGATTCATCTGGAGGACGTGAAGAAGATTTTCTACACGGATGAAGTTGAGACGCACGCCCTGTCGGGCGTTCACATGGACATTAAAGACGGCGAGTACATCTCGATTGCAGGCCCCTCGGGCTGCGGCAAGTCCACGCTGCTCTCAATCCTCGGGTTGCTCGACTCTCCGTCGGAGGGCAGCTACCAGATCAAAGGTCAACCCGTCGAGAGCCTGGACGCCGCCGAGCGAGCGCGGATACGCAACCGCGAGATCGGGTTCATCTTCCAGAGCTTCAACCTCATCGGCGATTTGACCGTCTACGAGAACGTCGAGCTGCCGCTGACCTACAGAGGCATGGGCGCGGCCGAGCGCAAGAAGAGGGTGACGGAGGCGCTCGAAAAGGTCGGGATGGGGCACCGCGCGAAACACCTGCCGAGCCAACTCTCGGGCGGCCAGCAGCAGCGCGTGGCGGTGGCGCGCGCCGTGGCCGGGCAGCCGAGCATCCTCCTGGCGGACGAGCCGACCGGGAACCTGGACAGCGTGAACGGGGAGGCGGTGATGGAACTGCTGCGGGAGCTGCACCAGCAGGGCGCGACCATCTGCATGGTCACGCACGACCAGCGGTACGCACGCCACGCCGACCGGATCATACATCTCTTCGACGGGCGCGTCGTCGAGGAGGAGCGCGGGCAGTTGGCCGAGAAAGCTAAAGACGAACTCAGGGAAAGCGGCTTTGAGATAGACTAACGACGCGGTGTCGTGTAATCCTCGCCTTTAGCGCCGTCTCAGTGGAGCCACTCGATGCAGAGCGACCGCCCCTGGAAAGGGAAGGACTACCCCGCGCCCGGAGCGTGGCGGGATGACGACTCCCCGCGCTCGGAGGAGCCCCCGCGCGCGCTCTCACACCCGGCCCGCCCGCTGGAGAGCCTTCCGCAGGAGCAGAGCAAGCTGTTAGAGCTTCTGGGCCTGATAAATTTCAGAATCCTGAGCGGCCACAGCCTGTACATAGAGACCGGCGGGGCGGTTTACAAAATCCTCTACGGCTGCTACTGGCGCAGCGTCTTCACCGGGGCGGAACACTACTTCCTCAGGTGCGACCGCGTCGCCGACGGGGTCTGGATCGACGGCAACGTCGCCCCGAGCAAAGTCGACCTGGCGATCCGCTACACGGACGCTGGCTGGCTCGTGAAGGGCCATTCGCTCAAGTTCATGGTGCACGGGGACTGACCGCCGCCCGGCCGAAAGACACGCCTCCTCAAAGAACACCCGCCGCAAAAAAACCGGATTAACGCCAGGGTTGACGCCCGGATGTGCTGCTTAGTAGTATATGGCTATGCCATATAAGGGGTCGAACATGCTCGACCGCGAGTTGAAGAAGGGCAGCGCCGAGCTGCTGATCCTCTCGCTGGTCGAAGAGCAGCCGCGGCACGGCTACGACATCGGCAACCTGATCGAGCGGCGCTCGGACGGCGTGCTGCGCTTCAACGTCGCCTCGCTCTACCCGCTCCTGTACCGCCTGGAGAAGCGCGGCTGGATCGAGGGCCGCTGGGTGGAGAAGGCCGGCCAGCGGCGGCGGCGTTATTACCGCCTGACCGCCGCGGGCAAAAAGGTGCTGGCGGCGCAGCGCAGTAGCTGGCGCGAGTTCGTCGAGGCGATCAGCCGGATCACAGGTATCGAACATGCCTGACTGGAAGAAAGAGATCGGCGGGCGGCTGTCGCGTTTGGGGCTGCCGCCGACGCGCGAGGCCGAGATCGCTGAGGAATTGGCCCAGCACCTGGACGACCGCTACGAGCAGTCGCGACAGGGCGGCGCGACGAAGGAGGAGGCTTACCGTGCGGCGCTGCTGGAACTGACCGAGGGCGATCTGTTTGCCCGTGAACTCGGCCGCGTCGAGCGCCCGGCGGGGCGCGACCCCATCGTGCCCGGGGCGCAAAGGAGAACGAATTTGTTCAGAGACCTCTGGCAAGACCTGCGTTACAGTCTGCGGACGCTGGTGAAGAACCCGGGCTTCACGGCCGTCGCCGTCATCGCCCTCGCACTCGGCATCGGCGCGAACAGCGCGATCTTCAGCGTGGTCAACACGGTCCTGCTGCGCCCCCTGCCGTACAAAGACCCTGACCGGCTGGTGATGGTCTGGGAGGACGACACCAAAGGGGGCTACCCGCGCGACACGCCCGCGGCGGCCAACTATGTGGACTGGCGCGCGCAGAACCAGGTCTTCGAAGGCATGGCGGCGATGGCCGACACGAGCTTTAACCTGACGGGGGCCGGCGACCCGGAAAGACTTGAGGGCAAGCTCGTCTCGGCCGACCTCTTCCCGTTGCTGGGCGTCGAGCCGCAGTTGGGCCGCGCGTTCCTGCCGGAAGAAGACAGGCCCGGCGGCAACCGCGTCGTTCTGCTGAGCCATGGCCTGTGGCAGCGACGGTTCGGTTCGGACCCGAAAATCACGGGGCAGCCTCTGACCCTGAACGGCGAGAGCTACACGGTGGTCGGCGTCATGCCGCCGCACTTCCGGTTCCCCGGCGAGGAGGCCGAATTGTGGGCCCCCATCGCGTTCACCCCGGAGGAGGCGGCCAACCGCGGCAGGCACTATTTGAAAGTCCTGGCGCGCATGAAACAGGGCGTCACGCTCGGGCAGGCGCAGGCTGAGATGAGCACCATCGCCGCGCGCCTACAGCAGCAGCACCCGGACCAGAATAAAGACCTGGGCGCGGCCGTCACTTCGCTGCACGAGTACGTCGCGGGCGACATCAGGCCGGCGCTCCTGGTGCTGCTCGGCGCGGTCGGGTTCGTGCTGCTGGTCGCCTGCGCCAACGTCGCCAACCTGCTGCTCGCGCGCGCCGCCGCGCGACAAAAAGAGATCGCCATCCGCGTCGCGCTCGGCGCGAGCCGCTTCCGCCTCATCCGACAGTTCCTGACCGAGAGCGTTTTACTTGCCGCGCTCGGCGGCGTCGTCGGGCTGCTGCTGTCGCTCTGGGGGGTCGGACTGTTGCAGGCTTTCATCCCGCAGAGCATCTCGCAGGTCAAGGCCGTCGGAGTTGACGGCAAGGTGCTGGTCTTCACCCTGCTGGTCTCGCTGCTGACGGGGCTGATCTTCGGCCTGGCCCCGGCCACGCAGGCGTCGAACTTCAACCTGAACGAGACTCTGAAAGAAGGCGGAAGGGATTCGGCGGCCGGCAGCCGCGGCAACCGCATACGCGGCCTGCTGGTGGTCGCGGAGGTCGCCGTCTCGCTCCTTCTCCTCATCGGCGCGGGGCTTTTGATTAACAGCTTCCTGCGCCTGCGCAGCGTCGACCCCGGATTCCGCACGGACAACCTGCTGACGATGGAGGTCGTGCTCCCCGAGACGAAGTATTCCGAACACGCGCAGCGCGCAGCCTTCTACACGGACCTGCTGCGCCGCGTCGAAGCCCTGCCGGGCGTGAAGTCCGCGGCCGTCACCACCAACCTCCCCCTGTACCCGCAGGGCAATTCAATCAGCTTCAGCATCGAGGGCCGCCCGGACCCCGCGACGGGCCGCAAGCCCACGGTGGTCACCAGAGTCATCAGCCCACAATACTTCAGTACGATGGGGATTCAGTTTTTGCAGGGGCGGCAACTCAACGAGCAGGACAGGGCCGACTCCCCGGCCGTGGCCGTCATCAGCGAAACGATGGCCCGCCGGTTCTGGCCCGACGGAGACCCCCTGGGCAAACGCATCACGCCGGGCCGTGCGGACTCCACGGACCCGAACGACTGGATAACCATCGTCGGCGTGGCGAAGGACGTGCGCCAGTTCGAACTGAACGCGGAGCCGAAGCCGCAGATGTACCTGTCCTACGAGCAGGCGGGGTTCTTCGAGCCGAACGACCTCGTCGTCAGTACGAGCGTCGAGCCGCTCAGCCTGGCCTCCGCCGTGCGCAAGGCCGTGTGGGAGGTGGACAAGGACCAGCCCGTCTCCAACGTCAGGACGATGGAAGACATCCTCTCCGGGTCAATCGCGCGTCAGCGCTTCAGCATGCTCCTGCTGGGCGTCTTCGCCGGCCTGGCGCTGGTGCTGGCGGCGGTCGGAATCTACGGCGTCATCAGTTATTCGGTCGCGCAGCGCACGCGCGAGATCGGCTTACGCATGGCGCTCGGCGCGCAGCGCAGCGACGTGGTGAAGATGGTGGTCGGGCAGGGGTTGAAGCTCGTCCTGATCGGCGTCGCGTTCGGCCTCGCCGCCGCCTTCGTCCTGACGCGCGTGATGTCCAGCCTGCTCTTCGGGGTCAGCGCCACGGACCCCGTGACGTTTCTCGTCATCTCGCTCGTGCTCATCTGCGTCGCCCTGCTCGCCAGCTTCATCCCGGCGCGCAACGCCACAAAAGTCGACCCCATGATCGCCCTGCGGGCCGAATGAGGCGGGCCGGATAACGGCGCGCCTCATTCGGCCCCCGCCGCCTCCCCCCGCGGACTTTCCTATTGACAGTCGATAGGTTCTCGCCTTAGACTCCTTCCTATCACCTGTCGATAGGAGAAGCATGAAGAAACATAAGACGGCCGAATTGATACAGGGCGCGGTGGAGTTGCTGGCCCTGCGCATCCTGCGCTCCGGCCCGCTCAACGGCTGGGACATCATGCAGCGCATACGAATCGTCTCCGGCGAAGTCCTGAGCGTCACGCCGGGCGCGCTCTACCCTGCGCTGCACCGCCTGGAGGAGCGCGGCCTGATTGCCGCGGAGTGGGGGGCGTCAGAGAACAACCGGCAGGCCAAGTTCTACAAGCTGACGGCCGCCGGGCGGAAGCAGCTTGAGGCGGAGCGCGAGACGTGGGAGCGCTTCGCGGGGGCGGTCGAGGCGATCCTGCGGGACGCGTGAGTGAAAGGGTCAAACGATGCCGGGCAGGTTGTGGAGGCGGCTGCGGGCGCTGCTCTTCAAGAGGGCCGCCGAGCGCGAGTTGGACGCGGAGTTGCGCTACCACCTGGAGCGCGAGACGGAGCAGAACGTGGCGGCCGGCATGACCGCGTTGGAGGCGCGCCGCGCGGCCCTGCGCGGCTTCGGCGGGGTGGAGCAGTCCAGGGAGGAATGCAGGGACGCGCGTGGCGTGCGGGTGGTCGAAGAGTTGTGGCAGGACCTGCGCTACGGCGTTCGGATGCTGCGGAAGAATCCCGGCTTTACTCTCGTGGCGGTCTTCACCCTCGCGCTCGGCATAGGGGCCAACACGGCCATCTTCTCGGTCGTCAACGCCGTCCTGCTCAGGCCGCTATCTTTCGCGAACCCCGAACGGCTCGTGACGCTCTGGGGAAAGAGCACCGACACGGGCGCGGACAGGATACCCCTTTCGTACCTCAATTTCACCGACTACAAGAATCAAGCACAGTCTTTCGAACACGTCGCGGCCTGCGACACGTCGGAGGCCGTGCTGACGAGCCCGGACGGCGAGCCGGAGAGTCTAAACGGCGCGCGCGTCTCGGCCGACCTGTTCCCCCTGCTCGGCGTCGCGCCGGCGCTCGGGCGCGCCTTCTCCGCGGAGGAAGACAGGCCCGGCGGCGCGGCGGTGGTCGTCATAAGTCACGGCCTGTGGCAGCGCCGCTTCGCCTCCGACCCGCAGGTCGTCGGGCGAGAAATCGTGCTCGGCGAGAGAAGCACTAAAGTAGTCGGGGTGATGCAACAGGGGTTCACCTTCCCCGTCGAAGAGGAAAGGGCGGATTACTGGGTGCCGCTCGCCGGCGACCCGAACAGAGCTCAGCTTCTGTCGAACCGGCACGGCAAATTTCTGACAATCGTCGCGCGCCTCAAACCGGGCGTCCGGCCTGAGCAGGCCGAGGCGGAAATGGAAGTCATAGCCCGCAGACTCGAGGCACAGTACCCGGACGCGAACACGGGCTGGCGCACACGCCTCGTCCCGCTGCAAGAAGACATCGTCGGCGGCGTCCGTCCGGCGCTGCTCATCCTGCTCGGCGCTGTGGCCCTCGTACTCCTCATCGCCTGCGCCAACGTCGCCAACTTATTACTCGCCAGGGCGGGCGCGCGCGGGAGGGAGATAGCCATCCGGCGCGCTCTCGGCGCGGGCCGCGCCCGCATCGTGCGGCAGTTACTGACCGAGAGTTTGCTGCTCTCGCTCGCGGGCGGCGGGCTGGGTTTGCTGCTCGCAGAGTGGCTAATCGACGTGATAGTGGCGGCGGGGCCGGCCAGCCTCCCGCGCCTCGCGGACGTTAATCTGGACGCGAAGGTGCTCGGCTTCACGCTGATCGTCTCGGCCCTCACGGGCCTCGTCTTCGGGCTCGCGCCCGCGTTCCGCGCGTCGAAGACGGGCCTGGGCGAGCCGCTCAAGGAAGGCGGCAGGAGTTCGACGGAAGGCGCGCGCCGCAATTCTTTGCGCGGGCTGTTGGTCGTCTCCGAGGTCGCGCTGTCGCTGATGCTGCTCGTCGGCGCGGGGCTGCTGATAAAAAGTTTCGTCCGCCTGCTCCGAACCGACCCCGGCTATCAAACGGAGCGGGTCCTCACCGCCAGCCTTTCGTTGTCGAAAACGAAATACCCGGAGCCGGAGCAGCAGGCGGCCGCTTACCAGCAGGTTCTCCGGCGCGTCGCGGCGCTGCCCGGAGTGGAAGCGGCAGGGGCCGCGAGCCTGCTGCCCCTCGGCGGCCGCGACAGTTACAACGTCTTCCAGATCGAAGGCCGCGCGCCATTCGCGGCCGGGCAGGGGCCGAACGTCAGGTCTCAGGTCGTCAGCCCCGATTACTTTCGCGCGATGGGCATTCAACTTCGCCGCGGAAGGTCCTTCACCGAAGGCGACACGAAAGACTCGCGGCAGGTCGTAATAATCAACGAGGCGTTCGCCCGCCGCCACTTCAGCGGCGAAGACCCCGTAGCCGAGCGCCTCGTCATAGGGGACGAGCCGCCGCGCGAAATCGTCGGCGTCGTCGGAAGCGTGCGGCACCGCGGGCTCGAAGAAGAACCGCAGCCGGAGTTCTACGTCTCTTACCTCCAAGCGCCGAGGAGCAGACTCAGTCTGGTAGTGCGCGCCGCGTCAATCGACCCGGCGAAGCTGGCGGACGCAGTGCGCGGCGCGGTCAGGGAAGTCGAGAAGGATCAGCTCGTCGGCGAGGTGAGGACGATGGACACGCTCGTGGCCCACTCTGTCGCCCCGCGCCGCTTCCAGATGTTGCTGATGGGAAGCTTCGCGGCAGTGGCTCTGCTCCTGGCCGGCGTCGGCATCTACGGCGTGATGGCTTACGCCGTGACACAGCGCAGGCACGAGATAGGCGTCCGCCTCGCGCTCGGCGCGCAGAGGGGAGACGTGATACGGCTCGTGGTCAGGCAGGGGATGACGCCGGCGCTGCTCGGGGCCGGGATAGGACTAATCGGGGCCTTCGCGGGGACGCGCGTGATTGAAAGTCTGCTCTACGGCGTCAGCGCCGGCGACCCGCTCGTTTTCGCGGGCGTCTCGGTGTTGCTTCTACTGACGGCGCTCCTGGCCTGTTACCTGCCCGCCAGGCGCGCGACGGGGATTGACCCGGCAATCGCGCTCCGTCACGAGTGAGCGGCAGTGAAAGGTCGTCGTCCGCACGAAGCGCCGTCGCCCGATGACCTTTCACTGCCCGGCGGCTTACTTCCAGTCGGAGCCGTAAGTCTCGCGGTAGATTCGCACGGCTTCGTCTTCCGAGGGCAGGCGCAGGCCGTCGGTCAGCCTGTTCATAAAACTGAACGTGCAGGTCTGCAACAGCACCTCGAAAGCGCCCAGCTCGCCGAACTCGGCCTTGAGCTTGTTGTAGTCCTCGTCCGTGACGGAGGCGGGCCGGCGCGTGACCTTGCGCGCGAAGGTGACGGCGGCGAGTTCGCGCGGCGTCAGGGCGCTGTCGTCCTTCTTCATCGCGACCAGCTTCGCGGGGCTCACGCCGACGCGCCGCAGCCCCAGCACCTGATGAAGAACGCAATAGCGGCACCCGTTCGCCATGGAGACGGCGAAGCTCACCTGCAACTGAATCTCACGAGGGATGGAAAATTTCTCCCTGACCGCCGCGCCGTACTGACGCCAGGCCAAAGCCAGCGCGGGCGCGCGCAGCATGGCGCGTTGCGAGTTGGCTACGCCGAGTCCGAGCCCGGCGGCGGGCTTCTGCGTGTCTTTCGCCGCCGCGCTGACGGCGGCCGTGGCGGCCATCTCGTCGTCGGAGATGAGGGCGACGCGCGCGGCGGGCGGCTCGTAGGCGGCGACGGACGCGGGCGTCTGGGCCTTCTCGTCGAGCGCCCACGGCTCGACCGGCAGGTTGAGCGCCTCGTTCAGGCGCGTGAAGTAGTTGAAGAGGCAGACGGCCATCGTCAGCTCTACGAGCTGCGAATCGTTGTAGGCGGCGCGCGTCTTTTGAAAGTCAGCGTCCGAAATGTCGTTAATGCCGTGCGTCAGCGAGTCCGCGTAAGAGAGCGCGAGTCGTTCGGCGGGCGCGAGCCCCGCGAGGCTGTCGGAGCGCAGACGCGCGAGCAACTCGCGGCCGCGCTCGCTCGCGCGCAGCCAGCGCGTGGCGTGCGCCGCCGTGTAGGGACTGTTGAGCTGCTGCGCGACGCGCAGGGCCATAGCCATCTTCGTCTCGGGCGGCAGCGTGCCCCCGTAGAGGAAGGTTCTGAGCAACTGCGCGAACTGCGGCGCGGCCTGCGTCTGCTGCGCGAGCGCCTTGAGGTAGTTGGGCACCTGCCCGCTTTCGAGCGGGTCCGCGATGGGCAGTTCTTTCAGCTTGTCGGCCGCCGGGCCGTCGAGCGCCACGCGCGCCTTCGCTTCAGTTCTACTGCGGCCCAATCTTTCCAGCTCGCCGAGCGTCACCAGCGACAACTTGCCCCGCTCTTCAAGCGGCGCGGCGGCCGCGTTCGATGGCGGCGCGACGATTGAAGACAGGAGTAATAAAACGGTCAGCGGTTTAGCCAGAAATCTCATGGGCCTCTCTCCTCGGGTGAAGACTGCGTGTCAGAACGTGAAGCGGATGCCGGCCTGCAAGTTTCGCGGGTCGAACGCCTGCGTGGACTTGCCGAAGTTGGGCAGAGACAAGTCTGCGTTCGGCAGGTACAGGTTGACGTTGTTCAGCGCGTTGAACGCCTCCAGGCGCAGTTGGAGGCTCTTCGACTCCGAGAGCTTAATACTTCTCGCCAGGGCCAAGTCAAGCGTCACGTAGCGCGGGCCGCGGAAAGTGTTGCGCCCCAGGTTGCCGTCCTGCCCCGGCGCGGGCCTCGGGAACGCGCCCGCCGGGAAGAGGCCGTTCAGGTAGTCCTGTCGCGAGAAGCCGGTCGTGTTCGTGCCCGGCAGCGGCGCGTTCGGCCTGTCGTAGAAGCCGCCGCCGACCGCGCCGCCGCCCGCGTCCAGGTTGTAATCCCCGCCAGCCCTCGAAGACGCCCCGTTCCAGACGGAGAAGGGGCGGCCGGACTGTGCCGTGACGATGGCCGAGACCTCCCAGTTGTTCAACGCGCGCCTGGCCCAGCGGTTGGCGTTCCCGCCGAGGAGTCTCGGCGTCCAGACGAGCGAGGCGGAAAAGCGGTGCGGGATGTCGAAGAGCGAGCGCGCGCGCTCGCAGCGCAGGCAGGCGACGTTCTGCGCGCCCTTGCCCGGCTCGGAGTTGTCCTGGAACTGCCCCGTCGAAGTGTCGCTCGACGTGTCAATCCACTTTGAGAAGCGGTAGTTGGCCTGGAGCAGGAAGTCGTCCGCGAAGTTGCGGCGCACCTCTAAGGTCATGCCGTGGTAGCTTGAGTTGACGCCGTTGGTCACGAAGAGCAGCGGGCCGAAGTTCGGGTTGAGCCGGTCCTCGCGCCCGTCGAGCAGGTCGCCGCGGAAGCGGTTCACGTCGTCGATGCGTTCGAGGTTGACGCCGAGCGTGCCCGTGTAGCCTGCCTCCACAATCCACCCGCGGCCCACCTGCCGCTGCACGTTGAGGAAGAAGCTCTCGCTGTACTGCGTCTTGACGGTCGGGTTGACGACGAAGCCCGTCGGGCGTATGCGCGCCGTCTCGCCGGGCAGCGGGTTGACGCCGCCCTGCGGGTTGAGGCCGCGCGCGAACTCCGGGTTGAACGGGACGGGGATGTCGTAGAGGATGCGCGTGCCGATGCCGGTCGAGGGCTGGCTGACGACCTGCGTGGCGTCGGGCGGGAGAGCGCGCGCGCCAGAGATGGACTGGCCGTGGTGCGGCTGGAAGGCCAGGCTGAAGCCGGCGCGGATGGCGGTCTTGCCGTCGCCGAACGGGTCGTAGGCGATGCCGACGCGCGGCGAGAAGTTCAGCTTCTCGGGGTTGTAGAGCCTTGAGACGTGGCCGATGGACGCGCTGGCGAGTTGTTCGTTGAAGCTACCGCCTGGCCCCAGGATGATTGAGGAGAGCAGCCCGTCGCGCTCGCTCACTGTGCCAAAATAATCGTGCCTGAGCCCGAGGGTCAGGTTGAGGCGCTTACTGATTTTCCAATCGTCCTGGAAGAAGAGGCCGGACTCGTAGAGCGTGAAGTAGCGCGGGAAGCCGACGGGCTGGCCCGTCTCCGGGTCGACCGTCAGCGTCTGGCGGAAGGGCTTGTCGGTGATGAAGTCCAGCACGCTGTTGAAGGAGAACGTCCCGGCGCTGGGCGGGCCGATTGAAAGGCCCTTGAAGATGCGCCTGACTTCGCCGCCGAAGCGGAAGGTGTGCGCGCCGCGGTCGAGCGTCATCGTGTCGCGCAGCTCGTAAGTCCTGAGGCGCGTGCCCGAGCTGAAGACGTCGCCGAAGGGGGCTGTGATTCCCGTGACGGTGATTTGCGGGACGAGCGCGCCGTCGTTGCCGCGCACGGTGTTGACGACGCTGAAGGAGAAACGCAGGTCGTTCACGTTCCGGCCGAAGACGTGTATGTGGCCCAGGTTGAGGTTGCCGAACGTCCCGTCGAAAGGGCCGCGCATCCCGCGCGCCGCCTGGCCCAAAGTCGCGGTCGAGGAACTCGTCCCGCCCTGGTCGCGCTGGTACTCTCCTATCCAGCGCGCGGTGACTTTGTCCAGGTCGTTGTTGAAGGAGTGGTCAACCCGGACGAGGTACTGGTCGAAGCGTATGTAGTCGCGCAGGTTCACGGTGGCGCTGCCGGTGGCCGGGAGCGTGACGCCGCCGACGGTGACGTTGCTCTGGTTCGCGTAACGGTTGCCGTTCGCGCCGGGCAGCGGCGTCGGCGCGGCGAAGTCCGTGAAGAGGCGCGCGGCCACGCTCCCCGGGTTGTTCTGTATGACGTACTGCCGCAGCTCGGGCGTCTCCACCTGAAACGAGAGGGCGCGGGCCAGCGCGTTGCGCGTGCCTTCGTAAGAGCCGAAGAAGAAGGTCTTGTTCTTGAAGACGGGCCCGCCGATGTTCGCCCCGAACTGGTTGAAGGTCTGCGGCGAGCGCTCGGCGGCGAAGAAGTTGCGCGCGTTCATGGCCGCGTTGCGGTGGTACTCCCAGGCCCTGCCGTGGAACTCGTTCGTGCCGGACCTCGTGCGCAGGTTGATGACCGCGCCGTTGCCGCGCCCGAACTCTGCGGAGAAGTTCGAGGTCTGCACCTGCACTTCCTCGACCGATTCGAGCGCGGGCACAATCGCGGGCTCGCCCGTGTTGTTCGCGTTGCTGTTCATGGAGCCGTCGAGCACGTAGTTGTTGCCGCGGTAGCGGTTGCCGTTGACGGTGACGACGGGCGAGTTGGAGAGCTTCGTGGAGTTGGCCGCGCCGGGAATGGCGGTCGCGCCCGCGGCCAGTTTCGGCAGCAGGAAAACGTCGCGCTGCGGCAGCGGCAGCTCCGTGGTCTGCTTCTGGACGAACGTGTCCGCCACCCTGCCTTCGCGCGAGACGTTGATGGCCTCGGTGCTCGTCGTCACCTCGACGGTCTCCTTCACCTCGCCCACTTCCAGTCGGACGTTGACTTCCGCCGTCCGCCCCACGTTCAGCGTCAGGCCCTGCTGCTCGAACGTCTTGAAGCCGGAGGCGCGGACGACGAGCGTGTAGTTGCCGGGCGGCAGACTCGCCAGGGTGTAGCTGCCGTCGGAGTCGGTCGTGACGTTGCGCGCGTTCCCCGTGGCGTCGTTGCGCGCGAGCACCGCCGCGCTGACGACCGACTGCCCGGCCGCGTCCGTCACCCTGCCCTGCAACGTCGCCTCCGTGATCTGCGCGCGGGCCGCAGGGATGAACGTCAATCCCAGCAGCAGACACGCGGCGACTCTGCCCGAGCGGCTAATGAGGGAGGCAGTCAAGCCCCGTAAGGTGGATGGCGGACGATTCATAGGCCGATTCCTTTCGAAATCACGTTCCGGCGAACTAAAAAGAAGACTGTGCGGGACGATTAAGGCTTGGGTAAGGAATTTACGGGCCCCGGTCTTGCCGAGCCCGGACTCCGAAGTTTGATAGCTTACGGCTGAAAACTACCACGGCGCGCCGGCCGTGTCATGGGACGAGGGTTGGGGAGTTGTCTCAACCTTTAGTTGGAGGGAAGGCGGGTGAGAGCACTATTGCCCGGCGTGCGTCGAACGCCCAAAGAGGTCTGCAATGTCGCACTGCCGACACCGCTCGTTGATTTGTTTCCGCGCTGAAACTATTCTTGCCAACGCAGTCGTCAGCTTACGCGGAAGAAGGAACGCCCTCCATCCGATTTTCGTTTTCAAACTATCGCCCCGCAAATCTAGAAGGCGCGCGTTTGAGCTGTTAAGCTCCCGTCGGCTATCCACATGCTGATTCAACAGAACCTGCCCCAATTTTTCCAATCCACGGCCGTGCGCGTCCTGCTCGGCGCAATCGCACTGGGTTTGCTCTACGCGCTCTGGCGGGAAGTCAGGAAGATACCGGCGAAGCTGTTCACACTCATGATCACGGCGTTCGTGGACATGGTGGGGCTGCTGATGGTCATCCCGCTCCTGCCGTTTTACGTGAAGTCGCTCGGCGAGTCGGGCATAAACTTCCTCGGGATGCACTTCGGGGTCGGCGTCATCTCGGGGGCCATCGTCGCGGCCTTCACCGTCGCGCAACTGCTGAGCGCGCCCGTCTGGGGCCGCTTCTCCGACCGCGTGGGCCGGCGGCCCGCGCTGCTCGTCGCGCTCATCGCGTCGGCGGCGGCCTACCTGATTTTCGGCTTCGCCCAGTCGCTCTTTTTACTCTTCCTCTCGCGCCTCGTGCAGGGCTTCGGCGGGGGGACCGTCGGCGTCATACAGGCGTACGTCGCGGACTCGACCGAGCCGGAGAACCGCGCCCGCGCGCTCGGGTGGCTCTCGGCGACGACCAACCTCGGCGTGGCGCTCGGGCCCGTGCTCGGCTCCTTCGCCATCAGCCTGGGGCGGCGCGACCTGATGCCTGGGCCGCAGACGCTCGAACTGGGCCGCGCCGCGCCGGGGATTATGGCGGCGCTGCTCTGCCTGCTCAACATCATCTTCGTCGCACGCTACCTGACGGAATCAAGGGAGCCGAACGAGCGGTCGCAGACGGGGGAGGTGCCCCGCACGTCGCGGCAGGTCGTCTGGAGCGTCGTCGCGCGTTCGGGCGAGCCCTCGTCGCGCCTGATCTGGATTTACTCGGTAGCCATGGGCGCGTTCCAGGGGAGCTTTTCGGTGCTCGCCCTGTTTTTGAACGCGCGCTTCGAGGTCACCGAACAGACCATCGGCTACTTCTTCATGTACGTCGGGGCCATCTCGGTCTTCACGCGCGTGCTGCTGCTGGGGCGCGCGGTCGATTGGCTGGGCGAAGCGAACCTCTCGCGCCTGGGCCTCATGCTGCTGGCTATCGGCGTGCTGGGCATGCCGCTCTCGCGGAACCTGGGCATGCTGGCGATCTCGGTTGCGCTCATCCCTCTCGGCACCGCCTTCACTTTCCCGTGCGTGACGGCGCTTTTGTCGCGCGTCATCAGCGCGAGGGAGCGCGGCATTTACATGGGGGTGCAGCAGAGTTACGGGGGAGTGGCCCGCAGCATCGCGCCGCTCTTCTTCGGCTGGGCGTTCGACGCGCTCGGCGTAAACTCGCCCTACTTCTTCTCCGCGGCGTTCATCGCGGCGACGGTCTTTCTGGGGTTCGGGCTCGACAAGTACGCCAGGCCGCACCGGGCCGCCGCGAAGGAGGCGCTTAAGAGAGAGTCGGAAGCATAGTCCGTGCAACTCTCGAAGCGTTTGGCTCGTAAAGCAGGTTGCCGGCGGTGCCGAAACCAGCGCGACAGGTAAATATCTTTTTACTGTTTTCCATGTAATTTCTCTTCCAGGGGGTTGAACCCGAGCGGCCGCGCTTAGTAATCTTCGGAGCAACATGTCTACCAGCGAAGCGAACCTGCGAACACGGCGCGAGGCGGCGCGCGAGACTCTGGACAACTGGGTCCGCGAGATAGTCGCGTGGCATTTCAGCCCGGAGACGGGCTGCCCCTTCTGGCTCGACTACGCGAAGAGTCTAAGCTGGGACCCGCGGCGCGAAATCCGCGGCTACAGCGACCTCGCGCGGTTCGGCTTTTTTCAGGACGAGTGGCTCCGCGGCGGGCCCGTGCGCAGGTGGGTGCCGCGCGGGCTTGAGGGCAAGCCCATCTACGTCTTCGAGACGGGCGGCTCGACGGGCGTGCCGAAGTCGCGCATCAGCAGCGAGGACTTCCGGCTCGACTACGAAGCCTTCAGCGGAACGCTGCCCGACGAGTATTTCCCGAAGGGGGCAGACTGGCTGAGCCTGGGGCCGACCGGCCCGCGCCGCCTGCGCCTGGCGGTCGAGCATCTGGCACAATTCCGCGGCGGCATCTGTTTCATGGTCGACCTGGACCCGCGCTGGGTCATCAAGCTGCTCAAGATGAACCAGCCCGCGATGGCCGAGCAGTACAAGCAGCACGTCGTCGAGCAGGGGCTCACGCTCCTGCGCGCGCACGAGAACATCCGCTGCCTGTTCACGACGCCGAAACTGCTGGAGGCGCTCTGCGAGAAAGTCTCGCTCAAAAAGATGGGCATCACGGGCGTCTTCTGCGGCGGCACGGAGATGACGCCGCAGTTCCACCGCTTCGCGGTCGAGGAACTGCTCGACGGCGTCTACTTCGCCCCGACCTACGGGAACACCTTGATGGGCCTCGCCGTCCACAAGCCGCGCGACGAGGCGGACAACTACGCCATCATCTACTACCCGCCGCTCCCGCGCGCCGTCATCGAAGTCGTCAACCCGGACGACCCGGACCGCGTGGTCGACTACGGCGCGACCGGTAGGGTTTGCCTGACGACGCTGACGCGCGAGTTCTTCATGCCCCGCTTCCTCGAACGCGACGAGGCCGAGCGAGAGCCCCCGTGCGAGCCCTACCCCTGGGACGGGGTGCGCAACGTCCGCCCCTTTTCGAGACTACAGGCGACGGTCGTCGAGGGAGTTTATTAGGAGTTACTGACAGGAGCCGCCTAGCCAAATTTCTTATGCTTCATCTTCCTTTACTGCGCAGGGGCGAGCCGTACAAGAGCCTGGACGTGGTGCGCGTCGCGCACCACCGGACGCGCGAATTGTTCGTGGAGGTCAGCCAGGCCAACGTCGGCCTCATCCGGCGCGACCTGTTAGACCAGGAGACGGGCCGCCGCGCGCTCGCGAAGTTTTCGTGCGCCGAGTTGTTGGAGATTTGTGCGCGCGCCGCAGGGCATTTCAGCGAGGACGAGTTGCCGCTGGGCGACGAGAGGCAGACGCCGTCCGATTACGTGAGGCAGGTCTCGGCGACGACGGGTCTGCCGCACGTCCTGGTGCGCCGCAACATGGCGAAGATTGCGGGCGTGATGGCGGAGATGAAAGACGTGCTCGCGGGGCTGACGCGGAACCTGGACCTGCGCGTCCTGGACGAGGGGTTCGGCGAAGTGGACGGCGAGCCCATCAGCTTTTTCCCGCGCGGGCAGTCGCTCGGCGTCGTGCTCCCGAACAACTCGCCGGGCGTGCACTCGCTCTGGATTCCCGCCGTGCCCTTGAAAATCCCGCTCGTGCTCAAGCCCGGAAGCAGCGAGCCCTGGACCCCTTTCCGCGTCATCCAGGCACTAATCAAAGCGGGAGCCCCGCCGGAAGCGTTCAGCTTTTACCCTGCGGACCACGCGGGCGCGGGCGAAATCCTGCGCCGCACGGGGCGCGGGATGGTCTTCGGCGACGCGGGCTCGACCGGCCTCTGGAAAGACGACTCGCGCGTGGAGATTCACGGGCCGGGCTACAGCAAGATCGTCATCGGCCGTGACCGCATCGACGAGTGGGAGAAGTACCTGGACGTGATGGTCGCGTCGATTGCCGATAACGGCGGCCGCTCGTGCATCAACGCGTCGGCCGTCTGGGTCCCTTCGCGCGCTCGGGAAATCGGCGAGGCGCTGGCCGAGCGCCTGTCGCGAATTGTGCCACGCGGCGCTGCGGACGAGGCGGCGCAACTCGCCCCCTTCGCGGACGCTGCCGTGGCCTCGCGCATCGACGCCATGATCGAGCAGGGACTGGCCCAGGGTGGCGCGCGCGACGTGACGGCCAGCCGCAGGGAGGGAGGTCGGCTCGTCAACTGGCAGAACTGTTCGTACCTGCTGCCGACAATTGTTCACTGCGAGGACGCGGCGCACCCCTTAGCGAACAGGGAATTCCTCTTCCCCTTCGCGAGCGTCGTGGAAGCCCCGCAGGATTCGATCCCTTCGGCGCTCGGCCCGAGCCTCGTCGTCACGGCCGTCACGGAGGACGAGGAGTTGATACAGAGGCTCGTCTCGTCGCCGGACGTGGGCCGGCTGAACCTGGGCGCGGTGCCGACGACCCGCGTCAATTGGAACCAGCCGCACGAGGGGAACCTGTTCGAGCACTTGTACGCGCGCCGCGCCTTCCACCGCGCCGCCGCACGTTGAGAATTCTACCGAGATGAGGATTCTGTCCATCACCGCCGGGGCCGCCGGCATGTACTGCGGCAGTTGCCTGCGCGACAACGCCCTAGCCGCCGAGCTGATCGCGCGCGGCCACGACGTGACGCTCCTGCCGATGTACACGCCGACGCTGACGGACGAGCACAACGTCAGCCGCGAGAAAGTCTTCTTCGGCGGCATCAGCGTTTACCTGCAACAGTACGTCCCACTGTTCCGCAAGTCGCCGCGCGTGCTCGACCGCCTCTGGGACTCGCGCCTGATGCTGAAGCTGGCCGCGCGCCGCTCCATCTCCACCAGCCCGAAGATGCTCGGCGAGCTGACCGTCTCCATGCTGCGGGGCGAGGACGGCAACCAGCGCAAGGAGCTTCTGAAGATGCTCGACTGGCTCGGCCACGAGCAGCGGCCCGACCTCATCAGCCTGCCCAACACGCTCCTCATAGGGCTGGCGAAGCCTTTGAGAGAAGCCTTGCAGCGTCCAGTCTACTGCACCATGCAGGGCGAGGACCTGTTCCTCGAAGGGCTCGAAGAGCCGTACAGGCGCGAGTCGCTTGCTTTGATTCGCGAGAACGTCAGGCACGTGGACGCGTTCGTCGCCGTCAGCCAGTACTACGCAGACTTCATGCCGAATTATTTGGACATCCCGCGAAAAAAAGTCCACGTCGTCCCGCTGGGCATCAACCTGGACGGCTACGAGCGTCGCCCGCGCGAGCGCACGCAACCTTTCACCGTCGGCTACTTCGCGCGCGTCGCGCCGGAGAAAGGCTTGCACGTGCTGGCGGAGACTTACGGGCGGCTGCGGCGCGAGCGCGAGGATTTCCCGGCGGCGCGGCTTGAGGTCGCGGGCTACCTCAGCGCCGAGCACAAAAAATATCTGGACGACATCGCGCGGCGGATGGAGAAGTGGGGGCTCGCGGACGAGTTCCACTACAGGGGCGTGCTCGACCGGCAGCAGAAGATAGAGTTCCTGCGCGGCCTGGACGTGCTCTCCGTGCCTGCCACCTACGACGAGCCGAAGGGCATCTTCCTCCTCGAAGCGATGGCGTGCGGCGTCCCCGTCGTCCAGCCGCGGCGCGGGGCCTTCACGGAGGTCGTCGAGAAGACTGAGGGCGGACTGCTCGTCGAAGCGGACGACACCGCGGCCCTCGCCGACGCCATCTTCAAGCTCTACCAGAACCCGCAGCTCAGTGAGGCGCTCGGCGACAACGGCTTCCGCGGAGTCCGCGAGCACTACAGCGTCTCCCGCATGGCCGACCGCGCGCTCGAAGTCTACGGCGCTCTGGCGGCCGGCGGGCAGCCGTCGGCTGAAGGCGGGAAGCTGGCGGTGGGTTCAGGTCAATAGCGCCTGCCGCGAGCGGGCGGGTGCTCGACGTTGCTGACCCGCCCGCTCGCGGCAGGCGGCATTGATACCGCTATCTGGCCGCACGCCCCGGAGGACGCAGGTTTGCTGGAAGTCGCCAATCTCTCTAAATCGTACCCGACGCCGCAGGGGCGGCTCTCGATTCTCGACGACGTTTCGCTCTCTATGAAGCGCGGCGAGGCGGCGGCGATCATGGGGCCGTCGGGCAGCGGCAAGAGCACGCTGCTCTACATCCTCGGCGCGTTGGAGCCGCCGAGCGCAGGGACCGTGCGCCTCGACGGCCGTGACCCCTTCCAACTGAAAGAGCGTGAACTCGCGGCCTTCAGGAACAAAGAGATCGGCTTCATCTTCCAGGACCACTGCCTGCTGCCGCAGTGCACCGTCATCGAAAACGTGCTGACGCCGACGCTCGTCGCGCGGGTCGACGGCGAGGAGACGCGGCGGCGCGCGCTCTCGCTGCTTGAGCAGGTGGGACTCGGCGGGCGCGTCGAGCACCGCCCGGCGGAACTGTCCGGCGGGGAGAAGCAGCGCGTGGCGCTGGCGCGCGCGCTCGTGAACGGGCCGCTCCTCCTACTGTGCGACGAGCCCACAGGCAACCTGGATCACAAGTCGGCCGAAGTGGTCGCCTCGCTCCTGCTGGAATTGCACCGGCAGCAGGAGACCATCCTCCTCGTCGTCACGCACAGCGCGGAGCTGGCCGCGCGCTTCCCCGCGCGCTACGAGTTGACGGACGGAGCCTTGAGCGAGTTCGAATCTCAGAATCCGAAATCTCAAATCTGAAATTCTAAATTTTTAATATGAACAGCGCGCTCCTGCTCAGGCGTAATCTGGCACACTACTGGCGCACGAACCTGGCGGTCGTCTGCGGGGTGGCCGTGGCGGTCGCGGTGCTGGCCGGCGCTCTGCTGGTGGGCGATTCCGTCAGGGCCAGTTTGCGCGAGTTGTTCCTCCAACGTCTCGGCAGCACGGAGCAAGTCTTGAGCGGCGCGAGCTTCTTCCGCGAGCAGCTCGCCGCGGAGATCGAGCGGGACGCGCGTTTCCAGCAAAGCGGGTTGCGCGCCGCCTGCCCGCTCATCGTCCTTCGCGGGACCGTCACGCACGAGGAGAGCAAGCGCTGGTCTTCGGGCGTTCAGGTCTACGGCGTCGACGAAAGGTTCTGGCGATTCCACGGCAGGGAGAACACGCCCGCGCCGCGCGACCGCGAGCTGCTCGTGGGGGCGAGCCTGGCGGACGAGTTGGGCGTCCGGCCGGGCGACAGCGTGCTCCTGCGGGTCGAGAAGCCTTCGGCCATCCCCGTCGAATCCCTGCACGGGCGCAAAGAGGACTTGGGCCGCACCGTGCGCCTGACAGCGAGCGCGCGGCTGGACCCCGCGAACCTCGGCGACTTCTCGCTGCAACCGCAGCAGACGGCCGTGAGCGTCGTCTTCGTGCCGCTCCAACTGCTCCAGAGAGAACTGGCACAGGAAGGCAAGGTCAACACCCTCCTGCTCTCCGCCCAGTCGCCCGGCGCGGCGGCGAACAACGAAGCGCTCCGCGCAGTCCTCAAAGACAGGGCCAGCCTCGAAGACCTGGGCATCAGGCTCCGCGCGCTCGGCGAGCAGCGCAGCCTGTCGCTCGAAACCGACAGCGCGCTCGTCAACCACTCTCTGGCGGAGACGGCCACGGCCGCGGCCGAACCGCTCGGCCTGCGCCCCCAACCCGTCTTCTCTTACCTGGCGAACTCCATACGCTCCGGCCCGCGCGACATCCCGTACTCTCTGGTCACCGCGATTGACGACGAGAGCTTTGAAAAACTGAGACGCGCAGGCGCGCCCGTCCCGTCGCCCTCGCCCTCGCCGGCTCCGACTGCGCCGTCGTCGCCGGGGCTCCCGCCCATAGTCCTGAACGAATGGGCCGCGCGCGAGCTCGGCATTCAAACGGGCGCTCCCGTGACGCTCGAATATTACCTGTGGCACGAAGGGGGCAGGCTCTCGACCGCGACCGCGGAGTTTCAACTGGCGGGCGTCGCGCCGATTGAGGGGCTGGCCGCCGACAGGAATCTGGTGCCGGAGTACCCAGGCATCACCGGGTCGGGGAGCCTGTCGGACTGGGACCCTCCTTTCCCCGTAGACCTGTCACGGGTCCGTGACCGCGACGAAGAATACTGGGACCAGTACCGCACCACGCCGAAAGCCTTCGTCCAGCTCGCGAAGGGTCAGGAGCTGTGGCCGTCGCGCTTCGGCAAGTTGACTTCGCTTCGCCTACTCGCGCCCGCGGACGGCCCGCTCGACGCGACTCTCGAATCGTACCGCTCGGCCTTGCGCGAGGCGTTAGACCCGGCGCGGGCCGGCCTCGTCGTCTACGCGGCGCGCGAGGAAGGGCTGAGGGCCGCGAAAGGTGCGACGAACTTCGGTGAGTATTTTCTCTACTTCAGTTTCTTCCTGGTCGTCTCGGCCCTGATGCTGGCCGCGCTCTTCTTCAAGCTCGGCGTCGAGCAGCGCCTGCGCGAGTTGGGGATTCTTCAAGCCGTGGGCTTTCACGCCGCGCGAATCCGCGCGCTCTTTCTCGTCGAAGGAGTCGTGCTGGCGACGGTGGGGAGCGTGCTCGGACTCGCGGGCGCGCTGCTCTACGGCAAGCTGATGATGCTCGGCCTGACGACGTGGTGGGTGGGGGCGGTCGGGACGACGCTGCTCAGTTTGCACGTGTCTCCAGTCTCGCTCGCTCTGGGCGCTGCGGGCGGAGTGCTGGCCGCGCTCGGCTGCGTCTACTGGACGCTGAGGAGGCTCGCGCCCGCGTCGCCGCGGAGCCTGCTGACGGGGACCGCGATGACGGACGCTCCTGTGCCAATTTCCGCGCGAGCGCGCCGACCGTACACGTTAATCGCGGCCGTCGTCTCGACGGTCGCGGCGGCCGCGCTGCTTCTCGGCGCGGCGCTCGGCCTCGTCGGGCAGGTCGCGGGCTTCTTCGGCGGCGGTGCGCTCCTTCTGGTCGCGCTGCTCTGCTACCAAGCCTTCTGGCTGCGGCGTCGCAAGCGGCGACTGCTAGGGGGAAGCGGCTGGTGGCCCGTGGCGAGGCTCGGCTTTCGCAACGTCGCGCACCGCCCGGTGCGGAGCGTCCTGTGCGTCGCGCTGATCGCCTCGGCCGCCTTCATCATCGTCGCCGTCGAGTCCTTCAGGCGGGACGGGCGCGACTCCGTGCTCGACAGGAAGTCGGGCGGCGGCGGCTTCCCCTTGCTGGCCGAGTCCGCGCTGCCGCTCATTCACGACCCGAACACGCCGGAGGGGCGCGAGGCTTTGAACCTCGACACGGGGCAGGACGCGCTCGAAAATATTTCGTTCGCGCGCTTCCGCCTGCGGCCCGGCGACGACGCCAGTTGTCTCAACCTCTACCAGCCGCGCAACCCGCGAATTCTGGCCCCGAAGGAAGAGTTCCTGCGGGAGAACCGCTTCAGCTTTCAAAACTCCCTGGCCCGCACGAACGAGGAGAAGGAGAACCCCTGGCGGCTGCTCGATTCGGAACCGGACGGCGGCGCGGTCCCCGTCGTGGCCGACGCGAACTCGCTCTCCTACGTCCTGCACCTGAAGCTCGGCGACGAGTTGACGCTTGAGCGCGAGGGCGGCCCGCCCGTGCGTTTGCGCGTCGTGGGCGCGCTCTCCGACAGCATCTTCCAGAGCGAACTGCTGATGTCCGAGAAGAACTTCCTGCGCCTCTTCCCGGAACAGGAGGGCTACCGCTTCTTTCTCTTAAACCTGCCCGCGCCGGAGAATGCGGCGGCGGTGTCGACGGCACTCGAAACACAGCTTTCCGATTTCGGCTTCGACGTGACTTCGACGGCCGAGCGGCTGGCACAATTTCACCGCGTCGAGAACGCGTTCATCTCGACTTTTCAGATGCTCGGCGCGCTGGGACTCGCGCTCGGCACGCTGGGCATGGCGGCCGTCCTGCTGCGGAACGTCTTGGAGCGGCGGCGCGAGCTGGCGCTCCTGCGCGCGGTGGGCTACAACGGGAAGCACTTCGCGTTGATGACGGTGGCGGAAAACGCGCTGCTGCTCTCGTGCGGACTCCTGACGGGCGCGGCCTGCGCGCTCCTGGCGATCGCGCCCGTCTTCTTCTCGCGCGGCGGCGGGCTGCCGAATCTTTCATTGGGCCTGCTGCTCGTCGCCGTCCTAATCTCCGGCCTCCTGGCCTCGCTCGTCGCCACGGCCGCCGCGCTGCGTTCGCCTTTAATCCCGGCGCTGCGGTCAGAGTGAGATTTCGTCTTTGACCCCGAAGGGGCCATACGGAATATTTTGTCTCTTCTACTTCTTCGCCCTCACGTCGTAGGCGTAGATGGTGTCCTGGTCGCGCAGGTAGAGGCGGCCGCCCGCGACGACGGGGTGCGACCAGGTGGGCAGCGAGTCCTGCGGGATGCGGAAGCGGCCCTTCTCGCGGTAGCCGGCGGGCGTGGCCTCGACCAGGCCGACGACGCCGTTCTCGCTCAGCAGGTAGAGGTGCCCGTCGGCGAAGACGAGCGAGCCTTTGCCGACGCTGCGATCCTTCCACGCGACCTCGCCCGTGTCGAAGCGCATCGCCGTCAGGATGGCGCTCGAAAAGCCGTAGAGGTGGTCGCCGATGAGGACGGAGCTGCTGTGGTGGTTGCGCATCTCCTTCGTGAAATAGACCTCGGTCGCCGTCACGCCCTTGGCGTCCGCCTTGATCTCGACCACGCCGCCGCCGTTGCCGTAATCCGAGGTGATGAAGACGCGGTTGCCGCGCGCGACGGGCGTGGCCGCGTTGGCGACGTTGTTGGCCGCGCGCGGGTAGTCCCACAGGAGCTTGCCCGTCTCCAGGTCCAGGCCGAGGCCGCGCTCGTCCGTGAAGAAGACGACCTGCGTCTTGCCCGCGACCTGTATCGGGATGGCGGAGGAGTAGCCGGCCTTGTCGCTCTGGCTCTTCCAGATGAGCGAGCCGTCCTTCTTGTTGAGCGCCACGACGGAAGCGCCCGGGCCGCCCGCGTTGATCAGCAGCTTGTCGCCGATGATGAGCGGCGACTCGCTGATGCCCCACTGGATGTTCGAGCCGCCGAACTTTTGCAGGACGTTCATCGTCCAAAGGACGCGGCCCGTCTTCGCGTCCAGCGCGGAGAGGTCGCCGTTGCCGCCGAGCGCGTAGAGGCGGTCGCCGTCAACCGTCGGCGTGCCGCGCGGGCCGTCGCCGCGGTCGTTGCGGAACGCGCCCGAGCCGTAGGGGGTCGCCCAGACTTGTTTGCCCGTGGCCGCGTCGAAGGCTATGACGTGCTCGCGGTCGCCCTTGAGTCCTAAGGTGTAGATGCGACCCTTCGAGACGGCGAGCGACGAATAGCCGCGCCCCGCGCCCGCGGCCTTCCACGCGAGCGGCGGGCCGTCCGCCGGCCACTCCTTGAGCAGCCCCGTCTCCTGCGAGATGCCGTCGCGGTTGGCCCCGCGCCACTGCGGCCACTCGCCCCCGGTCTGCGCCCCGGCCTTGATCACGGATAACAATAAGAGGGCCGCAAAGACTGCGCCCGTCAACACCACGCGTGAGCTTCTCATCCCTAAAGCCTCCTTCGCTGCAACGATTCCGCTGTCGCCGTATGGTGGCCCCGAGAGGGGCCTGGGGAGATCAGCCGGCGGTTTTACCGCCGGACAATGACTGACTGAAAACTCGGATTATAGCGTCGCCCGCCGCCGGCATTTGTAAAATGATTGTAAAAGCTTCGCGCGGGCGGCAGGCGCGTCCGCCTTCACCAGCCCTCAGGGTCTCACGATTGCGGCTTGAAGTAGAGCACGAGCCCCGCGCCGAGCGCGGCCAGCACGAAGCCCACGTAGAGCATCGGGTTGGGCGAAACTTTCGGCGGGTGCAGCCACATCGAGAAGAGCACGTTGACGAGCGGCGCGCCGGCGAAGACGAGCGGCATCACGTAGGTCGGGAGCCCGCCCGACTTGAAGGCGAGGATGATGCAGACCGCGCCGATTGCGCCGAGCGCCCCGCCGCCCATCGCCGCCAGAGAGCCTTTCATGTTGAACCCGCCCAGCTCCCCCTGATACCAGAGGCCGACGACCGGCACCAGCACGCCGATTAAAAAGTAGGCGAAGCCCACGCACAAGAGCGCCCGCAGGGGGCTGCCCAGCATCACCTGTCCGCGGTGCAGCGCCGGGCCGTAGAGCCCCCACGACAGCGCCGCGCCGAGAGCGAAGAATATCCAGACCATCTTGCTCCTTATGTTTATGTCAGTGCCGCCCGCCGCGAGCGGGCGGGTCAGCAACGTCGAGCACCCGCCCGCTCGCGGCGGGCGGCACTGACGTTGACTAACTTAAAACGCGAGTCGCACGCCGAGCTGTATCTGCCGCGCGGAGGTCGCGGTCGCGCGGACGCGGCCGAACGACGGGAGCGGCGCTTCGCCGTCGACGCCCGTGAAGACCAGCAGGCTCGGGACGGCGAAGTTCGAGCGGTTGAAAATATTGAAAGCCTCCACGCGCAGTTGCAGTCGCGCCGAGTCGCCCAGGGCCGAGAGGCGTATGTTCTTGAGCGCGGACAGATCGAAGGTGCGCAGGTTAGGCCCGATGAGCGAGCCGCGGCCGACGTTGCCGAGCGTGCCCGCGGGCTGAAGCACAAAAGCCGCCGGGTTGAAGTAGGCGTTCGGGTCGCCCGTGACCGCCGACTCGTGCGTGAAGCCGCCTGCGAAACTGGGCCGGTCGAAGCCGACGCCCGGCGAGAGCGACGGCGACCACTGCGAGCGCGAGCGGTTGCGCACGACGAAGACCGTCAAAGGGTTCCCGCTGCGCACCTGCCCGATGCCGGAGAGCTGCCAGCCGTCGAGAATCTGGCCCATGACGCCGTCCATGCCCTTCGCGAACGGAATCTCCCAGACGAAGTTGAAGACCCAGTTGTGCTTGGCGTGGTAGTCCGCGAGCCCCTTGTTGTAGTCGAGGTTGGGGAACTCGGGGAAGGCCGTCGTCGTGCCGTTGGTCGCGTCGGAGAAGAAGGTCGAAGCCTGCGTGGTGTCTATGTTGCGCGAGAAGGTGTAGGACGACTGCGCGTAGAAGCCGCGGCTGAAGCGTTTCCGCACCTCGAAGACGAGCGCGTTGTACCACGAGTTGCCGTCGGAAGATTTCAGTTCGATGGTCGTGAACGCGGTGTTGGGCCGCAACTGTCCCGCCGGCCAGAACGGCGTGCCGTCGGCGCGGATAACAGGCGCCGGGATGTTCACGTCGTTGCTGCGCAGAAGATGGACGCCGCGCGAGCCCGCGTAGCCGACCGTCATCACGGTGTCGAACCACAGCTCGCGCTGGACGTTCAGGTTCCAGACCTGGACGTAAGGGTTGTCGAGGTTGAACTGCACGGGGCGAATCGAGATCGAGCCGGCGAAGTTCGGGACAGGGAAGCTCGGGTTGGCGACGACGGGCCGCGGCGTCGCGGGCGGATTCGTCACGGTGACGATCAGGTTCTGCTGGTTATTCGTGTTGAAGTAGATGCCGTAGCCGCCGCGCACGCTGGAGCGGCCGTCGCCCATCACGTCCCATGCGAAGCCGACGCGCGGCGAGAGGTTTTTGAGCGTCGGGTTCTCGTAGAGTTGGCCTGTGGTCGGCGTGCGGTCGCTCAACTCGGGCAGCGCAGAGTCGCGCCCGTTGATGTCCACGGGCAGGGTCGCGAACTCGTAGCGCAGCCCCGCATTGAGGCTCAGGCGCTGGTGCGCGCGGTAAGTGTCCTGCACGTAGAAGCCCATGAGCGTGAAGCGCCAGTAGCGGTCGAGCGCGGCGTCGGGCGTGAGGCCGATGAAGCGCTGCGCGCGGTTCTCCAAAAAGTCGCGCAAGCCCGCGAAGGTGAAAATGCCGTTGCCGAAGGTCGGGTTGACCATGTTGTCCTGGTAGCGCTCGGCGAGCGCCCCGGCCTTAATCAGGTGGCGGCCGCGGCTGTGGAGCAGGTTGTACTCCGCGCCGTAGACGTTCTGCACGAGCCGCAGGTTGCCGGAAGACTGCGGGCCGAAGCGCGGGATGCCGCCGATGTCTATGTCGCCGATGATGTCGCGGCCCGGCACGAAGGGCGTCAGCGCCTGCGAGACGTTGGCCTCGACGTTCTGGCCCACGCGGGTCCGGCTGAAGCCGAGGCGGAACGTGTTGAGCGTCGAGGGCGAGACGGTCTGGCGGTACTCGGCCGTGAAGAACTGGTTGCGCGAGAAGAACGTGCGCGGGAACTGCGGGAAGTCCGTCGGGAGGAGCTGGTCTGCGTCGTCCAGGGTGTAGCGCGCGAAGAACTGGTCGCGCGCCGAGCGGTTGTAGTCCACGCGGCCCTGGACGAAGTGCTGGCGAATCTGCTGCGCGAAGCCGAAGTTGTAGGCCGCGAGTCCCTGCCCGAGGTTCGGGCCGTTGGGCAGCGGGAACTCGTCAAGGTAGGGGCGGACGACCGGGCTCACGTTGACGGTGATGGTCTGTCCCGGAAAGCCCGGGCGCGGGAGAATCCCGCTGCGCGCGTTCAGGTCGGGCACGACCGTAGAGATCGTCCGGCCCAGATTCTCGCGCAGGCTTTCGTAGCCCGCGAAGAAGAAGAGCTTGTCTTTCTTGACGGGGCCGCCGATCGAGCCGCCGAACTGGTTGCGCTTGAACTCGGGGTTGTCCTCGGGGTCGAAGAAGTTGCGCGCGTCGAAGTTGTCGTTGCGGTGAAACTCGTAGAGCGAGCCGTGGAACTCGTTCGTGCCCGACTTGGAGACGGCGTTAATCTGGCCGCCGGAGTTGCGCCCGTACTCGGCGCTGTAGGCGTTGGTCTCGACGCGGAACTCGCGTATCGTCTCGATGCCGAGCGAGGTGCCCGCGGCGCTGCCGGCCGGGCCGTTGGTGAAATCGTTCTGCGGCGTGCCGTCCAGGAGGAAGACGTTCGAGCGCGGGTCCTGGCCGTTGATGCTGATGCCGAGGCCGTGCGCGACGACCGAGCCGCCGTCGCGGTGCTGGTAGGCGATGACGCCGGGCTGCAAGAGCGAGAGGTCGGTGTAGTTCCGGCCGTTCAGGGGCAGGTCGCGTATGGCCCGCTCGCCGACCAGGTAGCTCAACTCCGGCGTCCGGGTGTTGACCGGCGCGGCGTCCTCGCTGATAGTCACTTCCGCCTCCAGCCCCGCCGGCTCCATGACGATGTTGAGCGTGGCCGTCTCGTTGACAGTCAGGGTGACGCGGTCGTAAACCTGGTGCTTGAAGCCTGAGAACTCGGCGCGCACCTCGTAAGAGCCGACGGCGAGGCCGGGGAAGGCGAAGCGGCCTTCGTCCTCGCTGACGGTGGCGCGCGTGAGCCCGGTGTCGAGGCTGCGGGCGGTCACCTGCACCCCGACCAGGGCAGCGCCGCTCGTGTCCTTGATGTCGCCGGTCAGCGTGCTGGAGGTTTGCGCGGAGGCGCTCACAGCGAGGGCCAAAATGAAACAGGCGGCGAGCGCGACCTTTCGACAGAAAGGCGCGGGCGAAAATCGCGAAAACTGCATGATGTTTCTTGTTTCTCCCCTTCGAGGCGCGAACTTCTGCTATTAATACTACGTATTCTAGCAATCGGTTTCAGAAATTTGATAGCGGCCGCCGTGCCCTTTTACAAACTGTCGACGGCGGGCGCGATTCTTTCACAGCTTTTTACAACAAAGCGGCTTGTTCGTCATAATACGCTGCAACTCGAAGTTTAACGAAAACCGGCGAAACGTCTATCCTGGTTGACACGTCCGGTCCGGGGGAGAAACATCTTGAAGTTGAGGAACATCGTCGCTCTCGTCACATTTATTTTGCTCTGCGCCGCGCCCCTCGCCGCGCAGACCCACACGGGCTCGGTCCGCGGCATCGTGACTGACCAGAACGGGGCCGTCGTCAACGGGGCCACCGTCACGCTGACCAGCGACGAAACCGGCGAGAAGCGGACGGCCACCAGCGGCGGCGACGGCGAGTATATAATCTCTTCGCTCAGGCCCGGCCCATACCGGCTGGAAATCGCCTCCGCGAGCTTCAAGCCCCACTCTCAGGGGGTCGTCCTTCAGGTCAACCAGGAACTCAGAAGAGACGTTATACTTGAGGTGCCGGGGAGTAGTGACTACATCGTCGTGACGGACGAACTCGTTCCGCTGAAGAAAGACTCGGCCTCGCTCGGCACGGTCATCGAGAACAAACAGATCACGGGCCTGCCGCTCGACGGGCGCAACTTCTACGAACTCAACCTGCTCGTCCCCGGCGCGGTGCCGGCGGCGCAAGGGTCCGCCGGGAGCGTGCGCGGCGACTTCGCCTTCAGCGTCAACGGCGCGCGCGAGGACAGCAACAACTTCCTGCTCGACGGAGTTTACAACGTAGACCCGAAACTCAACACGTTCGGCGTGCGCCCGCCCGTGGACGCCATACGCGAGTACGAGATGCTGACGAGCACCTACGACGCTTCCTTCGGGCGCAACGCGGGCGCGCAGGTCAACGTCGTCCTGAAGTCCGGCTCGAACGACTTCCACGGCTCGATCTACGAATTCTTCCGCAACGGCGCGCTCGACGCGCGCAACTACTTCGCGCCAACGGACGAGCCCGCGCCCAAGTACCAGCGCAACCAGTTCGGCTTCAGCTTCGGCGGCCCCCTCGTCCGTAACCGCACCTTCTTCTTCGCGGACTACGAAGGCACGCGCTCGCGCGAGGGCATCACGCGCCTCGCCAACGTGCCCACCTTACGCGAGCGCGAGGGCGATTTCTCGCAGAGCGCGTTCGCGCCGATAGACCCGCTGACGGGGCAGCCTTTCCCCGGCGGCGTCATCCCCGTCGAGCGGCAGAGCGCCATCGGCCGACGCATCGCCGCGCTCTACCCCGCGCCCAACCGCGACGACGCGTTCCAGAACTTCGTCTCCTCGCCCGTGCAGCGCGACCGCAACGACAGCTTCGACGTGCGCCTCGACCACTCCTTGAGCGGGCGCTCCAACCTCGTCTTCCGCTACAGCTTCAACGACCGCGATTTGTTCGAGCCTTTCTCGGGGCCGACCTTCTCGCTCGTGCCCGGCTACGGCGTCAACATCCCGCGCCGCAGCCAGAACGTCATGCTCGGCGAGACGCACGTCTTCACCCCGGCCTTCATCAACGAGGCGCGCGTCGCCTTCAACCGCGTCGCGCTCGGCGTCTTCCAGGAGACGAGCGGGACGAGCGTCAACCGCGCCGTCGGCCTGCCCGAACTCTCAAGCGACCCGCGCGACTTCGGCCTGAGCTTCATCACCGTAACCGGATTTTCGCCGCTCGGCGACGAGGGCAACAACCCGCAGCACAGCACGACCAACACTTACCAGCTCCTGGACACCGCGACCTATTCGCGCGGCGGCCACCTGATGAAGTTCGGCGCGGACATTCGCTTCGTGCAGCAGAACGCCTTCCGCGACGTGCAGTCGAGGGGCTTCCTGACCTTCTCGCCCTTCGCGCAGATAACGGGCAACGCGCTCGGCGACCTCCTGCTAGGCTCCCCGCTCCTGACGGGCGGCGCGCGCGTGGACAACGCGCAGCACCTGCGCAGCAGCAGTTACAACTTCTTCTTCAACGATAGCTGGCGGGCCCACCCGCGCCTGACGCTGATGGCGGGCCTGCGCTACGAATACAACTCGCCGCCCGTGGACGCGGAGGACCGCGCCAACATCTACGACCCCGCGACGCGCTCGCTCGTCCCCGTCGGGACGAACGGCGTCCCGCGCGGCGGCTTCGAGGCGGACAAGAACAACTTCGCGCCGCGCGTCGGCTTCGCCTGGACGATTGGCGACGAGGGCCGAACGGTCGTGCGCGGCGGCTACGGCGTCTATTACGACCAGTCGCCGCTCGCGCCCGGCGAGGCGCTCTACTTCAACTCGCCCTACTTCGACTTCAACCTCTTCTTCCCGCTGCCGCAGTTCGGCATACCCCTGACGCTCGACAACCCGTTCCCCGCGAACTTCCCCTTCGCGCTGCCCGACTCGGCGCTCGCCATCCAGCGCGACTTACGCACGGCCTACATGCAGCACTGGAACCTGAACGTGCAGCGCCAACTCGGCTCCAGCCGCGTCCTCGAAGTCGCCTACGTCGGCTCGAAGGGGACGAAACTTCTGTCGGCGCGCGACATCAACCAGGGCGTGCCGAACGCGACCGGCTTCGTCATCAGGCCCGTGCCGCAGTTCGACGACATCAACATCCTTGAGTCGCGGGCCAACTCCAACTACCACAGCCTTCAGACGCGCTTCCAGCAGCGCCTCTCGAAAGGTCTCTCGGCGCTCGCGTCCTACACCTGGTCGAAGTCGATTGACGACGCCTCGAACTTTTTCACGAGCGCGGGCGACCCGAACTTCCCGCAGGACAGCTTCAACACGCGGGCCGAGCGCGGCCGCTCGAACTTCGACGTGCGCCACCGCCTCTCGGTCAGCTACTCTTACGACCTGCCGTTCGGCAAGGGGCGCAGGTTCCTCAACGACAACGGCTGGCTGACGAGCGTCCTCACGGGCTGGGAGACTTACGGCATCGTCACCTTGCAATCGGGGCGGCCCTTCACGGTCGCGCTCCTGTCCGACATAGACAACAGCGGCACGGGCCGCTCGGGCCTCGGCTTCGGCGCGAACGACCGCCCGAACGTCGTCGGCGACCCGGCGCTCGACGACCCGACGCCGGAGCGTTGGTTCAACACGGCGGCCTTCGCTTTTTCGCCGCGCGGGACTTTCGGCAACGCGGGCCGTAACATCCTCGACGGCCCGGGCTACCAGAACGTCAACGCCTCGCTCGTCAAGAACACTGCGCTCACGGAGCGTTGGAACTTGCAGTTGCGGGCCGAGGTCTTCAACCTTTTCAACCACCCGAACTTCAATTTGCCAGACAACTTCCTGGGCTCGCCCAGCTTCGGGCGCATCACGTCGGCGCGCGAGCCGCGCCACATACAGTTCGGCGTTAAAGTCCTCTTCTAAACGGGAGTCCTTTCCATGAAGGAAGCCTTTCTCGCGTGGTCTCAAGTTTTACTCCTCTGGCTGACGCTCGCGCCCGCGCCCTCCGCCTTGAGTCCGGCCGCGGCCGCCGCAGACTGGCCGCAGTGGCGCGGGCCGAACCGCGACGGGAGAGTCGGCGGCTTCACCGTCCCGCGGGCTTGGCCCAAAACCTTGCGCGAGCAGTGGAAGGTGACGGTCGGCGTGGGCCATTCTTCGCCGCTCCTGGTGGGCGACAGGCTCTACGTCTTCGCGCGCGCCGGCGAGGAAGAGGTCTTGATGGCTCTGGACGCAGCCAACGGCAAAGAACTCTGGCGCTCGGCGCAAAAGGTCGCTTACGAGATGAACTCCGCGGCGCGCGACCACGGGAAGGGCCCTAAGTCCACCCCCGTCTTCAGCAACAATCGCGTCTGCACGCTCGGCATCAGCGGCCACCTCTCGTGCCACGACGCGCGCACGGGGAAGGTCGTCTGGCGGAAAGATTTTTCGGGCCAATATCCCAACACCTCGCCGCTCTTCGGGACGGCGATGTCCCCCGTCGTCGAGAAGAACCTGCTGATAGCCCACGTCGGCGGCCACGACAAGGGCGCGCTCACGGCCTTCGACGCGGAGACGGGCAAGGTCGTCTGGTCTTACGAGCAGGACGGGCCGGCGTACTCCTCGCCCGTCGTCGCGGACCTGGCGGGCGCGCGGCAGGTCGTGACCTTCACGCAGAAGGAGTTAATCGGCGTCGAGGCCGCGAGCGGCAAGCTGCTCTGGAAGCTCCCGGCCAGGAGCGCCTACGACACGAACTCCGTGACGCCCGTCGTCTACAAAGACACGTTGATTTTCTCGGCCGAGGGGCAGGGCATCACGGCCGTGCGGCCCGTCCGGCGCGGGGCCGCGATGGCGGCCGAGGTGGTCTGGAACAACAAGGAGAACGAGCTTTACATGAACTCGCCCGTGCTCGAAGGCAACCTGCTCTTCGGGATGTCGGCGCGCAAGAAGGGCCAATTTTTCTGCATCGACGCGGAGACCGGCAGGACGCTCTGGCAGGGGCCGGGCCGCATGGGCGAGAACGCGGCGATCATCAACGCGGGCGCGGTCCTGTTCCTTCTGACCAACGACGCCAACTTGATCGTCGCGCCGGCGAGCGGCAAGGAGTACGCGCCGCTCGCGCAGTACACGGTCGCCGCGAGCCCGACCTGGGCGCACCCGGTCGTCGCGGGCAACCGCATCTTCGTTAAGGACGAGACGACGCTCGCCTCGCTCACCGTGGCGGAGTGAGGCTAAAAGGAGAAGCTGAGATGAAACGCACCCGTCTGATGTGCATTATCGTGACTGTAGTTTTCTCGCTGGGCTTAGTCGCGCTGGCTGAGGATAAGCCGAACTTCAGCGGCGCCTGGGCGCTGGACAAGGGCCGCAGCATAGGTCTGCCGCCAGGCATGGACCAGGCGATGACCGTCGTTCATTCGGGCGACAAGATCGAGCTTGAGACCAAGCTCATCACGGCGCAGGGCGAGCGGGTCGTCAAGGACGCCTACACGCTGGACGGCAAGGAGGCGGAGTTCACGCCGCAGGGGCCGCAGGGACCCGCGGGCAAGGGCAAGCGCACGGCCAAGTGGCTGCCCCGTGGCAACGGCATCGTCGTCAACGAGGAGAGCACCATCCCGACGGACAAAGGCCCCGTCACCCAGCAGTTGACGCGCAAGTGGATTCTCTCGCCCGACGGCACGACGCTCACCATAGACATGTACCACGACACCCCGAACGGCCAGTTCGAGACCAAGCGCATCTTCATCAGGAGAGCGAAGTAGGCGCGCGAGCGGCGCGCCTACTTCGCTCTCCCCCTTCACCGCGGGGCGGCTGCGGGCAGTCTAAATTTTGACTGCCGTCATGAGTGTGCTCTGATCAATCCGGCGGTGAGAGGAGATAGATACAGGCGTCCTCCTCCAGTGTCTTCACGAGCTTGCGCTGCTCCTCCTCCGGCGCGTCGGTAACCTCCGCCTGACCGTCCTTCAGCGTGAAGACGAATCTCAACTCTCCCAAAGTAAGACCAGACCCGCCCCTGGTGAAAGTATCCTCTTTTATGCGCCACCCTTTGACCGCCTTGAGCACGGCCTCTGATAACAATCGGTGCGGCGATTCACTGACCCTCGCCTGCTGAAGATGTCCCTTCCTATTGAACACAACATGGAGCCTGACTTGGCCTTGAATCCCGGCCTGCTGTGCTTCCACTGGGTATTCCGGCGTCATGGTATGAGTGACAAATACCCTACGAAGAGCTTTCTCACTTACCGGTAGCTTTATCCCGCGGCCCATGAGGTCGCAACAGTTAACTCCGGTCGCCGGAAGTTTGGGCGTCTCCGTCTGCCCCGCGGCGGGCCACGCCGAGCACAGGAATAACAGCGAGCCGAGGAAAAGGTGTCGCCTTCGTTTATTCATCTGAGCACTCTCCTGCCGAAAAGATTTTCGGCATTACACGAAAGTACGGCCAGGCAGTTCCATCGAATCACTCCCCGGCTGTCATTCGTGCCGCATGATCACTGGGCCGCGAGGTTGTAGGCGGCCATCTCGGTCTGGTTGCGGACGAGCAGGCGGTTGCCGCTGATGGCCGGGACGTTCCAGGTCTTGCCTTCGAGGGCCTGGAATTTGGCGACCTCCGTGTGCTGGTCGGGCGCGGCGCGCACCAGCACGAGTTCTCCAGACTCCGTGATGACGATGAGGTGGTCGCCGGCCAGAAGCAACTGGCCGTAGCCGTAGCGCCCGCCCTTCCACTTGCGCTCGCCCGTCGCGACTTCAACGCACGTCAGGATGCCTTCGTCCAGCCCGTAGACGTAGCCGTTGTGGAGCACGGAGCTTTGGAACTTGTTCTTCATAGAGTTGTTCTCCCAGACCGTGCGCGCCGCGAAGCTCTTGCCCGAGCCCGTCACTTCCACGAGCGCCGCGCCCTTGCCGTAACCCGCGGAGATGAAGAAGCGGTTGGGGCCCGTGACGATGGGCTGCGCGACGTTGATGCGGGAACCGTTGCTCCACGGGTACTCCCAGAGCAGCGCGCCGTCTTCCGCGAGGCCGACCGCGCGGCTCGCCGTGACGACGAGAATCTGGCGGCGTCCCGCGAGCGTGACGAGCATCGGCGAGGTGTAAGACGCCTCGTCGTCGAGCGCCTTCCAGACGGGCGCGCCCGTCAGCCTGTTGTAGGCGACGACCGATTTGCCGGACGGGCCGCCCGGCAGCACCACCACCTTGTCGTCGACAATCAGGGGCGACGCGGACATGCCCCACTGTATATTCTCCGCCCCGTTTTCTTTCAGGATGTTGCGATTCCAGACGAGCCTGCCGGTCTTCGCGTCCAGGCAGCGAAGCTCGCCCGCCGCGCCGAGCGCGTAGACGCGCCCGTCGTGCCATGTGGGCGTGGCGCGCGGGCCGTCGCCGCCCATGGACTCGCGGAACTCCGCGTCCCACCCGTGCTTCCACAACTCCCGGCCCGTCTCCACGTCGTAAGCCGCGACGACCTCCTGCGCGCGCCGCTGCTCGATGGTGAAGGCGCGGCCCTCCGCTACGACGAACGAGGCGTAGCCGCCGCCGACGGGCTGCCTCCAGAGTTGCGGCAGGCCGCCCGCGGGCCAGCCGGCGCGCACCGTCAGCTCCTCGTAACGGCCGTCCCTGTTCGGCCCGCGAAAATCGGTCCAATAATTACGCGCGGCCTTCGGCGGCGCTTCCGCGTGGGCCGCGTCCGCGGGCTGGCCGCCCTCCGCGGGCGCTGCGCCTGGGGCCGGCTGCCCCGCGTTCCCCGCGGCAGTCTGCCCGGCCGGCGCGCCCGCCTGCGCCGCGGGCGCGGCCTCGCTCTGCTGCGCGGCGCGGTGCTGTTCGAGCGCCGTGTAATGAGCTTCGCCCGGGCCGGAATTACCGCGACGGCCCACGAGCAGGTAGACGTAGCCGGCCGCGAGCGCGACGACGCAGAGGGAAGCGAGGACGCGCGTCTGCGCGCTGATGTCGCGCCGCCGCCAGAGCAGGACGAGGCCGACGGGCGGCAACAAGATGCAGGCCGCAATCAATGCCGCGTTCGATTGATGCCACGGCGTGCGCGCCGCCGCCGTCGTCTCTTCCGCCTTAGCGTCGTCGTTCATCTCTCGCTCCTTCCGAAAAACTACTGCCCGTCCTGCTTCAGCTCTTGCCGATGCAGTAGAGGTTCTTCTCGCCGCGTATGAAAATCTTGCCGTCGGCGAGCGCAGGCGAGGCGTAGACCGGCTCGTCCAGCGAGTTGGTGCGCAGGACTTCGTGCTGCGGGCCGGCCTTGACGATGAAGGTGTCGCCGTCCTCGCTCGTCAGCAGTATCTTGCCGTCGAAGGCGACGGGCGAGGCCGTGAAGGTCGCGGGGATGGGGACGCGCCCGCCCTCGTAAACGACTTTCCCAGTCTTCGCGTCGAGGGCGGTCAGAATCCCGCGGTCCGTCGTCAGGTAGAGGTAGCCGTCGTAAAGAATCGGCGACGGGACGTAGGCCGTGCCCTTCGCGTACTTCCACAAGATGTTGGTCGCGGGGATTTCGCCCGCGCCGCCGAGGCGAATCGCCATCGCGATCTTGGCGGGGTAGCCCGCGACGACGAAGACCGTCTCGTCGGCGGCCACGGGCGTCGGGATCGCGTTGCTCTCCACGCCCTTCGTCCGCCACAACTCTTTGCCCGTCGCCGGGTCGTAAGAGATGATGAACTCGGTGCCGCTCGCGATGAGTTCCGTGCGCTTGCCCGCGCGCACCAAGATGGGCGTCGCCCAACTGACTTGCACCTTGCGCGCGGTGCGCCAGACTTCCTTGCCGCTCTTCTTGTCGAGCGCGACGATGAACGAAGCCTTGCCCTCTTCCTCGTCGCATTGGAGGATGACCAGATTTTCGTAGAGCACTGGGGACGTGCCGGTGCCCATGCCGACCGTGCCGAAATTGCCCAGGTCCGCCTTCCAGGCGAGCTTGCCGTTCATGTCGTAGGCGAAGAGCCCCTCGGAGCCGAAGTAGGCGTAGACGTGGCGGCCGTCCGTGGACGGGGTGGAGGAGGCGAAACTGCTCTTGCGGTGGCGGTCGTCGTAGGGCGTGCCCGTGTAGGCCGTCTGCTCCCAGAGGAGCTTGCCCGTCTCTTTGTCGTAGGCGAGGACTTTGAAGGTGTGCTTGCGGTCGGCCCCGACGCTGTCCGGGTGCTTGAAGACCTCGCCCTCGCTCATGTGCGTCGGCGCTTTCGCGCCGGGGACGGCCTCGCCCTCAATCGCGGTCGTGAGGAAAACTTTGTTGCCCCAGACAATCGGCGAAGAGTGGCCGCGGCCCGGCACGGCCGCCTTCCATTTAAGGTTCTTCGTCGCGCTCCACTCGACGGGGAGGTTCTTCTCCGCCGAAACGCCAGTGCTCCCAGGCCCCCTCCACTGCGGCCAGTTCGCGTCCGGCGCGGTCGCCAGGACGCCGGCCCAGTCAGACAAAGCATTAAAGGTCGCGAGCGCCGTGCCCAACGTCAGGGCCAGGGCGATCAGGAAACGTTTCATCTGGATTCTCCTCTACGAATGCTTTCAAGTCAGTGCCGCCTGCCGCAAGCGGGCGGGTGATTGGCGTGGAAAAGACCCGCCCGCTTGCGGCAGGCGGCACTGACCTGGGTTACACTCGGTCCGGGCCGTAGCAACAGTAGGCCGCAATTCTACATCTCTATTGAGTTCACAGGTCAAGGCGGACGGAAATTTTGTACCGATTTTTTTACAACACCCTGCTGATAGGTGATAATACGGTCGCCGTCGAAAAAATTAGAGACCGATCTGCTATCCATTACGTATAACCCGGTAGGAAAAGTTGCCGCCAAGTTGCGAGTACACACGGCGCGGGCCGCTTTCCCAAACTCCGGTTCGAAATTTTAGGACTACACGCTCAGGAAAACTGATGATGAAGCCCCTCTCTTCCAAGTTTGGCACACTTCTGGTCGCCCTTCTTTTGCTGGCGCTCGCCGCGCAGGGTGTGGCGGCGGGCGACTGGACGGACTGGCGCGGCCCTGCTCGCGACGGCGTCTCGCCGGAAAAAAATCTCCCCGTCAAATGGTCGCCCTCCGGCGACAATCTGGCCTGGAAAGTCCCATACGGCGGGCGCTCGACGCCAATCGTGATGGGCGACAAGCTCTTCCTACAGAACTCCGCGGGCCAGGGCGAGACGCTACAGGAGCGCGTCCAGTGCTTCAACGCCGACACGGGCAAGCTCCTCTGGGAGTACAAATTCAACATCTACCTGTCGGACGTGCCGCCGCACCGCGTCGGCTGGGCCTCGCCGGTCGGCGACCCCTCGACGGGCAACATCCACGTCCTCGGCGGCGGCGGCACGCTGCTCGCCCTGTCGGGTGACGGGAAGCTGCTCTGGGAGCGCTCGCTCGGCGAAGACTTCGGCCTGCTAACGACGCACGGCGGGCGCACCGTCTCGCCCATCATCGAAAATGACGTGGTCATCGTCAGCGGCATCACCTTCGGCTGGGGCGACCACTCGCGCGGCTCGCACCGCTTCATGGCCTTCGACAAGAGGACGGGCGAGACCATGTGGGTCAGCAGCCCCGGCGGCCGGCCCTACGACACGACCTACGCGCCGCCCATCGTCGCCAACGTGAATGGCACGCGCCTGCTGATTCAGGGCGTGAGCGACGGCGGCGTCTACGCCATCAAGGTCGGGACGGGCGAGCCCGTCTGGAAGTACATCGTCAGCAAGCGCGGGCTGAACACGGGCGTCGTCGTACACGGCACGACCGCCATCATCACGCACAGCGAAGAGAACCTCGACTCGAACGAGATGGGCATGATCGCGGCCGTGAACGCGGCGGCCAAGGGCGACATCGGCAAGGAGCAGGTTAAGTGGAACGTCAAAGGGTTCCAGGGCGGCTTCTCCTCGCCCGTGATTGACGGCGACCGCCTCTACCAGATTGACAACGGCGCGAACCTGGCAGCCTTCGACGTGGCGTCCGGCAAGCAGCTCTGGCTGCAAAACCTCGGCACGATTCAGAAAGCCTCGCCCGTGTTCGCCGACGGCAAGCTCTACGTCGGCACCGAGAACGGCAGGTTTTTCATCATCAAGCCGGGCGCGACCGGGGCCGAGATTCTCGACCAGGACCAACTCGGGACCGAGGCCGAGCCCGAGGCCATCATCGCCTCCGCGGCCGTCTCGCGCGGGCGCGTCTACTTCGTGACCGACAAGGCGCTCTACTGCATCGGCAAGAAGCATTCGGACAACTCGAAGCCCGCCCCGAAGACCGAAGACCTGCCGCTCTCGCACGCCCCCGTCGCACACGTCCAGGTCGTCCCGACCGAGTTGATACTCAAGCCCGGCGACACCGTCCGCTTCCGCGTGCGCTCCTTCGACGAGTACGGCCGCTTCCTGCGGGAAGAGAAGCAGGTGACCTGGGCGCTCGACAAGCTGCCGGGCAAGGTTTCCGAAGTGGGCCAATTCACGGCCGGGACGGAGACGACGCCGCAGGCCGGCGCTGTCACGGCCACCGTCGGCGGGGTGACGGGCGCGGCCCGCGTGCGCGTCCTCCCGCCCCTGCCGTGGAGCGAGACTTTCGACGCGTACGGCCCGAACACGGTCCCCGCGCACTGGATCAACGCGGGCCTCAAATACATCGTGCGCGAGGTTGACGGCCAGAAGGTGCTGGTCAAAACTACCGAAGGGTCTTCGCTCTTGAGCCGCGCGCGCGCCTACTTCGGGCCGTCGGACCTGTCGAACTACACCGTGGAGGCGGACATACGCGCCACGGAGAAGCGCAGGCAGACGGGCGACGCGGGCGTCATCGCGCAGCGTTACGCGCTCGTGCTCTACGGCAACAGCCAGAGGCTACACCTTGAGCCGTGGCAGCCCGAAATCGCGCGCACCGTCACCGTCCCCTTCGCGTGGAAGGCTGATACGTGGTATCGCGTCAAGCTGCAAGTCGAGCGGCTCGCGGACGGCAGAACGCGCGCGCGCGGCAAGGTCTGGCCGGCGGCTGAAGCCGAACCCGCCGCGTGGACGATTGAGCGCGTCGACCCCATCCCGAATCTACAGGGCAGCCCCGGCCTCTTCGGTGCCGCCCCGGCCGAAATCTTTTTCGATAACGTGAAGGTGTATCCGAACAAATGAAAAAAGCAGGAGTCAGGAGTCAGAAGTCAGGAGTCGGAAGTCGGCAGGTCGTGGGCGTTCTGTCCTTCGCCCTCTGCGTCGCGGCAACTCTTTTTTCGGTCTCTTCGGGCGCGGCGTCGGACCCGGGCTCGGGCGACTGGCCCATGTGGGGCGGCACGCCCGACCGCAACATGGTCTCGAAGATGAAGGGGCTGCCGATGACCTGGGACGTGGCGAAGAAGACGAACGTCAAGTGGGTGGCGCAGCTCGGCTCGCAGACTTACGGCAACGCGGTCGTCTCCGGCGGGATGGTCTTCGTCGGGACGAACAACGAGGGCATGCGCGACCCGAAGCAGCCGGGCGACCGCGGCGTCGTGATGGCCTTCCGCGAGTCGGACGGCGAGTTCATGTGGCAGATGACGCACGAGAAGCTGGCCGCGGGCCGCGTCAACGACTGGCCCTACCAGGGCGTCGCCTCCTCGCCGCTCGTCGAAGGCGACCGCCTCTACTACGTCTCGAACCGGGCCGAGCTGGTCTGCCTCGACACGCAGGGGTTCCGCGACAAGGAGAACGACGGCCCCGTCACGGACGAGAAATTGACGGGCGAGTTCAACGGCGACGTGGTCTGGAAGTTCGACATGATGGAGGAGGTCGGCTCGCAGCCGCACAATTTGGCGAACTCCTCGCCCGTCACGTTCGGCGACCTGATTTACGTCAGCACCTCGAACGGGCAGGACGAGAGCCACGTCAACATCCCTTCGCCGAAGGCCCCGGCCATCATCGCCGTCAACAAGAAGACCGGGAAACTCGTCTGGGAGGACAACTCCGTCTTCGACAAAATCCTCCACGGACAGTGGGCCTCGCCGACGGTCGGGCGAATCGGCGGCGTTGACCAGGTGATTATGGGCCAGGGCGACGGGTGGATTCGCGGCTACGAGGCGCTCACGGGCAAGAAGCTCTGGGAGTTCGACACCAACCCGAAGGAGGCCACCTGGCCCAAAACGCGCAACGAATTAATCAGCACGGCCGTCGTCTACGAGGACCGCGTCTACATCGCCAACGGCCAGGACCCCGAGCACGGCGAGGGCATCGGCCACATGTACTGCATAGACGCCACCAAGCGCGGCGACATCACGAAGACGGGCCTCGTCTGGCACTACGACAAAATCCGCCGCTCGATCTCGACCCCGGCGATTGCCGACGGACTCGTCTACCAGCCCGACTTCAGCGGCTTCCTGCACTGCCTGGACGCCAAGACGGGCCAAGTCTACTGGACGCACGACATGTTCGCGGCCGTCTGGGGCTCGCCCCTGCTGGTGGACGGCAAGCTCTACCTCGGCGACGAGGACGGCGACGTGGTCATCATGCAGGCCGGCAAAGAGAAGAAGGTGCTCGCCGAGCTGAACATGGGCAGCTCCGTCTACAGCAGCCCCGTGCCGGCCAACGGCGCGCTCTTCATCTCGAACCGCAACCAGCTTTACGCCCTGGCCGAGAAAAAATAACCGTAAGCCTGCATGTTCGCGCCGTTTGATTTCCAATCTCGCACGCGCGTGGTCTTCGGCGACGGGTCGCTCGGGCGTCTGGGCGAGTTGGCGCGCGAACTCGGATTCCGCCGCTCGCTGCTCGTCGCCGACCGCGGGCTGCTCGACTGCGGTTACGTCGAAGAGGCGGCGCGCCTGTTAAGGACCAGCGGCGTCGAGGTCGAAGCCTTTCACGACTTCGAGTCAGACCCGGACTCGCGCATGGTCGAGGCCGGGCGCGAGTTCAGCGCGGGGCTCAAGATAGACTCCATCGTAGGGCTCGGCGGCGGCAGCTCCCTGGACTGTGCCAAAGGCATCAACTTCCTGCTGACGAACGGCGGGCGCATGCAGGACTACCGCGGCTACGGCAGGACGAGGCAGCCGCTGCTGCCCATGATCGGAGTCCCCACGACGGCCGGGACGGGCAGCGAGGCGCAATCTTACGCGCTCATCTCGGACGCGGAGACTCACGCGAAGATGGCCTGCGGCGACGCGAGCGCGGCTTTCCGCGTCGCCGTCCTGGACCCCTTGCTGACCGTCTCGCAGCCGCGCAGCGTCACGGCCGCCGCGGGCTTCGACGCCATCGCGCACGCGGTCGAGACCTACGTCACGACCCGCCGCAACCCCCTCTCCGAGCTTTTCTCGCGCGAGGCGTGGCGGCTCCTGGAAGGCAACTACGAGCGCGCGCTGGCGTGGCCGACTGATGTCGGGGCGCGCGGCGCGATGCTGCTGGGGGCACACTACGCGGGCGTGGCGATTGAGAACTCCATGCTCGGCGCGACGCACGCCTGCGCCAACCCCTTGAGCGCGCGTTACAGCATCACGCACGGCGTCGCGCTGGCGCTGCTGCTCCCGGCGGTCGTGCGCTGGAACGAAGAGGCCGCGGGCGCGAGGTACGACGAGCTTTTACATCTGTCCTGCGGCGACGGTAATTCACGTAACGAGGCCGCCGGCCTCGCGCGCCGCCTCGAAGAATTGGCACAGGCCGGCGGGTTCCCGGCGAAACTCGGCGCGGCCGGGGTCTTGAAGAGTGATTTAGAATTGCTGGCCGAAGACGCCGCGGGGCAGTGGACGGGCCGCTTTAATCCCCGCGCGTTCGACGCCGCGGGGGCGCTGGAGGTCTACGAGTGCGCTTACTAAATAGCAGGCAGCAGGCAGCAGGCAGCAGGCAGAGTGGAAGAAAGCGGAGCATTGTTCTGGCTCTACTTTTATCTTCGGCCTTCTGCCTTTTGCCTTCCGTGGCGACGCCACAGACGACGCCCGCGACGAGTTGGTATCAGTTTCGCGGCAACCAGCAGTTGACGGGACTTTCGGGGGCCGCGAATACGCCGCGGAAGCCGAGACAACTGTGGACGTTCGACGCGGGCGGGTCGATTGAATCGTCCGCTGCGGTCGTCGGCGGCAGCGTCTTCGTCGGCTCGCACAAGGGCGAACTGGTGGCGCTCGGCCTGGACAACGGCTCGGTCTACTGGCGCTACAACGCGGGCCGCGAGATTGGCGAATCCTCCCCCTTCTACCACGGGGCGGACGAGTTGGTTTACGTCGGCGACCTGGGGGGAGTCCTGCACGCCGTCGGCGCGCGCGACGGCCGCCCCGCCTGGACCTTCAAGACCGGCGGCGAGATCAAGTCGTCGCCGGTCGCCGTCGGCAACCGCGTGCTCATAGGCTCTTACGACCAGCACCTCTACTGCCTCAACGCGAAGACCGGCGCGCTTCTGTGGAAGTTCAAGACCAACGGCCCCGTCCACGCCACGCCCGCGGTAGTCAACGGCGTCGCCTACATTGCGGGCTGCGACGAAGTCTTCCGCGCCATACGCGTCTCGGACGGCAAGGAACTCTTTCAGGTCGCCTCGGGCGCTTACACGGGCGCTTCGCCCGCCGTCAGTGCGGGCGTCGCCTACTACGGCACGTTCGACAACGAGGTGCTGGCCGTCAACCTGCGCTCGCGCAGCGTCGCCTGGCGCTACAAGCACCCAGAGCGGAATTTCCCGTTCTACTCGTCGGCGGCCGTCGCGGGCGGCCGCGTCGTCGTCGGCGGGCGCGACAAGCTGGTTCACTGCCTGAGCGCCGCCACGGGCAAAAGCCTCTGGACTTTCTCGACGCGCGCGCGCGTAGAGTCCTCGCCGGCAATCGCGGGGGGCCGCGTCTACGTCGGCTCGAACGACGGGCGCTTCTACGTCCTCGACCTCTCAAGCGGCGCGCTGCTCTGGGAGTTCAACGCGGGCGCGCCGCTCTCGGCCTCCCCCGGCCTCGGCTCGGGCCGCGTCGTCATCGGCTCGCAGGACGGGCGGCTCTACTGTTTCGGCTGAAAAGAAAGAAAGACGGGGCACGTCCTTAGTATTCACTAGCGCGAACAAAGGAGGACGGGCGGATTACTTAGTAATCCGCCCGTCCTCCTTTGTTCGCGCTCACGCTCCCTTAGTTGTCCGGCTCGCGCATTGACTTCGCTGATCGGACAGCTAAGGGAGCTCGGCGTATTCCTTAGTGTGCGAGCCGTCTTTCTTAGGAATCCGACCCGAAAACTTAGGAAGACAACCGTCAATCAAGCCGCCCGCTCGAAATATCTTTCAATCGTCGCCTCACTCGGCTTACGCGTGAGGCGCGAGACGACGATCATCAGGAGCGCGGAGACAATCACCATCGGGACGACGGGCATGAAGCCGAAGACGGCCGTGCCGCCGGGCGTGCGCGCGAGGATTTCGGTGCCGCCCAGGGACCAGATGACTGTGGGCGGGCCGGGCGCGGGGGCCGGGACGGCGGCCTGGAAGGCTGCGACGGCCACGACGGCCGAGGCCGTCCAGACTGTACTGGCGAGCGCGCCCCACTTCGTGCTGCCGCGCCAGAAGAGCGCCGCGACCAGGAGCGGCGAGAGCGAGGCGAAGCCCGAGAAGGCGTACTGGATCGCGAGGTCGAAGATGGCCTCGGGCGCGCGCATCGCTATGGCGTAGGCGACGACCGTCAGGACTATCACGAAGATGCGCCCCGTCTGCACCTGCACGGCCTCGCCGAAGCGCCGCTTGCCCCCGTAGAAGGCGAACACGTCCTCCGTGAACATGGTCGAGAGCGCCAGTATCTGCGAGTCCGACGCCATCACGGCGGCCATGATACCCGCGCCCAAAAGGCCCGCCAGCCACAGCGGCGCGTAGCGTTCCAGCAGCCGCAGGATAACGTCGTCGCCCGCAGCCTCTTCCCGAAGCTGGTCGCGCTGCTCTGGCTCCATCGTCTTGCCCTGCGTCGCCAGCACGCGGCGCGCCTCCTGCTTGGCGCGAATCTGCGGCACGTCCGCCACGCGGTTCGCCATCACGCCCAAAAAGACGCACGGCAGCCAGATCGCCATGATGCAGAGCGGGTAGAAGATGACGGTCTTCTTAAACTGGACCATTTTGCGCGCCGTCAGGCAGAAGATGAGGATGTGCGGGAAGGCTATGGCCGAGAGCGGGATGAAGGTGTAGCTGAAGAAGTAGAGCGGCGAGATGCGCTCGCGCGTCAGGAGCGGCGCGGTCGCGGGGCTCGCCTGCAACTGCTCGGCGGCCGCGCTGAAGCCGCCCATCCCGTAGCCTATGACGACGACGGCGATGGCCCCGAAGACGAGGAAGAGAATCGTCTGGAAAGTGTTGACCCAGGCCGTGCCGCGCATCCCGCCGAAGAAGACGTAGGACATGACGACCATCGCCACAATCGCGCCGCCGAACCAGAAGGGCACGAAGCCGCCGCTGATGGTCGCCAGCGTCGTTCCGCCGCCCATGATGCCGATGATGACGTAGGGCAGGAGCAGCACGGCCTGCACGGCGAAGATCACTGTCCCGATGTGGCTGCACTCCCAGCGGTCGCGGAACATCTGCACGGGCGTCATGAAGCCGTACTTCTTCCCCAGGGCCCAGACGCGCGTCCCGATGAGGAAGATCGTCAGCGGGATGACGAGCGCGGAGCTTGACGCCATCAGCCCGAAGGTGACGATGCCGTTGTTGAAGGCGTGGCCCGACGAGCCGAGGATGGCGAACGCCGTCATGTTCGAGCCGAAGAGCGAGAGCAGGAAGACGAAAGGCCCTAGGGAGCGGCTCGCCAGAAAATAGTCTTCCGCCTTCTGCCTGCCCGTGGAGCGGCGGAAGGCGAAAATGCCTATGTAGAGGACAATGCCTAAGTAGGCGAAGACGACGATGGCCGGAATCAACGCGCTTCCTCCTCATGGTCGTGTGTTTGACTCTCCGCCTCTCGTTCGAGGTGCGACGGCCAGGCGTGCTTGACCAGCAGCCACAGCAGCAGCGAGGCCAGCACCGCGAAGCACGCGTGATAAAAGAGGCCGACGGGGACGAAGCCGAAGACCAGGGGCCGCGCCGTGCGCCAGAACCAGAAGTCCTGGTGCAGCACGTAGACGACGGCGACCGCGATGACGAGTAGCGTTCGTTTCATAACAGTCTGTAGTCAGGAGCCCAAAGTTAAAAGCGATTTCTGTACGCTGACCGCGGCAGCACCGCGTCGAGGATGATATCGTCTTTCGACTATAAAAACTTTACGCAACTTTCACGCGGGAGGTTTCCGGCAAATGCTTTTTCGTCTCACGCCCCTTTTATACACCGAACCGGGGCCCGCAGTCTGTAGCGGCGGCGGCAAATTTCTACAATTAGTTGACGGCTCTGACCGGGAACTTAACCCACGCCTGTAAAAGAACCCGTCTTGCGCGCCCGCCGGTGGGCCATTATGATGGGCCGCACGCTCTGCCTAAGCCCGCATCATTCAGGGACGAAGAACATGAACGCACTTTACCGGCTTTGCCTGCTCGCACTCGCGGCCTGCGGCCTGCTGACGCTCCTGCCTGACAAAACCTCCGCGCAGGAAGGCATCCCTTTCTTCACCGCGGACTTCGAGCCGCGCGAGTTCGCAGAGCGCCGCGCGAAAATCTACGACGCCATCGGCGAAGGCGGCCTCGCCCTCGTGCAGGGCGCGCCCGGCCCCGCGGGCTACGTCCGCTTCCGCCAGACGAACGAGTTCTACTACCTCTGCGGGATAGAGTCCCCGCACGCCTACCTGCTCCTGAACGGCGCGCAGCGCACGGCCGCGCTCTACCTCCCGCACCGCAACGAGGCGCGCGAGAGGAGCGAAGGTAAAGTGCTCTCGGCCGAGGACGCGGAGTTGATTAAGCGCCTCTCGGGCGTGGACGCCGTCTACGGCCTGGACCTGCTCGGCGAACACCTCGCGCGCCACGCGCGGGGAGTGCAGTCGCGCACCCTCTGGACGCCGTTCAGCCCGGCCGAGGGGATGGCGATGAGCCGCGACCTGGCGACGCGCGTGGTCGCGGACATGTCGTCGGACCCGTGGGACGGCACGGCCTCGCGCGAGGGGCGTCTCGTAGAGATGCTGCGGACGCGCTTCCCACAATTCGAGGTGAAAGATTTGACGCCCGCGCTCGACGCCTTGCGGCTCGTCAAGAGCGCGCGCGAGATTGAGCTGATACGCAAGGCCACGCGCCTCTCCGGGCTGGCGCTGATGGAGGCCATGCGCTCGACCGCGCCGGGCATCAGCGAGTACGAGTTGGACGCCGTGGCGAAGTACGTCTACTACCGGAACGGGGCGCAGGGCGACGCCTACTACTCGCTCATCGCCAGCGGGCCGAACGCCATCTTCCCGCACTACAACGCGGGCAAGCGCGTGATGCGCGACGGAGATTTTTTGCTCATGGACTACGCGCCCGACGTGGGCTACTACATGAGCGACGTGACGCGTATGTGGCCCGTGAACGGGAAGTTCAGCGACTGGCAGCGTGAACTCTACGGCTTCTACCTTGAGTGCTACAGGGCCATCCTCAATCACATCAGGCCGGGCGTGACGGCGGCGCAGGTCAAGCGGGAGGCGGCCGCGGACATGAGACAGGCGCTGGCGCGGACCAAATTCTCGAAGCCGGTTTACGAGGCGGGAGCGCGCGAGTTCGTAGAGAGTTACGAGAAGTCCGCGGCCTCGCCGTGCACGACGCTCGGCCACTGGGTCGGGATGGCGACGCACGACGTGGGGCGCGACTGCGGCCCTTTGCGCGCGGGCATGGTCTTCACGATAGAACCGGCGCTGCGCGTCCCCGAGGAGAAAATCTACATCCGGCTGGAGGACGTGATCGTCATAGGGGAAAGCAAGGCGGACATCCTCACCACGTTCGTGCCGATGGACATCCCCGGCGTCGAAGCACTCATGCGCGAGGAGGGCATGCTACAGCGCTACCCGCAGGACAGAGGGCGGTAGGGAATGCTAGCCCGCTCGGGCTCCGACTTCTTCGACCATCGGCTCCCGAGTTGATGGTCGAGGAAGTCGGCGGCGGCTGACGACTCTCACCTTCGGAACTTTTCCTCTCGACAGGCGTCTAATTGACTAACACCAAATTTGGGATCAGCGTCGCGCCGCGCGCAAGTGGCGGGGCCGTCGTGCGTTCAAAGCGCGGCTCCACCAACAACCTAACGTCGTCCGACTACGGGAGGATAAGTCATGAAGAGGCAGACGCTCGCATTGCTCATCGGCGTGCTGGCACTCGCGGCCGGGATAGTCCTCGCCAACCTGTCCCCGTCGCGCTGGCGTACACAGAATCAGTCAGAGGCCCGGCCGGAGGCTCAGCCAGAGGCGACGCCCGCGGTCGGGGAAGTGAAGCTCAACGACTATAGATTGTCCGGCCCATACGTTCACGAGAACCTGACTGTCTTCCTCGTGCACGGGCAGGACAGTCCCAACGGCAAATCGTTCCTGCCGCTCGAAGAGGCGCTCAGGCGCAAGGTGGTCGTCGTCCACGAGACGGGCGAGGTGAACGAACTCGCCGTCGAGAACCTCTCGCGCAGGGAGGAGGTATTTATACAGGCGGGCGACATCGTCAAGGGCGGGCAGCAGGACCGCGTGCTCGCCGTGGACTTAATCGTCCCGGCGCGCTCGGGCCGCGTCCCCATCGACGCCTTCTGCGTCGAGAGCGGGCGGTGGGAGCAGCGGGGGCCGGAGGTGGCTACCTCGTTCGGCGTGTCGCCCAACATGGTGGCGTCGAAGGAACTGAAGATGGCCGCCAAGTCCACGCGCTCGCAGCAGGAGGTGTGGGACCAGGTCGAGCAGTCGCAGGAGAAGTTGAGCGCGAGCGCGAGCGCGGACGTCAGGGCACCCGCCTCGCGGTCGAGCCTCCAACTGACTTTGGAAAACGATAAGGTGCGCGAGAGCGCCGACCAGTACGTCAGGAAACTGTCGCCGGTGATAGGGGGAAACAGGACGTTGTAGGTTTCGCCTTCGCCGTCAACGGCCGCTTGAGCAGCGCAGACGTTTACTCCTCGGGCGAGTTGTTCAGAAAATTCTGGCCCAGGCTCCTCAAGGCCGCGGCGGTCGAGGCGGTGGCCGAGCTTCCCTCTGAAGACAAGTCCGTGACCGCTTCTCTCGATTCCGTCAAGGCGTCCGTCGATGATATGGAGAGGGGCAGGCCGTCTGAGACGGAGGTCACGGAGCGCACCAGGATGATTAAGCGCGAGGGCGACAAGGGCGTCTTCTTCGAGACGCGCGACATGCGGCAGGGCGGCGCGTGGGTTCACCGCAACTACCTGGCGAGGTAAAAGTCACGGCCCGGCGGCGGGTGGATGCCTCGGCCTTATCCATCCGCCGACCGCTATCAAATTCCCGCCCCGTTCTCTCCTCGGACAACTCTGGAATCTAACGTCACGACTCGGTTCGACCGGCCTCGGTCGAAGGCTGCTTGCGTCGCCCTCCACTTCCTAGTTAAATGTCTTCATCCGGGACATTGATTCGGCTGTCGGACCACCTGGCAATGCTACTGAGCCGCTCTAACGGCTCATTCGGCCGGGGCGGAATGAGCCCGGACGGACTGAGACTTGAAGTCAGGGGGGTTTCTATCGATGACGAGTAAAAGGAAAAAAACTCAACTCGCGGTTGTTCTGACTATTTTACTGACGATTGCCAGCGTGGCCTGCGGGCAGAAGGCGGGCGAGCCGGCTAAAACGTCTTCATCAACTGACGCCCGGCCGTCTTCGACTTCTCCTTGCGCGCCGCTCGAAACCAGAAGGCCGAACGCGCCGGACCAGAGGCCGGCTTTCGACGGACAGACCCGCGCCTGCGGGGTGAAGTCGGACGTGGCTTTTGAGGTGACGGTGCTGGCGAAGGGGCTGGACAGGCCCTGGGCCGTGGAGCCGCTGCCGAACGGCGACTTGTTGATTACCGAAAAGAGCGGGCAGATGCGCATCGTCGGAGCCAGGGGCGGAATCGGGCAGCCGATTGGCGGGCTGCTGCCGGTCGGCGCGGGCGGAGTGTCGTCCGCGAGCGGGCAGGGCGGTCTGCCGCCGATCACCGCGCGCGGGCAGGGCGGGCTCCTGGACGTGGCCTTGAGCCCGAACTTCGCGCAGGACCGCACCATCTACTGGAGCTTCTCGGAGCAGCGCGAGGGCGGGAGCGGGACGACTGTGGCGCGCGGCGTTCTCACCGAAGACCGCCGGAACCTCGAACAGGTCCGCGTCATCTTCCGGGCCATGCCGACTTACGACAACGGCCTGCACTTCGGCTCAAGGCTAGCCTTCGGGCCGGACGGAAAGCTCTACATCACGCTCGGCGAGCGGTTCGACAGGACGGCGACCCGCCCGCAGGCGCAGCACTTAAACAGTCACCTCGGCAAAATCATTCGCCTCAACCCAGACGGGTCCGTGCCGGCCGACAACCCTTTCACCAAGCAGTCCGGCGCGCTGCCGGAGATATGGACTCTGGGACACAGAAACGTTCAGTCGGCCGCGTTCGACGAGAGCGGGCGGCTGTGGACGGTCGAGCACGGGGCGCAGGGCGGCGACGAAGTGAACCTGATTGAGAAGGGCAAAAATTACGGCTGGCCGCTCATCACCTACGGCGAGGAATATTCGGGCGAGCCCGTTCCGGGCGCGACGACCGCGCGCGAAGCCCTGGAGCAGCCCGTCTATTACTGGGACCCCGTGATCGCCCCCTCGGGCGCGCAGTTCTACACGGGCGACGCCTTCCCAGGCTGGCGCGGCAGTCTGTTCGTCGGCGGTCTGGTGGCACAAAAACTCGTGCGGCTGGTCATCAAAGACAATCGCGTGGTCGGCGAAGAGCACCTGCTGACGGACCGCGGGCAGCGAGTCCGCGACGTGCGCCAGGGCCCCGACGGCGCGCTCTACGTGGTCACGGACCAGCCCAACGGAGAACTCTGGAAACTCACCCCGAAACGATAACGCGTGAAGAAGCAGGTCTGCTCTGGGAGCGCAGGCATCCCTGCCCGCGCTCCCAGCTACGCGCGGCCGCTATTCGCTATGTTACAGCCGCGGGTCAACGGGCTCGCTTTCGAGGGCCAGGACGCCGAAGACGCATTCGTGCACGCGGCGCAACGGCTCGCGGCGGACGAACCGCTCCAGCCCTTCGACCCCGAGCGCGAACTCGCGCAGCGCCAGCGAGCGCTTGGCCGCGAGGCCGCGCGCGCGCAGACGCTCCAGGTTCTCCGGCGCGTCGTACTCCGGCCCGTAGATGATTCGCAGGTACTCGCGCCCGCGGCACTTCACAGCGGGCTGCACCAGCCCGCGCGTGCCGCGCGTGATGAACTCCAGCGGCTTGACCACCATCCCTTCGCCGCCTCGGCCCGTGAGTTCTTCCCACCACGTCACCCCGGCCTTCAGGCTTTCCTGGTCCGTCAGGTCAACGACCATGTACGAAGTGGCGAACAGCAGGGGGGCGTCCCCGGCCTGACACAGACGGCGGAGCGTCTCCATGTGCCAGACGTGGTCGCGGTCCGTGTGCACACGCCCTTCGGTCGCCAGCAGGTGAAACGGGGCGAGCCTCAGGTCGTCAACAGAATGCACGGGCCAGCAGTAACGGCGGTAAGCCTCCGTATATTGCTCCGCCGCCACGGCGCGCTGCCTGTAGCGCGCGAGCAGCGGCTCGGCATCGCCGACATTGGCGGCGGCCCCTTCGAGTGCGGCGATGGATTCGCCTAGCGCCGCGCGCGAGGCCGCGCCGACCGCGGCGTACTGCTGGCGCAGCAACTCCTGCGCTTTCGCGGACCACGGCATCAACTCGCAGTCCAGGCACAGCCAGTCAGTCTCGAACTCGTCCCACAACCCGGCCTTATCCGCCGCCGCCCGAACCCTCGCCAGAAACTCGGCTTCAATCGCGCGGTCGTCAAAGAAGCGCCGCCCCGTCCTCGTGTAGCAGATGCCGTCGCCGCCGCCGACGACGCCGAAGCGTTTGCGCGCCGCCTCCTCGTCGCGGCAGACGACGACGACTGCGCGCGACCCCATGTGCTTCTCCTCGCAGACGACCCGTGCCACGCCCTGATTGAAGAAGTAAGAGAAAGCCTCCGCGGGGTGCTCAAGCAGGCCCCGCTCTTTCGTCGTCTCCGAGGGCGACATGGTCGGGGGCAGGTAGACGAGCCACTTCGGGTTCGCGGCGAACCTGCTCATGACTTCGAGCGCCGCGATTGAGTTCTCCTCGCGGACGGTGACGTTGTGGCGGAGCCTCGTCGTGACGATGCGCTTGCCGGTCACGTCCTCTATGTCCAGCACGTCGTCGTGCTGCTGCTGCGCGGAGAGCGCCGGGGCCTTCTCCGCTTCGGGCAGGAACGGCTTGGCCGACTCGTAGTAGGCGCGCGCCGCGGGGACCGAGACGAACTCCTTTTCGGGGTAGCGCAGCGCCGTGAGGCGGCCGCCGAAGACGCAGCCCGTGTCTATGTTGACGGTGCGGTTGAGCCACTCCGGCTCAGGCACCGGCGTGTGGCCGTAGACGACCGTCGCGCGCCCGCGGTACTCGGCCGCCCAGTTGTAGCGCACGGGCAGGCCGAACTCGTCCGTCTCGCCCGTGGTCTCACCGAAGAGTGCGAAGTCGCGCACGGCGCGCGAGCCGCGCCCCTGTAGCGCCTCTTTCAATCCTGCGTGCGCGACGACGAGCCGCCCGTCGTCCAGGACGTAATGGCTCACCAATCCGTCTATGAACGTCGCGACCTGTTCTTTGAACTCGGGCGACTCGCCCTCCAACTGCTGCAAGGATTCCGCCAGCCCGTGCGTGACGCGCACGTCGCGGCCCTGAAGTTTCCTCATCAGCTTGATGTCGTGGTTGCCGGGCACGCAGAGCCCCGTGCCCCCGGCCGTCATACTCATCACGAGCCGCAGCACTTCCGTGACCTTCGGGCCGCGGTCAACCAGGTCGCCCAGGAAGACGGCCTTCCGCCCCTCGGCGTGGCGGACACGGTAGCTAAACGAGTCCGTGTCTTCATCCGAGCGCGTGACTTCGTAGCCGAGGCGTTCGAGCAGGGCGCGCAGCTCGTCGAAGCAGCCGTGCACGTCGCCGATCATGTCGAAGGGGCCGTGCTCGTGGCGCAGGTTGTTCCAGAGCGGCTGGCGCTCGACCGACGCCGCTTCGACCTCTTCCGGCGACGAGAGTTCGTAGACGTGGCGGAACCCCTCGCGCTTGAGGTTACGCAGGGACCGCCTCAGTTGCTGGCCCTGCTGGCGGACGACGTGCGGCCCGAAGTCCCTGTCCGGGCGCTCGCGGTTGCGGTCGTGGCAGAGCCGCTCCGGCAGGTTGAGGACGACGGCCACGGGCAGCACGTGGTATTCGCGCGCGAGCGCGACCAGGGGCTTGCGCGCCTCCGGCTGCACGTTGGTCGCGTCAACGACCGTGAGCCGGCCCGACGCGAGACGCTTCGCGGCGACGAAGTGCAGCACCTCGAAGGCGTCCTTCGTCGCCGCCTGGTCGTTCTCGTCGTCCGAGACGAGGCCGCGGCAGAAGTCCGAAGAGATCACTTCCGTCGCCTTGAAATGCTTCCGCGCGAACGTGGACTTGCCGCAGCCCGACGGCCCGACGAGGACGACTAATGAGAGTTCCGGGATTGTGAGTTTCATGAAAGTTAACGTGTCTGGAACTGTCTCGCGGGCCCGAAAGAAAGGTCTTGCCCCGCGAGCGCAATTAACTCAGGTCAAACTCCTTTTTATTGACTCTTACTAAAGACTGCCATCTGCGTCGGCGCGCCTAGCTTTGAATCTTCATCCCCGACGGGGAGGAATCGAACCGCGTAGCCGTAACGCTCGGCCACGCGTTCGGACCAGTTTTGAAACTCGGCGCGCGTCCACTCGAAGCGGTGGTCTTTGTGGCGGAAGCGCCCGGCCGGGAGCCCCTCGAAGAGGACGTTGTACTCGACGTTGGGCGTCGTCAGTACGACAGTCCGTGGTTTGGCGAACTCGAAAAGCACACGCTCGAAAGCCGAGAGGCGGGGCTCGTCCAAGTGCTCTATGACCTCCACGACCGTGGCCGCGTCGTAGCCCGCGAGCCGCCTGTCCCTGTAAGTCAGCGAGCCCTGAATGAGCTTCAGCCGCTCCCTCTGCTTCGCAGGCATGCGCTCCGTGCGCAGGCGCGCGGCGGCCACCTCCAGCGCCCTGTGCGAAACGTCCATCCCGACGACTTCGTCGAAACTCCTGTCTTCGAGGAGCGCCTTGACGAGACGGCCCTCGCCGCACCCGAGGTCAATCACGCGCTTCGCTTCCGCGCCCTTGAGCGCCGCGAGGACGGCCGCGTGCCTGCGCTCGTTGAGGCTCAGCGGGCGCTCGACACGCTCCTCTTCCGTGTCGTGCGCCTCTTCGGCGGCGTCCGGGTCGGGGGCCTCCTCGGCGGTCAACCTCGCCAGCGCCTCGTTGGCTAGACTCCCTCTGTATTTCAGGTAGCGGCGCGCTATCGCCTCGCGCTCGGGGTGAGTCGAGAGCCAGCCTTCGCCGCGGCGCAGTAGTTTTTCCACCTCCTCGTCGCCCACCCAGTAATGCTTCTCGTTGTCGAGGACGGGCACGAGGACGTAGAGGTGCGTGAGCAGGTCGCTGAGCCGCACGCGCGCCCGCAGCTCGACCGTGAAGTAAGGGCTCTCGCCCCACTCCGGGAACCTCTCGTCGAGGGCGTGCCGACGCGCACTCACCTCGTAGCCGAGGGGCTCGAACAAACTCCGCAGGAACGCTTCGCCGCCGCGGCAGGGGACGACCGAGACTCTCGCCAGCAGCGGAAGCTCCGTGGCGGCCAGTTCCTCGTGGCTTTTACTCTTGCCGGACATAGCGCTGCCGAACACGCGCGCAATCGCCACGCTCAGGAACGAGGACGCGACGTAGGGGCGGTCGTTGACGTACTGCTCCAGCGTGCGGCCTTCGCCGCGAGGCCCCCTGCGGTTGCGCACCAGGCCGACGGGGTCAACGTCCAGCAGGAGGGCGGCCGTGCACCTGTCTTGACCCGCCTCCGGGTAGAAGACGTGCGCCCGCCCGAAAGAGAGTTCGAAGCTTTGCGCGCGGTAGGGGCTCTTATGAAGCAGGTAGCCCAAATCGGTCGCGGGCTCGCGTGTGTTCGTGATGGTCAGAATCATGGCTCGTAAACAATCTATCTTTAAATGGGGTTTACTTTTCGGTGGCCTCAAGGGCTTCGCGCCCCTCGACCAGCCTCCCTATAAAACCGCCGTACTCGTCCTTCATGGGCAATTCCATGTCAACCTTCAGCCGCCGGCGGGTCGCGGTCACTTCTTCCCCGGTGAGCGGGTTTCGAGACGGCTTGCCGTAAGTCTCCCAGTAGAGGCCGACGCCGCGCCTCTGCCAGAGGGGCAGGTCGTTGAAGTTCAGCCCCCGCTGCCACAGCAGCTCATTCTTTTCGGCGACAGATAACTTGTGCAAAGCCTTTGTCGCCTGGTCAACCGTTTTACCTTCCTTTCTCAGCGTCCAGTAGCAGTGGCCGTTCAGGGCGTTGCGGTGCGCGTCCTCGTTGCGCCAGCGGAAGTAATCGATCACGTAGTCCACGCCGGGCAGCTCCGAGATGCGGCAGTCGAAGCAAGCGCGGTCCTTGAGGAGCAGGGAGAACACGGCGCTCGCCTCGGCGGCCAGGACCGAGTTGTACTTGCGCACCTTGCGGTCGAAGGTCGTGATCTCCGGGTGGAAGAGGAGCGAGATTTCGTCCGACTGCGTATAGCCGTAGAGGCTGCGGAACCCGCAGCTCATCAGATGTGACGTGGTCTCGACCATCATGTCTCGGATGCGCTCGTCGTAGGGGGCTTCGAACTTGTGCACCTCTTTCGTCAGGCGCGTGAAGTTCCGCCCGTCAACTCTCGCGACCATGTACACGCCCGGAAGCACAGAGTAGTCGTGCGCCGTCTCGAAGACGCGCATACGCGAATCCAGTTCATCAAACTTCATCCTGCCAAGCCTCCACCGTGAACTCGCCGGCCCCTTCGACCCGCACGTAGTAGAGCGCGTCGAAGCCTTCTTCGAGTCTGGGGACCTGGAGCCGTTTGTAGGTGCCCAGAAGCGCCGCGTCGGGGACGCGCGCCTGACCCCCGCGCCGGCTGTTCCTCAGGAGCGCCGCCTTCACGTCCGCGCGGAAGTAATAACCCACCACGCGGAAGCCCGCCGCCCTGGCCGGCGCGATGAATTGCGAGCGCGCCGCGGCGGTGACATTCGTGTTATCGACGACGAACGGCTGCCCGGCCTGGAGGCACGCGCCGAGGAGCACCCGCTGGCGGTTCTTCGTCCTGAGCATGTCCAGATTGACGCGGATGTGCGTGTCGAAGAACCGCTCCTTGTAGAAGGAGGATTTGCCAGACCCCTGTATGCCTATGAAGAGAACCGCTTCCATTGCCCGAATACGTAAAGAAGCGCGGCGGGTGCTTTCATGAAAAGCGCCCCGCCGCGTATCAACTTCGATCTCTAAAAGTAGTAGTCTCGGAGGGAGCCCTCGAAAGCGGCCTTTACTGAGGCAGCAGCGCTTGAAACCTGCGCCGCGAGCCGCACGGGCATAAATCGTTCCTTCCGAGTTTCTCGACCAATTCCTTCTCGCCTCCTACGACCCGCGGCCCGCGCTTGACGCGCGTCTCCGACGGATAGCCTCTGCGCCGTTTGCTGCTCCGCTCAAAAGCGGGTGAAATCCTCATCGTTATTCTTGTGACGCATGACCCGTGTCCTCCTCCTCCTTGAATCGCTCAAAATGTATCATAGCTGGCGGAGTGTAAAAAAGCCGGAAGTCGGTTGCTGCCCGAATTGGTCTTTACAGATTCGAAGCATATTCGCTATCTTGAATTGGCCCGGCTATGCGCGACCTTCCTTCTAAACGCTGAAAACTAGGGCGCGCGCTCTCCGGGTCACCGAGACATGCGAAGGCTATGGCGGTGCTTCCTTCTATCGCTTGAAACGAACCTAGCGCCGCCGCTCTCCTTCCATGATGAATCCGAACAGCATCCTCCTCAGGCGCAGGAATAAAGTCATCGTCCCTCGGGGCAGCGGCCGTCTGCCTCCTTCCCACGTCGCGGCCATCAACAAGAACTTGGAAGGTCTGGGCTACACGCTCTCCGCGCGCGTGCTCGACGCGCTCGCGTCCCTCAGCCCCGAAGAGGCCGCGCCCTTTTACGAAGAGGTGCTCGCCGTCTTGAAAGAGTTGAGGGGCGTCAAGGACTACAGGCCCATGTACCCCAACTTCCCGCGGCAGGTGATGGAGGCCGACGCGGCGCGTTTGTACCTCAACGCCATGCTGCATTACCTGACGGCCTGGGTCGCCGACCTCGCCGGGGGCCGCAGGGAGATCGTCTGGCTGCCGGACTACAGGAAGGAGCGCCGCGACCCGCTGGAGGAGGGCGTCAAGCTGACGGTCATCGAGCCGGGGACGGAGGAGGAGCTGCGTGAAATCTTTTCGAAGATGATCTCCTCGAAGACTTCAATCTCCGAGACGGACGGGGCGGAGCTGAAGTGGTTCGCGGAGAACTACCCGCTCACGCTGCCGGAAGTCATCCCCAACAAAGAGGTCCTCGCTTTCGTCGGCAGTCTGATGCCCGAGCGGCCGGAACTCAAGGCGCACGTTAAGACCGCCACGGACGTGCTCAGACTCGCCGCGGCCATGAGCGGCGGGGACGTCTCGCTGGCCGAGAGCACGAAATTCCGCAGCTTCAAGAGGGGGGAGAGACGGGCGCTGCTCGCGCTCCTGGAGAACTGCGGCGACCCGGTCGAAGACATGCTCCGCTGGAAGAAGCGCTGGCTGCGCCTCGGCGAGAGGATCCATCCGGGCGAGTACAGGAAGCTCTACCCGAAGGCGGCGCAAGGCTTCGACATCCTGCGCAACGACGTGCCCGTCCCCACCTTCAACTCGAAAGTGGAAGGCGCGCTCAGGGTCGGGAACGTCCACGAGGCCGTCGACCTGCTGCGCAACCGGCCGGGAGAGTTCGCCCGCCGCCTTGACCAGTTGCTGAGGATGAGCCCGAGCCCGGAGGCGACGGCGTCGTTCGGCGAGGTCGCGCACGGAGTTTCGACGCCCGTGTTGCTGCAAACTATCAGCCACTTCAAGCGCCGCGACGCCGCGCGCGACCTGCGTATATTCTTCCCGAAGGGCAGCCTGGCGAAGGTCATGGCAATCGGCTACGACCTGCCGGAAATCCCGCGCGCCGCGTGCGGGGAAGTGGTCAGAATTTGCGAGGGCGTGCTCGTCGGGAGGTTCGAAAGACTCCCGCCGCTCGGCAAAGTTTTTATAGACGAGGGCCTGAGAGATTACCTCGTCCCCTTCTCGCAGCGTTCGGCGAGCCGCAGTTTGCGCACGCTCGTGCGCGGCTCGAAGGTCAGCTTCGGCGGCGAAGGCTACGGCACCATACGCTTCTTCCTCTGGTGGAAAGAGGGCGAGATGAATGGCAAGGAGACCGACCGCGTGGACATAGACCTCTCGGCGGTGCTCTACGACGCGGACTGGCAGTACAGGGAGCACGTCTCCTACACCAACCTGCGGTCCTTCCAATATAACGCCTGCCACAGCGGCGACGTCACCGCCGCGCCGCACGGCGCGTGCGAGTTCATAGACGTGGACATCCCGTCGGTGCTGGACTACGGCGGCAGGTACGTCGTGATGAGCGTCAACTCTTTCACGGGGCAGAAATTCATAGACCTGCCAGAGTGCCGCGCCGGGTGGATGATGCGTGAGCGACCCGACTCGGGCGAGGTCTTTGAGCCCGGGACGGTCCGGGACCGCGTTGACGTAGCGAGCGACACGACCATCTGCATCCCTGTGGTGCTGGACCTCGCGGAGCGCAAAGTCGTCTGGGCCGATGTCGGCCTGAAACGCGACCCGCGCTTCGTCAACAACGTCGAGGGGAACTTCTCTCAGGTGACGCTGCTCGGCAAGTTACTGACCGAAGTCGTGAAGCCCGACCTCCACAGCCTGTTCCTGCTGCACGCCGAAGCGCGTGGCAGCCTGGTCGAAAGCAAAGGCGAAGCCGACACGATCTTCTCGCTGGAGGAGGGCATCACGCCCTTCGACATCGAGACGATAGCCTCGGAATACCTATGATTTTCGAGTGCACAAGCCGAAGCTGCTCGCCTGGAAAGGGTGCGAAGACTTCGACATGAATCGGGCGTTCGAGTCGTTTTTCGAGGGCGTCGGGGAGCACGAGCAGGGGGCGAAAGTGTGGGACGAATGCCTGGACGAAAGTAAGTAGCGGACGGCGCGCGGCGCTGCCGGAAAGGGCGCGGGCTCGTGTCCGAGGTGGTAGAAAAATGATTCGCCTTGACGAGAAGACGTGTCGCAGTCTGGACGAGGCGCTCAGGCGCGAGTGGCTGGAGACGAACGGGCTCGGCGGCTACAGCTCCTCGACCGTGGCGGGGCTCAACACGCGGCGCTACCACGGGCTTTTGGTTGCGGCCACGAAGCCGCCGGTCGGCCGCCTCGTGATGCTCTCGAAGCTCGAAGAGACCGTGGTTGCCGGCGGGCGGCGCTACGACCTGTCCGCGAACCAGTACCCCGGCGTGATTCACCCGCAGGGCTACCAGTACCAGACGGGCTTCCGCCTCGACCCTTTCCCCGTCTTCACCTACGAAGTGGAGGGCGTCGTCGTCGAGAAGTCCGTCTTCATGGTTCACGGCGAGAACACGACGGTCGTCCAGTACGAGTTTCGAGAGAAGGGCAATGCCCCGTCCGAACTTTCTCTTGAGCTGCGCCCGCTCGTGGCTTTCCGGGACTATCACAGCATGGCGCGCGAGAACGCCGCGATTAATTCCCGGCCGGAGTTTGGCGAGAGACTAATCACGATTCGGCCCTACGGGGATTTGCCCGCGCTCAACTTCGCGCACGACGGCGGGGAGCTTGAGTCCGCCTCCTGCTGGTATCGCAACTTTGAATATCACGCGGAGCGCGAGCGCGGCTTCGATTTCACGGAAGATTTGTTCAGCCCGTTCGCGCTCAAGTTTGATTTGAGCGGGCGCTCCGGGTTGAGCCTCGTCGCCTCGACCGAGCGCGCGGACGTGCGGCGAGCGGACGCTTACAGGCAGGCGGAGATTGAGCGACGGCGGAAGGTCATCGAACTCGCCCCGCAAACGGGAGACGAACTCGTGCCCGCGCTCGCGGCCGCCGCGGACCAGTTCGTCGTCGCGCGCGGCTCGGAGAAGACCGTCATCGCCGGCTACCACTGGTTCTCCGATTGGGGGCGCGACACCATGATCGCGCTGCCGGGCCTCGCGCTCGCGACCGGCCGCCCCGACATCGCCCGCAGCATCCTTTCGGAATTCGCGCGCCACGTCGACCGCGGGATGCTGCCGAACAGGTTCCCGGACGCTGGCGAGCAGCCGGAGTACAACACGGTGGACGCCACGCTCTGGTACTTCGAGGCCGCACGCGCCTTCCTGGCGTCCACGGGCGACGAAGAGTTCGTGCGCGCGTCGCTCTACGGCGTGCTCGTGGACATCATCGACTGGCACCTGAAGGGCACGCGCTACAACATCCGCGTTGATGCGGACGGGCTCGTCTATTCGGGCGCGGAGGGCGTGCAACTGACGTGGATGGACGCGAAGGTGGGCGACTGGGTGGTCACGCCGCGCCGCGGGCTCGCCGTGGAGATTCAGGCGCTGTGGTACAACGCCCTGCGCGTGATGGAAGATTTGGCCCGCCGCTTCGGGGACGCGGAGAGACAAGAGCTTTACGCGTCGATGGCCGGGCGCGTGGCCGAGAGCTTCAACCGGCTCTTCTGGAACGAAGCCGCGGGATGCCTCTACGACGTGGTTGACGATAACTTCCGCGACGGCTCCCTGCGCCCGAACCAAATCTTCGCGGTCAGCCTGCCGCATTCCATGCTGTCCGAGGAGAAGGCCGGGCTGGTCGTCGCCGCGGTCGAGAGGGAGTTGCTGACGCCTTACGGCCTCAGGAGCCTCGCGCCGGGCGACCCGCAATACCGCGGGCGCTACGTCGGCGATTCGCTCGGCCGCGACGGGGCTTACCACCAGGGCACCGTGTGGGCCTGGCTCATGGGGCCCTTCATCACGGCTTACGTGAAAGCGCACCGCGGGAGCGCGGAGGCGCGCGAGCGTGCGCGCGAGTGGCTCGCGGGCTACCAATCGCACCTGAGCGAAGCGTGCCTGGGGCAGGTCTCGGAAATCTTCGACGCCGACCCGCCGCACACGCCGCGCGGCTGCGTCGCGCAGGCTTGGAGCGTGGCGGAGTTGCTGCGGGCGGCCGTCGAGGACGTGTTTGGCGTATAATGTCGTGGCTCGCCCGAATCGTCTTGAGGGAAACGGTGTGACCAACGAAGCCCTACCCGCGGAGCATGATGGGCCAGGCCCTCAGCCGCCGGAGGCGGTCGAGATTCTCTGGGTCAACGGCGGCCTCAGTTGCGACGGCGAATCAATCGCGCTGACGGGGGCCACGCAGCCGAGCGTCGAAGACATCGTCATGGGGGCCATTCCGGGGCTGCCCAGAGTCCGACTCCACAACCCCTTCCTCTCTTACGAAAACGGCGACGAGTTCATGGACTTCTTCTACAGGGCGGAGGACGGCCTGCTCGACCCGTTCATCCTGGTCGTCGAAGGCTCCATCCCGGACGAGGACAACAAGCCTGAAGGTTACTGGGCCGCGTTCGGCGCGGACAGGGCGACGAAGGAGCCGATCACGACCTGCGAGTGGATTGACAGGCTCGCGCCGAAAGCGTGGGCGGTCGTGGCGGTCGGGACGTGCGCGGCGTACGGCGGCATACACGCCATGCAGGGCAACCCGACGGGCGCGGTGGGCCTGCCCGATTACCTGGGCCGCGAGTGGCGCTCGAAGGCCGGGCTGCCCATCGTCTGCGTGCCCGGTTGCCCGACCATGCCGGACAACATCACGGAGACTCTGCTCTACCTGCTCTACCAGGCCGCGGGGCGCGCGCCCTTCATTCCGCTCGACGAAGCCCTGCGCCCCACCTGGCTCTTCGCCGAGACAGTGCACGAGGGCTGCGACCGCGGCGGCTACTACGAGCAGGCCCAGTTCGCCGAAGAGTACGGCTCGCGCCACTGCATCGTGAAGCTGGGCTGCTGGGGGCCCGTCGTCCAGTGCAACGTGGGGAAGCGGGGCTGGATGGCGGGCGTCGGCGGGTGCCCGAACGTCGGGGGCATCTGCATCGGGTGCACGATGCCGGGCTTCCCCGACAAGTTCATGCCGTTCATGGACGAGCCGCCGGGCGCGAAGATTTCCTCGGCCGCGATTGGCATCTACGGCGGGGCCATACGGGCGCTGCGGAACATGACGATGGGGACGCTCAACAAGGAGCCTAAGTGGCGGCACAACCGGCCCGAGCTGACCACCGGCTATCAACCCCAAGCCTACATGCAGAAAAAGGAGCAAACGTCATGAGCACGACCACGACAACCCTTCCCGAGGCTCCTGAAAAACCGCGCACGCTCGTGGACATGAACTGGGACCCGATCACACGCATCGTCGGCTCCCTGGGCATCTACACCAAGATCGACTTCAACAACAAGGAGGTCGCCGAGTGCTACTCGACCTCCTCCATCTTCCGCGGCTACTCCATCTTCATGAAGGGGAAGGACCCGCGCGACGCGCACTTCATCACCTCGCGCATCTGCGGCATCTGCGGCGACAACCACGCCACCTGCGCCACCTACGCGCAGAACATGGCCTTCAACGTCCGCTCGCCCGCCATCGCCGAGTGGATCGTGAATTTGGGCGAGGCCGCCGAGTACATGTTCGACCACAACATCTTCCAGGACAATCTGGTCGGCGTGGACTTCTGCGAGCAGATGGTCAAGGAGACGAACCCGTCCGTCTGGGAGAAGGCCAAGACCACGGAAGCGCCGCACGCGGCCGACCACGGCTACAAAACAATCGCCGACATCATGACGGCGCTGAACCCTTTCTCGGGCGAGTTCTACCGCGAGACTCTGTTCGTCAGCCGCTACACGCGCGAGATGTTCTGTTTGATGGAGGGCCGCCACGTTCACCCTTCCACGCTCTACCCGGGCGGCGTCGGGACCGTGCCGACCATACAGCTTTTCACTGACTACCTCGTGCGGCTGATGCGCTACTGCGAGTTCATGAAGAAGGTCGTGCCGCTCCACGACGACCTCTTCGACTTCTTCTACGAGGCGCTGCCCGGATACGAGAAGGTCGGCCAGCGGCGCGTCCTGCTGGGCTGCTGGGGCTCGTTCCAGGACCCCGCGGTCTGCGACTACACCTACAAGAACATGGACGAGTGGGGCAACGCCATGTACGTCACGCCGGGCGTGGTCGTGGACGGCGAGCTGGTGACGACCAACCTCGTTGACATCAACCTCGGCATACGCATCCTGCTCGGCAGCTCTTACTACGACGACTGGGAGGAGGCGGAAACGTTCGTCAAGACGGACCCGCTCGGCAACCCGGTTGACAAGCGCCACCCGTGGAACCAGACGACCATCCCGCGCCCGCAGAAGCGCGACTTCGATAACAAGTACACCTGGGTCATGTCGCCGCGCTGGTACCACGAGGGCGAGAAGGGCGACGGGAGCAAGTCCCTCGCGCTCGACACGGGCGGCGGCCCGATTGCGCGCCTCTGGGCGACGGCGCTCGCGGGCAAGGTGGACATCGGCTACGTCAAGGCCACGGGCCAGAGCGTCAAGATTTACCTGCCGCAGACGGCCATGAAGCCCGAGGTCGAGTTCGAGTGGAAGATTCCGAAGTGGTCGAACGCCATCGAGCGCGACAGAGCGCGGACCTACTTCCAGGCTTACGCGGCGGCCTGCGCGCTCCACTTCGTAGAGCAGGCGATTGCGGAGCTGCACGCCGGGCGGACGAAGACCTGGGAGCCCTTCACCGTGCCGGAGGAGGCCATCGGCTGCGGCTTCCACGAGGCGGTGCGCGGCGTGCTCTCGCACCACGTCGTCATCCGCGACGGCAAGATCGCCAACTATCACCCGTACCCGCCGACGCCCTGGAACGCCAACCCGCGCGACGTGTACGGCACGCCCGGCCCCTACGAGGACGCCGTGCAGAACACGCCCATCTTCGAGGAGAACGGGCCCGAAAACTTCAAGGGCATTGACATCATGCGGGCGGTCCGCAGTTTCGACCCGTGCCTGCCCTGCGGTGTCCACATGTACCTCGGCAACGGCAAGGTGCTGGAGACCAGCCACTCGCCCATGTTCGGGATGGTGAAATGATTCGTCCGGGGCGGGACTCGTTCCCGCCCCGCCTTATCAGTACCGCCTGCGGTAGCCGGCGGGTGCCTTGTCGGGGGCTACCTGCCTGCGGTAGCAGGCGGTACTGACCTGACGCCGCGGGCGGATGACTTGTCCTTCGGCCCCTACGAATATGCACGAACAAAAAGAACTTCAGCAGGGGATGCAGCGAATCGAGGGGCTGGTCCGCCAGATTGAGGGCTTGCCGGACGCGGCGGCGCGGGCGAGCGCCCTGGAGCTGGTGCAGGCGCTCATGGACTTTCACGGCGCGGGGCTCGACCGCCTGATGGAGATCGTCGCGGGGGCGGGCGAGGCGGGGTACAGTATCTTCGACGACTTCGCGCGCGACGACCTGGTCGGGAGCATGCTCCTGCTCTACAACCTGCACCCCGTCCCGTTGGAGGTGAGGGTCATGCAGGCCCTGGACAAGGTGCGCCCCTACCTGGACTCGCACGGCGGCAACGTGGAGCTGCTCGGCATCACGGACGAAGTCGTGCGCTTACGCCTTCAGGGGAGTTGCAAGAGTTGTCCCTCGTCTTCGATGACGCTCAAGCTCGCCATCGAGGAGGCGATTATGGCCGCCGCCCCGGACGTTCGGGCCATTGAGGCCGAAGGCGTCGCGGAGCAGCCCCCGGCCCCGACCGGCTTCGTGCAGATTGGGAAGTCCAACGGCGGCGCTCGCCCGCCCGCCGCCGGCAAGGGCTGGGAGGACGTGCTCGACTTGCACCTCCCGGACCACAGCTCCACCCGCGTGAAAGAGGTCGGCGGGCGCTCAGTCCTCTTCTGCCGCCTGGGCGAATCGCTCTACGCTTACGACGACAACTGCCCCGGCTGCGCGCGGCCTTTAGAGGGCGCGCGCCTCGAAATGACGAATCTGGTCTGCCCACACTGCGGGCAGAGCTACGACGTGATTCGCGCCGGGCGCGGGCTCGATCAGCCGGACCTGCACCTTGAGCCGTTCCCGCTGCTCGTCGAGCGGGGGCGGACTAAAGTGGCTTTACCTTGAGGGGTAGTCAGTAATCAGTAACCAGCCGAAAGCTTTTACTGACTGCTTGAAACGGAGGACAGAAGATGGAAGACCAGGACAGCAAGGCGACCTTGCCGGCGCATTCGCCGGGCACCAGGAAGGGCGAAGACATCAAGGACAAGGATGGCACAGAGGCGGGCCGTTGGGACTCCGGGACGACCGGCGCGGACCGCCCCTCCGGCGAATCCGATGCGAGAGATTCGACGGCCATCAATCCAGACGACGTGGAATCAACGTCCGGCGGCCCCAGCATGCCCCCGGCGTGAGGCGATTGCGGATTGAAGAAGGTCGGCGCTACTCAGGGAGTCTGAGTCCGGGACGATGAAAGTATGTCGAGCAGCTCTGAAATAGATAATTCCGCCGGCCCCAGTCCGCAATCCGCAATCAGGGCGCTGCGGCGGTTCGTGCGGCCGCGCGCCCCGGTCGAGCGTTGCGAGTTGTGCAGCAGCGAACTCGCGCCCGACCACCAGCACCTGTTCGAGCCGCGCGCGCGCCAACTGCTCTGCGCCTGCCAGCCGTGCGCGGTGCTTTTCAGCGGCCAGGCCGAGACCAAGTACCGCCGCGTCCCGCGCCGCGTGCGCTACCTCCCGGACTTTCAGTTGACGGACGCGCAGTGGGACACTCTGCTGATTCCAATCGGCATGGCCTTCTTCTCCCACAGCAGCGCGGCCGGGAAAACCATCGCGCTCTACCCGAGCCCCGCGGGGGCCACCGAATCCCTGCTCGACCTCGAAGCGTGGGACGAAATCGTTCGCGGCAACCCCGCCCTGAAACAGATGGAGGCGGACACGGAGGCGCTCCTCGTCAACCGCGTCCGCGAGGCGCGCGAATACTTCGTCGCCCCCGTAGACGAGTGCTACAAGCTGGTCGGCCTGATTCGCGCCTACTGGCACGGGCTCTCCGGCGGCGCGACCGTCTGGGAAGAGATAGCGAAGTTCTTCGAGGAACTGAAACGGAAGGGGGGAACAGTGACGGGCGACAGGTGACAGGAGAAAAACCTGTTCTGACCTGTCACCCGTCACCCGTCAGCACTTAGCCATGCCTGATTTGAGCTTTCAGGTAGAGGGTGCCGAGGCGGTCGCGTTCGCGGCCTCGCCGACGCTGTCGTTCAAGCTGCGCGTCGCGAACGCGGACGCCCGTGAGCAGATTCAGACAATCGCCCTGCGCTGCCAGATTCAGATCGAGGCCGCGCAGCGAAGGTATGCCGCGCGTGAGCAGGAGCGGCTCCTAGACCTTTTCGGCGAGCCTGAGCGGTGGAGCCAGACGCTGCGCGCGATGCTGTGGACGCACGCGAGCGTGATCGTGAAGCCGTTCCGCGGCGACACGCTCGTAGAGCTTCATGTGCCGTGCACTTTCGACTTCAACGTGGCCGCCGCGAAGTACTTCGCCGGGCTGGAGGACGGCGAAGTCCCGCTCAACCTGATGTTCAGCGGGACGGTCTTCTACGAGGCGGCCGACGCAGGCTTGCAGGCCGAGCAGATTCCGTGGGACAGGGAGGCCAGGTTCAGGCTCCCCGTGCGTGCCTGGAAAGAGATGATGGACCTCTACTACCCGAACACGGCCTGGCTCTGTCTGCGCCGGGACGTTTTCGACAGGCTCAATCAGTACAAGATGCGCCGCGGGATTCCGACCTGGGAGCAGGCGCTCACGAGCCTTCTGCCGGCCGCCACGGAGGCGGAGAGCGCGGGGCCTGAGATTGAAGAGCTAAGCAGCGAGGAGTTCGTCCAGTAATGAATCTCGCCCTCGTGGAAAAAATTGCCGGCGCGGTGCTCTACGAGGGCTACATCCTCTACCCGTACCGCCCGTCGGCGGTGAAGAACCAACAGCGCTGGAACTTCGGCGCGCTCTGCCCGCAAAGCTACAGCGAGGCGCAAAGGGGGACCGAGAGCTGGACGATGCAGACCGAGTGTCTCGTCGAGGGCAGCGGCGACGCGACGCTCGACGTGAAGGTCAGGTTCCTGCATCTGGCCTCGCGCGAGGTTCAGGCTTTCGTCCCCGGCTCAGGCTTCCGTCCCGTCCCGCAGCTTGAGGTCAACGGCAGGCTCCATCAGACGTGGCAGGAGGCCGCGGAGCGCGAGGTCAGCTTACCGAGCCTGAACCTGGGCGAGACAATCAGTGAGCCGCAGCGGCTGACGTTCTCTTTCCCGGCGGGCCGCGAGATCGAGTTGCTGTGCGACGAGGCGAGCGGCCAGACCCTCGGCCGCATCCACCGCGCGCAGCAATCTATCGAGGGCGCGGTCGAAGTCACGGCCGGAGAGGCGCGCGAGGGGCTGCTTAAAATTTCCGTCCGCATCCTGAACCTGACGGCGCTCGAAGCCGCGGGCCGGAAGAGCCGCGACGAGGCGCTCATGCGCTCCTTCGTCTCGACGCACACCATCCTCGGCGCGCGCGGGGGGGAGTTCGTCTCGCTATTAGACCCGCCCGAAGCCGCGCGCGAGGCCGCCGCGCTCTGTCAGAACGTGGGGACGTACCCGGTGCTGGTCGGCGAAGAGGGCGCGCGCGACTGCCTGCTCTCGTCGCCGATTATCCTCTACGACTACCCGCAGATCGCCCCCGAATCGGCGGGCGACCTCTTCGACGGCACCGAGATAGACGAGATTCTGACGCTCCGCATCATGACCTTGACCGACGAAGAGAAGCGCGAGATGCGCGGCGCGGACGAGCGGGCGCGCCGGATACTCGAACGCACGGAGACGCTCCCCGCCGAGCAACTGATGAAGATGCACGGCGCGATGCGGAGCCTGAGGCCGAAGGAAAAAGGGAAGGGGCAAACGGCTGGCGGCAATGAATGAGTGGGAGTGGCAACTGCTCGAAGAGAAGACGCCGCTGGAGAGCGTCCGCGTCTCGGGCGTCGAAGTCAGGCAGGGCACGCGCGTCCGCCTTCGGCCGCGCGCCGGGGGTGACATTTTCGACCTGGCGCTCGCGGGCAAGACGGCCATCGTCGAAGCCATCGAGCAGGACTACGAGGGCAAGGTGCATCTCGCCGTCGTCGTCGAAGACGACCCCGGCCGCGACATGGGGATGCTCAGGCAGCCCGGCCACCGCTTCTTCTTCTCCACGGAAGAGGTCGAGCCCGCGGAGGATTTGAGGCGTGACGACTGAGCCGAAAGAGCGCATCCTCATCGCCGGCATAGGCAACATCTTCCTCGGCGACGACGCCTTCGGCTGCGAGGTGGTCAGGCGTCTCGCAGGGCGCACCTGGCAGGGCGACGTGCGCGCGGTCGACTTCGGGATTCGCGGCTTCGATTTAGCTTACGCGCTGATGGACGGCTACGAGGTGACTATCCTCGTGGACGCGACCCCGCGCGGGGGAGAGCCCGGCACGCTCTACACCATCGAGCCGGACCTGGAGGAGCTGAACGCCCTCGAACCGCAGGCGATGATGGTCGAGACGCACGGGATGAACCCGATGAAGGTGCTCGGCATGGTGAAGTCCATGGGGGGCGAGTTCAGGCGCATCCTGCTGGTCGGCTGCGAGCCGCAGACCTTCGGGCCGGAGGAAGGCCAGATGGGTTTGAGTGAGGCGGTCGAGGGCGCGGTTGACCGGGCGGTCAGCGTCGTGGAGTCTCTGGTCGAGAAAATCCTCAGCGAGCGCCTTGCTCAGTCCACGCCGTGAAGCGTACATTTCGAGCAAGGGGAGGATACTTAAGATGAAAAACAATCAATCGTCGGAAGCAGGATGCCGTTGGCCGTCTCGCGTCAGCGTCTGGCACATCGTCGGGGGCGCGGCCCTCGCGCTCGTCGCCTACGGAGTAATCACAAACATGCATGACATTCGGCGGTATCTGAGAATCAGGCGGATGTAAAAGCTGGTGAACAGTGACAGGTGGAAACTGTCTTTCTTTTACCTGTCACCCGTCACTGTTCACTTCGAAAAGAGGAGGACGGTTATGGCAGACAATGGGTCGAGCGGCTCGAACGGCTCCAGCGACATGTTGTACATCTTCGGCGGCCTGGCGCTTCTCGTCGCGGGCGCGGGCCTGATTATGGCGCACCCGGCCATCAGGCAGACCGTGAAGGCGAACGTGGACCGGCTGTTGCCCGGCGGCATCCCGCAGAACCTGAGCGGCAGCCTGTCCACGGTCGTGCCGGATTTCCAGCGGTACATGAAGATCAGGAACATGTAAGGACTCCAGATGGGTGAGAGCGAAAATAACCTCGTCCGCTATCGACTGGTCGCGGGGGAGAGCCGCTTCGCCGTGCAGGCGTTCGCCGCGGGGATGCTGCACGCCTTCGGCCACGACCCCGTCATCGAAATCCGCGACTTCGAGGGGGAAGTCGAGTTCGAGCCGGAGACGCTGGCGCGCGCGCGCCTTGAGGTGAGGGTCAACCCTGCCGCGCTCGGCGTCGGCGGCGAGGTCAAGGAGAAAGACCGCCTGGAGATCGAGCGCATGATGCACGAGGACGTGCTCGAAAGCGCGCAATACCCGCTGATCGTTTTCAAGAGCGGGAACGTCACGGCCGCGCGGCTCGGGAAGGGGCGCTACCGCGTCAGGGCCATAGGCGACCTGACCATGCACGGCGTCACACAGAACAACCTCTGGATTCACGGCGAGGCGACCTTGAGCGACGACCGACTGCGCGCCCAGGGCGAGTTCACGCTCAAGCAGACGGACTTCAAGCTCAAGCTGGTCTCGGTCGCGGGCGGCGCGCTCAAGGTCAAGGACGAGCTGAAATTCACCTTCGACCTCGCCGGGCGCAAAAGCGAGGCGGAAGGAGAGGGAAGTAAGGATGAAGGCGAAGCCGTTCAGGCCAAGTAAGGGCCCTTCATCCCTCATCCCACATCCCCGGCTTTATGCACGAGCTCTCGATAGCCATGAGCATGGTCGAGATGGCCGCGGAGGAGGCGGCGCGGCGCGGCGGGGCGCGCGTCCACGCGATTCACCTCAAGCTCGGGGACCTCTCCGGCGTGGTCAAGGAGGCGCTGCGCTTCTCCTACGCGGTGGCCTGCGAGGGCACGCCGCTCGAAGGCTCCACGCTCGTCATAGAGGATGTCCCGGTCGTCGTCTATTGCCCCGAGTGTCGTGCGGAAACCGCGCTCGCTTCTATCCAGCACTTCTGCTGCGCGGCGTGTCACGCGCCGACCAACGAAGTCGTGCGGGGGAGGGAGCTGGAAGTCACGGCCCTGGAGATTGAATGATGAGCACTGAGCCGCGCCTGGTCGAAGTCAGGCAAAAGGTGCTGAAGCAGAACGACCTGCTCGCGCGCGCGCTTAGACGGCGCTTCCGCGAGGCGGGCGTCTTCGTCGCGAGCCTCGTCTCCAGCCCCGGCGCGGGCAAGACCGCGCTGCTCGAAAAACTGCTGACGGAGCTTCGCCGCTCGGCGCGCGTCGCCGCGCTCGTCGGGGACCTCGCGACCGACAACGACGCGGCGCGCCTCGCACGAAGCCGAGCCCCTGTCAGGCAGATCGTCACGGGCACGGTCTGCCACCTCGAAGCCGCGATGGTCGAGAGCGCGCTCGACGGCTGGAAGTTGGACGAGCTTGACCTGCTGTTTATCGAAAACGTCGGCAACCTCGTCTGCCCGTCGAGCTACGACCTGGGCGAAGATTTGCGCCTCGTGCTGATGTCCGTGACCGAGGGCGAGGACAAGCCCTTGAAGTACCCGACCATCTTCAACACGGCGGACGTGGCCGTCATCACCAAGGTGGATTTGGCCCGGGCGGTCGAGTTCGACCTCGCGGCCGCCCGCGAGAACATTCAGCGGGTGCGCCCGGGCATACGCCTTCTCCAAGTCTCCTCGAAGACCGGCGAGGGGATGAACGAACTGACGGAGTTCCTCTCCTCGAAGGCGGCCCAGACGGCGACGGCCGGTTGAGCATTTTCGAAAGCTCCCCTCATGAGCAGCACCGAACACCAGAATGTCACGACCCGCGTACAGATACTGGTGCGCGGGCTGGTGCAGGGCGTCGGCTTCCGCCCGTACGTTTTCGGATTGGCACACAGGCGCGCCCTGCGCGGCCAGGTGCTCAACAACACGACGGGCGTCCTCATAGAAGTCGAAGGCGACGGCCGCGAGATAGAAAATTTCATCGACGACATCAGGACGAACCCGCCGCCGCTCTCCGTCATCGAGTCTGTCGAGCGCAGCCCGAGCACGGGCGCGGCGCGCTACACGGACTTCCGCATAGTCGAGAGCGTGAGCGAGGGCGCGAAGTTCGTCCCCGTCTCGGCAGACATCGCCACCTGCCGCGACTGTTCGAGAGAACTGCTCGACCCGCAAGACCGCCGCTACCGCTACCCGTTCATCAACTGCACCAACTGCGGCCCGCGCTTCACCATCATCGAAGGCGTCCCGTACGACCGCGCGCGCACCACGATGCGCGACTTCGAGATGTGTGGGGAGTGTCGCGCCGAGTACGAGAACCCACTCGACCGCCGCTTTCACGCGGAGCCGACGGCGTGCCCTCTGTGCGGGCCGCGACTCTCGCTGAGGGACGAGCGCGGGATGGAAGTCGAGACTGAGACGACGGCCGGGGAGGGCGTTGTCGGCGGCGTGCGCCGCATGCTCGCGGGCGGGATGATAGTCTCCATCAAAGGCGTCGGCGGGTTCCATCTGGCCTGCGACGCGCTCGACAGTGAAGCGGTCGGGCGTCTGCGCCGTAGGAAGTACAGGGAAGACAAACCGTTCGCGCTGATGGCAAGCTCCGTGGATGTCGTCCGCAAGTATTGCCTGGTCTCCGACGAGGAAGAGGCCCTGCTCGCGTCCGCGCGCCGCCCCATAGTGCTGCTCGAAAGGCGTGCCGACGCGATGATTCCCGACGCGGTCGCGCCCCGCGTGACCACGCTCGGCTTCATGCTGCCCTACTCGCCGCTGCACCACCTGCTTTTAGAAAACATGGCCCGCCCGCTCGTGATGACGAGCGGCAACGTCTCGGACGAGCCCATCTGTTACGAAGACGAGGACGCGGCACGGCGGCTGGGCGGGATCGCGGATTATTTTCTGTCGCACGACCGCAGGATTCACCTCCGCACGGACGACTCGGTCGTGCGCGTCGTCAGTGGGCGCGAGACTGTCCTGCGCCGCTCGCGCGGCTACGCCCCCGCCCCCGTCCGCACCGCCTTCAAATTCGAGAGGGAGATTCTGGCCTGCGGCGCGGAGCTGAAAAATACTTTCTGCCTCGCGCGCGACCATTACGCCTTCGTCAGTCATCACATCGGCGACCTGGAAAACGTCGAGACCCTGCGCTCCTTCGAGCACGGCATAGAGCATTACAAGCGCCTCTTCCACCTCAGCCCGCGCGCGGTCGCCTACGACCTGCACCCCGAATATCTTTCGACGAAGTACGCGCACGCTCTCGACGACATTCAGACCAGAATCGGCGTCCAGCACCACCACGCGCACGTCGCGAGCTGCATGGCCGACAACCGGATCGAGGGCGAAGTCATAGGCGTGGCGATGGACGGGCTGGGCTTCGGCCACGACCGCGCGCTCTGGGGCGGCGAGTTCTTCGTCGCCGACTTCATTCAGGCGGAACGAGTCGCGCACCTCGAATACGTGCCGCTGCCCGGAGGCGCGAAGGCCATTCGCGAGCCCTGGCGCATGGCCGCCGTCTACCTGCGCAAGACCTTCGGCGACGACTTCCTGAAACTGGACCTGCCGTTCGTGCGCGAGATGGACCGCCGCGCCTGGGCGACGCTCGACAAGATGGCCGCGAAGGGCGTGAACAGCCCGCAGACCTCAAGCGTGGGCCGCCTCTTCGACGCCGTGTCTGCTCTCTTGGGCTTGAGGCGGTCGGTCAATTACGAGGGGCAGGCGGCCGTCGAGCTTGAGGCCATCGCGGGGCGCGGCAGCGCCGCTCGGGGTTACGAATTCGAGATAGACGCGGCAGCCGGAATCATTAAAGCCGAAGCGGTGATTCGGCGCGCCGTGGAGGATTTGCTAGAGGGCGTGCCGCCGCCGGAGATATCTGCGAAATTTCACGTCGGCGTGGCGGGCCTGATTGTCAGCCTCGCGCGGGCCGCGAGGGACGGGCGGCGGCTCAACCGCGTCGTCCTCTCCGGCGGGGTCTTCCAAAACAGGCTCCTTCTGGACAATGTTTGCCGTCTGCTCGCGCGCGACGGCTTCGAGGTTTACACGCACGGGCGCGTGCCGACCAACGACGGCGGCATCAGTTTCGGCCAGGCGGCCGTAGCCAACGCGCACATCGCCTCGGGGAGAATCTAACAATATGTGCTTAGCCATACCCGGACAAATAGTCGAGATCGTGGACGCCGAGAATCACATCGCCAAGGTGGAAGTCGGCGGCGTCCGCCGCAACATCAACACGGGGATGCTCTCGGAACGGGACGCGCAGATCGGCAACTACGTCCTGATTCACGTCGGCTTCGCCATGAGCCGGATTGACGAGCACGAGGCGCAGGAGACCTTGCGCGTCCTCGAAGAGATCGGGCAGTACGAGGACGAGTTCACCCAGTTCAAGACGACGATGGAGTAGCGAATCGAGAAGGGAAGCGCGATGGGCAAGGCGGCAGAAGATTTTTCCCGCTCCTTCTACCCGTTCCTGCACGACGATGAGAAGAGGCCGCAGGAGTTGATGGAAGAGTTGCGCTTCTCGCTCCTGGAGAAGGCGCGCGAGAGCGTGGACGTGAAGACCAAATTCTTCGAAGAGAACAACGACACGATTCTCGCCGCGTCGCTCCAGACGGCCAAAGCTTTTCACAGAGGGCGCAAGCTGCTCGTCTGCGGCAACGGGGGCTCCGCGACCGACGCGCAGCACGTCGCCGTCGAGTTCATGCACCCTGTCACGGTCGGGCGCAAGGCGCTGCCCGCCATCTGCCTGACGAACGACATGGCGGTGGTCACGGCCGTCGCGAACGACGTCGGGTTCGACGACGTCTTCACGCGGCAAATCATCGCGCTCGGCTCCGAGGGCGATGTCCTGCTCGGCATCTCCACGAGCGGCAACTCCGAAAACCTCGTGCACGCCTTTCGGACCGCGCGGCGGATGAAGATGACGACCATCGGGTTCGCCGGGAACGACGGCGGGCGCATGGCGGCGATGGGCGCGGAGGGCTTGCTCGATTTCTGCCTCAACGTCCCGACTTCGAGCATCCACCGCGTGCAGGAGACGCACGTCACGCTCTATCACATCATGTGGGACATGGTGCACACATTCTTGCAGCACAAATCGCTGGTGGAAGAGTAAGCGGGGGAAGATTCCTGGGGAAGCAACAGGCGTCGGCGTCAGCGGGGTAGTTTCCACGGAGAGGTCTCATGAAATTCATAGACGAGTATCGCCAGGGCGACATCGCGCGGAAATTGGCGGAGCAGATAGCGCGGCTGACGGAGCGCCCGCTCAAGGTCATGGAGGTCTGCGGCGGCCACACGCACACCATCTTCAAGTACGGCATAGAAGATTTGCTGCCGCCGAACATCACCATGATTCACGGGCCGGGCTGCCCCGTCTGCGTCATCCCGCTCGGGCGCGTGGACGACGCCATCTCGATAGCCCAGCAGCCCGGCGTCATCTTCACCACCTTCGGCGACGCGATGCGCGTCCCCGGCTCGAAGACCAGCCTGCTCGACGCGAAGGCGTCGGGCGCTGACGTGCGCATGGTCTACTCGCCGCTCGACGCGCTCAAGATAGCGCGGAAGACTCCCGACAAACAGGTCGTCTTCCTCGCGCTCGGGTTCGAGACCACAGCGCCCTCGACCGCGCTCACCGTGCTCCAGGCGGCGAAAGACGGCGTGGAGAACTTCAGCGTCTTCTGCAACCACATCATGATCGTGCCGGCCCTGAAGGCGCTCCTGGATTCGCCCGACCTGCAACTCGACGGCTTCCTCGGCCCCGGCCACGTCAGCACCGTCATCGGCACGCGCCCCTACGAGTTCGTGCCCTCCGAGTACGGCAAGCCCGTCGCCGTCTCCGGCTTCGAGCCCCTGGACGTGTTGCAGTCGGTCTACATGATCGTCAAACAGGTCGTCGAAGGGCGCGCGGAAGTCGAGAACCAGTACGGGCGCTGCGTCAGCCGCGACGGCAACCGTCGGGCTCTGGAAGTCCTCTCGGAGGTCTTCGAGCCGCGCGGGTTCTTCGAGTGGCGTGGGCTGGGCTCGATAGCACACAGCGGGATGAAGCTCAGCGCGCGTTACAGCGCGTTCGACGCGGAGCTGAAGTTCAGCGTGCCGGGCCTGCGCATCGCGGACCCGAAGGCGTGCCAGTGCGGCGAGATTCTGAAGGGCGTGAAGCGCCCGTGGGAGTGTAAAGTCTTCGGCACGGCCTGCACGCCCGAGACGCCCATCGGCTCCTGCATGGTTTCAAGCGAGGGCGCGTGCGCCGCCTACTACAACTTCGGCCGGCTCTCGAAGATTGCCGAGCGCACGGCGTGAACGAAGGGATGAGGGATGAGGGATGAAAAGTTTTGAGTGAATTGCTCGACGAATCTTTGACTCAACGGCTATTCATTCATCCCTCATCCCTTAAAGGACATCATGTCGGAAGAGTTCAGCCCGAGCCCGCTCTTTCAGCGCGTCGAGCGTGCGCGGCGTAGAAAACATAAGTTCAGGGACGAGCAGATCACGCTCGCGCACGGGAGCGGGGGCCGCGCCATGCACGAGCTGGTCGAAGGGCTCTTCCTCGAACACCTGCGCAACCCGCTGCTCGAAGCGCTCGAAGACCAGGCCGTCTTCGAACTGGGCGACGGCCACGGCCCCTCGCGCCTCGCCTTCACGACGGACTCTTACGTGGTCACGCCGGTCTTCTTCCCCGGCGGCGACATAGGCCGCCTCGCCGTCAGCGGCACGGGCAACGACCTCGCGATGAGCGGCGCGCGGCCGCTTTACCTTTCCGCAGGCTTCATCCTGGAAGAGGGTTTCGCGGTCGCGGACTTGCGGCGCATACTTGAGTCCATGCGCGCGGCGGCCGACGAGGCTGGCGTCCAGATCGTGACCGGCGACACGAAGGTCGTGCAGAAGGGTGGCGCGGATAAAATCTTCATCAACACGGCGGGGATAGGGATAATCGAAACGCCCGCGCGAATCTCCGCCGCGCGCGCAGAGGTCGGGGACAAGGTGATTCTGAGCGGCACAATCGGGGACCACGGCACGACCATCATGATCGCGCGCGGCGAGCTTGAGCTTGAAACCGACATCGAGAGCGACTGCGCGCCGCTCAACTCCCTCGTCGCGGAGATGCTGGACGAGGCGGCCCGCGCCGGCTCAATAGAACGGATTCATTGTCTGCGCGACCCGACGCGCGGCGGGGTGGCGACGACCCTGAACGAGATCGCGCTCGCCTCAGAAGTCTGCATAGAGATTCACGAGGAGAGCATCCCCGTGCGCGAAGAGGTCAAGGGCGCGTGCGAAATTCTGGGCCTCGACCCGCTCTACGTCGCCAACGAAGGGAAGCTCGTCGCGCTCGTCTCGGGTGAGGCGGCGGAACCCGTGCTCGGGCGCATGCAGGAGAACCGCTACGGGCGCGACGCGCGCATCATCGGCGAGGTGAAGCGGGAGCCGCAGGGGATCGTCACCATGCGGACGGGCTTCGGCGGGACGCGCATCGTCGACATGCTCGTCGGCGAGCAACTGCCGAGAATATGTTAGGAGAAGCCGCCTTGACAGAACTGAGCGCGTTCGCACTGCTCGGCCTCGGCCTGGTCTTCGGGCTCAAGCACGCGACCGAGGCCGACCACATCGTCGCCGTCTCGGCAATCGTCAGCAGAGAGCGCAGCCTCCGGCGCTCGGCGCTCGTCGGGGCGTTCTGGGGCGTCGGGCACACTCTCTCGCTCGTCGTGGTCGGCGTCGTCGTGCTCGCCTTCCGCGTCGCCGTCCCGGAGCAGGTCGCAGGCTGGCTGGAGTTCGGCGTGGCGCTGATGATCGTGGGGCTCGGCGCGAGCGCGCTCCTGCGCTCACTCAAACGCCGCCCGGACGTGCACTTGCACCAGCATGAGCACGACAACGTCTCGCACGTCCACGTCCATTTCCACGAACGCGGGACACAGCACGCGGGGGGCTCGGCCACTTCCCACTCTCACGCTGTCTCGCGTATCGGCCTCAAGCCCATGCTCGTCGGCGCGATGCACGGGCTGGCGGGCTCTGCGGCGCTCACCCTGCTGGTGCTCACGCACGTTAACTCGACCGCGCTCGGCCTCCTCTACCTTGCGGTCTTCGGCCTCGGCTCGATCTTCGGGATGCTGCTGATGTCCGCCCTCGTGGGGCTGCCCTTCGCGCTCAGCGCGCAGAGGTTCAAGGGCCTGCATTACGGACTGCAAACCGCGGCCGGCGCATTGAGCATCGTTTTCGGGTTGTGGTACGCCTACGAGACAGGTGCCGCGCGCGGCCTCTGGCAGCACATCCTTTAACCCGGCCCGCCGTTGCCCTCCTAAACCTTAAAGGGACCGTCTATGCCGGGCGCGGCCGCGGCCGATTCGTGAGGTTAGGGTTTGCCGGTCTCTGGATAAACCTTGATCCAGTGGGTGCGGACTTGTGGCTGCAAGCTGCCTCCGGCGGTGGTCGAGACGATGGCGTTCGACGTGAGTTTCGGCATGTGGCAGTCTACGCAGTTCTCCGCGATCTTGTCGCCCATCTTCTTGTGAAGGCCACAATTCTCGACCTTGTGACACGCCAGGCAGTTGCGCGAGAAGGCCGCGGCGTTCCGCTGCGGGAGGTGCACGTCGTGGCACGTCGAACAGGTCATGGCCGAGGCTTGAAAGCAACGGCTCCTCTCCAGCAGGGCCACCTGGTTGCCGTGAACGTCAATCGCCGCGCCTGGGTCCGGCGACGCCAGAGTGAGGTAATCGCTCAGAGGCTTTCCGGGCACGTAGGAGAACGGCGGGGCCTTGCTCGCCCCGACGCCTGCGTGGCAGAGCGCGCAGGCTTCAATCTGCCGGTCGCGGGACAGTTTCGACAGATTGATGATGGCCTGCCCGGAAGATTTGGCGGCCTGGGGGAGTTGGCGCGCGACGTGCTCCCGCCCTGGGCCGTGGCACCTCTCGCAGGAGATGCCCAGAATGTAATTGGACCTGTTGTAGCGGTTGACGACGCCGCGCTCGGTGACTTGTTCGAAGTAGGAGGCGTGGCACTCCAGGCAGCGGGCCGTGACGGGTCGGCCGAAATTTATGTCCTCGTCCATGAAGCCGGGACTGTTGGCCCATTTCCCAGGGGCGACCCAGTACGACACGGGGAGTTGAAGCAGCCGGTCGTTCTTGCCCCAGTACAGGTAGGTCTGCCCTTTCCGCGCGGAGCCGACGACCAAGTCAATCCGCCTGGAGAGGGACGCGGTGTTGGGATGCACCCCCAGCACGGCCGATTGGTAAAAGCCGTCTTTCGTCCTCTCCATCTTGTAATACAAGTCCGGGTTCGCCGTCCTGAAAAGGTTTGCGCCCTCCGTGAACTTGCCGGCGATTGAATCTTCCGTCGGCAGCCTGGAGGTCAGGTGGTGGGCCGTTTCCCAGAACCTCTTTTTGTCCTGGTGACAGGAGATGCATTTCTCGTCGCCGACGTAATCGGCGGGCCGGGCCGGCTGCTGCTGGCCTTGCCGGCTGTAGGCCGCGAGAGACGCGAAGCAGGCCGCGAGGAGCAGGCACAGCGAGAGAACGGCGAAGTTGCGTGGCGCTCTCTTCATCGTCATCCGTTCCATGTTAGCCTCGCGCGTGACTGAGGCTTAGAGCATACACACTCGGGTTTGCGACAGCAATATTAAGCCACTTGCGGCGGCCGGTGCGCAGAGATTAGTCTATGCGGCAACGCTCCGCCTAAACCACGACGGAGCGCCGGGCGGCTTCACACATGGGAGGAGTTTCATCGTGCGAATGATCAGTGCGGTCACAATCTCGGTCCTGCTGGGCGCTGCGACACTGGCCCAGGAATTTCCGTGGGAACCCTTCGAGCGGCGGACGCTTGAGGAAGTGATGTCCATCACCACCAAAGCGTTCAGGGCGGACGACTCCATGTTTCTCGCCAACGACCAGCTGGAGTCGAAAGTCGAAGTGGTCTTCACCGGAAAAGACCGCCGGATCAGCGAAGCGCGGAAGACTTTCATCAGAATGTGGTTCGGCACGCTGCGCGCAGACCAGAAAGACATGGCCGAGCTGTACGAGCGCGAGTACCTGTACAAGGAGGGGGAGAAGGAATACTGGCTCGCCACTCAGAAGCCGATCACGAAGTATTTCGAGAAGGAGCTGAAGCCGGGGGACAAGATGGACCTCTACCTCATCTCGATTGGGGCCTACCGCAGCGAGGGCGCGATTGAATGCGTGCTGTTGGTCGAAGAGTTTCAAAAACCGGCGGCCCGATAGCGATTCGGCCGGGGCGGAACTGGCTCGACTTTAATTCTGAATAGGAGATGCAAATTGTGTTTGGTCCGAAACACCTGACCACGGCGGAACTCGAAGCCGGGCTCGACGAGGTACGCCGGTCGCCTAAAGACGAAGGCGTCCTGGAGATGATTGTCTGCCGCCCGCGGGTTAACGAGCGTGAGTTGCTGGCGGAAGCCAGGCTCCATCCCCTTGAAGGTCTCGTCGGCGACAGTTGGATGACCCGCGGCAGCTCGCGCACCGCCGACGGCTCCGCGCACCCGGAGATGCAGCTCAACGTCATGAACTCGCGCGCGGCCGCGCTCCTGGCGCGGAGTAAGGACCGTTGGCCGCTGGCCGGGGATCAGCTTTACCTGGACCTGGACTTGAGCAAGGACAACCTGCCCGCGGGGACGCGGCTGGCGCTCGGGACGGCGGTCATCGAAGTGACCGCACAGCCGCACCTGGGCTGCAATAAATTTGTAGAGCGGTTCGGGCTGGAGGCGATGAAGTTCGTCAACTCCGAGGTGGGGAAGCAACTCTGTCTGCGCGGGATTAACGCGAAGGTGGTTGAGCCGGGCGTGATACGGGTAGGACAAGCGGCGAAGAAGCTCCAGGGTGAAAACATCTAACACGACACAGACCTCATCATCGAAGTATCTCAGAAAACAGGCCGTTCTCGGCCGCGGCCGCCGTCGCCCTCAGGCGGGCCGCTTAAACCCGCGCGCCATGAGGACCATGCTTCTTTCGCTGCTGCTCTTATTCGCTCCGCCCGTCTTCGACCGGGGCGCGTCCGCGCGGCCGGCGGGTCTCGCGCTCGCGCGCCTGGAGACGAACGCGGCCCCGCAGCCTCTAGGCATTGACGACCGCGCTCCGAGATTAAGTTGGGCGCTTGAGAGCGGGCGGCGCGGCGTGTTGCAGACGGCTTACCGCGTCCTCGTCGCGTCGAAGCCCGAACTCGCGCGCGAGGGCAGGGCGGACATCTGGGACTCGGGTCAGGTCACGTCGTCGGACCCGTGGGTCGTGTACGCGGGGCCGCCCTTGAAATCACGCACGCGTTATTACTGGACGGCGCGTGTGTGGGCGGCGAACGGCCTCGCGAGTGGTTGGGCGCGGCCGGCGTGGTTCGAGACGGCGCTTTTCGACGCGGGCGAATGGAGGGGCCAGTGGATCGCGGGGCCGGAACGCAAGGGCGTCCTGACGGAAGCCGAAGGCAAGGCCGACGACGACGTGATTCGCGGGGCCGGGGAATTCTGCCGCCCAGTCCAGTGGCTCAAGGGCACCTGGTCCGCGCCGCTCGTCAAGAACAACCAGGGCGAATGCAGGGACGTGCGGCCTGCGCCGTTGCTCCGCAAGTCATTCCGAATCTCAAAGCCCGTCGCCCGCGCGCGCGTCTACTCTTCGGGGCTGGCCTACAACCGTCTGACAATCAACGGCAAGCCCGCCTCCGCGAGCGTGCTCGACCCAGGCTTCACCGATTACAGCAGGACGGTGCTCTACACCACGGAGGACGTGACGGCGCTCGTCCGGCGGGGCGAGAACGTGATCGCGACGGAGCTAGGCTCAGGCCGTTACGACGACGCCGTGCGGACGTGGGACTGGGGCTGGGAGCAGGCCGAGTGGCGCGCGACGCCGCGCCTGCGACTCGATTTGTACGTCACCTACGCGGACGGGACCGAGCAGGTGATAAGTTCCGACGCCTCCTGGAAGGTCAGCACAGACGGGCCGACGCGCTACGACAGTTACTACCTCGGCGAGACATACGACGCGCGGCGTGAGATCAAGGGGTGGGACCGGCCCGGCTTCGACGACGCGGCGTGGGGCGCGGCGCGCGTGGTGAGCGCGCCGGCCGGGGAGTTGCGCGCCCAGACGCATGAGCCGATTCGCGTCGTGGACGTGCGGCAGCCAGGCAAAAGGACGGAGCCCGTGTCGGGCGTGATTGTTTACGACGTCGGACAAAATCTGACCGGCTGGGTGGAGGTCAGGGTCAACGCGCCCGCGGGCACGGCGATTGAGATTTTCTACTCCGAGAAGCTGGGCCCGGACGGCCGTACGAGCGTCGCCGGGAACGACCTCGTCTTCGGCCAGTTGCAGACCGATTACTACGTGGCCCGCGGCACGCGCGACGAAGTCTGGACGCCGCGCTTCAGCTACAAGGGTTTTCAATACGTGCAGCTCGGCGGCCCGAAGGGGGAGCCGCTGCCCGCGGCCTTTGCGGTGACAATCGAGCGCGTTCACCAAGTCAGGACGGGGCTCGCGCCCACGTCCCGGTTCGAGGCGAGCAGCGGCACGCTCAACCGCATCCACGGCAACACGGCGTGGGCCATTCAGAGCAACATGCACGGCATCGTCACGGACACGCCTGTCTATGAGAAGAACGCGTGGACGGGCGACGCGAGTCTGACGGCGGGCGCGGCGTCGCTCATGTTCGACACGGAGCGGCTCTACCGGAAGATGTTTCAGGACATGCTCGACGCGCAGACCGAGCAGGGCGAAGTGCCGCTGCTCGCCCCGAGCAGCGAGAACTACGGCTACGTCGGCAAGCCCTTCTTCAAGCCCGCGGACTGCTGCGGCGCTACCCCGGCGTGGGACTCGTTCTGGTTCGTCATCCCGTGGGAGAGCTGGACGCGCTACGGCGACCGGCGGGCGCTGGAAGTGACGTACCCGGCGATGCGTAAGTATCTGGACGAGTGGATCCCGCGCTGGACGGACAAGGACGGGGATAAGTTTGACTACACGCTGACGGCGGGCCTCGGCGACTGGGTCCCGCCGGGGGGCGTGCCGACCATCAACGCGCTGACTTCGACCGCTTATTACGCGTACCTCGTACGCATCGCGGCCGACTCGGCGCGCGCACTCGGCAAGGCGGCGGACGCGGCGCGCTACGACGAGTTGTTCGAAAAGATTCGCGCCGACTTCAACGCGCGCTTCCTCGGCCCCGGCGGCTTCTACCGCGAGAAAGACACAGACCCGTTCGTGCAGTCGGCGCAGATTTTCCCGCTCGCGTTCGGCCTCGTGCAGTTGGAGAAGAGAAAGGAAGTGGCAGGCCGGCTCGCGGAGGACATCATGAAGAAGCGCGGCGGGCACGCTTACGTCGGCGTGCTGGGCGCACGCTGGGTCCTGCCAGTGCTCACGGAGACGGGGCACCACGACGTGGCGTACGCGGTGGCGACTCAGACCACGGAGCCGAGTTGGGGCTACTGGACGGACGCATTGAAGTTCACGGCCCTGGGCGAAAGCTGGCCCGCCGACACGCGCTCGCGCAACCACCATTTCTTCGGCTCAATCGCGCAATGGTTTTACGAAGACCTCGCGGGCCTGCGGCCGCTCGAACCTGGCTTCCGCGTCATCGAGTTCAAGCCGGAGATTCCGAGCGCCGGGCTGGACAGCGTGTCCGCCTCTTACGATAGCGTCCGCGGCACGGTTGCTACCCGGTGGAGGCGCACGGCGGCGGGCCTGGAGCTTGACGTGACCGTTCCGCCGAACGCGGCCGGGCGCGTTCATGTGCCCGCGTCGAACCCGCGGGCCGTGACCGAAATCGCGGGGGGCGGGGCCGTGGTCGCGGAGAAAGCGGGGTCGGTAAAACTCGTCGGCGTCGAGGGCGGCCGCGTCGTCTACGAAGTCGGCTCCGGCCGCTATCAATTCCGCGTCGCCGATCAAAGCGCGCGGGGCAAACAGTAAGCTTTTGAAAAACGGCGGGCAGAACTCTCTACGCGTTACGGGCGTCTGTCTGACGGCGTATCGCGTGAAATCAATAACGGCGGGGCGACGTCGCCCCGCCGTCGTAGTTTGTCAATCGGTTGTCAGTGAATGACCGCGCTCGTTTGCGGCAGGTGGCGGTCGAGAACGCTTTTGAGTTCCCTGGACTCGAAGGGCTTCACCAAGTAGTCGCTGAAGCCCGCCTCCCGCGCGCGGCTCTTGTAGAACTCCGTGTTGTCGCCCGTCACGGCCACAATCGGAACGTCCATCAGCTCGGCGTCCCGGCGTATGCTTTCCGCCGCCCCGATGCCGTCCACGCCGGGCATCTTGAGGTCCATCAGGATCAGGTCAGGGAAGACGCGGCGCGCCTCCTCAAGCGCCATCCGCCCGTCTTCGGCCTCCGCCACGCGGTAGCCTTGCTGCGCGAGCCAGACGCTCACCATCCTTCTGAACCCCTCCATGTTATCCACCACTAAGATGGTCTGAGGGGTGCCGTCTATGGTCTCTCGATTGCTCGACATCGCTCACCTCCTGTCTACCTCTCGCCGTGGTTGCGGTTCGTCAGTTTCGCGCGGGGCTGACCGCCCGCGCCCGCTCACTCTGTGTTCGGATTTATCTCCTTCTTGACCTCCACGCTCTCTGGCTTCTGCGCGCCGGGGACTTCTATGTCCGAAGGCGTCTCGCCGCGCAGCTTCTCCTCCGGGCTCAAGACCTTCTCCGGCGCTTCTTCGTAACCTGTTGACATGCGCTTAACCCCCCTTACTCTTACACGGTTTCTTGCGGCCCGCGGCCGCTTAGTAAAGAAGCGCCGGACCGCTTGAATCCGGCGCTTGATTATTTAAAAGCACTCGCGAGAGTGTTTCGCTTAATGTTCGGGGAGGATAGGGGTTCGCCTCCTAATCGTGGTTGCGACGATGTTGCGGGTTGATTATGTAATTGCGGCCGGGGCCGCGAAATTTACGGGACAGAAAATGTAATAAAAAAAGGAAATCTCAAGCGCGCCCGCGAATAGAAACGCGAGCCCGCAAGGCGTAGAATTACGTTCACGGATTCCCCCGCGCCTCGGGCCATAAACTCTAACGAGAGAGGGGGAATTAAATGTCACGCGCGACGCCACTGGCAACGGCCTTTTTGACTGTCATCCTGCCCCTCACTTCGACCCCTGCACAAACGAACGCGCCCGCGGGCGGCCCGACGCTGCTGGCCGAAGACCTGCACGCGAAGGGCGAGACAGTCTCCGCACCGGGCGGCTTCGCCGCGTCCGCGGAAAGTCGCGCGGAGGCGGCGCGCGTCACGCCGAATTCCCCCGCGGCGCACAACGGCCTGTGCGTCTCGCGCTTCAGGCTGGGCCAGTTCGAGCGTGCGCTGGAGTCTTGCCGGCGCGCGGCCGAGTTGCGGCCCGAGTCGCCCGTGGTGCGCGTGAACCTGGGGAGGGTGCTGAAGGAGTTGGGGCGCGCCGAGGAGGCCGTCGAGGAGTTGCTGAGCGCGGCGAGGCTCAAGCCAGACTGGGCCGGCGCGCACGAGAGCCTGGGCGAGGCTTACACGGACCTCGGGCGCTACGAGGAGGCCGCCCGCTCGCTAGCCGAGGCCGTCCGCCTCAAGCCGGACGACCCCCTCGCGCTCAACAACCTGGGCGGCGTCTACTACAAGCTGGGCAAGCTGGCCGAGGCCGCGCGGGTGCTGGAGCAGGCGGTCATCCTCCGCCCGGACATGCCGCAGGCGTACGGCAGCCTCGGCGTTGTCTACATGGGCATGAAAGATTACAAGCGCGCTCTCGACTGCTACCGCCGCGCGCTCGAACTCAAGCCCGATTACGCCGAAGTCTACTACCAGGCGGCTTACATACACCTCACGCAGCAGCGTTACGCGGAGGCGCGCGAGGCGTGCCTGCGTGCCATCGCGCTCAGGCCAAACTACGCCGAGGCGATAGAGGCGCTCGGCGTCGTCTACCTCGCGACGGGGAAGAAGCCGGAGGCGATGGAGCAGTACAAGAAGCTACAGCCGCTCAACTCGGCGCTGGCGAATTCGCTCTTCAGGATGATCCACCGCGACAAGATTCTGGAGGCCCGCCGCTAGACGCTTTCAGTCAGTTTCAGTCAGTACCGCCTGCCGCCAGCGGCCGGGTGCTCGACGCCGAAGACCCGCCCGTTAACTGGCACGTAGATTTACTGTGCCGCCTGCGCGCGGCCGGACTGAATCAGTCGCTGGCGGGCGGTGTTGCCGGGCACGGCGATGTGGGTCGCCGGGTCGTACTCCTTGCCCACGGCCGGGCTGCCCTGCGGCACCCAGACCTCCACGCGCGTGGAGCTGTAGCCGCTCGGGATGTAGCGCACGTAGTAGCCGTCCGGGTGCAGCGACCAGCGCCCGGAGGGGACCGCCTGGCTCCCCGCGCCGAGCGGGGCCGCGCCCGACAGCACCGCCACGCGCTCCATCTCCGCGAACGAAGCGCCGGGCGTGGTCAGCATCTGGCGCAGGCGGGCTTCAGCTTCCGCGATCTGCCTCAGGGGCTCCGGCACCCCGCCGAGCGCGTCCGTCAGCGCGTTGCCCGAGAGCACGTCGAGCGCGCTGCGGTTGAGCGAGGCGAGCTGGCGCGGCGTGAGCAGTTGCGAGGCCGTCGCCTTCAGCTCCGACGACAGGTCTTCGAACTTGGCGCGCGCGATAATGGCCCAGAGGAGCTGCTGTATCTGCTGCTGGGAAATTTCGGGGCGGTTGACCGAGTTGCGGACGATGGTCATGACGGCGTCCTCGGCGGGGCCTTTGGGCGGCGCGTAGAGGTAGCCGTCGCCCCCGCCCGGCCCGTGCGTGCCGGCCTTGAGGCAGTAGCTCTGCGTCTGCATCGAGTAGCAGCCCGGCAAATCATTGAGCCGGAGGATGAGCGGCCGGGCTCATCGCCGTTGACTCTTCGAGAGCAGAGATTCGGTGCGACAGTTCAGCCGGCCGCGATGAAATCGAGCAGGGCGCGGACGTACTTCGGGAACGCTTCGACCTGCGGGAGGTGGCCGGCCTCGGGTATTTCCACGAGGCGCGCGCCCGGAATGCGCGCGGCCGCGGCTTTACCGAGCGCGGGGTAGTCGCCCAGGCGTGCGGCGATTTCTTTCGGCACCCTGTCCTTGCCGATGGCCGTGCGGTCGCGCTGCCCTATGATTAAGAGCGTCGGCGGCTTCAGTCGGTCGAACTCGTAGAGCACGGGCTGCGTGAAGATCATGTCGGAGGTGAGCGCCGCGTTCCAGGCGACGCGCCTGTAATCGGGGTGTCGCGTCCAGCCGGCGAGTATCTCTATCAGCGAGTCGTACTCGGGCTTCCACTGGCCCGCGAAGTAGTTCACGCGCTGGTACTCCTTGATGGACTCGGGCGTGGCGCGCAACTCCTGCGCGAGATTCTCATCAACCGTGCGGTAGGGCGCGACCAGCTTCCAGTCCTCCAGGCCGATGGGGTTGACGAGCACGAGCCGCTCGACGCGCTCCGGGTACATCAGCGCCATCCTCGCCGCCAGCATCCCGCCCATAGAATGGCCCACGAGCGCGAAGCCGCGAACGTTTAGCGAGTCGAGCAGGGCGCGCGTGTTGGCGGCCAGCGCCTGGAAGCTGAACTGGTAGGACGCGGGCTTGGAAGACTTGCCGAAGCCTATCTGGTCGGGCGCGACGACGCGGTAGCCTTCGGCCGCGAGCGCCTTGACGGTCTCGGCCCAGTAAGCGCCCGAGAAGTTCTTCCCGTGCAGGAGCACGACCGTGCGCCCGTTCGGCTTCGCCGCGGCCACGTCCATGTAGGCCATGCGCAGCTTCTGCCCCTGCGTGTCGGCCTCGTAGAACCGCACGGGGAATGGGTACTCGTAGTTCGTCAACTCCGGGTCGAGTGCGGCGGTCGCGGCCTGCCCCGGCCGGGCGGGTTCCGCCTTCCCGTCCTGAGCTGTCGCCCGGTGCGCGCCGGCCGTCAAAGCGACCAGCAGGAATAGACTGTAAGCCTGTCTCTTCACTCCCCGCCCTCCGTTCGAATAAAGGTTTGCACGCCGGGAAGAATAGCCGATGTGAGCGCCGGCCCGCCAACCGTGCGGCCGAAAAATTCTTACTGTCAGGCGGTCAGCCCGCCGAGCGCCGTCCCGTTCTGTACAGTCTCACTGCCCCCGCGGGTGCTAAAGTTTCGGCCCCCTGATGATAAGATTACCGGGCGTCAGGCCGACTTAACGATAGCGTCACCCGGAGGTTCTTCCGATGCGATTACCCGGACTCACGTTCCGCTTCCTGTTTTGTCTGACCTTTATCATGGCGGCTTCTTCAGCCTCACTTCACGCGCAGGACCGTGAGAGGCTGATCACCAGGGTCGAAAGCGGCATGGTGCCGAGCATGAGCCTGGAACCCGGCGGCCGTCTCGTGCCGGCCGACGTGGTGGCGGTCGAAATCATAGAGATTAAGGTCGCGGGCGTGCCGGTCACTCTCGGCAAGCCCTTCACCGCGGGCGAAGATTGGCTGAAAGACCTGACCGTCCGCGTGAGGAACGTCTCCGCGAAGCCGATCATCTGGGCCAGCATGAGCTTCGGGTTGCCGGAAGCAAAGTCAGACCGGGACGGGCGTCAGGGTTACATGGGCTTTCCGCTCGAATACATGAGAGGCGGGATACCGAAGGAAGGAGCGCCCGAGATGAAGGCGATCATGCCGGGCGAGGAAGCGGAGTTGGTGTGCTTCTCCGAGCGTTACCCTGGGTTCAAGAAGCAGGTCGAAAAGGAGGCGGGGGTGAAGAGCATCACTACTATCTGGACGGGCGGCGACCTGGCTGTGACTTTCGAAGATAACACCATGTGGCACGGGAGCAATCTTGAGATCGGCGGCAAAGATTAATCATGGAGGCTGAGGGGGTGTCATCTCCGAGAAGAAGTTACTTGCTGCTGTTCGCCGCGGCGGCCTTGATCGTGACCGTGTCGGGCCAGGCGCTGAGTCAGACGAAGCGCAAGAGTCAGCCGCGCCCGCGGCGGCCGGCGCGTGTGAGCGGCACCGCCCAGGCGAGCCTCTCGCCCACGGCCGCGCTCAGGGCTTACTACCGCGCGGCGACCAGTAAAGACATCGACGCGGCCCGGAAGTACCTTTCGGCGCGCACGATCATGCTGATGGAGGAGGGGGCCAGGGCGGCGGGCAAGTCACTGGAGGAGGCGATGTGGGATGATGCCCGGCGGAACCCGGTCGTCATGCCGGAGTTCAGCAACGAAAGGGTCACGGGCGAGACAGCGACCGTCGAAATCATGACTGAAGGGACGACCCTCACGATGCCGCTGGTGAAGGAGGGCGGCGAGTGGAAGGTGGCGCTGGATAAGATGGCGGAGGGGATGCAGCGGCAGACGCCTCCGCCGCCGCCTGCCGCCGAAGGCTACTACAGCCGCGACGAGGAGCACATGCTCTTCCAGGCCGTCGGCATGACGCAGGACAACTACCTTATCCTCGAAGTGTGCCGGAAACTCGGCCTGGCTGACTCAAACGGCAACCCCACGCCGAAGATGCACTCCTTCATTAAAGAGCACTTCGCCTGGGCGAAGGAAAATATGGCCTGGGCGCAGGAGCACCGCGACAAGGAGAAGGCCAGGGCTTACGTGATGGCGCACAAGTAGCCGCGGCCGCTTCACCACCCCGGAGCGCGTAATAAACAACGCACGCAGGCGATTAAAATCTCCTCGCCGCCAGCCGGGCGCGGCGCTCCTTCGCGCGACTCGCGGGGCGCGTGTTAGAATTCGTGCCTCTCCCGAGTCGTCCCGATGCTTCTGGAAGGAAGTCGATTGATGAGACCCACCGCGAGCTGTTACCACGGACAGGCGATTGAGAGGCGCAGGGTCGCCGGGCTGACGCTGAGCTTAATCACTTACGCCCCGCGTCTGGAACTGCCGAAGCACGCGCACGAGAGCGCCGGTTTCTGCCTGGTGTTGCAGGGCACGTACGCCGAAAAGTACGCGGCGAAGACGCTCGTCTGTAAGCCGCAGACCGTCACCTTCAGCCCGGCCGGCGAGAAGCACTCGAACCGCTTCGACGGCGGCGGCTCGCACTGCTTCATCATAGACATAGAGCCGCGCTGGCTCGAACGCGCGTGCGAGGGCGGCCCACGGCTGGACGGCCCGGCGGAGTTCGCGGGCGGCGCGCTCGCCTGGCTCGCCACGCGCCTCTACCGCGAATTCTGCGAGAGCGACGAGGCGTCGCGTCTAGCCATCGAAGGGCTGGCCCTGGAAATGCTCGCGGAGACTGCGCGCCGCTCGACGCGCCCTCAGGCGCACGACGCCCCGCGCTGGCTCCGGCGCGCGCGGGAGATTCTGCACGCGCAGTTCAGCGAACACCTGAGCCTCGCCGGGCTGTCCTCCGCCGTGGGCGTGCACCCCGTCTACCTGGCGAGCGAGTTCCGCCGCTGCTACGGCTCCTCGGTCGGCGAGTACATTCGCCGGCTGCGCATCGAGTACGCCTGCCGCGAGATTCGCGCCTCGGCCTCGTCACTCACGGAGATCGCGCTCGACGCGGGCTTCTCCAACCAGAGCCACTTCTCCAGAACCTTCAAGCGGCACACGGGCATGACGCCCGCCGAATACCGCTCGACTCCCACGACACCTTAAACGCGGACAACAGCCTTTCGATTGTGAAAGACCGCCGACGCGCCCGCGTGCTATCAGTGGCCCGGAGGCCGTACGGCCTCCGGGCAGGGAAGCGTGTGCGCGCCGGGAAAGCTCCGCGCGAATGCACCCTTGCGCCGGGTTCACCACGAAGAGGCATCACGTTCATGCGCGACATCAAGCCCCGTCACACTTTGATTCTCACTCTGCTCCTCCTGCTCTTCTCGCCGCGCGCCTTCGGGCAAACCGCGCCGACGCGACTCCTGAGATACCCGGACGTGCACGGCGACCGCGTCGTCTTCACCTACGCGGGCGACCTCTGGCTGGCCGCGCGCGCGGGCGGGCAGGCGCGGCGGCTCACCTCGCACCCCGGCGTCGAGTCCTTCGCCAAGTTCTCGCCGGACGGGCGGTGGCTCGCCTTCACCTCCGATTACGACGGCAACACGGATGTCTACGTCGTGCCGTCCGAAGGCGGCGAGCCGCGCCGTCTGACCTATCACCCTTCGTCCGATCAGGTGCTCGACTGGACGCCGGACTCGGCCCGCGTCCTCTTCCGCTCGACGCGCACGAGCTTCACCACGCGCTTCAGTAAGCTCTTCACCGTCGGCCTCGAAGGCGGGATGCCCGTAGAGCTTCCGCTCCCGGCGGGCGGCCTCTCCTCCTTCTCGCCGGACGGGACCAGAATCGCCTACAACCGCATCAGTAACGAGTTCGCCACCTGGAAGCGTTACCGCGGCGGCACGCAGCAGTTCGTCTCCATCTACGACCTGAAGAGGAACACTTACGAAGAGCTCCCGCACACGGACGCCGCCGACAGCTTCCCCATGTGGCACGGCGACCGCATCTACTTCGACTCCGACCGCGACGGCGTGATGAACCTCTACGTCTACGACCTCGGCGCGAAAACGACCCGGCAGATAACGCACCACAAAGAGTACGACGTGAAATGGCCCAGTCTCGGCGGCGGCGTGTCGGACGCGATCATCTACGAGAACGGCGGTTACCTCTACACGCTCGACCTGAAGACCGAGAAGACTGCTCAAGTCCCGGCCGTCGTCGCGAGCGACCTCACCTGGACTCGCCCGCGCTTCGTCAAAGTCGAAAAACTCATCAACTCCTTCAGCCTCTCGCCTTCGGGCGCGCGCGCACTCATCGGGGCGCGCGGCGAAGTCTTCACAGTGCCCGCGAAGAAGGGCGACGCGCGCAACCTGACGAACACCTCGGGCGCGCGCGAACTCTGGCCGACGTGGTCGCCGGACGGCCGCTGGGTGGCCTACTTCTCCGACCGCACGGGCGAGTACGAGCTCTACATACGCGCGCAGGACGGCGCGGGCGAGGAGCGGCGCGTCACCTCGGACGGACACGCCTACCGCTACGGCCCCGCGTGGTCGCCGGACTCGACCAAGTTACTCTTCGCGGAGAAGACGCTCAAGCTCTACTACGTCAACGTGAGCGGCGGCCCGCCCGTCATGATCGACCAGTCGCAGACGGGCGAGATTAACGGCTACGACTGGTCGCCCGACAGCAAGTGGGTCGCCTACGCGCGGCGCAACAGAAATTTGTTCCGGCAGATTCACCTCTACTCAATCGAGCGCCGCCAGTCCTACCCCTTGACCGACGGCATGAGCAACGACACGAGCCCCGTCTTCGACAGGGGCGGCAAGTATCTCTACTTTCTGTCGAACCGAAACTTCAACCCGACCTTCAACGACTTCGAGCCCGAGTCGTCCTTCGTCTACAACAACACGACGGGCGTCTACGTCGCCACGCTCGCGGCCGACACGCCCTCGCCCTTCGCGCCCGAGTCGGACGAAGAAAAGGGCGCTCCTGACGCGGCGACGCCGCAGCCCTCGCCGCTCGCGGGCGCTGGCGCGACGGGCGAGCGCGGCAAGCCGGGGGCCGGCGGCTCGAACGCGCCGACGGCTAAGCCCGCCGAGCAGAAGACTGACGAGGCAGGGCAGAGTAAAGAAGCGCAGCCCGAGCAGGAGAAGAAGGACGAAGCTAAGCCCGAGACGAAAACAATCAGGATTGACACGGCCGACATGAACCGGCGGATCGTCAACGTGCCCGTCCCGCCCGGCAGCTACACGGGCCTGCTCGCGGCGAAAGAGAGTTTCTTCTATCTCGCTAATCCGTCGCCGGGCACGCGCGGCGGCTCGGACGCCAACCGCGTACTGCACGTCTTCGACATGAACAAGCGCGAGGACTCGGTCGTGCTGAGCGGCATCACGAGTTACGACTTGTCTGCTTCAGGCGAAAGGATTATTTACCGCGCGGGCGCGACGTTCGGCATCGTGGACGCGAAGCCCAACCAGAAGGTCGGCGACGGCAAGCTGGACCTGGCAACGTTGGAGATGCGCCTCGACCCGCGCGCCGAGTGGAAGCAAATCTTCGACGAAGCCTGGCGCACGGAGCGCGACTTCTACTACGACCCGACGATGCGCGGCCTGGACTGGGCGGCCGTCAAAGAGCGTTACTCGCAGGTGTTCCCCTTCGTCGCCCACCGCACGGACCTCAACTACCTCATCGGCGACATGATCGGAGAACTCAGCACCTCGCACGCCTACGTCTTCGGCGGCGAGATGCCCGAAGTCGCGCGCGTCGCCACAGGGCTCGTCGGCGCGGACTTGGAAATCAGCAACGGACTTTATCGCTTCAAAAAAATCTACGCGGGCGACAACTCCGCGCCCGAGACGCGCTCGCCGCTCACGGAGCCCGGCGTCTTGGTGCGCGAAGGCGACTACCTGCTGGCCGTCAACGGCCGGCCCCTGCGCGCGGGCGACAACCCGTTCGCGCTCTTCGAGAACACGGTCGGCAAGCAGGTCACGCTCAGGGTCAACGACAAACCGGCGGAAGAGGGCGCGCGCACTGTGACGGTCAGGCCGATTGCGAGCGACACGACGCTGCGTTATCTCGACTGGGTCGAGACCAACCGGCGCAAGGTCCGGGAGGCGACGGGGGGGCGCTGCGCCTACATACACGTCCCCGACACGCAAGTCGCCGGCATCAACGCCTTCTTCAAAGCTTTTTACGCGCAGACGGACAAGGACGCGCTCATCGTCGACGGGCGCTTCAACAGCGGCGGCTTCATCCCTGACTTCCTGGCCGAGCGGCTGACGCGCAAGGTGCTCGAATACGACGCGCCGCGCGAGGGCCTGGACGAACGCTACCCGCAGGCCGCCATCTACGGCCCGAAGGTGCTCGTCGTCAACGAGTACGCGGGCTCGGGCGGCGACTCCATCCCGGACTACTTCCGCGAGGCCAACATTGGCCCAATTGTCGGCAAGCGGACGTGGGGCGGGCTGACGGGAATCACCGGCGGCCTGCCGATGGTTGACGGCGGGACGGTCACCGCGCCGTCGGTCGCCGCGTGGCGCGTCGAAAACGGAAAGAGCGTCTGGATCGTGGAGAACAAAGGCGTCCTGCCGGACATAGACCTCGACGCGCGCCCCGACCTCGTCGTGGCGGGCCGCGACCCGCAACTCGAAAAGGCCATCGAGCTAATCAACGAGCAACTCACGAAGAACCCGCCGAAGCATCCGCGGCGGCCCCCCTACGGGCCTCAGCCGCCACAGTAAAGAAATCCACCGGCTTAATAACTTATGCCTTGCGCCGGGCGCGGGGTCGCGGGTAGAGTTCACGCCGAACTCCGCTCGACCATTCTCCCGCGCCGCAGGCTCGCGGCGCAGCGAAAGGGCCACAGCCATGTTCTCCCGCCAGCCGCGCGGAAGCTCCCGCGTCATCGCGCTCGCGCTCTGCTTCGCTATCGTCGTCGCCGCGCCTGCCGCCGCGCAAAGTACGAAACCCGACGAGCGCGCGCCGTACCTGGACGCGTCGCTGCCTGTAGAGCGGCGCGCCGCGGACCTCGTCTCGCGCATGACGCTCGAAGAGAAGGTCTCGCAGATGATGAACGCCGCGCCCGGCCTCCCCGCAGACGACTTCTCGGCGCGGTGGACGGGCAAGCTCGTGCCGCCGGTCTCTGGCAAGTACCGTCTGGGCGCGACGGCAGAGGACGGCCTGCGCGTCTACCTCGACGGGAAGCGCATCGCCGAGGACTGGACCGAGCACGCCCCGACGACCTTGACGGGCGAGGTCACGCTTGAGGCTGGCAGGAGCTACGACCTGAAGATGGAGTACTACGAGGGGAGGATCGGCGCGGTGGCGAGGCTCATGTGGCAGCCGCCCGCGTCGCAAGGGTTGCCTTACGCCGAGGTGTTGGAGGCGGCGAAACAGGCGGAGGCGGCGGTGCTCGTCCTCGGCCTCTCGGCGCAACTAGAAGGCGAGGAGATGACGGTGCGCGAGCCCGGCTTCCTCGGCGGCGACCGGACGGACATATTCAAGGGCCAACCGCTCTACCCGTTCGGCCACGGGCTGAGCTACACGCGCTTCAGGTACGACAAGCTGACGTTCGGCGCGAGCAGCGTCAAGGCCGGCGAGGGCGTCCGGGTGAGCGTAGAAGTCGAGAACGCCGGGAGCCGCGCGGGCGACGAGGTCGTGCAGCTCTACGTCACGGACCCGGAGGCGTCGGTGCGTGTGCCTGTGCGCTCGCTCGCCGGCGTCGAGCGTGTGCACCTGCGGCCGGGCGAGCGCCGCGTGGTGAGCTTCGCGCTCGACCCGAGGCAGCTCGCGGTGATTATGGACGACGGCCGCATGGTCATCGAGCCGGGCGAGTTCAAGATAACCGTCTGCGGCAAGCAGCGTGGCTTCGCGGGCAGGGCGGACGCGGCGACGACCGCGACCGTCGAGGGGCGCTTCACCGCGGCGGGCGCGCCGACGGAGGTGAAGCGCTGACGCTTCAGAAAACAGGACTTCTTCGTGATTCATAGACGACTCATGCGCCGTACAAAATTCATCGCCGCCTGCGCGCCGCTCGCGCTCTGTCTGCTCCTTGCCACTTCCGCCCGCGCCTCCGCGCGCCACGACCTGAACGGCGAGTGGCAGTTCGTCACGGACCCGTCGAAGCAGGGCGAGGCGCGGGGCTGGCACAGGCGAGCCCGGTTCGACGCGGAGACCGTGCGGGTGCCGCACACCTGGAACGTCGGCAAGTACGAGGACTACGAGGGGACGGCCTGGTACTTCAAGTCGTTCGCGGTGCCCGCGGAGATGCTCGGCCGTCACGTCGAGCTGAACTTCGGCGCGACCTTCTACCGCTCGCGCGTCTGGCTCAACGGCACCTTGCTCGGCGGGCACGAGGGCGGGCACACGGCCTACTCGTTCGACCTCACGCCCCACCTGCGGCGCGAAAACTTCCTGGCCGTCGAGATTGACAACATGCCGACGGCCCAGACGATTCCGGGGTGGGCCTTGAGGCTCCGCTCGGGCGGCAACATCTGGTACGACTGGTGGCACTACGGCGGCATCGTGCGCGACGTGTGGCTGAGCGCGAGCGGCGAGGCGCTCGTCAGGCGGCAGCAGATACGCGTGAAGGTCTCGGGGGGCGACGCAGAGGTCACGAGCCGCGTCTTCCTCGAAAACTTCTCACGCAGGCCGCTCCCCGTGCGCCTGATAATTCGGGCGACACCCGAAGGCGGCGGGGATACGATTCAAGCGGCCCAGACGGATGTCACGCTCAAACCCGGCGCGCAGGAGCTGACGTTGGATGTCAGCATCAGGAACGTCAAGCTCTGGCACTTCGACCGGCCCAACCTCTACCGGATGGAAGTAGAGCTGCGCGACACGAAAGGAAAGCCCCTCGATTCGCTCGGCGACACCTTCGGCGCGCGCACGCTTGAGCTGCGCGGCAGGCACCTTTACCTCAACGGCGAGCGCGTGCGGCTCTCGGGCATGACCCGCCACGAGGACTCGCCGTGGGAGGGCCTGGCCGAGACGCGCGGGACAATCAAACACGACTACGACGCGCTCAAGGAGCTTCAGGTGACCTTCACCCGGCCCGTGCATTACCCGCAGCACCCGGACATTCTGGACTACTGCGACCGCAACGGCATCCTGCTCGTCCCCGAGATTCCCATCTGGCAGTTCAACGAGGGGCAATTGGCCGACCCGAAGGTCGTCGCGCTCGCCCGGAAGATGATGCGCGAGATGATCGAGCAGAATTACAACCACCCGAGCGTCATGGGCTGGAGCGTCTGCAACGAGAGCGAGACGCACACGGCCGGCGGGCGCGCCTACGTGCGCGCCGTGAAGGAGATGATCGACGAGATAGACCCCGACCGCTTCGTGACCTTCGCCGACGACAGCCTGCCGGGCCTCAAGCGCGCCGAGGACAGCGCCTCCTCCTTCGTGGACTTCATCATGTGGAACCAGTACTTCGGCACGTGGTCCGGGCCGGCGTCACTGCTGCCCGAGACAATCGAGCGCGTCGGCCGCATGTTCCCCGACAAGATGATCGTCATCTCCGAGTTCGGCGCGGCGAGGATGTTCGCCCGCGATAAGGAGAAGGGCGACGAGTTGCGACGGCGCATCATGCGCGACCAGATGGCGCTCTTCAGTAAGCACGACTTCATAGGCGGCCTCGTCTTCTGGTGCTATCAGGACTACAAGTCGCACCGCAACCTGCGTCCCGGCATGGACAGCGGCTTCGTGGAGATGGGCGTCGTCGACGAGAACCGCCAGCGCTACCCGTCCTTCAATCTCTGGAAGGAGCTGAACGCGCCGGCGCGAGTTAAGGTGGACTGGAACCCTTTGACGACTTACACCTCGCCCGCGGGCTTCCGCGCGACCATCGAGCGGCGCGGCCCCGAAGAGATTCCTTCGTACGCGCTCAGGGGCTACAGGCTCGCGTGGGAAGTGTTCGACTACAACGACCAGAGAGTGGCGGGCGGCGAGCAGGAGTTGCCGGAGGTCGGCGCGACGGTCACGGTCGAAGGGAAGTGGGCCGCGCCCGCGACGAGGGCCGTGACGCTCCGCCTGCGGCTCTACAGGCCGACGGGGTTCCTCGCGCAGGAGGAGACGCTCGAATGGTGGCAGCCGCTCGGCGGCGGCGAGGAGATAGACGAGATGAGGCGCAAGGGAACCCCCGTCCCGGAGTGAGTCGCGCTCAATTGAAAGGCGGGGAGAATGAGAATCAATCGCAGGGAGTTCTTGAAGTCGAGCGGCCTCGCCGCGGTTGCTCTCTCGGCCTGTCCGTTGAGTGTGACGGCTCGCGGCCAGGACAAGTTGGGGAGAAAAGGTGAGCCGAAGAAAGTGATTGTTATCGGCGCGGGGCTCGCGGGGCTCGCGGCCGCCTACGAACTGGCCCAGGCGGGCCACGCCGTCACCATCCTCGAAGCCCGCACGCGCGCGGGCGGCCGCGTCTACACCATGCGCGAGCCCTTCTCCGACGGGATGTACGCCGAGGCCGGCGCGATCTACGTCCCGGACAGCCACGACTGGACGATGAGATACGTCAAGCTCTTCGAACTGCCCGTGGACCCCGTGATGCCGCGCGACCTGTCTTCGCTTTTCCACGTCCGCGGGAAGCGGATTCAGGTCGGCCGCGGGCAGGCGACCGAGTGGCCTCTCGAACTGACCGGCGAAGAGAAGAGACTGGGCCGCCAGGGGATGAGGGAGAAGTACATCTCGTCAGTCCTGAAGGACGCGGGCGACGCCGCCGCGCCGGACTGGCCGCCCGCCCAACTCAAAAAATATGACCGGGTGACGTTCTCGGAATTCCTGCGCGCCCAGGGCGCGTCGCCGGCCGCCGTGGCGCTGCTCAGGCTCGGCTACCTCGATTTGTGGGGCGACGGGATTGACAGCATCTCGGCGCTCGGCCTGCTGCGCGACATCGCCCACAGGAGGTACATGAAGCAGAGCTACGCCATCAGGGGCGGGAGCGACCACCTCCCGAAGGCGTTCGCCGCGCGGCTCAAAGATAAGATTCGCTACGGCGCGCCAGTTGTGAGGATAGAGCACGACGCGCGGGGCGTGCGCGTAGTCTACTCGCAGGCCGGCGCGCACAGGACTCTCGCGGCGGACAGGCTGGTTTGCGCCGTCCCGTTCTCCGTCCTGCGGCACGTCGAAATCTCCCCGCGGTTCTCCGCCGAAAAGCAGCGGGCGATAGAGCAACTGCCTTACACGTCGGTCGCGCGCGTCTACCTGCAAACGAGAAGCAGGTTCTGGCTCGACGAAGGTCTGACGGGTCAGGCTTCCACCGACCTCCCCATCATGAGCGTCTACGACAGGACCGAAAATCAGCCGGGCACGCGCGGCATCCTCGAATCCTACATGGCGGGTCCGCAGGCGCGGCGCGTGACGGCGATGAAAGAGAATGAACGCGTCGGCTTCACGCTCGGGCAGATGGAGAAGGTGCACCCGGCCGTGCGCGAGCAGTTCGAAGGCGGCGCGTCGAAGTGTTGGGACGAAGACGAGTGGGCGCGCGGCGATTACGCGTGGTTCAAGCCCGGGCAGGTAATGGAGCTTCTGCCGCACATCGCGCGGCCCGAGGGGCGCGTGCACTTCGCGGGCGAACACGCTTCGGCCTGGCCCGGCTGGATGCAGGGCGCGCTCGAATCCGGCAACCGCGCCGCGCGCGAGATAAATGACGCGTCTTAAAGTAGGTGATCTACGCGCGGCCGAAATTCCGCGTTAGTGGTTGGAGATTGAATGGAGGAGGAATTGACGTGGCTATATCGGAAATAGCGCCCGACCTGTATCGCATCTCAACTTACGTCCCGGGAATTGACCTGCAATTTAACCAGTTCCTGGTCAAAGACGACGAGCCGTTGCTGTATCACACGGGGATGAAAGCCCTGTTCCCTTCGGTGCTCGAAGCGGTGAAAAGTCTGATAGACCCGTCGCGCCTGCGGTGGATCGGGTTCAGCCACTTCGAGGCGGACGAGTGCGGCTCGCTGAACGAGTGGCTGCAACTGGCCCCCGCCGCACAGCCGGTGTGCAGCATGATCGGGGCGCTGGTGAGCGTCAATGATTTCGCCGTTCGTCCCGCGTTGGGGATGACGGACGGCGAGGCGCTGAACACGGGCAAGCACCGCTTCCGCTTCATGCAGACGCCGCACGTCCCGCATTGTTGGGAGGCGGGGCTTCTGTTCGAGGAGACGAACGGCACCCTGCTTTCCTCGGACCTGTTTCATCAGAACGGGAATTTAGAACCGCTAACCGAATCCGATGTCATCGGGCGGGTCCGCAAGACTTTGGTGGAATATCAAGCCGGCCCGATGGCTAATTACATGCCCTACACGAAAAACACCGACGGCATTTTGCAGAAGCTGGCTGACCTCAAGCCGAGGACGATTGCGCCCATGCACGGCTCGGCCTACGTCGGCGACGGGGAGCGCGCGGTGCGCGACCTGGCGGGAGTGATGCGGGAGGTCTTAGGGTAAGGGGAGAGTGAAAGGTGTTTTCTGCGAAGTAGGGCTCATCACAAAATCTCGTCTGCTAGAGATTTTGTGATGAGCCCTACTTCGCAGCTTGACGCCGGAGTGGCCCTTCGCGGCGCGGGCTATTTCGGCCGCGCCGGGGTCAGGCGGAGCAGGTCGCCGCTTTTGGCGTCGACGATGACGAGGAGCGCGCCGTCGGGCGTTTGAATCACGTCGCGTATGCGCCTCTTCATGTCAACGCGTTCTTCGACGGCCACGCGCTCGCCGTCCATGCTGAGGCGGATCAGCGCCTGCGACGAGAGGCCGCCGACGAGCACGCTGCCGCGCCAGCCCGTGAAGAGAGAGCCCGTGTAGAAGGTCGCGCCCGAGGGGGAGATGACGGGCGTCCAGGTGCGCACGGGGGCCTGGAACTCTTTGCTCGACGGGTGGTCCGGGATCATGGAGTTGTTGTAGTTGTCGCCGTTGCTGACGAGCGGCCAGCCGTAATTCTTACCCTTCTCGACTAGGTTCAGCTCGTCGCCCCCGAGCGGCCCCATCTCGACCACCCAGAGACGGCCCGAAGCAGGCTCGACGGCCGCGGCGAGGACGTTGCGGTGGCCGTAGCTCCAGACGTCGCCGCGCGCTCCCTCACGGCCTACGAACGGGTTGTCTGTCGGCACAGTCCCGTCCGGGTTGACGCGCACGACCTTGCCCAGGTTCGACGCGAGACTCTGCGCGGGGTCGAAGCGCTGCCGGTCGCCGGAGGTGATGTAGAGCTTCCCGTCGGGCGCGAAGACGATCCGGTTGCCGAAGTGCCCGCGCCCGACCGTCTTCGGCACCTGCCGCCAGATGACTTGAACGTCGCGCAGTTGGTTGCCTTCGAGGCGGCCGCGCGCGACCGCGCCGCCGCGCAGGACGTTGTCCGTCATGTCCAGGAAGTTACTGAAGCGCACGTCGCCGGTCTCCGCGTCGTCCGGCGACTGTTGCTCGGCTGCCTCCGAGTAGGAGAGGTAGACGAACTGGTTGCGCGCGAAGTCCGGGTCAACCTCGACGTCCAGCAGCCCGCCCTGCTCGCTCTGCGTGCCGCGGTAAACCACTTTCGGCACGCCCTGCACAGGCTCGGACAATTTGCCGTCGGCCCAGATGCGCAGCCGTCCTGGCTTCTCCGTCACCAGCACGCGACCGTCCGGCAAGAGCGCCAACCCCCACGGGAATTCGAGCGTCGCGAGCCGCTCGACGTTGACGTTGCCTGCGCTGGAGGAGACGACGTTCGGCGGCGCGGCGCTCGGCGTCTGAGCGCGGGCCATCGCCACGAGTGCGAGCAGTAGAGTCGCGGTTGCGGTGAATCGGATAAGCAATGTGTTCATGTTCAATTCCTTCCTCGGGCTCGAAGAGCCGCTAAGCAATTGCCCTGTCATTTGGCTAACGGAGGTTGGAATTGTAATGAAAAAAACGTGTGGAGGAAATTGAGGTTCTATGTACTTTGCTTGTCGCCGGCCAGTTTCAATGACCGGCTGGCAATTACTCGAACCGGAAGGCCGATGTCTGACACCGCGATTCACACGAGCCTGATAACGCCGCGCGCGCTGCGTCTGTTATCATTGAAGTCTGACTGAGCCACAGGCCGTCGGCCCGGGCAAGGTCTACCTCGTTGACCGGGTTATCATTGAAGTCTGACTGAGCCACAGGGAGAGCTTTAGGTGTTCGGGGCGTAAGGAGTGAGAAGGCGATGAAAAGCATAAGGGGGATTAGCGTCTCGGTTCTGGACCTCGCGCCGGTCAAGGAAGGCGGGACGGTCGGCGACGCTTTCAGGGAAACGCTCGACCTGGCGCGGCACGTTGAGGCGTGGGGCTACCAACGCTTCTGGCTGGCCGAGCACCACAACATAGCGGGCATCGCCAGCTCCGCGACCGCCGTCCTCATCGGCCACGTCGCGGGCGGCACAAAGGCCATCCGCGTCGGCTCAGGCGGGGTGATGCTCCCGAACCACGCGCCGCTCGTCATCGCGGAGCAGTTCGGCACGCTCGAAGCCCTCTACCCCGGCCGGATAGATTTGGGCATCGGGCGCGCGCCGGGCACAGACCAACTCACCATGCGCGCCCTGCGCCGCAACCTCTCGAACGCCGAAGACAATTTCCCGCGCGACGTGGCCGAGTTGCTCTCGTACTTCGCGCCCGCACGCCCCGGACAGGTGGTGCGCGCCGTGCCGGGCGAGGGGCTGCGCGTGCCGGTCTGGCTGCTCGGTTCGAGTCTCTACAGCGCGCAACTCGCGGCCGCGCTCGGGCTCCCCTTCGCCTTCGCCTCGCACTTCGCGCCGGACCTTCTGCTTGAGGCGCTCCAGATTTACAGGAGCGAGTTCCGCCCGTCGGAGTCTCTGCGGGAGCCGCACGCGATGCCGTGCGTGAATGTCATCGCCGCCGACACGGAATCGGAAGCCCGCCGCCTGTTCACGTCGATTCAACAGGCTTTCGTCAACCTGCGCCGCAACCGCCCGGGGCTTCTCGCGCCGCCCGTCGATTCGATGGAGGGCAGCTGGTCCGAATTCGAGAGGATGGGTGTCGAGCGCGCGCTACGCTATTCCTTCGTCGGCCCAATCGAGAACGTGCGCCGCGGGCTGGAATCTTTCGTCGACCTGACAGAGGCCGACGAGATAATGGCCGTCGGCCAAATCTTCGACCACCCCGCGCGTCTGCGCTCCTTCGAACTCCTGGCCGAAGCTTTCCAGCTTGGCGTCTTCGGTCAGTCGCCTTGATTCGTAAGCCTGATGAGGTTGGCGACCGCTTTGATGAGCTGGGCCATGTCGACGGGCTTCGCCACGTGCATTTGATAGCCCGCCGCGAGTGCCTGCGCGCGGTCCTCGTCGCGCGCGTAGGCGGTCAGGGCGATGGCCGGCACGCCGCCCCCGCTCTCGGCCGGGAGCCCGCGCACGCGGCGTATCAGGTCGTAGCCGTCCTCGTCCGGCATGCCTATGTCGCTAATCAAAACGTCCGGCCGCTCTGCCTCCACGGCTTCGAGCGCCTCGCGCACGGAGCCGGCTGTCAACACTTCGGCCCCGCACCGGCCGACGGCCATCTTCAGTAATGTCCTCGTGTCAACCTCGTCGTCTACAACCAGCACCTTCAGGCCGTCGAACCTTTCGGGGCAGCCGTGCGTGGCCGGCGCGTCTCCCGCCGCGGAGGCCGCGCGCTCGCCCGGACTGTCCGTCTGACGAGCGTCGGACGCGGGCAGCCTCACAGTGAAAGTCGCGCCGCGGCCCTCGCCCGGACTCTCTGCGTGCACGGTGCCGCCGTGCAGGTCGACGAGGTGGCGCACGATTGAGAGCCCGAGGCCGAGTCCGCCGTGCCGGCGCGTGGTCTTCTGGTCGGCCTGGCGGAAGGGCTCGAAGACGTGCGGCAGGAACTCTGGACTGATGCCGGCCCCTGTGTCCGTGACCGCGAACTCGACGTGCGGGCCGGCGCGCCTCAAACGCACCTCGATTCGCCCGCCCTGCGGCGTGAACTTGATGGCGTTGGCGAGCAGGTTCCAGGCTATCTGCTTGAGCCGCGCCGCGTCGCCCGCGATGGAGCCCTGGTCCGCGCCCGTCAGGTTCTGTATGGTGACCTCTTTGGCCGCGGCCGCTGGCCGCACAGCCTCTATGGCCGACTCGATGAAAGACCTCGGCTCGACCTGCGAGACTTCGAGGCGCAGCTTGCCCGTGATGATCCTGGACACGTCGAGCAGGTCGTCAACCAGCCGGGCCTGCGCCCGCGCGCTGCGCTCTATGGTTTCGAGCGCGTCGGCCGCGGTCTTCTCGTCCAGCCGCCCGTCGCGCAGCAGGTGCGCCCAGCCGAGGACGGCCGTCAGGGGCGTGCGCAGCTCGTGCGAGAGCACGGCCAGGAATTCGTCCTTCGAGCGGTTGGCCGCCTCTGCCTCCTCGCGCGCCGCCTGCTCGCGCGCGAGCCGCAGCCGCTCCTCCTCGGCCCGCTTGCGCTCCGTGATGTCGCGCGAGATGCCGACCAGCCCCGTCACCTTCCCGTCCTCGTCTAAGATCGGCACCTTCGTGGTCGAGAGCCAGGTCACGGACCCGTCCGGGTAAGTCTCCAACTCGACCTTGTCCAGAATCGGCTGCCCCGTCCGCATGATGCGCTGCTCGTCTTCGTAGGCGGCGCGCGCGTGCTCCTCGACGAAGAAATCGAAGTCGGTCTTGCCGATCACGTCCGCGGGGTCCTTGCCGCCGCGGTAAGGGGCGTGGCGGTTGACGCGCGTGAAGCGGCTCTCCGTGTCCTTGAAGTAGATCGCGTCCGGGATGTTGTCCATCAGCGCCTGGAGCAGACTGCTTTCGCGCCGGAGGGTCTCCTGCGCGCGCTTGCGCTCTGTGATGTCGTGCATGACGGCGATGGCCCCGAGTTTCTCCCCGCGCGGGCCCGTGAGCGGGTGCGCGCTCGCGAGCAGCGTGCGGGACGCCGCGCCCTTCGGCGCGACCACCATCTCCACGTCCCTGACGTGCTCGCCCCCGAGGGCGCGAAACAGCGGGACCTCCTCGGCCCTCATTCGCGTCTCGCCGTCTGGCAAAAAGAGGTCGTAGTATTCGGCCCACTGCTCCGCAGGGATGGGCTCTTCGGGCAGGCCGTGGATTTCGCGGGCGGCCCGGTTGAAAAGGGTGAGCACCCCTTCGGAGTTGCAGGCGACGATGGCGTCTTCGACCTGCTCCAGGACGGCGGTCAAAAACACCTGGTCTTCACGGAACGCGGGCTGCGGCTTCTTCTCTGTCATCTCATCCCACCCGGAGCGCTCGAACGCCTCCGGGCCGCCAGGTCGTGAAAAAATGTGTCGGGTTTACTCGCGGACGGCTTCCAGCCACCTGACACCTTAAGCCGGTTGTGGCGTCAGAGGCAAGATGGCGGGGCGTCGGATAGCGCCCCGGCCGTTGACGGAATGGGATGGGCGGGTTATATTGCGTAACGCTGTTACGTAATATTCATGGGCAAAGAGATGACGACGAAGACGAAACCTACGCAGGCGCAGAGGGTGCGGCGGGCGAGCCGCGCGCGGCGCGAGCAGCAGAAGGAGGGCCTGCGCCGCGCGATCCTGGACGCCTCCGGCGCGCTCTTCCTGGAGCACGGCTACGAGGGGTTCTCGATGCGGCGCGTGGCCGAGCGGATAGGCTACTCGGCGACGACCATCTACCGCTACTACGAAAACAAGGACGACCTGCTCTTCGACGTGGTGCGCGAGGGCTTCGTCGAATTCGCGCGCGAGCTCAGGGAGGCCGCCGAAGGCGCGCGCAGCCCGCTAAAAAGGCTCGAGGCCCTGGGACGCGCCTACGTCAATTTCGGGCTCGACAACCCCGTCTACTACCAGATGATGTTCATGCAGCGCGCGGACCTCGTCTTCGAAATCAAGAGGGAGAAGACGGAGCCGATGGTCGCCTCGTTCGACACCTTGCAGCAGGCCGTCCGCGCGGCGATGGACGCCGGGGCCATCCGGCGCGGGGACGTGGAGACCTTGAGCCAGGTGGTCTGGGCGCTGGTGCACGGCATCACCGCGCTCGCGCTGGCCGACCCCAGGAGGTTCACCCCGGAGGTCGTGGAGAAGAGCACCCGCCAGGCCATGAGGATGATGATGGACGGCCTGCGCCAGCAGTAAAATTTTTTCGAACCTAAGTTAACGCTGTTACGTAAATTTATCGCGTTAGATATTGAGGAGGTGGCGGACGTGGAGACCTTGTTCAAGTTGAGCGGCCTGCTGGTTCTGCCGTTCTGGGCGCTGATGATCTTCCTGCCGCACTGGCGCGTGACCCGCAGGCTGATGAGTTCGCCCTTCGTCGCGGCCGCGCCGGCCGTCATTTACGCGGCGCTGGTCGTCCCGCGTCTGGGGGAAGTCTGGCCGGCGGTCTCCAGCCCGGAGCTGTACGGCGTGGCCGCGCTCCTGGGCTCCCCGGCGGGCGCGACCATCGCCTGGCTGCACTTTCTGGCCTTCGACCTCTTCGTGGGCCGCTGGGTCTACCTGGACGGCCGCGAGCGCGGCGTCTCCGCCTGGCTCATGGCTCCCGTGCTCTTCCTGACGCTGATGCTCGGGCCGTGCGGCTTCCTGCTCTACCTCGCGGTTCGCGGCGCTAAAGGGACTCTTTCCGCGCGCACGGGGGCCGCCCACGTTTCTTCAGCCGCCGAGTAAGGAGTTTATTAATCATGGACACAACTTTCACAAAGGCGCAGGTAACACCCTTCGGCCTCGTGCGCGAAATGAGGCGGCGCAACCCGCTGCTCTTCGGCGTGGGCGTGGCCCACCTTGTCTTGCTGGCCGTCATGTTGGTGATAGCCCCGTTCGACGGAAGGCTCGTGACGGGGGTGAACCCCTGGATCAAGCCGATGAAGTTCGCGGCCTCAATCGCCGTCTACGTGTTCACAGTCGGCTGGCTGCTCTACGAGCTACCGCTGAAGGAGGGGGCCAGGCGGCTCGTCAACTGGTTAATCGCCGCGCCCATGACTGTAGAGATAGTGCTCATCACGGCGCAGGCGGCGCGGGGCGTGAGGTCGCACTTCAACTACACGTCGCACTTCGACATGCTCGTCTTCTCGGTCATGGGCTGGGCAATCGTCGTCAACACGGTCGCGGCCGCTTACGTCACGCTGAAGTTCTGGAAGACAGACGCGGGGATTCCCGCCCCGTACCTCTGGGGCATCAGGATGGGTTTCCTCATCTTCGTGCTCGCGAGCCTGGAGGGCTTCGCCATGGTGAGCCAAAGCGCGCACAGCGTAGGCGTGCCGGACGGCGGGGCCGGGCTGCCCGTCGTGAACTGGAGCACGAAGGGCGGCGACCTGCGCGTGGCACACTTTTTCGGCATGCACGCGCTCCAGGCCCTGCCCCTAATCGGCTACCTGCTTTCGACGCGGCGCGGGGCGCGTCTGACCGCCAACCCCGTCCGCTGGGTGAAGGCCGCCGGCGCGGCCTACGCGCTGGCCGCGCTGCTGCTCTTCGTCTGGGCCATGTCGGGGCGGGCGCTGGTCTCGCTCTGAGCGCGCGACTAGCCTTGCAGCAGAGACTGCGCGCCGTCGATCCAGATTTCGGTGCCGGTGATGAGGCTCGACTCGTCCGAGGCGAGGAAGAGGACGAGTCGGGCCACCTGCTCGCTCGTCCCGGGCTCGCCGTCCGTCAGCGGTATCTCGCCCTCCGGGAATTCGACAGGCTCCCGCACCTTCTCCAGGTCGCGCTGCTCCGTGTTCTCGTCAATCGAGGTCTCGATTGCGCCGGGGCAGATGACGTTGGCGCGCACGCGACTGCTCGCCAACTCCAACGCGATCATCTTCGTGAACGCCACCTGCGCGGCCTTCGACGAGGCGTAGGCGGTCGCGCCCGTGTTGCTGAACATGCGCGTGCCGTTGACGCTTGAGGTGACGATGACGGAGCCGCCACGCTTCTTCAAATATGGCACACTGTACTTGACGGTCAGGAACGTCCCCTTCAGGTTAATCCCCAACGTCTTGTCCCACTCCTCGGGCGAGAGTTCTTCGAGCGGTGCCCAGACGCCGTTGACGCCCGCGTTGGCGAAGACGATGTCGATGCGTCCCCAGCGGCCCGCCAGCTTCTCGATGGCCGCGCTCATCTCCTCGGGCTCCGACACGTCCGCGACCAGTACCGTCGCCTCGCCCCCATTCCTCTCTATCTCCGCGACCGTGCGCCGCAACTCCTCTTCCGTGCGCCCGAGCGCCCCGACGCGCGCGCCTTCCTGTGCCAATAACAGCGCCGCCGCCTTGCCTATCCCAGACCCCGCGCCCGTGACGAGCGCCACCCTCTCCTTCAATCTCATGATCGCCCCCCTTGACGGTGATAACCGCGTTTCAAGAAGTGTACTCACACCTCAGGAATGTGCCAAATTCTCTCGCCCCTTAACTCTTCACGACCGCGCCGCCGCAGCTGGAGCCCGCGCCCGCCGTGCAGCCGAAGCAGTGAGCGCCCGTCACGATGCGCCGCCCGGCCAGCTTCCCCGCGTCGAACTCCGAGATCGTCTGCGGCAACTCCGGCGCGACGCCGAGTTCGAGCATCTGGTTGAAGTCGCAGTCGTACAACTTTCCCCTCCAGTCCACGCTCACCAGACCGCGGCACATCAATTCTTCCACGGCCGCGGGGTTAAACGCCTCGACGAGCTTGCGCATGTAGCGCTCCTCGTTGCCGCTGCGGCGCAGGTAGTCCAGGAACCGCTTGATGGGCATGTTCGTGATCGTGTAGAGCCGGTTGAACGAGACACCGTGGCGCGACCTCAACTCGCGCTTGAAGTCCGCCTCGATGGAATCTTGCGCCGGCGGCAGGAACGCGCCCACGGGGTTGTAGACCAGGTTCAGCACGAGGCCGCTCCCCTCCACCCCGTATCCGGCCGCGTTCAGCCTGAGTAGGGCGGCGACCGATTTTTCGAAGACGCCGCGGCCGCGCTGCGCGTCCGTCTGCTGCTCAAGAAAGTACGGGAGCGAGGACACGACTTCGACCTCGTGCGCGCGGAAGAACTCCGGCAGATCAAACTGGCCCGGCTCGAACATGACGGTCAGGTTGTGCCGGACCATGACGTGCGTGCCGAGGGCCGCGGCCTCCGCGACCAGGAATCTGAAGGAGGGGTTCAACTCGGGCGCGCCCCCCGTGATGTCCAGCGTCGGGAAGCGAAACTCGCGCAGGGCTGCGACGACCTGCGCGGCCGTCTCGCGCGACATGATTTCGGTGCGCCGCGGGCCGGCGTCGACGTGGCAATGCTTGCACGCCTGGTTGCAGAGCTTGCCGACGTTCACCTGTAAAGTCTCGACCGCGCGCGAGCGAAGTCCGAGGCCGTGCGCGGCGAGCTTCGCGTCGAAGTCGTAAACGGGCGCGGCCGGCGGGACTCCGATGACGGGCAGTTCGCTTCGCATCACATCGAAACCTTATCGACGGAGTTGTGCGCCTGTAAGGCGTGGATGAGCGTCGCGCCGCCGCGCAGGGCCGAGGCCATGTGGACGGCCTCGGTCATCTGCTCCATGTTCGAGCCGGCTTCGAGGCACGCCTGCGAGTAGGCGTCGATGCAGTAGGGGCACTGCAAGGCGTGCGCGACGGCGAGGCCGATGAGCGCCTTCTCGCGGCGCGAGAGCGCGCCGTCTTCCTGACACGCCTCGTACCAGGCCATGAACTTCTCGAAGAGGTCCGGCCGGTGCTTGCCCACCTCGGGAAATCGCCCGAGGTCGTCTTCTTCATAATATGCCATTCGTGTGATACCCCACATCAATATTGCGGATCGGAAAGAGATGGTTTTTCAATCCGCATCCCGCATTCTACAATCCGCAATCGTCATGTCTCGTCCCGTTGTCATCGTGATGGTGAAAGCCCCGCTTCCCGGCTTCGTCAAGACGCGGCTCGCGCCGCCGCTGAGTGCGGAAGACGCCGCTTCGCTGGCCGCCAGTTTCGCGCAGGACGCGGCCGCGACTGCGCTATGCGCCGCGGGCGATGTCCTCGTCGCTTACACGCCCTACGGGGGCCGCGCGATACTCGAACCGCTGCTGCCGCCCGGCCTGCTCTGGGTGGAGCAACAGGGCGCGGACCTGGGCGAGCGCCTGCGCTGCGTCGTCCGACACGCCCGGGGGAGCGGCTTCGGCCCCGTGATTATTATTGGCACAGACAGCCCCACGATGCCCGCCTCGTTCATCGAAACGGCACGCGAGGCGCTCACGAACGGCGAGGCGGGCGTGACCTTAGGGCCGACGGCCGACGGCGGTTACTACCTCGTCGGCGTCGCCGCCGAGCACCCCGACCTCTTCCGGGACGTGGCCTGGAGCACGTCCCTCGCCTACCGGCAGACCGCCCGCAACGCCTCGCGCCTGGGCCTGCGGCTTCTCAGTCTGCCGCAGTGGTACGACGTGGACACCCCGCGAGACCTCCTGCGTCTGCGCGAAGAACTCTTCGCGGACGAAGACGCTCGCGTGCGCGCGCCAGCCACCTACCGCTGGCTGCTCTCGCACGATCACCTGCTGCGGCGTATGGGCGCGTAGAGCCGATTCAGCGTGCGCGGGTTGACCCCTGCCCAGTAGAGCGCTTGCAGGAAAGCCCAGCGCGCGAAAGTGAGCGCGAAGCTGCGGCCCTCGAACCGGCGCGACGAGGTGACGACCGCCGCCGGCAGATGAACCAAGCGCCCCTTACGTCTCAGCCGCCGCACCAGGTCCACGTCCTCGAAAAGCGGGAAGGGGTTGAAGCCGCCCACCTCCCTGTAGCGGGACGCGCGCACGAAGATCGCGGAGTCGCCGTAGCAGAGCCCTATCCTTCGCAGTTGCGGGTAGAGCCACGTGAGGAAACGCGCCGCGCGCCTCTCGCCGTCGAAGCGGATGGTGAAATTACCGCCGACCGCCTCGGAATCATCCTTGAGAGCTTCCGTTATTCGCTCGGCCCCGTCGGGCGGGGCGAGCGTGTCCGCGTGCAGGAACCACAGCGCCTCGCCACGCGCCGCGCGCGCCCCGGCGTGCATCTGGTGCCCGCGCCCCCTCTCACTCCTGATGACGCGCGCCCCGAACCTCCCGGCGATCTCCAGAGTCTCGTCGTCGCTCCCGCCGTCGACCACTATCACCTCTACGCGCCCGCGCACGCGCGCGACCGCTTCGAGGGCCGCGCCAAGCGAGCGGCCCTCGTTGAGCGTCGGAATGATGATGGAGACTGTCGGCCGCTCCAACGCCGCTGCTGGTCTCATCAGAAGCCTGCTCGTTCCCGGTTCAAGCCAGTAGCTCATTTGCCCCGGCCGCGGGCGAAGAAGCGCGCACGGGGCGGCCGTCGCCGGGAAGGTGCCACGCCTCCCGCTCCTCGCCGAACGGCATCGCCAGGACTTTCAGCAACTCGACCTCCTCGCCCTCCCTGTAGGCCGGGACGCCGATGGTGATCTCGCCCTGCGGCACGTTCAGGCGAAGCGTGCCGTGTATCCAATCCCAAACCGTAAGGCCGCTCGACCAGTTGGAGTTCGTCTCTTCCTTCACGATTGAATGATGTATGCCGTGCATCCGCGGGGTGACGACCAGGCGGTTCAGCTTTCTTTCTACTTCAACGGGCAGCCGCACGTTCGAGTGGTGGAAGATGACGGAGAGGAAGAGAAAGTTCTGCCACGCGGAGAGCGGGAGCGGCGCGACGCCCAGGAGCAAAACCTGCGCGCCGCGGAAGGGAACCGACAGGGCTAGCTCCCCGAAATGAAAGCGCAGGGCGGTCGAGGCGTCCAGGTCCAGGTCTGCGTGGTGCGCGACGTGGAAGCGCCACAGGAATGGGACGCGGTGGGTGAGGACGTGCCAGAGGTAGAGCGTGTAATCCATCAACACGACAGCGAGCGAGACTTCGAGCCAGGCGGGCAGGCGCACGAGCTTGAGCAGGCCCAGGCGGCGGCGCTCGACGAGCGCGGTCAGCTTGTCTGTCAGCGGCCGCTCCGTGAATCGCAGTGCGAGCGCGCCCGCGGCCGCCACGGCGAGGTTGCGCGACTCGCGCGTGAGCTTGGGCTCTACGCTGCGCCTCAGGGGGCGGCGTCGCTCCAGCCACGCCAGCAGGCCGAACGCGCCGACGACGAGCGGCGCGCTGATCCAGGTTGGCACTTTCCGGTTTCTCATAAGACGGCCCGGCGGCGCTGAAAGATTGACCGAAAGTTAGACGGCAATGTTTTGAAACAGGTTTCGATTATGTTCCAATCCAGGCACTTTTGCCAGAGAGGAACGCGCAGAGGGCGAGAAGCCTCGCGAATCGTGACGGGCGGGAGAAATATGGGCGGAGAAGGCAATCAAGATGACGGCGCACTGGTCTTCGTCTACAACGCGGAGAGCGGCCTCTTCAACGCCGTCGGCGACATGTCGCGCAAGATTCTCTCGCCCGAGACGTACCAGTGTAACCTCTGCGCGCTGACCTACTCGACGTTCAGGATGCGGAAGAGCTGGAAGCAGTTTATCGAAACTCTGGGCAGACCTTCCGAGTTCTTACACGCGGACGAGTTGAGCGAACGCCACGGCGTTTCGGGCGTCCCGCTGCCGGCCGTCTTCACGAAAGAAGGCGGAAGCCTGAAGCTTCATATCGAAGCCTCGGAGATTCAGCAATGTCGGACGCTGGATGATTTGATGGGGCTCGTGAGAAAGAGAGTGCTTTGATTTTTGCCTGAAGATTCACCCGCGCCAGCCGCCTTCGAAACTGTAACCTTTCCACTCCGGGCGGCACTAACAATTCAAGCCGCAGTCTGTCGAAGCTGATTCTCAACAGGTGGAAGGGGTCATATGCTCGTCCGGTCATTAGCCTTTCGGAAATTTCTTTCCGCGTTGACGCTACTGTCTCTTCTGAGTGCCGCCGCCGTAAGCCTGCCGCGGGACGAAAAGGCCATAGCCGCGAGGATTGAGCGGGTCGAGAACGGGCTGCTCCCGCCGAACGTCATCAAAGGTCGGCCGCTGCCGCGCATGAGACTGGCCGACAGGATGAAGCACTGGAACGGGGTTCCGGGCGTCAGTCTCGCCGTCATCAACGATTACAAGATCGAGTGGGCGCGCGGCTACGGCGTGCTGGGCGAGGGCTCGCGCGAGGCCGTCACGCCCGAGACGCTTTTCCAGGCGGGTTCCGTCAGCAAGCCTGTGACGGCGATGGCCGTCCTGCGGCTGGTGCAACAGGGCAAACTGAGTCTGGACGAAGACGTTAATAAGAAACTGGTCTCCTGGAAAGTCCCGGAGAACGAGTTCACGCGGAAGGAGAAGGTGACCGTGCGGCGGCTCCTCTCGCACACGGCGGGGTTGAATCCCACCTCCAGCGGGGATTACCCGGTAGGGTCTGAAGTGCCGACACTCTTGCAAGTGCTGGAGGGGCGAAAACCCGCCAACACCGAGCCGGTCCGCGCGGTCAGCGTCCCCGGCGGCGGCACCTCGTATTCCGGCAGCAACTATTTCGTCCTCCAACAACTGCTCATAGACGTGACTGGAAAACCGTTCCCGCGGTTGATGGAAGAACTCGTCTTCCGCCCCCTCGGCATGAATGACAGCACCTTCGAGCAGCCGCTCCCGAAGTCCCTTCAAGAGAGGGCCGCCGCCGGCAAGCAGGGCGCGACGCCGGTCGAGGGGAAGTGGCACGTCAAGCCGGAAATGGCGGCCGCCGGCCTTTGGACGACGCCGAGCGACCTGGCCAGGTTCGCCATCGAAATCCAGAAGTCCGGGAGGGGCAGGTCGAACAAAGTCCTTTCGAGGGAGATGACTAACCTGATGCTGAGCGCCCCGCCCGCGTCCGCCACGGCCGAAGACGGAGGGCCGGGCGGGGGCATGGGGCTGGGGATGGAGTTTAAGAGCGAAGGCGGCCTCCTGCGCTTCAGTCACGGCGGTTATACGACGGGGTACCGCTGCCAGATGACCGCTTACGAAGACGGCAGGGGAGTGGTCGTCATGACGAACGGCAGCAGCCAGGCGCTCCTGCGCGAAGTCATCTGGGGCGTCGCCAGGGAATACGACTGGCCGTCCGGCAGCCGGCCGAAAGAGAGGGTGTTGGTTGATTTGGCCCCGGCTATTCTGGAAGAGTACGCGGGCCAGTATGAAAACCCGCCCAACAGGAGGCCCGCCGTCAGCAGCGTGACCGTTAAAGACAACCAACTTTACTTGGACGGGATGCGCTTGCAGCCCGAGTCTGAGTCCGGGTTCTTCGGCGAGACGGAAGCCACTTACGTCTTCGTCAGGGACGACAAGGGGCGCGTGAGTGAAATGATTTACGACTACGGGTTCGCGAAATTCACCGCCAGGAAAATTAAATGAGCGCGGTCATGATTGTCGCTCCCGCTGCATCTAACCCCTGAAATGGGGAACGGGAACGATAACGAAAGGAAAGTCATGCCGGGCAGATACGCTAAATGGGCGGGCGCGTTAATCCTCGGCGTCATTATGGTCGGCGCATTATACGGGACACTCGGGCGGCGCTCTCCTACGGAACAGCATCAAGACGCGTCAGGACGGAAAACGACCGGGCCTCTGGTGATGGCGCACAGGGGCGGCGCGGGCCTCTGGCCCGAAAACACCATGCTCGCTTTCGAGCGGGCGCGCGACCTGGGCGTGGACGTGATAGAGACGGACGTGCACAGCACGGCCGACGGGGTGCTGGTGATTTTACACGACGCGACCCTTGAGAGGACGACCGACGGCACGGGGCCGGTCAGCGCGCTCACACTGGCACAACTGAAGAAACTGGACGCGGGCTTCCGCTTCTCTGCGGACGGCGGGAAGACGTTCCCGTGGCGCGGGCGGGGCGTGACCGTCCCGACGCTCGACGAGGTCTTCACGCGGCTGCCGGCCATGCGTTTCAACATAGAGCCGAAGCAGGAGAGCCCCTCAATCGTTAAGCCCTTGTGCCGCGCCATACGCGAGAAGGGGATGGCCGGTAAAGTCACCATCGGGTCCTTCCGTCAGGGCGTCCTCGACGAGTTTCGGAAAGAGTGCCCGGAGGTCGCGACCTCTGCGGGGCCGGGCGAGGTCGCGGAGTTTATGCGCGAGTCGCGAAACGGCGGCGGCGCGGCGGGCGAACTTAAATTCAAGGCGCTGCAAGTGCCCGAGCGGGCGATGGGCGTGAACGTGCTGACCAGGAGTTTCGTGGAGTCAGCGCACGCGCGCGCCCTTCAGGTGCACGCCTGGACCGTGAACGACCCGGAGGCCATGAGGCGGCTCATGGAACTCGGCGTGGACGGCATCATGACGGATTACCCGGACCGCTTGCTGGCCGTCCTGGGGAGATGATTCCGTAAAGGTTAGCGTTAAAGTCAAACAGGGAGGCGCTAACTATTGACACCCGCCGCCGCCTCCCGTATCTTCCCTGCGCTCGTCACTGACTACAACAAGGAAGTCCCCCCGGTTCAAACACATGGCAAGCAGACAGACTTTTCGGGCGGCAAGTTCTCTGTTTATTCTTTTCGCGGTTTTGTTTCCCGGCACGACTGCCACCGGCACGGGCGATGACGACCGGATTCAGATGCTGCTGAAGGAAAACAAAATTCCCGCGCTGGGCCTCGGGGTCATCAGGGACGGCAAGCTCGTAGAGGTGAAAGTGTTCGGCGAACTCAAGCCGGGAGTGCCCGCGCCGCGAAATGCAATCTTCAACGTGGCCTCTTTGACCAAGCCTGTGGTGGCCTTGCTGGCCTTGAAGTTGGTCAGCGCGGGCAAGTGGAGCCTGGACGAGCCGCTCGACAGGTACTGGGTCGACCCGGACATAAAAGACGACCCGCGCCATAAAAAACTGACCACGCGCATTATCCTGTCTCACCAGACGGGCTTCGCGAATTGGCGCTGGCTCAACGCGTCGAAAAAACTGGAGTTCGCTTTCGAGCCGGGGACGAAGTATCAGTACTCGGGCGAGGGGCTGGAATATTTGCGCAAGGCGCTGGAGAAAAAATTCGACCGGCCGGTAGAAAAATTGGCCCACGAGTTGATCTTCAAGCCGCTCGGGATGAAGGACACGCGCTTCTTCTGGGACGCGGGCGTGGACGAGTCCAGGTTCGCCGTCGGCTACGACTCGAAGGGTGGCGCTTACAAAATCTATAAAAATACGAAAGCGAACGCGGCCGACGATTTATTGACGACGGTCGAGGACTACGGGAAGTTTCTGACTTCGGTGATGAGCGGCGGCGGGTTGTCGAAAGACGTTTTCAGGGAAATGGTCGGCCGCCAGGTGCGGACCAGGGAGAATAAATATTTCGGCCTGGGGTGGGAGATTTATGACCTGGGGGGCGGGGAGTACGCGCTCTCGCACGGCGGGAGCGACGAGGGCGTGAAGACGCTCGTCTTCCTGCTCCCGAAGTCGAAGCGGGGCCTGATGATTTTCACCAACAGCGACAACGGGACGAACGTCTACGAGCCGCTGATTAACCAATACCTCGAAGGACTGGGAAGGCGGATCATAGACATCGAGATGAAGGCGGGATAAGCATTGCCCCGTCACTTCGGCCTGGGCTGCGGCGTGTAAGTCGGCCCCACGCAGCGCGGGCCGTCTGGCGTCCAGGCCAGTTTGTCCACGCACAGCTGCCGCGCCTTCATCGCCTCGTCCCAGGCGTGGTAGACGACGTATTCGGTCTTGCCGTCCGGCCCCGTGACTATCGAGTGGTGGCCCGGCCCGCGGACCCTGCCGGGGATGCCCTTGAGGACGCGCGGCTCGCTGCCCTGACCGGTGTAGGGCCCCATCACTCGGTCCGCGACGACGTAGTCCACGCCGTAGTTGGCCGTCTGGTAGTTCGAGCCGCTGTAGAAGCAGTAGTAGCGCCCCGCGTGTCTGCGGACGAACGGCCCCTCGATTGTGTGCCAGTCGAAAGTCTTCCCGTAAACGTCCATCCTGCGGTTGGCCTGGTAGAGCGTCCACGGGTGGCGCGCGCGCACGACCGTGCGGCACTCTCCCGCGAGTTTAGTCATCCCAATCAACTTGTCCACGACTAAGGCCGTGCCCGGGAAAGCGCCGCCCTCGGTGTCCGGGAAATTGCGGGCGTAGAACATGTACCACTGCCCGTCCGCGTCTCTGAAGGGGTGCGCGTCAATCGTGAAGCGGTTGTCGACGCAGTCCAGGAGTTTGACGCCCGCGTCCTTGTAGGGGCCTTGCGGCCTCGCGCTCGTCGCCACGCGCAGCTCGAATTTCTCCTCCTCCTTGCCGCCCATTGAGTAGTAGAGGAAGAACGTGCCGGCGTGGTACGCGACCTCGGGGGCCCAGTACTGGAAGTCAGTGTCGGGCGTGGGCGGGGTGAGCGCGCCGCCAGCCTCGCGCCAGTCCACGAGGTTCGTGGAGCGCAGGACGGTGAAGATGCGGCCGTCAGATTTACGCTCGCCGCCCGTCGTCCCGAAGGCGTAGTAGACGCCGCGGTGACGGAGCACGAAAGGGTCCGGTATGTTGCCGGCGTAAACGGGGTTGGTGTACGTCCCCGGCGCGCGCGAGACGCCCGAGGCCGGAATGCTCAGCGGCCTCAGCACACCTGCGGCCGCCAGCCCCGCGGCCATCTGTTTCAGAAAGTTTCTGCGCGAGGCGAAGTCAGGCGATTTCATCGCGGCCGGCTCCTTCTTGAAAATTGTCTCAGCGTATTCCGACCAGCCCCTGCACGGATTGAATCAGCTTCTCCGAGTCGTACCCGACGCCGTCTTTGAAGACGATCTCGACCTTCTCGATGTCGCTGATGTTCGCGGCGGGGTTCCCCTTGACGACCATCAGGTCTGCCTGCTTGCCCGCGGCGACTGAGCCTATGCGCGCGTCTTCGCCGAGAAACTTCGCGCCGTTGAGGCTGGCAATCTTTATCGCCTCAAGCGGCGTGAAGCCCGCTTCGACAAGGAGTTCGACTTCGCGCAGGTCGCCGAAGCCCGCGACGACGCCGCCGTTGCCCGTCGGGTCCAGGCCGGCGATGAGCAGGCCGCCCGCCTGGACGAACGCGCGCTCGAAGGCCATGGCCTTGCGCAGCAGCGTCAGGAAATCTCCCCCCGGCGGGATGCGTGCGCGCGCGCCCAGATAGCGAGCGCGCGCGTCCGCGGACATCACGCTCATCACGCGCGGGTTCAGGAGCGCGCTCGCCGCGCCGATGCCGCTCGGCGCTACGGGCGCGCCCGCGGCCTCGAACACGGGGAGCGTGGAGGTGATCGCCACCTTCTTCTCGACCAGGGTGCGGATGGTAGCTTGCGCGGCGGGGCCGTTCAAATCCAGTTGCAGCAGGCTCGCGCCGACCGCGCCGCCGGGCGGGCACTGGTCCGGTTTTTTGTCCGCGACGAATTCGGAATCGGCAAACAGCCCGTGCTCCAGATTGTCTATGCCGATTTCGGCGGCCTCGCGGTAGCCGATTGAGCAGAGGTGGCCCGTCACCTTCAGCCCGCGCTTGTGCGCCTCCTCCACGACCGCGCGCAACTCGTCGCGCGTGATGTTCATGTACGCCTTGAACGAAGTCGCGCCCGAGTCGGCCCAGTAGTTCACCATCCGCCGCGCGTCGTCAGGCCCCGTGAGCTGGCGCATCACGGGCGTGAACGCGCCGGGGCCTTCGAGGTAGGGCGCGGTGACGTGCATCTTGGGGCCGAGGAGTCGGCCCGAGTCTATGAGGCGCTTCAGCTCCAGGTCTGTGTAGGGCGCGACGCTGCCCGTGGTGCGGACGGTGGTGACGCCGAGCGCGAGGTAGAGGCGCGGGAAGCTGCTCCCCATGTTCGAGTACATGGGCGGGGAGCCTCCCATCGGGAAGAACATGTGGTTGTGCATCCCGACGAGGCCGGGCAGGACTGTGTAGCCGGTGAGGTCAAGCACCCGCGCGTCCGCGGGGACTTTCGCCCCGGCACTCGGTGCGACCGACTGGACTTTGCCGCCGCTGATGACGATTGTCTGATCTTCAAGCGGCGGGGCCCCGGTCCCGTCAATCACGCGCACGTGTTGAAGCGCCACCACCGGCGCATCGACGCGGACGAACTGCTGGCCCTCGGGCGTCTGCGCGAAGGAAGCGGCGACCGCGCAGAAGAGGAGTAGGACGGAGAGTGTGATTCTCATGGCATCTCTCTCTGGACAAGGGGTGGCAAAACAGGTGTCCAGAATATAATTCATCACACTCTCTTAACAAGAATCGTCGGGACAAAGAGAAAGGCAGTCTCAAGCGAAGGCGCGAAAAGCAATGCGGGATGCGGAGTGATGAATGATGAATTAAAAAGCAACGCTTCCTGGCCTCAGACTTCACACCGGCTCACTAAGATTCCAGCCCCGATTGAGTCTTAAAAATACGCCTTCCCTGAGTAATTTTGAAGCCGGCGACGGCCGACAAAAAAGAGCGGCAGTCCCAGAGAAGGAACTGCCGCTCAAGGCGTCCGAGGGCGCGGCGTGAGCGCCTCAGTCATCGTTGGTGATGGTGCCCTGCCCCTGCGCGTCGGCGATGGTCGCGTTGACGGCCCCGCTCAGGTTTAAGAAGAAGGTCTCGTTGGACTCCCTCGCCGTGTCGCCCCTGACAGGCACCGTGACGGTCCTGCTGGTCTGCCCCACAGAGAAGGTCAGAGTCGCCAGCGCGAGAGCCGTGTAGTCCGTGCCCGCGGTCGCCGTGCCGTTGGCGGTCGCGTACTTCACGGAGACGGGCCGCCCGCTCGCGGCCGAGAGCCTCACGGTGAAGACCGCGTTGACCGCGCCGGTGTCCGGCTCCGTCACGGTCACGTTCGTGACCGTGATACTCGGAGCGGGGTCGTTGTCCGTGACGGTGCAGGTGCCCGTGCCCACCGCTATCGTCGCGTTGGTCGGGCTCGACAGCAACAGGCGGAACGTCTCGTTCACCTCGTCGAGCGCGTCGCCGCGCACGGTCACCGCCACAGACTTCGTCGTCTGCCCCGGCGCGAACGTCAGGGTGTTGAGCGCGAGCTGGTCGTAGTCCGCGGGCGTCGCCGCCGAGCCGTTGGCCGTCTGGTACTTGACGGTGACGGTCTGGCTGCTCGCGGCCGAGAGCGTGACGGTGAAGGTGGCCGTGGCGTTCGAGCCTGTGTTCGTCTCCGTGACGGTGAGGCTGTTGACGCGCAGGCTCGGGACCGCCGCCGTGCGGAAACTCATAATGCCGCCGCGGGTCGTCCCGCCGCCGTTCGACGCGGCCGCGCGGAAGTAGTAAGTGGTGTTCGGACTGAGCCCGCCGATGCTCTGACTGACGGCGACGCCCGCGACGCCCGAGCCGGCCGCCTGCGCCGCCGTCGCGTTGTAAGTGGAAAGGGTCGAGCCGGTGCCCCACTCGAACCAGGCGCTCGCGGCGTTGCCCTGCGGGTTGACGGTCCCGTTGAGCGTCGCGGACGTGCCCGCGACGGAGGTCGCCGCCGCGGTCGTCACGGCGGGCGCGTTGGCGGGCGTCTGGTCGTCACCGCCGCCGGCGTTGAAGGAGCCGTCGGAGGAGTTGTTCTGGAAACGTATGTCGCGCGCGACGACGCGGACCTTCACGCCCGCGAGACCGCCGCCCGGCGGGAGCTGCCAGTCGTAGCTCCTCGCGGTCGCGGGCAGGTCGCGCACGATGACGTGCCAGGTGCGCCCGCCGTCGTAGGAAGCCTGCACGTCGAAGGAGTAGAGCTTCTCGTCGTCCGACGCGCTCCAGGTAATTGGCACAGTTCCGCCCGCGGGGTAGGAAGCCCCGGCCGCCGGCGTGAGCAGTTGAACGGCGGGCGGGACGAGGCCGAGCCGCGGGTCGTGGCGCACGGAGAAGTAGCCGGGCGCGAAGAACCACTTCACGTCGTTCCCGTTGTTGTGCACGCGCACGGCGAGGCGCGCGCGGTCGGTGCTGATGGCGGGAAATTCCTGCGCGACGAACTCGCCGTGGCCGTTGACGTAGACGCCCGTCAGGTATGCGCCGTCCGACTCGAAGATGACGAAGGGCTCTATGACGGGGTAGTCGCTGACGGAGCCCGTCCAGTCGACGTGGGGGATGGGGTCGCCCGCGTAGAAAGTCTTGCCCGAAAGGTTCGTGGTGATGGTGAACTCGCCCGTGATGCGGCCCGACGGGACGAGCAGGGGCGTCTGGTCCCAGCCCTCCTGGCCCGCGGCGTCGTAGGCCACGACGCGCAGGAACTGCGGCTGGTTGGTGACGGCGAATTCAGGCGTGGGCACGGTCCACTCGAAGCTGCGCTGGTCGCCCGGCAGGTTGTCCGCGATGACGACGAAGCGGTCGGGGTAGTGGCCGTCGGGCGAGAAGAGGATGCGCTGTTTGACGACGGCGTCCGAGTCCTTCACGTCCCAGCGGATGACGTACTTCGTGCCGGGGTCTAGTAGGTAGTCGTGCGGCGGCGAGTGGCCGTTCCATTCGAGGCCGGGCTCGACGAGGCGTACGACCGGCGGGGTGTTGGCCTGGTTGGGCGGCGCGGTCAGGAACGGCTTAAAGAGTATGCCGCCCGCGCCGGGGCCGACGATTGAGTCGCCCGTGCCGTTCGGGTTCTGCGGGTGGCGCGGCCCCGTCGGGCTGCCCCACCAGACGTTGCGCGCGTCCGAGGAGGAGCCGAGCTCGAGGGCGTCTATGCCGACGGTGTTGCCCACGAAAGAGTTCGGGTTCGAGGGGTTGTTGAGCGAGAGCGTGCCCAGGTCGGTCATGCTCGCGCCGGTCTGGTTCGAGAGGAAGCGCGTCTTGCCGAAGATCGTCCAGCCGTAGGTGTTGGCGGTCGCGCCGGTCTGGTTGTTCTGGAAGTCGCAGTTCTGCACGTAGAGCAGGTTGTCCGTGCTGTTGGTGCCGAACTTAGCGTCGCTGACGCGGCAGTATTCGAGGCGCGGGCCTTCGGTCGCGTTGGCGGCGAAGGTGAGCCCCTCCCAGATTTGGCCCGGCACGGTGCCCTTGAAAGTTATGGGCTGGCCGGGCAGGCCGTCGGCGATGAGGCGGCGCGTCGAGCGGAAGAGGAGCCAGGTGCCTGGGTCGGCCTCGACCGTCACGCCCGGGTCTATCGTCAACTGGCCGCCGGGCAGCGTGCCGGAGAGTTCCGTGACGCGGTACGGGATGCCGAAATTCGTCCAGCGCCCGGAGCCTGGGAAGCCGCCGTTGTTCACGTCGATGGCGTTATGCGTGTTGCCGGTCGTCGGGACGAGGCTCCCAGGCATGAGGCCGCCCTCGACCTCGACGGGGAAGAGGTTGTTCTGTAGGAGCGTGTTGGGGCCGAGCAGGAAGTTGCCGCCCGAGAGCGTCAGCCCCGCGTTGTCGAAGATGCCGGAGGCGTTGACGCCGTCGAGGTAGAGCCCCTGCGCGAGCGAGCCGCTCTCGCGCATGATGCGCAGCGGCTGGCCCGTGAAGGTGTTGGGCGCGGTCACGTCCGCGTAGCCGCGCAGGAGGAGCACGTAAGAGTCGTTGAACGTGTTGTTGCGCAGGCGGACGAGCGAGTCCGAGAGCGAGACGTGCGCGTGGTCGAAGGTGCAGCGTTCGAGCTGGATGAACGGCGCGACGCCCACGAGCACGCCGCTGATCAGCGGGGCGCTGTTCGAGAAGGAGCAGTCCGAGAGTTTGACGGTCGCGCCGGTCTGGTTGTTGAACTGCCCGTTGAAGTCCACGAACGAGCCGTTGACCGTGCCGTTGATCGAATCGATCATGGGCGGGTAGACGCCCCCCGAGTGGAACGAGACGTGCGCGGCCGCCGTGCCCTGTATGTTGAGCGTGCCGTTGACGACGAGCTGGCGCTGCGAATCGAAGTTGACGCGCACGCCGGGCTCGACGTTGACCGTAGAATTGGGCGGGATGCCTATGTTCTGGCAGACCTGGTAGGGGCTGCGCGCGGCCGTCCACGTCACGGTCTGGCCCGCGCTCGGCACGGGCGGCAGGTTGCATCCGGCCGCCGGCGCTGCGCCGATGCTCAGCGTGTCGATGCCCGTGTAGGAACTCCCGCAGCCGTAGTTGCAGGCCCGCGCGATGTAGTAGCGGAGCGCGATGCGGCCCGAGCCCGGAAGCGTCACGCTGTAGCGGTTCCAGCCTCCGGCCGGGAGCGGGTTGATGTCTAAGAGGACTTCAGTGAAGTCGCCGACGGCGTCCGCGCCGGAGCCCGTGTTTGTCCCGCCGTTCGGCGAGTAGCGCACCTGGAGCGTGGGCGTGTTGTTGCTCGGGAGGTTGATGGCGTAGAAGGTCAGGGTGTCGCCCGCGCGCTGCCCGGAGAGCTGCGGGAGAATGGCCCAGTTGCTGACCTTGCCCCCGAAATAGTCTGTGCTGGAACTTTGAACCGCCATGTAGCCCGAGCCCGCCTGCGGCGACGGCCAGCCGTGCTGCACCTCTGGCGTGTAGCCGTTGTGCCAGGAGGTCGCGCCCTTCGGGCTGCTCTGGTTGCGGAAAATCCAGCCCCGGCTCGTCAAGTTCTGCGGGCCGCCCTGGCCCGAACCGGTCGTGCCGACGTTGTCGAAGCCCTCCACGAAGCTGGCCTGGGCGCGGGCCGGGGCGGCAGAGAAGAGCAGGCACGCGCAGAGCGCGGCGAGGGCGGCGGCCGTTTTAAAAAACTTATCAAAGGCGCGAGGAATCATGGCGAATCAGTCACCTCTTGAACTTGTATTAAATAGCGCACGTCTCCCGGGCGATCCGGGCTGCCGTGGGACACACACGTCCACATAAACTAACAGTCCACGTCGGCCGCCGGAAAATACATCCGTGATGATATCTCGTCGGGGGATTGTCTTATTGTACACGCCGTCTTGAACGGACGGGTAGCCTCAAGTAATATTCCATCTCCAGCCCGGATTTTGACACAGAAAACCTCGTATGGAAAACAGACTACTCGCCGCGCTCCCGCGCGAAGAATTCGAAGCATTACGCCCCCACCTCGAGCGAGTGTCGATGGCTCACGGCCAGAGCGTCATCGTGCCGGACGAGTCCATCCGTGACGTGTATTTCCCGCTCAACTGCCTGCTCTCCCTGGTGACGACCATGAAAGACGGGGCGACGGTCGAGTCCGGGTCAATCGGGAGGGAGGGGATGTCCGGCATCCCCGTCCTCCTGGACGCGGGGCAGACGCCTATGCCGACCTTCACGCAGGTCGCGGGCGAGGCCATCAGGCTGCCGGCCGAGGTCCTCAAGACGGCTTACAACGAGAGGCCCGCGGTGCGCAGGCTGATGAACCGCTACATACACGTCGTCGTCGTCAACGGCTCACACGCGGCGGCCTGCAACCGACTGCACAAGCTGGAAGAGAGGTTCTGCAAGTGGCTGCTGATGAGTTGCGACGGCGTGGGCTCCGACGAAGTTGACCTCACGCACGACTACCTGGCGATCATGATGGGCGTCCGGCGCGCCGGGGTGACGGAGGCGGCCGGCAAGGCGCAGGAGGCGGGACTCATCAGCTACCGGCGCGGCCACATCACCGTCACCGACCGTAAGGGGCTAGAGGCGTGCGCCTGCGAGTGCTACCAGAGGATGAAGGACGAGTACGTGCGCGTGCTCGGCGGGGAATTCTAAAGACCCGCGCAGCACGCGCGGCGGCGGCATCACGCGCCCGTCAAACTCATCGGCCGGGCGCATTTCATCGTCAACGCGGCCGGCTCCGTCGCGTCTCTAACACGGTCGGACAATCTCCGCGCCCGCGCGCCAGCCTATCCGACGGACCACCCCACGGAGAATCTTCACTGATTCAGCCGGCGCGCCAAAGGCGCGTCCCCGCCGGAATCAGGGCCTACCCATGTTCGGCGAAGAGCCGGAACCGCGAAATAACACTAAGAGGCGCGAAAATAATTGTTCATTTTTCGCGTCTCTTAGTATGTCTTCGTGTTTTCTGGTTCTTGAGATGCAATATAAATTGGCCCGAATCCGTTGTTAGGTTTTAAACGCCTCGTGCCTTAGAATACTTGGGCCAGTTTGGCCGCCACTTCATCACAGCCTGAAAGTCGGCCTGCTCTGCGGACGTAGGCTGCTCACGTTTCAGAATCTCTATCCGGGTGCTTATGGAATCACAGGGCGTTGAGGCTTACGAGTTCGACTCCTTCCGCATGGAGCTCGTCAGCCGCCGCCTACTCCGTGACGGCCAGCCCGTCCGCCTCACGACCAAAGACTTCGACATCCTGCTCCTGCTCGTCTCGAACCGCGGGCGGGTCGTGACGAAGGAAGAGTTGATGGGCCACGTCTGGCCCGAGCAGTTCGTCGAGGAGAACAACCTCACGGTCAGAGTCTCCGCCCTGCGCAAGCTGCTCGGCGAGAGTCACGAGAGGGCCCGGTACATCCAGACGGTGCAGGGCCGCGGCTACCGCTTCGTCGCGAAGGTGCGGGCCGTCGGCGCAGTCAGGGCGGGGCAGGTCGGGCGGCCCGCGCCAGACATGCACAGGGCCGTCAGCTCGCTCGCCGTGCTCCCGCTCGGCCTCATCGCGGTCGACCCGCACGAGAAATACCTGGGGCAGGGAATCGCCGACGCCATCATCACGAAGCTCGGCAAGATCAGGCGGCTGAGGGTCCCTCCGACCACGGCCATCCTGAGGTACTCCAAGCCCGAGATAGACCTGCAGGAGATAGGCCACAAGCTCGGCGTGGACTCGGTCCTCACGGGCCAGGTGCAGAAGGTGGGCGAGCGCATACGCGTGACCGTGCAGTTGACCAGCACGCAGCGGTGGCAGGTCCTGTGGGCGGAGAAGTTCGACGAGAGCTTCACGAACATCTTCGCCGTCGAGGACAGGGTCTCGGAGCGCGTGGCGAACACGCTCGTACAGGGGCTCTCGCCGGGCGAGCAGCGAATCCTCTCCCGGCGCTACACGAACAGCACGGAGGCGTACCGCAGTTACCTCGAAGGGCGCTACTTCTGGAACAAGCGGACCGAGGACGGGTTCAAGAAGGGCATCAGGTGTTTCCAGCAGGCCATCAACTTCGACCCGCAGTTCGCGCTGGGCCACGCGGGCATCGCGCTCTGCTACAACCTGCTTGCCAGCTATGGCCTGCTCCCGCCTTCCGAGTGCATCCCCAGGACGAGAGAGGCGGCGGCCAGGGCGCTGGAACTTGACGAAACGGTCGCGGACGCACACGTCGCGCTCGGACACGTCAAGCTGATGCACGACTGGGACCTGCCGGGGGCGGAGGAGCATTTAAGACGCGCCACGGAGTTGGACACGAACAACCCCACGGCCCACCACTGGTACTCCCTCTACCTGAGGTGCCTCGGGAGGTTCGACGAGGCGCTCGCCGCGCTCGGCCGCGCGCACGAGCTGGACCCCCTGTCGCTCATCATCAAGACGGCCGTGGCGGGGACCTATTACTTCGCCCGCCAGTACGAGGTGGCGATACTCAAGTTCCGTGAGGTCCTGGACCTCGACCCCAATTTCGCCCCGGCCTACAGCATCCTCAGCCTGTCCTACGCCCACCGCGGGATGTACGAGGAGGCGATTGCCGCGGCGCGCAAAAGTGTGGCCGCGGACACTAACCCGGAGGCTCTGGTCTATCTGGGGTTCGTCCACGCCATGTCTGGAAACAGGGGCGCGGCCATGCGCGTGCTCGCCAAGTTGAAGAAGGCTTCGAAGCACCAGGCGGTGTGGTCTTCTCACATGGCCGCGATCTATTCGGCCCTGGGCGAGAAGGAGCAGGCGTTCGCCCTGCTGGAGAAAGCCTACGAGGAGCGGAACCTGAGTATGGTCGCGCTCAGAGTGGATCAGAGATTCGACAACCTGCGTTCCGACCCGCGCTTCGCGGCCCTGGTGCGGCGCATGGGGTTGACGGAATGACGACGTCGGGTTGTGGCCCAGTCTCAGGTCGGGCGCGTGCGTCTCCGCGGCGAGTCCGATTGGCTCCTCACTCAAGTCGAAATTGAATCACCACTCGAAATCGAAATCGGCCACACACACACATGCGCGCCCCTGTCAGCTTCCCGCGCACTTATAATCCTTAGCAAAGATTAGCAAGCCTTAAGGATTTCCGCCCGCCGCCCGTCTACAATGCGCGGCCTCATGCTTTTTTAAAGTTCAACCTTGAACACACGAAAAAGGTCGGGCGTCTCGAAAGGAGCAGAGGCCGTGAAGACCAGGACCGGCGTTAAAGCGGGCGAAGACCCGTCGCTCTCCACGGCCCTCGAACTGCCCCTCGACTCAAGCACTGAAGAGTCGCCCGCCGCACAGTCACCTCGCGCGTCCGAGCCGGTACGGAGCGACCAACCCTCGCTCTCCGATTAGGCCCCCTGCCACGGCACGGGGACTATCCTTAATGGCATAAAGAGCGTTAAAGACGCCGTGATCATCCGTGTGTCTCTTCAGGGCGTCTCCTCGCTTAACTCAGGCATCCTCGCTCAAAAACCGCAAGAAAGGAGGAACCCTCATGAAAGTCAAGTCTGACATTAAAGCGGGAGTAGACCCCAGCGAGAGGCCGGTCGACCCGAGTGAAAACGGCGTAGACCCGAGCGAGTGACAATAAACCTTCGGCATTACACCCATCCACTTGCCTGCGCCCGGCCCTCCGGTCCGTACACGGCCGGGGGCAGGCAATCAGTCTCCACTCTGGCAAAGGAGAACGCTCATGAAATCCTTCGCGGCTCAAGACCCGATCATCATCGTCACCGGGGGCTAACTCTCGCCAACCAATTCTCTCCGACACCGAAAGGAGCACGGGTATGAGATACAGCACCCCCACGGACCCGCCCATCGTCGTCAGCGGCGGATGAGACCCGCCGCATCACGAAAGGAGAACGAGCATGAAGTCGAGCCAGCAACCAGACCCGCCCATCATCGTCACGGGCGGATAGGTCCGACAACACACCCCGACAGGAGAACAGCCATGAATCTCAGCACCAACTCGATCTTCCGCCCCGCCGGCGACCCGCCGATTATCATCACCGGCGGCTGAGGCGCTCGGCAACCCGAAAGGAGAGGCATGAAGTCATCTCACGAAGACCCGCCGATTGTCGTCACCGGCGGTTAATTCCGCTAACACCAGGTAACTCTCGAAGACCGAGAAAGGAGAACGGTCATGAAATCAGCTCAGCAGGACCCGCCCATCGTCATCAGCGGCGGGTGAGACCGCCCACATCACGAAAGGAGAACGAGCATGAAATCAGTTGAGCAGCAGGACCCGCCCATCGTCGTCACGGGCGGATAAAAATCGCCACCAATTCACGAAAGGAGAACGGGCATGAAGTCAGCTCAGCAGCAGGATCCGCCCATCGTCGTTACAGGCGGATAGGACCGCGGCACAACACCCCGAAAGGAAGGTAGTCATGATGAAATTCGGCAGCAGCGATCCGCCAATCGTCGTTACCGGCGGATAGAACTCCGGCAGCACCGCGCGCCCGAGCCGACCACGGCTCCGCGAAAGGAGAACAGTCATGAACCTCAGAGGCCACCCGAAATTCGGCACGACCGATCCGCCGATTGTCGTGAGCGGCGGCTGATTCTCTCCAACCCCGAAAGGAGAATAGCCATGAACCTCAAGAGCCAACCGAGATCCACCCCGAGTGATCCGCCGATCATCATCACCGGCGGCGGCTGATTCTCGCCGGCCCGGAAAGGAGAATGAACATGAAGTCAACGCAGCCTAACGACCCGCCGATCATCGTCAGCGGCGGTTAACCTCAGGGCAACGCCCGAAAGGGTACTGACATGAACAGCAGGGACCTCTCCGAAGTTAACGACCCGCCGATCATCATTACCGGCGGCTGACCCGTCAGCGGAACCGAGCCGACCGCGGCCCGGTCCGGGCCGCGCGGCGCGGGAGGTTACTCGCCCGCGCCGCGCGGCCTTCAATCAGTCTTGATAATTTTATCCTGCTCACCTGACTGCGCGCGCGCCGCGCCTCATGTTTGAGAGCGCATCTTTCACCGACAGAGGCCAACGAAATGTCCACCCCCTTCTCTCGCACCCTGCGCTCGCTCGCCGCGGATAATTTCAGGAGTCGCCTGGCGGGCCTCCTCGTCGCCGCGCTGGTCGTAGGGGCTTGGGCGGCGTGGGCCGTCCTGGCGCGCGTCCCCGTCTACGCTGTGACGGAAGAGGCGCGGCTGGAGGCCGGACCCGAAGTCCACTACATAGAGTCTCCCGTCAACGGGCGCGTCGTGGCCCTGCACGTCGCGGTCGGCCAGGAGATAAAAGCCGGCCACCTGCTCTTCGAGTTGGACTCCGAAGACCAGCGGCTCGACCTGCACGAAGAGCGGACCAGGCAGAGCGTGGCCGCGCCGCAGATTTCCGTCATCGAGCGGCAGATTCTGGACGAGCAGGAGGCGCTCGAAAGCGAAAGGCAGGCCGCCGCTGCTGCGCTCAGCGAGGCCCGCGCGCGCTTGAGCGAGGTGACGGAGGCCGCTCGCTTCGCCGCGGAAGAAGTCAAGAGGATGTCCGGCCTGTACAAGGAAGGCTTCATCTCCGAGGTGGAGTTCCTGCGCCTGGAGTCCGAAGCCAAAAAGAGGCAGGCGGTCGCGGAGTCCTCGCGCCTGGCCCTGGACCGCCTCGCCTGGGAAGGCCGCACCAAAGAGAACAACCGGCGGGCGCACATCGAGAGCCTCAAGCGCGAGGTGGCGGCGCTCGAAGGCAACGTCGCCACCTCGGCCGCGACCGGCAGGCGTCTGGAGCACGAAGTCGGAAAGCACCTGATACGCGCGGCCGTGTCGGGCCGCGTCGGCGAGCTTTCGAGTCTGCGCGTCGGCACCATCGTCCAGTCGGGCGGCCGCCTCGGCGCGATCATCCCGCGGGGCGAGCTGAAGGCCGTGGGCTACTTCCCGCCCGACGCGGCGCTCGGCCGCATACGCGCCGGCCAGCCCGCCGAAATGCGCCTGCAAGGTTTCCCCTGGACAGAGTACGGGAGCCTCAAGATGGTGGTCGCGAGCGTCAGCAACGAGGCGCGCGACGGGCGCATCCGCGTCGAGTTCAAACTGAGCGAGCCAGTCAACCGGACGATTCCTTTGGAGCACGGCCTGCCGGGCGCAATCGAGGTGGACGTTGACCGCGTCTCGCCCGCCGTGCTCGTCCTGCGCGCGGTCGGCAAGGGGCCGGAGTCACCCGAGGCCGCCCCCGCGGTGGGCCAAAAAGCCGACGGCCAATAACAGGGGGCTCCCGAAGCTGCCATGTTCAAGCGACGAATGACACGCAGGCGTTTGTTCTCGCCCGAGGTCATGCAGACCTCGGCGATGGACTGCGGCCCGGCGGCGCTCAAGTGCCTGCTCGAAGGCCACGGCATACGGGCCAGCTACGGCCGCCTGCGCGAGGCGTGCCAGATAGACGTCGACGGGACATCCATCGACACCCTCGAAGAGGTCGCGGTCAAGCTCGGCCTAGAGGCCGAGCAGATAATGATTCCGGTCGAGCACGTCCTGCTCGAAGAGGCCGGGGCGCTCCCCGCGCTCGTCGTGATTCGCCTCCCGAACAACAACACGCACTTCGTCGTCGTCTGGCGCAAGGTCGGCCCCCTGCTACAGGTGATGGACCCAGGCACCGGAAGGCTCTGGGTCACGGGCAGGCAATTCCTGCGCGGGCTCTACGTGCACAAGATGCGCGTGCCGGCCGCAGACTGGCGCGAGTGGTGCGGCACGGAGGAATTCCTGCGCCCGCTCGATAGGCGGCTCACGGACCTCGCGCTCCCGGCGGACGTGAGGAGGCGACTCGTGTCCGTGGCGCTCGCTGATGAAAACTGGCACACGGTGGCGGCGCTCGACGCGGCGACGCGGATGGTCACCTCGATGGCGGAGGCGGGCGGAATCCGCCGCGGGCGGCAGGCGGCCAGGGTGCTCGAATCTTTCTTCGAGCGGGCGCGGAAAGAGGACGGCGGCGCGACCATCCCAGACTCTTACTGGTCCGTCAGGCCCGCGCCGACGGACCTTTCCAGACAAGAGCACCTGATGTTGAGCGGGGCCGTGTTGCTGCGCGTCCGCGGCCGAAGGCGTCCTGCGCGCGTCGCGAAGAAGGCTTCGGCGGGCGGCGCGGTAAAGAGCGAGACGGATGGCACACCCACACTCTCGCCGGAGTTGATGGCCGCGCTCAGGGAGCGGCCCACCCGGCCGAGCCTTGAGCTGCTCAGGATGCTGCGCGCCGACGGCCTGCTCGTCCCCGCGTCTCTCCTCTTCGCGCTGGGGCTCGCGGCCTGCGGCGCGATCATCGAGATCATACTGTTCCGCGTGCTCTTCGAACTCGGCTCCAGGCTCGGCCTCGTGGAGCAGCGCGTCGGGGCCATGACCGCGCTCCTCTGTTTCGTCTCCGCGCTGCTCCTGCTCGAATGGCCCACGCTGTCCGGGCTCCTGCGCACGGGGCGTCACCTCGAAGCGCGGCTGCGCGTGGCCTTCCTGAGCAAGATTCCGCGGCTCGGCGACCAGTATTTCCGCAGCCGCCTGACCTCGGACATGGCCGAGCGGAGTCACGCCATACACCTGCTGCGCGTGCTGCCCGACCTCGGCGGCCGCTTCCTGCGCGTGGTCTTCGAGATAGCATTCACGGCCGCCGGCATCATCTGGCTCGACCCGGCCAGCGCGTGGCTCGTCTGCCTGATGACCGTCACGGGGATAGGTCTCCCGCTCTTCTCGCAGTCGTTCATGTCGCACATGGACATGCGCGTCCGCACGCACGGCGGGGCTTTGAGCCGCTTCTACCTCGACTCGCTGCTCGGGCTCGTGGCCGTGCGCGCGCACGGCGCGGAGCGCGCGATTCGCAGGGAGCACGAGGGGCTCCTGGTCGAGTGGTCCCGCGCCGGGACGCGCCTGCTCAGAATGATCGTGGCCTTCGACGGGATACAGTCCTTAATCGGCTTCACCCTCGTCGCCTCGCTCCTCTACTCGCACCTCACGCGCGCGGGCGGCGCGGGCGCGGTGCTGCTCCTGATTTACTGGGCCTTGAACATCCCCGTCCTCGGACAGGAGATCGCGCAGCTCGCGCGACAGTACCCCGCGCTCCGCAACGTCACCCTGCGACTGCTCGAACCCCTGGGCGCGCCCGAAGAGGTGTCGGTCAAAGAGAGTGACGAGGCTGTGCCAATTCGCGAGCAGCCCGCGGGCGACTCCGTCGGCGGCGTCAGCATACGGCTCGAAGATGTCAGCGTGCACGCGGGCGGGCACACCATCCTCGAAGAGATCAACTTGGAGATAGAGACAGGCAGCCACGTCGCCATCGTCGGCGCTTCGGGCGCGGGCAAGACGAGCCTGGTCGGACTCCTCCTCGGCTGGCACAGGGCCGCGGCCGGGAGCGTGCGCGTGGACGGCCGCGTACTTAATCAGCAACTGCTCGAAGAGTTGCGGCGCGAGACCGCGTGGGTTGACCCGGCCGTGCAACTGTGGAACGACTCGCTGCTCGGCAATCTGAGCTACGGGGTGCACGGGCCGGGCGCGCCGCTCAACCGCGTGATGGAGGAGGCGGACCTGCGCGGCGTGCTCGAACACCTGCCCGAAGGGTTGCAGACCTCGCTCGGCGAGGGCGGCGCTCTTCTCTCCGGCGGCGAGGGCCAGCGCGTGCGCCTGGGGCGCGCCGCCCACCGCCCCGGCGTCCGGCTAGTCATCCTTGACGAGCCGTTCCGCGGGCTCGACCGCGAGAAGCGAAAGAGTCTGCTGGCGCGCGCCCGACGCTACTGGGGCGACGCGACTCTCTTGTGCGTGACGCACGACGTGGGCGAGACGATGGCCTTCGGGCGCGTGCTGGTGGTCGAAGCCGGGCGCATCGTCGAAGACGGCGCGCCGCACGCCCTCGCCGCGCGACAGGGCTCGCGCTACAGTGCGCTGCTCGCGGCCGAGGCGAGCGTGCGCGCAGGCATGTGGTCCAGTTCCGAGTGGCGTCGGCTGCGCATGGAAGAGGGCGCGCTCGTGGAAGACGATTGGAGGGAGCGGCGGCTTGAGCGCAGAGCTTGAAAATGTTTCGTGGCCGTTCGAGAGGGCGGGCGAGGCGATGGAGACGCTCGCGCGCGCGGGCGGGCTGCACGTCAGGCGCGCGGAGTTCCCGCCGCCACCCGCGGCCGACGACGCGGACGCGCACGACCGCTGGATGGAGGCCGCGGGCAATTCTATCGGCCTGGAGGTCGAGCCGGCGGAGACGCGCTACGGCGAGGTCGAGTCGCTCCTGCGCCGCGCCGGCCCCGCGCTCATCAAGCTCGAAGTGGGCGACGGGCACAGACTCCTGGCCCTCGTGCGCGGCCGCAGGCGCAGCGTCACGCTCCTCGGCCCGCACGGCACGCACAGGCTGCCGCTCCGAAGGGTGCGCGCGGCACTGTGCCAAAAATTCGAGCAGCCCCTTCTGGCGGAGGTCGGGAGACTTCTCAGTGAGGCGAAAATACCCAGGCGACGCCGGGGCCGGGCGCGCGCGGCCGTCCTGGGCGAACAACTCGCGGGCGCTAGGTTCAACGAGTGCTGGCTCCTCAGGTTGCCGCCCGAAACGAGCTTCATTCAAGTGCTGAGACACGCCGGGATCGTGCGCCGCCTGCTCACGATGGCCTGCGCCTACGCGCTCCTTTACCTGCTCTGGATCGTCTTCTGGGCGGTCGTGGGGCGCGGCGCGTTGCAGGGGCACTTCGACGAGGGCTGGCTCCTGGCCTGGTCGCTCGTCCTCCTGAGCATCGTCGCCATCCGCCTCTACGCGAACTGGTCACAGGGGTTCGTCGCCATCCGCACGGCCGGGCTCCTCAAGCAGCGGCTGCTCTCCGGTGCCCTGAAGTCCGACGTGGACAAGGTGCGGCAGCAGGGCACTGGGCAGTTGCTCGCGCGCGTGGTGGAGTCGGACGCGGTCGAGGCGATGGCACGCAGCGGCGGCTTCCTGGGGCTCTTCGCCTGCCTCGAACTGGCGTTCGGAATCTACGTGCTCAAGCTCGGCGCGGCCGGCCTCATCCACGTCCTGCTGCTCGCGGGCCTCGTCACTTTCGCCTGCCTCGCCGGGCGGCGCTATTACGTCCGCCGCCTGCTCTGGACGGACACGCGGTTTGCGCTCACGCAGGGGCTCGTCGAGCGCATGGTCGGCTACAGGACGCGCGCCGCGCAGGAGGCGCGCGAGTACTGGCACAGGGGCGAGGACGAGTCGCTCGACAACTACCTGGCCCGCTCGCGTGAGATGGACGACAAGCTCTCCGTGCTCGCGTCGGTGGTCCCGCGCGCCTGGCTGATTCTGGGAGTCGCGGGCTTGTTCCCGGCCTTCGTCGCGGGGCGGCCGGCGTCGTCGCTCGCGATCAGCCTCGGCGGCATCCTCTTCACGCACAGGGCGCTCGCGAAGGCCACGGCCGGGATAACGCAACTGGCGGCCGCCGCCATCGCGTGGAGGAAGGTCGCGCCGCTTTTTCACCAGGCTTCGGGCGGCGAGGCCGACGGCACACGCTCGCTGGCCCTGGCCTACTCGCAGCACAACCACGGCAAGCGCGGCGGCGTGCTGGTGGAGGCCAACAACCTCTCGTTCCGCTACGCGGCGCGCGCCGAGCGCACGCTGCGCGGCTGCAACGTCGAAATCCGCGAGGGCGACCGCCTCCTCCTGGAAGGCTCGTCGGGCAGCGGCAAGTCCACGCTCGCCTCCGTGCTGACGGGGCTCAGGCAGCCGGAGTCCGGCCTCCTGCTCCTGCGTGGGCTGGACCGGCACACGCTCGGCGGCGAGGGCTGGCGGCGCAGGGTCGTCGCCGCGCCGCAGTTCCACGAGAACCACGTGCTGACGGAGACCTTCGCCTTCAACCTGCTGATGGGGCGGCGCTGGCCGCCGCGCGCCGAAGACCTGCGCGAGGCGAAAAGCATCTGTCTCGAACTCGGGCTCGGCGACCTGCTACAGCGCATGCCGGCCGGCATGTTTCAGATGGTGGGCGACTCGGGGTGGCAACTCTCGCACGGCGAGAAGAGCCGCGTCTACATCGCCCGCGCGCTCCTACAGGGGGCGGACCTCATCATCCTCGACGAGAGCTTCGCCGCGCTCGACCCGGAGACGCTGCGGCTCGCGATGGACTGCGTTCTGAAAAGGGCCGCCACCCTGCTCGTCGTCGCGCACCCGTAGCGCGACGAATATTCGGGGCCGCGCGGCGTCGGATTAAACCCGCCCCGGCCCACGTCTTCAACCAACATCTTCTGAAGGTGACACCATGTACAAAGTAGAGACCCTTAAGACGAAAAGACTCATTCTCCGCATGTGGCGCAGGGAGGACTTCGACTCGGTCGCGCGCCTCTTTTCCGACCCGGAAGTGATGCGCTTCATCAGCCCCAGAAGGGTGATGACGCGCAGTGAAGCCTGGGGGAGCTTCGCCTACAGCGTGGGCCACTGGCACCTGCGCGGCTTCGGCTACTGGGCGGTCGAGGAGAAGGAGAGCGGGCACGTCGTCGGCCGCGTGGGCTTCGGCTACCCTGAGGAGTGGCACGGCGTCGAGTTCGGCTGGACGTTCGCGCGCGAATACTGGGGCCGAGGCTACGCGAGCGAGGCCGCCCGCCGCGCGCTCCAGTACTGCTTCACCAAGACGGACCTGGAGCACGTCGTCAGCTCCATCCAGCCCGAGAACGTGGCCTCGATCCGCGTGGCCGAACGGCTCGGGGAGGAGCTGGAAGGCGAGAACAAGATCGGCGGGTTCGACCATTTGATCTACGGCATCAGCCGCGAGAAATGGCGTCAGGCCGCCGCCTCGTGCTGAACCCCTCGGGCCGTTGAAGGACTTGTTCAGAAACCCCTCAGGCAGCCGCCCGCCGGAGTCGCCCGGTCTCGGGCCGTCGCGCTCCGATTCGGCGCGGGTTTACGCGTTAACTGATGTAAGGGGTTTTGAAAGTTTCAGTCCTTTCACGGACGGGAGGTCAGACATGTACGACGCGATTGTCGTCGGGGCGCGAGTCGCCGGCTCTCCGCTGGCGATGCTGCTGGCGCGCAAAGGTTACTGGGTGCTGCTGCTGGACAAATCCGCTTTCCCGAGCGACACTATCTCAACTCACCACATACACCAGCCGGGCGTGGCGCGGCTCAGACGTTGGGGGCTGCTCGAAAAAATTCAAGCCTCGAACGTGCCCCCGACGACCGAGATCAAATTCGACGTAGGCCCGTTCGCCATCAAGGGAGCGCCGCCCCCTTTCGAGGGCGCGGCCGAAGCCTACGCGCCGCGCCGCCGCGTGCTCGACAAGATTTTAGTTGACGCGGCCGTCGAGGCCGGGGCCGAGTTGCGCGAAGGGTTTTCGGTCGAGGAGTTGACGACCGCGGGCGGCGTGGTGACGGGCATCCGCGGCCGTGACAGGAAGGGCTCGGCCGTGACGGAGAGGGCGCGCGTCGTCATCGGGGCGGACGGCACGCGCTCGTTCGTGGCCCAAAATGTTCAGGCCCCCGTCTACCTCGACCGCGGGATGCTGACCTGCAACTACTACTCCTACTGGAGCGGCGTCCCGCTCGACGGGGTCGAGCTTTACCCGCGTCCGGGCCGCACGATAGTGGCCGACAAGACCAACGACGGGCTGACGCTCGTGTGCGTCGTGCGGCCCAAAGCGGAGTTTGCCGGGATGAGGTCGAACGTCGAGGCCGAGTTCATGCGTGAGGTCAGAGAAAACGCTCCCTCACTCTTCGAGCGCCTCCGCGCGGGCCGCCGCGAGGAGCGGTTCGGGGGCGCTGGCTTCCTGCCGAACTTCTTCCGCAAGCCTTACGGCGAGGGCTGGGCGCTCGTCGGCGACGCGGGCTACCCCAAGGACCCCATCACGGCGCAGGGCATCACGAACGGCTTCAGCCACGCGGAGATGCTCGCGGAAGCTCTCGACGCTGGCTTCTCGGGGCGCACGGAGATGAAGGACGCGCTCGCGGACTACGAGCGCAGGCGCAACGAAGAGGTGATGGCGATGTTCGAACAGAACACGCAACTCGCGCGGCTCGAACCGCCCCCGGCCGAGATGGTAACGCTGCTCGACGCCCTGCGCGGCAATCAGGCCGAGACCGACCGCTTCCTCGGCACGGTGGCCGGCACAGTCCCCCCGCAGGAGTTCTACTCGCCTGAGAACGTCGGGCGCATCGTCCGCGCGGCGGCCCTCAAGCCCGCGGCGTAAGCGCGCGGCCGGGGCGAGTCGACCTTCCAGACTTGCCCCGGCCGACTTTAATTCCCCCGCCCTCATTCGCGCCTAATCAATTCCGCGAGAGTTTGGTAAACTCGCGTCACACCAAACCCCGCGGCACTCACGCGCCTCGCCGGCAAGACCGGCGAGAGGCTACGCGCCTACGGGGAGGCGGAGTGTGGCGCGGGGAGAAGAACGATTCGAAGGGAGAGAAAACATGTCGAGTAACGTGAGCGATAACAGCCAGGGTGATACCGGAACCAGAGACATCACCTACGACCTGATCAGCACGGCCTACCACCTGCTACAGGGGGCCGAGACAGTGGCCCTCTACGTGGCGGACGCAGAGCAGGAGGGCAACCAGGAGTTGGTTCAGTTCTTCCGCGAGACCAAAGAGGAATACCAGAGGCGGGCCGACCGCGCGAAGGAACTGCTCACCAGTCACCTCGGCCAAAGCGGCGGCCAGGCGGCGGCGGGCGGCGGCTCTTAAAACGCTCTTCAAAACCTGAGCACAATTCTTAGGCCCACAGCGCCTTTGCGTGATACAGTTTTCTCACGCAAAGGCGCTGTGGGCCTAAGGCGTTGAGTCAGTCCTTATTCTTGCGGTCTGGAAGGTGAGAATGGGGCGAAGAGTAATCGTTTGGGTTCTGCTGCTGACGGTCGCGGCCTCCGCGGGCTTTATCTTGTCGAAGGGCCCGGGCGGGACGAAGGTGGCCGTGGAAGAGCGTTTTGTGAAGCCGGAGGGCGACACGCCGGCGGGCTCGGTGGCGATGGGGCCGCACATGAGAATGACGGCCGCGCGGCCGCCACGCCCCGAAGATGAAGCGCGCGCCGATTCGCTGGCGAAGGAGGCGCGCGAGGCGATAGAGAAGTACAAAGATTACAGGGTCGCGCTCGGCGACGGCTATAAAATACTGCGGCCCGATGTCCCGCAGGAGATGTACCACTTCAACAACGAGCGCTACTTCGATGAGGCCGCGCGCCGGTTCGCGCCCGAACACCCGCCCTCACTGCTCTACGAGAAGAAGCGACGCGGTTACGAGTTAATCGGGGTGATGTACACGGCCCCGGCCGGGGCGACGGAAGACGAGCTGAACGAGCGAGCCCCTTTGAGCGTCGCGTCCTGGCACCTGCACGTGAACGTCTGCCTGCCGCAGGACGACCCCCTGGAGAAGTTGTTCGAGCAGGGAAGCCGGTTCGGCCTCAACGGCTCGATAACCACGCGCGAAGAGTGCGACCGCGCGGGCGGCCGTTTTCACCCGCAGTTCTTCGGCTGGATGGTGCACCTCTACCCTTACGAGCGCACACGCCGGGAGATGTGGTCCCTGGAGAGGCAGATGTTCCCGGGCCACCACCACCCGCAATAAAAACGAGTAGGCGGCTCTTAGAGGGCTGACGCTTCCTTTTTCAAATCGTCGTAGAGCAGCCTGTGAAAGAGGTGCTCCCCGGCCTCGCGGCGCACGGAGAGTCGGCCGGCCTTGTAGGCGCGCGACGTGAGGCCGCGCTGGACGGACTTGCAGATCGAAACGTCCTCGTCCTGAATCCGCTGGCCGACGGCGATGCTGGCGAGGTTGCGCTCGCGCGCCTCCCCCGACACGTCCGGGAAGTAGAAGTCGAAGATGACTTCGGTGCGGTCCACGCCGAGCGGGCGCACGAGGTTCGTGTCCATCACGCCCTCGTACCAGTTGATCATGAAGTTCGGGTAAATCCAGTAATAGAGCGCGCGCTCTCCCCGTCGCACCGCCCCGGTCGCGGCCTCCGCGCCCTCCGTGACGACGGGGCTCCATTGCAGGCAGAAGCGCTCGCCGTTCTCGATCATGTAGCTGCTGTAGTCGAGCACGCTGTCGAGCCCGCGGTGCAGGTAAGGGATGTGGTAGCCGCCGTCGAGATAATTATCGACGAAAACTTTCCAGTTGCAGTCGAACTCGTAACGACGGCGCTCCATCCAGTGTAGATTCTGCAACCGGAGCGGCCCCACCTGTCTGATTAGCTCGCCGGTGAGAAACTCTTCGAGGTTTGGCCCACCCCCTTCGAGCTTGACGAAGACCCAGTTCTCCCAGACCGCCGTCTCGATTGGCACGAGGCCGCTCTGCGCGCGGTCGAAGTTGCACACGCCGGCGAAGTCCGGCGTCCCCTTGAGCGCGCCTTCGAGCGTGTACGTCCACCCGTGATAAGGGCAGCGCAGGTTGTGAGCGGTCCCTTCGTCTTCAGTCATCACGGCGGCCGCGTGGTGGCGGCAGACGTTGAAGAACCCGCGCAGGACTTTATCGCTCCCGCGCACGGCGACGACGGGCTCCCCCGCGATCTCGGTCGTCACGTACCGGCCGGGCTCAAGCACCTGGTCCGCGCGCCCCGCCAGTTGCCACGACCGCGCGAAGACCGTCCGCCGCTCCAACTCCATCACGCGCGGGTCGACGTACCACGGGGCCGGAATCGTCCAGGCTTCGGAGAGCGGCGCGCCGGCGTCGTAGCTCTCTATGATCTCTCGCAGGGGAGGTCGCATCTTCTCAGGTGACGGGCGTCGCCGTCTTCCGCTTCGGGTTGAAGAAGGGCGTCTTGACCACGCTGGCGCGGACGCGGTGGCGGACGGCCTCGACCGTGATCTCGAATTCGACGTGCGTCCCGGGCTTCGCGTGCGCGCGCCGCAGGGTCGCGAGCGCGATGAACTTTTTCAGCGTGGGCGACCAGGTGGTCGAGGTCGCGCGGCCCACCTGCTCGCCGTTCTTATAGATTGGCACAGCGACGCGCGAGGCGATTGCCGAAACCGCGGGCGGCAGCCCCGCCACTTCGTACAGGCGCTCGACATCCGTCCAGTCGATCTCCAGCCCCACGACCTCGCGCGCGTGGCCGCGCTTCTTCTCCTCAAGGAGCGCCGCCTGACCCACGAAGCGCCCCTTGTCCAAACTCACGAGGCGGCCGAGGCCCATCTCGAAGGGCGAGTATTTCTGCGCCTCTATGAGCGCCTTCTTGCTCCCGTGGAAGTCAACGTCGATGAGCAGTAGGCCCGCCTCTATGCGCGCCACGTCGAGCGCGAGCATCCCCGCCGGGTGTATGTCGAAGGCGCGCCCCTCCTGCATCAGCGCGTCCCAGACCTTGACCGCGTGCTCGGACGGAATCCAGATTTCGTAGCCGAGGTCGCCCGTGTAGCCCGTGCGCGAGATGTCCACCGCGACGCCCGCAATCTTGCCCGGCGTGACGCGAAAATATTTGAGGTCCTCTATGTCCGCCTCGGCCACACGCCTGAGCAGGCGGCCAGAGGTCGGCCCTTGCAGCGAGAGCGCGGAGACCGCTTCGGAGATGTCTTCAATCTCAACGTCCATCCCCGCGGCGTTCTGGCTGAGCCAGCGCAAGGAAGGGTCCGCGGCCGTCCAGCGGTAGACGTTCTCCTCCAGGCGCGAGACCGTGCCGTCGTCAATCGTCTTGCCGCCCTCGTCGCACCAGGGCGTGTAGATGACCTGGCCGACCGTAACTTTCCGCATGTCGCGCGTGACGACGCGGTCGACAAGGCGGGTCGCGTCGCGCCCGGTGACGCGGTACTTGAAGAGCGGCGACACGTCTATCAGCGCCGCCGCGTTGCGGATCGCGTTGTACTCGTGCTCGTGGTGCGGCTCGTAGGAGCTGACGGCGTAGTAGCCGGACCACTCGCGGTAACTCAGGCTCTCGCACAGGGCGAAGGTTCTCTCGTGAAAGGCTGTTCCGATTGGCATGCTTTGTCCAGAAGGAGGTAGTTGTCAGACCGCGCGATTATAAGTATGCTAGCGAGACTTCATCAAGCAAGACCCGTTAATTCATGGCTCAAAAATACAACGCAATCGTCATCGGCGGGGGCCACAACGGTCTGGTCAACGCCGCATATCTCGCGCGCGCGGGCAAAAAAGTTCTGGTGCTCGAACGCCGCCACGTGCTCGGCGGCGCGGCCGTGACGGAGGAAGTTTTTCCGGGCTTCAAGTTCTCGGTCTGCTCTTACGTCGTCTCGCTCCTGAGGCCGGAGATCATACGCGAGCTGGACTTGCCGCGCCACGGGTTGGAAATCCTACCCTTAGACGGCACGTTCACGCCGATGCCGAGCGGCGACTACCTCTGGCGCGTCAACGACCACGCGAAGACGCGGCGCGAGATCGCGCGCCACTCGAAGCTCGACGCCGAAGCCTACGACGAGTACGGCAAGGCGATGGTCGAGATGGGCCGGTTCGTGAAGCCCATCCTCGGCATGACGCCGCCCGACCCGAAGTCGCTCAACGTCAAGGGGCTCATGGACCTCGTCTTCCTCGGCCGGCGCTTCCAGCAGTTGCCGCTCGAAGACAAGTACAACCAGGTTCAGTTGATGACGATGAGCGCGGTCGACTTCCTCGACCGCTGGTTCGAGACCGACGTGCTCAAGGCCACGATGTCCGCGTCGGGAATAATTGGCACATTCTTAGGCATCCGCTCGCCCGGCACGGCCTACGTCCTGCTCCACCACTACATGGGCGAGATAGACGGCGCGTTCCGCTCGTGGGGGCTGGCGCGCGGCGGCACGGGCGCGATCTCAAACTCGATTGCGGACGCGGCGCGCGAGGCCGGGGCCGAGATTCGCACGGAAGCGCCCATCGCCAAAATCATCCTCCGCAAAGGGCGGGCCGTCGGCGTCGCGCTTGAGAACGGCGACGAGATATACGCGGACGTGGTCTCGTCGAGCGTCGACCCGCGCCTGACTTTCATGAAGATGATCGGCGAGGAGCACCTGCCGGATGAGTTCGTCGAGGACATCCGCCGCTACAAGTTTCGCGGCTCTTCGGGCAAGGTGAATCTGGCTCTGAACGGGCTGCCCAATTTCACGGCGCTGCCGGGAGCGGGGCCGCACCTGCGCGGCGCGATCTCCATCTCGCCGAGCATAGAGTACATGGAGCGCGCCTACGACGACGCCAAGTACGGGCAGTTCTCGCGCCGGCCGTACATCGACATGGTCATCCCCTCCCTGACGGACCCGTCGGTCGCGCCGCCGGGCAAACACGTCATGTCCTGCTTCGTGCAGTACGCGCCCTACAACTTGAAGGAGGGGACGTGGGACGAGCGGCGCGAGGAGTTCGGCGACACGGTCATCAACACGATTGCGGAGTTCGCGCCGAACATCTCCGAGTTAATCCTCCACCGGCAGGTCCTGACGCCGCTCGACATTGAGCGCGAGTTCGGCCTCACGGAAGGCAACATCTTCCAGGGCGAGTTGACGCTCGAACAACTCTTCTTCCTGCGCCCGGCGCCGGGCTGGGCGCAGTACCGCACGCCGATTCGCAGCCTCTACATGTGCGGCTCGGCCACGCACCCCGGCGGCGGCATCATGGGCGCGCCCGGCCGCAACGCCGCGCTCAAGCTCTTGCACGACTGGAAGCGGGGGAAAGTCTAGTGGCCGACGCTGAACGGGATGTCATCATCATCGGCGGCGGCCACAACGGGCTCGTCGCCGCCTGCTACCTGGCGAAAGCCGGCCTCAAGCCGCTCGTCCTCGAACGGCGCGAGACGGTCGGCGGCTGTGCCATTACCGAAGAGTTTTACAAGGGCTTTCGCGCTTCAATTCTGGCACACGCGGCCGCGCCCCTGCTCCCGCACATCTTCGAAGACCTGGGACTCGCGCGCCGCGGCCTGGAGTTCGTCAACCCGCCTGTGCGCGTGCTCGCCCTGAACCCGGACGGGCCGGCGCTCGCAATCTACGACAACACGGGGCGCACCGCCTGGGAGCTGGAAAAAGTCTCCGCGCACGACTCGCACGCCTACGCGGAGTTCCGCGAGAGCTTCCAGGCGATAGGGCGGCTGCTCGCGCCGCTTTTGACGATGACGCCGCCGTCACTAGACAGGCCGACGAAGAACGAGCTTTGGAATCTCAGCAAGCTCGGGCTGAAGTTTCGCGGGCTGGACAAGAAGAACGCGTACCGCCTGCTGCGCTACGGGCCGATGGCCGTCGCGGACCTGGCGGCGGAGTGGTTCGAGACGGAAAGCCTGCGCGCGGTCGTCGCGGCGCGCGGCATCTACGGCGCGCTGGCCGGCCCGTGGTCGGCGGGGACGAGCGCGCCGCTCCTCTTGCAGGCGGCGATGGACGGCCACGCAATCGCGCCCTCCTCGTTCGTCAAAGGCGGCGCGGGCGCGCTCTCGTCCGCGCTGGCCGAAGTCGCCACGTCGTTCGGCGCGAAGATTCGCACGGGCGTTGACGTGGCGAACGTGCGCGTGGTGAACGGCCAGGCGCGGGCCGTCGTGCTCGCGAGCGGGGAGGAGATTGAGGCGCGCGCCGTCGTCTCGAACGCGGACCCGCGCCGCACCTTCCTGAAACTCGTCGACCCGACCGACCTCGACCCGAATTTTTTGATGAAGGTGCGCGGCTACCGCTCGCTGGGCGCGGCGGCGAAAGTCAATCTGGCGCTCGACCGCCTGCCTTCCTTCGCGGGCGTCGAAGCGCCAGAGAAACTTTCCGGGCGGATACACGTCGGCCCGAGCATTGATTACCTCGAACGCGCTTTCGACGAGGCGAAGTACGGCGACTATTCGAAGCGGCCTTACCTGGACATCACCATCCCCACGCTCACGGACGCGGGGCTCGCGCCCGAAGGCAAACACGTGATGTCCGTCTACGTGCAGTTCGCCCCGTACAACCTGAAGGAAGGGAATTGGGATGAGAGGCGCGAGGAGTTGGGCGACGCGGTCGTCGAGACCCTGGCGGAGTACGCGGCGGACCTGACTGATACGATCATCCACCGCCAGGTCATCACGCCGCTCGACCTCGAACGAACCTACAACCTGACGGGCGGGCACATACTGCACGGCGAGCCGTCGCTCGACCAGTTCTTCACCTTCCGCCCCGTCATAGGCTATGCGCAGTACCGCACGCCCATCAAGGGGCTCTACCTCTGCGGCGCGGGCACGCACCCAGGCGGCGGCCTCACCGGCGCGCCCGGCGCGAACGCGAGCCGCGAGATACTGAAAGACCTCAAGTCGGGAAAGTAAGGCCGCGCCTCCCTGAGTCTCGGCGAAGCGTGGCGCTACTTTACGGTTACCGTCCTCGCCGCAGAGCCGCCCGCGCTGCTGCGCACGGTGATGCTCTGCGGGTTTGACGACCATGAGAAGTCGCCGCGGTATCTCCCGCCGCCCTCATTGCGCAGCGTCCCTATCAGGGCGTTCGTCGAAGTGACGTGCACCTTCAGCGTGGCGCTCGAATTCGTGCTCGTCGCTTCGACGCGCAGTTGCCTGTTCCCCGAAGAGTATTCGGCGACCTGGATCGCCACCGCGTCGGTCGCGGGCGGAGGCGGAGGCGGAGGCGACGACTGCGCGTTGACGGTCAGGACGCCCGCGCGGGTCACGCCGCCGTACGCCGCGTTGATGGTGACAGAGGTGGACGCCGTCACAGACCTGGTCGTCACCGTGAAGCTTGCGCTCGTCGCGCCGGCCGTGACTGTGACGCTGGCGGGAACTGTGGCCGCCGCCGTGTTGCTGCTCGAAAGTGTGACGGCGGCCCCGCCCGAAGGCGCGGCCGCGGTCAGCGTGACCGTCCCGCGCGAAGTGCTGCCGCCCGTGACGCTCGCAGGGCTCAGCGTCAGCGAAGACAGGACAGGGGTGTTCGCCGCCGGAGGCGTGACGGTCACGACCGCGCTCCGCGCGGAGTCGCCGAAGTGGGCCGTGATGGCGACTTCGGTCGGCGTCGAGACGGGGTTCGCGATGAAGTTGACGTAGGCCGTGTTCTGAGTGGAAAAGAAAATGCGCGTCGAGCGCGGGAGCGGGACGATGTCCGGGCGGCTGCTCGTGAGCATTATCGTTGCGCCTTCGCTCGGGGCGTTTGCGGCGAGCGTGATGACCGCCTGCACGGCCTGGTTGCTGCCGCCGACGACCGACGGCTGAGAGAGCGTCACGGAAGAGATTGGCACATTCTGCGTCGGCGCGTGGACGCTCATCACCGCGCTCCTGGTCACGCCGTTGTAGCTCGCCGTGAAATTAACGGGCGTCGTCGTCCCCGTCGTCCACGTCTGCACCGGGAACCACCCGCTGGACTGCCCGCCCGGAATCGTCACGCTCGGCGGCATGGACGTAATCAGGGACGGGTTGTCGTTCGTAAGCGTCACGACTACGCCGCCCGGCGGCGCGACGTGTCCCGTATTCAGGTACACCTCCCCGGCCGCGTCGTTGCCGCCGTAAGTGCCCGTGGAAACTTTCAGCGAGTCGAGCGCGAGCGGCTCTGAAGGCGGCGTCACCGTCAGATTCACGCTGCGGCTGCCTAGACTGCTGTGCCTGACTGTGACGGTCACGGTCTGCGTCGTCGCGACCGGCTTCGTCTCGACCTTGAAGCGCAGATTCGTCATCCCGGCGGCCATTATCATCGGCGGCGAGGTCTGGGAAAAGGGAAGGAACGCGACCGACGGGTTGGTGTTCGACGCTGTGAACGTCAGACCGCCCGAAGGCGCGACCGCGCCCGCCGCGAGCGGGATGTTGACCTCCGCGACCGTGCCGCCGCCGACCACGCTCGCGGGCTGCACGCTCAACATCCCGAGGGCGGGCGAGCGGGGCGCGACGCCGCTCGTGTTCGTCAGAATAATCGTGCCGCGCGTCGTGCCGCCGACGTTGTTGTAAAACATTGCCGCGACATCCGGCCTGGCGTCGCCGTTAAAATCGGCCACGACCGGGTCAATCGTCGCCAGTTGGATTCGGCCGTTGTTCGGGACCATATGACGGGAGATAGCGCCGAAGGTGCCGTCGCCGTTCCCCAGCATCAGGCCGAACGCGCCCGGCACGCCGTTGCCGCCGACGCAGCAGTAGCCGTGTCCGATGCCAACGTCCGCGCGGCCGTCGCGGTTAAAGTCTCCGGGCGTGAGCGTCCAGCCGCGCTGCTGCATGGGGTCCGTGATGACCGTCGCCAGGCGAAACGTGCCGTCGCCCAGCCCCAGCGCGACTCCGAACTTGCTCTCCGCGTCAGCGGCTGCGACGAAATCCAGAATCCCGTCGCGGTTGTAATCGGCGACCGCCACGTCCGTGTTGTCAACGTTCTGCACGATCAGAACGTCAGGCATCTGCCGGAAGGTGCCGTCGCCGTTGCTGAGCAGGATTAAGACTTTGCCGAAGGCGGCCGCCCCGATCACGTCCGTCAGGCCGTCGCGGTTGAAATCGCCCACGTCGAATTGCTGCACAGGAGTTACAGTGTCGAACTGCCGCGGCGTCTGGAAGGTGCCGTCGCCGTTGCCTAGAAGGACGGACGCGGTCTTGGTCAGGAAGCACGGCGCGGTGCGGCAGTAGATCGGGTCGGAGGTCATGAGGTCTAGGCGGCCGTCGAGGTTGAAGTCGGCGGCGACGACCGAGGTCGGGCTGCCCGTCGCGCCCGTCGAGAATCTGCTCGGCTGACTGAACGTGCCGTCGCCCCGCCCGAGCAGGACCGCGACCTCGACCGTGGCGGTGATCGAGACGGCGATGTCTGGTTTCGCGTCGTTGTTAAAATCGCCCTTCGTGATCCCGCTCAGGCTGGTGCCGATTGCGTACTTCACGTTCGGCTGGAACGTGCCGTTGCCGTTGCCCAGCAGGACTTCAACGTCCAGGCCGGCGGTGGCAAGGTCCGCGCGGCCGTCGCCGTTAAAGTCCGCGGCGATCTGGTACTGGCCGCCCGTCGGAATCTGCCTCCCGCTGAAAGTCACGCCCTGCGCCGCGGCCCCCGCGGCCGAAACCAGTAACGCGAAAGCGGTGAAGAGGACTGAGGCGCAAAGCCGCTTGTACTGAGCGATGGGAGCGAGAGACATGTTATTCCACCTCTTTCTACCACAGTGCAGCCGCCGTCGGGGGTGATACGTTTTGGGCGGAAGAATATCGCCGCCACCGCGCCCAGTCAAGATATTTGTTCGAACACGCATCTTGCGGGCGCGGGCCGGGGGTCGTTGCCGCGCCCCGCACGGTGTGCTACAACTCGTCCCGATGGGCGAAGCTCTCAAACGGCGTATCAAGCAGACGGCGGATTTCGAGAACCCCGCGCAGGAGGCGATGCTGAATTTGATAGTCGCGGCCGACTACGTTCACACGCGCCTGGAGAAAGTCTGCCTCAAGTTCGGCCTGACGCGCCCGCAGTACAACGTGCTGCGCATCCTGCGCGGGGCCCACCCGGGCGGGCACCCGCGCTCGGAAATCGGCGCGCGCCTGCTGGCGAGCGCGCCGGACGTGACGCGCCTGGTCGACAGGCTTGAGGCTCAAGGCTTAGTCGAGCGCGCGCGCGTCGAAGAGGACCGCCGCCTGAGCATCGCGCGCATCACGAGGAAAGGCCTGCGGCTGCTGAAAGAGATGCACCCTCACATCGCGGAGGAGCACGAGAGTTTCAGCCGGAAGGTTCCGCGCAAGGACTGCGTGGAGTTGTCGCGCATCTGCGAGGCCATCTACGGCGAGGAATAAGTCGTCGCCCCGGACGCCGAAAACTTCTGCCCGCCCACAGGAACCTTCGCCGCCGTCTTGCCGTAATTCATAAAAATCGCATTTAAGGGAGGCACGTATGGCCGGACACATAGGGATAGTCGCGTGCAGCGCCGAGGGCGCGGCGCTCTGCTACCGCACGATCTGCCAGGAGGCACTGCGCTTCATGGGCGAGCACAACCACCCGCGCGTCACGCTGGACTCGATCCCGATGGCGGAGCACATGGAGTTCATCACGAGGGACGACTGGGAGGGGGCCGCGCGCGTGATGCTCGCCTCGGCGCGCACGGTGGCGCAGGCCGGCGCGGACTTCGCCATCTGCCCGGACAACACCTGCCACCAGGCTCTCAAGTACCTCCTGCCGGAGTCGCCCATCCCGTGGCTGAACATCGCGGAAGTCGTGGCGGAGGAAGCCGGGCGGAACAATTTCAAGCGGCTCGGAATCCTGGGCACGCGCTATCTGATGGAGGGCCCCGTCTACGGCGACGCCCTGAAAAAATACTCCATCGCTCACGAGATACCGGACGCCGAAGACCGCGAGCGAATCAACACGATCATCTTCAAGCAGCTCGTCAACGGCCTCTTCCCCGAAGAGTCGCGTCTCTACTTCAACGACGTGATGGGGAAGCTCAAGGCGCGCGGCTGCGACGCGGCGGTGCTGGGCTGCACGGAAATCCCGCTCATCGTCCGCCCGGACGACGCGCCCCTGCCGACCCTTGACTCCACGCGGCTGCTGGCCCGCGCCGCCGTACAAAAAGCGCTCGAAAAGTCTGAGAGTCGTAGCGCCTGACTTGGAACGAGTTGCCGTCACCCCGGCGCGGTCACGGCAACTCCAACTCAAGGACCCAGCGCCCCGCGGGCCGCGCCGGCGGCAACTGGTCGAGCCCGCAGTAAGCTTTCCACCTCAGAATCTTGTCGCGCGGCGGCATCTCGCGCAGCCTCCCCACGGCCTCTATCAACTGCCCGCGGTTCCCGCTCGACTTGCCGAGGAGTGCTTCGTAATCGTCGTTCCCCTTGTGACCGACGATGAGCACGTCGCCGCCCGCGCCCAGGTCGGCCAGCACCGTCGCCCACTCGAAGTTCTCGTAGTTCTTACACTGCGCGGGGCCGTCGCTTAATTGCCTGGCGCGCACGCGCACGAAGCGTGTCACCTTTTCCTCGTGCGAGGCGTCCGCGAGGCGCGCGAACGCGGCCCGCCCCTCGCCGAAAGTCTGCTCGTCAACCACCGGCAACTCGGCAATCATCCTCTTCTGCTTCACGCCGTCTACGAAGACCAGGACGGCGATGAGCGCGAAGACGGCGAAGGCCGGGGCGGCGAGCCAGGCCGCGGGCTTCCACGCCTCCGCCGTCTCGTCTGCGTCGCGTATGCGCAGGTCGAGGACGTACCAGGCGAAGAGGCGCAGCGCCGGGAAGAAGAGCGCCAGCGCGAACATGACGGCGAAGAACCTGACGTTTACGCCCTCGGTCAGCCCGGCCCAGAGGAAGTAGCCCGTGCCCGCGACCGTAATCAACTCCACGAGGACGTAGGAAGGATGCGTGCTGCAAAAAGGGTAGTCGCCGCCCGAATCGGTCCAGGTCTTAAAGTTGACCCAGGAGTCTCTCTTGATCCTCGGCCTGAGAATCTCGCGCACCGACCAGACGAGCAGGGCGAAGCCGAGCAGGTACCAGAGCCAGTTGGTCATGTCGCCCAGAGGCTTCTCGCCGGGGGCGCGCGCCCCCAAAGTGTTCCAGGCGGCCGTGACGAAAGCCGAGACGAACAGGATGCAGAGAAATTCGGCGAGCCAAATCTGCACGACGCTCGGCACTTTGAGCAAATTCTTCATGCGCGCCCCCAGTGGTTGCCGGCGAGCCTCTCGGTCAAGCCCCGCGCCCGCCGCCGTGAGTCTCGGTAAATTTCGGACCGCGTTATGGATTTGAAAATGGCTGTGACGCTCTTCGGCCTGTCGGGTTGGCGCTCGCGAGGGTTCGTGAATAAGTCTGCCGGGTGCGGCCGGATGATATTCCAAAGCCCTCGGCAAATCAACGGCGAGAGGCGCGGCCCTTCGGAAGGCCGCGCCGGCGCGGACGAAAAGTTTCCCGAACGGTCTTAAACGAACTCCTGCCCGCCGTCGCCGGACTTGACCGAGATCAGCACGAGGCCGAAGTCTCACACAAAAGTCTTTTGGCCCGGAGGACGCGCACTTCTCTGTGACGAACAAGGCGGCCGGGCAGTAGCGTATAAGGGCGGCCCCTGTTTACTCGCGGCCGGGGCCGCCGGACTCATTATGATTGGAGGAGGTTGTTGATGCTCCCTCGGAGGATTGCGCGCAGGTTCAGGCGCGAGCGAGCCGCGCCGGACGAGTTCGAGCGGGGGTTCGCGCTGGAGGTGCTGGAGAGCGACAGGCTGCGGGTGACGATCCTGCTCGGCATCCTCGCCTTCACCCTGCTCGTCCAGGCGTGCCTTTCGCTCTTCT
>Ga0196962_10000023_pt1 | contig 219558 bp, 189 predicted proteins | sample S3v_20metaG_FD_183186 | JGI IMG/M metagenome (GOLD analysis project Ga0196962, IMG submission 183186) | Soil microbial communities from Anza Borrego desert, Southern California, United States - S3+v_20 | ecosystem: Environmental > Terrestrial > Soil > Desert | place: USA: California...
CCGACTGCGCGCCGGGCACGTTGTTGACGGGCGCGTCGTTGGCCGCGTTGACCGTGATGTCAAAGGTCTGCGGCGGGGAGGACATGTCCTGCCCGCTGTTGGCCGTGCCCGAGCCGTCCTTGAGCGTGACGGTGACGGTGGCCGCGCCCGAGGCGTTCATCGCGGGCGTGTAGGTCAGCGTCCCCGCCGGGCTGATCGCCGGCTGCTGTGAGAAGAGCGCGTTGTTGTTGTTCGTCACCGTGAAGGAGAGCACCTGCCCGCTCTCGTTCGCCGCGCCCGCGGAAATGGCCGTCGCCCAGTTGCTCAACGTCTGCGGCCCCGCGTCCTCGCCCACCGTCTGGTCCGCGCCCTTCGTGAACGACGGGGCGTCGTTGACGGGCGTGACGTTGATGGAAAAGGTGCGCGAGACCGTTTCGGTGCCGCCGCCGCCGTCCGAGACGGTGACGGTGATGATCGCCGTCCCGTTGGCGTTCGCCGCGGGCGCGTAAGAGAGTGTCCCCGAGGAGTTCGGGCTCGTGTAGGTGATCACGGGGTCGGGGACGACGGCCGCGTTACTCGACGTGGCCGTGACCACGAGGGTCTGCGTCTCGTTGCCGCCCGCCCCGATGCCCGTCAGGGTAATAACCTCGCCCGCAGAGTCTTCGAGGATGAAGCGGTTGTTCAAGGGGCCTAAGGTCGGCCGGTCGTTGACCGCGTTGATGGTGACTGTCGAGGTGTCCGTGCCGCCGCCGAGGTCGGCGGGCGTGCTGCCGGTCGCCGCCTGGACCGTGAAGCCCGCCGGCCCAGTGTAGTTCAGGGCCGGCGTGAAGCGCAGCCCCGCCGCGGCGTCGGCGAACGCGACGAAGGTGCCGCCTGTGATCTGCGTGGTGCCGTCCGGCATATATAGTGTGCCGCCGGTGATGGCGGAGACGCGGAAGTGCGTCACCTCCGCGCCGTCCGCGGGGTTCTTCGCCACGACTATCGCTCCGCTCTGCGTGTCCTCGGCGGTCGCCACGTCCGCGACGTCCGGCGTGTCCGCCACGGGCGACACAGTGATGGAGACAGTGCCGTTGCTTGTGGAGTCGACCTGCCCGTCGTTGACCTTGAAGGTGAAGCTGTCCGGGCCGTGGTAATCGGCGTCGGGCGTGTAGGTCAGGTTGGGCGCGGTCCCGGTCAACTGGCCGTGATCCGGGCCGTCTACGACCGTGAAGGTCAGCGGGTCATTGTCTGCGTCAGAGCCCGTGAGCGTGATTGCTTTGGGCGTGTCCTCGTCCGTGGTGACCGACTGGTTGTCGGCCGCGGGGCGCGTGTTCACCTTAAAGCTGGTCGGGTCACTCGCGCCGCCGACCGAAGGGTCGTCTGTCTGGGCGCTGGCTTCGTTGTCGTTGTCGTTGTCGGCGTCGAAGTTGATGCTGCCCTGATTCGTGATGGTCGTGCCCTCCGTCCCGCTATTAATCGTGGCCTGAATCGTGATGGTCACCGAAGCGAAGCCTGCGAGAGAGCCGTTCCAGGTCACAGTATTCGTGCCGGTGTTGGCGGAGGCAGTGCCGGTGTTGGCTGTGGCGGAGACGAGCGTCAGGCCGGCGGGCAGCACGTCCGTGAACTCGTCGCCATTGTTGTCGTCCTGCGCGACGGAGCCGTTGTTGGTGAGCACGACGGTATAGGTGATTGTGTTGCCGGGGTTGAAGCCGCTGCCGCCGACCGTCTTCGTGCCGCTGATGTTAGTAGGAGTCGGCGGGCAAGCCTGCTCAGAATCGCCGCCCGCTTCCGTGTCGCCCGTCAGAATCCAGAGGTCCTGTCTGCCCGCGCCCGGCAGCGCCTCGATGAGGACGCCGAGGCGGTAGCTGCCCACCTGCTGCACACCGAAGAGGAACTGTAAGTTGATGGAGGCCCCGTGCGCGAGCGGGTTCGCCAACGTGACAGTGCCCGCCGCCAGGCTTGAGTTCACCCCGCCGCCCAGGGGCTGAGCCGCGCTGTTGTCCAGCGTCGTCCCCTGCACCGTCACAATCGAGCCGCCCGTCAGCGGCGCGTTGACGGGGCCGGAACTGAGGGCGCGCAGGTCGGCCGTGCCGCTCGGCTGCGGAAACGTCGTCAGGTCGTAGATGCGGAAGCGCAGGCTCGTGACGCTCTGGCCCGTGTTGTTGGTGAACGTGCGTCGGAGAGAGAGCGTCCCGTTCACAGACCGCGCCGCGTTGCACTGCTCGACCAGCGGGTCCGAGCATTGCCGCCGCACGCGATTGGGAGCCACGCCCGCCGACGCCGCCGGGTCGAGCAGTTCACGACCGAACGAGACGGCCCCGCACGAGGCGGCTTCGTTGGGGCTCTCCTTGCGTTGCGGGCCGGGAGCGCCCAGGGTCGGCGTGACGTTGTTGCCGACGGGCGTGGCCGGCGTGGTCGAGACGACCAGGAAGTCGTCGGCGTTGACGCCTGTGTCCACGATGACGCCTTCGTCGTATTTCCGCACGAAGGCGTGCTCGGACGTGCTGCCGCTCGCGGCGTTGAGCGTGCTGCGCTCGCGCAGCAGGTCGCAGGTGTCCGCGGTGTTGAGATGGAAGCCCACGGCGTCGAGCCGGTTGACCGTCGAGAGATTGGTTAATTCCGCGGTCGAGAAGAGGCCGACGTTCGCGTCGCTGTCCAGGTTCTCCGTCATAGTCAGGTTGCCCGCCGCGTAAGCCGTGAGCGAGTAGCCGGAGCCGACGACGAGGTAGTGGCCGCGCGCCGGGATGATTGTCCCGTTCGGGATTGTGCCGACGATGACGGGGTCGTCCGTGCACCCCTGGTTCGAGGCGACCACCGAGTATCCGGCCGAGCCGTCCGAAGCCTGCACGGTCAGCGGGCTGTCGCTGTTGTTGTAGATTTCGACGTAGTCATCGTCGAGGTCTCCTGTGCCGGACGCGCCCGGCCCGCTGGTGCGAAGCTCCGAGATGAGCACCGCGCCGGGCGTGGTGCCCTGCTTGATGGTGCCCACGGCCTGCCCGTCGAAGATCGTGGCGTTCGTCGCGCTCGACAGGTTGACGAGGAAGGTCTCGTCCGTCTCCGCCGCAGGCCCGTCGGACAAGACGGGCACGCTGATGGTCTTGACCCTGTCGCCGGGCATGAAGATGACGGTGCCGTTCGTCGGCGTGTAGTCGGTGCCGGCGGTCGCGGGGTTGACGCCGCCCGTGTCGTCGGCCGTCGTGAAGTTAACCGAGACGGTCTGCGCGGAGGGCTCGGAGAGGACGACGGTGAAAACCATGTTGGTCGAGCCCGCATCCGGCTCGGACGTGCGCGCGTCGCGGACGGAGACGTTGGCCCCGTCGTCGTTGACGATTGTGCCCAGCCCCTGCGTATCGCCCGCGGCGACCCCGGTGATGTTGGTGACGCTGACGCCGAAGTTCTCGTTGGGCTCGGGGGTCGTGTCGCGGTTGACCGTGACGCTGAAGTTATACGGCCCGGTCGAATTCTCAGGAATCGTCTGGCCGGTCAGGCTCCGGGCGACGTAATCATTGTCCTCGGCGTCCGGGTCGTCGTCCTGAGCCGTGCCGTCGGCGGTGCTGATGTCGAAGGTGACGCCGCCGGCGGGAGCGGGCTGGGTGAGAGTGACGGCAAAGGTAAAGGTCGTCGTGCCCGGCGCGTCGCCCTCCGCCATCGTCACGTCGTTGATAGAGAGCTGCTGCGGGGGAGTCAGCTCGAAGTCGTAGATGGTGTCGTTGCCGCCGACGCCGATGGTGAAGGCGTCCACGTTGCCTATGAAGTCGTCCCACGAGCCCGCGCCAAACCCGGTGACGACGCGGACGCCGCCGAGGCCGGAGCTAGAGTTGACGATGCGCGCGTTCGGGTGCTGCGAGCGGTAGAACTTCAGGGTCGTCAGCGGCGGGCCGAACGTGGCGCTGCTGAGAGCCCACCAGCCGCCGTTCAGGGCGTCCCACGTCTGCCACTGCCCCGGCGTGACGCAGGAGGGGTTCGCCCCGCACTGGTTCGGGATCGTGAGGCTCGGGTCAACCACCGGGTAGGTGCCGTTCTGGTAGCCCGGCTCGAAGAAAAGCTGGTCGTCGCCGGAGCCGACGTTGAAGACGCCGTCGTTGTTGTTGTCTATGTTCAGGATGAGGTAAGGGGTCTGCCCGCCGCTGCCGCCGCTCTGCGCGTAGGTGCTGTAGCCGAGCGCGGTCAGCTCGTTGGCGGCGGCCGGTGCCGAGGCGGGGTTGGGCAGCGTTGTGCTGGCGAAGTCTGGCTGGCGCATCTCGGCGGCATTGTCGCCGTCGGAGCCGACGCGCAGCTCGACGCTGCCACTCCCCAGCGGCGGCGTGCCCGGGCCGTTGACGAACGCGGTCGAGGGCGGCGGGGCGGGCGCGACGGTCGTGACGGTCGTGTTCGGCTGCCAACCCTGTAGGTCGCCGGGGTGGACGATGAGCGTCGTCGTCACAGGCATCGGCAGAAGGAACTGCGGGCCGACGTTTCCCGCCCCCTGGCCCCGCCGGTCGGGGAACGGGTTAGAGCGCGCGCCGCTGTGACTTGCGGCCGGGGTCGCGCCTTCGTCCGCGCGCGCGGCCGTCAACTGAACGCCCGCCCCCGCATTGCGGGCGCGGCTGCCTGGGGCCGCCAGCAGAGCGGAGACCAGTACGGCCAGCAAAGAGCCGAAGAGAAGAGAGCGCCGGAGAGTTTGACGGCGGAAGAGACGAGCAAGGGGCGTCCGTCTCTTGCGTCCTGATTCCTGTCCGCGGGCGACGGAATTCGGCGCGTGTTTCGTCGGGCAGAGAAGCGCATGGCGGGGACCGGAAGGGATGGGCATCGTTGGGGCTCCCTTAATATTAGCGGCGGTCGGGGGCGGCTATTACTGGGGTGTCTAGCCGACTCGCACCGGCGCGGGATTCCTTAAATTAATCGGGAAAACTTGTACCAGACGCAACGCGCGAGGGCGCGTGATACGAATCAAGCCGGGAGATTCTTCACGAAGACTACGCTAAGTTAAGAACCTTGGCTGTCGGGTATGAAACAAGCAGCACGCTAAATTCGTCAGGGTCCAGCGAGATTAACACTACCGCAGGAATTTAATCAAGAGGATGCGTGCGAGGTTCTGGGCTAGTTCGTCGCCCGAGAATGCGCGCCGCGGGGACACGAAAAAGCCCGGCCCCGGCCCACGCCGCCCCGGCCTCCTTCGCGCTTCCCAGGTTTGAAAATGAAGAGTCCCGCGCGGAGAAACCGTCCGCGCGTGGCTTCACCTCACCGCACGCGGCGCGTCACTTACGCTCCTTCCGCCACGTCCGCACGAAGATGACGACCGCGACGATGGCGATGACCAGCAACACCGCCATCGTCGCCAGCACAAACACAAGTTCCCTGCCTCCCGAGTCCATTAGCCACCGCCTCCCGTTTCTGATAGTTTACTAAAAGCAGCAGGCAGTAGGCAGCAGGCAGCGGGCAGTAAAAGCGCCCGTATGAAATCTTGAATCTTAACCTTTAAACTTCGAGTTTGCCGACACTCGATCACTGCCCACTGCCCGCTGCCCACTGCTCTTATGTATCCGGCTGGGAATCTTTTCATAGACGTGGCGCACGGCCGCCTCGAAGCGATTTTGAAGGAGCCGCGCGAGGGGGCCGAGGGCGCGCGCGGCGTCGCGCTCGTGCTGCACCCGCACCCCCTGGGCGGCGGCACGATGCACAACAAGGTGGTCTTCCGCGCGGCGGCGGCCCTGAATGAGGCTGGGCTCGTCACCTTGCGCGTCAACTTCCGCGGCGTCGGAGGCAGCACGGGCGAGCACGACGAGGGGCGCGGCGAATTGGACGACGCGCGCGAGGCGCTGGACTATCTCGCCGGCCGGTATCCGGGCAAACAGGTCACGCTCGCGGGCTTCTCCTTCGGCTCGCGCGTCGGCATGGAAATCGGGATCGCGGACGACCGCGTCACGCGGTTAATCAGCATCGGCACGCCCGTAGAGAAGTACGACTTCTCTTTCCTGCGCGCCTGCCGCAAGCCCATTCTCTTCGTCCACGGCGACCGCGACGAGTTCGGCGGCGTCGAGAAATTGCGCGCCCTCGTCGCCTCCCTTCCCCCGGAAGCAGACGCGCGCCTCGTCGTCATCGAAAACGCGGACCACTTCTTCGAAGGCCGCCTGGACGAATTGAAACGAGTGATTACAGAGTGGATTAAAGAAAGGGATGAGGGATGAGGGCGGAGGGGTGAGAGGGTTTGAGTGAAACGCTCACCGAATCATTGATTCAAAGGGTTTCATTCACCCCTCATCCCTCAGCCCTCATCCCTTCGTTATGAATTCTTACAACGACCCGGCGATTCGCATCACCCTTTTGCCGCGCGACACGAACCCGCAGGGCACCATCTTCGGCGGGATTATCCTGAGCTACATTGACATGGCCGGGGCCATCGAGGCCCACCGGCGCACAGCCATGCCGCGCTTCGTCACGGTCGCCATGCGCGAAGTCATCTTCCACCAGCCGGTCTTCGTCGGCGACCTCGTCAGCTTCTACGCCGAGACCATCCGCATCGGCACGACCTCCATCACCGTCCGCGTCGTCGTCGAGACAGAGCGCCACGGCGGCACCTCCCGCGACCGCGTCCGCGTCACCGAGGCCGAAGTCATCTACGTCGCCGTGGACGAGAACCGGAAAAAAACAAAAATAGTGACGAGCGGCGAGTAAGAGCTTGTCTTTAACTCGTCACTCGCCCCTCATCACTGTCAATTCAGTCTCGCCTGGACGCGGCGCAGCGCCGCGGCGGCCTGGGCGTAGGTGGGCTCTTCTTCGAGGGCGAGGCCGTAGTGGCGGGCGGCGGCGAGCAGGCGGCCGCGCTGCTCGTAGACGCGGGCGAGGTTCATGTGCGGGTAGGCGCGCGCCTCGTAGCGCGGGGCGTTGAGCGCGAGCCTGAACCACTTGGCCGAGTCGTAATAATTCCCCTTCGCAACCAGGTAGCTGCCGATGTCGTTGTAAGGGTTGCCGAGGCTGGGGTCGACGCGGATGGCTTCGAGGCACTCGTCAATCGCCTCGTCGTAGCGCCCCTGGAAGCTGTAGACCCAGCCGAGGAAGGTGTGCGCCTCGGCCGTCGGGTACGCGGCGATGGAGCGCTTGTAAAGCTCAATCGCCTCCTCGTAGTCCTCCGTCTGCTGCGCCTCGAACGCACGCCTGAACAACTCTATCGCCTCGCCCCTCGGGCCGGTTGGAAATTCGTCAGCAAACATAGCGAAAAACAGTGGGCAGTTAAAAGCCTGATTCGGAATCTTGATTCTTAATCTTTGGGGTTCGAGGCTGCCGGCACTCGACGACTGCCCACTGCCCACCGCCTACTGGTCAAGCCTCTTGATGCGCCCGTCCTCCTTCGGGGCGATCTCCTTTTCGGCGCTGATGGCTTCCATCAGGACGACGGGCTCGACGGGGCCGTTCTCGGGGTTGATTAAAAACTTCGGGTCGGGGAACATCGTGTAGCCGTCGCCGCCCTTCAGCACTATGAAAGTGTTGGTCGCGAGCGTGTAGGTCTTCGCGTCGTCGAGCGGCTGGCCGCCCACTTCGACGCTCGTGACGCGCGAGCCCGCGGGCTTGCGCGCGTCGAACGTGAAGCGCAGGCCCGAGACCTGCGGGAAGCGGCCGGGCTCCTTCTCCTCCGCGCTCCGGCTGACCCCGTGTTCGAGCGCCTTGCGGAGCGCCGCGCCCGTCACCTCTATCTTCACAACCGGGTTCTCGTAAGGCAGGATCGACATCACGTCGCGCTTGGTCAAGGGGCCTGGGCTGAAGACGCGGCCCGCGCGGATGGAGCCGCCGTTGTAGAGCGCCACGTCCGCGCCCGTGGCCTTGCGGTAGGCGTCCGCGATGTAGCTGCCGAGATTCGTCTCGCGCGAGCGGTTCATCTCGCCGCGCGCGTCGAGCGAGACTTTCGTGCTCCCGATGGGCTTGTCCACGTCGGCCGAGACTTTCTTCTCGAAGTCGGCGATGAGCGCGGCCGACTCGGGGTCGTCCTTGACCTGGTCGTTCACGGGCAGCGCCGCCCAGTCAATGCTCTCCAGCTCGCCGGAAGGCAGCTTGACGTTGAGGTCGATGCGGCCGAGGTCGCGCGCGTCCGCGCCCCACTTGAAGATGGGCGTGCGGCCCGACAAAGACTCCAGCATCTCGTGCTCGTGGCCCCCGATGATGACATCGATGGGCGCGCAGCGCGCGACCTGCTTGTCCTCGCGCATCGCCAGGTGCGTCAGCGCGACGATGACCTGCGCGCCCTTCGCCTTCATCTCCGCGACGGTCTTCTTCGCCGTCTCGCACAGGTCCAGGAACGTCACGTCGGGGCCGACGCTCGAAAACTGCGCCGTCTCGGGCGTGAGCAGCCCGAAGAAGCCGAATTTGACGCCGCCGACATCGCGCACGACGTAGGGCGGCGTGTCGGCGAAGGGCTTCCCGGTCTTCTTGTCGATGACGTTGGTCGCGAGCCAGGTGAAGCGCGACTCCTTGATGCGGTCGCGCAGGATGTCTGGCCCAAAATCGAACTCGTGGTTGCCGAGCACGGCGAAGTCTAGCCCGATCATGTTCCAGACGGCGATCATCTGCTGCCCCTTGAAAATGTTCGAGGCGACCGAGGGCGCGATGGTGTCTCCGCCCAGGAGGAAGAGCGTGTTGGGGGATTCCTCCATGACCTGCTTCCTGAGCGTCGCCACGCGCGCCAGCCCGCCGCGCGTCCCCTTGTCCACTGCCGAAATCTGGTAGACGTCGTTGAGTTGCAGGAGCGTGACGCGGACCGTGCGCTCCGTGTTGGCGGCCGTCTGCGCGAAGGCCGAAAGCGCGGCCACGAGGGCGAGCGCCAGCGCACATCCTGCGCGGCGCGCGAACATTCTTAACGAAGCCATCAGAATTCCTCCGAGAAGGGATGAGAAAGTTTCAGCGGTTAGGACGAATTCGAGAGGCTGCATTATACTCAGCCGTCGCCGTACAATCCAACTTCAAGGGGCCGAGTACTTCGCTTTCAAACTAATAAGTTTCCTCTCAGCGCCTGTGCGGCTCTGCGTGAAAAACCGTCGGACTCACGCAAAGGCGCGCAAGAGATTGGGTGATATTCCGGGAGTCGAGTTTCAGAGATGACGGACGAAAATTTTTTCGCGATGGAACTGAGCGCAAAGCTGCCGCCCGAGGCTTCGGACGTGGCCGTCTGCGTCTTCGAGGACGAGCCGGGCGCGGCGGACGGCGAACTCCGGGAGATGGTCGAAGGTCTCAGGCGCGACGGCGAGTTCAAGGGCGAGGCGGGGACTTCGCTGCTCGTGCACGCGGCCGGGGCGGGCGGCGCGCGCCGCCTGCTCGTCGCGGGCCTGGGCGAGCGCAAGGACTTCGACGCGCGCGCGATGAGTCGCGCCGCGGCGGCGGTCGTGCGCCGCGCGGGCGCGGGCCGTATCAAGCGACTGAATTTCGTCCTGCCCCGAGCGGAAGACGCGCGGCGTCTGATACGCGCCGCCGCGGAAGGCGCCGTGCTAGGGCTCTACGAAAACTCTTTCTATCGGAAGCGCGAGGACGACGCGCGACTCGAAACGCTCAATCTCGTCTCGGCGGAGTTCGATACCGAAGAGACGGACGAGATGCTCAGGGAGATGGATCGCGGGAGAGTCGTCGCGGAGTCCGTCAACTGGGCGCGCGCTCTCGCGGATGAGCCTGGAGGCTCGCTCCCGCCGGAAGAGTTCGCGCGCCGCGCGGCGTTGATGGCCGCGGAGTTCGGCTTGCGCGTCGAGACGTTGGGCGCGGACGAAATCCGCGCGCGCGGGATGGGCGGACTCTGGGGCGTGGGCAAAGGTTCCGACAACCCGCCCGCCTTGATCGTGGTGCGCTACGAGCCGGACGGCGCTTCCGCGGACGACGAGTTGTGGGCCTTCGTCGGCAAGGGCATAACGTTCGACACGGGCGGCATCTCGATCAAGCACGGCCTGGACATGTACGAGATGAAGACCGACATGGCGGGCGGCGCGGCCGTCCTCGGCGCGCTGCGCGCCGTCGCGCAGCTCAAGCCGCCGCGCCGCGTCGTCGGCGTCGTGCCCTCGGCCGAGAACATGCCTTCGGGCAGGGCCATCAAGCCGGGCGACGTAATCAAAACGCTCGCGGGCTACACCATCGAGGTCGTGGATACGGACGCGGAGGGCCGGCTCGTTCTGGCCGACGGCATCGCCTACGCCAAGCAGCTCGGCGCGAAGCGCATCGTCGACCTGGCGACGCTCACGGGCTCCATCGTCGTCGCGCTCGGCGACCACCGCACGGGGCTCTTCGGCAACGACGACGATTGGGCCAAAAGCGTCGAGCGCGCGGCCGCGCGTGCGGGCGAGCCCGCCTGGCGCATGCCCGTGAGCGACGACTACAAGAAGCGCATAGAGAGCCCCATCGCGGACTTTAAGAACTACGGCGGGCGGCCCGACGCCACGGCAGCCGCGCTCCTTTTGAGCAAGTTCGCGGGCAACACGCCCTGGGTTCATCTCGACATCGCCGGGACGAGTTGGCTCGACAGCGCCGCGCCGCACGCGCCCAAAGGCTCCACCGGCACGGGCGTTCGCACGCTCGTCGAACTCGTCTGCGGCGAAGCGCCGAGCGCCTGAATTATCGTTGACACTTTCCGCCGGACGTATTAGGCTCTTGCGCGTTTCGGCACGTTGATGAGTCTTCGGCCAGACCTCGCAAATCTTTCGTCAGGAACCCGTCCTGAAGAGTCACGTTCACAGCAGCCCTTCTCTTTCTCCCCGTAGAATTAACCTGTGATTGGGACTACACTACAGCCATGCGACAGTTAATCCTTAAGTCGTTTCTCACCTTATTCTCTTTCGCGATCATAGCGCCGCCGGCACTCGCGCAGGAGCCACGACAACGACTGTTGTCGGAGGAGCCGTGCGAGCCGGAGGGGGTAACGAGCGTGGCCTTCTCCCCGGACGGGCGGCTGCTCCTCACCGGCGGGCCTGCCTGGGGCATACGCCTCTTCGACTTCGAGACGGGCAAAGAGCTGCGCCGCTTCCAGGACCGCTCCGGCTATCCGAAATTCGCGTTCTCCCCGGACGGCCGCCGCGCCATCTCCTACGGCTTCTTCAAGACCATTTACCTCTGGGACGTGGAGAGCGGCAGCGAAATCCGCAGCCTCCCCGGACACGAGGGCGGAACGTCCAGGGCTTACTTCACCCCGGACGGTCGCCAGATTATTTCGTCGGGCGAGATGGACGGGCGGATTCGCCTGCTGGACGCGGAGAGCGGGCGCGAAATCCAGAGCTTCAGAGCGGCGGAGAAAGAGGGCTACGACCAGCTGGAAATATACCAGGGCGGTCGCCGCGCACTCGTCACCACTCGCGACGGAAACGCCTGCCTGTGGGACACGCAGGCCGCGCGCAAGGTACGCTGTTTTCAGATACGGCCGGGGCACGAGTGGTTAGACCTTTTCAACAGTCACCTCGTCCTGACGGACAGAGAGACGAAAGACCTCCGGCTGTTAGACCCGGAAAGTAATCAGGAGCGGCCGCGGCCGAGCGGGCTCAAGGGCTACGTCCAGACCATCTCGGCGGACGGCCGCCTCGCCGTCGTCGGGAACGATCCGAGCGAGTACGTGGTCGGTCCGGTCAACCCGGACAGCGGCCAGGAGGCCACACGGATCGAGTTCAGTGAAGGCGACGGACTCCCGACGTTCGTCTTCACGCCCGACTTACAACAACTCGTGGGCGCGTGCGCGGAAACGAAGCTCTGCGTCTGGGACGCGAAAAGCGGAAAGCGCCTGCGCTACTTCCAGACCGGGAACTGAGAGCGCGAGGCACGCTCCACGTCACTCATGGCCTTCGACGAAACAATCTTTCTGACAGGCTTTCCGGGCTTCATCGCGGGCCGTCTCGTCAAGCGGCTGGCGGCCGAAGGCGCGCGCTTTCTGCTGCTCGTGCAGCCCGCATTCATGGAGCGCGCGCGCGAGGACGCCGCCCGCCTCGCGTCGGAGATGGGCCTCCCGGCCGACACCTTCCGGCTGGTCGAGGGCGACATCACGCGGGCAGACCTGGGCGTCGCGCCGCTGGAGTTGGAAAGGGCGCGCCGCGAGACGACCGTGCTCTTCCACCTCGCGGCCGTTTACGACCTGGCGGTGCGCCGCGACCTAGCCATGCGCGTCAACGTGGAGGGGACGCGCAACGTCAACGAGTTCGCCCTCACGCTGCCAAACCTGCGCCGGTATCACTACGTCTCGACCTGCTACGTCGCGGGCCTGCGCAAGGGCTTGATTCTGGAGACGGAGCTGAGGCACGAGGCGGGGTTCCGCAACTTCTACGAGGAGACGAAGTACCTGGCCGAGTTGGAGGTGGACGCGCTCAAGGGGCGTCTGCCCTTGACGATTCACCGCCCGGCGGTCGTCTGCGGCGACTCGCGCACGGGCGAGACGGCGAAGTACGACGGCATCTACTACCTGATTCTCTACCTGCTCAAGCGGCCCTCGCTGCTCTCGCTCGCCAACATAGGCAACCGCCGCGTCACGCTCAACCTCGTCCCCGTAGACTTCGTCGTGGAGGCCATGACCGCGCTCGCCAGCGACGAGCGCGCCGCGGGCGCGACGCTCCAACTCGCCGACCCGAGCCCCCTCACGACGCACGAACTCTTCGAGTCAATCGCCGTCGCCCTCTCCGGGCGCGGCTCACGCATCACGGTGCCCGCGGGGCTCGTCCGCACCAGCCTCGCGCTCCCCTTTTCCCCGACTATCACGGGCCTCCCGCTCTCCGGCGTCCCCTACTTCTTTCTCGACCAGACCTACGACACGGCCCACGCCACCGAACTCCTCTCGGCGCACGGCGTCCGCTGCCCCCCTTTTCGCGACTACGTCGGCGCGCTCGTCGAGTTCGTCGCGAAGCACCCGAAGCTCTGAAAGACTGCGGAGGGCGTAAATCCCGGGGGCGCAGGCAGGGATGCCTGCGCTCCCGGAGTCCGCTTGACAAACTCCTAACTTAGAATTATTCTAATTCCAGCTCAGAGGCGGCGATGAGATCAGGTGAGACAGATAAGGGTGGCGGCGCGGGCGCGCGGGCGCTGACTAAGCAGCGCGAGGCCGTGCTCCAGGTGATCCGCGAGAGCGAGAACCACCTGACGGCCAGCGAGATTTACGAGGCCGCGCGCAAGCGCCTGCCCTCCATCTCCTACGCGACCGTCTACAACTCGCTCAAGTACCTGAAGGAGGCCGGGCTCGTCCACGAGATCAGCTTCGGCGTGGCGGGCGCGAACCGCTACGACCGCGAGACGGCGCGCCACGACCACGCCATCTGCACCTGCTGCGGCAAGCTCGTCGACTTCGACCTGACGGTCGGGGGCGACCTCGTGCGCGCGGCCGTGCGCAAGACGCGCTTCAAGCCCGAGTCGATTCACCTGACGCTCAGGGGCCTCTGCCCCGATTGTCGCGACGGACAGCAATCATGAGGATTTCGAAAGTATGAACCGGGCGCGCGGGCGCAAGCTCTGGGATTCCGCGCGCCGTCAGTAAAAACTAACTTCCTGTACGAAGGGACGGAGAAATAATGCAAGCGACAGCAACAGCAGTTGAAAAAGCGATGGTCGGACAGCCCGCGCCGGATTTCGACATGGCTTCGACCAAGAACGTGGAGACTCTGAAGGAGAACGTCAAGCTCTCCGACTACAAGGGCCAGTGGCTCGTGCTCCTTTTCTACCCGCTGGACTTCACTTTCGTCTGCCCGACGGAGTTGACGACCTTCAGCGACCGCTACGAGGACTTCCAGGCCATCGGCGCGGACATCATCGGCGTTTCGACCGACTCGGTCTACTCGCACCGCGCCTGGCTCAACACCCCGCGCGACAAGTCGGGCGTCGAGGGCTTGAAGTACCCGCTCGCGGCGGACGCGACCAAGCAGGTGGCGCGCGACTACGGCGTGCTGGTCGAGGACAAGGGCATCGCGCTGCGCGGCCTGTTCGTGATTGACCCGGAGGGCGTGCTGCGCTACAAGGTGATTCACGACCTCAACGTCGGCCGCTCGGCCGAGGAGACGCTGCGCGTCATACAGGCCCTGCAAACCGGCGGCCTCTGCCAGGCCGAGTGGAAGCCGGGTCAGGAAACGTTGAAGGCGTAAATGATGAGTGATGAACTTGCGGGATGAATGAAAGCTTTAAACTCATCATTCATCCCGCAAAGTTCCGCATTGAGGTTCTGCCATGCCAATGAGAATCGGGACGGAGATGCCGAAGCTGGACGGCGCGACCGAGTGGTTCGGGGGGACGCAGGCGCACGCGGAGGCGGAAGCCGAGGGGCGTCCGACGCTCGTTCACTTCTGGTCTGTGAGCTGCGGCATCTGCAAGGAGAACATGCCGCGCGTCGCGGAGTGGCGCGACCAGCGCGGCGCTGACGGCCTGCGCGTCATCGCGGTGCACATGCCGCGCTACGAGGCGGACACGGACGTGGAGGCGGTGCGCGAAGCCGTCAGCAAGTACAACATCACGGAGCCGTGCGCGGTGGACAACCAGCACCAACTGCGCGACGCGTTCCAGAACGAGCACGGGTACGTGCCCGCCTACTACCTCTTCGACGCCCAGGGCAAGCTCAAGAGTTTCGCGGCCGGCGAGCGCGGCCTAGACATGCTCGCCTCGGCGGTCGAGCGCCTGCTCGCGGCCAACGCGCAGCAACAGCAGGCGACCACGGCACAAGGCTGACGCGAAGCACCGTCAGGGGCGGCAAGAGAACAGCCCAGAGCGTGGGCCCTGGGCTGTTGTTTTGCCGCCGCTGCCGCGGGTCAAATCAGTAAAAAATCTTGTTGATGACCCAGGTCACCAGCCAGAGGCCGACGACGATTGTGCCGATGAGCAGGAGGATGAGGGCGAGGATGATGACGCCGACGAAAATCCAGTCGCTCTTCCGCCCCTCCTCCGCCGAGACGGTCGCGCGCCTGCGTATCAACTCCATGTTCTTCTCATTCGACTTCCACACGAAGTCGAAGAGGTCGCCCACGCCTGGGATGATGCCGACCAAGTAGTCTATCGCGATGTTCATCCCCATGCGCAGCAGCGTGACTTTCGGCACGCGGTAGCGCACGCCCGACGCCAGTATGTAGAAGGAGGCGAGCGAGGTCAGGGTGTCGCCGACGCCCGGAATCAGGCCGACGATGGCGTCCAGCCCGAACCGCCAGCCCGTCCCCGGAATGCGGAACAGCCCGTCGAGCAAATGGCTCAGCCGGTCAAGGCCCTGCTCGACCTCCACCTTCTCCGGCTTGCGCGCCGCGCGCGCGGCGAGCGTCCCTATCTTGTCTTTCAAATCCCTCATCTGGATTCACCCTAACCCGGCTAGCCCACCACCGTCACCACCGTTTTCGCCGGGACCGTGATCGTGAAAGCGCCCGAAGAAGAGTTGACGGGGCCGAGCTGCGCCTGGTTCTCGGTGGCAGACGTGCGGTACGGCGTCAGGCTTGCCGGCGGACCGCCCAGGCCGGTTAGGTTGACGGTCACAGTGTGCGAGTTCCTGCCCGTGTTGGCGAGGACGACTGTGACGTTGCCGCTCATTGGTCGAACGGCCGTCACTTGCAGCGTCGAGTCGCTCGAAGTGGACGCGAGGACGACCGAGCCCGGGCGTATGAAGCGGCTGAACTGGCCCACGACGTAGAGCCGCTTCGGGACCTGGACCGAGTCCGTCGAAGGGTTAACGTTGAGGAGGCCCTCGTTGTTGTTATTGAGCGTCATGACCCACCAGTAGAACCACGCGCTGAAGCGCCCGCCATTGAGCGCCTTGCCGATCTCCGCCGCCCACGCCACGCCGTCGTCTATGCTGCCGTTGTACTTCCCGTCCAGGTTCGAGTCCTCAGTCTGCCAGATGGGCTTGCCGTACTGCGCGCAACTGTTGCAAGGGGTGCTGAGGTTGTCTGTGCGCCCGTACCCGTGCGTGGCGACGATGTTGACGGCCGCGCGCATGTTGGCGTCGTTGAGAAGCGGGAAGCCCCAACTGTTGTCGAAGTTCGAATAGTAGGCGGGCTCCGGGAGCATGAGCTGCGTGGTCAGCCCGCTCGACGAGAGCGCCGAGCGGAAGTGGTTCGTGACGAAGGAGGTCAGTTCCGAAGTCGTCCACTCGCAACTGTCGTAAGTGGTCCGCATGTTCGGCTCGTTCTGCACGCTCTCGACGCGCGGCTCGAAGCCCAGTTGCGCTTTGGCGTTCTGAAGCCAAAGAATCTTGACCGCCGCCAGGTCGGGGTAGAACTGCTGTAGGACGTGGCCCCCGTTCGTGCACGAGTTGTTGCTCTTCATCCAGGCCGGGGGGCTCCAGGTGGACACCATGTACCTGTTGACGCCGTACGCCGCGTTGACCCTCTGAATCCAGCGCATCCCGCTCTGAATCCCCCAGTGGTTCCAGTCGTAAACTCCGGGCGACGGGTTGAAGTCGCAGAGGAAGGTGCCGGCGCGAATCCAGCTCAGCCCCGCGCCGGGTTTTGAAGTGTCGTACAGCAACTCAAGTATCTGGGCCTGCCTCGCGGCGGAGAACTTGTCGAGGTCGTTGGCGACCCACGTCACTGAGGCCCCGAAGCCTTCGACCGCCTGCCTCGGGTTGTTGTAGTCCACGTTCACGCTCACGTTCGCGGCCCTCGTCGTCACGGGCGCGCCAATGATAGCGCCGAGCGCCGACGCGAGAATCAGGCACCGGCAGACGAGACGACTCGCGGCGCTCGGCCGCGTCCGAAATCTCCTTCCCATCTTTTCCTCCCTTTCCGAAACGGTCGAAAAAAAATCTCGCAAGAACGCGTCTTGCCGGATTCCGGGCGAGCAGATAACCCGAAACGATTCGCGTCGGGCGGAACAACACTCTTCAGTTTTATCGTGGGGCACAGACAATCAGGCTTGTAACCCGCGCCGCATTTTTAGTCAAGGGCTTTAGGCGGCGGCCCATAATTTTTGCCACGAAATTTGGCCCGGCGGCACTAACTACCATGAGGGGTAAAATCAAACTCGTGAGGAGGCCGTATGCGCACGCTGGCAGTAAAACTCGCCTTCGCCGCTCTTGCGCTCTTTTGCTTTCGCGGGCCGGCCGCGGCCGACGCCGTCGACGATTTCGTCACGTCGCAGATGCAGAAGCGCCACATCCCCGGCCTCTCGCTCGCCGTCGTCAAGGACGGGAAGGTCGTCAAGATGCGCGGCTACGGTTTGGCGAGCGTGGAGCTGGGCGTCCCGGCCACCGAGGAGAGCGTCTACCAGCTAGCCTCCATGACGAAGTCTTTCACGGCGACCGCCGTCATGATGCTGGTCGAGGAAGGCAAGCTCGGCCTGGACGACAAGATTAGTCAGCACCTCGGCGGGCTGCGCGCGGACTGGGGCGAGGTCACGATTCGCCACCTGCTGACGCACACGTCCGGCGTCCCGGGCGAAGCCCTGCCGTGGAGCATGGACACGGTCGGCAAGTTCTACCCGCGCGACGAATACCTGAAGCTCATCGTGAACGCGCCCCTACAGTTCGCGCCGGGCACACGTTTCGTTTACGGGAACTCCGACTATTACCTGCTCGCGGCGATCATAGAGAAGGCCGGCGGCAAGCCTTACGGCGAGTTCCTCTCGGAACGCATCTTCAAACCTCTGGGGATGACGGCGACTCGCGTCAACGACCCCTGGGAGGTCGTCAAGAACAGGGTCAACGCCTACGGCTGGGACAACAAACTCGTCGCCCCGCTGACCTTCCACCCGTCGCAGGCCGTGGGCTCCGGGAACCTCCTCTCGTCCGTGTCCGACCTCGTGAAATTCGAGGCCGCGCTCGGCGCGGGCCGCCTGCTCAAGAAGTCGAGCCTGGAACAGATGTGGACGCCCGCGCGGCTCAAGGGCGGCGAGGAGACTAGCTACGGGCTCGGGTGGACGGTCTTCAACTTCCGCGGCCACAAAATCATCGGCCACGGCGGCAACACGATAGGCTTCGCGTCACAACTGTCACGCTTCGATGACGGGACCAGCGTCATCCTGCTCTGTAACATGTTCAGGGGCGACGACGCCCCGTTCAAGCTCTCGTTCCGCCTCGCGGGCTTCTTCATCCCAGACTTTGCGATTCCCGCCCGACCCATCGTGGACACCGACCCGCAGTTCACAGAAAGGCTCAGGCAGTTGCTCGCGGGCGTCGCGGAAGGGAAAGTCGACGCCGCGCTCTTCTCGCCGAAGCTGCGCGGTGCCTTCTCCCAGGACGCAATCAACGCGATGAAGCAGGAGTACGCGCAGTTCGGGCCGCTCAAATCCCTCTCGCTCTTGGAGAGCAAGGCCGACGGCGCGAACAGGCTCCTCATGTACAGGGCCGCCTTCGAAAAGAAGACCCTGCTTTACTACATCGAGGCGGCGGGCGGAGGCTTGATAGACGACTTCGGGAAAGAGCCCGAGGACGAGTAGACCCTCCGCCCTAACGTCGCGCACTCGGAATGGGAGAGTCAGAACTAGCCCGCGCCGTCCCGTGCTGGCGGCCTCAGGCTCTGTCCTTTCATCGGAGACGGGTCATCTGCTGCCAGAAGAAGCGGCCGAGGCGGGCGAAGGCGTTGCGGTCGTTCTTGACGACGTTGGGGTTGAGGCCGAGGGCGGCGGCCAAATTCGGGTCGGGCGGGGCGATGTCCTCGTCGCCGCGCTTGTTGGCGAGCCAGCGCGTGAAGGTGCGCGTGACGGCGCGGCGCTGCGCGCGCGGTGCCTCCCCGACGAACGCGCCGCGCAGGTCGTCCATCTCCGCCACCTCGTAGACGTTCGTCTCGTAGTAACTCCTCAGCGCGGCGAAGAATTTTTCGTCGCCCATCAGCCGGCGCAGCGAGACGAACATCAGCGCGCCCTTGCTCGCGACGATGGCCGCGTACTGGAAGAAGTTTCTGTACTCGCGCGCCGGGCGCGTCGCGACCATGTCCTCGCCGCCGAAAGTGCGGTAGACCTTGTAGACGCCGCGCAGCTGGTCGTCCAGCGCCGCGGCGGCGCGCTCCTCGCTGTGAACCTCTTTGTAGTAGAGGAGCGCGGACCAGTTCGCCAGCGCCTCGTCCAGCACGGGGTCGCGCTCCGGGTCGTTGCCGACGCCGACGCCCCACCACTGCTGCGCGACGACGTGGGCCGCCGTGAACTCCAGGCTGTCTTCGAGCGAGGCGCGCTGCTCGCGCACGATCTCGGGCAGGTTGCGCATGGAGGGCGAGTCGAAGTCGACGTAGAAGGCGCTGGCGATGACGCCGAGGCCAGAGAACTCTGCGCTGCCGAGGCCGGCGACGAGCGGGGCGTCAACGATGCTCACGAGCTTGTGCGGCGCGGGGCCGAAGCGCTCCTGGTAAACGCGCACCGCCTCCGCGGCCGAGGCCAGGACGCGGCGGGCCGTCGTCTCGTGCTCCGGCACGAAGACGGAGCGCACCGTCACGCCGCCCACGGCGCGCTCGGCCGAGCGCAGGCTGCGCCCGCCGACGATGGCGAAGTCGCGCAGGTTATCGCCCGCGAACTCGCGCACCAGGTTTCCCACACGCTCGCTCTTCTTGGCCGTCTCGCGCGCGTGGGCCGAACTGAACAGTGCCACGTCCGCCGGTGCGTCGACCGAGACCTCGTAATCGGCCGTCTCGGTGAAGATCACGTCGCCTATGGTCGGCTCGACCTTGCGCTGCCAGTCTTCTCCCTCGCGCGCCGCAAGCACGGGGTAACTCGTCCCCAAAAGCATCACGCCGCGGCAGAGGTAGTTGATGTCGCGCGCGCGCCGCATCTCGCGCTCGCTCCTGAGGGCCGCGCCGACCTGCTGCAAGACGTGCACGAAGAGGCCCGTTTCCTCCGGGTCGATTTCTGGCACACTCCCCTTGAACTTAATCTCGATTTCGGCCGAAGCGTTGGGCAGGACGGCCTCGCGCAGATTGACGCGCAGGACCATCCCCTGCTCGTCGAGCGAGAACGGAAGCGCGGCCCCGTTCGCGACCGAGCGCACCCCTGTGATTTCCAGGCGCGGCTCGTCCGGCGCAGGCTGGTGCGGGGCGCTGCGGTGGCCTGGCTGGCGCAGGTTCGAGTAGAGATGAAAGTAGAGGGCGTTGGCGGCGCGGTCGGCGCGGTTGACGAAGCTGACCTGCTCCGTGCCGGTGTAGGCACGGCCGTCGAAGTCCAGTTGCAGGTCGATGCGGTAGCGCGTGCGCGCGGGCTGCGTCTCGGCCTGCGACTGCTTCGCGGCCCGAGCCGGCCGGCCCGCGGTCCCGGCGTCCTGCGCGTGCGCGTTCGCCGCGAGGACGAGCGCCATCAAAAGGGCGCTGAAGGTCGCGCGCACGCACACTGTTTGTAATGTCTTCACGGTTGCCCCTTGCGTTTCTTCCTGCCGTTTGCGCCTGGGGAGCTTTTGTCTGTCTTAGTCGTCTCGCGCGCGCCCTCGGTCACGGTGACGCTCAGGATGCGGTCGCCGCGCGCTATTCGGTCGACCACGTCCATGCCCGAGGTGACGCGGCCGAAGACTGTGTAGCCGCCGTCCAAGTGCGGCTGCGGGCTGTGCGTGACGAACCACTGCGAGCCGCCGGTGTCCTTGCCCGAGAGCGCCATGCCGACGGCCCCGCGCTCGTACGGCACTTCGTTGACCTCGCAGCGAATCTGGTAGCCGGGTCCGCCGTTGCCGTCGCCGCGCGGGTCGCCGCCCTGCACGACGAAGTTCGGGACGACGCGGTGGAACGTGACGTTGTTGAAGTAGCTGCCCTGCGCCAGGCGCACGAAGTTGTCCACGTTGAGCGCCGCCTCGTCCGGCAGAAGCTCTATCGTGAAGGTGCCCTTCTCCGTGTTGACCACGGCGCGGACGGACTTGCCCAGACGCGAGAGGGCGCGCCCGTAGTCCGCGTCCGTGTTGCGCGTGCGCACCGCGGCGGCGCGCTGCGAGAAGTCGCCCGCGCCGTTCGCCTTGAGGAGCGCGGCGGCGCGGCGGCGGACGAGCGTGTCCTGCGAGTCGAGCATCGTCTTGATGGCCTCGTTGGCCGCGTAGCTCTTCTGCTTGGCGAGCGAGTCCAGGATGGAGAGCGCCGCGTCGTTCAGCTCGTCGCGCGCGGCCGCGGGCAAGGCTTCGGCGAGCAGGCGCGCGTTCGACTCGTCCGGCTCGACCTCGCCGAGAAGCTCCGCGGCCGTGGCGCGCACGATCACGTCTCTGGCCCCGAGCTGCTTGCGCAGTGTCTGGGCCAAATCCTGCGGCTTGAAGGCCGCGAGCGCCCGCAGCACGTCGGGCGCGGCCATCTGGTGCAGGTCAGGCGCGTCAATCCAGGAGCGCAGGATGATCTGCGCGTCGGCCTGCAGGCTGACGATGCCGCTGCCCGCGGCCTCGGCCTTGATACCCGCTATCTCCGCGAGCGCCTGAGAGAGCGCCGAGACGCGCCGCCAGTCCCTTACAGTCTCCGCGCGGGCGCGCTCGTCCGAGAGCTTGCTGAAGGGCGACTCGCGCAGGTAGGCGAAGGGGGCCACGCGCGCGAACGCGACCTCGACCTCCGGCGCGGCCGGCTCCATCTCGCGCAGCGTGCGCAGCCACGCGACGGCGCGCTCGTCGTTCGTGTTGGCGAGCAGCCGCCCCAGGCTGGCCGCGATCTCCAAAAGCTCGTTGGTCTCGGCGGGGTGCGCGCCCGCGGCGCTCGCCTTCGCCGCGCGGTGCGCGGGCGTCAGCGTCGCCGCGCGCTGTAGGAGCGGGGCGGCCCCGCGCGCGTCCTTCAGAGCGCCGAGCGAGCGGATGGCGCTCACGCGCACGCGCTCGTCCGAATCATTGACGGCGCGCGCCGCGAGCGGGTCGAGCGCGCCCGCGTCCTCCGCCGCGCCGAGTGCGCGCGCGGCGTTGGCGCGCACGACCGGGTCCGGGTCATTAGCGACGAGAGCGCGCAGTTGGGCCAGTCCGTCCTTGGCGCGCAGGCGCGCCAAGGTGTTCGCGGCGTCGGCGCGGACGCGCGCGTCCGGCGCGTTGAGAAAGCGCGCGACGATTGGGCCAGCGCCCGCGGGCCGCCCGCGCAGGGCCGCGGTCAGGCCGAGGAGGACGAGGTCGCGGTTGGGCTTGGCGCTGCGCCGCTCGTCTTCGAGAGTCTTCAGGATGGCTTCGCCCAACTCTTTCGCGCGCGCCTCGTCCGCTTTGGGGAGGGCTGCGGCGATTTTCCCGAGGGCCTCGACGGCGCGAGCGCGCACCTTAGCGGACTCCTTCGCCTTCTGCGCGGCTTCTACGAGAGAGGCCGCCCCGGCAGCGGATTCAATCTCGCCGAGCGCGAAGGCCGCGCGTGCGCGCACGCTCTCTTCCATGTCCGTTTGCAAGAGCGCTATGAGCGAGGCGACGGCGCGCTCGTCGCCTATGCGGCCCGCGGCGAGCGCGGCGCGCTCGCGCACGCTCGCCTCCTTGTCGAAGAGCAGCACGCCCAGGTCGTTGTCGAAGCGGCGCTCGTCCTCCGCGCGCACGACCCGCAGCATCACGTCCGCGGGGACTGGTTTGGCGGGCGCGGGCTTCGGCGGCTGCGGCGACTTCGGTCTCCTCTGTTGGCCCACCGCGCCGCCCCACGCCGCCAGAATCAGCGCGCAGGCGAGGAAGGAATAAGCCGGCAAGCGGCGGCCCAGACGGATAATTCCTCTTTGACGATTCTCCATTTCGTAATCAGACACTTTGAAGGTCATCCGCGAGACGGAAGCGGCCCGCGCGAAATCAAGCGCGCCGCCCGGCCTTCGCCTTTGCAGGCTTTTTTTCGTCCCGCGCCCCATGTCGAACCTTACGCATATGCTCCTGATAGTCTTGAGCGTCGTGCGCGCCGACGATTTCGGCAATCGTTTCGAGCGGCAAATCTTCCGCCGCCTTGAAATTGATGCAGCTCTTCCCGCACTTCAGCTTCTTGCCGGAATTGTCCAGCCTGGCCTTCGCCTCCGGGAAGAGGTAGAGGGGCATCAGGTAAAGGCTGACGTAATTCTTCTGATTCGCCAGGGCGACGTACGACTCGTCCCCGGCCTTGAAGGTCAGGAATTTTGGACCGATTTCTTCCGCGTACCCTTCCGGCATGTTGTCGCGGACCACGCCCCAGACGCGGCGGACCGTCTCGCGCCGCTCGGGCGGCAGATTATCCAGGAAGCGTTCGTAAGAACCGCGCTGCTTCGTCATCTTAAGTCTTCTCCAATTTTTAACCGGGCATCGGGCGGGGAGGAACAATATACCTCAAAACAGCGGGCGGTGTGCAGTAGGCAGTGGGCAGTAATTGAGTCTGACCCGCCTTGACCAGTAATACTGCGGACCAATTTCCGCCCGAGGGCTTTAACTGCCCACTGCCTACTGCACACCGCCCGCTGTTTTCTCAATCTCTATCAGTGCGTCGTAGAAGGTCGCGCCGCCGCCGAGGTCTGTGAGCGCCTGCGAAGTCAGTTGGTTGATGTTCGCGCGGCCGGGCGAGAGCTTGTTCCACCAGACCGAGGGGGAGACGACGACGCCGGGGCGGGCGCGCGTCGTGACGACCGCGTGAAGCTCGCACGAGCCGCGCTCGTTGAAGGCGCGCACGGCGTCTCCGTTCTGTATGCCGCGCGCCTCGGCGTCCGCCGGGTGAATCTCGACGAACGGGCGCAGCTCCTGCCTGACCTGCTTGGGCAGGTTGGCGAAGCTCGAATTCAGGAAGGCGTGCGCCGCGGGGCTGATGAGCGCGAGCGGGTAGCGGCGGGCCACCGCGGGCGCGCTCCGCTTAGACTCGTTCGGCGGGATGAACTCAGGCACGGCCGGGAGCCCCTGCGCTTCGAGCGCCTCGGAGAAAAGCTCGCACTTGCCCGACGCGGTCGGGAAGTTACCCTCCGAGAAGGGCGCGAAAGTCTCCGGCAAGTTAAGACGCATCCAGCCGCGCTCGCGCAATCCTTCGAGCGTGATGCCGCGGAGCGCCGCGTGGTCGGTCGAGATGGCCTGGCGCGCGATCTCTTCGTCCGTGTCTTTGAAACAGTCTTCTTCGAAACCCATTCGCGCGGCCAGCTCGCGGAAGACATCCGAGTTCGACCGGGCCTCGTGCAGGGGCTCGATGGCGCGCTCGTTGACGACGAGGTAGAAGTGGCCGTAAGCCTTGTGCAAATCGAAGTGTTCGAGCTGCGTCGTGGCCGGCAGCACTATGTCCGCGTAATCGGCCGTGTCGGTCATGAACTGCTCGTGCACGATTGTGAACAGGTCGTCGCGGCGCAAGCCTTCGAGGACGCGCCGCTGATCGGGCGCGACCGCGGCCGGGTTGGAGTTGTAAACGTAGAGGGCGCGCACGGGCGGGTCGTCCGTTTTCGTCAACAGGTTGCCCAGCTCAGACATGTTGAGCGTGCGCGGCCGCGGGCTCGGCATCAGGTCGGGCCGTTCGAGCGCGGCGTAGTTAAGCGGGAACGTCCCGCTCGTCGAAAGCAGGACGCCGCCCGCGGGGTCGCGCCACGCGCCCGTGACCGCCGGCAGACAACTGATGGTCCGCACGGCCATCCCGCCGCCCGCGTGGCGCTGCAATCCGTAGTTGATGCGAATCACGGAGGGCTTCGTCGTCGCGTACAGGCGCGCGAGGCGCGTGACGGTCTCCGCTTCGAGGCCGCAGATTTCGGCGACGCGCTCGGGCGGGTACTCGCGCGCCCGCGAGCGCAAAGCTTCCGCGCCGATGGTGTACCGCTCAAGGTAGTCTCGGTCTTCCAACTCTTCGGCGAAGATGACGTGCATCAGGCCGAGCGCGAGCGCTCCGTCCGTGCCGGGCAGCGGGGCAATGTGCTCGTCGCACTGGTCCGCGGTGCGCGTGCGCCGCGGGTCAATCGCGACGAGGCGCGCGCCCGCCGCTTTGGCCTCCAGGACCTGCGGCCAGAGGTGCACGTTCGAGCTGATGGTGTTCGTGCCCCAGAGGATGATGAGCCTCGATTCGGAGAAGCGCTCGGGGTCCGTGCCGATGCTCGCGCCGACGGTCGCCCTGTAGCCGGCCGCGCCGGCCGAGGCGCAGATCGTGCGGTCTAGCTGCGACGCGCCGAGGCGGTGGAAGAAGCGGCGGTCCATCGACTGCGACTGCACGAGCCCCATCGTGCCGCAGTAGCTGTAAGGCAGAATCGTCTCCGCGCCTTCGCGGGAGGCGGCCAGTTCTTTAAAACGCGAAACGATCTCGCCGAGCGCCTCGTCCCAGCTAATCACTTCGAAGCGCCCTTCGCCCTTCGCGCCCGTGCGGCGCAGGCAGGTCCGCACGCGGTCGGGGCTGTGCGTGCGCTGCTCGTAGTTCGCGACCTTCGTGCAGAGGAAGCCGCGCGTGAAAGGGTGCTCGGGGTCGCCGGAGACTTTCAACGCGCGCCCGCCCTCGACCGTCACGAGCATCGCGCACGTGTCCGGGCAGTCGTGCGGGCACGCGGCCCTGACAACCGTCAGCCCGCGCCCGTCGTTTCCGTCGTCGGCGTGTCGAGTCATCGCCCGTTAGTTTATAAGGCAAAAGGCAAAAGGTAAAAGGCAAAAGGGAGGATGAAGAACAGGCTCCTCGTCTTCCCTTTTGCCTTCTACCTTCTTACTTTTTCCTTAAGGCTTTACCCGCAGTACGTCGTGGTGCACCACGACCCGTAAGGATCACTCACGCACATCGAAGCCCCGGGGATGGGATTCGAGCAATCGGCCCAGTAGCAGCCGCGGCCACAGGGATGGTACACGCAGGCGGTGTACGTTGGGATGCAGCTCTGCGGGGCCGGCGCGGGCGCGCTCTTCGCGTAGCCGATTTTGGCGAAGGGGAAACCGTCGTCGAGTTCCTTCGGAGAATTCAGATAGTCCGAGAGGCTTTCGCCGGCCCGCGCCTGCGCCGGAACGCTCAGGTAGTCCAGCCCGGCCGCGGCCTGCTCCTCCCAGGTGTCCCCGTCCGCGTACGCCGCCGAACCGACGCTAACGTCCAGGCGAAATTCGGCCCCGCGGGCGGCGTGATCGCTCACCTTGTCCAGGATTTCGTCGAAAACGACCACGTCTCGCCTGACCTCCGTGGTCCCCCCCGCCGGCAACACCCTGTCAAACTTGATGGACGGAGTCTCGCCCTGCAAAAGGATGACGCCCTTGTTCTTGTCATCCGAGAGATACCACTTGAGCTTCACGGACCTGACGGCTTTCGAGCGGCTGAAGATTTCGACTTTATTGACGGCGAGCCCGCGTTTGGGGTCCGTCGTCACGCTTCTGACGATGACCGGCCGGCGGTCAATGTCGGCGGAGATGTAGGGCAAGCAGTAAACGGACCAACTACTTTTGTCGGCTGAGGGATTGTTGGACTTTCCGGCGGCCCGGCTGTTGCTCACCCTCAGTTGGAAGGATGTCATGCCGGCAAGAACCAGAAGAGCCACGACTAGCGTGTGTTTCGCATACCTCATGAGACTACCGCTCCTTTCGAATAGTTTCCTGTTTGTGGGTGCTGGACCGGTGCCCGCAGCGTCCGGGCTGAACGGAAAGCGACCCGATCACGTGAGTGTGTCCGGGGCAGAAAACGTCAGCGGCTAAGTCCTAAAACTGCGCGAGAGAGTCATGATAGTAGTTTCGTTCCGCGTCGCTTGTCAACATCACTCTTCAGCGGCACGAGGCAAAAGGTAAAAGGGAGGGTGAGAGCCAAGCCCCTCGTCCTCCCTCTCGCCTTTTGCCCTTTTTACTTTCGCCTTAGCTGGCGGCCGCTTCGGAGGTTTCCGTGTAGGCGGGCGTGTCGGCCGCCGTGTCCGTGACCGCGGATGCGCTGCTGCTGCCGCCGTTGGCGTCCGCCGCGCCAGACTTGTCGGAGTAGCGCGACTTGCTTTCGTCGCGCTGACGGTCGGCGGCGGCCTTCTGCTGCTGAATCATGCGGCAGCTCCCCTCGAAGACGGCCCCCTGCTCGATGACGAGCGAGGGCGTCTGGATGTTGCCGTTGACCTTGGCGGCGCGCCCCAGCTCCAGCCGCTGGCTGGCGATGATGTCGCCGTTGACGGACCCGTGGATGGTGGCGACGGCCACTTCTATGTCGGCGTCAACCTGCCCGTTGTTGCCGACGATCAAAGTCCCGCCCTCGCTCTTGACCTGCCCCGAGAGGTGCCCGTCGACGCGCAGCATCCCTTTGAAGTTGGCCTCGCCCGTCAAGGTCGTGCCGTTGCCGACGAAGCCGCTCAGGAGCCCCTCCTTGATGTCGCGGGCCAGAGACTCGCTCTCGGTGACGGCGCGCGACGAGGAGGCCGTTTCCTGGGGGCGGTACTGCGTGTCGGCCGGCTGGCTCGGCTGGTAGGACGAGCCGTAGCTGCTGCCGGAGCGCGACGTGTTGAACTGAGTGGTCTGGCTATCCGTGGTTTGTTCGCTTTCCGTCTGGTCTTTGTTGGTTTTTCCCATTCTGAGCATAACAGAAACCTCCGCTAAAGTGGTCGCCTGTAGACCGCCTACAGGGGACGGTGGTGCCGGACGAGGCGGCCGAAAAGATGTTGTTGTCGAGGACGATTCAAGTAAAGGCTAGCTTGCTGAAGGCTAGACCGGCAGCGTGACCTACCTCGATAAAGAGCAGGCATCCGGTGAAAATGCCCGCACATAATAATGAAAGCCGGCAAGACTGGCAAGAAAAAAAGCGGAAGGCCCAAGGCCGCGGGCAGCGCGCAGAAGGGAAAGGCCCGGAACCACCGTCACGACTTTTCTTCATCCCGGTGTTTCATCGGTGAAAAATTGTTCCATTCCCGTGTTAAGTGTGGTAGACTCCGGGGCGTTGCTTTGAACGGGCGGACTCCTTTGGGGTCTGGCGGGCCTGGAGTGGGCACGGAGAAGAGTTCGAGCGTTTCCCCCGCGAGAGAGTTTTGCAAGGAGCGTAACCTGCTACAGAGGAGAGAGAGATGAGTACACAGACGAGACCCAAAGTTAACCCGCTCAGCCGCAGGCCGCGCCAGCAGCGGCTGGTGATGGCGGTGCGCGGCGGAGCCGGCGTCGGCAAAAGCCACTTCCTGCGCAGCATGGCCGAGGCCGGTTTGGGCCGCCTCTGCATCTTCGACGTGGAGCGCAAGGCGCGTCTCCTGAAGGGCGTCGGCACGAAGTTCGACGCGCTCGAAATCGAGCACGCGGACGAGCTGCCCGAGTTCATAGACTGGGCGCTTTCGGGCGAGGGGCGCGAGCAGAACTACGACTGCTTCGCGCTCGATTCCTGGGCAGCCTACTTCAGCGCCAAGCACAGCGAGATGGTCGCGGCCGTGCGCGAGCGCACCGGCGACCCCCTCGCGCAGCCTTCGGCGGAAGAGTTGGCCGCGGACCAGATGATTCTTCAGGGCGTGCTGCGCCGGCTCTGCATGGAGAGCGGCAAGTCCGTCGTCATCGCGGACCAGATTCCGGCCAAGGGCAAGGAGGCCAAAGAGGACAACGAGATCGGGCGCGTGCTGCCGATGACGGCGAGCGGCCTGGAATATTTCGTCGACATCATGGTCGAAGTCTCCGTGCAGGAGCGCGACGGCGAGGTGACGCGCGTCTTCCAGGTGGTCAAGTCCAACAGCCCCGCCTTCGAGGTCGGCTTCGAGTTGACAGGCAACGTGACCTTCAAGGATTTCCTGGACCACATGAAGCGCGAGCACGGCGAGGACTTGCCGATGGAAGCCCCGAAGCCCGTGAGCGTGCCGGAAGTCCTCGAAGAGAAGCCGTCGCCCGTCAGCATCGTCCCGCCGCAGATGACGATTCAGGAATTGATCGCCAGGGCCGAGGGCTTCGGCTTCAAGCAGGCGGACATCGTCACGGGCGCGAAGGTCTACCACAACCAGACCAACATCTACCGCCTCACCCCCGAGCAGATCGCGGACCTGGACCGCCGCATCACCGCCCGCGTCGAGAAGATGAAATCAGCGCAGGGCGGCGAGGGCGTCAAGAAAGAGGCCGCCGCCGCGGGCGACGCGAAAGCCCCGGCCGCGCGCAACCTCAAGCGCGCCTGACGTGGGGCAAAAGGTCAAAGGCGAAAGGGAGGAACGAAGAGCGCGGCTCTCGTCCTCCCTTTCGCCTTTGACCTTTTTACTTCGCTAACGGTTTTCCTTCCACGTCGAGAATCACCACGTCGCCGACTTTCAATTCCCTGACGCCCGTTTCGATCTTCGAGCGGTCGCCGACGAGGAGCATCATGGTCTGTGCCGGGACGGCGTACTTCTTGGCCGCGGCGTTGACCGACTGGAGCGTGGCGCGTTCGAGCTCGGTCGTCTCCTGCTGCAAGGCGGACATCGGCAGGCCGTAGACCCAGAGCTCCGCGATCTCGTCCGCGACGCGGCCCACGGATTCGAACTGCTGCGCGTAGCCGCGTATGCGGTTCGCCTTCGCGTTCGCGAGTTCCTTCTCCGTGATCGGCTTCTCGCCCGCCAGGAATTTCAACTCCTTGACGAACTCCGTCACGGACTCCATCGTCTTGTTCGTCTGCACCCCGCCGCTCGACTGCCACGCCCCGTACTCGGAGTAGAAGACGGGGAAGGAGAAGACGCCGTAGGAGTAGCCCTTGTCTTCGCGCAGATTCAAATTGAGGCGCGTGCCGAAGCCGCCGCCCCAGACCGCGTCGGCCAGTTGTATGGCGTAGTAGTCTTCGGTCTTCCTGGGCGCGCCGGGCAGGATTTGCATGACGACCGTTTGCGCCGCGTCCTGCCGGTCAACGAGGTAGACCTTGCCCGGGCCGACGGGTTTCGGCTGCGGGATCGAAACGGCCGGGGCGGAGCCCGTGGGCCAGTCTCCGAAACTCTGCCGGGCCAGACTGGTCGCCTCCTCCAGCGTGATGTCGCCCGCGAAGATGACGGCGGAGCTTCCGGGCTTCCAGTTGGCCCCGTGGAAGCGGCTGAAGTCTTCGCGCGTCAGCGTCTGGATGGTGGACGGGAAGCCGCTCTCGGGCCTGCCGTAAGGGTGGTCGGGTCCGAAGGCCAGCATCTTGCCGACGCGCTGCGCGATGGCGTTCGGGTCTTCCGCCTCCTGTGCCAGCGCGTCCAGCCGCTTCTTCTTCTCGCGGTCGACCTCGTCGGCCGGGAACGCCGGGTTGCGTATCACGTCCGAGAAAATCGTCATCGCAGGCTGAAGGTTTCTCTTCAAGACCTCGAAAGCCACCGTCGAAGATTCGGCCCCAGCCCCGCCGAAGACGCCCGTGCCGAGGTCGCCGAGCTGGTCTTCGACCTGAAGCGCGTTCCTGGTCTTCGTCCCGCGCTTCATCGTCTCGACCACGAGGTCGGCCAGCCCGTCCTTGCCCGACGGGTTGTGAATGCTGCCCGCCTTCGTCACGAACCTGACCGCGACTTTGGGCAGGTCCGCGCGCTCCACGACGAAAACGTCCATGCCGTTTTCGAGTTTGGCGGTCTTGACCGGCGGGACCATGAACGGGCGGTCGCCGCCGAGCGGCGGCTGCTTCGCGCGGTCTAAGGCGATCTGCGACTCGCGCCCGGAAGTCTCCGGGTGGAAGCGCACGAGCAGGCGGTTGCGCGTGTTGAGCCACTTGGCGACCACGTCGCGCACGCTCTCGGGCGTGGCGTTGCGGTAGCGCGCGAAGTCCGCCTCGAACTTGTTCGGGTCGCCGAGGAAGGTGTTGTACTGGTTGAGGCGGTCGGCCTTGCCGCCGAAGCCGCCGATGCGCTCAAGGCCCGTGACGAAGCCGAACTCCCATTTCGTTTTGGCCCGGTTTAATTCCGCCACGGTCGGCCCCGTTTGCGCGAGGCGCGCGATCTCGTCCGTCACGATCTGCTCTATCTGCGGGAGCGGAGCGCCCGGCCGCGCCGTGGCCCAGACGATGAACGTGCCCGTCAACTGGCGCGACCACTGGAAGGAGACCACGTCCGAGGCGAGTTGCTTGTCGTAGACCAGCACTTTGTTGAGTCGCGCCGAGAGCCCATCGGTCAGGATGGTGGAGACCAAATCCAGTTCCGCGTCGCCCGCGTCGAAGAAGGCGGGCGCGTGCCAGGCGAAGTAGGTGCGCTCCTGCGGCACGCGGTCGCTGACCTCGACGATCCTTTCGCCGTCGAGTTTTGGCACACCCTTGACGGGGCGGTCGAGCGCGGGGCCGGCCGGGATGGTGCCGAAATATTTTTCGACCAGCCGCTTGGCCTCCGCCACATCGAAGTCGCCGGCGATGACGAGCGACATGTTGTTCGGCGTGTAGTAGGTCTTGAAGAAGTCTTTCACGTCGTCCAGCGTCGCCGCGTTCAAGTCCTCATGGACGCCGATCACGTCGTTGGCGTAAGGGTGGCGGTTCGGGTAGATGTTCTCCATGACGAGCTTGAACCAGCGGCCGTAGGGCTGATTCTCCAGCCCCTGCCGGCGCTCGTTCCTGACGACCTCGCGCTGGTTGTCCAGCTTCTCTTTGGTCAAGGCGTCCGTGAGCGTCGACAGGCGGTCCGATTCGAGCCAGAGAATCTGTTCGAGGTTGCCGGAGGGCACGGTCGCGAAGTAGTTCGTGCGGTCCTGGTTGGTCGTGCCGTTGACGCCGCCCTCGAAGAGGTTCGCGCCCGCGGCCTCGACGTACTCGAAGTACTCCTGGCTGGCGTTCTTCGAGCCCTGGAACATCATGTGCTCGAAGAGGTGCGCGAAGCCCGAGCGGCCGATGCGCTCGTTCTTCGAGCCGACGTGGAACCACTGGTTGACGTGCACGACCGGCAGCTTGCGGTCGACGTGCAGGATGACTTGCAGGCCGTTCGAGAGCGTGTACTTCTCGAAAGTGATTTTGGGGACCGTGCCCGCGTCGGCGCTCGGGGCGGCCGTGCGCGTCTGCGCGGCGGCCGGCAGCACTTGTGCCAAGAGCAGGATCAGGGCGATTGGCAGAGAGAGATTCCTGTGCCTGTGCATTTTACGAAGGACTCCTTTCGGGCGTTAGAAAGAAAGATTACGGGATGGCGCGCATTATAACAAAAGCAGTGGGCAGTTAATACGGGCTTAAGCCCCGTCAGGGGCGCTCGGTAATAGCCCAGCACTTCAGTGCTGGGGATGGGATGGAAAATCGTGACGAGTCCCGTAGGGACGATTGAAACATTCAGTCGTCCCTACGGGACTCGATAAAATTTCGCTCTTCTCCCCAGCACTAAAGTGCCGGGCTATTTTCACTCCGCCCCTGACGGGGCTTAAACCTTGCCTGCTGCTTTCTTGACTCGCCGCCGGAAGCGGTTTAGAAACGTACTGTCCATCCTGATTCGGAGAAGAGAATAATGAGAACGAAAAGCATGTGGATAAAGTTCTGCTCGCTGGCGCTCGTTTTCGTGGTGGCGGCGGGCGCGAGCGTCCCGACCGCCACTAGTGTGGAGAAGAAGCGTAAGATGACTCGCCAAAGCCCGCTCGGGGCCAAGATACGGCGCTTCGCGCCGACCGTCATCACGGCCGACACCTCGCGGCTCTCGGCCGGCGACCGCCGCGCCCTCGCCAAAATCATAGAGGCCGCGAAAATCCTCGACCCGCTCTTCATACGCCAAGTCTGGAGCGGGAACCCCGCCCTCTGGGCGAAGCTCCAAAAGGACAAAACGCCCGCGGGCCGCGAGCGCCTTCACTACTTCACGATCAACAAGGGCCCGTGGTCGCGCCTCGACGGCGACGAGCCTTTCATCGAAGGCGTGCCGAAAGAAAAGCCGCACGGGGCCAACTTCTACCCCGAAGACATAACGAAGGAGGAGTTCGAGACCTGGGCCAACGGGCTCCCGCTCGAAGCCCGCGAGCGCGCGCTCGGCTTCTTCTACACCATCCGCCGCGACGCGGACCGCAAGCTCAAGGTCGTGCCCTACAGCCAGGAGTACAAGGAGTTCCTGGACCCGGCCGCGAAACTCCTGCGCGAGGCCGCACAGTTGACGACGAACGAGACGCTCAGGAATTTTCTGACCAAGCGCGCGGACGCGTTCGCGTCGAACGATTACTACGCGTCGGACGTGGCGTGGATGGATTTGGACGCGCCGATTGAAGTGACCATCGGGCCTTACGAGACCTACGAGGACAAGCTTTTCAGCTACAAGGCTTCGTTCGAGGCTTACGTCACGCTGCGCGACGAGGCGGAGACGGCGAAGCTGGCGATGTTCTCGCACCACCTGCAAGACCTCGAAGACCACCTGCCGATTGAGGCGCGCTACCGCAACCCCAAGCTCGGCGCGGCCTCGCCGATACGCGTCGTCAACGAAGTCTTCGCCTCGGGCGAGGGCAACAGCGGCGTGCAGACCGCCGCCTACAACCTGCCGAACGACGAGCGCGTCGTGCAGGAGAAGGGCTCCAAGCGCGTCATGCTCAAGAACGTGCAGGAGGCCAAGTTCAAGCAGACGCTGGTCCCCATCTCGAAGGTCGTGCTCTCGACGGCCGACCAGCGCGACGTGGCCTTCGAGCCCTTCTTCACGCACATCCTCGCGCACGAGCTGATGCACGGCCTCGGGCCGCACAACATCACCGTCGGCAGTGAGCAGACGACCGTCCGCAAGCAGCTCAAGGAACTCTCCTCTGCCTTCGAGGAGGCGAAGGCGGACATCGTGGGGCTGTGGGCCTTGCAATACCTGATGGACAAGGGCGTGGTCGATAAGAAGATGGAGCGCGCGCTCTACACGACGTTCCTGGCGAGCGCGTTCCGCTCCGTGCGCTTCGGCATAGAGGAGGCGCACGGCCGGGGCATAGCCTTGCAGTTCAACTACCTGATGGACGAGGGCGCGTTTCATTACGACGAGCGCACGGGCATCTTCAGCGTCAACCCCGCGAAGATTAAGGAAGCGGTGACGAAGCTGGCCGGCGAGATCATGACCGTCCAGGCCGAGGGCTCCTACGACAAGGCCAAGGCCATGCTCGACAAGTACGGCGTCATACGCCCGCCGATGCAGAAGGCGCTCGACCGCCTCGGCAACGTCCCCGTGGACATCGAACCCATCTTCCCCCTGGCACAGAAACGGTAAAGGCAGTGATGGGTGCTGAGTGCTGAGGACTGAGTAAGAACTCTTTCTTTTACTCAGCACTCAGCACTCAGCACTCAGCACTTTTTTCCGAGGAGCGCACATGGACGAGCGAGCTATCAACGGGGCGGCGATTGAGGCGATTCGAGACCTGGAGGTGGAGTGCGAGATCAAGGAGGTCTGCAAGGGGTCGGGCGAGGGCGAGTGGTGCGTGCAGTTTTCGGGCAAGTACGGGCGGTTCTGCGACAACTTTCAGAGCCAGTTCGGGCAGGACAACAGCCCCGAAGTCATGCGCGAGAAGATCAAGTCTTTCCTCATCAAGCAGGTCGCCAAAATCCGCAGCAGCACCGGGAGGAAAAGAAAGCCCGCGGCGGGCGCGGCCGAAGACCGCGAATCGGCGGGCGGCCTGCTGACCGAGCCGCTCAAGCTGGTGGGCGACGTGCTCGGCCGCGCGACGGGCATGGCGACTCAAGTCGTCAGCCAGGCTTCGTCGGTCGCCGAAACGGCCCGCGCCACGCTCTCGGCCGCGGACCTCGTCAGCACGGAACCCGCGACCACAGGCGTCCAGGCCACGGCGGTTGAGACCCGGACGGAACCGCCCCCGAGGGTGCCCGGCAGGACGGTTATCACGGCCCCCGCCAAGAAGGCGAGGAAAGCGACGAAGCGCGCCGCGCCTCAGCCGCGCAAAGGTGCGAAGAAGGCGACCGCGTCAGCCAGGAAGACTGCTAAGAAGGCGGCCAAGAAGGCGGCCAAGAAAGCCTCTCGGAAAAGCTCCGGCCGGAAGTGAGAAGCGGCGGAGTAAAGAAATAACGAGCCACGAAGACGCACGCGGCCCGCCGAGGCCGAGACCGTGACGGGAACATTGGCCGGCTGCTGCTTCCGCACTTCTTGCGCGAAAGCGAGGCAGGGAAGGAAGAGGGCGAGGCAGAGGGAGCGGAAGGCGACTCGTTTCGCGACGATCATGGCGTGAACTTCTTACGCGTCTGCCGGGGAAGGATTTTGGCCCAAAGGCTGACAGGGCAACCGGGCCGGGAACTGGCTGGGTCGTGTGTCGGGGATTTATAGGCCCGCCGCGCGCGAGGTTGCGGCGGTGTCGAGTGCGGCAGGCGCGACGCGAGGGGCCGCGCCTGTCCTCTTCCTGTTGGTGCGCCCGCGAGAAGACTACGTCAGGCGAGCGCCGGCGGCGTTAGAAGTTGCCGCTGCACTCCTCGTGGCCGCAGTCGCAGTCAATCTCAATGGTGTCGCCGGTGCCTTCGCACGAGGGGCCGCAGTACTTGCTGCCCTCGGTCGCCGCACAGCCGCAGGGTGGATTCTTGCAGATTCTCTTGTCCTTATCGTCCGCCATCTCAGGGTCTCCTCCGAATGAATTTGAATTGCCGGTTGTTTGGCTCAGCACCTTAACACACACGGCGGCAAGATTAGAAGCGGTTCAAGGCGCGCGTGAGCCGAGTTTTCTATTGCATAAATTTCAAGACTCATCCAAGCTACCTGCCCATGACAATCGAGACTGCGGATGTCGTGATCATCGGCGGCGGGATAGTCGGCTCCAGCATCGCTTACCACCTGACGGAGGCCGGTTGCACGAACGTGCTCGTGCTGGAGCGCGAGGCGCATCAGGGGCAGGGCTCCACGGGTAAAAGCATGGGCGGCGTGCGCGCGCAGTTCGCCACGGACGTGAACATACGCATGTCGCTCTACTCGATTAACTTCTTCGCCGCCTTCGACGAGACGGTCGGCCACCCCGCGGACTACCGCCCGCACGGCTACCTCTTCGTCGCCACGAACGAGCGCCACCTCGATTACCTCAAGGCGAACCGCGAGCGTCAGGCGGCGCTGGGGCTGAAGAACGTCGCGCTCGTGTCGAAGGAAGAGATCGTGGGGATGGTGCCCCAGCTCCGCGACGACGACATCCTGGGTGGGACTTTCTGCCCGACTGACGGCTTCGTCGACCCGCACAGCGTGATGATGGGCTTCATGCTGCGGGCGCGCGAGCGCGGGGCGCGGCTCTGGCTCGGCGCGGCGGTCACGGGCATAGACGTGGAGGGCGGGCGCGTGACGGGAGTCCGCACCACGCGCGGGCGCGTGCAGACCAATGTGGTCGTGAACGCGGCGGGCGCTTGGGCCGCCGGCGTGGCGCGCATGGCCGGCGAGGATTTGCCCGTCGAGCCTCTGCGTCGGCAGTTGGTCCCGACCGAGCCGTTCGGTGAGTTGCCCGCGCGCTTCCCGATGGTGATAGACATGTCCACGGGCTTTCACTTCCGCCGCGAGGGCTTGAGAATCCTGCTCGCGTGGAACGACCCGGAAGAGACGCCGGGGTTTAAGACCGACTTCGATTCGTCGTTCGTCGAAAAGATTCTGACGCGCGCGGCCTCGCGCGTGCCGTGCCTGGCCGAGGCGCAGGTCAACGCGGGCCGCGCCTGGGCCGGTCTCTACGAGATGACGCCCGACCACCACGCCGTCATCGGCCGCGCGCCATCGGTCGGCGGCCTCTTCCTCGCCAACGGCTTCAGCGGCCACGGCGTCATGCACTCGCCCGCCACGGGCCGCATCATCTCCGACCTCATCCTCCACGACGGAACGAGCCTCTTCGACATCACCCCGCTCCGCGCCGAGCGATTCGCCGAAGGCCAACTCCTCGAAGAGACTTCGGTTCTCTGAAGCTTGGTTGTAATATTCCTCCACGCGATTACATGCTTCCCCCATGTCGTCCACCGGGCGGCGAGCCGACGACTTAAACGGTCCGAAGCTGGCGGCCACCTGACGAGGAGGTTCGAACAATGGGCAGTAGCAAAGCCGCGGCGGCGCGGGGCGGCGGGCTTTCCGAGGGCGCGTTGCGCTGTCGCAAAAAGTTCCTGCGGTTCTTCCCCGGAGGATTTCGGGACGAGACCTACATCGAATGGGAGCGCGGCTACAAGTGGGAGACGCACGAGCGCTGGGAGGAGGCGCTCGGGCGCGACGAGTTTCGCGGGCTGCTCCGGCGGGGCGAGTTCGCGGAGATAGCGGCGCGGGCCGTGCGCGTCGAGCAGCGCTCGCGCCACAGCATGATCTTCTCCTTCGAGAAGATGGCGCTGCGCGACGCCGTGAAAGTCCCCGAGGGCGCGCGCGCGTTCAGCGAAGGGCTCTACGAACTGCTGCACGGCGCGGGCTCTCTGGAACGAAAGTTCGACCGCTGGTGCGAGACCGTGGCCGCTCTGCCGCGCAAGCAAACGCGCGTGCTGACGTGGCCGCTCGTCACGGTCTTCGGCTTCATAGCCCAGCCCGAGACGCACATCTTCCTCAAGCCGAACGTCTCGCGCATCGCCGCGCGCGAATACGGCTTCGACTTCAATTACCGGTCGAGGCCGTCCTGGGAGGTTTACGCCAACTACCTTGAGTTCGCGGAGACCATCAGGCGCGACCAGCGCGACCTGAAGCCGCGCGACATGATAGACCTACAATCGTTCATGTGGGTCCAGGGCTCGGACGAGTACGAGTAGTGAGATGCTGATCGGCTTCAAAGCGTCGGGGATTGCGAGGGAAAGGATAAGGACGTGAATCGTGAATCGTGAATCGTGAATCGAAGAACGGCTTCTTCTATTTACGATTCACGATCCACGATTCACGAGCTTTTGCCTTTGCCTTTTGCCTCCTGATGATGTAAGAAATTATTTACTCATCTTGCCCCATGTCGAATTTTAGCGGTGCGCGTGTGCGCGCCGGCGGTGTGGCCGGAAGTAGCACGGGAGTTTTTCGCCCCTTGCGCTGGCCTTAATATTTTGTCACTATGGGAACCAGCATGTCACCAATACAGAAGACGCGCGCCGAAGCCGAGACCGAGACCGCCGCCGAGCGTCTGACCTCGCAAATCGAAAGCGCCCGCTCGGCCGTGGCCGTGCGCTCGACGTCCGACATAGATGAACTCGAAGCGTGCGCCGACCGCCTTGAGCGTGCCGCGCGCGACCTCGCCGTCGCCCTGCGCGAGCTGGCGCGTGAACGCCACGCCGCCGCCAAAGAGTCCTGAGAGGGGCCGCCGGGCGCTGCGGACGAGGGCGCAAGGGCCCCTCGCTTCTGACATCAAAAGTCGTTATTTCTTCGGAGCATCTATGACTTCACTTCGCACGCAGAAGATAGCTGTGGACAAGGGGAGAAAACGCACAGCCTACGGGCTGGACAATTACGGCATCAGGAATCCCGCGGCCGTCTACTGGAACCTGACGACGCCCGAACTCTACGAGGAGATCGCGCGCCGCCGCGAGGGCATCTTCTCCGACCACGGCGCGCTCATCATCGACACGGGCGAGCACACGGGCCGCGCGGCCAAAGACAAGGCCATCGTGCGCGAGCCGTCGAGCGAAGACAAAGTCTTCTGGGGCGAAGTCAACAAAGAGTTCTCGCAGGAAAAATTCAACGCGCTCAAGGAGCGCATGATGGCGCACGCCGACGGGCGCGACATCTTCGTGCAGGACACTTTCGCCGGGGCGGACCCGCGCTACCGCCTGCCCGTCCGCGTCGTCACGGAGCTGGCCTGGCACTCGCTCTTCGCGCGCACGATGTTCATCAACGACGCCTCGGCCGAGCACAAGCCGGAATTCACGATCATCAACTTCCCTTCGTTCCGCGCCGAGCCGGAGCGCGACGGGACGCGCTCGCCGACCTTCATCCTGATGGACTTCAGCCAGCGGCTCGTCCTGATCGGCGGGACCTCCTACGCGGGCGAGACGAAGAAGAGCGTCTTCACGATTCTCAACTACCTGCTGCCGCAGCGCGGCGTGATGAGTATGCACTGCTCCGCGAACGTGGGCGACGGCGGCGACGTGGCCGTCTTCTTCGGCCTCTCCGGCACTGGCAAGACCACGCTTTCGGCCGACCCCGAGCGGCGTCTCATAGGTGACGACGAGCACGGCTGGTCCGACGACGGCGTCTTCAACTTCGAGGGCGGCTGCTACGCCAAAGTCATCAAGCTCTCGGCCGAGGCCGAGCCCGACATCTACCGCACGACGCGCATGTTCGGGACCGTGCTGGAGAACGTCGTCTACGACCCCGAGACGCGCACGCTTGATTTGGACGACGCCTCGAAGACGGAGAACACGCGCGCGGCCTACCCTCTGACGAGCATCCCGAACATCATGCCTGAGGGCTACGCGGGCCACCCGCAGAACATCATCATGCTGACGGCCGACGCCTTCGGCGTGCTGCCGCCCGTCTCGCGCCTCAGCCCGGAGCAGGCGATGTATCATTTCCTCTCGGGCTACACGGCGAAGGTCGCGGGCACGGAGCGCGGCGTGACCGAGCCGCAGGCGACCTTCTCGACCTGCTTCGGCGCGCCCTTCATGGTCCTGCACCCGGGCGTCTACGCTGACCTACTGGGCAAGAAGATGGCCGAGCACAAGGCCAACTGCTGGCTCGTCAACACGGGCTGGTCGGGCGGCCCCTACGGCACAGGCCAACGCATGAAGATCAAGTACACGCGGGCCATGATCCGCGCCATCTTGAACGGCACGCTCGCCGGCATCGAGACGAACCCAGACCCCGTCTTCGGCCTGAACATCCCCGCCTCGTGCCCGGAAGTTCCCGCGGAGGTTCTCATCCCACGCAACACCTGGGAAGATAAAGACGCCTACGACACGAAGGCGCGCGACCTCGCCCGGCGCTTCAACGAGAATTTCAAGAAGTACGCGGACGGGGTTTCGGAGGCCGTGAGGGCCGTCGCGCCGAAGGCTGATTAGTCGGGGCGTGAAGGTTAAGGCGTGAGGGCGGCGCGTTACGGCGTCGCCCTCTTTTTTTGTGCCAACTTCAATCGTAGGCGAGGGCGACCGACATGATCTGGAGTCGCCCGTCAATCCTGACCAGGAAGACGCAGAAGGGCGCGACCTCCGCGTGAATCACTCGCGTGCCCGCGGGGAAGCCGTACTCGCCTTCGTCCAGTGTATCCGCGAACGAGCGCGTTGAATCTTCTACGCCTTTCTCCTCCCCGGCACTCGCCGCCGGCGACGCCGGAAGGGCGGCCGCCATGCCCGCCAGCCGCTTGCGCATCAACTCGTTCGCCTTCTCCAGCGTTGTCGAAACCTCTGCGAGTTGCCGCGGAGTCTTGATCAGGCCCGCGTCGTCCTCGCCGCTCGCGTCAACTTCCGTCGCCGCGGCACCGGCAACCTCCGAAGAGCTATTGTCCGACGCAGACTCATTGCCCCCGTCCCCTTGCGCACTCTGCTCGTCCTCCTTCCCTGTTAGCTCTTCGGAGAACCTGCCGAGCGTGGGGTCGCCGGCCAGCACGCTGACTATCTCCGGCGAAAAGATGTCTCTGGCCTTCACCTCGTCCTCGCCGCCGCCGGCCTGTTTCTTGAGGGCTCGCGCGGCCTCCGACAGTCTGTAAACCAGCGCGTAAAAGTTCATCCAGGCCAGGTAGTGACGCCGCAGGGCGGCGCGGTCGGCGTTGACCGCCAGGATTTCGTCCAGGAAGGCCCACGGGAGCCAGTCGCGCGGCACCTGCCACAAACGCTCCCGGAAATCGCCGACGAACAACTCGTCGACGATTGGCCCAAAATCGTTCGTCTCCCGCAGACGCCCTTTGAAGCGCGCGAGGAGGGCTTGCGCCTCGCGCGCTTCCCCCGGCGAGGGCTTCCGCTCGTCGTCCGGGGCGGCGGGCGGGTTAAGTCTCGCGGACGACGGGCGCGCGCCGGCCGCCAACGCCGCGACGAGCAGAAGTGATAATAAAACTCTCATGCCTGTCTCCCCGGCAAGCCTCATGCCGCCGACCGGGCGCACAACCGGGCCGATTTTACGGGGCCGCGCACCACGTGCAGCGCCGGATTGTGACACCACCTGAAAGGAAAACGCGGCCACCTTCTTGACTGCCGGGCGCGTTTCCGCGTAGAAGATGTGCAAAGGCTGCGCCGGGTCGCACTCTCTGGGCGCAGTTCGAGAGCTTTCTAAACCCCGACTCTCAAGGACTCGCCGTCAGTTAGGCTGGAGACTGGCTATCGCCCATCAGGGCTCCTGTTTCAAGAAGCGTAGATGAGTTTCGACGAGGCAACTCAGACGAAGTCGGCGGCGACGCTGCGGACCATCACGGACACGGTCAGGCGCGTCATGCGCGCGGGCACCGTCAGCGTCGCCAGCTTCTCGCTCGACGAGAAGAAGGTGACGTGGAAGGCCCGCAGCGGTTTCAAGTCGCGCGGCGACGAGGAGCTTGACCTGGTGACGCCGCTCGGCGGGAAATTTCTCGAACTGGTGGCGATCACGGACGCGCCGATGATTATCAAGGGCATCGGCACGCGCCCGGACATCTCGGTCGCGGACTTCCCGCTGCACGGCCCAGAGGGCGTGCGCGACCTTTCGGTCGTGCCGCTGCACGCGCGCGGCGAAACCCTGGGCGCGCTCGTCGTCGGCTACCGCTCCGAGCACAGCTTCACGAGTGAGGAGGAGACGCTGCTCGAAGGCTTGGCGGAGCTGGCCGCGATGGCTCTCGACCACGCGCGGCTCTTCGAGACGGTCGAGTCGGCCAAGAGAATCTGGGAGCGGACCTTCGACGCCATCCCGGACGGGATCATCGTCCACGACCAGCACATGGAGATCGTGCGCTGCAACGCGCACGCCGCGCTGATGATGGACATGCGGCCGGCCGAGGCCATCGGCCTGACCTGCGCCGACGCCTTCGCGCGCCTCTTCGGCGAGCGCGCCGCCGCTTACCACATGGGCGAGAGCCGCGGCACGGCCTCGTCCTTCGAGTTGCAGGCCGAGGACGGCCGCCGCTACCTGGTCGCGGTCGCGCCGCTCGACGAAAACGAGAGCCAGGGCGGGAGCGTCATCACCTGGAGCGACGTGACCGACCTGTCGGAGATGCAGGAGCAGCTCGCGCGCTCGCGCCGCCTGGCGACAGTGGGCCAACTCGCGGCCGGCGTCGCGCACGAAATCAACAACCCGCTCGCCACCATCACGACCTGCGCCGAGGCCACGCTCCGCAACATGCGCAAGAGCGCGGCGGCCGCCGGCGGCGAGAGCAAAGACACTTTTTACCTGGAAGAGATCGTGCGCCAGGCGCTCAGGTGCAAGGAGATCACGCGGGGCTTGCTGGACTTGTCGCGCCAGCGGCGGCCGCACCGGCAGGCGTGCGACATCAACGAGATGGCCGCGCAGTGCGCGCGCCTGGCCGAAGACCGCACGCAGTCGGACGCGGTCAGGTTCTCCGTCAGCCTGGACCCGGAAGTCGGCGAGGTCGCGACCGACGCCTCTATGGTCAGGCAGGTGCTCGACAACCTGGTCAGCAACTCGCTCGACGCGGTGGGCGACGCGGGGCTCATCACGGTCTCTACGCAACGCGTAGGCGAGCGGGTCGCCATAGAGGTCGCGGACACGGGGCACGGCATCGCGCCCGAGATGCTGGTGCGCATCTTCGACCCGTTCTTCACGACCAAGGACCAGGGCAAAGGCTCCGGCCTCGGCCTCGCCATCTCGTACACGCTGGCCGAGGCGCTGGGCGGCGCGCTCACGGTCGAGTCCAAGCAGGGCGCGGGCAGCCGCTTCCGCCTCTGGCTCCCGCGCCGCGTGCCGGAAGGGATGAGGGACGGGTGATGAGGGATGAAGTCAGTACCGCCTGCGGTAGCGGGCGGGTGATTGCACAAAGGGAAACGCGCCCGCTACCGCAGGCGGTACTGACCTTACCGGGGAGTGAAGGATGAGCCGTAAGATTCGCGTGATGGTCGTGGACGACAACAAGATGTTCCGCGACGTGGTGGCCGACCAGCTCAACGACTCGAACATCGAGGCGGCCGCCGCCGCGAGCGGCGAAGAGGCTTTGCAGTCGCTCGGGAAGACGGACTGCGACGTGGTGCTCCTGGACATCAACATGCCCGGGATTTCGGGCCTCGACGTGCTGCGCCAGATCAGGCTGATGGAGGACGCGCCCGAAGTCATCATGCTCACCGCGGACACTTCGCTCTCCACCGGCATTGAGGCGATGCGGCTCGGCGCTTACGACTACCTGACGAAGCCCGCCACGCTGGACGAGATGGAGGCCGTCATCCGCAAGGCCGACGAGAAGCGCCGCCTCATACGCCAGAACGCATCTTTGCGCTCGGTCGTGCGCCAGCCCGCGGCCTCCGAAGACGAACTGCCCTCGTTCATTTACGAGAGCGAGCAGATGCGCGGCGTGGTCGAGTTGGCGGAGTCTGCCTCGCGGCTGGACTCGACCGTCATCATCACGGGCGAGTCGGGCACGGGCAAGGACGTGCTCGCCCGCTTCATACACGCGCGGAGCGCCCGGAGCGCCTCGCCGCTCATCACCGTCAACTGCGGCGCGATGCCCGAGACGCTCTTCGAGTCGGAGTTCTTCGGCCACGAGAAGGGCGCGTTCACGGGCGCGAGCGCCTTAAAGCGCGGGCTGATAGAGGCGGCCGACGGCTCCACGCTTTTCCTCGACGAGGTCGGCGACCTGCCGCTCCCGGTGCAGGTCAAGCTCCTGCACTTTCTCGAACAGGGCCGCTTCCGCCGCGTCGGCTCCACGCGCGACCAGGCCGTGGACGTGAGAGTCCTCGCCGCCACCAACCGTCACCTCCCGCGGGACGTGCGCGACGGCCGCTTCCGCGCAGACCTCTTCTACCGGCTCAACGTCGTCTCGCTCCACATCCTCCCTTTGCGCGAGCGCCCGGCGGACGTGCCGGCCCTGATAGACTATTACCTGACGCTCTACCGCCAGCGCTTCAACCGCCCGGCCCTCGCGCTGTCCGCGGAAGCGCGCCAGCGTCTGGAAAACTACTCGTGGCCCGGCAACGTGCGCGAGCTGCGCAACTCGCTTGAGCGCGCCATCGCCCTCTCGACGAGCGACACGATTGAGGCGGGGCAGTTGATGTTGCAGGGCGAGGCGAATGACGCGGCCGGCGAGGCGAGCCAGCCGCTGGCGGTGGGCGCGTCGCCGCCGACGCTCTACGAGCTTGAGCGCCAGCACATCCTGCGCGTGCTGGCGGAAGCCGGCGGCAACCGCGAGCGCGCCGCCGCCATCCTCGGCATCTCCGCGCGCACGCTCTACCGCAAGCTGCGCGAGTACGAAACGAGCGACGTCCCGGCCGACTTCAACGCCGGGTGACAACTCATGGGCCAGAATTCTCGAAGGGGGGAGAATAAGTCATGCCTTACCAGAGACAACTTCGGTCGCTAACTCAACTGTGCCTCGCGGCCTTTTTCCTCTTGGCAGCGAGCGGCCGCTCGGTGAACGCGCAAACGACCTGGACTCTCGCGTGGAGCGACGAGTTCAACGGCGCGGCGGGCGCGCCCGTGGACTCTACGAAGTGGGTCGCGGAGGTCGGCAACGGCTCGAACGGCTGGGGCAACCACCAGCTTGAGTACAACACCAACACGACGAAGAACGCGGCGATGGACGGCGCGGGCAACCTCGTCATCACGTCCATCAAGGAGACGCTCGGCAACAAGTTCCGCTGCTGGAACGGGGTGTGCCAGTACACGTCCGCGCGGCTCAAGACTCAGGGCAAGTTCGAGCAGGCTTACGGGCGCTTCGAGGCGCGCATGAAGCTGCCGTACGGGCAGGGCATCTGGCCCGCCTTCTGGACGCTCGGCAACAACATCCAGCGCGCGGGCTGGCCCACCTGCGGCGAGATAGACATCATGGAGAACATCGGCCGCGAGCCCTCAATCGTCCACGGCACGATTCACGGGCCGGGCTACTCGGGCGCGAGCGGCATCGGCGCGCCCTACGCGCTCACGTCGGGCACGTTCTCCGACGCCTTCCACGTCTTCGCCGTCGAGTGGGAGCCGAACGTCATACGCTGGTACGTCGACGGCAACCTCTACCAGACGCGCACGCCCGCGGACCTGCCGGCGGGCTCGGCCTGGGTCTTCGACCACCCGTTCTTCATGATCCTCAACGTCGCGGTCGGCGGCTACTGGCCCGGCAACCCGGACGCCACGACCGTCTTCCCGCAGAAGATGTACGTGGACTACGTCCGCGTCTACCGGAAGACTCCGTGAGACGGGAACAGGTAGACGCCGCGGCGGTCATGGCAGAGCGTCCTGGTTCTTACTGCTCGACAGGAAGGTCATCCGGCCCCGCCGGTCTCTGCCTGTTGACTTTCACGGTGTCCGAATCGGCATCTATGTAATAGTGTTCCTTGCCGGTTGCGTCCCTTCCTTCGCTTCGCAACGGGTCGGCATTGATAGTGAAAAAGGCTGGCCGCCCGCCCGCTTTGGGCGTGATCTTCATCGTCAAGACGTAGCCGCTGACCACGGGGGCGTCGCCCGCGAAGCGCCTGTCGAGGTTGACCTCCGTGATCAACTGGTCGAACGTGCCGTAGGCGTCGCCGTTCTTCCGCTTGATGTAGAGCCGCTGGTTGACGGCGATGGTATGGAGCGCCATGACGGCGGCCGCCTCGTTGCCCGAGATTTCAATCTCGCGGCCTGCATCGCAAGCCCCGGTAAGAAAAGTTGCCGCGATGAGTACGAGCACACTGGGGGAGCTAAGGCCAAAGCCGCGCCGAAGATGTTTTTTCTCACAGGACATGATTCACTCCTGCCGAAGCATAAGGGAAATTTACACCAGGTCTCTGAGGACGAGGACGACTTCGCGGCGTTGACCGTCGCGGCTGAGGACGAGGCGCACGCGCTTCTTTGGAGGGTCGTTCTTGAAGCGGAGCCTGACGGCGGGCAAGTCCAGGCGGCCGACTCTAGTGCCGTCAATCTCTAAAATCCGGTCGCCGACGCGCAAGCCCGCCTCGGCCGCGGGGCCGCCCGCGATGACGTCAATCACCTCGAAGTGGTCGCCCTCCTGCCCGAACCACGTCCCCGAACGGTCGCAGGAGTCGGGCTTCCCGTACTGCCTGTCCCTCTCGAAAATCATCGACGCCCGCGATCTTCGTCTCGCCGCGCTCGACGGGCTTCTCGCCGACGCCGCCCGTCTGAAGGTTCTCTATCTTCAGCCCCAGGGCGCGCACCACCGCGCCCGCGCCGCTATCGAAGATGAAGCGGAACGGCCCCTTGCCGTTGAGCCGTACGTCGATGACGATGCGGTTGTCTATCAGGTCGAAGGGCAGCACGACGGAAGACTTATCGCCCGCGGCTTCGGCCCCTGGGAACAGGCCGGCAGATTGAGCGCGCGCGCCGTCAACGGCGAGCAGGATTAGCAGACACAGCGCCCAAAGTTTTCGGCCCATTTTGATGTTGAATTATTTGGCGTAGTAGCCGCGGCGCGTGCGGGCGGCGAGGTCCGGGCGATTGACGAGGCGGACGGTGACGGCGCGCCACGCGCCGTCGCGCCGCTGGTTCTTCGGGTGGTAGCCGATGCTGTAGACGCGGCCCAGGTCGCGTATCACCTGCTCGTAGACGCCCTTCAGGTCTTCCACCTTGCGCGCGCTGTAGAGTAGGCTCCCGCTCTCGGCCGCGAGTTCGAGGAGCTGCTTGCGCGCCAACTCGTAAGCCTCCGCGGTCGCCTTGTGCTCCTTGAGCATCTCGCGCTCGGTGTCGAGGTAGATGGGGATGACGATGGTCTCCGAAGTCCTGACCATCTCCAGGAGGTCTTCGTACTCGATCATGGAGCCCGGGCCCGGCACGCCCGGCAGCCCGTTGTCGACGCCGTCCGACATGACGATGACGGCCTGGCGGCGCGACGGGTCGCGCGGCTCGAAGCTCTTTTTGAGGACGAACGAGAGCGCGTCCCAGAAATTGGTCCCGCCGAGCGGCTTCCCCATCGTCTTGATGCGCTCGACGAGCGCGGCGCGGTCAGCCGTCAGTGGTGAGACGACCGCCGCCGCGTCAGTGAAGGTGACGACGCCGATGCGGTCCGTGGGCCGCGCGGCCTCGACGAAGCGGATGGCCGACTTGCGTATCAGGCCGAGCTTCTTGACGGTCGAGCCCGAGAGGTCGAGCAGGAGCACGAGGTCGAACGGCTCGGAGGCCGAGGCGAAGAAGCTGATCTCTTCGGGCGAGCCGTTCTCCATCACGAGGAAGTCCTGCTTGCCCAGCTCGCCGACGCCGCCCCGCCCGTCGTCGCGGCTGAAGACGCTGACGTTCAAGTCGACCAGCTCCGTGTCGACCCGAATCGTCTCGACCTCCACGTCCCTCCCCTGCGCAATCGCCCGCGGCGGCGGAGGCGGCGGCGGAGGCTCGTCCTCAATCTGCGCCCGGACGGGGGAGAAGCAGTAGGCAGTGAGCAGCACGCAGTAGGCAGCAAAAACCATTCGACGGACGAGCCTCCGTACTGCCCGCTGCCCACGGCCCACGGCCCACTGTTTTTTAATTCGCATAGTAGCCGCGTTTGCCGCGCGCGACGGCGTTCGGGCGGGCGACGAGGACGCGAATCGCTCGCCACTTGCCGTCGCGCAGTTTATTCGTCGGGCGGTAGGAGAGGCTGTAGACCGTGCCCAGGTCCGCGACGACGCTCTCGTAGGCCCCGGCCAAATCTTCCAGTCGCTCGACCTCGTAAAAGACGCCGCCGCCCGCATCCGCCAACTGCTCCATGCGGTCGTGCGCCAGGTCGTAAGTCTCCGGCTGGATGTCTAGCGGGCTCAGGCTGCTGTACTCGGTCTCCACGTTGAGCCAGAGGCTGTAGAGCACGCCGTCGAACTCGCGCAGGCGCGAGAGTAACTCGTCGTAAGGAATCTCGGAGCCCGGACCCGGCACGTTCTCCATCGTGCTGTCGAGCCCGTCGCTCATCAGAACGATGGCGTTGCGGCGCGAGTCCTTCGCGTCCTTGAAGAGCTCGCCCATGACGAAGGCGACTGAGTCGTAAACGTTGGTGCTGCCCTTCGGCTTCTCAATCGCGTTGATGCGCTCGCGCAGGAGCGCGCGGTCGCTCGTCAGGCGCGAGACGATGACGGGCTCGTGCGTGAAGGCGACGACGCCTATCCGGTCCATAGGGCGCGCGGCCTCGACGAAGCGGAGCGCCGACTCGCGTATCAGCGCGAGCTTGTCCTGCGTGGAGAGCGAAAGGTCTATCAGCAGGACGAGGTTGAAGGGCGCGTTGGCCGACTCGAAGTGCGCGACCTGCTGCTCCGAGCCGTCCTCGAATAACTTGAACTCTCTCTCGGCGAGCCCCTTCAACCCGCGGTTCGTCCCGCGGTCGATGACGCTGACGTTGAGCGTGACGAGTTCCGTGTCGACGCGCACCACGTCGCCCTCGTCAATCTCCTCCGGCCCCGTGAGCGGCGCGGAAGGCGTGCCCGCCCCCCCGCCCGTCCTCTCCGCGCCGATGAGCACGGGCTTCGCGCCGCCCGCCCCTGACCTTCTGTCCGCCTCCTCGATTGTCGCCGGGGCGTCCGCACGCGCCGACGAGTCGCGCGGGTCAGTGTAGGAGGCGAGCGCGATGGCCCCGCGTTTGGAGACGAGTCGCACGCTGCGCCCGCCCGCGCCCAGGCGCGCGCGCAGGACTTTGCCGCCGTCGGACGCGCCCGCAGGCAGCGGGAGCGCGGAGACGACGCCTTTATTGGCCGACTCGGCGACGATGTCCGCGTCCGCCGACGCGGGCAATTCGGCGCGTATGTCGCCGTGCACGCTCTCGACCGAAAGCTCCGCGGGGAGCCCGCGCACGACGACCGCGCCCGTCTCCGAGACGATTGAGGCGCGCGCGCGTTCGGGCACCTTCACCACCAGCTCGACGCGCGTCAGCATTCCCACCTCGCGCGGGCTGACGCTGACGCTCAGCAACTGCCCCGTGCGGCTGATGCCGACGGGCGCGCGGCGAGGCTTCTCGCCCCTGACCGTGGCCGCGATTGCGACGTGCGCCTCGCCCCACACCTCCAGGCGCACGCTGCCCCGCGCGTTGCTGATCGTTATCTCCCCGCCCGGCGGCAGCTCCGCGCGCGCGCTGTAGTCGCCAGCCGCTTTCTGCGAGTAGGCGCTCGCCGCGCACAGCAACAGGGTAAGTAAGGGAGCGAGAAATTTTCGAGAATAAAGCATAATTCAATCTCGTCGTGAATCGTCAACCGTCAGTCGTAGAACGGTCGCCCCGCTCACGATTTGCGATTCGCGATTCACGAATTTTCCGTCCGCTTCGGCACTTCCGCGATTGACGCGCCCCGGCGGTGATGCCTTCGGCCTTTCTCGCGGAAGTCGGGGAGTAAGGCGATGCCTGTAGGACAGGATAGACGACCCCGCGCGCATCATCAAACGCGGGCGGCGAAGCGACCGTCAAATAGCACATGCGCCCTGCCACAAGATTAGATACGGCGCGGCGCGCAGCCTAGCGCTCTGGCGCACGCTATGCGTCAATGCCGATGATTAACACAGGAATGTCTATATTTGCCACCCCACGACTCTCTAAATCCCAGACGAACTGCTCGAAGTAAGAAACGCCCGAAGACATTTCGAGGGCGAGAGCTTTTACGGGAACTATCTCGATACCACAATTGATAAAACCGAGATTGCGGAAAATAGTCATCTTCGCGCAAACGTTGTAGACCATGAAAGAATATTTTCCAAACTGAACTTCCACACCTAAGCCGTCTTTGACGAAATCCATATCACGAAAAGCGCCTTTGAGGCTTGAGCGGATCTCGTAATCTTCTAAGTAATGCGTAGTGGGATACTCACAATCAACTGATAAATTCTGCCAGCCTTTCGGGTAAAGCTCGTTTTGAAACGCCTTATTGAGGGCGACTGGGCTGTAGAGCATTCGCCCGATTTTTGTTTTTTCCCTACTCAACTTTGTCTTAGCTTCTGAGGCATCAACTGCCGTGATAGCTTCTTTGATTTCAGCGAGCAAATGCGGGTATCGTTTCGTAACTTCATCCAACCCATCTTTGAAAGAATACTGTGCCGCAAATCTCAAGCTTTCGCCTCCACATTTTTCCATTCCATAGGGATTTGTGCGACCTTCTCACGTCCTGTCGGCTGATGGACTGGCTTCCCGAGTTGGCGGTAACGAAGCGTGCCGGAATACAGGTCGGCAATCCGCCGCCTGGCGATCTCAACATACTGTTCTTCTTTCTCACAGCCCATGGCACGACGTTTGTTTTTCAGCGCGGCGAGCAATGCGGAGCCAACGCCCGAGAATGGATCGAGCACCCAATCATCCTCATTGGTTAAAGCCAAAACACAGCGTTCGACTAACTCGATGGGGAACTGGCACGGATGCAGAGTTTTTTCTGGATGATTTGCCTTGACATTCGGAATGTTCCATAACGCAGTTTCCCAATCCTGTAGGACGATGCGCCATATATCGGAGGGATTCTTGCCAAGTGGATTCCCTGACGGCTGGCCTTTCTTCTCTCCCTTGAAATGTGTTTTGCCCGGATATTTGGCCGGCACGCGCACGGAATCAAGATTGAAAGTGTATGTGTCGCCTTTTGTAAACCAGAGTAAAGTTTCATACCGCCCTGAGAATCGTTTTGACGCATGAAGGCCGTGCTCAAAATGCCAGATGATTCGATTGCGGAGTTTTAGCCCCTGAGATTTGAACAGATGATAAAAATGAATGTCTAAAGGAAAGACCTCCGCATCTTCGACATAATTACCGACCTGCCAGCACAAAGACCCTTCCGTTGAAAGGACTCTTACGGTTTGCTCGATAATCGGGTGGAGCGAATTTAGATAATGCTCCAGGGCTGTCGCTTTCTCATAAGCCTTGCCGATATTGTAAGGAGGCGAAGTGATAATTAACTTCGCGAACCCGCCTGGCAGAGTGCGCAATGTTTCCAAGCAATCTCCCGGAGCTATGACCGCGTCGGCATCAGGACTAAATGAAGCGGCAATATCGTGTGACCATAATCCCTGATTGTCGTTTATTCCTGTCACTTTCGCTTACCTCTCGGTCCCGTCTTTGAAGCAGCATTCTATTCGCAGAATTCCGCGCCGGGCGGGCCGCCGGACTGTGCCAGAAGTGTTTCCATGTGCTGCCGGGCCTTCCACGCGCCGGTGCGTGTGGCGGCGGCGACGCCTTCTGTCCAGGCGAGGCGCGCCTCTTCCGGCTCGCCCTGGTTCGAGAGGGCCGTGCCGAGCAGTTGGTAGGCGGCCGTGTAGTCGGGGTTGACGCGCACGACGTTGCGGAGCGCGTCCGATGCCTCGCGCCACCGCTCGGCCTTCATGTACTCGCTGGCGAGCCCGTACCAGACCATCGCGTCGTCCGGCTGCTGCCGCGCCATCTCCGCGAAAATCTCCAACCTGGATTGTGCCATAAATATCGTCTCACCCGGCCGCGGGGCCTACCGCTCGATCACGTCGAGGAGGGGGTCGGTCTGCGCGGGGGCGGCCGCGGCCTCCTCCGCCTCGCCGTCCCAGTCCGAGAGGCGCAGCAACAGGTTGTTGATGTTCGTGGCGTAAGGCACAGCGTCTTCCTTCGTCACGACCCCCTGGCGAATCAACTGTTCGATCACGCCGTCGAAGGTCTGCATCCCCTCCTGCTCGCCCTGATCCATCGCGTCGAGCAGGGATTTCCCCTCGGACTCGCCCTTCTCTATGTACTCCTTGGTGCGCGAGGTTGATTTCAGGATTTCGATGGCGGCGACGCGGCCCCGGCCGTCGGCGCGCGCAAGGAGGCGCTGCGAGATGATGTAGCGGAACGACTGCGCGATGCGGGCGCGGATGACGTGCTCCTCGTTCTTGGGGAAGACGCCGATGATGCGGTCAACCGTTTTGCTGGCGTCAATCGTATGTAGTGTGGAGAGCACGAGGTGGCCCGTCTCGGCCGCTTCGAGCGCGACCTCTATGGTCTCGCGGTCGCGCATCTCGCCGACGAGGATGACCTTCGGGGCCTGGCGCAGCGCGGCGCGCAGGGCGCGCGAAAAGTCCGACGTGTCGGAATAAAGCTCGCGCTGGTGAATCGTCGAATTTTTGTGAACGTGCAGGAACTCTATCGGGTCTTCGATGGTGACGATGTGGTAGTACTTCGTCTCGTTAATCAGGTCGATGATGGCCGCGAGCGTGGAGCTTTTGCCGGAGCCCGTGGGGCCGGTGACGAGGACGACGCCGTTCTTCAGCTCGGCGATGTGCTTGAGCTGTTCGGGCAGATTGAGGTCCTCGAAGCGCGGGACGCGCGGCGGGACGACGCGCATGACGATGGCGTGCGTGCCGCGCTGCATGAAGATGTTGACGCGGAAGCGCGAGAGCCCCGGCGCGCTGAACGAGAGGTCGGTCGAGCCGTATTGTTCCAGGTTCTGCGCGGCCGCGGCGTTGTGCCCGGCGCGCAGGTGGCTGCCGATGATGAGTTTGGCGATGCCGGCCGTGTGCGCGGGCGTCAGCTTTTCGAGCCCCGGAATGCGCACGGGCTGGAGTTTGCCCACCAATTCGACCTGCGGCGGCCGCCCCGGCGAAAAGATCAGGTCGCTGATTTTATCGGAGACCGCCAGCATCTGCCGCAGCACCTCTACGAAGTTCGGCAGCGGCGGGCCGGCAGCCGCGGCCGGAGCGGCGGGCGCGCCCGCGGGCTGCTGTGCAGGCGTCTGAGGCTGAGGCGGCTGAGGAGTCGTCGGTTGTTCTGGTGTGCTCATTTTTCTGCAAATCGTCAGTCGTAAATCGTCAATCGTGAACGCGAAAGCCGTGTCGCCGGCCGCTGTCCACTAATTTTGGTTTTCCCGGCGTCAAAGTTTCAGCAGAGCGGCGTGACAGAAAATAAATCTCTGCGGCGAACAACTACCATATAATGGGCGTACATCCAAATGGGTGCAAGGGGGGACGGCCTTCGGGCTTTTGAGGCGGCCCCGATATTCACGAAAGAGAGGCGCTAAAAGTCATGGCAACTTACAGAGACCCTGTCAGATGCTTTGCTCCGCTGGAAGTCATTGAGCGCCTGCTGGAAATTCGTGCCGAAGCGGGTTTCTCTCCCGTTGTTTATCTCGTCTCGAACGATGATTTGGCAGCGTGTTTGGACGCATACGGTTTTGATGTCTACGCTTTTTCCGACTCCGACGCCGAGTTCCACTTCGGCGACTACCGCGCGCCGCTCGCGCCGGGCGGCGACCGCGCGCACGTCTCTATGACGGCGCATTAGCGTAAGTCAAAAGGTAAGATTTAGAAGGCACTAAGGGAGGACGAAGGGCAAGCCCCTGGTCTTCCCTTTCGCCTTTTTACTTTCGCCTTTTGCCTTCTTCATAGCGCCTTGACGATGAAAAACGTCATGTCGTCGGTCGCGCCGCGGCCGTCGGTCCACATGATCACGTCCTTCTGAATCGCCGTAATCAGGTCGCGGGCGCTCAAGTCGCGGTTGGCTCGCACGGCCTCCTCCAGGCGGTCGCGGCCGTACTCCTCGCCCTTTTCGCCCATCGCCTCGGTCACGCCGTCCGTGTAAAGCACCAGAATCTGGCCCGGCTCAATCGCCTGGTAGTACTCGTAATAGCGCGTATTCCTGAACATGCCCAGGGGCAGGCCGCCGCGCTCTATGAAGCGGGCCGTGCCGTCCGCGTCCATCAGGAGCGGCGGGTTGTGGCCCGCGTTCGTGTAGGCGAGCGTGCGGTTCGAGGCGTCGAGCACGCCGTAGAAGGCCGTGACGAACTGGTTGCGCTCGATTGACTCCCAGAGCAGGTAGTTGACCTTCGCCATGGAGATGTGCGGGGCGTAGCCGATGTGAATCGCGGCCCTCAGGGAAGCGCGCAGGAAGGCCATCAGGAGCGCCGCCGGGACGCCCTTGCCGGACACGTCCGCGATGACCATCCCGATCTGGTCCTCGTAGATGCTGACCCAGTCGTAGTAATCGCCCGACACCTCTTCGGTCGAGAAGTTCCAGGCGCAGATGTCGAAGCCTTCGAGCTGCGGGTCGCGCGGCGGCAGGAGTTCCAGTTGAACCTGGCGGGCGACTTCGAGCTGGCCCTCCAGCCTTTTCTTCTCGATGAGCTGCTCGTGCAGCATCACCTTCTCGATGATGATGGCGACCTGCGAGGCCAGCAGCAGGAGGACTTGCAGGTCGTCGTCGTTGTAGGCGTTCAGTTGGTCGCTTTCGAGGTCGAAGACGCCAATCACTTCGTCGTTCGAGATGATGGGCGCGACCATCTCCGAGCGCGTCTCGGCGCGCGCGTTGACGTAGCGCTCGTCCGTGCGCACGTCGGGCGAGATGACCGGCTCGCCCGAGAGAGCGACGTGGCCGATGATCCCCTCGCCCATCTTGAGCTTCAACTCCCTCAACTCTTCTATGTCGTAGCCGCGCACGGCCTCCGTGTGAAAGACGCACGTCGCCGCGGGCACGCCGTCCCGGCCCACTTTCGCGCACTTGAGGACGTAGATGCCGGCCGCGTCGTAGTGAATCAGCGAGCCGAGCGTGTCCATCACGAGGTTGAGCACCTCCTGTAGGTCAAGCGACCGGCTGATCTTTTTGGTGATGTCCAGGAGCAGGCGCAGCTTGTCCGTGACGGTCAACTCTACCGTCGGCGCGATTGCTCCCTTTGCTTGTTTAGTCATAATCGGTCGGGGCCTCAATCGGGGCGCGAGGCCGCGCAAGATTATAAACGATGCGCGCCTGTTGAGTCAGCACCGACTGTGGTAGCGGGCTGGTGCTCAGGCTTGCAGACCCGCCCGCTTGCGGCAGGCGGTGCTGACTTATCCTTCGAGCGCCGCTTCGGTCAGCAGCTCGAATTCGAGCGCGGCCGCAGGCTTGTGCTGGAAGAAGTCGTTAACGTCCGAGGGCAGGTTGAGTTGTGCGAGACGTATCCCGCGGGCGTCGAACATGTCGCGATAACGCGCCGCAGCCCGCCGCCCGGCCTCGTCGCCGTCGAGCGCGCTGACGACGCGGAAGCGCGCGAGCGGCGCGAGCCACTCCTCGCGGAAGCCGCCCGCGCCGACCAGGCCGATGGCCGTGAACCCGTGCGCCGCGAGCGTCAGCGTGTCCGTGAACCCCTCGACCAGGTAGACGATCCGCTCGCTCGGCAACTCCGCGAGCGCGTCCACGTTGTAGAGCGAGGGCACGCCGCCGCGCATATTGTGCCAGCGCGGCTCGACGCCGGAGGCGGTCGTGCGCGCCTGCAAGTAGACGGCGCGGCCCTCCACATAAAAGGGGAAGAGCAGCCGGTGGCGGTAGAAGGTCAGGTGCGCCTGCGCGTTGAAGAGGCCGCTCTGCTGCAACTCGTCGAGCGCGAACTCGTCCACCATGTGGCGCATCACGCGGCGGTAGGCGCGGCGCGGGAAGTAAACGAGCCCCGCGCGCTTGATGGTCTTCGAGTCGATCCCGCGCCGCTGCAAGTAGTTCACCCCCTCGGTCTGCTCTTCGCGGCGGCACACTTCCAGGAACCTTTCGCAGACGACGGTCAGGCGTTCCGCCGCGAGCGGCTCGACCTCCTGCTGTTCGCTTGCTTCGCGGTCGGGCGCGGCGCGGAAGGCCAGCGAGCGCTGCTGCCCGCCTCCTGCGATGCCCAATTCGGTCGCCATCTCGCGCACGGCCCGCGAAAATGGCACATTCCGCATCAGCTCGTAAAACCGTATGGCGTCGCCGCCCTCGTCGCGCGAGAAGCAGTGGAAGAGGCCGCGTTGCAGGTCTACGGAGAGGCTCGGGTGCCCCTTGCCGCTGTGCGAGTGGGCGGGGATGGGGCAGAGCGTCTGCATGCGGGAGCCGGACGGCCGCCCGTCCGGGCAGAAGCGCAGATAAAAGGAGCGGTAATCGAGCCGCGCCTTAATCTCGTCGCTCAACTGGCGCAGCCGTTTCAGGTTTCGACCAGCCTGTTCCATGCTTCTTCAGGGAAGAATGAGAAACTCAATACGGATTAAAGCAGGGGCGGGCGGGATAGGCAGGATAAGAGAGTTTGGGATTTCAAATCTGAGAATTTTTAATTCTCTTCCTGCCCGTCCCGCCTATCCCTGTTAAATTTTTGCCTGCCGTTGCCGCCCCAGTATTCGCGCAGGCGCGTCTCTTCGGGGTGAAGTTTCTTGTACTCGGCCCAGAGGCGCGAGACCTTGATGCGGTACTCGACCAGGTCGCGGCTGACGTTGAAGTGCTGCGCGATCTCGCGTGAGGTCTTGCCGCGCGAGACGAAGCGCTTGAGCGCGGCGTAGGGCACGAGCGCGGCCGCGCCGACGGCGTAGGCGGCCTCCTCGTCCTCCTCGTTGTAGTCGCGCGAGACGGTCTTGCCGTTACGGTCCTCGGCGACGATGTGCAGGCGGTTGGCCTTGTGGCCCAAAAAGACGTGGCAGACCTCCTCCATCAGCGTCGCGTTGTTGCGCGCCGCGCCGTGCTTCGGGTTGAGGATGACGAGCCGCCAGCCGTTCGGCAGCGGTCGCGACGCCGTCCCGCCAGACCAGGAGTTCGCGCCCTCGCCCAGGAGGTGGGCTCTTGTCTCCTCGGAGAGCCCCTTGATCTCGTCGAAGTTGATGACCATCAGCTTCGCGAAGTGTGCCAGCGCGAAGGGGTCCAGCGGCTCGTCGCCGTGGACGCGCGCGAAATCACGCAGCCCGAGCGCGCGCAGCTCGTACTGCTTCCCCTTGAAAGTCGGCGGGAAAACCTGTTCATCCACGGGGCCGATTATACCTGTCCGGGCTCGCGCTTCACACCCCGGGCTGTGCCGGCCCGGCCCCGAAGAGGCGGATAATCCCGTGCGGCGTCCGGCGCAATCGTGCCAGGCTAACGCTCCCCGGCGTCGGCCCCCGCGCGAAGTTTAAGCCGACTTTTTCGAGCCGAACGAGGTCCGATGACGAGCAGGAACTCCCACCGCCGCGCCGCAGCCAGCGCCTTGATTCTTGTTCTGGCGGCGCTGCCCGCTCACCCGCAGGGCGCGCGCAAAAACAGGGGCGCGCAGTCGCCCGCTCAGACAATCGCCGTCGCCGCCGACTTCGACCCGAAACTGGCACAGACCTTCGCCGAGAAATCGGCGAGCGCCAGTACGACGGCGCGCTGGGCATAGCCGACAAGCTGTCGTCCGAGTCTCGCGAGTCGGCCAGACAGTTCGTCGCCTTCGAAATCGCGCTCAAGGAGATTAAGGACGGCCGCCTCGAAGAAGCGGAGCAGCTAGCCAGGCGCAACACAGACCTCGCCCGCCGCGCGTTCCTTCTCAACGACATCGCGAACGCGCTGCTTCTTAGGGAAGCTATCAGCGCGGCCAACAAGGTGGAGAAGTTCACCGGCGACACGACCCTGACGCGAGCCATAGAGTTCGGCCGCTTCGGCTACTTCTACACCATTTACGAGGACAAGCTCTCGTTCTCCGAGGCGGTCAGGCGTCAGGGCCGGAAAGACTTTAACTCAACACTGAGCGACGTGCAGAATCTGAAGGACCGCGCCCCCAGGCTGCGGGCAATCATCGCGCTCTGTCAGGCAGTCCTATCAGGCCCGGGCCAGCGATAGCTCTTCATTCACTCGTTCTGTTTTGGAAACGCGCTCTGAACGTTCTCGCTCCTGGGGGCGGGAACTTGCGCGCGGCGTCGTCCAGCACTAAGACCCAGTCGTTGCCGCGCCCGCTCGTCGGCGGAGTGAACTCACGCGTCCAGCTCGGCTGGAACTGGCCGATTTTTATCCTCGTCCCGCGCCGCGGGTCGTACCAGTGGGCGGCCACTTTTCCCCCTCTCACCTTACTCATCAAGACGGTCACGGCCCTCCCCGTCGGCGTGTAGACGAAGAGGAAGCTGCCGTCTTCGGCGCGTGCGGCCCTCGCGTGTTCGGCACCCCCGCCCGGCTTGTTCGCTAAAACTTCCTGGTCCGGCACGAGCCCGCCGAAGGGTCTTGATTCGAAGAGCCGGCGCAGGTGTCCCATCTGCGCCGCGCCCGGGTGCGACAGTGCTCTCTGCCACGGCGTCCTCGCCGCAGAGACGGGAGCGCGGCCCGGTTGCCACAGCTGCCAGATGTTGTGATTCCCGTAAGTGTGCCCGCACGCCCCCGCGAGCATTGACCAGTAGGCGGCCTGCCTCACGTCCGCGTCGTCGAACCAGCCCTTCTCCGGCTTCCAGTCAATCGGGTGGTCCTCGTAGCGTGGCTCGCCGTCCAGCGTCGGCTTCGCGGGGCTCAGTTGGCGGTCGCGGCCCGTGAACTCGTAGTTCGCCGCGTCGCGCGCGCCGTGCCCAGACTGGAACATGTTGAAGTCCAGCCAGTAGTCACGGTGAAAGAAGGTCGAGGAGCTGCTCCAGCCCATCGGGTGGTAAGTCATCAGGTGACTGCCGCCGTCGCCTTTCCTGAGCCCGCGCGCCAGGGCGCGGACGATGCCGAGATGCGCCTCGCTTTCCGGGTTGCGGTCTCCCCCCAGAATCCAGATGACAGGGCTCTCGCGGTATCGCTGGCCCAAAAACTCGCCGAAGCTCTCCGCGTTGGCCGCGGTGAAAACCTCCGGCCCCGCGCCCCACTTCTTGTTCCACTTGTCGCCCCAGGCCGGCAGCACGCCGACGTACAGCCCCAACTCCCCCGCCCTCTTGACGACGTAGTCCACGTGCCGGAAGTAAGCCTCGGCGGGCCGCGCGGGGTCTCCGTCTTCCAGCGGCAGGTGGCCGTAAGCGTTCGGCACGGTGAGCCCGTCGAGTTCGGCCAGGACGACCGCCTGTATCACCGTGAAGCCTTTGGCGGCGCGGTCGCGCAGGTAGAGGTCCGCCTCCTCGCGGCCCGCGCGATGAAACAACTCCCACGCGGTGTCGCCCAGGTAAAAGAAGGGCGAGCCGTCTTCCTTGATTAAGTAGCGATGGTTCGGCGCGACCCTCAGGCGTCGGGCACGTTCGCCGCCTCGCGCGGGGATGACGGCGAGGGAGAAGAAAATGACTGCGTGGCAAAAGGCGGCCGCGAGTATACGCGTGGCAAAGTTGTCCAAGTCCCGTCCCTTTTGTGAGTCGAAATAAAATGGCGGATAAGGCTTGCGCCCTATCACTTTGATTATTTTCGCGACTGGGCCAAAATTCCAGGCCCGCGCCTGTCGTCAGCGCCTTCCGCAGCTTCGGTCAACGTGCGGGTCGGCTTTTAGGGTGATTGGTCGTCGTCGCGCAGGTAGGCCGGTATGTCGTCGAGCCGCTTCTTTGCTTCCTTGAGCAGGTCGTCGGGGCGCAGCAGCCCAAGGCGCTACAGCGCAGCATCAGACTCGCCGTCACCGCCGTCGAGAAGACGGTCTCGAACGCCGTCCACACGGTCGAGGCCGACACGGCCCTGCGCGAAGGTCTGGCCCTCCTGCCGCGTCCCCTCAGCGGCGGCCCTGGCGGCGGCCTCCCGCGCGTCGCGCTCCGCCTGCCGGGCGACCCTAGTCTGCGCCTCCGCTTTTTCGGTGGCGCGGTCTGCGAGGCCCTTCTGCCTCTCCGCCTCGCCTTTCTGCCTCTCGGCCTCGGCCGTCTGCGTCGCCGCCTCGGCCCTGGCCGTTTGCGCCTCCTGCCTGGCCGCCCTCGCCTCCGTGAGCGCCTGCTCGGCGTCGCGCGTAGCCTGCGCGGCCTTCGCCGTCTCGGCGGCGGCGCGCCTGATCATGAGCCCCGCGAAGACCGCGGCGGCGATGATGGAAACGACGAGTATCGCCAGAACCCAGATGGCGCGGTTGCGGTACTTGCGCAGGCGGTCTTTGCTCTTCATGTAATTGGAGGCCGTCGCGATGGTTTCGACGACCGCGGGCGACGGCTCGCCGGAGGTCAGGGCGGCGGCGGCTTCGCGCTCGCGCGACTTGCCCACCACGTAGGCGTCCCACTCCTGCGGGAAGGCGGCGAACGACCCGCCGCGGTCGAAGCTGACGCAGACGATGCGCGCGGTGCCGTTGGCCTCAGTAAACTCCTTCAACTCCGGCGTGATGTTCTCCGGGCTCTCGACCGCCCCCGGCGTGCCGAGGAGCACCAGCGTCTTACAGAGCCTTATCTTACGGAAGAGAGTTTTGGGCGGGAGGCGGTCCGCGTCCGTGCCGCGCTTGTCCGTGAAGCAGGAGAAGCCGCGCGCTGAGAGCGCGGCGTCCAGGCCCGTCAGGTAAGCCGAGCCATCGACGCGCGAGTAGGAGATGAAGATGTCGTCCGATTCTAAATTTTTCAGGAAGTTGGAAGCCATGTGTTGTCACCTTCTGCGGAACGCGTGCGGCCCGGCCGGCAGTGGCTGAGGCTGCGACGGGGGCCGTGAATTCAACGGAATTCCCCATCGACCTCTATCGATAACTGGCGTGCGTTCCAGGCCCGTGCCGAACGGCCGCGGGCGCGGAGCATTAAATCTACAAGGAATAAAAGAGGTGCCGGCGCGGGTCAGTGCGAGCGAGTCGTCAATCGCGGCGGTGAATCCGCGGAGCAGCTTAACCGTGGAGGGGTCCTGCGCCCGAGACCGCGTCGCCCCCGGCTGACGACAATCTTTCCGGCCGGCTGAGAGTTTTTGAGGCGCGAGCGCCGGCCCCCGTCAGTGCGACTTCTCGGCCGACTTGCCCAGCTCCTCGCTGTTCTTCTTGACCCGGCCGCAGACTTCCATGATGTCGTCCAGGTCGCGCCGGGCTTTCGTCGCCAGATGGATGTCGACGAGATTGGCCTTCTCGAAGAGCGGGTTGGCGATGAACTCGTGTATCAACTCGCTCAGGGTGACGAGCGACGACTTGAGCTGCGCCTCGGCGCTCCCGCGCGCCTCCGGGACGACGAAGGCGCTCTCGTGCTCGGGCAGGACTAAGTTGTCCTTGAGCCGCCCGGCGCGCTTCCTGATCTCGGAGGCGGACTTGGCGACGAATTTGAGGTCGAGCGGCCCGCGGCGCGAGACGGCGTCCGCCAGGTCGTTGTTGACGACCTGTATCCGCACGAAGTCCTCGCGGATTTGTGCCAGCGCCAGTTTGGGCTCGGCGCGCCGCGGCTGTCTTTGCACCTGCCCGGCCAGCCTGAGGCTGAGGGTGCGCTCGTACTGCTCGTTTAGCTTGGCCTGATTCTCGCGCATGGTCTGCGCCATCTGGTCCGCAGGGGCGCGCGGTCGCGTCTGACCGGCGGCGAGTGTGTAGGACGCCAGCGCGCAGCAGGCCGCAGCCGCAGCCCGCAAGGTAAACATGACCGGAGGATTCATTCCCCACCTCACTTCCTGCCGCACTTGTCACAAGGATTGGGATACAACTCACGCGAACGGCAGGAAGATATTCCTAGATCGGCGGGGTGTCAATGATTTTAACGAGGGGAGCGGAAAGCTACTCGAACGCCCAGAGGGCGTTTCAAAATCTAGACTCAACTCTTAGCGCCCTTGCGTGGATGTATCCTCAGGCAAAGGCGCTAAGGTGGTTGAGTGTTCGGGCCTAGTAGCCTACCGACGGGAGGAAACAGGTGCGGGGCTCTTGGTACTCGCCCATCGCCATCAAGGTCATGGGCTTGACGACGCGCATCCCCTTCTTCAGGCACCAGCGGAAGAGGTCTGTCTGGCGCGTCGGCAGGAGCAGCGAGAGCGGCCGGCCGTCGCCCAAGCTGGCAGCGCCCGTCAGCACGGCCCGCATGTCCTCCTCTGTTTCGGCGACCGCGTGGTTCAACGCCCAGAAGTGCGGCGCGGAACTGTAGGCGACGACGCGCCCGCCGCGCACGGCGACGAAGGAAGTCAGGAAGGGCGGCGTGTTCTTCAACTCGTTCGTGCGCGCGAAGCCGTGCGTCTTCCGGCTCAGCTCGGTGCACGCGTCGTAGTCCTCTTCCCTGACCGGGCGAACTTCCACGCCCGCGGGCAGGTCGCCTTTGGGCTCGCCTTCGATGAGCACGAGCGGCTCTTTCACGTCGAAGCCGAGGCCGGCGTAGAGCGAAAGCGAAGCCCTGTTGAAAGAGTCCTGCACGAGCCGCACGCCGCGGGCGTCCTTCCCGCGCTCGATGACGGCCTCCATCAGTTTCCTGCCAGTGCCTTTCGCCTGCGCGCCCAGGTCGATCGTGATCGGGCCGACCGCGCGAATCTCGTCGTACTCCCAGAGGTGGTTCGAGCCGACGACGCGGCCGTCCGCTTCGGCGGCGACGCTGAAGACCTCAGGGCTCGCGAAGAGCGCCTGGGTCAACTGGGTGGCGGCCTCGACCGAAGGGAAGTCCGGGCGGAAGTTGTGCCGCTCGTTGATCTCCTTGAAAGCCTCGTAACAGATGCGCCCGCAGGTCTCCACGTCCTCCTGCCGCATCGCGCGAATATCTATGCTCACGTGTCTCTCCTCACTTGATACCGACGACCATCGAATCCGGCCCCGCCAGGTGCTCGACGCGCGTCTGGCTGAAGCCCGCCTCGCGCATCCACCCGGAGCAGTCCGCGCCCGTGTAGTCGAACCCGCCCGGCGTCTCGATCAGCATGTTGAGGCTCATCAGCAGGCCGAAGGTGTTCTCGCGCCGGTCGTCGTCAATCAGCGCCTCGAACACTATCAGCGCGCCGCCCGCGGGAAGCGCGTCGTAAGCCTTCTTCAGCAGCATGCGCTTCTCCCCCAGGTCCCAGTCGTGCAGGATGTGGCCCATTATGAGCACGTCCGCGGAGGGCAGAGGGTCTTTGAAAAAGTCGCCGGGGTGAAAGCGCAGCCGGTCGGAGAGTCCGTGGCGCGCGACGTACTGCTCGAAAACCGGGCCAACGCCCGGCAGGTCGAATTCGCCGCCCGCCAGGTGCGGGTGCGCCAGCGCGACCTGCACGGGCGTGCCGCCCTGCGCGCCGCCCACGTCGATAAAGGTCTTGTAATCGCTCCAGGGGAATTTTTCCGCGATGGCGCGCGCCGCGCCGAGGCTGAGGCCCGTCATGGCGCTCAGAAAATTCTCAAGGCGCGCCGGGTCCGCGTACAGGGCTTCGAAGAAGTTGCCGCCGCTGCGCACCTCGTTCTGCGGCCGCCCCGTCCTCAAGCCTTCCGTCAGCGTGCCCCAGAAGCCGTACAGGCGCGCGTTCGCCATCTCCAGCATCCCGCCCAGGTACGTGGGCTTCGCTTTATCAAGAAACGTGTCCGTCTCGGGCGTGTTGCCGTAGAGCCCCGCCGCGTCGCGCTCCAGGAGGCGGAGCGAGACGAGCGCGTCCAGGAAGTCGCGCAAAGAGCGCGGGTGCAGATTAAGTCGGCCGCCTACGGCCTCGGCGGTCATCGGGCCTTTGGCGAGTTCCGTGAAAAGTCCCAACTCGACGGCGCTCAAGAGCGTCTTGGAGGCCCAGAAGCCCAGGCCCACTTGCATGATTGTGTCCGGCGCGACCGCGTGACTCATCTCTTTATCTCTCCTTCGCCCTCGGGGGCGGGCGTCCCAGAATTCTCAACCGGTGCGAGGCCGTGGAGTCTCTAACTGTTAACGCGGGAAAATTCTGGGGAATGGGTCACGCCGCCCGCGGCTTTTATCCGCCCATAAATAAAATAACTTTGCTTTTACACTTGCGGTTCTTTAGCATGCGTGGCTTTTACTCACGGCGCTTACTGTACTATGCTGAGCCCGACTCGCATAAGACTCGCTCGATTCTCTATTCGCTGACTGATGCCAGGCGACACGCTCAACGCAACCGCCGCGACGGTCGCGCCCTACGACGAGATGTTCGGCGCGGGCGGGCGCTGCCGCCCGCACTACGAGGCGCTCTACCGCCGGCTCGACGCCATCCCGGCCGAGGAGTTGCGCCGCCGGCAGCAGGCCGCGGACCTCTCCTTCCTGCACCAGGGCATCACCTTCGCCGTCTACGGGCGCGAAGAAGGGACCGAGCGCATCTTCCCCTACGACCTGCTGCCGCGCATCATCACCGGCTCGGAATGGGCCACTTTGGAGAGCGGCCTCAAGCAGCGCATCACCGCGCTCAACCTGTTCCTCAAAGACATCTACCACGACGGGCGCATCCTGAAGGACGGCGTCGTGCCGGCGGAGCTGGTCTACACCTGCCGCCACTTCCGGCGCGAGATGCGCGGCGTACACGTCCCGCGCGACATATACATCTCCGTGGTCGGCACGGACCTCGTGCGCCTCGAAGACGGCCGCTTCGTCGTGCTCGAAGATAACCTGCGCGTCCCCTCGGGCGTCTCCTACATGCTCGCCAACCGGATGGTGATGAAGCGCATCTTCCCGCGCATGTTCGGCAACTACGGCGTGCGCCCCATAGACCAGTACGGGACGGCACTGCTCTCCACTTTGCGCGCGCTCGCCCCCAACCGGCGCTCGGACCCGACCATCGTCCTGCTAACCCCGGGCGTCTACAACTCCGCCTACTACGAGCACGCCTTCCTCGCGCGGCAGATGGGGGTCGAGTTGGTGGAGGGGCGCGACCTGCTCGTGCACGACAACGTGGTCTACATGCGCACGACCGCGGGGCCGCGCCGCGTGGACGTGATCTACCGCCGCATCGACGACGACTTTCTGGACCCGCTCGCCTTCCGCGCCGACTCGGCCCTCGGCGTCGCCGGACTCTTCAACGCCTACCGCTCGGGCAACGTCGCGCTCGCCAACGCCGTCGGCACGGGCGTGGCCGACGACAAGGCCGTCTACGCCTACGTGCCCGCCATCATCCGCTACTACCTGAGCGAGGAGCCGGTCATCGACAACGTCGAGACGTATCTGCTGACGGACGACGCGCAGCGCCGCCACGTCTTCGAGAACCTGGACAAGCTGGTCGTCAAGGCGGTCGGCGAGTCGGGCGGCTACGGGATGCTGATCGGGCCGCAGAGCACGGAGGCCGAGCGCGAGGAGTTTCGCCGCCGGATAGAGATGGAACCGCGCAACTACATCGCGCAACCGACCCTCGCTCTCTCGCGCGCCCCGTGTTTGATAGAAGGCAAGGTCGAGTCGCGGCACGTAGACCTGCGCCCCTACATCCTCTACGGCGAGGAGATCACCATCGCCCCCGGCGGCCTGACCCGCGTCGCCCTGCGCCGCGGCTCCCTCGTCGTCAACTCCTCGCAAGGGGGAGGCAGTAAAGATACGTGGGTGCTGAACGAGTGATTTATGTCCCGTTAGGGACAGTTGAAACTAGCCCGGCACTTCAGTGCTGGGAACCGGATGGGAATAATAGTCGAGTCCCGTAGGGACGATTGAAGAGTTCAGTCGCCCCTGCGGGACTCTGGAAATTCTTTCACTCCCTCTCCCAGCACTGAAGTGCCGGGCTATTGTCGGTCGTCCCCTGCGGGGACTTTCAAGGCAGTTTCTTATCACTCTGAAGTTATGCTTTCACGCGTTGCCGACAGTTTGTACTGGATGAGCCGTTACCTTGAGCGCGCCGAGCACACGGCGCGGCTGATTGATGTCGGGCTGAATCTGATGCTGGATCAGACGCCGGCGGCGGCCGAGCGGCGCTGGGGGCGGCTGCTGGTGAGCTTGCACGCGCCCGCCCAACTCGCGCGCTCAAGCGACGCCTACCAGATCGCGCAGGCGATGACGTTCGACGCCGCGAACGAGACCTCAATCGTGTCTTGCATCGCGTCGGCGCGCGAGAACCTGCGGCAGGTGCGCGAGCAGATTAGCTCGGAGATGTGGGAGCAGTTGAACCGGCTCAACCTGCAAGTCAGGGAGACGCGGCTGGACGACATCTGGAACGTCTCGACGCACGAGTTCTTCCGCTCGGTCAAGGAGGGCGCGCACCTCTTCCAGGGCATCACGGACGCGACCATGAACCACGGCGAGGGCTGGCAGTTCATGCAGGTCGGCCGCCACATGGAGCGCGCGGGCGCGACCGCCACGCTGCTCGACGTCTACGCGGGCGAATTTCTGGCCCCGGACGGGGCGGACGCCGGTGGGCCAAAAAGTTACCTCGACTGGGTGGGCTTGCTCAAAGCCTGTACGGCGTTCGAGGCGTACTGTAAAGTCTACACGGCGGACCTGCGGCCCGAGCGCATCGCGGAGTTTCTGCTCCTGAACGCGGACTGGCCGCGCTCGGTGCGCTTCGCGGCGGACGTGATGCAGGCGGCCTTTCAGGCGATCTCGGATGCCACGGGCGCGCGCAAGTCCGGCCGCGTCAACCGCCTCGCCGGCAGGCTCAGGGCCTCGCTCGGCTTCGGCCAGATTGACGAGATCATGGAGACGGGGCTGCACGCCTACCTGAACGACGTGCGCCGGCAGTGCGCGCAGATTCACGAGGCGATTGTGCAGACCTACGTCGCCTACCCGGTCGAGCCGGCGCTCGCGACTTAGACACGAATTTTCAAGGGGGAGTTTTTCCGAAGGCCCATGCACCTTTCCATCAGCCACGTCACCAAATTCAAGTACAGCGCGCCGATCACGGAGAGTGTCATGGAGCTGCGCATGCAGCCCTTGGGCGAAGGCCCGCAGCGGTGCCTGAAGTTCGAAGTCGGCCTGCGCCCGCCCGCGCGCGTCTCGTCCTACCGCGACCACTTCGGCAACAACGTACACCACTTCGACATTCCGGGCCGCCACACGCAACTCGTCATCACCGCGAAGTCGCTCGTCGAATCTCTCCCGCGCGAAGAGCCGCCCGCGTCGCTCGGCGCGTCCGCCTGGGACGAGCTCGACGAGTTGGTGGCCGGGGGCGACTACTGGGACATGCTGATGCCGAGCCACTTCGCGCGCCCGACCGAGACCTTGCAGGCGTTCGCGAATGAACTGGACGCGCGGCGGCGGGACGACCCGCTGACGGTGCTGCGCGAATTGAACGCGGCCATCTACAACGCCTTCGACTACGTGCCGCAGAGCACGACCGTTGACTCGCCGATAGACGAGGCGCTCTGCGCGCGCAAAGGGGTGTGCCAGGACTACTCGAACATCATGATCGCGCTGGCGCGCGCGCTGAAGATCCCCTGCCGGTACGTGAGCGGCTACCTGTTCCACCGCGTCGAGTACAACGACCGCTCTGCCCAGGACGCGACGCACGCGTGGGTCGAGGCGCTCCTGCCTGAGTTGGGGTGGGTCGGCTTCGACCCGACGAACAATCTGCTCGCGGGCGAGCGCCACATACGCGTCGCCGTCGGGCGCGACTACGCGGACGTGCCGCCGACGCGCGGCGTCTTCAAGGGGACCGCGGAGAGCGAACTGAGCGTCGCCGTGCAGGTCAAGCTGGCCGACGAGCCAGACTCCGAAGAGGCCATGCGTCTCATCGCCGCGCTCTCGCAGCCGCCCGACCCGGAGCGCGCGGCGCAGCAGCAACAGCAGCAACAGCAGTGACGGATTCTCCGCCGCCGGAAGCGCCGACTGTCAGGACGCCGCCGGTTCCATCAGGTGAACCAGGCGGGGCCGCAGTTCGTCATCGCCCTCGCTAAACCACTTTATGTCCTGCCCGTAAGTCGTTCGCGCGCTCGCCGTGTCATAACTCGCGGCCCGCTGCTCATCGAACAGCCCTTTGAGTTCTTCGTCCGTGCGGGCGGCGGACGCCTGGGCCTTTTTCACATTGCGGAAAATGTAGGCCCTGTGCTCGTAGAAGAAGTCGCACAACTCCCCGAAGACATACTCCGGGGGCTCGGGCCGCGGCTCATTTTCCGGGAGGAGAATCGCGGCCCACGCCTGGTCGAAACAGTCAGTGCCCTTGAGAATCAAGCCTGAGGCGGGACTGCGCAGCGGTATCCGCATCCAATCGCGGGCCAAAAACCGCTCAAGTACGGACGCGTTTTCCTTCTTGACGCTGCAATAGCTGAGGGTGTCGCCGCGGTTGACCCAGGTCCCGTTTTGCAACGGACGCCACCAATGTGTTACCGCCCGCTCGAACACAGTGTTTATGGCCGGCATCACCAGAACCTGATCGCCGAACGTGACCCCGTCCGGGACCGGCAGCTTGACCACCTCGTCGTCGAGTGAAACTTTTGCCGGGGCTTCTTTTTCCTCCTTGAAGAAGGGGCGTCCCAGCGTGGTGAAAGGCAGTAGCAACAGGACGAGGGGCCAGTACAAAACGTCGCGCAAGAGGGCGAGCGCCCACGGGTAAAAGGCGAGCAAACAAAACCCTATGAGTCGGAAGCCCGCGTCGCTGGGACTCCTAACGCCCTCGGTGAAGAACATAAAAGTGAAGTATCCAATCATCAGGATGACCACCGCCGCCATTTTGGGTGACCATTTATTCGAGATATTCGAGTCGAAGTCTCGCGCCATAATTTTTCGGGCCGTCCCGTACGCATCCCTTATCAAGTTGAACTGCGTCCTCACGAAGGCCAAAGGGTAGTAAACGGACACGGCCGTTATGAGGTATAGGCCGATGACGATTGAATACGCGGCCGCGAAAATAAGCAGGACTATGATTGACGGCACCAACATCACGCCGCCCGCTGTCCCTATGAATTCGCGCCCCGGCAGCGCCTCAATCTGGGCGAGCCCCACGAGGATGAGGCCGAGCGCCTGGGAAGCGACGATGAAGTAGACCAGCCTGGTGTGTTTTAGCGCCTCGTCCTTTAATCTCTCCGTGAGCCTGCCCCAGAGTAGCTTGGCCCTTACCCACAGGTGACGCAGCCACTCCGCGAAGCTGCTGTCCGGCGGCCGCCGTAACGCCCGCCGCATAATCCGCCAGAGCAGGCGCAAGGCAACAGTCCAGACGAATGCCGCGAGGACGACTACTAAGATCATGCCGACGAAGTTGGTCGGGGTGACGCCGAGCGGTGCCAGTAGGAAACGGCCGGGCGCAATGAACATCCTGTAGACGAGGCTGTTGTAGTAGAACAGTAAAGGTATCTCCCGGTCGGCTTCGGAGAGCCCGGCGGCCAGATTGGGCCAGGCCGCCTCCCAGAATGTCTGACCGGCCGCGCGCGGCTGACTATCACCCTGCCCCGGCGCTTCCAGCCGCTCCTTTATCCGCTTGGCGCGTTTTTCATTCCAGGTGGAAAGCGTGTCGTCACTGGTGGGGACATCCTCGGGCCGGAAGCCGTCGACGTGATTCGTGGTGAGTTGCGCGGTCGAGGCGGGGGAGCCGGCAAGCAACAGGACTAGAAAGAAGAACGACAATCGGATGATTCTCGCCGGCTTGATATTTTTCATTGCTCGACTCTCCTTCCGGGTGGTTCTAAGAGGACCGGACCTGGCCGGCCCGCGTGCGCCGACTCGTTGCGCCGATTCGGTTGCGCTCAGCCGCGGGACGGCCCGCGGCCTGAGCGGCCCGGACTCGTCCGTTCTTTCAGAAGCGTGTTAGTCATCAGGCGTAGCGCTTGTTTCGGGACAACCGCCGCCCAGCGGAAGTGAGGCTAACGACCAGTTTCGTTAGCGGTAACGTTGAGAAAGCGCGGCCAAGATATGCCTGCTCCGGGTAGAAGTCAATTATTTTCTGGATGGCCCGGATAGAATTAAAGGGCTATTATCAGCAGCAGCAGCGAGGAAATTACTTGAGACTGAAAATACCTTTGCTCGTCGTCATCGCGCTGGCGGCGTTCACGGCGACGATTCACGCGCAGGCCCCGGCCGGCACTTTCACGAATCCGCTCATCACTTCGAGGGACTCGGCGGACCCGTGGATGGTCTACCACGAGGGCCATTACTACTTCACGGCGACGCTCGACCCCGACGGCGGCATCTGGGTGTGGAAGACGCGCTCGCTCGCGGGCCTGGACTCCGGCGAGAAGGTCAAAGTCCACACGCCCGAGGTCGAGGGACGCTCCAAACAGATTTGGGCCCCCGAGCTGCACTTCATCAACAATCGCTGGTACATCTACTACACCGCCTCCGACGGCGTGGACGAGAATCATCGCCTGTACGTTCTGGAGAGCAGGGGGCGCGACCCGCTCGGCCCCTACACGTTCAAGGCGCGCGTCTTCGACCCCAAACACGACGGCTGGGCTTTGGACCCGAGCGTCTTCCGCGCGGGAGGCGGCCGCTTATATTTGCTCTGGGTCGCGCACGTCGCCGGCAACGGCAACGGCATACGCATCGCGCCGCTGAGTAACCCCTGGACTGTGTCCGGCGAGAGCGCGCTCATAGCGCAGGCAGACTACGATTGGGAGCGCGTGCGCTACCCCATCAACGAGGGCCCCGTCGTCCTCCGACGCGCGGGCCGCCTCTTCCTCATCTACTCCGCGAGCGACACGGGCACGCCCGACTACGCGCTGGGGATGTTGACTCACGCGGGCGGCGATGTGATGGACGCCAAGAGTTGGAAGAAGTCCCCGACGCCCGTCTTCAGCCGCTACTCGGGCGCGGACGGCAACGTCTACGGTCCGGGGCACAACGGCTTCTTCAAGTCGCCGGACGGCGCGGAGGACTGGATCATCTACCACGGCAAGGAGACGAGCGAATACACCTACCGCGGCAGGACCACGCGCGCACAGAAATTCACCTGGCGCGCGGACGGCACACCCGACTTCGGCCGACCCGTCCCGCGCGGCGTCCCTCTAAGAGCACCCTCAGGCGAAGGCAGGACGCGCGGCACTGTGAAGCCATTTCGCAAGAGACGGCCCTAACCCCTACTTCAAATCGGGAATGCGATTGAGCGCGGCTTCGTCAATCTTTCGGAGCGATAACCTTTCGGCGAGCCAGCGTGCGCGCTCCACGCGTGCCGCCTTGTCCAGCGCGTGGCCGGCGTCGTAGAAGCCCAGCTTCTTCGGCTCCGCGAAGAGGTCGTAGAAGCGGCGCGCCCACTTCTCGGGGATCGGCTCGTCCTTGCGGCCGAACTGTAGGAAGACCGCGGCCGGCGCGCTGTGGCCTACGAAGTGAACCGGGTCGCCGTAGGCGTACTTGCGGAAGAAGGCGCGGAGCGTTTCCTCGCCGATTCTCTCGCGGAGCTTCTGCATCGCCGGGTTCTCCGGGTCGAAGACGTACTCCTCGTCGCTGAAGCCGCCGGCCATGAACACGAACGAATTGATTCTCTTCTCCGCGGCCGACAGGAAAGCGCCGACCTGCGCGTCATAACTGTGGCCGACGTAAGCTATGCGCTTCGGGTCAACGTCCGGGCGCGCGGTCAGCATGTCAATCCCGCGGCGAAAGTCAATCACCTGCTGGCGCGAGGCTTCGACGCTCTGCACCTGCGCGCGCACCTCGTCCTTATCTTCGACGAATCCGGGCCGGACGAGCGGGGCGTCAATCAGCAGTGAGATTGCGCCCGCGCGTGCCAGCACGACCGCTTCGTCCAGGAACTCGCGGCGGTTGGCGAGCGGCGAGCCGGGCATCATCCAGTGGCCGAAGAGGACCGCGGCGAAGGGGCCGCGCCCGGAGGGGACGACCAGGTAAGCGGGAACGCGCCCGCCGCGCGGGCTGGCGTAGGTCAGGTCAATCACAGTCACGCCGTCTTGAGTCTTGCGCCCCACCTCGCGCACGTCGAGCGGCGCTTTCGCGTCGTAATCGAACTCGCGGACCAACTCTTCGAAGCGCGGCCGATTTTCCTGGCCGACAGCCACGCCACAGAGGAGCAGCAGACAACCGCACAGCAGGCTGAGTTTCATAACTTCCTCCCGGACCAGATTACTCGCAGTTTGATTAAATACTCTGAGGCTTCCAGACGACCGTCTGATGAGCTTAAGCCCTCGCCGGTTGGCAGCGTCTCGATTTCGAGTTGTTCGCCGGGAGCTTTTAAACGTAGAGCCGCCCTTCGCGCGGGTAGCGGCGGTGGCGTGCGATGAGTTGGTGGTCGGACGCGCGCCAGGAGCGCGCCGCGCCGACGGCCGCGATGACCGCGTCGAGCGCGTCCGCGCCCCCGTCGCGCATCAGCCGCCGCCGGTCCGTGTCCGAGATGGAGACGTAATGGCCCAGGCCGTTCAGTATGACGCGCCGCGTCCGCCTGCGCTTCGGCGCGAGCGGCCCGCCCTCCGGCTGCTTGTAATTCTGGTGCGGCAGCCTCAGCCGCTTCAGCGTGGAGGCCGGGCAGGCTTCGACCAACACGCGGCGCGCGCGGGGCAGCCGCCTGTACTGAAACGGCAGGATGGCCGTCCCTCCAGCGCGCCGCAAAGGCTCCAGCACGTCACGCATCCCGTAAAACGTCTGGTAAATAATTCGGTAGTGGTAGGGGTCGAACGGGGCCTTCTCCTCTATGTCCGTCAGCCTGCGTATGTGCTTGCGCCCCACCAAACTTTCCGAACGCCGTATGCACTCAAGCCCAGCACCGTAATCGTCGTGGCTCCACTCACGCAGGAAATCGAACTGGGCCGCCCACCTCTCCCCCATCACCTCCACCGGCAGCCCGAAAGGAAAGTCCAGCGCCCACAGCGCCGCCTCAGACCCCGCGATCATCCACACCAGATGCGCCAGGGCCCCCTCACGCTCACTCGTCCCGCAAAGCCTCGCAAGCCGCTCAAGGCTCGCCAAATGAAAAGGCGGCTCCCCCGCCCTCCTCCCATTCGGCTCCACCCTCGCCACCCAAGTGTTCTTTCCCGCCTGCCTCGCCCCGCTGAAATCTACGCCGTAAATCGTCCTGAACTTCAAACCTCTCCCCTTGCACGTAAGTAACAATTGCTCACTTGAGCGCGACGCTGAAGGGGAAGAGCTGCGCGGTCATTATCTTCTCCTTCACCGCGTCATCCTCCTCCATCATCTTTCGCGCCTCGGCCTCCGAATCCGCCACAAGAATCACCACCCCGAACTGGCTCGGGTCCGACTCGTTCAAAGTCCTCCCGGCCAGAATCACCCTGCCCTCTTTGTGCAACTGTTGTAGCCTGCGGAAGTGCCTCCCCACGATCTCGCCATCCTCTTTCGTCCAATTCTTCTCCTCCCGCAACCTCGGGATCAACTTCAGCACGTAGATGAACTGCTTCTTTTCATCCTTCTTCCTCGACTCCCGCGAGACAACCGCGCCGCAACATAAGAGCGCGACGAGCAAAACGCCAACAAGCTTTTTCACGTTAGCCTCCAAAATTGATTTGTTGATCTAACTACGAAATTAGGCGCTCAACTCACCATGAGCCGAGCGCCTAACGAACGTTCAGAGCCTGAAACTTTGCTGCGCTTACTTACGCCTGCGCCCGCGCGTTTCTTCGCCGGGGTGGCTGAATTGGGCGTAGGCGACGCGGAAGAGTTCCGAGAGGGCTTTGGCCGTCTCGGGGGTGAGGCTGCGGTCGGCGCGCAGGTGCGCCTCGACGATCTCGGGCGTGGACTCCTGCGGGAAGTAGACGACCGCGCGCTCCTCGTTGCTCTCCGTGTCACGGCCGCTCATGATGCGCTCGACGGGGACGTTGAGCCAAGCCGTCAGCCGCGCGATGTTGTCCGCGTCGGGCTTGCCCGTGCCGTTCTCGATCCGCGAGAGCGTCGAGGCCGAAACGCCTGTTTCATCGGCCACGTCCCTCAGGCTCAAGCCCGTCTCCTCACGCTTGCGGCGGATCGACCGCCCCAACTCGACCGTGTTCACCAAACTTTTTCCACCAGATTGCGCCATTTTTGGCCTCCTTCCAGCGCGTTCCCCTGCCAACGGGCAGTCGCCCGCGCCCTATCACGCCTAGAACATATCACAGGAAAATTTTAGTTGCAAGACTTTGTTTTATACTTGCAACAGCCGCGGAACAATGGTACACTGTTTCACGTATGAAACAGCAGGTCGCAACAACCTGTGAGAGAAGAGGGACGAGGGTCGTGAGTCAAGAGTACATCTGGGAGACGTTCGACAGCCTGTTCAAGACGGTGCACCGGCAGGGGAGGCGCGTGGAGGAGTTGGAAGCGCGCATCGTTGACCTGGAGCGCCGGCTGAACGAGAAGGCCGAGCAGCAGCAACCGAAGGCCCCTTATGAGATGCCCGCCGAGCGCGCGGCGTAAAGGATTTTGGAGGGAGTAAGAGCAATGTCAAACACGGCAGTGGCGACCGACCGGAAAGCGATCATGCGCGACAAGCGCGCGCAGGGCATCGCGGCGATGGGTTTGGTGACGCGTGAGGGCGACCGCTTTCGCGTGGCGACCCCGACTTTGCGCGGGCGCACCTCTCGTTACGAGGTCTGGCGCGACGACGCGGGCCGCGTGCGCTGCTCTTGCCTCGAATTCGAGGAGGCGGCCTCCGCAGACCCCTCGTTCCGCTGCGAGCACATTCTCGCGGTCAAGCATTCGCTTCTGGCTAAAAACACGGAAGCGGTAACCAAGCAGCAGCCGTCGCAGCCCGCCGCCCCGGTGGCGGAAGCGCCGGCTGCAGAGCCCAACAAAGACGCAAACGCATCCGAGGAGTCCGGCACAGCTCGCAAAGTCGCGAAGGCGCGCGTTGCCGAAGCCGTCGGCTCCGAACGAGAGCAGAACGAAACGGAAGAGAAGGCGGCCGAGGCCACCGTCTCCAACGTCCGTTCGCTTGCGAAACACACAAACACTGAGGAGCAAGAGATGAACAAGAAGCAAGACAAAATCGCTATCAGAGAGGCAGTGGAGAGCGAGGAACTGGCGCTCGAGGCAGAGCCGGTCGCGCCGGTCGTGCCCCTTGCCTTCACCAACACCCTACGCGCCCTCAAGCAGCAGGTCGACCCGAACGTCATCAAGACGCGCGAGGGCTGGAAGGACCGCCAGGGCAACACGCACATGGTCGAGTACGTCGAGTGGCACACAGTCGCGGACATCCTGGACCGCGTCGCCCCGACCTGGCAGCACGCCGTCCGCAACGTCACACAGATCGGCGAGATGGTCGCAGTCACCTGTGCCATCACGATTGACGGCGTGACGCGCGAGGGCGTCGGGACCGGCACGGCCGACTCCGAGATGGGCATCAAGAAGGCGGAGCACGACGCGTTGAAGCGCGCGGCCGTCAAGTTCGGCATCGCGCGCGAGTTGTACCAGCGCGAGAGCGAGGTCATAGAGAAGGAAGGCGCGGCCGAGCCGCAGGCTTTCCCGCGCGACCCGCTCGCCAAGTCGATGGCCGACCTGGTCACGCCGAAGCAGCTCGGCATGATCCGCGCGCTGGCGCGCGAGGCCGGCGTGGACGTCGAGGAAGAGTGCCAGTCGGTCCTGCGCTGCAAGACGGATGAGTTGTCGAAGCGCGCCGCGAGCAGCTTCATAGACCACCTCAAGGGCCTGCAGCAGGAGGCCGCCGGCGGGATGCGCCGCGCGAGCTAAGAGCAGTTCGCAGCAGGCGGTGGGCGGTCGGCGGAGAAAGCAATTTGTCTTTACTGCCGACCGCCCACCGCGAACCGCCAACTGTTTTCGGGAGGTACAAGGGAAATGACTACGGAAGAGATGATTGAGCAGCACGCGCGGCCTTTGACGATGGAGCTGGACTTCGCGGACGAGCCGCGGACGGAAACGCACGCGGAGCCGGATGAGGCTGGCGTTAACACGGAAGAGCCCCGCTCCAAGAAGGAGCAGATCGTCGCGTACTACCAGAGCGGCGTGACAGACATAGCGCAGATCGTCCGGCGCGTCGGCGCGCGGCCGTCCTACGTCGCGCAGGTCTTGCAGGGCGCGGGTTTGATTTCGGGTTACTTCGACCTTTACACGACGACGGCGCGCGAGCAGAACGTCTACACGCGCTTCTTCCGCAACGTGCTGTCGTTCAAAACCGTCGAGGCGGCGAAGGAGTCAGTCCGCAGGATTGACCGCCTCTACAACTACTTCGAGCGCTTGGGCGACCGCGCGGGCCAGCACCAGGCGATGGTCTTGGCCCTGACGGGTAAGAACCGCGCTCGCTGGAGCGGCAAGCAGGAAGAGTCCGAGATTTTTAACGAATGGCTCGCCACGCACTAAGAGCCGAGTGATTTATCAAAGGGAACACATTAGTCCCTCGCAAAAAGTACGAGCAAGGGTGGGTTGAAAAGGTGAGTTGGTCTGAGGGACTAAGACTCACCTTTTCTATTTCCGGCAGTTCTTTGAACTGGCACAAGACTTCAGGCTCGTCGACCTCGCTTTAAAACACACCTCGCGCAGGCCCGGTCTCTCTTCGGAAGGGTCCGGCCTGACACAAAAGCTTTCCGTCCGTTATAGGATTTCTAAACTTCAAATTCTTCAGAGGAGAAAACTATGTCAGAACAGACCGCAACCGCGACCGCGGAAAACACGCAGGGCCACGAATCTTTCCCGCACGGCATGATCTGCTGGACGGAGCTGGCGAGCAAGGACCTTGAGGCGGCGAAGAAGTTTTACGGCGAGCTCCTGGGCTGGAAGCTCGAAGGGAGCCAGTCGGCCGGGATGAACTACACGGAGATTGTCGTCGGCGACAAGCACGTCGGCGGCATGTTCCAGATAACCGAAGAGTGCGGCGGCGGCGACATGCCATCGCACTGGAGCACTTACGTCGCGGTCGACGACGTGGACGCCGCGGCCAAGCGCACGGTAGAACTCGGCGGCAAGGTCGTCATGGAGCCCATGGACATCCCCAACGTCGGCCGCTTCTGCGTCATCAACGACCCGACGGGCGCGACCATCTCGCTCATCAAGCTCGGCGGCTGAGGACTGAATTTCACCGGAACGATCCCTGGCAAGTTCATCTCCCGAACGGCAAAGGACCCTGTGCGGCGCGCGCGCTCTCGAAAACACTTCGCGGGCGCGCCCGCCGCGCACGAAAACTTGACGCGGAAAGGAGCGCCGAGATGAAAAAACGTTTCGCCCTTTTGTTCGCAATTTCGTTCTTTGCACTTTCGATTCTGACTATGCTCGCCTCGCGCGGGCGGGCCGCCGCTGACGCGCCGACGCAGGCGTCAGTCGCCGCGCAGATCATCGCGCGCGAGAAGGCTTCCGTCGACGCCTGGGGGCGCAAGGACAAGGCGTTCTTCGCGGACTTCATGGCCGACGACGCCACCTTCTTCAGCCCCATGCACCCTTACCTCGAAGAGAACCCGAAGGAGAACTTCCTGCCGAAGTTCGAGAAGTACGCCGAGATCGTCAAGTTCAACGACTTCCAGATGTACAACCCGCGCGTGCAGGTCTACGGCGACACGGCCGTCCTGACCTACAACAGCTCCGTCTCCATGTCGATGGGCGGCCAGCCCATCAACTACACGGGCAAGGTGTCCTCCGTCTACGTCAAGCAGGGCAACACCTGGCGCGTCGTCCACGCGCACGAGACAATGAACCCCGCCGCGAGATAAGCAAGGCAGTGGGCAGTTAAAAGAAAGAGAAGAAGGCAGCCGCGTTATTCACACGAGGCTGCCTTCTTGTTTTTGTCTTAACTGCCCACTGCCAACTGCCCTTCCCTCTTTGCCCGCGCGCGCGCGTTGTGATATTTCTTGACGAGCACAATTCACGGCGAGGGGGGAAGCAAGGGGATGCCTGCCAAGAACGAGGATTTGCACGGCAACGTGCCGGACAAGGCCGAAGTCGCGCTGCTCCTGATCGATGTCATCAACGACCTGGAGTTCGAGAGCGGCGGGCAGCTTCTGAAGCACGCCCTGCCGATGGCCGAAAAGATAGCCGCGCTCAAGCGGCGCGCCAAGCAGGCCGAGATTCCCGTCGTCTACGTCAACGACAACTTCGGCAAGTGGCAGTCCGACTTTAACAAGATTCTCAAGCACTGCCTCGAAGACGACGTGCGCGGCCGCCCCGTCGTCGAGTTGCTCAGGCCCGACGAGGACGACTACTTCGTCCTCAAGCCGAAGCACTCCGGCTTCTTCTCCACCACGCTCGACACGCTGCTCGAATACCTGCGGGCGCGGACGCTCATCCTGACGGGCGTGGCCGCCAACATCTGCGTGCTCTTCACGGCCAACGACGCCTACATGCGCGACTTCAACCTCGTCATCCCCCGCGACTGCGTCGCCTCCAACACCCCCGAAGAGAACGAGCACGCACTCCGTCTGATGGAGCAGGTGCTCAAGGCCGACACGATGCCTTCGGACGAGCTGGACCTCGAAGCCCTGAAGCGGCCGCCCGACCACGACAGGGAGCCGGCCGTGCCGCAGGCCGAGACGCCGCAGTTCGCGGAGAAGAATTAAGCCGGGATCCCCGCCCGGCCGCTGTGCGACGCGCCCCCCGCCGACTCTGCGTACGCTCTCGTACAGACGCTCGTCCGCCGCGGCGTATATGTTCCGCTGACCTCCACTGAAACATCCCCCTTTAAGATAGATTCTCAAACCTTGAACGCGCTAAAGGAGTGTCTGATGCGACGCATATTTCGTGAGAACGGCCTCTCGATTGTCTTATTCACATTCTTCTTAATCTTCCTCGTCGGGCAGAGCCTGACGGGGCACAAGGAGTACAACGACGACCAGCAGGAGCACGGCCAGCCGACCGTCAGCTTCGGAGAGTACCTGGGGACGGGCCACTTCCTTGAAGCCACGATGGAGAACTGGGAGTCGGAATTTTTGCAGATGGCGGCCTACGTGATACTGACCGTCTTCCTGTACCAGAAAGGGTCGTCGGAGTCGAAGAAGCTGGACGAGGAAGAGCCCGTCGACAGGGACCCGCGCAAGTTCCGTAATAAAAAGGACGCCCCGTGGCCTGTGCGGAAAGGCGGTTTCATCCTGACGCTCTACGAGAACTCGCTGTTCCTGGCCTTCCTGGTGCTCTTTTTTCTCTCGTTCTGGCTCCACGCCGTCGGCGGTCTGAGAGTCTACAATGACGAGCAGGCGCAGCACGGCGGGCAGGTGCTCTCTTCCACCTTTCAGTACATAGGCACGTCGCGCTTCTGGTTCGAGTCCTTCCAGAACTGGCAGAGCGAATTCCTGGCAATCTTCTCGATGGTCTTCCTCTCCATCTTCCTGCGCCAGAAGGGCTCGCCCGAATCCAAACCCGTCGACGCGTCCCACAGCGAGACGGAAGACTGAGAAAGGCGAAAGTCAAAAAGCCGAAAGGGAAGACGAAAAGCGCGCGGCTCCCGGTCTTCCCTTTTGGCTTTTTGACTTTCGCCTTTTGCCGTTACTCCGGCTGGCTCTTGCGGCTCATCGCGGCCATCGCCAACTCGCGCGCCTTGGGCATCACGTCAATGGCCTTGGCGACCTGCGGGTCGTCGGAGACGAGCACCTGGTCGGCCGTGACGCGGCCGTAAGCGGCCGTGACGATGTTGTAGCGCAGCTCCAGCTCTATGAACGAGCGGTTGCGGTCGAGCTGCTGCGGCGTCATCTTCCACAGGGGGTCTTTCGCGACGAACTCCTTGAAGGCCTTGAAGAGGTCTTCGGTGACCTTGAAGTCGGTCGACTCCAGCCGCTTCTCGAAGTCAATGCCGCGCTGCACCTTGTAGTTGTCGAAGCCCGTGATGCGGCCGTTCACCAGCTCGCGCGTGAAGGCGAAGATGGGGTTGCGCATGCGTGCCTGCGACGGCTGAATGGTCCGCGCCTTGATAGCTTCGTCGGGCTGTATGCCGCCGCCGCCGTAAACCTTGCGCCCCGTGTCCGTCTTGCTCTCGGGGCCTGGGGGCTTCGCCTCGCCCTCCTGCTCGTTGGCGAGCGTGCCGCCGCGCGTGTAGTAGTCGTAGAAGCCGCCGTTCGAGTAGTCGCGCTGAATCAGGCGGCCCGACGGCGTGTAGTACTTCGCGGTCGTCAGCGTCAGCCCCGTGCCGTACTCCATCGGGAAGATGCCCTGGACGAGCCCCTTGCCGAAGCTGGTCTGGCCGACGATGAGCCCGCGGTCATGGTCCTGCATCGCGCCGGCGACGATCTCGGAGGCCGAGGCCGTGTTGCCGTTAACGAGAATCACGAGCGGGACGGGGTCCGGGTTGCGGTTGCTCGATTCGTAGGACTTGTCGCCGAGCCCGTTGCGGCCCTTCTGCGTCAGGATGGTCTGGCCGCGCTGCAAGAATTTCTCCGAGACGCGAATCGCCTGATCCAGGAAGCCGCCGGGGTTGTTCCTCAGGTCGAGCACGAGCGACTGCATGCCCTGCGCGTGCAGGTCGTCGAGCGCCGCCTGTAGCTCGTCGGCCGTCGTGTAGTTGAACCCCTGCGTCATGCCTATGTAGCCGACGCTGGGCCGGAGCATGTAGGCGTCCGGGATGGAGGGCTGCGGGACCGCGTCGCGCGTGATCTCGACCGTCTCCGGCTTGAGGTTCGAGGCGCGCTCGACCGTCACCTTGACGGTGGAGCCGCGCGGGCCGCGAATCTTGTCGCGCACCTCGGAAGAGAACTTCCCGGCCATGCTCTCGCCGTCCACGGCCAGAATCTTGTCGCCGTAGCGCAGGCCCGCGCGGGCCGCCGGGCTACGGTCGAACGTCGCCATGATGTAGGTGTCGGTCTTGTCGCCGATGGTCTGGTTCTGGATCGAAGCGCCGATGCCGTAGTACTCGGAGCGCTGGTCCGTCTTCAGCTCGTCGAACTCTTCGCGGTCGTAGTAGTTCGAGTGCGGGTCGAGAGACCGCAGCATCCCGATGATCGAGGACTTGAAGACCGTGTTGTATTCGAGCTTGTTGCCGTCGATGTAGTTCTCCTGGATGATGGTCAGTGCCTCGGAGAAGTCCTGCTCGACGGCCGATGCGGCCTCGCCCATGACGCGCGGCGCGCGGAAGCCGCGGCGCGTGACGGGGCCCGTGGGCCGCGTGGTCGTCGCAGGCTCTGCCGTCTGGCGCTGCTGCTGCGCGGAGACGAAGACCGGGACGGTTAAGGCGATGATGAGTAGCGCGACCAGGGCGAGAGAAAATCTGTTCTTCACTGCTGAAAAACCTCTTGTTTGGAAGACCGGAAAGTTAAAGCGCCCCGTCCGAAGAGCGCTGCGTCGACTTACGTTGCGAGCGGCCGAGTAGTTTCGGCTTTTTGCATAGTACACGGATGCGCGCGGCGCGGGCAAGGTTGCGCGAGAGACTGGCGGGATTTATTCATTTTCGGCGGAAACCAGGGACCGCGAAACGACACGAAATGGGCCACTCCTCCTTCGTGTCCCCTCGTGTCGTTTCGCGGCTCCTGGTTTTCGAGAATGAATCAGCCCGGCCGGGCCGGGGGCGGGATTTTCTTCGTGCGAAAGGGGCGGCGCGCGTCGTACAATAGCGCGCCCTGAAAATTCCCGAACCTCCGGTTGATGCCGCATGGCGCAGTCCAGACTCAGACAGAACCTGAACGGCCGGCTCCTGAACCTGTGGGAGCCGATTACGCCCGACGCCGTCTGGCACGGGCGCACGGGGCGCGGCGTGCGCGTGGGCGTCGTGGACAGCGGGATTGACACGGCGCACCCGGCGCTCAAAGGCAAGGTCAAGGCTTCGGTGGAGGCGACGGTCGAGGGGGGCCGCGTCACGTTCCGCCCGTCCGCGACGGGCGACGCCGCGGGGCACGGCACGGCCTGCGCCGGCATCATCACGTCGGTCGCGCCCGAGGCGGAGCTTTACAGCATCAAGGTGCTGGGCGCGAACGCCTCGGGCTCGGGCGAGATGTTCCTGGCGGGCCTGGACTACGCCATCCGCCAGCGCATGCAGGTCATCAACCTTTCCCTGGGGACGACCAAGCCGCAGTACCAGGGGCCGCTGCACGACCTTTTGGACAAGGCGTACCACGCGGGCTCAATCGTCGTCGCGGCCGCCAACAACCTGCCGCAGCCGAGCTTCCCTTCCATCTTCTCCTCTTCGCTCGTCTCGGTCGTCAAGGACGAGCGCCAGGACCCTTTCAACTTCGGCTACCGCTACGGCGAGGTGATAGAACTCGTCGCCCCCGGCGTGCAGGTCCGAACGGCCTGGCCCGGCGGCGGCTACCGCCAACTGACCGGCAACAGCTTCGCCTGCCCACACGTCGTAGGCATCATCGCCCTCATCCTCGAAGCCTACCCGGACCTGACGCCCTTCCAGGTCAAGACCATCCTCTACGCCATCGCGAGACAGAACGAAGGGATGAGGGCGGAGGGATGAGGGGTGAAGAAAGCAAAACGCTTTTCATTCACCCCTCATCCCTCCGCCCTCATCCCTTCGCTGCCGCTTCTTCCTCGGTCTCGAAGACCTCGAAGGCTTTGAGCAGGTTCGTCATCTTCATCAGGCCGCGGATGGGCTGGGGGACGGAGGCGAGCCGCAGGGCGGCGTCGTGCCGGGCCGCGGTCACGAGACAGGTCACGAGTTCGCCCAGGCCGGCGCTGTCGGCGCGCCTGCACTGCGAGAGGTTAACGACCAGCAGGCGGCGGCCCGCTTCGAGTTGTCTGTGCACTTTGGCGAGCAGAATCTCGTGGCCGCCGGCGACCGTCAGTTCGCCGCTGACATCCAGGGCGAGCGCGCCTTCCAGCTCGCGCTCGGTGATTTCGAGTTTACCGTTGGGCATGGATGAATTCTCCAAAGGGTTCCGGGTGCCGCCGCGAGGAAAGAAGAACACCTGATTTACGAGAAACCAGGGCAAAAGAGATTCACCCCGGATTCCAGACGGCGCGGCGGACTACAGCCTTCACTGCGAATCCTTGACTGTCGCTTCCGCGTCTCCCTAGAATGCATCCAGTTCAGCAAGACATAGCACGCGAGCACGGATACTCGAATCAGCCCGGCCGAAACTTTAGCGGCCGCGGGCGCGTAAGTGAGCTTCAAAGGAGTTTGAGCAAAGATGAGCAATCACGATGACCGGCGAGAGCCCGAGACGCTGGAGCCGATAGACGACCTGATGGTGCCGGAAGACGAGCCCGAGGGGCAGCACAGGGCGCGCGGCACCTCCTCCGTGCGCGAGATCGCCTCGCGCATCCCCGAATCTTTGAGCGCCATCGGGCGCGACATCAGCCGCACGATTGAGCGCGCCATCTCCGCCAAGGACGACTACGTCGTCGCCGTCAAAGTCTCGCACGACGCGCAGGAGAAGCTCGAACAGCTCGTGCAGGCCGGAGTCTTCCGCAACCGCGCGGAGGCCGCTGCCTACCTGATCGACGAAGGCATCAAGACGCAGACGGCCCTCTTCGACCGCGTGCAGCAGAAGCTGGCCGAGATCGAGCGCCTGCGCGCGGAGCTGCGCGGGATGATCATCGAGAAGCCTGGGCAGGAATAAAAAAGCCGCCCGGCGTGAGGCTTTTTCACGCCGGGCGGAAACACAGGAGGAATCGAATGCTACCCAGCCGCATTTCCCGTTGCGGCTCTCTTCAGGGTAACCTTGCCAAACCCTGAGATGCCTGGCCCATTAACTCAGGTTGCTCGCGCCGGCGAGCGCGACGAAATCAGCGGTCGTACTGCAAAATAATCCCGCCGCCGCCCACGGCCCAGCCCTTTTTCTTGTCCATGAAAAGCGCGAAGAGGTGGTTCTTCGTGCGGGTCTCCTGCTGAATCCAGGTGCGGCCGCCGTCGTCCGAGCGCAGGATGACGCCGCCGCGCCCGACGAGCCAGCCCGCGTTCTCGTCCGGGAACTCGACGCTCAGGAACGTCGCGCGCACGGGCGCTTCGATGGCGGCCCACGTCACGCCGCCGTCCACCGTGCGCAGGATGGTCGCGCGCTCGCCCACGGCCCAGCCCGTGCGCTCGTTGCGGAAGTCCACGTGGTAGAGCGTCGCCTTCGTGTTCGAGGCTTGCTCGGTCCAGCTCTCGCCGCCGTCCTGCGTGTGCAGGATGGTCCCGCCGACGCCCACGATCCAGCCGCGCTTCTCGTCCGCGAAGTCCAGGTGAATCAGCTCCTGCCTGGTCGGGACGCGCAGGCGCTGCCACGACTTCCCCGCGTCGTTGGTGTAGATGACGAGACTGTCTACGACCACGCCCTCGGCGTTGCTGATGGAGCCGACGACCCAGCCGCGCTTCTTGCCGGAGAAGCGGACGCTGTAAAGCTCCGGCGTTGCGCCGCCAAAGTCGGTCGCGAAGTAGCGGCGTATCTCGCGCCAGGTCTGCCCGCCGTCCTCCGACTGGAAGATGCTGTTGCCGGCGAGCAGGTAGCCTACGTCCTTGTTGCGAAAGTAGACATCGTTGACGGCGTCTTTGGTCTCTATGTTCTGCCGCGCCCAGGTCAGGCCGCCGTCCGTGGTGCGGCTGACGAAGCCGCCGTCGCCGGCCACCCACCCGCGCTTCTGGTCCGCGAAATAGACCGTGTTCAGGTCGGTCGAGCCGGGGCTGCCGCCGACGGCCGCCCAGCCCTGCTGCGCCAGCGCGGCGGTGCTCGCGAGAAGAATGAGGGCAAGGAGCAAGCCTGCTTTTCGGAAGAAGCTCACCGTAGGGGCGTATCTCATCAAATCAAAGAAACTCCAACTGTCTTTACCCGCCTTGAGAGACTTAACGGCCCACGCCTTTTGCGCCTTCGCGCCCAGACATGAGACTAAATAAATATCTCACGCGAAGACGCAAAGGCGCAAAAGAAAAGTTGGCAGTGGGCAGTGGGCAGTTAAAAGCAAAACGCTTTTAGCTCTTACTGCCCACTGCCCACTGCCCGCTGCCTTCTTCAGTTCGAGGTGACGCGGTAGACGCGCCCCTCGTAGACGACCACCACGCGCTCGCCGAGGGAGAAGAATTCGGCCAGGCGCGGGATGCGCTTGAGGAGGGCGAAGTATTCGTCGCTGCCGAAGGTGAGCTTCGTCTCCGGCTTGGACGCCTCCGGCTTGAACTCCGCGTCCGTCCACACGCCGTCGCGCAGGTAGAAGGTCTTGTTGCCGACGTTGCGCGCGGCCGAAGAGGTCGCGCCCTCGTCCTCGCCGGCGATGCTCACGGCCTCCTGCTGCGCGCGGTCGCGCTTGCTCTGCCGGACGGCCACAGCGCCCGTCCGCGCCTTCGCGGCCTCTTCCCTGACTACCGCCATGTTGTTCGCCCCGCCGCCCGAAGAATCGGCCGGCGCGCTCGCGACGCCCGCGGGGCGGTTGCGCCCGAGGTCGCGCCGCGCGCCGCCCGTGACCGGCTGCGTGGTGGTGGCGTCCGTGACGACGGCGTTCGGTTCGAGCGCGAGGTAAGAGGTGTAGGGCGTGACGATGCCGTAGCGCGTGCCCAAATCAACGATCTCGTCGCGCAGCTCCTTCTGCTCGCCGTTGGTGCGAATCTGCTCCATCAGCCAGCCGACGCGCCGCGTGGCCCAGAGCCGCGGCAGGAAGTCGTTCTCCTCCACGCGGAGCGGGAAGTTGAGATTCGTGAAGTCGTAAGTCCGCGAAGTCGCCCCCGTCTTGCCGCGCAGGTTGACCGTCACGCGGCGCAGGTCGCTCTCGTTGCGGTAGCGGCCGATGAGCGTGACCTGCGTCCCCTTGAAGAGGTCGGGCAGGTTGCGCGGGTAGACGAGGTCCGTCTCGACGCCGCCCAGGCTGAGCGCGAGGTCCGTCAACACGGGGTAGTTAATCTTGGCGAAAAAGTTGGAGACTTTGATCTCCAGATTCTCGCGCGGCTCGACGTAGTCCGCGACGCCGCCGTTGTCCGAGGCGAGCTTGTCGAGGAGCGCCGTGTTCACGTCGTAGCCGACGCCGAAGGTGAAGAGGCGCACGCCGGGCACGCGCGCGTTGCGCGTGTTCTCGACGATGCGATTGATGTTCGTCTCGCCGACCGTGGGCAGCCCGTCCGTCATGAAGACGAGCATCTTCGGGCGCTCACTCGTCTTGAACTGCCTGAGCGCGGCGAGCAGCGAGTCGTTGATGTTCGTGCCGCCCGTGGCCTTGAGCTTGCCGACGAAGTCCGCGCCGCGCGTGCGCCCCGCGGCGTCCGCCTGAATCATCTCGCGCTCCATCAGGTGCTCTTCGCCCGCGAACGAGATGACGTTGAAGCGGTCCGAGTCGCGCAGGCTCTTGACGCCGAAGAGCAGGGCCGCGCGCGCCTTCTCCATCTTCCCCTCGTCGTTCATCGAGCCCGAAGTGTCCAGCACGAAGACTATGTCTTTGGCCGCGTACTCGGTCTCCGTCCACTCGTCCTTCGGCGAGAGCATCATCAGGAAGTAGCCGTCCTTGCCGGGCTCGCGGTGCGTCAGGAGCGAGAGGCCGAAGTCTTCGCGCGAGAGGGTGTAGAAGAGCTGGAAGTCCTGCGGCTCGCGCCCCGGCCGCGACTCGAACGAGAGGCGCGCGGTGCGCGACCCGTGGTGCGCGAGGTCAATCTCGTGGCTCGGGCTGTAGACGTTGCGCACGGGCTCCTTGCCGTCGATCTCGACGCGTCCCGAGACGAGCCCTATCTCCGCGAGGTTCCGGCCCGTGCCGAGCGGGTAGCGGTAGGAAACTGTGCCAGATTCGGCCTTGAGCACCTGCGTGTAGGTCAGTTCCAGCTTCTTGTCCGAATGGGCCGGGATGGGGAAGATGCTCGCCTGGAAGAGGTCTTTGCCGGCGTACTCCAAAAGTCCCGGGTCGCGCTGGCGGCGGACAATCTCGTCGTAAATGCGGCGCGCCTCCTCGCGCGAGCGCACCTCGCCGACTAATTTACGGTCGCCGTCCCAGATGGCGAACTCGACGATTGAGGCCGTCTCGGGGATGGGGAACAGGTACGTGCCTTCGAGGACGGCCCCGGTGTCGTTGCGGAAGACTTGCTCGACGTGCGTGGTGGCGATTTGGCCCGCGATTTTGGTGTCAATCTTGATGGACTTGACGGGCAGGGCGCGGGGGAGGGTGACGGGCTGCGGAGGCGTGGGGCAGCGGCGGCACGGCCCCGGCACGATCACGCCCTGCGCCGAAGCGACCAGCGCCCCCGCCGCGAGCAATAAAACAAAGCCGAGGCAGGCGAAAACTTTTCTCTGACGCATAACACTCTCCTTCTGAAGGCTCCAGATACGCGGGACACGTCCGGCGCTTTTGCCTGAAGAACGCGCCGGCGGGCTTTTCTTGCAAAGCTTACACCCAAATTGCCCGTCAACGGACATCCCGGAGGGATGTCGGAGATTAGCCGGCGGCAAGCGAACGACAGTTCGCGCGGCCGCCGGAACGGGCGAGAAAATAGATTGCGTCCCGGCAGGGACGCCGGAGGTTATCCGTCGCCCCTCCGGGGCAGAAACATAAATGAACCGGCTCCGGCCGGTGGTCGCACCACCGGCTAATTTCCTTCGTCCCCTCGCGGGGTCTCCCTTTCGCGCTAACTAAGCTCGCGCAGGCGCTTGTAGCGGAGGGCGACGAAGGCTATGAAGGCGGCGATGACGAGGCCGCCCGCGGCGAGCGTGTGCTGCGGGCCGAAGCGCTCGGCCGCCGCGCCGGCCGCCAGGTTGCCGATGGGCATTGTGCCAATAAACGAGAGGATGAACATGCTCATCACGCGCCCGCGCATCTCGTCCGTCACGAGCTTCTGCAAGAGCGTGTTGATGACCGCCACGCAACTGACAATCGCGAACCCCATCAGGAAGAGGAACGCGAGCGAGACCGAGAGGCGCGTCGAGTAGGCGAACGCCACGACGCAGACGGCGAAGCCGAACGAGCCGCACAGCACGGACCAGCCCTTGTGCTTGAAGTCGCCGAGGTAGGCCAAGACCAGCGCGCCGACGAACGCGCCCGCGCCCGAGAAGCCCATCAGCAGGGCGTTCCCGCTCTCGTCCATGTGGAAAACGTCGCGCGCGTAGACGGGAATCATCGAGAAATACGGCGCGCCGAAGAGGCTCGTCATGCCCGAAATCAGGAGCAGCATGAAGACACGCCGGCGGCGGCGCACGTAGCGCAAGCCCTCCACCAGGTCCCGCCAGACGGCCCGCCTGTCGCGCACCGAATGCGCCGCCGCGCTCACCTTCTTTTCGTCGTAGCGCACCATCATCAGCGCCACGATGACGGCGACGAACGACAAAGCGTTGGCGAAGAAGCACCCGGCCAGGCCCAGGACTTTCAGCGCCACGCCGGCGATGCTCGGGCCGACGACGCGCGAGAATTGGAACTGCGTCGAGTTGAGCGCGATGGCGTTCGCCAAGTCCTCGCGGCCCACCAGGTCAATCGTGATCGCCTGGTAGGACGGCCCCGCGATGGCGAAGCAGCAGCCCGTGACGAACGAGAGCACGAGAATCATCCAGACGTGGACGACGCCCGTCATGATGAGCAGCGCGAGCACGAGCGCGGAGAGCCCGGCCCCGACTTGCGTGAAGAGCAGGAGCCGCCTGCGGTCGACGAGGTCCGCGAAGACGCCCGCCAGCAGCGTCAGCCCGAGCCCCGGCGCGGTGGACATGAAGGCGTCCACGCCGAGCCAGAACGGCGACTGGGTCAGTTCGTAGACGAGCCAGCTCTGCGCCACCGCCTGCATCCACGTCCCAGTGTTCGAGAGGAACGCCCCGGCCCAGAACAGCCTGAAGTTGCGGTGCGAGAGCGCGCGGAACATCCCGCCCGCGCGATTAGCTTTGAGATCGGTTTTTTCCAGTTCCGAGGCCATTCTACAGGGCTGATGCTAGATTCGAGATGTCAGACGTTAGTCACGAAACGGAATCGGACATCTCACATCTCGCGCCTAACTCTTGCCGTCTCGCCTCCACGCGGAGAGCGGCCGTCCGGTCCCGCCGCGCCGCTGCATGACGATTTCGGCGAGGATGCTGAGGGCGACCTCCTCGGGCGAGACCGCGCCGATGTCGAGGCCGATGGGCGCGCGGACTTCGCGCAGGAGTGATTCGTCCGCGCCCGCTTCGCGCAGGCGTTCGAGCACGATGTTCGTCCGCCGCCTGCTCCCTATCAGCCCGACGTAATCTGGGCGCGCGCTCATCACGGCGCGCATGCACTCTTCGTCCTCGTTGTGCCCGCGCGTGACGACCGCGACGGCGACGCCGCGCCCCGAGCGGACCTGCGCGCGCACCGCGTCCGCCCAGTCTTCGGCGGCCACCAACTCTACGCCTTCTTCGGGGAAACGCTCGCGCGAGACGAAGGCGGCGCGGTCGTCAATCAGCGTGGCGCGGTAGCCTATGAGGTGCGCGAGGCGCGCGAGCGACGCGCCGACGTGGCCCGCGCCGCAAATGACGAGGCGCGGCTCGGGCTCTATGCGCTCGAACATGACGCGCGCGCCCGCGAGTTCTTCGGGCGCGCCGGGCAGTTCCTCAGCCGCGAAAGTGCGGGCCTCCGCGCGCGAGTCCAGGAAAGTTTGTGCGTAGGATGCGACCGCGTCGTCCAACCGCGCGTCGCCGAGGCCGCCCGCGCGCCCGCCCGCCTCGTCGACGAGCAGTTTCAGGCCGACGCCGCGGGGCGCGACGACGAGCGTGGCGAGCGCGGCCGTGGAGTTACGTTCGAGGATGCGCGCGACCGCGCGCGCGACTGAAGAAGACTGTCTGGACGGGTCGAGCATCCTCCGAAATGTCCCGCGCGGGAAGCTACTTCACCTCACGCTCTTTCGGCGCGGGCGATTTAGCGAGCCCGAGCGCCGAGGCCGCGCGGCGCAGGAGCCACATGGGTCCGACGATCAGGTAGGCCGGGTTCTTGAAGAACGCGGGCTGGTTGCCCTCAATCGCGTGCCCGACGAACTGGAAGACCCACCCGACGACGAAGAGCGCGAGCGCCCATTTCCAGTTGAAGAAGAAGAGCGGCAGGCTCACCACGATCATCGGGATGCCGATGCTGTGCGAGAGCTTGTTCAAAGGGTGCTTGTGCTTCTCCTTGTAATTGTCCATGAAAGACGTAGGCATAAACACCTCCGAAAGAAGGGATGAGGGATGAAGTAAGAACTGGCTTTCCTTTACTTCATCCCTCATCCCTTTTGTTGTTCCACACGTCAATAAAAATCTCCATCGTGCCGCCGCAGACCATGCCTTCTTCGCTGGCCTCGTCGGCGGTGAGGCTGAACTGGTGCAGGCGCGGGCGGCCGCCGCGCAGGGCCTCGCGCGCCTCGGCCCAGACCTCAGCCTCTATGCAGCCGCCGCCGACCGTGCCCGCCACCTCGCCGTTCTCGAAGAAGAGCATCTTCGCGCCGCGCCGCTGCGGCGTGGAGCCGCGCGTGTGCGCCACGGTCGCTACGACCACGCGCTCGCCGCGCGCCGCCGCCTCGCCGATCAGGCGATAAAGCTCGGCCTGTGCGATTGTCCCCATAGTCTTTTCGATGAAGTTCGCTAGTCCGGCTTTCAGTTTACCACCGAAAAGACGGAAGGCGGAAAGCGGAAGGCGGAAGGCAGAGAACAAAATGTTTGCTGCCTTCCGCCTTTTGCCTTCTGCTTCCGCTCTACCGCTGCGGGTAGTTCGGCGACGGCTCTGTGGTTGTCGGAGTGGTCGTTCCAGGCTCGTTGGTCTGCGTCGACTCCGTGCTGCCGTTCTCGGTCGTCTCCGTGCGCGTTTCGTTCGATTCGTCCAGACGCCTGCGCAGGCGGTCAACCTCCGTGTCGGCGGTGACGACGGCAGCCTCCAGGCGCACACGGCCCGACTGGAGCGTGTCGAGCTGCGCGCGCAGCCTGGTCCTCTCGTTCTCCAGGCCGCGCCGCCGCGCCTCGCGCGCGTCCTCGGGGCGCGTCGAGCCGTAGGTCGCGACGGTCCTCTCTATGTTCTCCGGCCGCAAATCGAACTCGATCTGTTCGAGTCGAGACGCCACGTTGGTCTCCTTCTCCTGCGTGGTCTGCAACTGCGCGCGCAGGGCTTCCGCGCGCTGCTCCGCGCGCGAGAGGCGTTCGAGGTCGACGAGCGTGCGCTGCTGCTGCTCCATCTGGCTCAGCTTCTCTGTGAGCTTCGTGACCTGCGACGAGAGGTCGTTGACCGTGCGGCGCACGGAGGCGTCGTTGTCTTCCTCCGCAATCTCCGGCGCGCGGCGGCGGCTCGCGCGGCGCGTGGTCGTAGCGGGCTGGCCGGCGTCCTCGGCGGCTGCGGCCTCCGCGGCCTCCTGCTCGGCCGTGGTGATAATCTGCGGGTCCGCGGACGGCGTCGGGGTGACCACGGGCTGCGTGTTGGTGACGACCGGGTTGGTGGCGCGGCGCGAGCGGCGGGTGCGCCTGCGCTGAGCGTCCGCCTCGTCAACGCACAGGCCCACGACCAGTAGAACGGCGAGCGCGAGCACCACCCGGCGAGCAAACTGTGAACGCATGGCTGAAAACCTCCGACGCGATTTTGTGAACCAAGACTACCACTAAAGATGCGGCGGCGCACCTCCGCGGATGCTTTTCGTTACACGCCCGAGAAACGAAAAAGGCAAATTAAAAATGAGAAATTGAGGCAGAAACCATCTTTTATTTATGTGGTTCTCCGCCTCCCTTTTGCACTTTTCATTTTAAATTTTGCCTTCTCACTCATCCCGCCTGAATCTTGAAACTGATGTCCATCGCGCGGGCCGAGTGCGTGAGCGCGCCGATGCTGATGAGGTCGACGCCGGCCTCGGCGTAGGCGCGCACGTTTTCGAGCGTGATGCCGCCGGAGGATTCGAGCAGCACCTGCGGGGCAAGCCCGCGCGCGACCTCGACCCTCTGCGCAGTCTCTTCGGGGGAGAGATTGTCCAGGAGCAGTATGTCAGCGCCGGCACGCACGGCCTCGCGCAGGTCTTTCTCTGTGGAGACTTCGACCTCTATCTTGTGCAGGTGGCCGACCGCCTCGCGCGCGCGCTCGACGGCCGCGCCGACGCCGCCCGCGAGCGCGATGTGGTTGTCCTTGATGAGCACGCCGTCGTCCAGCCCGAAGCGGTGGTTGCGCGCGCCGCCCGAGAGCACCGCGTACTTCTCCAACATGCGGAGCCCCGGAGTAGTCTTGCGCGTGTCGACGATCTGCGCGTTCGTGCCTTCGACGGCGCGGACGTACCGGCGCGTCAGGGTCGCTATCCCCGACAGGCGCTGAAGCAGGTTGAGCGCGACGCGCTCGCCCGCCAGGAGCACGTCCGCGAACCCGCTCGTGCGCGCGATGACTTTCCCGGCCTCGACCTCTTCGCCGTCCGAGGCGAAGGCTTCCAGTTGCTGCTGCGAATCGAGCGTGGAGAAGACCGCCTCGGCGGCTTCGAGGCCGGCGACGACCATGGGCTCTTTGGCTAGAAAGCGGCCGCGGGCGCGCGCGTTGCGCGTCACGGTCGCCTGCGTCGTGATGTCGCCGCGCCCCAGGTCTTCGGAAAGGAACGAGCCGATCTGCGAAAAGAGCGCGCCTTCGTCGAGCCAGTTCATTGTTTGAGGGCCTCCGCCATCTGCTGTAGGGCCGCCGAGCGCCGCGCGATGTCGGCCAGGCGCTCCTTCACCTCGTTCACCTTCTCCGCGGGCGCGCGCTCCGCGAACTGCGGGTTAGCGAGTTGCGCTTCGAGCTTCGCCGCCTCCTTCTGCAACTTCTCGCGCTCGCGCGAGAGCCGGCCGCGCTCCTGCTCGAAATCAATCAAGCCTTCGAGCGGCACGGCCACCTCCGAGCCGCCGCCGAGCACCGCGCGCGCCGAAGCACGCGGCGCTTCCAGCCGCTCGCGGATGCTGATTTCCGAAGCGCGCGCCAGCCGCGCGATCTGCTCACGGTTCGCCTCGAAGACCTCGCGCGCCCGCCCGTCAGTCGCGCCGACGAGCACACGCACGCGGTCCGAAGGCTTGACGTTCAACTCCGAGCGTATGTTGCGAACGCGCGAGATTAAGTCAATCACCGCGGCCATCTCGCCCTCCGCGCGCTCGTCTATCAACTGAGCGTCCGCCCGCGGGTAGGCCGCGAGCATCACGGTCGGGCGCGCGCCCCCGTACGCCGGGTGGAGCAGCTTTTCGTCAACGCCCGGCAGGCGCTGCCACAACTCTTCCGTGATGTACGGCATGAACGGGTGCAGGAGTCTTAAAGCCTGTTCGAGCACGGTGACGAGGCGCGTGCGCGCGAGGTCGCGCGCGGGCGAAGGAGCCTCGGCCGTCACGTCCTGCTTCGTCAGCTCTATGTACCAGTCGCAGAAATCGTCCCAGAAGAAATGGTAGAGCGTCTGCACGGCCTCGTGGAATCGGTAGTCTGCCAAAGCGCTGTCAACTTCATACGCGGTTTGGTTGAACCGCGAAAGAATCCAGCGATCATGAAGGGGAAGCTCTGTGCCATTTTCCGCCTTGAACGCCTCAGCATTGACGCCCGCGCCTTCGGAGTTCATCAGGCAGAAGCGCGCGGCGTTCCAGATTTTGTTGGCGAAGTTGCGGTAGGACTCGATCTGGTTGTCGTTCCACCGCGTGTCCGTGCTCCCGATTGAAGCCAAGACTAAGCGCGTGGCGTCCACGCCGTACTTGTCGAACACGTCCAAAGGGTCAACGCCGTTCATCTTCGTCTTCGACATGCGCTGCCCGTGCTTGTCCAGAACTGTGCCAGTGACGAAGACGTCGTGGAACGGGGTCCGGCCCATGAACTTCATCCCCATCATCACCATCCGCGAGACCCAGAGGAAAATGATGTCGCGCGCCGTAACTAACACGGAAGTCGGGTAGAAGGTCTTCAAGTCCTCCGTCTCGTCCGGCCAGCCCAAAGTCGAGAACGGCCAGAGCGCCGACGAGAACCACGTGTCGAGCACGTCCTGGTCTTGCGTCAACTCATCCGTCCCGGCCGCCGCGCGCGCCTCCTCTTCCGAGCGCGCGACGTAGACGTTGCCCTGCCCGTCGTACCACGCGGGAATCTGGTGGCCCCACCAGAGCTGGCGCGAGATAGTCCAGTCGCGCAAATTTTCGAGCCATTCCGTGTAGACCTTCGCGTAAGGGACTTCGGGCGTGAAGTGGGGCTCGCCCGTCTCGCGCATCAGGCCGAGCGCGAGGTCGCGCAGCTCGGCCATCCGGCAGAACCACTGCGTCGAAATCAGCGGCTCTATCACGCTCTTGCACCGCTCGCACTTCGAGATGGAGAACTCGTAGTCCACGACCTTCTCCAAGAGGCCCAACTCTTCGAACTTCTGCACGACCAGCTCGCGCGCCTTGTAGCGGTCCAGGCCCGCGAACTCCGCGCCGGCCTCCTCGGTCATGCGCGCGTGCTGGTCTATGACGACGACCTGCGGGAGGTCGTGGCGCACGCCCATCTCGTAATCGTTGGGGTCGTGCGCGGGCGTGACCTTCACAGCGCCTGTGCCAAATTCTGCGTCGACGTACTCGTCCGCGAAGAGCGGAATCTCGCGGCCCGTGAGCGGCAACCGGATGGTCGCGCCGACAAGCTCGCGGTAGCGCTCGTCCGACGGGCTGACCGCCACGCCCGTGTCGCCGAGCATCGTCTCGGGGCGCGTCGTCGCGACCGTCACGCGCCGGTCTGTGCCGTCCTCAGTCTTGATAGGGTATTGCAGGTAGTAGAGCTTCCCCGCCTGCGGCGTCTTCTCGACCTCCAGGTCCGAGAGCACGGTCTGGTCCGTCGGGCACCAGTTGACGATGCGGTCGCCCCTGTAGATGAGGCCCTCTTCGTAGAGCCGCACGAAGACCTCGCGGACGGCGCGCGACAAACCTTCGTCCATCGTGAAGCGCTCGCGCGACCAGTCCACGCTCGCGCCCTCGCGCCGCATCTGGCTCAGAATCTGCCCGCCGGATTCGTGCTTCCACTGCCAGACGCGCTCGACGAACTTCTCGCGCCCGAGGTCGTGCCTAGTCAGCCCTTCCTTCTTCAGCTCGCGGTTGACCATCAACTGCGTCGAGATGCCCGCGTGATCCATGCCCGGCAGCCAGAGCGTGCGGAAGCCGCACATGCGCCTGTGACGCGTCATCACGTCCATCAGCGTGTGCTGTAGGGCGTGGCCCATGTGGAGCGAGCCCGTCACGTTCGGCGGCGGGATGACGATTGTGAAGACGGGGGCCGCGGGGTCGCGGTTAATCTCGGGCGCGAAGTAGCCCTCGGCCTCCCAGCGCGCGTAATGCTCGCGCTCGGCCTGCTTGGGGTCGTAAGTTTTCGGAATCTCCATAGAACAGTCTTCGGTAGCCGGTTTTCAGTTTTCAGTAAAGGGGCATTGTAAAGCAATCGGGTTTCAGGATGGAAACTGAGGGCGAAACTTTTCTACACCAGGCGATGTTAAAGCAGCGACTATTGACATTTATCTTTCAACGGGAATATGGTGCGCCCGTTCACAGACCCCAGGAGAATGGTTATGCAAACGCAGTTCGCACGCATTAAAAGGATCGCAGCCTTCTCACGTACCGTCGCAGCGCTGAAGATTCAGGTCATAGCATCAGCGTGTTGTTTGATTCTGCTTTGCGCATCGACTCCGGCACATGCACAAGAACAGGGCGAAGCCGCATTCGACGAAGCGGCCAGCAAGCATAAGCGAGAGCTTCGAGACCTCTTACAAACGAGGGGTCTCTCGCTGTCATCCGGTTTGCGCATCGCCACATCGAAGAGCATCGCGGCCAGACTAAAGGAAGGTTTTCCCGAAGGCACCGCCCTACTTTTTTACGACTACGACGAGCCGACCTTGCGCGTCTGGGTCGTCGGTGCTGAGGGGATACGAGCGTTCCAAAGCCTCAGCGTAACTCACGTACAGTTGAAAACCGCCGTTACTGATTTTAGAAATTCATTAGGCGTTGATTCCCCGCAGCGCGGCGGGAGTCTGCGCGCGCCGCTTAATCGCAGACGCGTCCGCGTCACTTCAAACGTCACGCCCTTTGACCGAGCGGAGCTTAAATTAACAGGGGTTCTGATGCCGCCCGAGATTGCCAGCGCCTCCGCATCAGCCAAACATCTGATCGTCGTTCCGGTGCTTGAAATCAGCGCTGTGCCATTCGCATTGCTCCGGCCTTTCCCGCAGGGTGCTTCGGGACAATTTCTAATCGAGCGCATGTCAGTTTCGGTTGCGCCCAGTCTTTTTGATATCGGACAGCAGATGGTCCGCAAGGGCACCCGAATGGAGCAGGAAGGGATTTCCCAGACCTGGAACCCGCAATTTCAGAGACCTCTGGTCGTTGGTAATCCTCTTCCCCTAAGCGATTCCTTTTGGGAGTTTCGGCCGCTACCGGGAGCACAATCCGAAGCGGTTGAAGTCGCAAAAAGGCTGGGCGTGAAAGACGTGCTGATTGGGGGAAACGCTACGAAACAATCACTCGCGGCGAAGGTAGAGGACGCCGACTTTTTATATCTGGCCACGCACGGCATCGCGAGCAGCGAGAAACCGTTGACGGAAAGCTTCCTGGTGCTGGGGGCTGAAAAGACGGACGCGGGGCGTTGGACGGCGAAAGAGATTCAGGACGCGATGTTGAACGCAAGGCTTGCCGTGTTGAGTGCTTGCTCGACTGGCCTGGGGCAACATCACGCAGCAGGCACGATAGGTCTTGCACGCGCTTTTCAAAAGTCTGGTGTGCCTCGCGTCGTTATGAGCCTATGGGACGTGGAAGATACCGCAACCAGTGAATTGATGCTTCTATTCGTTGAGAATCTTAAATCTCGGATTCCTGCCGAAGCGCTGCGCCAGGCGATGCTGGAATACAGAAAGCGACATCCGAAAGCGCATCCCTCACTCTGGGCCGCCTTCACGTTTTTCGGAACTCCGAGGTGAGCGTGCCCAGCAGAAAAAGCGCATTACAGCGGACTGTGATGAACGTCAGAAATCAATCTAAGGCACATGTGCTGAAGGGCGAGGCGGCCCGCGTGAAGGTCAAGTTGCGGGATAAGACGAAGCTGGAGGGCTGCGTCAGCGCATCGGACGGGGAAGGTTTTACGGTCGTGAACCCGAAGACCGGGGCGGCCACTCCGGTCGCTTACGCGCAGGTCAAGAGCGTCAAAGGGAACAACCTCTCGACGAAGGCGAAAATCGCCATCGGGGTCGGCATCGCGGCGGCCGTGATTTCCCTCATCTGGTTTAAAGTCGTCGTTGACGAGGACTGAAGAGTGGCCGGACGCGCCGAGTCCAACAACTCATCTGCCGGCGGGCCGCCGAACTCTCGAAGCTGCTAGAACGTAGTGACCAGAGAGATCATCTCTATTCGTCAGGGAGGCAGGTGTGGGGCCGAACAATCTACTTCGCCATGCGGCGGCGACCCTTCTGCTGCTGACGTGCTTCGGCGTCAAAAGTGGCGTCGCGCAAGTCGCGCCGCCGCCGCCCGCCGGACGCTACGAGGAAGCCGTCAGGGAAGGCCGCGCGGCCGTGCGGGAAATGATGCAGAGGGATTCCGTGCCCGGCGTCGGCGTCGCGGTCATGGCGGACGGCGAACTGGTCTGGGCCGAGGGCTTCGGCTTCGCCGACCTCGAACAGCGTGTGCCCGTGACGCGCGAGACCAGGTTCGGCATCGGGAGCATCACGAAGGCGATGACTATGGCCCTCTACGGACGGCTCGTGGAAGAGGGCGTCGTCGAGTTCGACGCACCCGTGGAGAGCTACCTCGCAGAGTTCCCGCACAAGAACATGAAGATCAGCGTAAGGCTCATCGCGGGCCACCTGAGCGGGCTCGACGACAGCGTCAACACCGCGCACGGCCTCACCTCGACTCACTACGGGACCACCGCCGAGGCTCTCCGTCTCCTCATGAATGAGCCGCTCAAATACAGGCCGCTGGAGCGCCATTTCTACACGACCGGCCCGTACACGTTCATCGCCGGCGTGGTCGAGCGCGCCGCCCGCAAAGACTTCCAAGCCCTGATGAACCAGTACGTGATCGGCCCGCTCGGCCTGAAGGACACAGTCCCGAACAACCGCAGGGCCATCGTCCCGCACCGCACGGCTTTTTACGTGTCGGAGGAGGGCAAGGCCGTCAACGCGCCTTTCGCAGACCCCAGCTTCAAGCTGGCGGGCGCGGGCTACCTCTCGACCGCCGAAGACGTTGCACGGTTCGGCGCGGCCTTCCTGAAACCCGGATTCCTCAAAGAGGCCACGATTGCGGAACTCTTCCGTCCCTTACGCACGTCCGCGGGCGAGGACACGGGTTTCGCGCTCGGCTGGCGCGTCGGCAAAGACGGCAGGAACCGCCGCATCATCCACCAGCCCGGCGGCGGGCCTGGAATCTCGTGCTGGCTGACTCTGTACCCGGACGAAAAACTCGTGGTCGCCATCCTCTCCAACCAGACGGGAGCGCCCGTCGGCGGCAGGACTATGGACGCGATTGCCGACTCCTTCGTCAAGCAGAGAACCGCGCGGCGTGGCGGGGCTCGGCTCAACCAGTGACGCGCGCCCGGCTGATTCGGGCGTCAGGCCCCTTCCGAATTTAGAAGCTGAATCTACTATGACAAAAGTCCTGGCAGCCGTGATGCCGAAGCCGCACGCGCCGGTCGAGGTGCGGGAGCTTTCCGAGCCCGAGTTGGAGGCGGACTCGGCCTTGCTTGAGGTCGAGTTGAGCGAGGTCTGCGGGACAGACGTTCACCTGCAACAGGGGCGGCTGGCCGGCGTGCCCTACCCGCTTATTCCGGGCCACGTCTCGGCGGGCCGCCTCTGTAAAATTCGCGGCCGGGTGTTGGACGTGGCGGGGCGGCCGTTCATGGAAGGCGACCGCGTGACTTTCCTGGACGTTCATCGCACCTGCAACGCCTGCTGGTATTGTCTCGTCGCGAAGGCCACGACGCGCTGCCCGCACCGCAAAGTTTACGGCATCACTTACGGGCTGGCGGACGGGCTGACCGGCGGCTGGGCGCAGAAGCTCTACCTCAAGCCGGGCACGCGCTGCATCAGGCTCGGTGAGATTGATTTCGAAAAGTTCATGGCCGGGGGCTGCGCGTTGCCGACGGCCCTGCACGCGGTCGAACGTGCGGAGGTGACGCTCGCAGACACGGTGCTGGTGCTGGGCAGCGGGCCGGTCGGGCTCTCGGTCGTCATCTTCGCGTTGATGCGCGGGGCGCTGCGTGTTTTATGTATTGGCGCGCCGGAGCACAGGCTTGAGGCGGCGGGAAAGTTAGGGGCCGCCACCCTCAACGTCGAGACGAGTGACGAGAAGACGCGTGAGCAGTGGGTGCTCGAACAGACGGAGGGGCGCGGGGCCGACGTGACCGTCGAAGCCACGGGCGCGCCAGCGGCGGTCGTGCAGGCGATGCGCTACACGCGCGACGCGGGCCGCGTCCTGATCGTCGGGCAATACACGGACCACGGCGAGGTCACTTTCAACCCGCACCTCGAATTGAACAAGAAGCACCTGACCGTGCGCGGCTGCTGGGGCTCGGACTTCTCACATTTTTACAGGGGCGTACAGATTATGTCCGACCCCGCGCGCTCCGAAGCATGGTCGCTCTTAAAACTCGACCGCTACAAACTCGACGGGGCCAACGAAGCACTGGCCGCCGTGGCGGCCGGCAAAGTGACGAAGGCCCTTATCGCGCCCCAGGCTTAAGGCGACGCGGACTGCCCAAAAGGGAAAGGCGCGAAGAAACGGTTAAGTTTTCTTCGCGCCCTCGCGTGAGACTTTCCTGCTCGCGTTGAAAGTTAAGTCTGCGACCTCTCCTCTTCGAGGCGGCGTTTGATGAGGCGCTCGGCCAGGTCCGGGACGACCTCCCAGGCGATCTGCTCTACGACGCGCTCCGAGAGAAGTTCTACGGCGCGGCGCGCGATGGCGTCAATCGCCTCGGGCGACAACTGCTCAAGGGTGATCTGGCCCGCGGCGGCGGCCGCGGCCCCCGTCTCCGCCGCGGCGGGAGCGCTGCTTTCAGCCTCGGCCGTTGGGGCGGCCGTTCCGGCCATCTGGAAGTCACCCGGCAAACGCTCGGTCGGCGCGGTCTGCGCGTCCATGTAGAACTCTTCGGTCGGCGTGTCTGCGGCGGCGGAAGGCTGATACCCCGAGACGTGGGCCGCCTCTTCGACGGGCGCGGCCTCTTCGGCCGGGGCCGCCTCTTCTTCGGTCGGGGCGAACGCGCCCGGCTGCTCGTCCGTGAAAACCTGCCCCTCTGCGTACTCCTGCGCCTGCGCCGTTTCAGTCTCGTAATCCGTGCGCGCCGCGGCGTCCAGTTCTTCGGCCGGGGCGGACGGCGCGTCTGCCGTCTCGAACGCAGGAGTCTCGAACAAGGGAGTCCCGAACGAGGAGGCGGGGGCTTCGGCGAACGACGCGGCCGCGCTCGGCTGCGGCTGCTCGGCGGTCTCGTCTCTTAAGTCCAGTATGAAGTCGTCGGCCTCGACCATCGAGGCGGGCGCGTCCAGGTCGCCCAGGTCGAGCAGCGCGTCGTCCGCGGACGCAATGTTGCTCGCGCGGGCGGGCGCTGTGGCGGGCTGGCCGGTCGCGGGCTGGCTAATCACCGGGGATGGCGAGGGCTCGTTCATGCGCGCCGTGGAGTAGCCGTCGAAGGTTTCTTCTTCGCGCGGCGCGGGCGCGTGCTGGCCGGTGGGGCTGATGCCGGCCTCTTCGAAATCGGCGGCCGAGTATTGGGCCGTCATGCGCGGGTCTTGCGCGTCCGTGCCGGGCGCGCCGCCGCCCGCGTAGCCGTAGCCGGGCATCGTTTCTATCAGTTCGTCGTCCATACTCAAATCGTTATATGAAACCTCGCGCGCGGGATGGCCCGCGCCCTCGCGCTGCTCCCGCTCGTGCTGCGGCAGCGGGGCCGTGTCGGCCGTCGAGCGCTCCAGGAAACCCGTTTCGGGCCGGTTCTCTTTCTCGGCCTCGGGCGGCGGGACGAGCTTGCGCGTGGTGGCCTCGTCGGTCGAGCCGCCCCCGCTCAAAAGGCCGCCCACCTTGCCGATCAGCGTGCGTATTGATTGAAAGGGTTTCGTCAAATAGTCATCCGCGCCGACACGGCGGGCCTCCGCTTCGTCGAACGGCTCGAACGAGCCGACGAGTAGCATCACGGGGATGTGGCTGAAACGCTCGGTACGCTTAATGTACTCGCACAGCTCGTACCCGCTCACGCCGGGCATGAAAACGTCCGCGAGCACTATGTCCGGGTGAACTTCGTCCAGCTTTTCAATCGCCTGCCGGCCGTCGCCCACCGTGATGACTTCCAGACCCTCGTCCGAGAAAGTCAGGTCAATGACCTTCTGGATCGTGGCGGAATCGTCAGCGAGCAACAGCTTGCGTCCCGTTACCAAGACCGGACTCCTTCATTTGAGGTGAGCGCCTGCGAGCGGGACTCTTCTCTTCGGTACGCGCGGCGCGGGGCATGTGACGTGTGCGGCCGCCCCCAACAGCTTTTCCCACACGGGCGGCCACATTTGAACCTAACACCCGCGAGGATGGAGCGTCAAGAAAAAAGGTAGGCGGAAAGCGGAAAGCAGAAGGCAGTAGGCAGAAGGCGGAAGGCGGAGAACGACCGGGTGCTTTTCTTTCTGCCTACTGCCTTCTGCCTACTGCCTTCTGATTATGTCGTCTGCCGTGTTCTCTTTGCCGTCGGGGCCGGAGGACCGCAGCGTGTAGGAGTCGCGCGCGCCTTCGTAGAGGTAGGGCTTGTGCCAGGGGTCCACGCGGAGCACGCGCGCCAGGTAGCGCGGGTTGAGATGGTCTTCGAGGGCGCGCTCGTCCTCCGCGACCACGTAGAAGCCGCGCTCGCGCCTGAAGGCTTCGAGCGCCGTCGCCAAAGTCTCAAGCTCGGCTCGCGCCCGCGCGGCCTTCTCCGCGTTGACGGCCCGCTCAATCGCGCCTAAGTCCTCCCAGCGGTCGTCGCCCGTCCGAATCTCGGCCACGCGCCACTTGCCGTCGCCGCCCTTCTCGAAACGAAACGCCGTCTCGACCTGCGCCACGACGATTGCCGAAGAGCCGGACATGGAGACGCTGCGCACGCGCACGGCGCTCGTCGGCAGCTTGCTCCCGGCCATATTCGCTATCAGTTTCCGCGCCTGGCTCGCGCTCAACTCGTCTGCCGCCTGCCCGCCGGCCAGGGCCAGCAGGAGACAGACTCCCGCCAGTCCCGCGGCGGACATTATTCGTCGCATTCGTTTATTCATCGCCTTGCCGCCTTCCAACGGTTTCGGGAGAGAGAGGCGCGAGTCTTACGACCCGCCTTTGGCGATCAGCATGCGCAGCATGATTTGCAGTTGCGCGGTGGTGAATGGCTTCGGCAGGAAGACGACCGCGCCGGCCGAGAAGCTGTCGGAGGAGAGCTTGGGGTTCTGCTCGGCCGTCATCATCATCACGGGAATCTTCATCAGCCGCTTCTCGGTCTTCATGTAGCGGACCAGTTCCGGCCCCTGTATGTGCGGCATGACCACGTCGAAGATGCCGGCGACGAAGTCCGCGTCCCCTTGCAGAATCTTGTACGCCTCGCGCCCGTCGCGCGCGGGCACCACCATGTACCCCTCCTTCTCGACAATCGCCGTCACCAGGCGCAGGATGGCCGGGTCGTCGTCCGCAACGAGGATGCGGCGTGAGGGGGGCTGAGAGTTTTGCGTGGGAGGTTTCACCACTGTCTTTCTCCTTGAGAATTTAAGCCTCGACGGCTCTGCTCGATTCGTCGGCGCGCGCCGACAGCTCGGCGGCCAGGGTGATCGCCGCCATCATGCTCGAATGCTCCGCCAGCCCCTTGCCCGCGATGTCGAACGCCGTGCCGTGGTCAACCGAGGTGCGGATGAAGGGCAGGCCCAGCGTCACGTTGACCGCCTCGCCGAACGAGAGGCACTTGACGGGGATCATCGCCTGGTCATGATAGCACGCCACGACGGCGTCGAACTCGCCGCGCGAGGCGCGCAGGAAGACCGTGTCGGCCGAAAACGGGCCGCTCACGTCCAGGCCGTCCGCGCGCTGGCACTCCTCGACCGCCGGCGCGATCTCCGAAGCCTCCTCGACGCCGAACAAGCCCCCCTCGGCCCCGTGCGGGTTCAGGGCCGCGACCGCGATTCTCGGCTTCTCTATCCCCCAGCGCCTCAGCTCGCGGTCGGTCAGCCGCGCGACGCGGACGATGCGGTCGCGCTCGACCAGGCGTATCGCCTCGGCCAAGGGTACGTGCGTCGAGATGAGCACGACCCGCAGGTTCGAGGCGACGAAGGCCATCGCGTACTCTTCGGTGCTCGTGAGCTGTGCCAGAAACTCCGTGTGCCCCGGGAAGCTGTAGCCGCCGAGGAAGAGTGCGCGCTTGTTGATCGGCGCGGTCGCGATGGCGTCCACGTCGCCTGCGGCGCACAGCCGCACGGCGGCCTCTATGTAGCCGGCCGCCGCCTTGCCCGCCGTGCCGGACTCTATGCCGGGCTCGACGTGGCCGCTGACGTTGTCGAGGTGGAAGATGACCGGCTCGCGGATGTCGCCCGGCAACTTCTCGTCGAAGCGCACGATGTCGTAGCCGCACTGGAGGTCGAGCGTGCGCGCAGTGTGCGCGAGGAGCTGCGCGTCGCCGATGATGACGGGGACGCAGGCGCGCCGGACTTCGTCTTCGGCGACGGCCTTGAGGACGACTTCCGGGCCGATGCCGGCCGGGTCGCCCATCGTGATGCCGACGCGGGGCAGGCGCGGCCGCTGGCGGCGCGCGTCCCCGCGCGATGAGTTGTGCAACGTCTCTGTCATAGCCGGACGCCACTCGTGAGGGGGCGCTCGAAGTGTCAGCCGGGGCGTGGCCCGGCGCGCAGCCCGCGCGACTTACTCGCCCTCGCGCTCGTCGGCCTTGTACATGTACTTGATGTTGTGCTTCAGGAGGAGCAGGTTCGGCGCACCCTTGCGGTTGACCTTGAGCGCGCCCTTGTCGTACCACTCGATGGTCCCCTCGATCTCCTCGCCGTCGAGCAGCACGATGATCATCGGCGTGTGCGCGTCGATCTGCTTCTTGTAGTAGAAGATTTCCGCGTTCGTCTCGATGGGGGGCGGCGTGCGCTTGCGCACCTGCACGGAGGAGGGCGAGGGCGCGGAAGACGGGGCCGGGCGCGAGGGGGCGTGCCGGTCTTCGCTCTGGCGCGCCGCGCCGCCGTTGTTGACGCGCTCCTTCGGCTGCGGCAACGCGCGGTCCTTGTTCTTGATTTCTGCCAAAGTAGTTCGGATGAGTTTGCGGTTCACTGTGACTTTCTAGCCTCCACGATTAAAAGGGGGAAATGACGTGTGACGGCCGCGCCACGCGCCCTAACGCTTCGGAGAGGGCGCTTCTGGACTGGCGCGAACAATCAATCACATCTCTCCTCATGCTGCGGCCGGGCGAGGAGAGACGTAGAAATTTACCCGAATAGAATTTCCATTAAGGAATTGCCCGACATACTACACCAAAGAAGGAAAAAGGTAAAAGGCAAAAGGAAAAAGTTAAGACGCCAGAGCTGACGCTCTCACTTTTACCTTTTGCCTTTTTACTTTCGACTTCTTCAGTCCGCCTTCTTGCGGATGAAGGTCGGCACGTCCAGGTCGTCCGTGCGCCCCGGGTTGACGGTCGGGCGTTGCAGGTCGTCGCCGGGCGTGCGCGTGTAGCGCGGAGGCTGTGCGGGCACGCCGGCGCTCGCCGCCGTCGAGCCCACGTCGGCAATCTCCTTGTCGAAGCCCGTGGCGATGACCGTGATCTTCATCTCGTCGCGCAACGTCTCGTCGATCACCGCGCCGAAGATGATGTTGGCGTTCTCGTCCGCCGCTTCCCTGATGATCGAAGAGGCTTCGTTGACTTCGTAGAGCGTCAGGTCTGTGCCGCCCGTGATGTTGATGAGCACGCCCTTCGCGCCCTCAATCGTCGCCTCTTCGAGAAGCGGGCTTGAGATGGCCTGCTGCGTGGCCTCCATCGCGCGGTGCTCACCAGACGCGCGCCCCGCGCCCATCAGCGCCAGCCCCATGCCCTGCATGATGGCCTTCACGTCGGCGAAGTCCAGGTTGATGAGCCCCGGCACCGTTATCAAATCCGAGATGCCCTGCACGGCCTGCCGGAGCACGTCGTCCGCGACCTTGAACGAGTCCGCCAATGACACGCCGCGGTCGACCGTGTGCAGCAGCCGCTCGTTCGGGATCGTGATCACGGTGTCCACGCACTCGCGCAGCTCCCTCAGGCCCTGGTCGGCCTGCTGCATGCGGCGCTTGCCCTCGAAGTGGAAGGGCTTGGTCACGACCGCCACCGTCAGGGCGTTCAACTCCGTCGCCAGGCTGGCGATGATAGGAGCCGCGCCCGTGCCGGTGCCGCCGCCGAGCCCCGTCGTGACGAAGACCATGTCGGCCCCTTCGAGGACTTCGATGATCTTCTCCGTGTCTTCGAGCGCGGCGTTGCGCCCGATGTTCGGGTCCGCGCCCGCGCCCAGGCCCTTGGTGAGCTTGCCGCCGAGTTGAATCTTAATCGGCGCGCGCGAGCGCTTCAGGGCTTGCAGGTCTGTGTTGGCGACGAGGAACTCTATGCCCTCGATGCCTGCCTCGATCATGCGGTTGACGGCGTTGCCGCCGCCCCCTCCGACGCCGATCACTTTGATCCGCGCGCCGGTGATTGGTGGGTCGTCATCTATGAAAATATTAATGCCGTTGCCCGGTTGACGGCCATCCGGTGTCATCATTCGCATTCCTCTCTCTCGGCAGCCCTTCCCTGCGACCAGTGAGGCTCCCGAAACCAGACTTACGGTTATCTTGGGCTGTGCGCGCCGGAGGCAACTAAATATTGCGGACTACATCTTGTGCCGGCTGGCGCGGCAGCATACAACAACTTGTCAGAAAATGCCACTAAAACGATCACGAAATTTCGAGACGAAATTGGTCAGCTTGCCCGTAGCGCCCCGGCGGCTCGCGCCCGAGCGCGCGTCGGCCGTCTGCGCCCGCTGCGTCACCAGGGAAAGCCCGGCCGCCGCCGCCCAGACGGGGCTCTGAATGTCCTCGATGAGGCCGCCGAAGCGGTCCCTCTCGGGGTAGCCGATGCGCACGGGCGCGTCGAAAACCTGCTCGGCGATTTCCGACATCCCCGAGAGGAGCGCCCCGCCGCCCGTCAGCACCACGCCGCTGGACAACTGGCGCTCCCAACCCGATTCCCTTATCTCGTCGGCCACCTGCATCAAGACCTCTTCGGCGCGCGGCTGCAAGATGTCGCACAGAATCTGGCGCGAGAGCTGGCGCGGCGCGCGCCCCCCCACCGAGGGGACTTCGACCAGCTCGCCGCGCGCCATCTCGTTCAACGACGCGCTGTAGGCGCAGCCGACCGTGCGCTTGATCTTCTCCGCCTCTGGAATCGGCGTGCGCAGGCCGAAGGCTATGTCGTTCGTAAAGTGCGAGCCGCCGAGCGCGAACACGGCCGTGTGCTGCACGGCCCCGCGCTGGTAGATGACGAGCCCCGTCGTCTCCGCGCCGATGTCGACGAGCGCCGAGCCGAACTCCTTGTCGTCCGCCGTCAAAGACGCCTCGGCCGCCGCCAGTTGTTCGAGCACCATGTCCGCGACGACGAGGCCCGAGCGGTTGACGGCGTTAATCGCGTTCTGCCGCGCCGTGACCGGGCTCGTGACGATGTGGACTTTGACGGCCAGGCGCGCGCCGATCATCCCGACGGGGTCGTTGATTCCGTCCTGGTCGTCGACGATGAACTCCTGCGGCAGGCGGTCGACGATCTCGCGGCCCGCGGGGAGTTGGATGGCGCACGCCGAGTCAATCGCGCGGCGCACGTCGTCGGGCGTGATCTCGCGGTCGCGGCCCGAGACGGCGACAATCGCCTGCCCGTTAAAACCCATGATGTGCGAGCCCGCGAGATTGATCGTGACCTCCTCGGCCTCCAGGCCGCTCATCCTCTCCGCGTCTTCGACCGCGCGCTTGATGGCCTCGACCGCCGCGTCCGGGTTCACTATCACGCCCTTGCGCAGCCCGCGCGCCTCGGCCTCGCCGATGCCGACGATGTCCAGGAGCCCTCCGTCGCCCGGCTCGCCGACGATACACGTCACCTTGCTCGTGCCGATGTCGAGTCCGACCGTGTGTGACGCGCGTTTAGCCATAATCTCTTTGGGGGTCAGGGGCCAGAGGTCGTTCAGGGCTTTTACCGCGCCACGGCCTCTATCCCCTGTTTTAAGTCGCTCGCCGCGGGCGGCTTTCGGTGCGCGCCGCGCCGGGCTCTTTGTCCTTCTTGTCCTTCTGGGCTTTCTTCTCTTGCTCTTTCTTCTTGCGGTCCCGCGCGTCGTCCTTGCGCGCGGCCGTTTCTTTCTCCTTAGCCTTCCGGGCCTCGGGCCTGGGTTTCGCCGCCGCGGCGACGCCAGCGCGCCCGGCGGCCTTCGGGCGCTCGACCTTCGCGCTCTCGACTTCCGGGCCAACGCTCTCGCTCGCGCCGCCCGCGCTGAAGTTGGGCGCGTCTGGACTCAAGCCGATGGTCACGCGGTTGCCCTTCTGGATTCCCTGCGCGACGTTGATGTGCAGGATGAAGGGGCCTATGGGCGTCGAGCGCTGGCGGTCCAGTTCTTCGAGGGCGAACTTGAGCCGGTTGCCGAAGTCCTCGCGCCCCAGATGTATCTCTATCTGCGCGTCGTCGCCCGTCAGTTGCGCGCGCACGTCGTCCGGGTCGTAGAGGTTGACTTCGCTGACGCGGCGGCCGATGCCTTTCGTCTCCCAGTCGCGCGTCATCTCCAGAAACTTCACGACGCGCTCGCTGTTCTGCGCGCGCGCGCCCTCGGTCGCTTCCTCATCCCACCCGCGCATGAAAATGTGGTCGGCGGGCGAGGCCGCGCCGAGCGTGACCGCGTCCTCGTCGACCCAGACGAACTTGCCCGCGCCCGTCCTCACGACCGCGCGCGGCGTCCGCTCCGTGATGCGCACGCGCATCCCGTCGGGCAGGACGCGCGAGACGACGGCCTCGCGGACCCACGGCAGCTTTCTCAGCTCGCGGCTGATGCGGTCCAGGTCCGCGCGCCAGACGCCCGTCTGCGCCACGCCGTCGAGCACGACCGCCTTGATGTCTTCGGAGGAGGCGCGCGACGAGCCGCTCACGTCCACGTGGCGCGCGCGGAAGAAGGCGGCCGAGGCGGCGGCGCGGTAGCCTGCGAAGAGCAGCACGCCCGCGACGACGGCCAGCGCGATCTTGCCGGCGAGCGGGAGGTAGACGAGGACCTTGCGCCAGCCGCCCGCCTTCGCGCGCGACGAAGCGGGGCCGCGCTTCGCCGGGCGCTGCACCATCTCGCCCGCGCGCGCCTTGCCCCCGCCGCCGTTCGCGCCGCGCCCCGCCCTCGGTGTGATGACCTGCTCCCTCAAGGCTTCTCTTCCTTCTGCGTCTGGAGTCCGGGGTCTGGAGTCCGGGGTTCGTTCGACTCGGAAGATTCTTCCGGCTCCTGACTTCTGACTTCTGCCGTCCGCTCTTCCGGCTCCTGACTTTCGGCGCGCCAGAGCTCGACTTCGTACTCCAGCTCGATTCCCTTCTCGCGCCTGAAGCGCTCCCTGATCTCTTCGGCGAGCGCGAGCGCGTCGGCCGCCTTCGCGTTCTCGCCCTCCGTGACGATGAAGTTGGCGTGGACGGGGGAGACGACCGCGCCGCCGCGCTTCGTGCCCTTCATCCCCATCTCGTCGATCATCTTGCCGGTGCCGACCGCGCTCCCCGGCGGGTTCTTGAAGAAGCACCCGGCCGAGCGCGCGCCGTGCGGCTGCGTGCTCATGCGCTTGTTCTTCGCTTCGAGCATCCGCGCGCCGATCTTTTCGGGGTCGTCGCGCGTGAGCCTCAAGGTCGCGCCCAACAACAACTCGCCCTCGCGGAAGGAGGTGTGGCGGTAGTCCCACTTCACTTCACTGCCCGGCACTTCGACCACGCGCCCGCCGCGCGCGACTCTCACGGCCTCCGTCACGCGCCCAATCTCCTGCTCGTAAGCGCCCGCGTTCATCCAGAGCGCGCCGCCGACTGTGCCAGGAATTCCGCCCAAACCTTCTATCCCCGCCAGGCCCCGTCTTCCGGCGTCAATGCACAGGCGCGGCAGCGAGTAGCCCGCGCTCACGCTCACGCGTTCGCCGTCGAAGTGGACTTCGCCCTTCAACTCCTTGAGGCTGACGACGACGTAATGATGGTCGGCGTCGTCCGCGAGCACGTTGCTGCCGGAGCCGAGCGCGCGCCACGGGACTCCGGCCTCGTCCAACTCGAAGACAACTCGGGCCGCCTGCTCTTCGGTGACGGGCGAGATGACCCAGTCAATCGCGCCGCCGACGCGCAGGCTGGTCAGCTCCGCGAAGCGCCGGCCGCGTTCGGCGCGCACGCCCGTGCGCGCCGCGATCTCCTCAATCGCAGCGTCGCGCTCCCGCAAGCTCAACTCTTTTTTCATCTCGTCAACGACCATCGAACCGACCCTGCCGCCGTCTGACGTTTCTTTCAAACTGAAACTAGTCTGGATTCTCAAATCCTTTTAGCCCGCCCGCGCCTCTCCGCGCTCACGTAGCAGCCCGAGGACCTGTTCGCCCGCGCGGTAGACGGAGCCCGCGCCGAGCGTGATGAGCATGTCGCCCTCGCGCAACTGGTCGCGCAGGGTTTCGGCCGAGCCTTCGAGCGGCCCTATGTACTCGGCGTTCTTGTGGCCGTAGCGCTTGACGGCGTCCGTCAGCGCCTCGGCCGTCACGCCCTCTATGGGGTCCTCGCTCGCCGCGTAGATGTCTGTGACGAAGAGCATGTCCGCGTTGTTGAAGGAGCGCGCGAACTCGTCCATCTGGTCCTGCGTCCGCGAGTAGCGGTGCGGCTGGAAGAGCACGACGATGCGGCGTCCGGCCGAGCCGATTTTCGCCGCCGCGAGCGTCGCCTTGATCTCCGTCGGGTGGTGGCCGTAGTCGTCGACCACCAGCACGCCCGCCTCCTCGCCCTTGAACTGAAAGCGCCGGTCCGCGTTCGTGAACTCCGCGAGCGCCTTCGCTATCTGCCCGAACGGGACTTTCAACTCGAAGCCGACGGCGATGGCCGCGAGCGCGTTGTAGACGTTGTGCAGGCCGGGCGCGCGCAAGACCACGTCGCCGACCGCATCGGTCCCGCGCCAGACCGTGAAGCTCGAACCGTAGCCCTCGTTGAAGCGAATCCCGTGGGCCGAAACGTCCGCCTGCGCGCTCAGGCCGTAAGTGATTCTGCGCCGCTTGACGTGCGGGATGACGGCCTGCACGTGCGGGTCGTCCAGGCAAAGAACTGCTGTGCCGTAGAACGGGACCTTGTTGACGAACTTGACGAAGCAGTCGCGCACGTCGTCCATGTCGTCGTAGTAGTCCATGTGCTCGCGGTCTATGTTCGTCACAATCGCGATGGTCGGCGTCAGCATCAGGAACGAGCGGTCGCTCTCGTCCGCCTCGACCACCATCAAATCACTCTGGCCTATGCGGGCGGTCGAGCCGAACGACTTGACCACGCCGCCGACGACGACCGTCGGGTCTAGCTGCGCGTGGCCCAAAACGGTCGCGACCATGGAGGTCGTCGTCGTCTTGCCGTGCGAGCCGGCGACGGCCACCGAGTACGGCTTCAGGCGCATCAACTCCGCGAGCATCTCCGCGCGCGGGATGACGGGGACGGAGCGCCGCTTGGCCTCCACGATTTCCGGGTTGTCCTCGCGCACCGCGGTCGAGCGAACCACCACGTCCGCCGCGCCGACGTTCTCCGCGGCGTGCCCCTCCCTGAATTCCACGCCCAGTGATTCCAGCCGCTTCGTCACCTCCGAGCCTTTCAAATCCGAGCCAGAAACTTTGAAGCCGGAATTAACGAGCACCTCCGCGATGCCGGACATGCCGACGCCGCCTATCCCGACGAAATGAATGTGCTGAATGCTGCGAAACATCGTTATTTCAAATCTGAAATTTCAAATCTCAAAGTTTTATCAGTTCTTCCATCAAATCTACCGCGGCGGCCGCGGCGTCGCCGCGCGCAAGCTTGCGGCTGGCCTCTTCCATCCTTGTCAAATCTTCGGGCGCTTCGACGAGCGCGCCGATTTCCTGTGCCAATCTCTCGCCCGTCAGGTCGTGCTGCAAGACCATGCGGGCCGCGCCGGCAGCCTCCAGGGCTTCGGCGTTCTTGCGCTGGTGGTCGTCCGCCGCCTGCGGGAACGGGATCATGATGGCGGCCTTTCCCGCCGCGACCAGCTCCGCGCTCGTCGTCGCGCCCGCGCGGCAGACGATCAAATCCGCCGAGGCGAACTCGCTCACCATGTCGTCGATGTAGCGCCGCACGTCAGCCTGCTCGCCCCAGCCCGCGTCCAGGTAGCCCGCGCTCACTTTTTCAAAATCCGCCTCGCCCGTCTGGTGCGTTATCCGCAGCCGCTCGCGCACGGCCGCGAGGTGAGGGAGCGCCGCTACGACCCCCTCGTTGATGGCGCGCGCCCCCTGCGAGCCGCCGAAGACGAGCACGGAAAAGCGGGTAGCATCGCGCGACTTCGGCGGAATGTCAAAGAACTCGCGCCGGACGGGGTTGCCCGTCACGACCCCCTTGCCGCGAAAGTACGGGAGCGCCGCCTCGAACGTCACCGCCGCGCGGTCGACGAAGCGCGCCAGGCTGCGGTTCGTAAAACCGGGCAGCGCGTTCGACTCCATCACGAGGGTGCGCACGCCCACCATCGCGGCCGTCAGAAGCACCGGCCCGGAAACGTAGCCGCCCGCGCCGACCACTATGTCCGGCCGGAACTCGCGAATCAGGCGGCGCGCCGCGAAGAAGCTCTTGGGCAGCAGCATCAGCCCGCGCACGCGCGCCGCGAGCCCTACGTTCTTCAGCCCCGCGCTTTCAATGAGCGACAACTCGAAGCCCGCTTTCGGCACAAGCTTCGTTTCCAACCCCCGAGCCGTCCCGACGAACCTGACCTCCGAGCCTGAGTCGCGGCGCATTATCTCCTTCGCCACGGCGATGCCCGGATAGATGTGCCCGCCGGTCCCCCCTGCCGCAATCAAGACGCGCATCGCACTCATCCCCTGCGCGCAGGAACCGTCACGGGCGAGCGCGGCGACAATGACGGCGCGGGGGCCGCCCGGCCGCCCGCCTCGGCCTCGGGCTTCGGCTGTAGGTCAAACACCTTCGCGCCTCCGGCGTCGCCCGACGAGTGCTGCGAGATGTTCAGGAGGATGCCGACCGCGACGAGCGTCGGGACCAGGGACGAGCCGCCGTAAGAGATGAACGGGAGCGGAATGCCCTTGGTCGGCAGCAGCGACAGCGCCACGCTGATGTTGAAGAGCGCCTGCACGACGATTGCCGCGACGAGTCCCAGGCCGAGCAGCATCCCGAAGCGGTCGGGCGCGCGCAACGCCACCCTCACGCCGCGCCACAGCAGAACCCCGAACACCAGCAAGACCGCCAGCGCCCCGAACAAACCCAACTCTTCGCCTACGACCGCGAAGATGAAATCCGAATGGGCGAAGGGCAGGAAGAACATCTTCTGACGCCCCTGCGCGAACCCTAGCCCCGCGGTCCCGCCCGAGCCGACGGCGATCAAAGACTGCACGACCTGGAACCCCGAGTTCTGCGGGTCGGCCCAGGGGTTCGTGAAAGTCACCAGCCGCTGGAAACGCCACGGCACGAAGAGCAGCATCGCCGCGCCCACCGCGAGCCCCGGAGCCACTGCCATCCCCAGGTGCAGCAGCCGCGCCCCGGCCGTGAAACACATCACGACGCAGATGACGCCGAGCATCATCGCCGTCCCCAGGTCCGGCTCCTTCAGGATGAGCGCGGCGAGCACGCCCGTCACAGCCACGCACGGGACGAAGGTCCGCCAGAACGAGCCTTCTTCGCCCGCGCGCTTTTCGAGGAAGTAGGCCAGGAAGATTGCGAGCGCGATTTTCGACAACTCGGACGGCTGAAGCGAGAAGCCCGCGAGCCTGATCCAGCGGTGCGCGCCGTTGATCCGCGGGAAGGCGAAGACGGCGAGGAGCAGCAACGTCGTCACGCCGAGCAGCCCGTAAACGATCCGGCGGTCGCGCAGCCGCTGGTAATCGAACTGCATCATCACGAGCATCGCGCCGAAGCCGATGGTCGTCCAGACCACCTGCTTGATGACGTAGTGGTACTGGTTGCCGTTCTCCTCCTGCGCCATCACGGCCGACGCGCTGTAGACCATGACGATGCCGAACAGCGCCAGCCCCGCGGTCGCCGCGAACAACCATTTGTCGGCTTGTAGCTTTCTCGCCATAAAGTAATTTTTGATTTGCGATTGAATAAGGACAAGAACTTAATTAAAAATTCCTTCAGTCCTCTCCCAATCAAAAATCTAAAATCGCAAATCCTTCACCTCTTCCTTGAACACTTCCCCCCTGTGCTCGAAGCTCTTGAACATGTCGAAGCTGGCGCAGGCGGGCGCGAGCAGGACGATGTCGCCGGGCAGGGCCGCCGCGTGCGCCTTGCGGACCGCGTCCGCCATCGAGTCTGCGCGCAACATCTCGGCCTCGCCCTTCAACTCCTTTTCAATCGTCTCGGCGTCTGAGCCGATTAAGACCAGCTTGCGCGCGCCCTCCCTGACGAGCGGCCCGAGCGGCGCGTAGGGCGCTTGCTTGCCGAGGCCGCCGAGGATTAGGACCACCTTGCCCTCTTCGCCGGCGAACGCTTCGAGCGCCTTCACGGTCGCGTCAACGCTCGTCGCCTTCGAGTCGTTGTAGAACTTCACGCCGCCGACCTCCGCGACGAATTCCAGGCGGTGCTCGACGGGCTTGAAGCGCCTGACCGTCTCGCGCATCGAGTCGGGCGAAGCGCCGCAGGCCAGGCCCGCGGCCAGGGCCGCGAGCACGTTCTCGACGTTGTGCAGGCCGCGCAGTTGCATGTCGTCGCGCGTCGTCAGCACCCGCTCGGCCCCGCCGACGCGCGAAACTATCTCGCGCCCGTTTCTCAGAAAGAGCCCTTCCTCCAACTCGCGCCGCACGCTGAAGTGGACGACGTGCGCCCTCAAGCCCCGCGCCCAGGACGAGACGATCTCGTCGTCCGCGTTCAGGACCGCCACGTCCTCGGGCGTCTGGTTGCGGAAGACGCGGTGCTTGGCCGCCGCGTAGTCGTTGAGCGTCTCGTAGCGGTCCATGTGATTCGGCGTCACGTTCAAGACCATCGCGACCGAAGGGTGAAAGTCCTTGATGGTTTCGAGCTGGAAACTCGAAACCTCCACGACCGTCCAGCCGTCGTCCCTGGAGCTTTCGACCATCGAGATGAGCGCCGTCCCGATGTTGCCGCCGACCTGCACCTCAAGCCCGGCGTCCTTCAGAATTTGGCCCACGAGCGTCGTCGTCGTCGTCTTGCCGTTGCTCCCCGTGATCGCCACGACGCGCCCTCGCAGGTAGCGCGAAGCCAACTCGACCTCGCCGATGACCTCAGCCCCCGCGCGTTCCGCGTACCTCGCCGGGATGACCTTGCTCGGCACGCCCGGACTCATCACGACCAGCTCGACCTGATCGAGCAGCCACATCGGCACCTCGCCCGGCACGAGGCCGACGCCCTCGCCTTTGAGCGCGACCGCCTCGGGCGACCACTCCTCGACCGGCTTGCGGTCGTTGAGCGCGACGACCGCGCCCCGCTTCGCCAGGAACCTCGCGCACGCGATGCCGCTGCGCGCCGCCCCCATGATCAAAACTTTCTTGCCCGCTACTTCCAAACTCTCGTCACTCGTTTCTCAAAGATCGCTTCTCACCGCAGCTTCAAGGTCGAAAGACTCAGGAGCGCGAAGAGGATTGCCAGAATCAGAAAGCGGAAGACGACTTTCGTCTCGACGGTCCGCTGGCCGAAGCGCCGCTCCCACTGCAACTCGAAGTGGTGGTGCAGCGGCGACATCTTGAAGATGCGCCGCTTGGTCATCTTGAACGAGGCGACCTGGAGCATCACCGACAGGATTTCCAGGACGAACACGCCGCCGATCATCAGGAGCATGAACTCCTGCTTCGTGAGCACCGCGATTGTGCCAATCGCGCCGCCGATGGCGAGGCTCCCCACGTCGCCCATGAAGACCTCCGCGGGCGGCGCGTTGTACCACAGGAACCCCAGACTCGCCCCGGCCATCGCGCCGCAGAAGACCGTCAACTCGGCCGCCTCCGGGCGGTGCATCAACCCCAGGTAACTCGCGAAGCGGAAGTCGCTCGTGATGTAAACGAAGGCCGTCATCGCCGCCATCGCGATGAAGGTCACGCCGATTGCCAGCCCGTCCAACCCGTCCGTCAAATTCACCGCGTTCGACGAGCCCAGGAGCACGATGATGATGAAGACCAGGTAAAGGTACGGGCCTATGTAAGAGACGCTCGTCAAGGGGCTCTGGTCCTCGGTCGCCTTGAAGAACGGCACGTTGACGTTCCACGAATACTTCGTGCTCTTGGCTATCTCGGCCGGGTAAGCCTCTTCCAGAAGATCGCGGTTGAGCCTGATGATGTTCTCGCCCTGCGGGTTGAGCGCGATTAACTTCCGCGTCTCGTCCGCCAGCTTGATCTCCTTGAAGCGCTGCTCGTCGTAGAGCGAGTGGCCCGTCATCAGGGCGTTCAGGGCGTCGGCCAGTTTCCGCTGGTCGTCCTCCGCCATGCGCCCGGCGGCCGGGTCGTAACTCTTCAGCAGCTCCTGCGTCTCGGGCAGCAGTTGCGACCAGAGGTAGACGGACAGCGGGTCGCGCCCCTCGCGCAGCTTGACGGCCAAACCGCCTGGGTCCCTGACGTCCGAGGCGCGCAGCACGGGCGGGCCGCTGACCGAGACGGACGAGAAGTAGAGCGCCGTCCAGACGCCTATGGCGATGATGAGCTGGCCGAGCAGCTTCTGTTTCCCGGTCAGGCCGAGGCTGCGGCGCTTAGCCATCTTCTGGTAATCGTCCAGGAAGCCGATGAGCCCGAAGAGGAGGAAGGCGAGCATCACGATCCAGACGTAGAGGCTGGAGAGCTTGGCCCAGAGCAGCGTCGAGGTCAGCACGGACGCGATGATGAGCACGCCGCCCATCGTCGGCGTCCCGCGCTTCGCCATGTGCGCCTGCGGCCCTTCCTCGCGGATCTGCTGGCCGACGTTCCAGTTCCTCAAAGCCTGTATGACGCGGCGGCCGAAGACGAGCGAAATCAGGAGCGCCGTGATCGAGGCGTAGGCCGTGCGGAACGTGACGTACTGGAAGACGTTGAGGGCCTTGACGAGGTACGAGCCCCCGCCCTCGTAGGAGTTATAAAGCCACTCGTAAAAAATCCAGTGAATCATAAAAGCAGAACTCGGAAGTCAGAACTCAGAAGTCAGAAGCAAAGCCTCTCTGCTTTCCTCTGCCCGCTGCCCACTGCCTTCTGCCTACTGTTTTTCCTCGTCCGCGCCGAGTGCCGGGAAGCGGTCGCGCAGCATTCGAACGACCTTGTCCGTCTCCACGCCGCGCGAGCCTTTGACCAGCACGAGGTCGCCCTCGCGCACCTCGTCGCAGATGGCCGCGGCCGCCTGCTCCGAAGTCTCGAAGAAGCGCGCCGCCGTATTGCTCATCCCGGCGGCTCGCCCCCCTTCGACTATCGCCTGTGCCAATCCGCGCACGCCCCACAGGAGGTCGACGCCCGAGCGCGCTATCTCTTGGCCCGCCTCGCGGTGCATCCTCTCGCCCTCCGGCCCCAGCTCAAGCATCTCGCCCGCGACGACGATTCGCCGGCGCGTGTTCGAAGCCGAGCCCTCCGCGATGGTCCGCACGATGCTCAGCAAAGAGCGCGGGTTCGAGTTGTATGAGTCGTCCACGACCGTGAACCCCGCGGCGAAGTCGATCACTTCGCCGCGCATCTTTGCCGGGGTGACGCTCCTGAAAGCCTTCGCAATCTCTTCCGGCGCAATCTCGAAACAGGTGGCGACCGCGGCGGCCGCGAGCGCGTTCATCAAATTGTGCCGGCCGGGCATCGGCAACACGGCCGGGGCAGAGCCTCTCGGCGTCCGTAGGCTAAAGCGGCTGCGGCCGAAGCGGCTCGTGTCAATCTCCGTGGCCGTCACGTCCGAGGCGTTCTCCACGCCGAAGGTGACGATCGGCCCGTCGTGAATCTTGCGCATCGCAATCACGCGCTCGTCGTCGGCGTTCAGCACGGCCGTGCCGCCGGGCTTGAGACCTTCAATCAACTCGGCCTTCGCGGCCGCGATGTTTTCAATCGTGCCGAGGTGTTCGAGGTGCACGGGCGCGACCAGAAGCTCCACGCCTATGTCGGGCGGCGTAATCTGGCACAGGCGCTCAATCTCGTGCGTCGGCGAAGACATGCCCATCTCCAGCACCGCCAGGTCAAACTCCTCCGGCTTTCTGCCTTCGGTCACCATCTGCAAGACGGCGAGCGGGAGGCCGAGCCCGTTGTTGTAATTTCGCTCGCTCTTGAGGACGCGCCGCCCGGAACTCAGGAGCAGGTGCGCCGTCAGCTCCTTGGCCGTCGTCTTGCCGGCGCTGCCCGTGATGGCGACGACGGGCCTGGCCCACGCTTCGTAGACCTTGTGCGCGAGCGTCTGGAGCGCGACGATGGCGTCCTCTACGAGCAGCAGCCGATCACTCATCGCCCTCAACCCTGCGTCCTCGCGGACGCGGTCGCGGCGCGCTACGGCCGCGAGCGCCCCTTCCTCAAGGGCCTGCGGGATGAAACGATGGGCATCTGCAAACGTGCCGTTAAAACCGGCGCGGGCGTAATCCGCTTGCGACAGCGCGAAGAAGAGTTCGCCCGCGCCGGTCGTCCGCGAGTCAATCGAGAATCCGACTATTTCTTTGTCAAACAGCTCGGCGCTCAAATGACTTCCCTGAGCGCCCATCAAATCCGCAGCCTGCCGTATCTTCACGCCGCCTCCGAGACCTCTGTCAGCAAGATTCCTGCAACCGCTATCATCTTGCGCGGAGTCTCGGGCGGCGGTCAACCGCGGGCGCAAACTGGCGGGCCGTGGCCGCTAATTTGGGCGCGCCCGCCTCCTCGAAATCGTTTAGGGGCTCTGCGAACTCCGCCTCCATGCGTGCGAGAGCCAGCAACTCGCGCGCGGCCAGGACAGCCTCGTCCCGCTCGATTGATTGCGCCCGGCGCATGGCGCGCGTGCGGCGCAGCCGCTTGCGGCAGGCGCTGACCCTCTGCCTCGTCCCGACGGGCGCGTGCCCGCCGCCGGCCGATTTTTGATTCTTGATTTGCGATTTTTGATCGGACAAGGAAATGCTCTTCAACTCCTCTCCCAATCAAAAATCAGAAATCGCAAATCAAGAATTGCCCTCATCTGCTTCTCCCGAAATCGACCTGGACGGTCCGCCCCGCCTCCACCTCTTCGCCCGCCGCGGGACTCTGGCTGAGCGCGCGCCCCTCGCCGCGGGCTTCGAGCTGCAAGCCCAGTTGCTCGCAGATGCGCGCCGCGTCGCGCACGCTGCGGCCGCGCAGGTCGGGCATCAGCGTGCCCCTTTTGGTCGCCGCCGCGTAGACGACGCGGGTCGTGCCGACGCTTCTATTTTCTTCTTCGACCCTCGGCAGCGTGCGGTCGCGCAGCTCCCTGTCCCGCTCCTGCTGTTCGCGCAGGCGAACCAGTTCCTCGTCGCTCAGGGCGAGGCGCGCGAGCAGCCCGGGCTCGGGCGAGGGCTTCATCTCCGTGTCGGGCGCGACGCTCAGGGCGGGCAGCACCTCTTCGGCGATCTCGCGGAAGATGGGCGCGGCCACGTCGCCGCCGTGGTAAGCACCCGCGGGCTCGTCAATCACCACGATGATGACGACCGCGGGGTTCTCGACGGGGGCGAAGCCGACGAACGAGGCGATGTGCTTGGTCTTCGAGTAGGCGCGCGTCTTCGGGTCGATCTTCTGAGCCGTGCCGGTCTTGCCTGCGGCCGTGTAGCCGTCTAGCTGTGCCAGTTTCGCAGTGCCGGCCAGAGTCACCTGTTCGAGCATCCCGCGCAGGGTCTGCGCCGTCCGGGCGCTGACGACGCGGCGCTGCTCGGGCGCGGCGCTGTAGAGGATTGAGCCGTCGTCGGCGCGCACCTCGCGCACGAGGTGCGGGCTCACGCGCACGCCGTCGTTGGCGAGCGTGCCGAAGGCCGCGGCCATCTGCAACGGCGTGACGCCGATCTCCTGCCCGATGGCTAAGGAACCCATCGAAGAGGGCTGCCACCGGCTGACTTTCCTGAGCAGCCCGTCGGTCTCGCCCGGCAACTCGACCCCAGTCTTCGTGCCGAAGCCGAAGCGGGTCATGTAGTCGTACATCGAGTCGTCGCCGACCTTGAGCCCCAGTTTGATGGCCGCGACGTTGCTGGATTTGGCGAGCGCCTCGGTCATCGTCAGCGAGCCGAAGGCGTGGTGGTCGTGCACGACGCGGCCCGCGACCGTGATCGAGCCCATCTGGCAGTCAATCCGGTCGTCCGGCTTAATCAGTCCTCTTTCGATTGCGGCCGAGAAGGCGACGATCTTGAAAGTCGAGCCCGGCTCGTAGATGTTTTGCAGCGCCTCGTTGACGCGCGCCTCGTCCGTGGCGTTGTGCCAGTTGTTCGGGTCGAAGGTCGGCGCGTTGGCGAGCGCCAGGATCTCGCCCGTGCGCGGGTCGAGCACGATGGCCGAGCCGGACTTGGCGCGGGTGCGCTCGACGGCCGCGATGAGCGCCTTCTCGACCTTGTGCTGAACGAGCCGGTCGATGGTCAGCACGACCGTCTCACCCCTGCGCGCCTCCGCCTCGAAGCTGCCGTAGGCGCGGCCGTGCGCGTCCGTCTCGACCGTGACCAGGCCCGCCTCGCCGCGAATCTCCTTGTCGTAAGCGCGCTCTATGCCCGCGAGCCCCGTCTCGTCCAGGCCGACGAAGCCGAGGATGTGCGAGGCCAGTTGGTTGTTCGGGTAGTGACGCTTCGGCTCTTTGAGCGAGTAGACGCCCGCGATGTTGAGCGCGCGCACGCGCGCGGCGCGCTCCCCGTCCAGCTTGCGCCCGATCCAGGCGAACTTCTTGTTCGAGTCCTGGGCCTGTTTCAACTTCGTCGCGAGGGTCGCGGCGTCCTCTTCGACGAGCGGCGCGAGTTGCGCGGAAGCCTCCTCGACGTTCCTGACCTCGCGCGGGACGGCCCAGAAGGATTCCGTGTCGATGCTGCGGGCCAGTTCGTTGCCGTGGCGGTCGAGGACGAGGCCGCGCATGGGGCTGGTCTCGATTGCGTCCTGCTGCTGCGTGCGCGCGCGCGAGGTGAGCCACTCGTGCTGCGCCGTTTGCAGGTAGATGAGGCGCACGCCTATGACGAGCATCCAGACGCCCAGGAAGCAGGCCACGCCGAGCGCCCGTCTGCGTGAGCTGTCGGGGCGTGCTTTCGTTGAAGCGGCAAGGCGTCCGCGCATATCTACGGCCATCTTCTTTCTGATTGATGCGCCGCCCGGACCCGGCTTTCAGCCCCGGCGCGCTCGGCTGCGAGAGAGTGCTGTCAAAAAATTTTTCGCCGGCCGTCGCGAGGGGGAAGAGTGCGCGAGCTTGGCCCAGTTTTCACGGACCCGCCGGAAGTCTCAACGGCCGAGCGACGCGGACGGGCTGACGAACGCGGGGGCCGTGCGCGCGTTTTGCAGGCTCCGCGCGGGGGTTATCTGCGCGGGCCGGACGGGCTCCATTCCTATTTCGCGCGCCGCCGCGCCCAAGTGCTCTGGGGCCGTGGCCCGCTCGCGCTCCAGGAGCAGGCGGCGCTGCTCCTCCAAAAGTTCCGCCTGCTCGCGGCGCAGCGTCTCGCTCTTGTAACCGTACTGCACGGCGGCGAAGTGCTGCCCCGCCGCGAAGACGAAGCCGCCCGCAAGCACGAGCCCGCAACCGAGAAGGAGTGCCAGGCGCGTGAGCGCGCGCGTGTCGCGCTCGCGGTGCACTGTGAAGTTCTTTCGGGTCGAGGGTATTCTTCTCATCACGGGTCAAGACCTCTGGCAGTCGAAAACAGTCCGAGCTTTGAAAGGGTCAAGTTTTAAACGGCCCCGAACCTTTGGGCCGTAGCTTTTCAGAGCTTGCGGCAGGCACGCAGTTTGGCGCTGCGTGCGCGCGGGTTTTCCGAAACTTCTTCCTCGCCGGCCGTGACGGCGCGGCGCGTCAGGATTTCAACCGCGCGGCGCGCGCCGCACGAACAGACCGGAGAGCGCGGGTCACATTCGCAACGCCCCGAGAGACGCCTGAGCGTCCGCTTCATGACCCGGTCTTCGAGCGAGTGGAAGCTGATGGCCGCGAAACGCCCGCCCGATGCTAAAAGATCAACGACCTCTTCGACGAATTCGCCGAGCCCCTCTAGCTCGCGGTTGACGGCGATGCGCAGCGCCTGGAACGTGCGCGTCGCCGGGTGAATCTTGTCCGCCCTGCGGTGGCCGACCGCGCGCGCGACCAGGTCGGCCAACCCCTTCGTGGTTTCAACCGGCTCGCCCCGCTCGCGCCTTTCGACGATCCAACGGGCGATGCGGCGCGACCGCCGCTCCTCCCCGTACTCGAAAATAATCCGGGCGATCTCTTCCTCTGGGAGGCGGGCCAGCAGCTCCGCGGCCGTCTCCTCATCGCCCCTTGCGTCCATGCGCATGTCGAGCGGCGCGTCCTGCCGGAAACTGAACCCTCTGCTCGCGGTGTCAAACTGGAGCGACGAGACGCCCAGGTCAACCATCACCCCTTGCACGCCCCGCTCGCCCGCTTCCGCCACCACCCGCGTGATCTCGCGGAAGTCGGCGTGAAAGGCGCGGAAGCGCGGGCCGAAGCGCGCGAGCCGCTCTTTCGCCAGCCCGAGCGCCTCCGTGTCCCGGTCAATGCCCACCACGCGCGTCTCCGGGGAAGCTTCGAGAATCGCCTCGCTGTGCCCGCCCAGGCCGAGCGTGCCGTCAACGAAGAGCCCGCCGCCCGCGGCGTCGAGCAACTCGATTGTCTCCCGGAGCAGCACGGGGCGATGGGGCGCGCCCATGCCCCCCACAAGCGCAGCCATCACCACCGCCCCGTGATCTCAAAGAACTGTTTCAAGTGACGAGTGACGAGTGACGAGTGATGAGTAAAAACCAAAAGCTCGTCCCTTTCACTCATCACTTCTTACTTATCACCGCTTTTCAAATTCCCAGGCGCGCAATCGCGGCCTCGTCCTCTTCCGTGTAGGGGTCTGAAAGCAGCCGCTGTTGGAATCTTTCCAGCTCCCAAACTTCCAGGTAAGTCAGATAGCCCAGCACAGCCACGTCGCCCAGGACGCCCGCGCTCTTGCGCAGGAGCGGGTGAATCAGGACGCGGCCCTGCGCGTCAATCGCCGCCTGCTGGCCGTAGTAGTTGGTTCTATCAAGGAACTTGCGCCTCGCCGGGTCCATCGAGGGCAGAAGCGCCAGCCGCTGCTCTATGGCCTCCCATTCGGGAAGCGGGTAAATACGGACGTTCTCGCCCGTCAGGCTCGTGACGTAGACTTCCGCTGCGCCGTGCTGCTCCTCGATGATGCGGCGGAACGGAGTCGGTATTTTCAACCGCCCCTTGGAATCAATCCGCGCCGTGTAATTTCCTCGCAGCATAAGGTTTCGGCGGACGGGGCCGGGCGAGAGGTGCTTAAACCCTTAAGTAAAACTTTAATCATCTGGCACAAGCTGCTCAGAAAAGCCCACTTCTGACCACTTTTCTCCACCCGCGGCGCATAGTACGCCCCTTCGGTTAAGCATGTCAAGGATAAAAAATCCTGTTTGTCAGAGATTTTTAAGCACGATATGGTGTAATCAAACCGGCGTTTTTCCCGCCGGCTCCTGAATTTTTGGCCCCTGTGCGGTCGTCAGCCCTTCCGCTTAAGCGGCGCTTCGGCCCCGTAGCGTCGTAGCCAAGCACCGTTTCATCATGTATAGTGCCGAGCAAAGCCACACGATTACGGACGACAGGCAGACCGATCTTGATTAGCTTTGGCGGACTTCTGGTTTTCGGAATACTGGCGGCGCTCGGCAACCTGATCGGCGGTCTGATGCTGGCCTCTTCGGGGCGTCTGCGCCTCAACGAGCGCCTGCTCCAGTACCTCGTCGCGCTCGGCGCGGGCTTCATGCTCGCGGCCATTTTTATAGAGATTGTCCCGGAAACGGTCGCCATCTGGACGGACGGGCTGACGGGCGAGGCGGCGGCCGAAGCGGTCCTCGGCGCGATGACGCTGCTCCTGGCGGGCTACCTCCTCCTACAGCTTTTCGAGCACACGATTGCCCCGCACTTCCACTTCGGCGCGGAGACGCACCCCGAGCACGTCATACGCCCTTCGGCGGCATACACGGCAATCGGCGGCCTCGTCATACACACCTTCTTCGACGGCGTCTCAATCGCCACGGCGTTCCTCGTCAGCAGCAAAGTCGGGTTCCTGGTCTTCATCGCGATTCTCCTGCACAAAGTGCCGGAGGGCTTCACCGTCGCTTCCATCATGCTGGCCTCGGGGCGCTCGGCCCGCAAGGCGCGCATCGCCTCGCTCGCGATTGGGGCGGCGACCATCGCGGGGGTCATTGCCGTCGCGCTGCTCAGAACCAGCATGGCCTCCGCCGTGCAGTACGCGCTCCCCTTCTCGGCCGGCGTGACCCTTTACGTCGCGGCCAGCGACCTGATTCCCGAAGTCAACCACAAAGAGGAGAAGAACCCTCTGGTCTCCGTCGTCGTCTTCGTCGGCGTGGCCCTCTTCTACCTGCTGCACCGCCTGATTGACGTGTGAGCCTCCCACCCGCCGGACGATCCCGCGCGACAACCGAAGCAAGCGTTTTGACTAGCGTCCGCTAGTTGGTATGATTAGTGTCATTGGGAAATCTTAATTACAGACGCACCCGACTCGCGCTCTTTCTCTTCGTCTGCCTGCTGGCGGGCGGCGCGCCCCTGCGCGCGCAGGAAGTGCAAGCGCCGATTCAGCAGCCCAACCCGCCCACGCCGGTCGTCGACTACGCGGACGTGATTGACCCGGCGACCGAGCAGCGGCTGAATAACATCCTCAAGAACCTGAGCGAGAACAAGCAGGCCAACGTCGAGATGGGCGTCGTCACCGTCAGGACGACGGGCGGCCAGGACATCTTCGATTACTCGCTGGCGATCATGCGCGGGTGGGGAGTCGGCTTGGGCGAGAAGGGCGGGCTGCTGCTCGTCGTCGCCGTCGACGACCGCAAGTACTTCACGCAGGTGAGCCGCCACCTCGAAGGCGATCTGCCCGACGGCGTCGTGGGCCAAATCCAGCGCGACAAGCTCGTCCCGCAGTTCAAGCAGGGCAACTACAGCAAAGGCATCTCCGACACGACCGACGCCTTCGTCGCGACGCTCGCTCAGAAGCGCGGCTTCAGCGTCGAGGGCATAGACCAGAGGAACGCCTACCGCGAGCGTACGACGCCGACGGGCGGTGGCGGCGGACGCCAGTCGCGCGGCCTGTTCTCCGGGGGCACGATTTTCATCATCATCCTCGTAGTGATTTTCCTTCTCATCTCCAGCCGCGGCGGCGGGGGAGGAGGAGGCGGCGGCTGCGGCGGCGGCGGTTGCCTGAACTTACTTTTACTCAACTCGCTTTTCAACAGCGGCCGCGGCGGCTGGGGCGGTTCGAGCGGCTGGGGCGGCGGCGGCTTCGGCGGAGGCAGCGGCTGGGGCGGTGGCGGCGGCGGCGGCAGCGACTGGGGAGGCTTCAGCGGCGGCGGCGGCGACGCGGGCGGCGGCGGTGCCGGAGGAGACTGGTGAAAAACTGGTCTCGCGGCCGAGCGTGAATTAGAATTGACGGACTCGATTCATCAAGGGAAGACAGATGGCAGATAAAATTGTCCAGAGCTCGCTCGACAACCTGGTCGAAGACCTGCGCTCGACGCACGGCGACAACCTGGCGTCGGTCGTCCTCTACGGCTCCGCGGCCGCGGGCGATTATGTCGAGCTACGCTCGGACTACAACCTGCTCATCGCCCTGCACCGCATCACGCCCTCGGACTTGCGGCAGGCGCAGGCTCCCATGCGCAACTGGCAGCGCCTGGGCCACCCGCTGCCCGTCTACTTCACCGTCGGCGAGTTGTCGGACGCGGCCGACGTGTTCCCGATTGAGTTTCACCAGATGGAGAAGGCGCGCGCCGTGCTCTACGGCCGCGACCCCTTCGAGGGGCTGCGATTTTCCGACGCGAACCTGCGCCACCAGACGGAGTACGAGCTGCGCAGCCGGCTGATTCAGCTCCGCCGCCTTTACATCCCGGCCTCCGTCTCGGCCGAGAAGTTGGCGGCGCTGATGGGCGACAGCCTCTCGAGTTTCGCCGCGCTCTTCAGGCCCGTGCTGATGCTGCACGGGGTCGAGCCGCCCGTCGCCAAGCCCGACTGCGTGCGCGCGGCCGTCAGGCTCCTGGGCCTGGACGGCGAGCCCTTCGAGCAGATTTTCGCACTGCGCTCGCGCGAGGACGTGCTCCTCACGGAAGTCGAGGCGAACGACCTTTTCGCCACCTACCTGGCGCAGATCGAGCGCGTGATCGCGGCGGTTGACAGTTTGGATAACAGGCAGTCGGATTGAGTGAGAGATTTTTCGGGACGAGTTTCAGGATACGACCGAATCGAAGGAGAGTGGAGATGAACAGAAAAAGGATTTTGCTCGTGGCGCTCGTGGTGCTGGCGAGTGTCGCCGGGGCCGGGTGCGGCTACAACACGCTGAACGCGAAGCAGCAGAACGTCAGGGGCAAGTGGGCCAACGTCGAGAGCAATCTACAGCGCCGCGCCGACCTCATCAATAATCTGGTCGAGGTCGCGAAGATGGCGGCCATTCAGGAGCAGGAGGTCTTCGGCCAGATCGCCGAGGCGCGCTCCAGGCTGCTGAACACTATTCAGCAGCAGCCGCAGGGGGGCAGCGGCGACAAGACGCCCGAGCAGAAGCAGGCCGTCATCGACGCCAACAACAGCTTCGGCGGGACCATCGGCCGCCTGCTGTCTTTGACCGAGAATTACCCGGAGCTGCGTTCGAACCAGAACTTCCTGAAGGTGCAGGACGAGCTGGCGGGGACGGAGAACCGCATCAACACGGCGCGCACCGACTACAACGCGGCCGTGCAGGACTACAACACGACGCGCGGCAGCTTCCCGACGGTCATCGGCGCGAAGATTTACGGCTTCAAGGAAGAGCCCTACTTCAAGGCCGACCCCGCCGCGACGCAAGCGCCCAAGATCGACGCCAACTCGATACGCAGGGACGAGGGCAAGTGAGTTCGCCGGCGTAACGGGGAACGAACCGCGAAGAAACGCGAAGCCGCACGAAACGAGTTGATCTTGTTTCGTGCGGCTTCGCGTTTCTTCGCGGTTCGTCTTTTTATTCTGCGCGTTCGTGCAGCTCAAAAGCCGCGCGTGCTGCACATGGCGCAGTGGTCGCAGGGCTTCCCGCCGGGCTCAAGCTCGCACTTCTTCTCGCCCTCGAAGAAATCGACCAACTCGGAGACGGCCGCCTCCTCCACGCCGAACTTCTCCTGGCTGGGGTGCGCCGCGGCCGGGACGTACATCCCGCTCAGCCACGGCGAGCGCGAGGCGGCGTGCCCGGACGGCTGAGTCTGACGCCTGGCGCTTCCCTGCCCGCCGCCTTCCGAGCCGCCGCCGTCTTCCCTGCGCGTGACGCGCGACTCTATGCGCGCGAGGCGCTGCTGTAGGTCTTCGAGGCCGGCGCGCATCACGGCCAACTCCTCGCCGACCTCCGCCCCGCTTGCGGCGCGCCTGTCGTCGCCCTCGGCCCCCTGCGACACGCGGCGCGCGATACGTTCCGCCAGCAGCCGCGCCTGGTCCCGTTCGCTGCTCATCGCGCCCTCCCTTCCGGCCCGCCGTCAAGTAAATCAATCCTGTCAACCACGCCGACAATCGCGGAGTCAATCGCAGCGCCCGCCTCTTTCGTCGCCGCCGTCGAAGCGCCCCAGCCTTCCTGGACGATCAGCACCACGTCGCCCTCGCCCGCGTCCACCGAATCGAGCGCGAGCACGGTCGGGCCGGTCTCCTCGCCCTCGGGCGTAATCTGCTGGCACAGCATGACGCGCGCGCCCGCGTAGCGCGGGTTCTTCTGCGTCGCCACGATGTTCCCCAGGACGCGCGCGAGAATCATTTCCGCCCCTTCCCGTTCGTCACGTGCCACTCCGAGTCGACGATGCCGACAATCGTGCAGTCCGTCGGCGTGTCCTCGCGCTTGAAGGGGAAGCTCGCCTCCTTGCCCCTGCACCAGAAGACCAACTCGCCCGTGCCGGCCCCTATGGCGTCGAGCGCCACCAGCGGCTTTCCCTGCGGTTGCAGGTTGGCGTCGAGCGACTGCACGACGAGCAGCTTGCGCCCCTCCAGCGAATCGTTCTTCACGGTCGCCACGACCGTCCCTATGACGCGAGCCAGTTGCATGTCAGAAACTAATCGTCCACCACGTCCACGGTGTCTATGACGCCGACGATGGCCGCGTCCACGGGCGTGTCCTTCATCCCTCGTGCGAGGCGTGCGCTGGAGCCGGCGACGACGAGCACGCGCTCGTGGAAGCCCGCGCCGACCGTGTCGACGGCGACGACGTAGCCGCTCGTGTCCGTCCCGTCCACGTTGAGCGGGCGCACGATCAGCAGCTTCTTCCCCACCAAACGCTCGTCCTTCTGCGTCGAGACGACCGTGCCAATAATGCGCGCGATAATCATAAAGAAGTACTGAGTGCTGAGGACTGAGGACTGAGGACAAGCATTCTTACTCAGTCCTCAGCACTCATCACTCATCACTTTTACCCGTTGTTTCCGACAGGCAGCGCTTCGTCAACGCTGCCGTGCGGGCGCGGGATGACGTGGACGCTGACGAGTTCGCCGACGCGGCGCGCGGCCGCAGCGCCCGCGTCCGTCGCCGCCTTCACGGCCGCCACGTCGCCGCGGACAATCGCGGTCACGAAGCCGGCGCCGATTTTTTCGTAGCCGATGAGCGTGACGTTGGCGGCCTTGACCATCGCGTCCGCCGCCTCGATCATCGCCACCAGCCCCTTCGTCTCAACCATTCCGAGTGCTTCTTGAGCCATTCATCTTCTCCTGTTCAGAAAGTAAGAAAATATCGTCAGATTAATCCTGCAATCTCGCCGCCTGACTCAACAATTCCACCAACTCGTCGCGCGTCAACGAAATCTTGCCCGCGCCGTTGGCCTGCGCTCTCGCGTGATTGTCAACCACGGTACGCTCGCCCGCCGGGCACGTCAACCGCGTCTCGTGCAGGTAGCCGCACGCCTGGCAGCGCGCGCTCTCGCCCAGGTAGCCCGCCGCCTCGCGCACGTTAATCAACTTCTCGATGGCGTCCGCCGGCAGATTCTTTGAGCCGCCGAGCAGGCGCGAGAGAATCGCGATCTTCGCCGTGTGCTCCAAAGTTTCCAGGCGGTCGAAAGCCTGCCAGAGGTCCGCGCCGTAGGCGACCGCGCCGTGGTTCGCCATCAGCAGCGCGTTGTGATGGCGGACGAGCGGTCGCATCGCCTCGGTCAACTCCGAAGTCGAGGGCGTGCCGTATTCGGCGAGCGGCACGCAGCCCAGAGTCAGTATGACCTCGGAGAGAATCGGCTGGTCAATCGCTAATCCTGCGACGGCGAAGGCCGTGCCGTGCGGCGGGTGCGCGTGGCAGACGGCGCGCACGTCCTCGCGCTCCCGGTAGACGAGCAGGTGCATGGCGAGTTCTGACGAAGCCTTGCGGCCGTTGAGCGGCTTGCCCTCCAGGTCCGTGACGGCGAGCGAGTCCTCGGTCATACGCCCCTTGGAGGTCATCGTCGGCGTGGCGACGACGCGCCCGTCGTCCAGGCGCACGCTGACGTTGCCGTCCGAAGAGACGACGTAACTGCGCTCGTACATCAACTGCCCGACGCGCACTATCTCGCGCCGCGCTGTCCGCTCATCCATTGAAATTTTGGCGATTCAAATTAGGCTTAACCTGAAGGCTGGTTTTCTTCGAGCTTCTCGACCCGCACGCGCAGGTTGAACAAATCCTTAATCAAGGTGTCAAACTTGCGGTCAAGGGTTTCGAGCCGTTTGACGATGTCCTTCATTTGAGCTTGCACGGCTTCCCACATGGGGCGCGTCTCGCGCAACCGAGTGTCCACCCTATCTTCTAACGAGGCAAGCCGAGTCTCCATAGAGCCCATACGAACCTCTATAGAATCCATGCGGGCCTCCATAGAATCCATGCGGGCCTCCATAGACCCCATGCGAGTCTCCAGAGAACTCATGCGGGTCTCCAGAGAACCCATGCGGCTATTGAGAGCCGCGAACTCTCTCAGAACGCGCTCCTCGAACGAGGGCTGGAAATTTCTCGTGGGGTCTTCGCTCATGTCGTCTCCTTTCGTCTGGCCTTTTCAGGCTCAGTCTTCGCCTCTCGTGGCTCGTCGAAAGGGTGGACGCTGCTCGTCTTCGTCACGGCCGCGCTCTGCGGGCGCGCGAGGAAGTAGGAGAGCGATTCGAGCGAGATGGTCAGGTCAACCGTCTTCACTTTCACGCCGAGGCGCACGCGCAGGCGCGCCGGGGCGAAGTTCAAAACGGCTTTGATGCCCGCGGCCGTCAGTTGGTTCAGAACTTTCTGCGCCTCGCGCGCGGGGACGGCGATGACGCCCACGTCAATCCCCTCCTCGCGCACGACGCGCTCGACCTTTTTCACGTCGTGCACCATCACCTCTGCCTGGCCCACGCGCCGCCCTATCTTCTCCCTGTCGTTGTCGAAGAGGGCGACGACCTCGAAGTTCGATTCGAGGAAGCCGTTGTAGTTGGCGAGCGCCGTGCCCAGGTTCCCCGCGCCGATGATGCCGACGCGGTGCGCCGTGTCCAGGCCGAGGATTTTCGTCAGGTGCTGGCGCAATTCCGTCACGAAGTAGCCGACGCCGCGCACGCCGAACTCCCCGAAGTAGGCCAGGTCTTTCCTGATCTGCGCCGAGTTGAGATTGAATTGGTCTGCGAGCGCCTGCGAGGAAACCGTCTTAATCCCGGCGGCCGCCAACGTGTTCAGACATCGCAGGTAAACGCTCAGGCGGTTGGTCGTCAGTTCTGAGATTTTCTCCGATTTCATCCTGTAAAGCCTTTTCCTTGACGCTCAGTATAACGCGGGTCGCGCAGGAATAAAACCACCTCACGCTGGAGGCGCAAAGGCGCTCAGAAAGGCTGCGTACTTTTCTTTGCGTCTTTGCGCCTTTGCGTGAAACTTCCTCCCGCGCCCGTGTTGCCGAAGCCGTCCTCATCAACTACAATTCGACGTGAAAGAAGACGAAGGCGCTCCCGAAATTCCTGCTTCGGACAACTCTATTTCAAAGGCTAATGATCGCACACTTATCAGGCACTCTACTCAGCAAACAGGCGAATAACGTAATCGTTGATGTCGGCGGCGTCGGCTACGAAGTGACGATTCCGTTCTCGACCTTTTACGACTTGGAAGCCCCAGGCGCGAAAATTGAGCTGCGTATTTATACGCACGTACGCGAGGACTCCCTACAACTTTTCGGCTTCAAAACTGCGCGCGAGCGCGAGCTTTTCCTTAAGCTCATGTTGGTGAGCGGCATCGGCCCCAAGCTCGGCATCAACATGCTTTCGAGCATGGGCGCGGACGAAATCATTGCCTCAATTCGGACGAACAATCTAGCCCGGCTGACTTCAATTCCGGGCGTCGGTCAGAAGACGGCCGAGCGGCTCGTCATAGAGTTGCGCGACAAGATCGCCGCGCTCTCTTCGCCCGCGCTCGAAGAAGAGTTCGGCGCGAAGACGGGCGAGGCCGCGCCGAGCACGCAGGACGCCGTCCGCGACGACGCGCTCTCTGCCCTTATCAATCTGGGATACCAAAAACCCGCCGCCGAAAAAGCAATCACCGCGGCGATTCAGGAAGGCGGCAACATCTCCGTAGAAATCATCCTGCGGCGCGCACTACGTCTTTTAGCCAAAGGTTAGGATTGAACGCTCTGAGGATTACTCTCAATCTTTTCTATAAATGTACGTAACAGACTACTATCTAGTGCTGGGCGTCAAACGCGACGCGCCGCATGAAGAGATAAAGAAAGCCTACCGAAGGCTTGCCCGAAAACATCACCCGGATAAGAATTTGGATGATGATTCCGCCGGAGAGCGTTTCAAGAAAATAAAAGAGGCGTATGAAACCCTCTCTAATAAAAAGAAACGTCAGGTCTATGATAGTAAGCTGAATGAGCCTACGAGCTACTGGACGGATGCAGGAATACGCGATGCGTCGCCTCTTGATGAAGAGCGACAGATTGAACTGTCCTTACGCCCGACCAGACTCAAAGAATATATCGGGCAGCGACACGCGACCGAGCAACTGCGAATCTACATTAAGGCCGCGCAGCAGCGGCGCGAGGCGCTCGACCACGTCCTCCTGACCGGCCCGCCGGGGCTCGGCAAGACCACGCTCGCCAACATCATCGCCAACGAGATGAAGGCCGAGCTGCGCTCGACGGCCGGCCCCGTCATCGAGAAGAGCGGCGACCTCGCCGCGCTCCTGACCAACTTGCAGGAGGGCGACGTGCTCTTCATCGACGAGATTCACCGCCTCAACCCCGCCATCGAAGAGGTGCTCTACCCCGCGATGGAGGATTACCAACTCGACCTCATGATCGGCCAGGGCACGGCCGCGCGCTCCATCAAGCTGGACCTGCCGAAGTTCACGCTCGTCGGCGCGACGACGCGCCAGGGGCTCATCACTGCGCCTTTGCGCGGGCGCTTCGGCATAGTCTTTCACCTGGACTTCTACAACCACGACGACCTGGAAGTCATTGTCAAGCGCTCGGCCGACATCCTCGGCGTCGCGGTGGACGACGGCGGGGCGCGCGAGATCGCGCAACGCGCGCGCGGCACGCCGCGCATCGTCAATCGCCTCCTGCGTCGAGTGCGCGATTACGCTGAGGTCGAACACGACGGGCGCATCACGAAAGATGTCGCGGCCGACGCGCTCAACCGGATGGAGGTTGACACCTACGGCCTGGACGAGATCGACCGCAAGCTGCTCCTGACGATCATCGAAAAGTTCGGCGGCGGGCCGGTCGGTCTGGGGACCATCTCGGCCTCGATTCACGAGGAGAAGGATTCCATCGAAGAGATCATAGAGCCGTACCTGATTCAGATAGGCTTTCTCAACCGCACGCCGCGCGGGCGCATGGCGACGCGCCTGGCCTACGAGCACTTCGGCCTCAACCCGCCGCGGCGCACGAACGGCCCCGGCCTCTTCGACAACGACCAGTAGCCGTCAATCAAAGCCTCGGGCGTCAGGCGTTCTTCAGGCCATGAGATTAAGACCTCGCACAGTTTTCCTCCTTCGCTTACTCGCACCGCTCGCGCTCGCGCTGGCGCTTACCTCAGTCTCTGTTTTGGCACAGAAACGCGGCGGGCGCGCGCCCGCCGCGCAGGGTAAAGCGGCTGAGCGCGCGAAACGAGCCGAGGCCGCCGCGCTGCTCGTCGAGGCGGCCGACAAGGCGCGCTCGTTTGACGACCTCTTCTACCGCGCGCGCGTCCAGGCGCTCGCCGCGGACGCCCTCTGGCCTCAAGACGAGCGGCAGGCGCGCGCCATCTTCCGCCGCGCGTGGGAGGCGGCCGAGGCGTCCGACAAGGCCGAGCAGGAAGAGGCCGCGAGCGAAGCGGGCGCGCTCCCCGGCGCTGTGCCAAAAGTGACGGACGCGCGAGACGAGGTCTTGCGTAAGGCCGCGGCCCGCGACCCGCGGCTGGCCGAATCTTTCCTCCGCGCCCTCGCGAGCGGGAAGGATGAAAGCAATGCTTCCGGGAATGAGCCGCCGCCCAGGACCGCGTGGCGCGAGTTGAGCCCGAGCGGCGCGCGCCGCCTCGCGCTCGCTAACGAGTTGTTAGCGGCAGGCCAGGTGCAGAACGCGGCCAGGGTCGCCGCGCCCCTCGTCAACGAAGGCGTGAGCGCGAATTTGATTGCGTTCATTCTGCGCCTGGGGGCGCGCGACGTTACGGAAGCTCACGCGCTCTACACGCGCCTGCTGGGGCACGCTGGCGCGGACCCTCGCACGGACGCCAACGCGGTGCTACTTCTCTCCGCGCCGGTCATCTCGCCGGAGTTAATGGCCGTGGTGGACGACTTCGGCTCTCTACAGTTTCGCGCCCTGCCGCCGCCAAACTCTAACCCCGGCTCCGCCTGGAACACCACAGCTTTCAGACGCGCCCCCGCTTTCTGGAGCCTCGCCGCGGCGGTGCTCTCGCGCCCGCTGCCCCCGCGCGACGCGCTTACTATGCAGGAGTTGATGGCGCGCTTCTACGCCACGGGCCGGCTGCTCCCCTATTTCGAAGACTCTTCGTCGCCGCAGGCCGTCCACGCCCCCGCGCTGCGCGCGCGCTTCAGCGAACTCTTTAACGAGATCGAAGCGGGCCGCCGCGAGCAACTCTCTTCGCAGTTCGGTCTGAATCAAATCATGCCGACCGGCTATGTCGACCCGCTGCGCTCGCAGACAGACGAACTCGCGCGCGCGACGGACCCGCAGGAGCGCGCGGTCATAGCGCTCTCGATGGTCAGGACGGCCGTCCGCAACCGCTACTGGGACCGCGCGCGCCGCGCCGCCGCCGAGATCGAGGACGAGGCGGTGCGAGCCCGCGTGCTCTCCTTCATACAGGTCCACCAGGTCAAAGACATCACGCGCGCCTACGAGGACGACAAGGAGGACAACTCCGAGGGCGTCGCTAAATTCACGCGCGGGGCCGACGTGCCGCCTTTCGCCAAAGCCTGGGGATTGGCACAGGCGGCCGTCATCGCGGCGCGCAAGAAGAAGCCCGCGGCCGAGGTCAAACAAGCGGTCGCGCAGTTGATTAACGAGGCGGAGGATTTCGCCTCGCGCGTCCAGCGCGGGTCGCGCGAGCGCGTCGCCGCGTACGGCGTCGTGACGATGGCCGCGGCGCGCGCGGACGCGGAGCGCGCCTGGGAGTTGCTCAGTAAAACCGTCGAGGCCGCGAACGCCGTGGAAGACTTCACGGGCGACGACCCGTCGTTCGACCTCGCGGGGGACGAGGCGGCCGCGGCGGCCGAAGAGTTCAGCGTCGAAGCGGAAGTATTCCGTCTTGACCAAATTTTTGCGACAATGGCCCACCTGGATTTTGACAAGGCCCTGGCCGAGGCCCGCGCCCTCAAGGGCGGCGAGCCCCAAGCCTTCGCCACGATTGCGGTGGCGAAAAGCAGAATACAGGAGTCGGGAGTCAGGAGTCAGAAGGAATAAGGCTGCGACCGCCATCACGGATTTTCTTTTATTCTTTCTTCCGTCTTCTACGTTCTGACTCCCGCTTTATTCCTTATGCGTCGGCAATCATCCTTCTCGCGTGAGTCGTTCTTCGTGCGCAACAAGGCCCCGTGGCGCACGATGCTGTCGCATTCCTTCCACCAGTTCCACGACAACGACCTCTTCACGTCGGCCGCGGCGATGAGCTACTTCGGGCTGCTGACGCTCTTCCCGGCGCTGATCCTGCTGCTCGCGCTCGGCAAGCGCCTGGCCGCGGGCTCCGACATGCTCAACGAGATGCTGAGGCGCGTGGCGCAGGCGTACCCGGGCTCTGGCGACTTCCTCGACTCGACCATTCGCTCGCTCTCGGACCTGGGCACGGGCGTCATCATCACCTGCATCGTCATGGTGCTCTGGGCGGGCTCCTGGGTCTTCGCCGTCGTCGAGCGCGCGCTCAACCGAATCTGGCACACGACCTCGCGCACGTTCCTGCACGGGCGCGCGCTGACGCTCGCGATGGTCGGCCTCGTCGGCCTGCTGCTGACGGTCTCCGTGCTGGTCACGTCGCTGATCGTCTCCGTGCAGCAGGTCGCCGGGCGACTCTCGCCGCGCCAGCTCGAACGCTGGGCCTGGATCGGGACCCTCGGCAGCGTCTTCTGGCAGGTCGTCTTCCTGGTCGTCAGCATCCTCGTCACCGTCACCCTCTTCATCATCGTCTACCGCTTCATGCCGAACGCGCGCGTCAGCGTGCGCGACACGATCCCCGGCGCGGTCATCGGCGGCCTGCTCTGGGAGGCCGCGAAGTACATCTTCGCGTGGAGCCTGCATTACTTTCACTACGACCAGATTTACGGCTCGGTCGGCGCGGTCGTCGCCGTCCTGACCTGGGGCTACGTGTCGAGCCTCATCCTGCTCTACGGCGCGCAACTGACGGCCGTCTTCCACCGCGAGCACCCGGCCGAGCCGCCCAAGCCCTCGGCCGCCGACGCCGCCATCGCGCCCATGCCGTGAAAGCAGTTGGCAGCAGGCGGTGGGCAGTTGATTGAATGTTAGTCAGCTTGAGCATGACAATTAAGAGTAAGTATTCCGCATGAGTGTTTTTGACTGCCCACTGCCGACTGCCCACCGCCAACTGCTTTCGGATTTTGATTACGAGCTGCCGGATGAGTTGATCGCGCAGGAGCCGCTCGCCGAGCGCGACGCGGCGCGGATGCTGGCGCTCGACCGCGGGCGGGGCGAGTGGAATGATAGCCGGTTCGCGGAGCTTCCCTCGTACGTCGGCGCGGGCGACGTGGTGGTCGTCAACAACACGCGCGTCTTCCCGGCGCGGCTCGTGGGCCGCCGCGAGCCCTCTGGCGGGCGCGTTGAGCTTTTTCTGGTCCGCGAGCTTGAGCCGCTGGTCTGGGAGGCACTGGCGCGGCCCGCGCGCAGGCTGCACGAGGGCGAGCGCGTCACGTTCGGTGACGGCCGGCTCGGCGCGCGTGTCACAGGGCTGCTGGAAGAGGGCAGGCGCGTGGTCCGGTTCGAGTGCGAGGGTTCGCTCGAAGAGGCGATTGAAGAGTTGGGGCGGACGCCGCTGCCGCCATACATCAAGCGCGGCGAGGGTCAAGGGGACGAGGACCGCGAGCGTTACCAGACCGTCTACGCGCGCGAGCGCGGCGCGATTGCCGCGCCGACCGCCGGGCTTCACTTCACGCCCCGCGTCATGGACGAGCTGCGCGCGCGCGGGGCGACGGTGGTCGAAATCACGCTCCACGTCGGCTACGGCACGTTCGAGCCCGTGCGCTCGGAAGACTTGAGCCGGCACGCGGTCACGCCGGAGCGCTGCGAGATCAGCGAGGAGGCGGCGCGGGCCGTCAACGAGGCGCGCGGGCGCGGGCGTCGCGTAATTGCTATTGGCACAACGACGACGCGCGCTTTAGAATCTTCCGCGGGCGAGGACGGCACGGTCACGGCCGGCGCGCGCATGGCCCGGTTGACGATCACGCCGGGCTACAGGTTTCGCGCCGTCGACGCCCTGCTGACGAACTTTCACCTGCCGCGCTCCTCGCTCCTCGTGCTGGTCGCGGCCTTCGCCGGGCGCGGGCTCACACTCGCCGCCTACCGCCACGCTGTCCAGGCGCGTTACCGCTTTTACAGCTACGGCGATTGCATGTTAATTATTTAAGTGGTCAGTAGTCAGCAATCAGTAGTCAGCTTCTTGCTTTTACTGACAACTGACTACTGATAGCTGAAAACTTTTTATGGCTGTACTCAAGAAAATTCGTTCGCGGTGGTGGTCGCAGGAGGCAGAGCCTGCGGAGCCGGTGGGCGCGCTCGACGCGGCGGCGTCGCCGGTGGTCGAGGTGCGCTACGACGTGCGGCCCCTGACCATCACGCAGTTGGACGAGTGCTGGCGGCTCGATCAGCGGTGCTTCGTCGACGGCGAAGCCTACAGCCGCGACACCTTCGAATACCTGCTGACCGCGCCCGAGTCGGTCTCCTACCGCGCGGTCACGCAGGGCGGCGCGATGGTCGGCTTCATCATCGGCCTCGTCGAGCCGGACCACACGGGGCACGTCACGACCGTCGGCGTCGCGCCCGAGCACCGCCGGCACGGGCTGGCCTACCGCCTGATGGAAAAAGTCGAGGACGGCTTCCGCCGCCGCGACGTGCGCATGGTGCGCCTCGAAGTCCGCTCCGTCAACACCGGCGCGCAACAGCTCTACCGCAACCTCGGCTACATCGTCACGCAGCGCCTGCCGCGCTACTACTCGAACGGCGGCGACGGACTCCTGATGGTCAAGTCACTTTAATACAAGTCCGAAGTACAAAGTCCGAGGGCCGAAGTCAAGAACGCGGGTTTCTGACTTCGGCCCTCGGACTTTGTACTTCGGACTGTTGCTTAGCTCTTCCGCAGTTCCGTCAAGACTTGCTTCGCCACCGCCTTGAGGGTGTCGAAGACGCCGACGCCGGTGGCGGCGACGGCCTCTATGACGGGCTCGTCCTTGCGGCGGAGTTCCGTCTGTAGGTCTGGGACGGGGACGACGTTGGGGAGGTCGCGCTTGTTGAGTTGCAGGACGTAAGGGAGGTTCAGCAGGTCGTACCCTTGTGACTGTAGGTTCTCTTCGAGGTTGGAGAGCGACTCGATGTTGGCGTCCATGCGCTCTTCCTGCGAGTCCGCGACGAAGACGACGCCGTCCACGCCCTTGAGAATCAGCTTGCGCGAGGCGTCGTAGAAGACCTGGCCCGGCACCGTGTAGAGGTGGAAGCGCGTCTTGAAGCCGCGCACGGTGCCCAGCTCCAGCGGCATGAAGTCGAAGAAGAGCGTGCGGTCGGTCTCGGTCGCCAGACTGATGAGCTTCCCCTTGGACTGCGGGGCCGTGGAGTCGAAGATGTATTGCAGGTTCGTCGTCTTGCCGCACAGGCCCGGCCCGTAATAGACGATCTTGCAGTTGATCTCGCGCGAAGCGTAGTTGATGAACGTCATATCAGTAAGGCGAAAGTTAAAAGTAAAAAGGCGAAAGTAAGGCGGTCAGTTTTACTCGAATCTCAGGCGGAGGCCCGTCCCCACTTTCCCTTCTACCTTTTCCCTTTTAATTGAACAGACTGTCTATGTCCTCGTCCGTAATCTCTGCGAAGAGCGAGGTCTCACTGGACTCTTTTTTGGATTCGCGGATGATCTCTTCGAAAATCGCCGCCATCTCGGCCGAAGCCTGCCTGACGCGCAGCTTGACCAGGCCGAGGCTCGAACGCTCGTCGAACACGACGACCAGCAGAATTCTCCCTATGACCGAAATGTAAATGCTCTCGCGCTCGCCCTCGTGCGAGAGCGTGGGGAACTCCTTCTCGCCTATCAGGTGCGCCATCCCCGTCGTGGCAGCGACGTTGCCGGCCGCGAGCGAGGCCAGGCTCGTTGTGTCAAGATTGCCCACGTCGCCGTGCACGGCTATCTGCTGGCCGTCCTTGTCCACCAGAAAAGCTACGCGGGCCGAGGAGTCCAGACGCAATTTTGCCAGCACAGCCTTGATCTGGTGGTACTGCTGCTCACGCATTACTATCGGGGTGTCTGCCATCAGTACAGCTCTCTTTATTAATGGAGGCGGGCAAGGCGGGAGGCCCGCTCGTGCGGGGCTGCCCGAAATCGGCGGCGTCTGGAACTTAAACCAAACTGGTAGAAGGTTTTCGCGTGCCCGCACACACGCCGCGGCGGTCGCAGTCTTTTGTGGGCAACTGGCACCACGACCCCAAAAGCACTCTAACATGGTGCGTGAAATGTCATCAAGTGTTTTTCTATGTTAGCCATTCATCCCGCAGAATTTAACGCCGTTCGCCCCTCTGTATCCGCTAACTCTTGCTCTATCGTTGATTTAGCGTGCGAGCTGTGTTAAGCTGCGTAACAGTTTTTGCGGCCGCTCCGATTCCCCTGGGCGGCCCTTTGGAAATCAGGTGCTTCGCATGAGCGATCCTATCGTCAAGGGCGTGAAACGGTCTCCCTCCCGCCCCGCCTCGCGTCAAAATTCCCCGTCGTCTTCCGCCAAGAGTCGCTCGCTGGCGGGAAAGAGTGCGCGCCCGAAACCGATAGTCAAACGCTCGCAGTCTGAAAAAGCTCCCGCCCGCAAAGCTCCGAAGTCAAACGCCAAAGCGGGGGCGAGCGCCGGCGCGAAAGGCAAATCGGCGAAGGCCGCGCCCGCGCGCAAGGCTCCCGCGCCTAAGAAGGCCGCCGCCGCGGCCTCGAAAGCCTCGAAAGTCAAAGCTCCCGCGCGCACCAAGCCCGCGCCGCCGGCCAAAAAGAAGGCCGCCGCGCCGGTAAAAGCGGCGAAGGCCGCGCCGGTCCGCAAAACTTCCCCGGCTCCGAAGAAGACTGCGGCCCCGCCCGCGCGCAGGCCGCCCACGCCGCCTCCGCCGCGCCAGCCGACCGCAGACGAAGCGGCCGCCCTGCGCGCTTTCGAGCGGGCGCACAAGGAGTTTGTGCGCGGCCGATTCGGCGAGGCACGCACGCAGTTCCGCGCCCTGATAGAGAAGTACGCGAGCGTGTCCGAGGTGACTGCCCGCGCCCGCACCTATTTGAACATCGCCGAGTCGCGCCTGCGCACGGAAATCTCCCTGCCGCGCGACGCCGACTCGCTCTACGACCGCGGGGTGATAGAACTGAACCGCGGGGACTACGTCGCGGCGCAGGAGATGTTCGAGCGCGCGCTCAAGCGCGAGCCGCAGGCCGCGCACATCTTTTACGGGCTGGCCGCGACCCGCTCGCGCCTGGGCTCCGTCGAGACCGCCCTGGAAGCCTTACAGAAGGCGCTGGAGCTTCAGCCGAAGCTGCGGCTGCGCGCGCAGCACGACCAGGACTTAGTCCTGCTCAGGAACGACCCGGAGTTCGAGCGCCTGGTCTTCGCCTCCCGTTTCTGACAAAGCCCCGTCAATTTCGCCCACCCTCCCAAGATAACGCACCTATGCAAGCCTGCGCCTTTCAAGTTATGATTTCATCAGGCTGACGAGTCGGCCTCTCCCGGAGGAATCGGAAGTTGCAAGTCGCGGAATCGAACCACGGATTGAAGCTCGTCGCCATCGGCGGAGGCACCGGCCTCTCGACGCTGCTGGCGGGCCTCAAGCAGCTCGTCGGCGCGAGCGACGGCGACCGCGGCGTGTGGCTCGAATCGCTCTCGGCCATCGTCACGGTCTCGGACGACGGCGGAAGCTCCGGCCGCCTGCGCGATGAGTTGCAGATGCTCCCGCCGGGCGACATACGCAACTGCATGGTCGCGCTCTCGGAAGACTCCACCCTGCTTTCGCGCCTCTTCCGCTACCGCTTCCGCGGCTCGGGCGAACTCGGCGGCCACAGCTTCGGCAACCTCTTCCTCGCCGCGCTGACCGAAGTCACGGGCGACTTCGTGGAGGCCGTGCGCCTCTCGTCGGAAGTCCTCGCGAGCAAGGGGCGCATTTACCCCGCGACGATTAACGACGTGCGCCTCGTGGCGGAATTAGAGAACGGCGAGGAGGTGCGGGGCGAAACTCAAATCACGGCCTCGCGCGCGCCGATTCGACGCCTGCGGCTGGAGCCCGAGCAGTGCCTTCCTCTGCCCGAGGCGCTCGCAGCCATACGCTCGGCCGACGTAATCACTGTCGGCCCCGGCTCGCTCTACACGAGCATCCTGCCGAACCTCCTGGTCGCGCGCGTGGCGGACGCCATCGGCACCGCGCCCGCCACGAAAATTTTCATCTGCAACCTGATGACGCAGCCCGGCGAGACCGACGGCTACACGGCCCGGCAGCACCTTGAGACGGTCAAGAGGTACGCGCCCGAAATCGACTTCGACTACGTCATCCTCAACGACCGGCGCATCTCGGAGGAGCAGGCCGCGCTTTACGCGGCCGACGGCGCTCACCAGATCGGGATGACCGACCACCTGTTCGAGAAGACTTACGGCGCGGAGACGGAGGTCGTGCGCGCGGACCTTCTGGACGACGGCGAGAAAGTCCGGCACAATCCAGACAAGGTGGCGCGCGTGGTGCTGGCCTGCTGCGAGCAGGCGCGCCGCGGCCGCGAGAGCGTCATGGGGTTCTGAAAGTTTTTATGGAGAAGCAAACGCAGTTCGCCATGCAGGACGCCGGGCCGGGGCCGCTCGACGTGCTGATCCTCGCGGCCGGCCTGGGCACGCGCATGCGCTCGCGCACGGCGAAAGTCCTGCACGAATTGGGCGGGCGTCCGCTGATAGCCTACGTCGCCCGCGCGGCCGCCGCCCTCACCTCGCGCCCCGTGCACGTCGTCGTCGGCCACCAGGCCGAGCTGGTCGCCGAGGCAGTGCGCGGAGAGTTGGGCGAGCACGGCGCGGCCTTCGTCACGCAGGCCGAGCAGCGCGGCACGGGCGACGCCGTCATGGCCGCGCGCGAAGCCTTCGCGGATTCCAGTTCCACACTTCTAGTCCTCTCCGGCGACGTGCCGCTCGTGCGCGCCGAGACCCTGGGCGCGCTCATACAGCAGCACCGCACGCACCGCGGGCGCGGCGCGGCCTGCACGATGCTGACGGTCAAGCTCGAAGACCCTACGGGCTACGGGCGCATCGTGCGCGACGAGGACGGGCGCTTTCTCAAAATCGTGGAGCAAAGGGACGCGACGCCCGAGGAGAGACAAATCAAGGAGATTAACGCGGGCATCTACTGTTTCGAGACGCGCGCTCTCTTCGACGCTCTCGAACGCGTCCGGCCCGCGAACGCGCAGGGCGAATATTACTTAACCGATGTGCCCGGCATCCTGCGCGCCGACGGCGAGGACGTGAGCATTTTCCTGCACGCAGACGCGCGCGAAGTTTCCGGCATCAACACGCGGGTGGAGTTGGCCGAGTTCGAGCGCATCCTGCGCCAGCGCACCCTGCGCCGCCTGATGCTCGACAGCGGCGTCACCTTCATCGACCCGGCGCACACCTACGTCAGCGCCGAAGCACAACTCGGCCGCGACTGCGTCGTCTACCCTGACGTGCACATCGAGGGCGCGACCGTCATCGGCGACGACTGCGAGATACGTTCCGGGACGCGCATCACGAACTCGCGCGTCGGCAACGGCGTCCGCATCCTCGACCACTGCGTCATCGTCGAGAGCGAAATCTCGAACAACTGCACGGTCGGCCCGTCCGCCCACCTGCGCATGAACGCGAAGCTGGAAGAGGGCGCGGCCGTCGGCAACTTCGTCGAGATGAAGAAGTCGCGCCTGGGGCGCAAGTCGAAGGCGATGCACTTGACTTACCTCGGCGACGCGACCGTCGGCGAGCGCACGAACATCGGTGCGGGCACGATCACCTGCAACTACGACGGCAAGAATAAGCACCCGACGGTCATCGAGGACGAGGTCAAGATCGGCTCCGACACCATGCTCGTCGCGCCCGTGCGCGTCGGCAGCAACTCCGTCACGGGCGCGGGCTCCGTCGTCACCAAAGACGTTCCGCCCGACACGCTCGTCGCGGGCGTCCCGGCGACAATCAAAAAACGTTTCATCGAAACTAAGGAGGAACCAGGGGATGAGGGCGGCGGCGTGAGGGATGAAAATTTAGTCACTCAGCCTGAGTAAACACTTTTTCATCCCTCACGCCGCCGCCCTCATCCCTGCTTTACCATGTGCGGCATCGTTGGATACGTCGGCAACAAGCAGGTCGTGCCCGTCATCATCGACGGGCTGAGGAAACTGGAGTACCGCGGCTACGACTCGGCGGGCATCGCCGTCGTGGACGAGGACCACGACCTTGAGATTCGCCGCGCCGAAGGGAAGCTACGGAACCTCGAAGAGGCGATTCGGCTGCAACCCCTCGACGGCACCTACGGCATAGGCCACACGCGCTGGGCCACGCACGGACGGCCGACCGAGGAGAACGCGCACCCGCACCGCGACTGCACGGGCCGCGTCGTCGTCGTCCACAACGGCATCATCGAAAACTACCTGCAACTGAAAGACCGCCTGCGCAAAAGCGACCACCGCTTCGTCACCGAGACCGACACCGAGATCGTCGCGCACTTGATCGAAGAGTCTCTGAAGAAGGGCGAGTCTTTCGAGCAGGCCGTGCGCAGCAGCGTCGCCGAGCTTCACGGCATCTTCGCGCTCTCCATCATCAACGCAGACGAGCCGGACACGATCATCGCTGTGCGCCAGGGGCCGCCGGTCGTCATCGGCCTCGGCGACGGCGAGTACTTCGTCGCCTCCGACATCCCGCCGATTCTCCAACACACGCGCGACATCTTCTTCCTCGGCGACGGCGAGATAGCGGTGCTCACGAAAGACGCCGTGCGCGTCACGGACTTCGAGGGCAACTCGGTCGAGCCCGTGCAGCAGCGCATCACCTGGGACCCGATCATGGCGGAGAAGGGCGGCTTCAAGCACTTCATGCTCAAGGAAATTTACGAGCAGCCGCGCGCCGTCCGCGACACCGTCCAGGGCCGCGTCTCGCTCGACACGGGCCGCGTCTTCCTCGACGAGATGAAGAACATCGCCGAGAGCGACTTCAAGCGCTTCACCTCCATCAAGATTGCGGCCTGCGGGACAAGCTGGCACGCGGGGCTCGCCGGCAAGTACATGATCGAGCAACTGGCGCGCGTCACCGTGGACGTTGACTACGCCTCCGAGTTTCGCTACCGCGACCCCGTGATGGACGAGGACACCTTGCTTCTCGTCATCTCGCAGTCGGGCGAGACGGCCGACACCATCGCGGCGCTGCGCGAGGCCAAGGAGCACGGCTCGAAGGTGCTCGCCATCTGCAACGTTCAGGGCTCTATGATCATGCGCGAGGCCGACGGGACTATCCTGACGCACGCCGGCCCGGAGATCGGCGTCGCCTCCACGAAGGCTTTCACCTCGCAGATGATCGCGCTCTACCTCTTCGGCCTCTACCTGGGCCAACTCCGCGGCGTGCTGTCAGGGGACGACGCCCGCCGCCACGCGCAGCAACTGGCCGAGCTGCCGGTGAAGATTGAACACCTGCTGAACGAGTCGGACGAGATAGAGGAGTTGTCCAGGGAGTTCTTCCGCTCGACGGATTTCCTCTACCTCGGGCGCGGCATCAACTTCCCCGTGGCTTTGGAAGGCGCGCTCAAGTTGAAGGAGATTTCCTACATCCACGCCGAGGGCTACCCGGCCGGCGAGATGAAGCACGGGCCGAACGCGCTGATTGACGAGCGCCTGCCGGTCGTCTTCATCAACACGCGCGAGGACGGCAACCGCGCTTCGGAGGTCCGCTACGAGAAGACCCACTCGAACATCGTGGAAGTGAAAGCGCGCGAGGGCGTCGTCGTCTCGATTCTCAACGAGGGCGACACGATGTCCTCGGTCGTCTCCGACCACGTCATAGAGATTCCGACGGCGAGCGATCTACTTTCGCCCATCCTCGCCGTCATCCCGCTCCAACTCCTCGCCTACCACATCGCGGTGCGCCGCGGCTGCGACGTGGATCAGCCGCGGAACCTTGCGAAGTCGGTCACAGTCGAATAGCCTGATATGCACTCAGCGCCTTTGCGTCTCCCGGGCGGAGCTTAAGCTCCGCCCGGGAGACGCAAAGGCGCTGAGTGCATAAATCACTGACGGGCTACTTAGTGCCCGCCGCGCCCGGTTCCCTGTCGGTTAAGTTGGATTGAGCTTTCGCCTGTTGGGGCGCGGTGGCCCCCTGCTTGCGCGGGTTCTTCTCGCCCTCGCGCGTCGCCTGGTTCTTCTTGTTCTTGTCTTGTCCGTCCTTCTTGCGCCTGTCTTTATCCGACATTGTCCCCTCCCGGTGTGTCCGTGATTCTGTAGCGTATGAGCGCGCCGACGCCGCCCGCGCTCGCTAGTAGCGACTCGTCCTCGATGAAGGTGACGCGCGCCGAAGACATCGTCTCCGCGCGGCGCACCAGCTCGTCCGCCACCGTGCGCGGCTCCGACGCGTCGGCCGTCGGCCCCGTCGCAGGGGCGTACGCCGCCATCACCTTCTCGACCTCCTGCTCGTCGTAGCGTATGCCGCGCATGGAGGCGCTGATGAACAACTCCTCCACCTGGCCGTTCGAGAGCGCGGCCAGAGTCGAGGCGGCCCCGACCACGGCGAGTCCGTCGGCGCGGTACGCGTCCAGAAGTCGCTTGACCTTCTCCGCGTCGCTCGTCGCGTTCTCGACGCGCAGCAACTGCTCTGTCGCTTCGAGGATTTCGTGCTCGGGCGTCTTGACGCCGAGGTTCAGCACGTCGACGATCTTCTCCTCAAGGTGCTTCGGCAACTGCTCGCGCAGGACGGGGATGACGCCCGTCTGGTCGCCCGAGAGGATGATCTTCTCTATGTTGTCCTCGCGCACGGTGCGGTCGAGCGCGTCCACGACCTCCTTGGCGTGGTGCAGGTGGTAGTTCTCGACGTGCCGCTGGTAGCGCATCTGCGACCAGCCGCCGACCTGCGAGCGGTTCGTCTTGACCCCCTGTATCTCGTCGTGGTCTATCAGGTGGCCGTAGCCGTAGACGAAGATTTGCGCGGAGTTCGTGTCGGCCACGAGCACGGCGTAGCGCGGGTGCTGATCCATCAGCCGCGCCAGCGGGTAGAGGTGCGGGTGGTCGTAGACGAAGAGGCGGTTGCGCTCAATCGGCGCGTCCAACTGCGCCGCCTCGAAGAAGTCGTCCGCCCCCGAGCACGCGAAGATGGCGACGCCGTTGGCGGAAGGGCGGACCTCTTTTTCGAGGTAGTCCTTAATCCGCTCCACGTCGCGGTCGAAGCTCTCGCGCTCCTCCGTGCGCGGCTCGAACGTCTTCGCGCGGGCGTCCAACTCCTGCCGCACGAAGAGGCCGTAGTCGTCGCGCCCGCGGTCGTTCGCCTGCGCGTTCAGGTAAAGACTGATGAAAGGGTATTTGGTCGGCTCGAAGGCGGCCAACCGCTCCAACAAGTTTTTGAGTGACATGATTCGACTCTTCCTTCTCCCCTGTTTCGATTCGTCGCCGCGGCGGCCCGCAAATTGGCACACCGGGGCAGGCCAATGCCCGGAAGGGGATTTCATCCAAGGGGAAAATCGGGTGTGAAAACAGGATAGCACGCGGGGCGAGGAGGCTCAAGACGGTCGCGGACACGAAGTCAGTACCGCCTGCGGTAGCGGGCGGTACTGACGCCGGCGCTCTTGAGTTAGAATACGCGCGCGTTGAAGGAGAGGAGAGAGATGACGACGACCGCAGAAGAGAAGGCCGAGAAGCTGAAGGAGCGCAAGGAGGTCCGCCAGGCGCTGCAACAGACCGCGACCGAGAGACAAGAGGTCAGGCCCGCCGTCGAGACCAGGGACAAACTCTGGCTCCTGACCTACACGCTCCTGCTCCTCGCGCTCGGCAGCATCTATTACCTGCTGCGGCTCGGCGTCTTCGCCTTCGCGGGCAAGTACGTCGCGCTCTCGCAGAGGCTCACGCTCGGCGCGATGGCCGTCGTCCTTGTGCTCGGCGTGGCGAAGGCCATCGACCTCTACGTCCTCGGCCGCCTTGACGACCCCGCCACGCGCTACAACCTGCGGCGCATCTTGAAGCTGCTCGTCGGCCTCGTCCTCGTCCTCATAGTCATCTCCATCATCTTCGCCAACTGGTACACGACCGTCGTCTCGCTCGGCCTCATCTCGCTCATCTTAGGGTTCGCGCTTCAGACGCCCATCACGAGTTTCATCGGCTGGATTTACATCCTGGTCAGAGCGCCTTACCGCGTCGGCGACCGCATCAAGATCGGCGAGGCCACGGGCGACGTGATTGACGTGAGCTACCTGGACACGACGCTCTGGGAGTTCGGCGGGCAGTACCTTTCGACGGACCACCCGAGCGGCCGCATCATCAAGTTCCCCAATTCGAGCGTGCTCGGGACGGCCGTTTACAACTACTCGTGGCCGCTCTTCCCGTACATCTGGAACGAGATCAGCTTCCAGGTGGCGTACGAGAGCGACCTGGAGTTCGTGGCGAAGACCATGCAGGAGACGGCCGAGGAGGAATTGGGCCAGGCCATGATCGAGCGCGTCAAGACGTTCCGCGAACTGCTCTCGCACACGCCCGTCGACCAGTTGGAAGTCAGAGAACACCCGGCCGTCTTTTTTCGTATCAGTCAGAGTACGTGGGTCGAGGCGACGGTCCGCTACGTGGTCGAGCCGAAGCGCGCCGGGCGCGTCAAGACCGTCCTCATCAAAAAGATGCTCGAAAGGTTGAACGCCGAGCCCGAACGCGTGCTGTTCCCGAAGAGCAACCTGCGCTGAGGTGAAAGCCGGTGGGCCGAGAGACAACGTCGAGCCAGCAGATACGGATGGCCGCCCCCGAAGACGCCGCGCAAATCGCCGCCGCCCTGCGAAGGTCTTTCGCCGAATACGAGCCCCTCTACACGCCCGCGGCGTTCGCCGCCACCGTCTGCACGCCCGGGCAGATTCTTGAGCGCATGAGCGAAGGCCCGGTCTGGGTCGCCGTCGAAAATGGCACAATCGTAGGGACGGTCTCCGCGGTCCCCAGAGTCAGGGCGCTCTACGTCCGGGGGATGGGCGTTGACCCCGCCATGAGGGGAAGGGGGACGGGGCGCGCGCTCCTCGAACGCGCGGAAGAGTTCGCCTCGCGGAACGGCTTCGACCGCCTGCTCCTCAGCACGACCCCTTTCCTCCTGAGCGCCATACGCCTCTACGAGAAGCACGGCTTCCGCCGCGAGGACTCGGGGCCGCACGACCTCCTGGGCACGCCGCTCTTCACGATGATCAAGGACCTGAACCCGCCCGCCTGAAGTCTTCCGCTTTCGCCCGAGCAGAGGGCTAGACCTGCCTTCGACTTCCGACCGGAACCCCTGCCGCCGGGCTTGCAATTTGCCCGCCGCTGTATTTTTATCGAAGAAGCTCGGTCTATTTTGAATTCACCTACGAGAATTGGGCGGCGATGAAATTTTCAGAACTGGCACAAACTTACGACGAGCTTCAGCGGACGAAGGGCGAGCCGCAGAGGATACGCGTCCTCGCGGAGCTTATCCGCGGCCTGGACAGGAAGACGCTCGCGGCGGTCGCGCATTTCACCGCCGGCGAACTCGTCCCGCCGCAACTGTCCGACAAGCTCGGCATCGGACCCGGCACAATCCGCGCCGCGCTCGCCGCGCTGTCCGGCGAAACCGCAGACTCCATAGACGACGAGGTGAAGCGCACGGGCGACATGAGCGAAGTCGGCGCGCGCCTCGTGCCCGGCTCGGACCGTCTGTCCGTCGACGAGTTGTGGCAGAAGGTCAACCGCGCCGTCGCGCGCGACGAAGACCGACTGAAACTCGTCGGGGAAGTCTTCGCCGCGACCTCCGCCGGAGGCGCGAAATACTTCACGCGGATGGCGCTCAACCAGATGCGGATAGGCGTCGGCTTCGGGACGCTGACGCGCGCCATCGCCGCGGCCTTCGGCGTGAACGCCGCGAGTGTGGAGCACCTCTACGCGATGACCAACGACATAGGGCTCACGGCCGCGACCGCGAAGAAGGGCCGCAAGAGTCTTGAGCGCACGGGGCTCGCGCTCTTCCGCCCCTACCAGTTCATGAACGCGCACAAGGTCGACGACCACTCGGAGATTTTCGAGCGGCTCAAGGGCAAGAAGGTCATCTTCGAGGTGAAGTACGACGGCGCGCGCCTGCAAATCCATCTTAAACGGGGCAAGCCTGATGAAATCAAGTTCTACTCTCGGAGGCTCAACGACGACAGCGCGGCGCTGCCCGACGTGGCCGAAGCGTTGCAGCAGGCGTGGAAGGGCGGCGACGCCATCATGGAGGGCGAGGCCGTGGCCTTCGACCCGCGGCTGAAAGAGAAGCAGCCGTTCCAGGCCGTCCTGATGCGCCTCGGGCGCGTGCACAACATACAGGAGAAGGCGCGCGAGATTCCGCTCGTGCTCTACCTCTTCGACCTCGTCTACCACGACGGCCAGGACCTGATGGACCGGCCGCAGAGCGAGCGCCGCGCGCAGTTGAAGAAACTCTTCCGCACGACCCCGCGCGTGAAGATAACGGACGCGGTCGTCTCGGACAAGCTCGCGGACGAGGAGAAGTTTTTCCGTCAGGCGCTCACCGCCAAGCACGAGGGCGTGATGGCGAAAGACCCGGACGCGCCGTATGTTCCGGGCCAGCGCACGGACAACTGGATGAAGATCAAGCCCGCGTTCGAGACGCTGGACGTGGTGGTGACGGGCGGCATCTGGGGCTCGGGCCGCCGGCGGGGCTTGCTCTCCAGCCTCGTCGTCTCCATCCGCGACAAAGACCGGTTCAAGACGGTCGGCAAAGTTGGCACAGGATTTTCGGAGGCGCTGCTGAAGGAGCTGACGGCGAAGCTCGAACCGAAAATCATCACGACGCGCGGGCGCAACGTCGAGATCGAGCCCGAGATGGTCATCGAAGTTGACTTCCAGGACATACAGAAGACCAACCGCTACGAGGCCGGCTACGTCCTACGCATCCCCCGCTTCAAGCGCGAGCGCACGGACAAAAGCACACGCGAAGCGGACACGTTGGAGAGGCTGAAGAAGCTTTACAAGCAGTCACACTGAAGAGCAGTTGGCAGCAGGCAGTGGGCAGACAAAAGAAAAGGCGGCCTGATTAACTCGGCCGCCTTTTTACTGTCAACTGTCAACTGCTTTACTGCTGGTCTTCGATGAAGGGCTTCAGCAGGCGTGCGCGCGAGGGGTGGCGCAGCTTCCTGAGGGCCTTCGCTTCGATCTGGCGTATGCGCTCGCGGGTGACGGAGAAGTCTTCGCCGACCTCTTCGAGCGTGTGCTCCTCGCCGTGCAGGCCGAGCCCGAAGCGCATCTTGATGACCTTCTCCTCGCGCGGACTCAGCGTCGCGAGCACCTCATCCGTTATCTCCCTCAGGTTCGAGGCGACGACCGACTCGGCCGGGTTGCTGCCCGACTTGTCCTCGATGAAGTCGCCGAGGTGCGAGTCCTCCTCTTCGCCAATCGGCGTCTCCAAAGAGACGGGCTGCTGTGCCATTTTGAAGACGGCGCGCACCTTCGCCACGGACATGTCAACCCGCTCGGCGATCTCCTCGTTCGTCGGCTCGCGGCCCAACTCCTGCACGAGCGCGCGTGAAGTCTTCACGAGCTTGTTAATCGTCTCGATCATGTGGACGGGGATGCGGATGGTCCTGGCCTGGTCGGCAATCGCCCTCGTGATCGCCTGCCTGATCCACCACGTCGCGTAGGTCGAGAACTTGTAGCCGCGCCGCCACTCGAACTTGTCCACCGCCTTCATCAACCCGATGTTGCCCTCCTGAATCAAGTCCAGGAATTGCAGGCCGCGGTTGACGTACTTCTTGGCGATGGAGACGACGAGGCGCAGGTTGGCCTCCGTCATCTCGCGCTTGGCCTCCGTGGTCTGCGCCTCGCTGACGGCAATCGCCTGGTGCGAGCGCTTGACCTCCACGGGCGAGAGGAACGTGTCCGTCTCGACCTGCTTGAGGCGGCGCTTCGCCACGGTGATGAGCCGCTTGTACTCCTTCTCGTCCTCCGGCTTGATGCGCTTGCGGTTCAGCTTCTCCGTCAGCTTGTCGATCTCGCGCTCGGCGAGGCGCACCTCCTTGTGCACGGCGTAGATCGAAGCGATCAGGCGCTGTCGCGTGTCCTCTTTAAGGTTCAGCTCCTTGATGGCGCGCGCGATGTCGAGGCGGGCGCGCACGGCCTTGCGCTTGATGCGCAGGAGCTTCTTGGACTTCTTGCCGCGCGTCACCTTCAACTCCCCGCGCAGCTTCTCCCACTCCTTCTGCCCCTGGCGCGAGAGCGCGCGGATGCGATTGATGCCTTCGAGCGTCACGCGCAGGTACTCGTCGCCGCGGTCCTCCTGCTCGTCAATGTCTGCCTGCTCGGAGAAGGCGACCACGTCTCGTATGCTGAGCGCGCCGGCCTCCAACTCGTCGCCGATTTTGAGCAGCTCGCTGATGGCGATGGGCGAGCGCGCGATGACGCGGTTCGCCCTGATCTGCCCGTTCTCGATCCTCTTGGCGATGGAGACTTCCTGCTCGCGCGTCAGAAGAGGCACGCGCCCCATCTGGCGCAGGTACATGCGGACAGGGTCGGTCGCCTTGTCCTCCTCGCCCGCGGACAAGTCCAGTTCGTCCTCGTCGAAAGGCTCGCCGCCCTCCTCGGCCGCGCCCGAAGACACGTCTTCGAGGAGCAGCGCCGCAGGGTCCGCCTCGGCCAAACTCGCCTCGTCCAGCTTTTGCAGGACGTCTTCGAGCTTGTCCGTGGCGACCGTCTCGCCTTCCTGCTCTTGATTGAGGCCGTCGAAAGGTCTGTACCTCTCGTCGCCCAGCACCAGCGAACGGAACCCTTCCTTGTTCACATTTTTCTCCAACATGCTCACAATTTCACCTCTCGCGCGAGTCCCCATACGTCCCTCTCCGGTACGGCAGCCTCAAAAGCAAATCACAATGATGCACCCGCCCGACAATTAGTTTGATTTCAAGAGCCTGTTATCTTCATGAAAAAACTTTGTCGGAAACGGGCGGCCGGGCGGCTCTCGTCCTGCCCGGCGCGCGTTTCCCTCTCAATTCGGCCCTCAGTAAGCCCTGGCCTCACGGTCCGTCCGCAGGTTATTCGTCACGGAGAAGACTCCGGGGATGCCCCGCGCCGTGATGTAGGCCAGATTGCGGTCGCCGTCGGTGCCGACGACGCCTTCGAGCGTCAGGTGGCCGCGGTTGACGACGATGTGCACGGACGGATTTGCCCCCATAAAGTAGCGGTAAAGGCCGCCCGCGCGGGCCAGCGTGCGGTAGGTCCGCACGCGGATCGAATTGTCTAAAGGCGAGAGCGGCAGCACTTCTATCTGATTGACGACGCGCTCGACGCCCTCAATTTTCGCCACGCGGCGCGCCGCGTCATCCTTCGTCGAAGGCCGCACGACCTGCCCGAAAAGGGTCACGGTCCCGCCCTCCACGCTATAAGCCAGGTTGTCGAACACGCCGTAATAGGGCAGTTTGACTAGCTCTTTACGGACTTTTTTCATGATCTGCTGCTGATCCAGCCCCTGCGCGCTGACCGCCGCGGGGCCCGTGACCGCGAGCCCGGCCGCGAGAGCCAGCGTGGCCGCGACCGCGAGTATTAATTTCTTAAATTTTCTCATCTCTCTTCTTCCCCTTGTTTCAAGAAACTTCTCTGTCTCTTTCCGTTTGAAGTGTTCCCGTTGCCGAAACTTGCGCCCGCGTCGTAACTTTCGAGCGCTTTGACCACTTTTCCGAGCACCTCGAACGCCTGCCTGCGCTCCGCCTCGCTCAATTCGGCGAGCGCCTCGTCGAAGATTTCGCGCCGCCGCTCGCGGAACCTGTCCACGAGTTGCCGCCCCTCCTCGGAGAGCGCGACGATGACGCAGCGGCGGTCGTCCACGGCCGCGTGGCGTTCGATTAATCCTTTACGGATCAGCCTGTCGGTTAGTTGCGTAATGGCCGGGGCCGAAATCTTCATTTCGGCCGCCAACTGGCCCGTTTGCAGCGGCCCGCGCCTGAGCACCCGTAAGACCTGCGCCTGGGGCAAGGTGAGTTCCAGTTCCGTCAACTGCTTCTGGTACTGGTCAATCATCAACCCGGACATGATCTCCGTAAAACTGCTCAAGACTTCCTCCACCTCTCTTGCCGCGTACGACCCAGACATCAGGCCCCTCCACTACTTAACTTTTTCGAAAATTTAAGATGCCTTAAATATAAAGCCAGTTGCCCTCGGGGTCAACTCCGTAAGGGGGGTTTTGGCCTCCTCGGACGGCCCCGGCACAACGCAAAATTCTCCCGCCCGACTTGTCGAAATTTGTTGCCACAAGCCCATAGGCTTTATACTTCCCTGACTTTCCATCCGAATACGATTTCAAGCGGGAGAATAAGCTGATGACTGAAGCCGAGGAAGCGCAAATCAGGCTGGTGGTGCAGAGCGAGTTGCTGGCGATTATCACGGACGCGCAGGAATTCCTGGGGACGAAGAAAGACCCCACGGGGATGGGCCGCCGCGCGCTCGAAGGCTTGGCCGATTTGATACGGCGCAGGCAGACGATGCAATCGGAAGAGTAGAGGGACTCTTCCGGCCGGAGTAAGACTTTCGACCCATGAGCATACCTTTCAAATGCACTTCGTGCGGCGGGCCGCTCGAATACGAGGCGGGCGGCGCGCTGACCGTCCGCTGCCCCTTCTGCGGGAGCAGCAGCATCGTCCCCGAAGAGTTGCGGCCACGGCACACGGCGCAGCCCTCTTCGGGCGGCTTCTTCGACGGCCTCCTGCGGCTGCAAGAGCGCGCGGCGAACTTGCAGGAGATCGCGCGCCTGGCTCGCGCCGGCAACAAGATAGAGGCCATCAAGCTCTACCGCGAAATCTTCGGCGTCGGGCTCGCCGAGGCCAAGCTCGCCGTCGAGCGCATGGCCGCGGGCGAGCAGCCGGGCCAAGTCGCCGTGAGCATGCACCAGGTGCAGGCACACCCGCAGGTGCAGCACCTGACGCACGCGGCGAAACGCTCCTTCAAGTGGATCATGATCGCCGTGGTCGTCCTCATCGTCGCCGGCATCGGCGCAGCAATCTGGGGTGTCGTCGTCGGCCTCAAACACGCCTCGGACACCGTCTCGCGCGTCTCGTCCCCGCCGCACACCTCCTCCGGCCCGCGCGTCGCCTCCGAAGTGCCTACGGCCCCAGGCTTCGCGCACGTCGCGCTCAAGTTCGGGAGCGAGGGCATAGGGCCCGGGATGTTCAAGGACGCGCGCAGCATAGGCGTGGACGGCGAGGGGAGGATTTACGTCGGCGAGTACCTGAACGGCGGGCGCGTGCAGGCGTTTGACGCGAACGGGAACTTCATCACGCAGTGGACGGTTGACCCGAAGATGCCCCTCAGGCAACTCGCGGCCGACCGCAAGGGCACGGTCTACGTCGTCCAGCGCGGCGAAATCCTGCGCTTCGAGGGCGCGACCGGAAACCCGCTCGGCAAGGTAGCGTACAGCAGCGCGAGCGACCACGGCCGGGCCTACTTCGACCAGGCGCGCGCCACGCCCGACGGCGGCCTCGTCGCCGTCGTCAACGACGACGACATCGTGCGCTTCAACGCGAGCGGCCAGGTCGTGCGCACCATTGCGGACGCGCTCCAGACTCAGACGGGCGACCCAGAGAGGATAGAGGGCATCGCCGAGGACGGGCTCGGCAACATCTACGCGCTGTCGACACACCGCGCGGCGGTCTTCAAGTTCTCGCGCGACGGCCGCTTCGTCAACCGCTTCGGCAGCTCCGGCGACGAGCCCGGCCAGTTCCACGCCTCGGACGCCATCGCCGTCGACGGGAAGGGCCGCGTCTACGTCAGCGACATCCGCGGCGTACACGTCTTCGATCCCGAGGGCCGCTACCTGGACAGCTTCAAGGTGGACGGCAACATGTCGGACGGCCTGGCCTTCAACGACAAGAACGAATTGCTCGTCGCCGGCCGCACCCAGGTTCTCAAGTACGTGCTGAATAAATAGAAGGAATTAGCTCCGCCGCGTAGCGGCGCGTTAACTCAAACCTGACCCGGCCTTGAAAGGCCGGGCTAAATTCACGCGCCGCTGACGCGGCGGATTCATGTGTAATCTTCACCTTCCCATCTTTATCTGAAGATAGACGTCTGGAAGCGCGGCCACTTCGGCTGGGAGTACAAGGGCAGGCACAAGGACCTCGCCGCGGCCTACGACCAGCTCCTCAAGTACCGCGAGGCGCTCGAAAATCCCCCGCTCCTGGTCGTCTCCGACATGGAGCGCGTCATCATCCACACGAACTTCACGGCCATCGCCAACATCTTCGGCACACTTTTCGAGCGCGGGCTGGACCCCGCGTGCGGCTCCGGGAACTTCCTCTACGTGACGTTGCAGAAGCTGAAGGATTTGGAGAAGGAGGTGCTGATCTACGCCGGCGACCGCGGCCTCGGCAGCTTCATCCCGCTGGTCGGCCCGTGGCAATTCTACGGGATAGAGCCGAACCCGTACGCGTTCGAGCTGGCGCAGACGACGCTCTGGATAGGCTACCTGCAATGGGTACAGGCCAACGGCTACGGCACGCCCGCCGAGCCGATTCTCAGGCGGATGGACAATTTCGAGAACAAGGACGCCATCCTGGACCGCTCAGACCGAACGGACCCCAAAGAGCCCGACTGGCCCGCCGCCGACGACCTGCTTCGAGACGTTTCCCTTCCCTGAGCCGACGGAGGAGCAGCGCGAGGCGATTGCCGCTGCCGCTCGGGAGCTAGACCGGTTGCGGAACAATTGGCTCAACCCGCCGGAGTGGACGCGGGTTGAGGCGCTCCAATTTCCGGGCACGATTGATGGGCCGTGGGCGCGCTACGTCGCGGACGCGGACGAGCGCGGCGTCGGCACCGTCCACTACCCTCGCCTCGTCGCGAGCGACGAGGCGAGCGCCGCGCAGTTGGCCCGGCGCACGCTGACCAACCTCTACAACCAGCGCCCCACCTGGCTCGACCTCGCGCACCGCCGCCTGGACGAGACGGTCGCGGCCGCCTACGGCTGGGACGCCTCCCTCGCCGGCTCAGACATCCTCGCCCGCCTGCTCGATCTCAACCTCCGACGCCGGGAAAGACCAGCCCGCCGGTGAAGCCTGAGAGGCGTCCGACGCACGCCTTGCCTGAAATAGTCTTTCTCGCGGGTTGGCTTTATGATAGAAAAACAGTAGCAGAAGGTTTCAACTAACGTGCAGGACGCTTGCAGACTGCACAATCTGCCGCGCTCGCGGCGGGTAGCCGCGCATTTACACGGCGGGGTGCCCGCACGTTCTTTACCACATTCAGACTCAGGGTTATTAATTTTGGAACTCACGGGCTTAACCTCCGAACAAGTCAGGGACCGGGTGGCGCGCGGCCTCGTCAACGTCGCCTCGGCGGCGCGCACGAAGCGGACGCAGGAGATCATCTTCGAGAACCTTTTCTCGGTCTTCAACTTCGTCGTCCTCGTCGTCATCTGCTTCCTGCTCTTCTTCTACTTCAGGACGGGCCACTCGACGCTCATCCTCGACTCCATCGGCGTCGGGGCGGTCGCCCTGATTAACACCGTGCTCGCCATCTCGCAGGAGATCAAGGCCAAGCGCGCGCTCGACAAGGTCAACCTCCTGCTGGAGCGCGAGGTCACGGTCGTGCGCGACGGCCGCGAGGTCTCGATTGACCAGAAGGAGATCGTCGCGGACGACCTCGTCGTACTCGGCCGCGGCGACCAGGTGGTCGTCGACGGGCGCGTGCAAGGCGCCAACCACCTGGAGATTGACGAGTCGCTCCTGACGGGCGAGTCGGTCCCCATCTACAAGAGCACTGGCGACGAGATTCTCTCGGGCAGCTTCTGCGTCTCGGGCAACGGCACCTACATCGCCGAGAAGGTCGGCGACGCCTGCTACGCTAACAAGGTCACGGACATCGCCAAGAAGCTCAAGCACACGCTGACGCCGCTCCAAAAGAAATTGGACCACATCGTCGAGACCCTGCTCATCATCTCGGCCGCGCTCGTGCTCCTCGAACTCGTCTTCGACCCGCACGCGAACATGGACAACCTCGACTTCATCCGGCGGCTCTCGACCATCGTCATCTCGCTCATCCCGCAGGGGCTCGTCCTGATGGCCTCGATCACCTTCGCGCTCGGCGTCTACCGCATCAGTAAAATCGGCGCGATCATCGAGCGGCTGAACGCCATCGAGTCCTTCTCGAACGTGCAGATCGTCTGCATGGACAAGACCGGGACGCTCACGCAGAACAAGCTCTCGGTCAACCGCATCACACTCCTCGATGACCGCTTCGACCGCGCGCAGGCCGAGGGACTTCTGGGGACTTACGGGAAACTCTCCTCGGACAAGAACGCGACGCTGCGCACGCTCGCGCCCTTCCCGTCCGCCGACGACGCGAAGCTCCTGGACGAAATGCCCTTCAGCTCCGAGAAGAAGATGAGCATGATTCGCGCGAGCACGAACGGGTCCGAGTCGTCCTTCATCTTCGGCGCGTTCGACCTCCTGCTGCCGCGCGTCGCGCCCGCGGCCCGCGGGCGAGCCGAGGCCCTGTTCAACGAGCACCGCCTGAGCGTCTACCGCAACGTGCTCTTCGGGAGGCTTGCGGACGGCGTCTCTCTGGCGGAGGCGCGCGACGACGCGGGCAAGCTCCTGATCGAGCCCATCTGCATCGTCTCCATCACAGACCAAATCCGCGACGACGTGATGGACGCCATACGCCTCTTCCAGTCGCACGACATCAACCTCAAGATTCTCTCGGGCGACGCGCCCGACGCCATCCAGGCCGTCGTGCGCGAGATAGGCTGGGAGATCGAGGACGACAAAATGATTGCGGGGCAGGAGCTGGACAAGGTCGCCGACGAAGAATTACTCGGCGTCGTCCAGGACAAAATCATCTTCGCGCGCCTCAGGCCCGACCACAAGCTGCGCATCATAGAGGTGCTGAAGAAGGAGAAGATTTACACGGCGATGATCGGCGACGGGGTCAACGACCTGCCGGCCATCAAGGCGGCCGACATGGGCATCGCGATGGAGGAGGGGAGCAAGATTACCAAAGAGGTCGCCGACATCGTGCTCCTGAAGAACCGCTTCTCGCTGTTGCCCACCATCTTCGACGAGGGCAACAAGATCGTCAACACGGTCAGCTCGACGGCCAAGCTCTTCCTGAGCAAAAATTTCCTGGTCATCTGCCTGGCCCTGCTTCACATCTTCTTCCTCTTCGACTTCCCGCTGACGCCGCGTCGCGTCTCGCTCATCAACATCTTCACGATAGTGCTCCCGGCCTTCTTCATCGCGCTCCGCAACAACAACGCGAGCAAGCACCAGCACTTCACGCGCGACCTCTACTCGTTCGTCGTCGTCTCGGCGCTCTTCATGGCGAGCGCGGCCTACCTGGGCGAGTACGTCACACGCAGATACTACGGCCTCGACGGCGACGACTTGCAGATGGTGATGCTGAGCATCATGATCGTCACCTCGGTCGCCAATTTCTTCGCCGTCGCGCTCCACAAGGGCGAGAAGAACGTCCGCATCTACCTGCTCTTCGGCGTCGCCTTCCTCTGCGTCTACTTCGTCCTGCTCGCGAGCAACTCCGACTTCTTCCTGCTCAAGGGGCTGAAAATCTTCTACGAGATCAACTACCTGAACTTCCGCTACTGGCCGGCCGTCGCCCTCATCGGCCTGACGAGCGCCGCGCTGCTCTTCATCGCGCAGAGGTTGCGGGAGAGGATTGTCCTCGGGCATTCCAATCGCAGGTGAGTGTAGCCACAGGTCAGTGCCGCCTGCCGGCGGCAAACTTTTCTGTCCCGCGAAAATGAAACCCGCTATAATCTCGCGCGTGTCTCCCATCGCAGACGTTTTCCACGGCCCCTAAAAGGAGTTCCCCATGCGCTCTCTCGCACGCGCAGCTTTCCTTCCGGCCCTGCTGGCGGCGGCCCTGCTCCACGCCGCGGCGCAAGCGCCCAAGAGCCGGGGCACGGCCATCATCACGGGCCGCGTCACAATCGGCGGCAAGAGCGCTCCGGGCATCACCGTGAGCCTCTACCCCTCCGAATTCCGCCCGGACCGCAGCGCCATCACGCGCGTCGCGACCGACGCCGAAGGCAATTACGAGCTGACGGGCGTGCCCGCCGGCCGCTACCACGTCCTGGCGATTGCCCCCGCCTACGTCGGCCAGACCGAGAACATGTTCGGCGGCACGGCCAAGTCGATCAACGTCACGGAGGGCGAGACCGTCGAGAAGATTGACATCCCGCTCGTGCGCGGCGGCGTCATCACGGGCCGCGTCCGCGACGCCGACGGCTCGCCCGTCATAGGCGAGCGCGTCCAGTTGAACCCCGTGGACAAGCAGGGCGGCGCGCGCGGCTTCTTCAACGAGAACCCGTTCATGTACGAGACGGACGACCGCGGCGTCTACCGCCTCTACGGCGTCCGGCCGGGCAAGTACACGGTCAGCGTCGGCGAGTCGCTGGAAGAGGGCAACGTCAAGTTCGGCCTGGGCGGGCGCGGCTACTACTCGCGGACCTACCACCCGGACGCGGCCGACGCGTCGAAGGCCGCCGTCCTCGAAATCGGCGAGGGCACGGAGGTGACGAACGCGGACATCACCGTGGGGCGCAAGTCGCGCTCGTTCGTGGCGACGGGCCGCGTCGTGGACGAGAGCGGCAAGCCCGTGGCGGGCGCGCAGATGGGCTACGGGGCTGTGGTCAGCGACGGCAACGACATGAACTCGATGGGCTGGGGCTCGCTCTCCGACTCGGAGGGGCGCTTCCGCATGGACGGCCTGCTGCCCGGCCACTACGCCGCCTTCGTCTGGACCGAGGGGCACACCGAGGGCTACAGCGAGGCGGTCAAGTTCGATGTCGCGGACGGGGACGTGAGCGGGCTGGAGGTTGTGTTCCGCCGCGGCGCTTCCCTGAGCGGCGTGGCGGTCATAGAGGGGACGACAGACCCTAAAGTTCTCGCCAGGGTCTCGCAGCTCTCAATCGGCGTCGGCGTGCAGGCGGCCGGCCTCGCCGCCCCCAACTTCGGGAGCTTCAAGCTGGCGGCGGACGGCAGCTTCCGCGTCACCGGCCTGCGCCACGGCAAGGCGCGCGTCTACCTGGCCTCCTACCCGCCGCCGCCGAATATCATCCTCTCGCGCCTCGAGCGCGACGGCGTCCCCGTGCAGGACATAGAGCTCGCGCCCGGCGCTCAGGTCTCGGGCGTGCGCGTCGTCTTCGAGTACGGGACAGGCGTCGTGCGCGGCCAGGTCGCAATCGCGAACGGCCCGCTGCCCGACGGGACGCGGCTGGGGGTCAACGCGCGCCGCCGCGGCGACCACCCCGGCTTCGGCTACATGAGCCGCGGCGTGGAAGTTGACGCGCGCGGGCGCTTCGTCCTGGAAGGGCTGCCCGCCGGCGAGTACGAGGTTTCGCTTGAGATGTACTTTAACGTCCCGCCGCCTCCGCGCGCGTTCCCGCCCCCTGTCAGGCAGACGGTCTCGGTCGCCAACGGCGTCACCGCCGACGTGAACTTCACCATGGACCTCAACGCCAAGCGCACGGGGGGCGACAATGACTAATGCCTCGACGCCCCGCACGACTCAACACCTTTGCGCCTGCGCGCCTTTGCGTGACTGGTTTTGTTTTCTCCCGCAAAGTCGCGCAGGCGCGAAGGAGGGTTTGAGTCTCCTCCTTCCGGTTATCCTCTTACTCGTCCTCGCGCCGTGCGCGGCGCGTGCGCAGGCGGGCGGGGCGGACAAGGCGCGGGCCGGGGGAGGCCCCTCGCGCTCGGGCGTCATCACGGGCCACGTCCGCGGCGAGGACGGGCGGCCCCTGGCCGAAGCCCTCGTGCAGGTCATCAGGGCCTACGCTCGCCAGCCCGGACAGCCGCTCGCGGCCAGCACGGATATCGAGGGCAGGTTCCGCGTGACGGACGTGGAGCCCGGCCTCTACGGCGTGAACGTCCTGCTGGCCGGGTACGTCAACTCGCAGGAGTCGCGCGCGTATACGGGCGAGGAAGACAGGTACTACAGGCCCGGCGATAACTTGAGCGTCACGCTCGCCAAAGGCGGCGTGATTACGGGGACCGTGCGCGACGCCAACGACGCCCCCGTCATCGCCGTCTCCGTGCGCGCCCTGCGCGTGCGCGACGCGGCGGGGCGCAGCGTGGCCGGCACCCCCCGCGCCTACAGCTTTATCCCCGAGCGCTTGACGGACGACCGCGGCATCTTCCGCATCTTCGGCCTGCCGGCCGGCACCTACCTCGTCGCGGCCGGCGGGGGCCAAAGACTTTACGGCGCGTTCAACGCCTACCTCGGCGACGCCCCGACCTACTTCCCTTCCTCCACGCGCGACACGGCCAACGAAGTCACCGTCCGCGTCGGCGAGGAAGTCTCCGGCATCGACATACGCTACCGCAATGAGCGCGGCCACACCGTCAGCGGCACGGTCTCCGGCGCGACCGAAGACACAGGGACCTACGGCGTCTCCGTCATACTGAGGAGGTCCACGAGCGGCGAGTTCGAGGGTGCCACGGTCCTGAGCCAGGACATCAGGCGGGGCTTCTCTTTCGGCGGCGTGGGCGACGGGGAGTACGACTTGACGGCCTCGCAGTGGCGCAACGAGCGCGGCGGCAGCGTCCTCTCGTCCATCCCCCGCCGCGTCACGGTCAGGGGCGCGAACGTGACCGGCCTCGCGCTCACGCTCGCCCCGCTCGCCTCCGTCGAGGGTCGCGTCCGGCTTGAGCCCGCGCCTGGGGAGCAGTGCGGGAAGCCAGCCCGCACTGCCACCGTCGTGGAGACGGCCGTCAACGCGCGACGCGCGGAGAAGCCGCGGGGCCAGGAGCCACCCGCCCAGCCCTTCTATCCCGTCAGCGGCGCGACGCCCACCGAGCAGGGTGAGTTCACGATCCGCAATCTGCTCGAAGGCAGTTACCGCCTGACCGCGCGGCTGCCCCTCGAAACGTGGTACGCACGCTCAATCTCCCTGCCGGGCGCGGCCCCGAAGACTGCCGCTGCGGCGGCGGGCGGGCCGCCCGCGGGAGTCGTCGCACTCAAAATGGGCCAGACGCTCGCGGGCGTGGATGTCCGAATAGCGCAGGACGGAGCGAGCATCCGCGGGCGCGTGCGCGCCGCGGAGGAAGGGGCCGCGCTGCCCGCGAACCTGAGAGTCTACCTTGTCCCCGCGGAGCGCGAGCGCGCCGAAGACGTCTTGCGCTATTCGGAAGTTTCCCCCGCAGACGACGGCACATTCACCCTGACGAACCTCGCGCCCGGCCGCTACAAACTCCTGCTCCGCCCCGTCCCGGAGACGGAGTTGACGAGCCAGCGCCCGCTCGCCTGGGACGCCGTGACGCGCGCGCAACTCCGCCGCGAGGCCGAAGCCCCTGCCGCGCCGGCCGTCGAGTTGAAACCCTGCCAGCGCGTCGCCGACTACGAGCTACGCTACGCGCCGGCCGCGGCGGGCAAGCCGTAAACGAACACCTTCGCGCCCCCAGCGCCTCCGGCGTGAGCGAGCCGATTTGAAATCTCGAATCTGAAATTTGTGATTTGTTCTTCCTTTTCCACCGCCCGCCCGCGCTGCTTTTGCCCACCCCTGACGCCGTGTGCTTAAATGTCCCTCCGAGGAAAAATCATGCGGCACAAACACACGCTCGACCCGGCGCACACTGCGCTCGCCATCATAGACATGCAGGAGAGCTTCCGCTCTCACATCTCTGACTTCGCGGAGACGGCGGCGCGCATCGCGCTCGTCGCCCACGCGGCGCGGCTCCTGAGCGTCCCAGTCATCATCACGGAGCAATACCCCAAAGGGCTCGGCCGCACGGCCAACGAGATTCAGGCCGTCCTGCCGCCGGACATCAACGTCATCGAAAAGACCGCCTTCAGCTCCTGCGGCGCGCAGGCGTTCGAGGCCGAGCTCGAACGCGTCCAGGCGGTTCACATCCTCGTCTGCGGCATAGAGGCGCACGTCTGCGTCAACCAGACGACGCACGACCTTTTGGCGCGCGGCTACCAGGCGCACCTTCTGACAGACTGCATCACGGCGCGCTCCGCCCAGAACAAGCAGGTCGCGCTCGCCAAGATGCAGCAGAGCGGCGCGATCCCCTCCTCCACGGAGATGGCCCTCTTCGAATTGATGCGCGACGCGCAGCACGAACAGTTCAAGGCGATTCAGAAATTGATAAAGTAGTCAGTAATCAGTAGTCAGTAATCAGCTAACAACTGTCTGACTACTGACTACTGACTACTGATTACTTTCTTATGGACTTTTTATCATCACTAAATCCGCAGCAGCGCGAGGCCGTCATCGAAACGGACGGGCCGCTGCTCATCCTGGCCGGCGCGGGCTCGGGCAAGACGCGCGTCATCACGTACCGCATCGCCTACCTGATCGCGGAGCGCGATGTTGCGCCGCACAACATCCTCGCCGTCACGTTCACCAACAAGGCGGCCGAGGAGATGCGCGAGCGCGTCCGGCGTCTCCTCGCGGACAAGCCGCTGTCTTCCGCCCCGCTCATCTCCACCTTCCACAGCCTCTGCGTCCGCATCCTGCGCCAGCACATAGAGGCTCTGGGCGCGGGCTACACGCGCTCGTTCACCATCTACGACCAGGACGACTCCGTCAGGCTCGTCAAGGCCTGTATTAAAGACCTGGGTTACGACGACAAGCAACTCGGCGCGCGCGCCACGCAGGGCGCGATCTCCGGCGCGAAGAACCGCCACGGCGACGACGCCGAAAGTTACAGTGCGCGCGTCGAGCACCACGACGAGAAGCGCACGGCCATCGCCCGCGTCTTCAAGCTCTACGAGGAGCGCCTCGTCAACAACAACGCGCTCGACTTCGACGACCTGCTCATCAGGACCGTCCAACTGCTGCGCCGCGTCCCCGAAGTGCGCGAGCACTACAACAACCGCTTCCGCTACATCCTCGTCGACGAGTACCAGGACACGAACATGCTCCAGTTCGCCCTGATCCGCTTCCTCACCGAGAAGCACCAGAACATCTGCGTCGTCGGCGACGAAGACCAGTGCGTCATCGAAGGAACTCCGATTTCCACGAAGGCGGGAGTCCTTAACGCGGAACATGTCCGTGCGGGCGACATGGTATTAAGCGCCAGAGGAGACAGTCGCACTCAATACAGTCGTGTCGCCGACGTCTTCTGCCGGCAAGTCACCGACCAACCTGTCGTAACTATCAGGACGAGATCGGGACGCGAGGTCACGACGACGCCCGAGCACGTGCATTTCGCGCGGTACATGCTGGGGGGAGAAGACCTCTTTTTCACCTACCTGATGTTTAAGAGAGGCATGGGTTATAGAGTCGGGACCACGCGCCGTTACCGATTCGAGGGGCCTAACAAACCGTCGCTCGGGTTCATCCAGCGGACGAACCAGGAACGTGCCGACGCGGTATGGCTTTTGGAGGCATGCCGCACCGAGGAAGAGGCCCGCTACTGGGAGCAGTATTACGCGGCCAAGTTCGGTTTGCCGACCTGCATCTTCGTCTCCATCCCTGGGGCCAGGATGTCGCAATCGTCAATCGACCAGTTATTCTCCGGGCTCGACACCGAGTCCGCGGCGAGGAACCTGCTGGCGTCCAAGAACATGTTTCTCGACCGCCCGCATCACGTTCCCAAATGCATCACGACTAAAAGGCGGCGGAACTTCGGGGCCACTCTCTGCAAAGACGGGCGGCATAATACCCTGCACTACTGTGAGGTGCTCGGGACAGACAACTCCGACGCCGAGAGCCTTCGGCTGGCCGGTTTTCGTCCCACTGCTTCCAAGCGGACAGGCTGGCGGATAAGGGCGACCTCCCAGGACTTCGGCCAGATAATGCGTCTACACAATAAGGTGAGCGAAGCCTTGGGTGACGTGAACCTGATTCTCAAGGCGGGGTTCGCTTCGGGTTTATCGTTGTACTTCACCCCGGCCTCGCACGTCCTGCCCGGCATGAAGGTTTATGTACAGACGGAAGCAGGAATTGACTTGGACGAAGTAGAGTCGGTCAGGCACTGGCTATACACGGGTAACGTTTACGACTTTAACGTGGAGAGGACTCATAATTTCGTCGCCGGAGGAATCTTCACACACAATTCGGTCTACAAATGGCGCGGCGCGGACATCACCAACATTCTGAATTTCGAGCAGCACTACCCGGAGGCGAAGGTCATACGTCTTGAGCAGAACTACCGCTCGACGCAGACGATCCTCGATGCGGCGGGCGCGGTCGTCAAACACAACACGGAGCGCAAGGGGAAGACCCTGTGGACGGCCAACCCTTCGGGCGAGCGGATACGCTACTACCAGGCTTTCGACTCGGACGCGGAGGCGCGCTTCGTCGCAGCCAAGATCGAAGACCACCGCCGCGCCGAGCCCGACATACGAGCCGCCGTGCTCTACCGCACGAACGCGCAGTCGCGCGTCTTCGAGGAAGCATTGAGGCGCGCCGGGATCGCTTACAACATCGTCGGCGGCTTCTCCTTCTACGAGCGGATGGAGGTGCGCGACATCATCAGCTACCTGAAGCTCGCGCTCAACCCGCACGACTCGATCGCCCTGATGCGCGTCATCAACAGCCCGGCGCGCGGCCTCGGCAAGCAGACGCTCGACGAGATGGAGCGCCGCGCGAAAGACTACGGCGTCTCGCACTGGGAGACCATCAGCATCCTCACCGAGCAGGAGGCCAAAGTTTTGAGCCCGCGCGCCACGAGTGCGCTCAAAAACTTCAAGGAGATCATCACCAACCTGGTCGCCGCCACGACCAGCGCGGCGTCTGGCGAGTCGCCCGTCTCCGACGTGGTCAAGGCGGCAATCCTCGACACGGGCTACGCGAACGCGCTCAAGGCGGAGAACTCTGACGAGGCCGAGGCGCGCCTTGAGAACTTGCAGGAGTTGGTCAACGCGGCCGTGGACTACGACAAGCAGGAGGGCGAGGGACTGCGCGACTTCATAGACCACGCCGCGCTCGTCTCCGACACGGACCAGTACAAGCGCGACGCGCCGGTCACGCTGATGACGATGCACGCGGCGAAGGGACTGGAGTTCCCGCTCGTCTTCATCGTCGGCCTCGAAGACGGATTGTTCCCGCACTCGCGCTCGGCCACGGACCCCGCGGAGCTTGAGGAGGAGCGCCGCCTCTGCTACGTCGCCATCACGCGCGCCGAGAGGTTCCTTTACGTGACGCACGCCATGAAGCGGCGCGTCTACGGCGAGGAGATGGCGTCGGAGCCTTCGCAGTTCCTGAATGAGATGCCGCTCGATTTGATGGAAGACCTCTCGCGCGGCAACTCGTGGCTCTCGTTCGCGCGCTCGTCCTCGACGCTCGAAAACAAACACGCGGCGCAGGCGCTGCGCGGCGACACGCGCGAGCGCACCAAGTACACCGGCAAGACCTACGACTCGGCCGACTCCATCGCCGAATTCTTCCGCAAGCGCGGGCAACAGCTCGGGGGCTCCACGCCCAAGACTCAGCCCGAGCCGACCATCAAGCGCCGCGCGGCGAGCGCCGGCGCGGGCGGCTCTTCGACCCCGTCATCCGGCGGCGGCGACTTCGCGCCCGGCTCGCACGTCCGCCACCCGAAATACGGCCGCGGCCTGGTGCTCCGCCGCGAGGGCACGGGCGACTCCGCCAAACTCACCGTCAGCTTCCCCGGCTTCGGACAGAAGAAGCTGATTGAGAAGTACGCGGGCTTAGAGAAGGCTTAAGAACTAACCACAGAGGACACAGAGGGACACAGAGGCAAGAAAAGGTTTGAGATTTCAAACCTGAAATTTTTTATCTTCCCCTGTGCCCCTCTGTGGTGAAATAACCGCCCACCTTTAATCCCCTAGCAGTCTGCCGCGGACGAGCGGCTGGCCGCCGAGCGAGGTGTAGAAGCCGAAGGCGGTCAGGGCCACCAGGACGATCAGGTCCAGGACGTACCCGGTCGCGTACCAGGCGTTGAGTTCGGTCGTGGTGGGGAAGAAGACGATCATGTGCTGGAAGACGAGCGCGACGAGCGCGACCACCAGGCTGAAGCGCGTGACGGCGACGATGAGGAGCGTGAGCATGGCGGCGTGAAACGGCCACGTCACGGGCGACTTCCAGGAGACCACGAGGATCCCCGCCGCGCAGATCAGGAGCCAGCCCGCGCCGATGCCGAGCCACTCCCGGCGCAGCAGCATGGAGAGGAAGAGCAGGACGAAGACGATGACGAAGGTGAACGCCAGCGACACGCCGACCTGGGTCATCAGCAGCGCGAGGAAGAAGCGCGAGCCGTAGCCGGGCTCCGCGATGGGGTCCGGGATGTTCGGCGGCAGCCCGAACCAGCGCGGCGCGAGCTCGCCCAGGTGCCAGATCGTAATGACGGCGACGCCGAAGGCGGCCCCGATCAGGATGTCGCGCCCGACCAGGGCGTCGCGCCAGTCGCCCGCCAGCAGGCGGCTCCAGGAGATGATGCGCTCGGGCCAGCGCCGCCGCAGGAAAGGTTCGAGCGCGAGGTACAGCAGCCCCATGAAGACGGACCAGAAGGTTGCCGCCTGGAGCCCCATCGGGAGCAGGCTCGTGGCCTCGCCGGGCGTCGGCACGTGGTGCGTGGTGACGACCCAGAAGACCATCCGCGTGATGAAGAGGAAGAGCGCCAGGCGGAACGCGCCGCGGCGGTCGCCCCGCCCGAGGCGCACGTTCCTCCAGGCGAGAAACGCCGCGACGAAGAACGCGACGAGGAAGAGGACCGCCACCAGGGTGTAGCCCACCCTCTCGCCGCCCTCGATCACGTTCCCGGCCTGCTCGGCCGGCTTCTTCCAGGGGCCGAGCTGTTCGAAATAGACGGGCCTGCCGCGGTAGGCGGCCGCCTCGATTCTGAGCGGCAGTTCCGGGCGGCCGGGGAACGCGCCCTCCCACGCGGCGCGCACGTCGTAGACCTGCGGCGGCGTCCACTTCGAGTCGGCCTGCTTGAACTGCCTTTGGTCGAGCCCGGCTTCGCGGAAGAGCGCGGACCAGTCGGGCTCCTCGCCCGCGCGCGGGCCGTCGTCCGACTGCGAGGGGACGGCCTCGAAGTAGGACAGTGTCCCCCCGGCGTCGAGCGTCAGGAGAATCATGCCTGGGACGTTGTTCGGCGGGTCGTTCGCCCAAACCTCGGCGGCGCTGTAAGGCTGAAGGTAGTTAGGGCTCTGCCTGTGCCAGAAGCGGATCGCCGACGGCTGCGCGGTCCCTAACCTGTCCCAGCGGTTCAACGACTGGTCGTGGTCGCGGACGTAGATCAGGAAGTCCGCGTTGTGAAAGAAGGCGTACTCGGTGTCGGCCGGCGGGGTCGCGTACCCGAGTCGCTTCGTAATCTCTCGCGCGCGCTCCCTGAGCACGTCGGGCGACTTCTCCGGCGTCAGGTAGCGGTGCAGGAACATCTTCTTCGAGACCAGCGCGAAAGAGACCAGCGCGACCAGCACGGTGGCTAAGAGCGCGAGGGCGACTGCCGGGCGGAGCACGCCCTCCTTCGGCGCGGCGGCGACCATCTCTGGCGACGGCGTCTCGCCCGCGGCGAGCGCGGCCTGCAAGGGGTCTCCGCCCGGAAGCGCCGCCGCGACCTGAAGCGCCGTGGCCGGGCGGTTCTTCGGGTCGCGCTCAAGGCAGCGCAGGATGACGCGCTCGACGAGCGGGTCAATCTCCTTGACGAACGACGAGGGGCTTGAAGGCCGCGTGTCGCTGCGGCGCAGGCGCAGCAGCTCGTCGAGCGAGCCGGCCTCGAAGGCGCGCTTGCCCGTGAAGACTTCGTAGAGGACGAGCCCGAGCGAGTAGATGTCGCTCTTGATTGTGACCTCCGCGCCGTCGAGCTGTTCGGGCGCCATGTAGGCGGGCGTGCCCGCGCGCGCCTCGTCGCGGTGAATCTCTTCGGCGAGGCCCGCGAGGCCGAAGTCCGTGATGCGCACGTTGCCGTCGGCGTCGATCATCACGTTGGCGGGCTTCAAATCGCGGTGCAGCACCTTGTTGTCGTGCGCGGCGGCGAGCCCCGCGCAGAGCTGGCGCGCGATCTCGACGGCCTTGTCCGCGGGCAGCCGCCCTATGCGGCGCAGGAGCGAGGCCAGCTCCTCGCCCTTGATGAACTCCATCGAGAGGAAGTGCTGGCCGTCCACGTCGCCAATGTCGTAAACGCGGCAGACGTTGCGGTGCGAGACCTGGCGCGCGATCCTCACCTCGCGGTGGAAGCGGGCGAGCGCCGCGCCGTCGGTCGTGAGCGTCTCGGGCAGGAACTTCAGGGCGACGGGCTGGCCCAGTTTGAGGTCGTCGGCGCGGTAGACTTCGCCCATGCCGCCGCGGCCCAGGAGGCTGACGATGCGGTAGCGCCCGGCGAGCGCGGTTCCGGGCGCGAAGCGCGAGTCGTCTATCGAGTCGAACGAGACGGAGGAGTGCGAGACTCTGGCGCGCGACCAGCGGCGCGTCGCGTCCACCTGGGTCCGCGCGCCGCTCTTCTCTTCGGGGAACAGTTGGGTCGGCTCGCCGAGGGCAGTCCCGCACGACGGGCAGGAGCTTCTGTCGTTTGGAATCTCTTTGAGGCAGTGGGGGCACTTCGACATGGGCTGCGGATTGTACCATTTTCCGGCGAGGCGGATGAAAGGCCGCAGGCGCGCGCAGCCCATGCCAAATTCATTGACGCTACCTTGAGCCTATGTTAGCTTTTTGCCTGCTTACAGTAACCGTACAGTCCAGGCTTGTAACTTTCGCCACCCGTCGCGCGCCGAAACTCTCTCGCTGTTGAAGCCCCGCGCGCGGCAGACCTGTTGTCCCGTTGAATTCCTTTTCGGAAACCATAAGTGTGACACCATGAGCGCAACAGAATTTCAAAAGTCGGCGTCGGACGCGCCGGCAGACTCGCTCGACGCCAACGGCGCCGCCCTGACCGAGACAAGCAACATAGACAAGATCAGGGAGATTCTCTTCGGCGTGCAGATGCGCGATTACGAGAAGCGTTTCTCGCGCCTCGAAGAGCGCCTGCTCAAAGAGTCCTCGGACCTGCGCGACGACACGCGCAAGCGCTTCGAGGCCCTGGAGTCGTTCGTCAAGAGCGAGTTCGAGGCCCTCTCGGAGCGCCTGCAAGCGGAGCAGAGGGACCGCGACGAGTCCGTGCAGAATTTGTCCCGCGAGTTGCAGGACACGGGCAAGTCGCTGGAGCGGAAGCTCACGCAGTTCGACGAGCAGACCTCGCGCACGCAGCGCGAGCTGCGCCAGCAGATTCTGGATCAGTCGAAGAACCTTTCCGACGAGATACGGCGGAAGGCGGACGAGCTTTCCGCGCTGCTGGACCGCCAGGTGGCCGAACTCGGCAACGCCAAGACGGACCGCGCGGCGCTCGCCGGACTCTTCTCCGAGGTCGCGCTCCGGCTCAACAACGAATTCAAAATCCCCGGCAACGAGTGAACGATTGCGGAATGCGGATCGCGGATTTAAGAAATGAGCGTTTGTTTTTCAATCCGCAATCGAAGTGACGATGATCGAGCCTCAATCAAATGACGTGCTCACGGAGGCCCCGCGCCAAGAGCCTGCGGCCGACGACGCCGCGGAGATGAGGGAGCTGCGCAGTCTGCTGCTCGGGCCGGCGGAGCAGCAGATCGCTGAGATTCACGAGCGGCTGGCGGACCCGCGCCGGCAGTTGGAGGAAGTCAGCCGCGTCCTCCCGGCGGCCGTCTCCGCGCGCACGCGGCAGGACGGAGAACTGGGCCAGGCCCTGGGGCCGACCATCACCACGGCCATCGAGCGCTCCGTCCGTAAGAACCCGCAGCCCCTGGTTGACGCCATCTTCCCCGTCATGGGGCCCGCCATACGCAAGGCCATCTCGGTCGCCCTGAGCGGCATGATTCAGTCGCTCAACCAGTCGATGACCTACAGCTTCTCCGCGCGCGGCCTGAAGTGGCGAATCGAGGCCTGGCGCACGGGCAAGCCCTTCGCCGAAGTCGTGATGCTCCACACGCTGCTCTACAGGGTCGAGCAGGTCTTCCTGATACACAAAGAGACCGGGCTGCTCTTGCAGCACGTCGTGGCGGGCGGCGCGGCCGCGCAGGACGCGGACATGGTCTCCGGGATGCTGACGGCCATACAGGACTTCGTGCACGACTCTTTCCAGTCGCCCGAGGGCGAGCAACTCGAAACGCTCGAAGTCGGCGACCTCACCGTCTGGGTCGAGCAGGGGCCGCTCGCCATCCTGGCCGGCGTCATACGCGGCACGGCCCCGCAGGACTTGCGGCTCGTCTTCCAGGGGACGCTGGAGAGGATTCACCTGGAGTTCCGCGACCGGCTGGTCGATTTCTCCGGCGACGCCTCCGAGTTCGACGCCGCGCGCCCGCTCCTGGAAGACTGCCTGCAATCGCAGGTCGACGAGGAGAAGAAGGCCGCGAGCCCGGAGCGCGCTCCCGTCCCGCTCATCGCCCTCGCGAGCCTCGTCGTCATAGCGCTCCTGGTCTGGGCCTTTTTCGCGGTGCGCAGCAGCCGGCGCTGGAACAACTACGTCGAGCGGGTGAAGGGCGAGCCGGGCATCGTCGTCACGGAGACGGGCAGCCGCGACGGGAAGTATTTCATCGGCGGCCTGCGCGACCCCCTGGCGCGCGACCCCGCGGATTTCTTGCCCGAGGCGAGCGTCGCGCCCGAGACGGTCGCGAGCCGATGGGAGCCTTTCCAGGCGATGAGTCCTGAGTTCGTGCGCGCGCGCGCCGTCAAGTTGATCGCGCCGCCTGAGACCGTGAGCCTCAAGCTGAACGACGGCGTCCTCGAAGCCGAAGGCTTCGCGAGCCGGGAGTGGATTACGGAGACGCGCCTCGCCGCGCGCTTCATTCCGGGCGTCGTTCAACTCAAGGACGACAACCTGCTCGACGTCGACCGCATACTCAAGCCGTCGCTCCTCTTCGTGCTGGACGAGACGAACCTGGTGGCCGGCCAGGAGGAGAAGTTCCGGCAGTTGATGACGGACATAGAGCGTTTGCAGTCGCTGGCGGTGGCGCTCGGGAAGAACGTGCGGCTGGAAATCACCGGCCACGCGGACGGCAGCGGCACGGAGGAGCGCAACGAAGAGCTGCGCCGCGGCCGCGCCGAAATGATTGTCGCGGAGCTGGGCAAGAGGCTCCCGCCGCAGCCCAACCTGACCATCGTGGCGGCCGGGTCGAAGCAGAGGCTGCGCGACGAGGTGACGGAATCGGACCGCGCCGCCAACCGCTGCGTGACTTTTAAGATCATCATGAGTTCCGCCCGATAGAGAGGTTTTGTTTCGCCATGATGGCTGAGCGCAACATCGTACAGAAGAAGGTCTGCATGCTGGGCACTTTCGCCGTCGGGAAGACGAGCCTCGTGCAGCGCTTCGTCCAGAGCATCTACTCTGACAAGTACCACACGACGGTCGGCGTCAAGATCGACAAGAAGGTCCTGGACGTGGGCAACGGCTGGAAGATGATGATGATGCTCTGGGACATAGAGGGGGCCGAGCAGGCGCACGACCTGCGCAAGTCCTACCTGCGCGGCGCGGCCGGTTATTTGCTGGTCGCCGACGGCACGCGCCGCGACTCGCTCTACCTGGCCCTGGAGATTCAGGCCCGCGCCGAGGAGGCGGTCGGCGAGGTGCCGCGCGTCTTCTTAATCAACAAGGCGGACCTCGCGGACGAGTGGGAGGTGGAGGAGCGCGAGGTGGAGGCGCTCGCGCAGAAGGGGTGGCAGGTGATTAAGACCAGCGCCAAGACGGGCGCGGGCGTCGAGGAGGCTTTCACGGCCCTGGCCCGGAAGATGATGGAGAGTTGACGATGAGTGATCTGCCCGCGCCCGTGCGCGACTTCATTCTGGAACTGACCGAGGACATGCGCTCGCCCGCGTACATGCTGGTCGGGGAGAACAACCTGCTGACCGCGTGGGGCGGCGACTGGGGCGCGCACGACGTGACGGGCCTCGACGAGCGCATGGACGTGTCGGAACACATCACCTTCCTGCACGGCCTCTTGCCGCTTGAGACGCCCAACGTCTTTCTCCCGAACGTCCAGACGCACGAGGGCCTCTACGCGGACGTTTACCTGTTCGAGAGGAAGGAGGGGACGTGGGTCCTGCTCCTGGACGCCACGGCCGACGCGAGCGCGCGCCAGCGCATGCAGCAGAAGTCGAACGTCCTGCGGCTACAGGTGGCCGAGATTGAGCGCGAAGAAGAGGCGCTCTACGAAGAGCAGGGCATACTGGAAGCGAAAGTCCGCGAGCGCACGAAGGATTTGGCCGAGACCAACATGCGGCTGAAGAAGGAGCTTATCGAGCGCCAGCGCATAGAGAAGGAGTTGCGCGAGAGCGAGGCGCGCTTCCGCCGCCTCTTCGAGTCGAACATGATCGGCATCATGTTCTGGGACTTGAAGGGCGCGATCACGGCCGCCAACGACGCCTTCCTGGACACGCTCGGCTACACGCAGGACGACCTGCGCCTCGGCCGTGTGCACTGGGACCAGATCACGCGGCCTGGGAAACTCAACCTGGACGAGAAGGCGTTCGTAGAGATGCGCGAGACGGGGGCCTGCACGCCCTTCGTGCGCGAGTTCATACGCCAGGACGGCAAGCCCGTCACGCTCCTCTTCGGCGCGGCCCTGCTCGAAGGCAGCCAGACCAAAGTCGTCTGCTTCACACTCGACCTCAACCGCTACAAGTAGCCGAACGCGAACAGAGGTTTCACGCGGAGGCGCGAAGAAAGCACGCAAGGCGTCGAAGGCTTCGACGCCTTGCGTGCTTTCTTCGCGCCTCCGCGTGAACCGCCTTTGCCCTCCGGTCAACCAGTAGACGAAACCCTGCATCAATTGGGTTGTCACCCAAACCGGCACGCGAGCTTTCCGCCGGACTGTTAAGGAATCTCCCCAAGAGTCCCGTCTTTCTCTTCAAATCTCTCTGGAGGCTACCTATGAGACCCAAACTGCTGCTGCTGACCCTGGCACTCGTCTGTTCATTCGACGCGCAGGCGCAGTCCTCGCGCCCCGCCCACAGGCGCGCGGCCCCCGCCAGACAAGTGAGCGCCGCCGCCGCGCCGCGCGCCTCTTCGCTCCCCATACGCCGCGTGATTCTTTACAGCAACGGCGTCGCCTACATCGAGCGCCGCGGCGTCGTCACGGGCCGCGCCGAGATAGACCTCTCTTTCAAGCAGTCGCAGGTGGACGACGTGCTGAAGTCTATGGTCGTCCTCGACCTCGGCGAGGGGCGCATCGGGGCCGTCAGCTACAACTCTTCGGCCCCGCCCTCGGCGCGCATGGCTGACATCCCCTTCTCCATCGCCGCCGAGTCGGGCGGCGACGTGCAGGGCGGCCTCGCCGGAGTTTTGAGCCAGTTGCAGGGCGCGCGCGTCGTCGTCTCCACGGCGAACCGCACGGCGACCGGCTCTATCCTGACGGTCGAGGAGCGCACCACGCAGCCGGACGAGAAGAAGCCCCCGGTCAAGACGCACGCGCTCGTCATCGCCTCGGAGGGGGGCGAGCTGGCGAGCTTTGAACTCGCGGAGGTGCGCTCGATTAAGCTCGTGGACGAGGGCGCGCGGCGCGACATCACGGAGTTCGCGCACGCTTCCGCCTCTGCGCGCAGGCGCGACGCCAAGACCATCGCCGTCACTTCCGACGGCGTCGGCTCGCGCGAGATGGTCGTCAGCTACACCATCGCCGCGCCCATCTGGAAGACGACTTACCGCGTGGTCATGGACTCCTCGGGCCAGCCCTTCTTCCAGGGCTGGGCCATCGTGGACAACGTCAGCGAAGAGGACTGGGAGAACGTCTCGCTCTCGCTCGTCTCCGGCAAGCCCGTCTCCTTCATCCAGCCGATTCAGAAACCCTTCTACCGCTACCGCCCCGTCGTCCCCATCCCCGACGATCTGAAGTTAGACCCGCAGGTCTACGACCCCGAAGGTATAACCATGACCGGGGGAGACGCGGCTGGCGGCGGCGGCGGCGCGGGCGGCGGGACAATCTCGGGCGGGACGGATTTCTCGCGGACTTACGCCAACCCGGCACAGAGGCAGGTGCAGCAGCTCCCGCTCGGCGGCAGAAACGCCAACGCGAGCAACCTCTACCTGGACGGCACGTCCGGCGCGGCCGCGGCGACCACGACTCTGAGCGACGCGATCAGCAGCCAGCAGGTGGGCGTCGAGGCCGCGGCCACCGGCAGCGAAGTCGGCGACCTCTTCGAGTACCGCATAGACCAGCCCGTCACCGTCAGGCGCGACCGCTCGGCGCTGATTCCCATCCTGCAAACGAAGATGGCCGGCGAGCGCGTCTCGATCTTCAACGAGGGAGTCCGCACGGACCGGCCTCTGGGCGGGATGCTCCTGGAGAACACTTCGCCGCTCACGCTCGAAGACGGCTCGATGACCGTCATCGACGGCGACGCCTACGCGGGCGAGGCGCTGATGGAGAGATTGAAGCCGGGCGAGAAGCGCCTTATTTCGTTCGCGCTCGATTTGGGCACGCTCGCCACCGTGCGCCTCAAGGAGGACCGCGCGCCGACGTTCCTCATCAAGGTCGTCGGCGGCGTCTTCCAGGCCCACTACTACCGCACGACCGAGAAGGTCTACCGCCTCACCAACCAGACAGACCGCCCCCGCGTCGTCTACGTCGAGCACCCCGTCAACCAGGGCTGGGAACTCACAGACAAGACCCGCAAGCCCGACGGCAAGAGCACGCGCTTCTACCGCTTCCGCGTCCCGCTGGACGCGCGCCAGACCGTCGAATTCCCCGTCGCCGAGCGCCAGGCGCTGATGGACTCCTACGTCCTCACGAACTTCACCCGCGCCGACCTCGAACTCTTCATCACCCGCAACTACGTCGACCAGCAAACGCGCGCCTCCCTCGAACGCCTCATCGAAATCAAGTCGCGCATCGCCGCCGTCGACGCCCGCCTCAGCGCCATCGAAGCCGAAGCGGAAGAAATCTCCCAGGATCAGGCCCGCCTCCGCGAGAACATCAAAGCCCTCACCGCCACCGCCGAAGCCAAACAACTCATCACCCGCTACGTCGCCAAAGCCGACGAGCAGGAGTCCCGCCTCGAACAACTCTCCAAAGACCGCAAAGCCGCCTTAGACGAGCGCGCCCGCCTCCAATCCGAACTCGACGCCGCCATCCGCAACCTCGACATCAACCGCAACCTGACTGAATGAAGAAAGGAGAGACGGGCCGACGGCGAAGGCGCGAACATCTACGATTGAACAAAGGCGGCCGGGAATGCTCCCGGCCGCCTTTCATTGCTCTTCCACTCTGCCGCCAGCTTCCTGCCTACGCCACGTTTCCAATTGCTCTCGCACTTTAGCAGTGTTTGGGGCTTCCATCTGTTCCTTAATTTTGAGCGCGGCTTCAGCATAAAGGATAGCCTTATCTCGCTCGCCGAGTTTATCGAGCGTCAAACTCATGTTCCAGAGTGCCATGCCTTCAGAACGACGATCACCGATTTCACGGACAATCGCGAGCCATTGTCCGTGAAACTCAATGGCTCGACGCGTCTCGCCCAAATCGTCATAGGCATTGCCCAAGCCGCCTAAAGCATTACCTTCGTTACGCAGGTCACCGATTTCGCGCGTTATCGTTAACAACTGCTCAAAGAATTCGATGGCGCGGCGCGTCTCGCCCAAAGCGGCGTAGCCATTACCCAAGCTACCCAAAGCATTGCCTTCGCTGTGTCGTTCTCCAATTTCGCGGGTAATCGTTAATTGTTGCTCAAAGAATTCGATGGCGCGGCGCGTCTCGCCCAAGCCGGCGTAGGCTATGCCCATGTTACCCAGCACAGCGCTTTCGATGCGACGGTCGCCAATTTCACGTGCGATAACGAGACCCTGTTCGTATAACTCAATAGCGTGGTGGAACTCACCCACGTTAGCATAGGCAGCGCCCAGATTGCCCAAATGCACTCCCTCGATAGAACGATCCTTTAACAACCGGGCGGCGGCCAATGCCGCTTCCATCCAACGGATTCCCTCGCGCGGACGTTGACGTATGTATAGCAGACGTGACGCAACATTTGGATAATTGCTGCACAACGAGGCCGCATCGCCATCTTCTCTGAAATGTTCCTCGGCCCACGCCTGCCCGGCTTGTATGTTCGCCCATTCCAGATCGAACAGGACAAGGCCACGCTTAAGTGCCTCGCCGCCTGCTTTATAAAGATCGGCGGCGTCTGAACTCACGCCCAAATAGTGCCGCGCAAGCCGCTTCAGTCCCTGATACCGCTCGTTCTCACTCAAGCGTGCGTCGGCAAATAAACGCACAAGGTCGTGCAGACGGTAGCGAGCGATGGTCTCATCCCATTCCACAAGACTGTATTTGACTAATTCGCTGAGCGCATCCTGCGCCCTATCCAGCTCAATCTCCCACAGGGCTGCGGCTGCCGCCAAATCGAACGTATCAGGGAAGACGGACAGGATACGCCAACGCTCCTGCATCTCCGGGCCGAGCAAGTCATAGCTCAGGCTGAGCGATGCATCTATGAGCTTGAGCCGCTGCTGCACACTCGTTAATCGCTGCACGTAATCCTCTACGCCGAGATCAAGGAACTCGGCCAGCGCGCTGGCTGCGAGGCGCAAGGACAACGGGAGATAGCCGCAGAGTTTGGCAATTGTATCCGCCTGCTTGCCAATGCGCGGAGAGATTTTCAGCAGAAGCTTTTGAGCATCTTCGGCAGACAGTTTGTCAAGATTCTTGGCGAACAGTCCGGGTAGAGTGAAATGCGTGCGTGAGGTCACCAGCATGACGCAACTCTCAGGCGGGATGAGCGGCTCGACTTGATTGCGGTCGGCGGCGTTATCCATCAGGAGGAGAGCGCGCTTTTCGTGAAGAAAAGACCTGTAGATCGCGCTCAACTCAGCTTCGCCTTCGGGAAGCTTGGCGGTGGGCTCGTAGGCGCGGATGACGTGAGACATGGCGTCGGCTGCGGAGAGGGGGGTTTTGCTCGTGCCTTTTAAGTCCAGGTAGAACTGCGCGTCAGGGTAACGAGGCTTGAGTTGCTGTGCCAGTTTGAGCGCGAGCGTAGTCTTGCCCACGCCGCCCAAGCCTTGCAGGCCGGAGATGGTGACGCCGCCGTGCTCAAGGGCGCGCATGAGTTCGTCCAGTTCTTCCTGGCGGCCGGTGAAATCAGCGGGCGGAGTCGGTAGTTGATGCAACGCACTGCCTGTGGGTGCAGGAGCATTGTAAAGATGAATAATTTGATCCGGCTTTGCTCCCCTGCCTTTTTCCTGCTTGGGACGTTGTTCGTCTTCATCAACATCGTCTTTCGGATGGCCTGACGAAGCTACTCGCCGAGATTCCTTGACGGCGACGACCACTGCAACGATTAAAGCAATAATAAAGACTCCCCGAACCCACCAACGGTACGGCTTAAGCTTCTCTTCAAGATCAGAAGCAATCAAGTTGCTCGCCACATTGCCCATAAAGAGGATTAGCGCGATACTGCCGGCAACTACGATCAAGACGAGGCGAGATTTGCGTGGTGAGATGGTTGAATTGGGCATTATCGTTCCGTCCGGTCAGGAGCGTAATCCGTTTTTTGTAGATGCCTATTATTGATAGATCATCGCAAAGGCAATGCCCGTCATAATACTTCTGAACAATATAACCCGCCAATAAAACAAAAAAGAGGGGAGCCAGTCGCTAACTGGTTCCCCTCTTTATTACGGCTGTCGTTTTGTGGACGGCCCTTTGCTTATCCTTTGGTCAGTTCGTCGGCGATTTCTTTGGCGTCGAAGACCTTGCGGAGGACTTCGAGGATGCCGCGGGAGTCGACGGAGATGGAGCGGTTGACTGATTCGTCGTAGTAGAAGTTTCCGACGAGCGATTGGATGTTGCCGTCGAAAATCAGGCCGACCAGTTCGCCTTCCTTGTTGATGGTGGGCGAACCACTGTTTCCGCCGATGATGTCGTTGGTCGAGACGAAGTTGTAGGGCGTCTTCAAGTCGACCTTAGACTTTCTTTCCGTCCAGCGCGGCGGGAGGTTGTACGGGAATTTCTGCTGAAACTTCGTCGAGCGGTCGTAGAGGCCGCCGAGGGTCGTGAAGGGTTCGAGCTTCGCGCCGTTCTCCGTGTAGCCCTTGACCGCGCCGTAGGAGAGGCGGAGGGTGAAGGTCGCGTCCGGGTAGAGCTTGGTGCCTTCGGTCTCGAACAGCGCGCGCGCGATCTTGCCGTAGCCCGTGCGCTCGACGCCGACCACCTCGTTCTCGTAGCGCCGGCGCACCTCGCGCGCCTCCTTGTCGATCTCGCGCGCCAGCACGATCATCGGGTCCGTGGACTCGTTAATCGCTTTCGCCCCGCCGGCCGCGAGCTGCTTGCGGTATTCCACGTCCCTGAGCTTCGTCCCGTCAATCAACTCCGCGGCGCGCGCCTCGGGCGTCTTGCCCGCGAGCACGCGCTTCGTCAGCTCGCTGTCCGCGCCGAGGACTTCGGCCAGGAAGGCGAGCGAGTCCGCGAGCTTCAGTTTCTCGAAGTCAGTGTAGACGGGCGCGGGCGAGTAGAGCGCGAGTTCCAGAGAGGCGCGGCGCGCGTCCGTGAACTCGGGCAGGCGCTCGGCGTTCGGCTTCTCGTTCTCGGCGGCGAGGCGGACGAGCGCACGCGCGAGGTTGAAGAGCGTGGTGTTGAAGCCCGCCGCCTGGTCAAGAATCCTGCGCTCGCGCGCGTAGGAGGCGAACCCCTTGTGCGCCGTCGCAATCGTCTCCCAGGCGTCGCCGTATTCCTTCTGCCGGCGCGGGTCGCCCCCGATGGCCTTGCGCAGCGCCTCTTCCGCCTGGCGCTTCTGCGCGATCAGGTTCTTGTCCTGAAGACCTGCGAGCTGGCCGCGGTAGACCTTCAGGCTGTTCTGCACGCTGTTCAATTCGTTCTGCGCCTGGCGCGTCTGCTCCTCGCCCATCGTCATGTACTTCTTCAGCACGGCCTCGCGCCGCTCCATCCAGCGGATCAGGAGCGGGATGCTCACGTCGCGCAACTGTTCGAGGTGCGCGACCGTGTTCAGGCGCTGGGTGGAGCCCGGGTGGCCGACGACGAAAACGAGGTCGCCCTCCTTCGCGCCCTTGTCGGACCATTTCAGATAATTCTCGACGCGCACGGGCTTGTCGTTCTCGTAGGCGCGGACCAGCGCGGCGTCAATGTTGAAGCGCGGGTAGTTGAAGTTGTCCGGGTCGCCGCCGAAGAAGGCCGCCTGGAACTCGGGCACCCAGACGAGCCGCACGTCCGTGTACTTCTTGTAGCGGTAGAGATTGTACTGGCCGCCCTGGTAGAGCGTGACCACGTCGGAGCGCAGGTTGGTCTTCTCCAGCGACTCAGCTTCGATCTTGCTGATGGCGGCGCGGCGCGCGCCGAACGCGTCGGCCGCGGACATGTCGGCTTTGACCGCGCCGTTGACACGCTCGGTCACGTCCTCTATGCCGACGAGCACGTTCAATTCAAGGCTCGGAATCTTCAACTCCTCGGCGCGCGTGCGCGCCACGAAGCCTTCCTTGGCGTAGTCCTTCTGCGCCGTCGAGAGTTCGCCGACGAAGTCCTCGACGATGTGGTAGTTGGTCAAGACCAGCCCGTCGGGCGAGACGAACGAGCCCGAGCCGTTGGGGAAGCGGACGGCCGCCATCTGCACCTTCCTGAGCCACTCGTCCGTGACCTTGAATTTGTACTTGCGTTCGATCTCGGCCCTCGGCACGTTGTTAATGGGCCACATGCCTTCGTCGGCCGATGCGGTCGGCAGCAGGAGCGTCTGGGCGGCGAAGAGCGCCATCGCCAGCGCGCAGAAAAATTTTCTCAGTCTCATAGAAGTCCTCTAAAAAAGTTTGGTTGAGCGGAGGAGAAGTTATGTCGCCTGTTTAGAGTCCGGGTCATCACCAAGGGATGCCTGAATTGATAACCGCCAGCCGTACGGAATGTCAAGCCTGGATAAAACAGGAAAGCCGCCCGGAGTCTTTTACATAACCCCGGACGGCTCCGCCAAAGCCTATCATGCCGATTACGGCGCGGAGACCAGAAACACATCCCAAGCCCAGCGCCCGACCTCTGCGCGCCGCCCACCTTTGACCTTCGCCCGATACCTGAATTGATTTCCGTGCTCGTCTGTTCTCTTCGACTCTTTATAGTCAAGCTCTAATTCGGCTACCCTCAGTTCAGGCAGCGTATGCAACTCTGCCCCCTCCGAGATGCCGTTGTGGTTGGTGTCCTGCCAGAGACGCAAGCCGGAGAAGACGGCATCTGCCTCATCAATCATTCCGTCACTGTTGCCGCCCTTTTCGGCCTTATCGTACTCGGCCAGGGCCAGGAACCCGTTGGGCTCAGGCGACGCGGACTGCTCCGTGTAGTTGCCGAACAACTCCGCCCCGCTGTCTATTCGTCCGTTATCGTTGCGGTCTAAAGCCAGCCACGCGTCGTCCGAACCGGCGACAGTCCACGACAACCGTTCAGCGATATTTCCTCCGGCGTCTAAATCGAAGTTGACGCCGCCGGCGGCGTCCGTCAGGGAGATGCCGTCGCCCGCGATGTCAATAATGACGGGCGAGGGCCAGCACGTTCTGGTGTCAGGCTGAGGGTCACTGCATACTTCGGCGTCCGGGTTAGCGTAGCAGTACTCCTGTTTCGAATAACACTTGCTCGGCGTTGTCGCCGGGACACAATCCACAGGGCACGTGACATTTACTTGAAACGACGGAGAGGTGTCGTTGTAGTCACACTGTAGAGAGTATGATAGGCGGGTGTTGTTTTCGCTACAGTGTAGCCTGTTGATGAAGACGCAGCCGGGCGCGTACTCTTCGCCCAGATGTTGCCACCAGGCGTCGGAGGTTGGGTCGCGCGGATCGGGGTTACAGACTTTCCCCTCAAAATTACCCTCACACTTGACATCACCGACCCTGGTCAGCCCGTTCGGATACCACGCGCGAATTTTCGGGTCGGCATGCACGTAGCTGATGAAACTGCATTTGGGAGTGCCGGTCAGGGTGGCGTTGACGGAGTAAGCGAAGAGGATCAACGTCAGCAGGATAAAGACGAGACAGAGCAACGAGAGGCGGTTCATCGGTATTGTCTCCTCTCCGAGGCGTCATACGCTTGCTGTAATTCATTCTCTAATTCCGCCCTCCCCCCTTTCGCTTGTGCGCGCCGCAGACGATTGCGCGAAATTTTGTACCCTGTGCGGAAGCCTGCTTCCCAGTCCGGCGAATGGCCTCGCGGGGTACTTATCTCTTGCCCATCGGCCTCGCTGTCGCCGCCGAGTTTGTCAATCGCGGCGACAAGTCCTTCCTTCATTAGAAGCTGTCGGAAATGAGCTTTAGCCGCGCTCGCGCCGGCGCGTTGGCCCGACAGTTGTTGGGCGATATTGAATTTGTCAGGCCCCCAGGCTGTCCCGTCACCGAACTCCGCATAATCCACGGCGAGCCTGAGGCCGCCGGACATCGTGCTCAGCGGAGCAGAGACGATGTGGAAAGACTGAGACTGGCCCGGCTGCAAAACCTGATTGAGCGACAGGATGTTCAGGAACATTACGCCCGACTTGTTCGAGACGCCGGCGGGGCCGTGGCCGATGGCGAAGGCGCAGACGGGCCTGCTGCCGATGTTGGTGATGAGCGCGCTAACGCTGGCCTGCTCGAAATCGGGCTGCGCGCCGTTCGGCCGGCTGACGCTCACTTCGATTGACGAAATATGCAAAGGCGCGTCCGGCTGTAGGTCTGCCGTGACGATAGGAGTCTCCGACTGTGCCGCACCCAACAGGGTCTGGGTATTGCCGTTCAGAAAGAAGAGCAGGCAGGCCACCAGTAGAGTCAAAGCAAAAAACTTCAGCCCAAGCTTCAGCCTCTTCGATTCAGACATGAGGTTCCTCCTTCGCGACCTTCAGAGCGGCCGGCGCGGCCCAACCCGCCGTGTGCTTAGCGGCTTGCTTTAGCCGTCAAATTTTGGAGCCGGCCGATTACTCCGGCCTCTTCACCGGCCGGCAATTTTCCGACCCAGACATCGGCGACAACACCTTCACCGTCAATCAACGCCAGGGTCGGCGTTCCCCTGATTCCGAGAGAGTCGAGCGGCACTTGCATGACCCCGTCCGCCGCCACCCCGAGCCGGTCTAAGTACTTTTGGGTTTCGTTGACTGTTTGGGGCGAGATGGCGATGAGGCGATAGCTCCGCTGCCCTTGCGCCAGCCGCCGGTAAAAAGCGGCGCTTTCAGAACAGAACTGACAGGTAGTCGAAATAGCGAGCAACAGCGTGTGGCCGTGCCCCGACCAATCCACATTCGGCAGGGAGATTGGCCCGCCGGTCTTAATTTGATTGCCGGCGGCCGTCCTCGCGTGACTGGCAGGCCCGCTGTTGAAGATGTAATTTTTGATCAGGACGACGCCCATCAGGACGGCGACCAGGATGATGGCGATGCTGGCGAGGAAGTCCAGTTTTTTAGCTGCGGTGCTCATGATTTTTATGACGCACGGCCTTCGGCGTGAGGGACGGCTTTGAGTATTTCGGCTAGTCGTTTTGTGCCCTGCCGTTTTCCGGGGCTGCGCCGTTCAGCCCGGCTCTAAAATTAGGGGCGGCAACCGTCGCTAATGAACTCAGTCGGGTAAGATTGTATCCGGGTGGTTTGATGAACGAGTGCATGAGGTCTCCTAGTTATCAAGCGTGAGAAACAGGAGCTTTGGGTGGCGTTTGAAGCTCTTGCTGACGCCAGAGTGACAAAAACCGCGGACTGTATACGCCCATTCGCCTTAGATGTCAACAAAATTTTCCGCCCCCGACCCGGACCGAATAATCGACCGGCGACTTCGATTCTCCCTCGTGACGACGGATATCGTGTGGGCCGACGGCGGTTCCATTTATTCAGGCGCGTCGCGCTTAGCTGTCAGCGGCATTAAAGAGAAGAACCGCGTGAAGTCGTAAAAGACCTTCGCGCGGTTCTTCTCTTTAATGCCGGTCGTCGCGCCTTAGTCGCGGCCGCCTTCGGCTTTGTCCTGCTCTTTCGCGTTCTGCGTCGCCTTCTGTTCGAGGGCGGCCAGGCGGGTGGCGAAGGCTGCGTTCATGGCGCGCAGCTCGTCAACTTCCGTGCGGAGACGCTCGACCTCGGCCGTCTTCTTCTGCAACTCCTCTGTGCGCTCGTCGAGCGCCTTGATGGCCGCGATGCTGACGCCCGCCAGGTCCTGCACGCCGATGGAGGTGTTGCCCGTGCCGAGCTTGAACTGCTGGAAGAAGTCCTCGGCCATCGGTCCCATGTGCCGGACGTTGTGGCCCTCGGAGATGTAGTTCCAGGTGCTGACCGGGATGGCGCGCAAGGAAGCGAGCACGTCGCGGCCGTTGACCATCAGGAAGTTCTCCTTCGTCGCGCGGCTCGAAGTGCAGTTGAAGACGCCCGAGCCCGCCGGCAGGTTGCAGCCCGTCGTGCCGCCCAGGTTCGTGCGGAACCGGACGCCGCCCGTCGCGCGAACCGCGAACTCGTTGTTCGCCGTGTTGCGGAACGTGTCGGCGCTCTGCTGGGCCGAGCCGTCCGACCAGATGAAGGTGCCCGTGAAGCCGTTGTTCGAGGCGAACTTGCCCATCGCCGTCGTGTGGTCCTGGTCGGCCGTCACGTTGTAGCCGATGGCGACCGCCGCGAGGCCGCGGATGTTGAAGGTGTCGGGGTCGCACTTGCCGTTGATGTAGGGGCCACCCGACTTGGCGTTGTTGCCGAGCGCGACGCCGTACGTGTCGCACACGCGGTTGCCCGCGCCCGCCGAGAACCCGGCCGCGCCCTTCACCTGGTTGCCGCTGCCGAAGACGATGCTCGACGTGCTCTCGGCGGAGTTAGTGTCGCCGAAAGCCAGGGCGTAGAGGCCGATGGCCGTCGAGTTCGAGCCGCCCGCCCAGGAGAAGAAGCCGACGTTGGCGTCGTCCCACTCGTTGTCGGCGTAGCCGGAGCGGAACGCGCCCTTGTACGAGTCCCAGGACGTGCGGTAGCCCTTGCCCTGCATCGGGGAAACGCCGATGCCCAGGTTGCCGGTGGCGACGAAGCTGCCGTTCTGGAAGACCTTGAACCAGGCGGGCGTGTGGCCGCCGGGGCCGGAGCAGCAGGTCGAGCCGCCGCGCAGGTTAATCATCGGGGCCGTGCCGTTGGCGTCGCCGACCGAGAGCTGCTCCGTGCCGGGAACGAACTTGACGAAGTTGGCGTCGGCGTAAGCCTTGTTGACGGCGTCGCCCGCGTTGACGGGGTTGCCGACGTTGGTGACGAGCGCGTTGTTGGCCGAGAGGCCCACCGAGAAGACGTTCGCGCCGCTCCAGGCGTTCGCGCCGCCGAGGCGGGCGAGGGCCGGGGAGATGCGGTTGTCGTTAATCAGCAGGCTCGTGTTCTGGCCGTTGATGGTGTTGACGATGGTGTTGCCGGTCATCTGGCCCGCGACCACCGCCGCGCTCGTCATGCTCGTGCCGTCGGGGAAGAAGATCGCGCCGTTCGGCCCGCTCAACTTGACGCCGCCCGCGACTTCCAGCTTCTGCGCAGGCGCGTTGGTCCCGATGCCGACGCTGCCGTCCGCCGCCAGGACGAACTGGTTGTTGTTCGTCACGTTGTCGGTCATCAGGCCCGCGGAGAAGATGATCGGGCGGATCAGACCCGAGCCGACCTTGCCCGTGCCGACGACGAAGTCGTTGCCGCGCGAGCGCATGGTCAGGAACTCGTAGGACGAGTCGTTGGCGATGAAGTCCGTGTTGAAGATGCTGAACTGCGCGCGGTTGTTGGGCTGGCCCGTGCCGCGCGGGATGACCGCGAAGGACTGCGCGACGTTCGCGCCCGAGGCCGGGTAGAACTGGACCTGGGCGAAGCCCGCCGTGCGGCTCGGGTTCGTGATCGTCGGGTTGACGCCGACGCCGGTGGCGTTGCCCAACTCGACCGAGCCCATGACGTGCAGTTCGCTGTTCGGCGCGGCCGTCCCGATGCCTATGTGGCCGTTCGCCTCGGTCATGATGGAGTCGCCGGCCACGCCCGTCGGGCCGTTATTCCACTTCACGATCCTGCCCGTCGTGCCCGAGCCGGAGATGTTCGCCTCCGTGCCGCCGACCGGCGCGGCCGCGACGAGGCCGACGCTGTTCGTCCCCTTGAGCGCGTTCGCGCTCGTCAGCACGCTCCCGTCGCCGAAGCGTATGCCGTCGCGCGCAGAAATCGTGCCGGCCACGTCGAGCGTCGCCTGCGGGTTCGCGGTCCCTATGCCGACGCGGCCTTCGGGGGTGACGCGCATCTGCTCTTTTTCCTTGCCCGCGAAGAAGTCGCCCGTGCTCAAAGTGAGCGCGCCTGAAGTGCTCGTGAGCTGTCCGCCCTCGCCGTCGTGCCCGGCCACGACCGTCGAGCGCTCCTTGCCCTGGCGCAGGACGGTCAGGGACTCGTCGTTGCCCTCGGCCTCTATCCTCTGCGCCTTGCGGCGCGCGCCCAGGGTCTGCGACTGCGCGGCGTTCAACTCCGCCCTCGTCGCGACGCCGAGTGTGAGCTGGCCCGCCTGCACGTCGATCTTGCCGAGCCGCTGGCCGAACTTGTTGTTGAAGTCTCTGATGGTCACGACCGTCAGGTACGAACCGTCGGTCACGGGCCTGGCGGCGTCCGAAACCTTCCAGTCGATGACGCTGCCGGGGCGCAGGCCGGAATCGAAGACCAGCTCGCCCGCGGCGCTGTAGATTTCGAGACGGATTTGCAGCACCTGGCCCGAGGACGCGAAGCGGGCCGCGGCGCCGTCGGCCGAAGCGGTCACGGCCGGGGCCTGCGTGTTCTGGCCCTCGGCGGGCTTCTCATTCTGTGCCAGCGCGCTGCCCGTAAAAAGGATTAAGGATAGGCTGATGATTAAGAGTCTGAGTGATCGGGTTTTCATGGCTCTCTCTTCCTTTACTAACTCCACGTCTTCAAATTCGGCCCGGTTCCCCTCGCGGCCCCGAGTCATTTGTCACGCTTAGGAGTTTTTTCTCTCCACTTGCTAACGCGGATTTCGCGGGGAGATGGATCACCGGGCGGGTAAAATTTATGGGGCGATAAATAACCCTTCCGCCGCCAGGGGCATCTTTGCTGAAATATTCAGAGAGTTTCGCGGACCCCTTCACCGTTGAAATACTTGCGCGAATTTTCCGCAGGGGTTAAAACTTGGGCGGAGTCCACGGATGAATAACGAAGCGATTGCCGGGCGGTTTGCGAAGCTGGCGAATCTGATGGAGATTCGCGGCGACGACCAGTTCCGCGTGCGCTCCTACCGCAACGCGGCCGAGGTGATAGAGACCTGGCCCACGCCGCTCAGGCAAATCGCGGCCAGTGAGGGCGTCAAGGGCTTGCAAACTCTCCCAGGCGTCGGCAAGGCCATCAGCGGCAAGATCGTCGAGCTGCTGGAGAAGGGCACGTTCGACGCGTGGGAGAAGCTGATTCTTGAAACGCCGGAGGCCACGCTAGACCTCTTGAAGGTGGGCGGCATCGGCCTGAAGACGGCGGCCGTCTTGCACCAGCAGTTCAAGATCGGCTCGCTCGACGACCTGAAAAAATTCGTCGCGGGCGGCGGCCTTGAGATGGTCGACGGCGTCGGCGAACGCAGCGCCGAGAGAATCAAGGAGAGCCTGAGGCGTTTGTAGATTATCGTTCGAAAGGGAGGAAACTTTTTTCATGAGACGGAAAAGCCTGGCCGCGCTCGCGCTCGTCGCAGTCTTGGCCCTCGGGGGCGCGGCCTCGGCGCAAGGGTTGGGCAGTTTGAGGAGCTGGGCGGGCAAGTACCCGACGGAGAGGCGCGGCCGCGTCACGCGCAGCTTCTTCCGCGTCCCCGCGGTCCAAAGGCCGCTCGCCGCCACGCTCTCGCGCAAGGACTTGAACCTGCTGACGCGCGTTTACAACGTCGAGACCCCGATTAAGGCACTGGGCGACTACCTCGCCGTCAAAGTCTGCATGCCGCACAACTGCGACACGGAGCAGGCCGGCTTCGCCATCAACCTGCGGACGGGCAACGTCTACGTCAGGATGAAGGAGGGCAGCGAGGTGCGCTGGTTCGCCTCCGAAGGAGACTACACGGACCTTCCCGCCAACGTTCAGGACTACCTGAACGATTTCTCCGCAACATAGAAAAGCAATGATGAGTGCGGAATGCGGAATGCGGAATGAAAGACAATTTGTTTTTTAATTCATCATTCCGCATTCCGCGTTCATCATTTCGCTCAGTGTCCTTTCTCCATCGAGAATTTGGTGAACCGTATGGCCCCGGTGTGCTCCTTCGCCTTGAAGAGGCGGAGTAGACCCTCGCGGCGGCGGCGTTCGTATTCGTCGTCGCCGGCCGAGGCGACGAGTTGGCGCAGGTCGTCCTCGACTTCGGGGCGGGCGTCGTTCTTGAGAATCAGGAGCGTCAGCCCCGTCAGCGGGTAGCGGTCGAAGCTCTCGAAGAGGAAGGAGCGCAGGGCCGGGCTCTGGCGCAGGTGGAACATGATTATGCGGTCGATGCCGTTGACGGGGTATTGCGGGAACGCGGCCGCGTGCATCAGCGCCGAGGCGAAGTTCGTGAGCAGGAGTTCCGCCATCGCGTAGACCTCGTCGCGGCTGACCGGGTCGCCCTCGCGCCAGGGTTTGTTCTCGTAGAAGTAGGGTCGCAGGTAAGGCTTCTCGACCAGCACGCGGACGTGGTCTGTCGTCTCCGTGATGGCCCGCTGGATGAGTTGAATCTCGGGCTGCTTGCGCGAGATTTCGAGCTGCGTGAGGGCCGTCTCGATCTGCTCCTGCGCGAGCCTGAGTTGCTTGCGGAAGACAGAGAAGTTGAGCAGGCCGACCGTGACCAGCAACAAGGTCCCGCCGAAACCCAGCAGCGAGATGATTACTTCCGCGCCCATCTGAAATCCTCCTTCGGAGACGAAAGCGAAATTCTAAAGAAGGTTTTCGATTAGGGCGAGCCGCAACGGAGGATTTTCGTCCGGGAGAAAAAGGAACCACGAAGCCGCACGAAGCGACACGAAAAGGATTGTTCCTGATTCGCGCCGCTTCGTGCGGCTTCGTGGTTCGTAGTTTTTTCGAGAATGAATAGTCGCGTGGCGCGCGTTACTGGTCGGCGTCGGCGGGGCCTGTGCCGCCGCCGCTCCTGGCACCGCCGCCGGGGCCGCCGCCTTCGGTCGTGCCCGCGGAGCTTCCGCCGCCGCTGACGCCGCCCGAGCCGGCCGTCCCCGCCGGAGCGCCGGTGACGTCCATTTCGCCGGCGGCCCCGATGGTCCCTTCCGCGCTCGAAGCGTCGCTCGTCTGCGCGCCCGTCGGCAGGTAGTTAGCGCCCCCGCCCGTCACGCCCGGCCGGGAGTCGTCACGCCCGGCCTCGCCTGGGTCTCCGTCGCGGTCGCCGCCGCTGCCCGCCGCGAACCTGTCCGGTCTGTCTTCGCTCATCACTCTTCCCTTCCTATGTCAACGCCGATTCGCATTCGCGTTATCCGGGCGACCGCTCGGGGAGTTGTTGCTGTTCATGTTGTGACCGCCGCTGCCGCCTCCGCCCGCGTTGAGAGAGCGGGCCATTTGCAGGTGCTCCTGGAGCGTGGGCAGCTTGGCCGAGGCGAAACTCTTCAGGCCCGCGTCCGTGCCGCGCTCCGCCTCGCGCTGGAAGAGCTGCACGGCCTTGGTGTGGTCCTTGACCATCTCTTTCGCGTAGGCCTTGTCGAACGCCGCGCCAGAGAGGCCGGACATCTTGGCGACCACGGCCTGGTGCTTGGCGTCCAGGGCGGTCGGGAGCGTGACGCCCGCGGTCGCCGCCCACTGCTTGAGCTCGTCGTTGGCCTTCGTGTGGTCGTCCACCATGCGCTGCCCGAACTGCTTGACGGCGTCGCTCGCGCCGCGCTCGGTCGCCAGCCGCCCGAGTTCGACCTCTGTCATCCCGTCCATCGCCGCCGTCATGGCGAACTTACGGTCGGCGCTGCTGACCGTCGTCGCCGCGCCGCCGCTCTGATTCGAGTTCTGCCCGACAGAACTCTCCCCCTGCGGCGCCGCGCCTATCATCACCGCCATCACCAGCAGAATGACTACGACCGCGACCACGTGCGCGATCTTGATAATCCGTGTGTTCATCGCTTTCCCTCCCCGTCCTTGTACATGCTGAATACATACCGAATTAAGATTCCGAAATCGTCTCGGCGTCGTCACGCCTGCTTGACGCAGGAAGGCCCGCGCGAGCGGCGGCGGCGATTGAGAGACGCACTCGATTGCGGTTGTTAGGGGAAGCGCGCGAACTGTACCAGAGCCGGAAGACCGCGGTCTGTACGTAACGGTACGGAGGTGAGGCGGGCGTCTGGGTCGAAGCCGCGAGCGGTCGCGCGGGACGGAGCCGCCGCTTGAGTTTCGCGGCTCAGGCGGCGGGCATGATGCGCACGAGTGCCAGGTGCTCACTGCGGCTTACCTTCTTGTTGAGCCGCGCCAGCAGGAACTGCACACTGACCTCGCCCGCCTCCGAGGGGAAGCTGGCGCTGAACCTGTCCACGGTCTGCCCCTGCTTCATGAAGAGCTGGAAGCGCGCCTCGAAGTCTTTGACCTTCTTGTCCCTCACCACCTCTTTGAAGAACTGGCGGCCCAGGATGTCCGCGGCCTGCACGTCCGAGCGCTCCTCGGCGGCGGGGCTGTAGCGAATCACCTCCCCGGCCGCGTCCAGTTCCAACAGGCCGAAGGGAAGCTTGGCGTGATTGGTGTGCGAAGTGTTCATTTGTCGAATCTCGCGTTGAGGAACGCCCGTGGGGCTGCGGGCGGATAATTTATGACGGCGCTGACTCGGTTCGGCCGTCCTGTCGGTTGAGATTTGGGAGAAGTTAAGACCGGCGAGATCAAGCTGCAACGTTCACCTTGAAGCGAGGTCACGCCGGTCACCCTGCTTGTCCTGTGAACTGTCGCCTAAAATAATCGTTTCGGCGGCCGTCTGTCTGTACGCAAGTGCACCGAGATGAAGATAATTTATCGTGCGTCAAAGGCAGGCTGGATGACAGCACAAAGAGCCCCGTCGGGGGCGGGACATGAGTAGTCCGCCTCTGACGGGGCTCCGCGTGTGCGCGCTGAGATGTTAGAAATTTTGCGGCCCGTTCGAAGGCTTACCTTCTGCCGCCTTTACCCCCGCGCGATTTGGCGGCGCTCTTCTTCTTGGCGGCGCTCTTCTTTGACGACCCTTTTTTTGCCGTCCCTTTTTTCGCGGCACCCTTCTTCGTGCCGGCCGCTTTCCGCGCGCCGCTCGCGGCCGCCTTCGTCGCGCGCTTGGCCGCGCCCGCCGCGCGGCTCGTCACCTTGCGCGCGGCCTTGGCCTGTTTGTTGACCAGCTTCTTGTTCTCGCGCGCGGCGCTCGAAGCCACGCGGTTCACGGCCCCGCTCGCGCGGCGCGACGCGCTCCGGCTGCCGCCGCGGTCCGGCGTCATCATCCCCGCCACGGCCGAACTGACTTCGCCGGCCATGTTGGCCGCCGCGTCAATGGCGCTCCCGGCCACGTCCGTCGCCTGGTTGATGACCTCCCCGGTCAACCCTGTCGCCTGGTCAATCGCCTCGCCGGCGACGCCCGTCGCGCTCCCGCCCCTGCTACCCGCCCGTCTTCGTTTCTCAGCCATACGGCTCCCCTTTCCGCTTCTAAAGTTTGGTAAAACTCTTCGCAGTCAGTAAAGCGTGTGGCGGCTACTTTACCACAGATTGCGCGTCAGTGGATTTTCGGATCGGCGAGCCTCATGCGCCGCCAGATGTCGTCTTCGTCGGGGAAATTTATGTTCGGGTCCTGGTTGAGCCTGACCGACACGTTGACGATCTCGCTCAGCTCGCCGAAGACGCCCGCGCAGGGCGGGCAGCCGTCGAGGTGTGATTTGACTTGCGCCTCCAGCGGGTCGTCCAAGAGGTGGTCGTGCAAATCGCTCAGTAAATTTAGGCTTTCCGTACAGTCCATCGGCGTGATTCTCCCGAACAGGAAAATGGGAACTCCCTTTGGTGCTAATTTTTCTCGGCCTGTTGCCTGATGAGGCTCCTTAATTTCAGCCGCGCCTTGTGAAGCTGCGACTTACTCGTCCCCTCCGAGATGCCCAGCATCTCCGCGACCTCGTTGTGCTCGTAGCCCTCCACGTCGTGCAGCACGAAGACAGAGCGGTAGCCTTGCGGCAGCTTCGCGATGGCGTCTTCGAGCACGATGCGGTCGACGACCGGCATACGGTTCTGGTTCTCCGTCCCCTTAACGATCTGGTCGGGCGTCTCGTCCCCCTCGGAGGTGAACTCGGGCCGGCTCTTGCGGCGGCGGAAGTGCATCAAGACCTGGTTAACGGTCATGCGGTGGAGCCAGGTGGTGAAGGCGGAGTCGCCGCGGAAGCTGCCTATCTTTCTGAAGAGCTGGATGAAAGTCTCCTGTGCCAAATCTTCGGCCTCTTCCGGGTTCGTGGTCATGCGCAGGGCGAGCGCGTAGACGCGCCGGAAGTGGCGGCGGTAGAGTTCCTCGAACGCGGCGAGGTCGCCGGCCGCGCTCTTTTGTGCCAACTCGTAATCGCTCGCCTCTGGTTTTTCGATCTCTGCCACGCTCACGACGCTTCAGTTCCCCCTCGGCCAGTCTTTATAACACGGACGGCGGCGATCGCCATGCGGCCCCTACCGCGCAATCATTGGCCCGCCCTCTTCCTCCTCCGGCAGCTCGCGCACGACCGCGTCGCGATGGCGCGCGGCCTTGACCACGCCCTCAAGACCTCCGGGCACGGTCTCGACCCGTGCCGAGAGCGCGCGGCGCACGCGCTTCGGCAGGAGCCGCGGCGCTAACCCGGCGATGGCCTCTGCCAACTGCACCACGTCGCCCCCGCCGCGCCAGTGCTCGCGCACCACGTCCGCGTTGGTCCGGCCGATGAGCCTCAGGAGCGTCAGCGAGATCAGGTACGCGTCGTCGATCTGCCCGACGAACGGAATCAGGTCCGGGATGAAGTCGAGCGGCATCACGGCGTAGATGACCGCGCCGGCGAACAGCGCCTTCTCCGCGAAGGGCACGCGCTTGTCTGTCAGCAGCCGCCCGCAGAGCGCGATCATGTTCGGCAGGAACATCAAAAGGTTCTTCATCCGGCTCTTCAGCTCTAGCCGCGCCATCTTATTCATCTTCCTCTTCCCGATGTTTTTAGTAATGGTAGGATACGTTTTTTACCGGACCTTATCAAACACGTCACGTTAAAAATCTCGCCTTCCGCCGCGCGGCTGGGCTAAGATGCTCGCCGTTCTCGAAGTCGGCCCGTTCGGTTTCTCAAAGCCCGCGACCTCCTATGCCGAAACCTGACGACAAGATTGGCCCATACACTCTGGTCAGCAAACTGGGCCGGGGCGCGTTCGGCGTCGTCTGGCTGGCCGAGAAGCGCGGCCTCATCACCACGCGGTTCGCGCTCAAGCTGCCGAACGAGGAGGAGGTCGACCTCTCGGCGGTCGAGAAGGAGGCGTCCGTTTGGCTGCACGCGGGCGGACACCCCAACGTGCTGCCGATCATCGAGGCCGACGTTTACGACGAGCAGGTCGTCATCGTCAGCGAGTACGCGCCCGACGGCTCTTTGAGTAAGTGGCTGGCGAAGCACGGGGGCCGCGCCCCGTCCGTGGAGTCGGCCGTCGAGATGACGCTCGGCATCCTCGCCGGGCTGGAACACCTGCACAGGCGCGGCATCATCCACAGGGACTTGAAGCCTGACAACATTCTTCTACAGAACGACACGCCGAGGCTCGCGGACTTCGGCATCGCGCGCATCCTGAAGACCACGTCGCGCAGCACCACGGCGACGGGCACGCCCGCCTACATGCCGCCCGAGGCGTTCGACGGGAAGCGCAGCGAGCAGACGGACATCTGGTCCGCGGGAGTTATTTTTCATCTCTTACTCTCCGGCCGCCTGCCCTTCCCGGAGGCGGAATTCACCTCGCTCGTCGGGGCGATTCTGACAAAAGAGCCCGAGCCGTTGCCCGAGTTGATTCCAGAGCGATTGAGGAAGGTAGTCGCACGGGCGCTGAAGAAAGACCCGGCGGAACGCTTCACTTCGGCCGCCGAGATGCGACGGTTCTTGCGCGAGGCCGTCCAGGAGCAAGCGCCCGCCGGCGACCGCGAGGTCAAGACGGAAGTCCTGCCGCGGGCCGCGGACGACTTGAGCCCGACGATCGTCGATGCCTTAGAGACTCCGCAGGACGCGGGCGGCGGCAAAGATGAATTAAGCGGAACACAGCGATTGCAGCTAGAGTATTGGACGGCCTTCAGAGATTCCTTACGGCGCAATCACAGCTTCCTGAAACTCCCTAAGCCGCAGCCGCAGAATTGGTTTCAGATTTCCGTGGGCGAGGCGAACTTCGGACTCGTGGCGACCGTCCACAGGAGGGAGCGGCGCGCCTGCGCCTACTTCGTTTGTTACGGCCCCAATGCGAAGTCACACTTCAGACTGCTGCGGAGAGATGAAGAAGATATCGCGCGTGTATTCGGGACGTCACCTTTGAACTGGAGAGAGCTGCCGGAGAAGAAAGAAAGCCAGGTTCAGTTATGTAGACATGAGTGCGACATCGAGGACCAACAGGACTGGCACAGGCAGCACGCCTGGCTGCAAGAGAAGCTCGAACTATTTCATAAGGCGTTCGTCCCGAGAATCAAGGGCTTGAAAGACCGTGCCTTGTTTCCCGACGAACAGCGGGAAGACGAATCAGACCGGCCCGCGCCTACCGTTGCGGCGGAGACGGGTCCGCCCGCCGCACCGAGGGCCGCCCTTGAAATCGAGCAGCCGCCGCCCGACGTGGAAGCACCCGCGCAGTCAATCCCACTTGCCCTGCCCGGACCGTGGGCCAAAAGAAGGCGTTGGGTAATCGGTCTAGCTGTCGCCGTCCTGGCCGTGATTGGATTTCTGTTCGTCAACTTCCTGAGAGGCAACTCGGCCGCGTCGCGCGACGAGAAGGGCAGGATGCTGCGACTCCAGGAGAAGTGGGCGGAGGCGGAGGCGCTCTATAGAGAAGGCGTCAGCTTAGAACCCGGCGCGCCCCTGTGGCGGGTGAGGCTCGGACAAATTCTCCGGGATCAGGGGAAGGAAGCGGAAGCTTTGTCCGAAGCCAGAGAAGCGGAAAAGCTGGCGAGGGGGTCATTGCAGTCGAACCCCGGCGACGCCCCGACGCATAACGTTCTGGGGGACGCCTTGAGGTTGCAGGGCAAACACGCGGAGGCCGAAGCCGAATACCGGGCCGCACTGCGTATAACTCCCGACGAAGCCGAGTTCTATAACGGGTTGGCGAGTGCCCTCTGGGGACAACAGAGGTACGCCGACGCGGAGGCGGCAATCAGGCAGGCGATCAAAATTAATAAGGAGTACGCCATTTACCACATCAATCTCTCCATTATCCTGGAGCAACAGCATAGGGGTAGTGACGCCGAAGCCGAGGCCAGAGAGGCGATCAGAATAGACCCCAGCATACCCGCCGCCCATGCGGTCCTCGGGGGTGCTCTTTTCGTCCAGAACAACTACGCCGGCGCGGAGGCGGCCACACGTGAAGCCATCAGGCTCAACCCCGCGAATCCGGTCAATCACAACGACCTGTCTTTCGTCTTATGGAAACAGAACAAATACTCCGAGGCGGAGGCGTCAGCCAGAGAAGCCATCCGTCTTAATGCTAATCAGGCCCCTTTTTACTTTAATCTCGGGAGTAGTCTGTTTTCTCAGGCGAAGTACGCCGCTGCCGAGGAGGCGTATCGCAAGGCCATAGAACTCGACCCTGATAATTACTTCTTTTATGAAAGGCTGGCCGACACCTTAGAGGCCGAGGGGAAAAGCAGCGCGGCGCGCGACGCACGTGATAAAGCGAAGGCGTTAAAACCCGCCGAGTAATTATCTCGGCCCGGTGTCGCGGCCGCCGGTTGCTGCTATTGACCGGCGGGCTGATTCAGAGTAAAAGGGACGCGTCAACGTTTCAGGTGCGGGTCGGAATTTTTCCGTGGAGTTCTCTTATGTGGAAGTGTGCGAATTGCGGCGAAGACGAGAACGAAGACTCCTTCAACTTCTGCTCGACCTGCGGCACGCCCAAGCACGGGAAGGCCCCGGCCCCGCCCAAGGAGATGGACGTGAAGACGGCGTTCACAGCGTTCTCCGGCGACCCGCCCAGGCAGAACGGCGCGCACCACGCGGGCGAGCCCGCGGCCGCCGCTTCAGTTCAAAAATGGCACAAGCCGCACCCCTTGCGCGCCATCGGGCAGAGATTCAAGGGCGCGCTCACGAACGGCCACCTGAACCACGTCAAAGTCTCCTCCGAAGCCCAGGACAAGCTGACGACGCTCGTGCAGGCAGGCGTCTTCAGGAGCAAGTCGGAGGCGGCGGCCTACCTGATCGAGCGCGGCATCAGCGCCGAGACCAAGCTCTTCGAAGTCGTCCGCCAGAAGCTCTCCGAAATCGAGCGCATCGAACTCGAACTGCGCAACCTCGTCAAGCACGAGGCCGATTAATCTTAGCTACTGAAATGGCTGCGACGGGGCGGTCACCGCTCGCGCGGTTATTCTCCTCGTCGGGACAGCCCGGCCGCTGAAAAACCCTCGCGCCTCGCATACAAATCGGTTAACATACCCGCTCCTCGCCCGTCCTGATGGCAGGCACTCACTGCTAAGCGACCATGCCGAAAGTCTTCATCAGTCATTCCTCTCTCGACCGCGAGTTCGTCGAGCGCGAGATCATCCCCCCGCTCAGGTCTCACGGCATAGACACCTGGTACTCGACGGACAACATCCGCACGGCGGAATTGTGGGAGAAGAGCATCCGCGAAGGTCTCAAGAGTTGCGACTGGTTTCTGATAGTCATGTCGCCGAACTCCGTCAACTCTAAATGGGTGCCGCGCGAGATGCTCTGGGCGATGGACCGCAGAGAGGGCAGGATAATTCCCGTGCTGATAGAGACCTGCGCGCCGGAAGACCTGCACCTCGGGCTGCTTGCGATCCAGCACATAGATTTCCGCCACGACATCAAGAGAGCGCAGTCCGAGCTGCTGGCGATTTGGGGCGTCAGCGACGAAGTCAACGACCTTTACCAGGCGGCACTGGCCGCGACAGGTGAAGAAAACTGGGCCGAGGCCATCGCGCACTTGCGGAAGCTTTTGGAATTAAGTGCAGACCACGCGGAGGCGAAGGACAGGCTGCGCCAAGCCCGGCAGCAGAGGTTTCTGGCGAATCTTTACGACGCGGGGCTGAAGCACTTCCAGGCGAAGCGCTGGCAGGAAAGCCTGGAGGACTTGCGCCAGGTGCGGGAACTCGAAGGCGAGTATAAAGAAGTAGATTCTTTAATCGCCAATGCGGAACATGAGCTGGCGAAATTAGAGGAAGCGCGCAAAGCACAAGAAGAGCATGAGCGCAGGACGCGCGAAGAAGAAGAGCGCAAGGCGCATGAAGAAGAGCGTAAGGCGCGTGAAGAGGAGGAGCTTAAGGCGCGAGAACAGGCTGCTCAGTTAATCTCCGCCGGCTCGGATGAAGCTAAAGATATTCTCCGAACGGACGAGATCGACGAAGCGGCGAAGGACGAGCCTCAACCTTCGGCCGCTCCGGCGGTCGCGTCTACAGTCGCGCTCCCAGACGTTTCATCAGCCACCCCCGCCACTGAGACGGAAGATGTAAGCGAGTCGAAAGATGCGACCGAGTCTCGGGAGACGTTCGCTCCGCCCGACCAGCCCGAGCGTAAGGTGAGTCGGCTGGTGTGGGTCGTCGGCGGTGCGCTTCTTATCAGCTCGGTTATTTTGATTATCGTAATTAGACGTAGCAGCAACTCGCCCGTCGCAAGTGGCACGCGGGGCGTACCTGTTACGGCCAGCCCAGACAATGTGACGCCCGACGCAAACAGTAGCCGGCAGGCTGATTCCCCAGCAGCTAATAGCCCGGCCCTGGTTCAAGAGTACAGCTCACCGACTCCCACCCCCACCCCGACGACAGTCCAATTACGTCTGACTCAAGTCATAAATAATGATGGCTATATGGACGGGCGGATTACGGACTCGAACACCATTGTTCAGGCCGGTGGAAAGACGTTCCAAAAACTGACTGACTCAAAAGGAGCTGTAGTGTTTGACGAGGTGCCTTGTGGGGAGGTGGTTGAGATTACGGCTTACGATACCGTCACTAGTGCGGACAAAGTTTTCCGTATAAAAATCGGCTGCGACAAGCGTCAAGTTGAATTTGTGCTGAACCAGAGCTTTGGCGCGTTTAATCTTGAAAGACGGAAGCCGAAAGCGCCTCTGATTTGGGATGCGGACAAGGAGAAATGGTTTCCAGAGCGCTGAATCTTTACAGTTGATTGGTTAAGGCTTGCCCTTCCAGTTTGGCGTCGGGTAGACTCCGTGCCACATTAGATTAAGTATCCTTTCACTACTAAATTCGGATTTCTGGTTCCTGCTCTTATGATTCTTGAACACCTGCGCCAGCGCGCCGCCTCCGACCTGCAACACATCGTCCTGCCCGAAGGCGACGACCCGCGCACGGTCGCCGCCGCCTCGCTCTGCACGCAGCAAAAAATCGCGCGCGTCACGCTGCTCGGGAGCGAGGAGAAGATTCGCGCGGCCGCGCAGAGCGCCGGCGCGAACCTCGGCGGCGTGGAGGTGATAGACCACCGCAAGGCCGCGGACTTCGAGAAGATGGCGGACCTCTACCACGACCTGCGCCGCGCCAAAGGCATGATGCCCGACGAGGCGCGCATAGCGCTTTCCGACCCGCTCTACTACGGCAACCTGATGGTGAGGTCCGGCCGCGCCGACGGCTCGGTCGCGGGCGCGACCAACACGACCGCGCACACCGTGCGCGCCGCCCTCCACTGCATAGGCGTGCGCCAGGGCTTCAAGCTCGTCTCCAGCTTCTTCGTCATGGCGCTCCGCGACGCGCAGTTCGGCCACGAGGGCGCGATGATCTACGCGGACTGCGGCGTCGTCATAGAACCAACGTCCGCGGAGCTCGCGGAGATCGCCATCGCCTCCGCCGAATCGTGCCGCGCGCTCCTGGACTCGACGCCGCGCGTCGCCATGCTCTCCTTCTCGACCAAGGGCAGCGCCAAGCACAAGCTCGTGGACAAGGTCGTGGAGGCGACGAAGACCGTGCGCGCGCGCGCGCCCGAGCTTGAGATAGACGGCGAGTTGCAGGTTGACGCCGCGCTGATTCCGTCGGTCGCGCAGTCGAAAGCCCCCGGCTCGATTGTCGCGGGGCGCGCCAACGTCCTCATCTTCCCGGACCTGCAAGCGGGCAACATCGCCTACAAGCTGACCGAGCGCCTCGCCGGGGCGACAGCCATCGGCCCCATCCTGCAAGGGCTCGACAAGCCCGCCAACGACCTCTCGCGCGGGTGCAGCGCCGAAGACATCGTCGACGCCGTCGCCATCACCGCCGTCCAGGCTCAAGCGCGGAAGAAGGGATGAGGGATGAATAGAATGGTTTTCTATTCATCCCTCATCCCTCATCCCTTTTTTCCGCCGGGCAACTCGCGGCACGCTCCCCCGGCATCAAACGTGCGCCACACTTGATGTAACCCGTTTTCAGGCGGAGGTTTTCGCATGGCTGCACGCCGTTTACTGCTATTTTTCGCCTTAGTTTTGATCTTTTCGTTCGGTGCCCCGCGCGTTCCGGCTCAGTCGGGCCGCACGGCTCCGACTCCGACCCCGACGCCGACTCCGCAGGAGAAGCCGGCGGACGACCAGGACCCCGTCAAGGTCTTCACCGAAGAGGTGCGCCTGCCGCTCGTGGCCTTCGACGACTACGGTTACTTCGACCCGACGCTCGAACAGGGCGACGTGCTCGTCATAGAGGACGGCGTGCAGCAGCAGGTCCGCAGCATACGGCGCACGCCCGCGAGCATTCTCCTTGTGCTCGACGTTGACGCCCAGATCACTATCGGCAAGCGGACAGATACGACGAAAGCCATCGCCAAGCGCCTGCTCTCGCGCGTGCGCGAAGGCGACGAGGTCGCCGTCCTACAGTTCGGCAACGGCGTCCAGGTCTTGCAGGACTGGACGACCGCGGCAGCGTCCGTCCGCGATGTCGTCCAGACCAAGCTCTCTGGGGGCAAGCGCGGGCGCTTGTCTGAGGCCGTCGTCGCGGCCGCGCGCCTGCTCAAGGACAGACAGCCCGGCAACCGCCACGTCGTCTTCATCACAGACGGGATAGAGACGCCGGGCGGCAAGGTCGCTTACGCGGACGCCGTCAAGCAGTTGATCGCGGCGCAGGCCACGGTCCACGTCATCAGCTACACGGGGCTCGTGCGCGACGCCATCGCCGACCGCTACAAGAAGGGGCCGGTCAAAGGCGGCGACGGCCAGCAGCGCGACCCCAGGATCGGCGCGCCCGACCCGACCATGCCCGACGGGAGCATCAACCGCACCAGCCCCACTTTCCGCGTCATGACGATTGACACGGACCGCGCGATGCGCCGCTGGTACAAAAAATATTCGGAGGAGACGAAGGCCAACGAGCGCCGCCTGACGTCGCTCGCGGAAGAGACCGGCGGGCAGCTCCTGCTCCCGGAGTCGCCTGACGAATTACTGGCACAGGCCGACCTCGTCTTGCGCGACATAGGCGCGCAGTACGTCGTCACCTACACCCCCAAGCGCCCGCTCGCGCAGGCCGCCGCCGGCGAGTACCGCCGCATCGAAGTCGCCCCGCGCCGCACAGGAGTGAGGTTACGTGCGCGCCGCGGATACATCGCCAAGTAAGTAAAAGGTAAAAGGGGAGACGGAAGGTAAAGACCCCGAAGGGGTCTTTCCTCTTCCTTACGTCGCCATCGCGAGCATGTCGGCGTCGGGTACGTTGGGAATCAATTGTCGCAGCATTATTTTCTCCTGCTTCTTCACGACGGAGAGGCAGCGCAGTTCTTCCCAGTCTTCGGGCGGGACGCGGTGGAAGGCTTCGACGATCTGCGGGTCGAACTGGCGGCCGGCCCACTCGTCCAACTCCGCGGCGGCAGCTTCGTAGGAGCGCGCGCGGCGGTAGACGCGGTCTGAGGTCATGGCGTCGAAGGCGTCCGCGACGGCGAAGATGCGCGCCTTCAAATCGATCTCGCACTCTTTCAGCCCGAGCGGGTAGCCCGAGCCGTCCCACTTCTCGTGGTGCTGCGCGACGACGCGCGCCGCGCCCTCCAGAAACTCTATGTCGCGCAGGATGCTCTGCCCGTGCGTGGGGTGCTCGCGCATCTTCTCCCACTCGGCCTCGTCCAGCTTCGCGGGCTTACGCAGGATGGCGTCCGGCACGCCGATCTTCCCTATGTCGTGGAGCAGCGAGCCGAACTCAAGGGCCGTCATCTCGCTCTTGCTGAGGCCCAGTTCGCGCCCCAAACGCAGGCTGAAGGTGACGACGCGCTCCGAGTGGCCGTGCGTCTCCGCGTCCCTGGTTTCGAGCGCGGCCGTCAGCGCCTTGAGCGTCGAGCGGTAGGCGTCTTCGAGCGAGACCAGGGCGCGGTCCAGCTCGGCCGTGCGCTGCTCGACCAACTCTTCGAGCCGGTTCTCGTAGCGGCGCTTGGACTCGCGCAGCTCGTAGTGTTCGAGCGCGCGTTTGACGGCAACCTCGACCTGCCTGAGGTCGAAGGGCTTCATGACGTAGTCGAACGCGCCGAGGCGCAACGCCTCGATGGCGCTCTCGATGGTCTGCATCCCGCTGATCATGACGACGACCGCGTCGGGCCAGAGCGCGAGGACGTGCGGGATCATTTCGAGCCCGCTCATTTCGCCCATCGTGATGTCGCTGATGATTAGGTCGCGCTTCTCCGCGCGCAAGTGTTCGAGCGCCTCCTCGGCCGAGGAGGCGCTGGCGCACTCGTAGTCGCCGCCGAGCAGGTCGCAGAGCACATCCCTAATCTCCGGCTCGTCGTCGACCACGAGCACACGCGCGCGGCGGCTCGTTTCTTCAAGCATATGTTTCGTCCACCCGTGTTGTGTAGGTAAAGAGAGGGGCCCGGCGAACTCCGAGCGTCCTCTCACGCGCTATAAGTAATTTCTTGTGTTGGGGGCCGGGCGCTCGTGGGATGAGAGCAGGCCCACCGGAGGGCGCAAACATTTTACAATCATCGCGCCCGGCCTGGCAATCGACATTTTCGGGCGCGGCAGGGCCGCTCAGGGTCCGAGCTTCGGTTCGTCTTCCGGCGCGCGGGCGGGCCGCAGGCCGAACTCCGAGCAGCCCCGCTGGTCCGGCAAATGTTGACCCGCCGTCGCGTCTCGCGTATTGTCTTGGCCCAGATTTACTGACTACATCCCCGACCTAGTTCTCGCTTCGCCGGACGTTTGTACGCGCCGCGCCCCTTCGCGCGCGGCGCAATCTATCGGCCACCTTTCAAGGAGCACATCAATTATGACAGCCGCCACACGTTTGGCCTCCGTCTTCCTTCTCTGCGCCCTCGCCGCGGGCGCGCGCGCGCAGACGACGCCCTTAGAAGTCACGACCGACGACGAGAGCGCACGCTTCTCGGCCGCGGGCAAGGTGCGCATGATGCAGGTGGAGGTTTACGGCCCAGGCGGGGAGATGGTCTTCGTGAGCGGCTTCGTCGAGGGTGGGGCAGTCCGGTGGTCGCAGCGCGACCAGGCGGGCCGCCGCGTCGCCGACGGCGTGTACACGGCGGCCGTCACGATTGTGGACGCGTCGGGCGAGTTGCGTAAGCGCGTCGAGCGCGTCGTCGTGGGCCGCGACGCGCAGGCCGCGGGCTTCGCCAACGCCCCCAACCCGACGCCGCAGGCCCCGGCCGCCCTCACGGGCGAAGGCACGGCCGGCAAGATTGCTAAGTTCACGAGTGCGTACCAGCTAGTCAACTCCGTCGTCACCGAGAGCGCGGGCAAGGTCGGCGTCGGCACGGCCGCGCCGACCGCGATCTTGGAGATTAACGGCCCGCAGCCTGGGCCGCAGCCCGCGACCGGCACGGACGCGACGCCACTTCTGAAGACCATCGGCGGCAAAGGCGGCAACACGACCACGGCCGGCGAGATCGCGGGCCGCGGGGCGAGTATTACTTTGCAGGGGGGGGCCGGGGGCAACGCGCACCAGGACAGCACGAACGGCAGCGGCGGCTCAATCACTCTGCAAGGCGGCCTGAAGGGCACGGGCGGCACGGGCGGCGCAATCGGCAACGTGCTGCTCGCGCCGCTCGGCGGCAACGTCGGCATTGGCCTCGGCACGGGGATTCCAACGGCGCGGCTCACGGTCAAAGGCACGTCGGCCCCCCACCTGGTCTCGGTCGAGAATTCTTCCACCACCGACGGCAGCAGTGCCGTCTTCGGCAAGAACATTAACTCGTACGGCGTCCACGGCCTCGGCGGCCCGGCGGGCGTGTTTGGTGAAACCAACTATGGTTTCGGCGTGTGGGGTAGAGGTGTCGGCTCAAGCTTTGGCGTGGTTGGTCAAAGCACCGGGTACGGGCGCGGCGTGAGCGGCGAAAGCCCCAACGGCTATGGCGTCTTCGGTAAGAGCACGTATGACACAGGCGTGAGAGGCGAAGGCCCTAACGGTTATGGCGTAACCGGCACAGGCAAGACCATCGGCGTCGAAGGCTTCAGCCCCACAGGCAAGGGCGTGAGCGGCAGGAGCACCACGGGGTACGCCGGCCACTTCCAGGGCGTGGTCGGCATCACGGGCACGGTGGAGATCGGCGGGACGGCGTTCTTCGGCTCGGACGCGCGCCAGATGATCATCCTGCACACCAACGGCTACGGCATAGGCGTGCAGACCTCCACACACTACTTCCGCACCAACGGCGGCTTCGCCTGGTACAAGGGGGGCTTGCACACAGACACGGCCAACAGCCCAGGCACGGGCGGGACGCGATTGATGAGGCTGGACTCGGCGGGCAACCTGACGGCGACCTCGTTCTTGCAGACGAGCGACCGCGACTCGAAGTCTGACTTCTCGGCCGTCAACCCGCGCGCGATTCTGGACAAGCTGAACTCGCTCCCCATACAGACTTGGAGCTACAGGGCGGAGGGCAATTCCGTCCGGCACATCGGCCCCGTGGCGCAGGACTTCCGCGCGGCCTTCAATCTTGGCACAGACGACAAGACGATTTCGACCGTCGACGCGGGCGGCGTGACGATGGCCGCCGTGCAGGGCCTCTACCAGTTGATGCTTGAGAAGGAGAAGCGGAACGAGGAACTGGCGCGGCGAATCGAGCAGCTACAGGCCAGAGTCGCGCAGCTCGAACGCGCGTCGAAGAGAAGCGCCCGCGGCAGGCGCTCGCGCCGCAGGTAAGACCGCGAAGCGACACCATTTCCACCGACGTAAAAGCATTCCATTTTGGAAAGGAACTCATCGCAATGACGACCATCAAACGCTCGGGCCTGGCCTTCTGCCTTCTCCTCTCTCTCGTCATCGTGTGCGGCGCGCAGGAGCAGCAGCCCGCGCCGACGATAGAAGTAGCGCCCGGCCCGGAGCGCGTGACGTTCAGCGCCGGGCGCGAGACGCAGCAGGCGCGCGTACAGGTCTTCGCGCCCTCGGGCGAGTTGGTCTTCGACAGCGGCACGGTCTTCGGCCAGGAAGTCGCTTGGGACATGCGCGGGCGTAACGGCCGGCGCGTCCCCGAAGGCGTTTACCTGGCGACCGTCAGCGCGACGGACGCGGCAGGCGACATACACAGGCGCACCGAGCAGGTCATCGTCACGAGCGGCGCGCGGGCCGTGAGCACGCAAGCTGCGGCCGCGCCCGCGCCCGCCCCGGACGCGCCGACGGCCACGGGCACAGGCACTGTCGGCAAGGTCGCCAAGTTCACCGCCGCCACCGAACTCGGCGACTCCATCATGACGGAGAACAACGGAAAGATCGGCGTCAACATCTCGCCGCCGACCGCGAGGATGCACGTCCACGCGCCGACGCCAGCGCCCCTGGCGGCGAGCGGGACCGCCGCCGTCCCACTCTTGCAGACCTCCGGCGGGCAGGGCGGTAAGACGACCGCCGCAGGCAAGAAGGGCGGGGCGGGGGCCAGCATCTCCCTCCTCGCGGGCAAGGGCGGCGACGCCGTCTCGGGCGCGACCACCGGCGACGGCGGCAACATCAGTTTGCAGCCGGGCTCTCCCGGCGCGGACGGCTCCTCGTCAGGCAAATCGGGCAACGTGCTGATCGCGACCGACGACCCGGGCTTCGTCGGCATAGGGACCGCCGACCCCAAGGCTAAGCTGACCGTCTCGGGCGTCTCCTCGACGGGCGGGGTGCTCGAAGTTTTCGGGGCCGCCCCTTCCTTCTCCTCCGGCACTTACGCCATCGGCGGCCACAGCACTGTAGGCGACGGCGTGCGCGGCATCACCATCGGCGGCCGAGGCGTGTTCGGCCAAGGGAGCACGGGCGTGGCCGGCGAGAGCACGGGCAGCGGCGACGGCGTGCAGGGCACGTCAAAGGACGGCAGGGGCGTGCTCGGCCGCAGCAGCACGGCGATAGGCGTGCTCGGCACCAGCGCGGACGCCCTCGGCGGCTCCTCCGTCAGCGGCATAGGCGTCTACGGCATCAGCCTGAAGGGCACGGGCGTCAAGGGCGAGAGCACCAGTAACTACGGCGTTCACGGCAAGGCGGGCGGCGGCAAGGCGGCCGTGTTCGGCGAAGGCGTCGGCAGAGGCGTGCACGGCACGAGCGCGGGCGCGGGGATAGGCGTCTTCGGCGAAAACTCCGGCGCGGGCGCGGGTGTGTCCGGCAGCAGCCAGAGCGGGCGCGGCGTCTTCGGCTCAAGCGTTACGGCCGAGGGCGTCAAAGGCACGGGCGCGACCGGCGTCCTCGGCCAGAGCAACAGCGGCACGGGCGTCTCCGGCCTGAGCAACACGGGCTACGCCGGCCTCTTCACGGGCAAGGCGAGAGTCACGGGCAACTTCGAGGTCGGCGGCAACCAGTTCTTCGGCGCGACGACCCGCCAGATGATTAACCTCTACAACCAGGATTACGGCATAGGCATTCAAGCCTCGACGCTCTACTTCCGCACTGCCAACACGGGCGGCTACAACTGGTACATGGGCGGCGTCCACAACAACACGCAGAACAGCCCGGGCACCGGCGGCACGAGCCTCATGCGCCTGGACTCCTCTGGCAACCTCTTCGTCAAGGGCTCCGTAACGGCCACCAACGTCTCGAACCCGAGCGACCGCGCGCTCAAGTCTAACTTCTCGACGGTCAACCCGCGCGCCGTGCTCGACCGACTGGCGGCCGTCCCCGTCCAGACGTGGAACTACAAGAGCGAGGGCGAAACGGTCCGCCACATGGGGCCGATGGCGCAGGACTTCAAGGCGGCTTTCGACCTCGGCACGGACGACAAGACTATCTCGACGGTCGACTCCGCGGGCGTCACGATGGCGGCCGTGCAAGGGCTCTATCAGTTGATGCTGGAAAAAGAGAAGCGGAACGAGGAACTGGCGCGGACGGTCGAGAGGCAGGGCCGCGAGATAGAGCAGCTACGGGCCGAACTCGGTCAGGTGCGGCGCGCCGTCAGGCGCGGGCGCGCGGCTAGAAGGTGAAGGGCCGCAGGGAGCGCGAGGCACGAACAGGCGCGGCAGCGTTGAGGCTGCCGCGCCTGTTCGAATTTTGGATTCGCGCCCGGTCAGGGCCGGACGTAGACGGTCACGATCTGCCAGCGGCCGTCCCTCTTCTCGTAGTCGCGGGAGAACCTGTAGGTCCTGCCGGGCTCCCAGTCTTCCTCGTCGCGGGCCTTGAGAAAGGCCGTGCCCGAGACGACGGCCGTGTCGCCCGTGACGACCACGCGCACGTCGTGCGTGCGGAAGGACTGAAAGGCCAGGCCGTAGTTGTCCAGGCGCGCCAGCCTCTCGGCCCTGGTGGTCACTCTGCCCCAGCGCGTCCTGATGCTGAATTCGTCCGCGAGAATTTCGCGCAGGGTGTCCGTGTCCGCGTCCAGGTTCGCGCGGATGTACTCGCGCTCGACGCGCAGGACTTCCTGCTCGTCGGCGGCGCTCGGGGCGACGGCGCTGCCGCGGAAGGGATTGACATTGACCAGGGCGGCGAGCCCCAGGCCGGTGACGAAGGTGACGACGGCGACGGCTAAACGGAAGGCTGTTTGTTTCATACTGCTTACTCCTAGTGTGTGCCGCATAAATTATCACCGCGGCGGGCGCACGGCAAGGTTTTTCGCGCACCGGGACGAAAATTTCCGCGCGCGTCCGCCGCCGCCCGCCCGGAAAGGCGTAAAACGCCGCCAGTCCGGCCGGCGGTAAAGGCGCAACCTCATTCCTGGATAAATCGGAAAAGCGAAGCGGGCAGGGCCCTTCCCTTCTCTAGTCTGCGCCCGATGAGCTAAAGTAAACCTCATGTCGGTCGAACAAACTCTAGCAGAACTGGTCAGTATCAACTCGGTCTCAACCAACTCGAACGCCGAAATCATTCGCCACCTCGCCGCACGCTGTGAGTCGCTCGGCTTCCGCGTCAAGCTCTTTCCTTACGAGGACGAGTTGGGCGTCGAGAAGGTGAACATGGTCGCGTGGGCGGGAGTTGACGAGGACGACGAAGGAAAGATTGATGTCGAACTCGCGCTCGTCGGGCACACGGACACTGTGCCGTTCGACCCGGCGTGGGCGGAGGCGCTGCGGCTGACGGAGCGCGAGGGGAAACTTTACGGGCGCGGGGCGTGCGACACGAAGGGGTTCATCGCGGCGGCGCTCGCGGCCGCCGCAGGCTTGGACCTGCGCGGGCTCACTCGCCCGCTCGCGCTGGTCTTCACGGCGGACGAGGAGGTCGGCTGCCTGGGCGCGAAGCGGCTGGCCGAGGCGCGGCCGCTCGCCGCGCGCTACAGCGTCGTGGGCGAGCCGACCTCTTTGCGGCCCATGCGCGCGGGCAAGGGCTACTGCCTGGCCGAACTCGTCTTGCGCGGGCGCGAGGGCCACAGCGCCTACCCCGCGCTCGGCGCTTCGGCCATCTCCCGCGCCGCGCGGCTGGTCACGCGCATCGAGCGCATAGGCGAAGAGCTACAGGCCGACACGCGTCCACACTTCGAGCCGCCTTACACCACCTTGAACGTCGGCCTCATACGCGGCGGCACGGCCAAGAACATCATCGCGGGCGAGTGCCGCTTCACGCTCGAATGGCGGCCCGTCCCCGGACAGGGCGCGTCGCACGTCGTCGAGCTGGTCCGCGCGGCAATCGAAGACGAACGAGCGCGCGACGCGGATTTCGACTGCACGCTCAACGTCATGAGGCTGGACGAGGCGATGGAGACGCCTGCGGGGTCCGCGCTCGTCCGCCTGCTCGAAGAGACCACGGGGAGCGAGGCGGGGACGATAGCCTTCGGGACGGAGGCCCCGCAGATGGCCGAGCTCGGGGCGGAGCCGGTCGTCTTCGGCCCCGGCGACATACGCGTCGCGCACCGCACGGGCGAGTTCGTGCCCGCCGAAGACCTGCGCCAGTGCGTGCGCGTGCTTTCGCGCGCCGTAGAGCACTTCTGTTTGTCCGAGGAGTAGACAACCTCTCGGCTCGCGCCCGGCATCTCGCAACCTCGTGCTTAATTTCTTGGGAAGTAGAACTTTTATGATCCGTTTCCGCTCGCCCCTGCGAACTGCCGCCGCCGTCCTCGCGCTCCTGGTGATCGCGCTCGCGCCCGCGCGCGCCCAGTCTACGGCCGCGCCGCTGACCAGCCAGGAACTCGTGCGCCTCCTTTACGAACTCCCGAAGAACCCCGCGAAGCGCGACGAGATCATCGAGGAGATTCGCACGCGCGGCATAGGCTTCCCGCTGACAGACGGCCTGCGCGGCGTCGTCGCCACCAAGAGCGGCAACGACCCGCTCCTGCGCCGGACGCTCGAAGAGGCCGAGCGGCGCAGGCTCAACCCCGCCGCCTCCGCGCCGCCCTCGCCCGCGGAGGCCGCCGAAGTCTTAACCAAGGCGAGCCGGGCGGCGCTCGAAGCGGCGCAGACGATTCCAGACTTCATCGTCAAGCAACTGGTCACGCGCTCGCAGGCCCGCGAGCACACGCGCAACTGGCGCGTCGTAGACCGCCTGACCGTCGCCGTCAGCTACCGCGAGAGCGCGGGCGGCGAGCAGTACAAGCTGCTCGCCATCAACGGACTGCCCGAGGCCGAAGCCGAGTCCGAGAGAGGCAGCTACGAGCAGGCCGGCGGCTCGACCACGACGGGCGAGTTCGCGTCGCTCCTCATCAGGCTCTTCATGCCGGAGAGCGAGACGGAGTTCAAGGCGGTGGACACGGACACGCTGCGCGGCCGGCGCAGCGTCGTCTACGAGTTCGCCATCAAGAAGAGCAAGGCGCTGAACAAGCTGGTCTACGGGAGGCGGGGCGAGGCGGACCGGCGCGAGACGATGACCGGGATGCGCGGCAGGGTCTGGATCGACCGCGAGCTTTCCCGCGTGCTGCGCGTCGAGTACACGACGACCGAGGTCGAGCCGGACTTCCCCATCACGCAGCTCGACAAGACGATTGACTTCGACTGGGTGACCATCGGCGACGAGAGATACCTGATGCCCATCGCGGCCGAGACCATCTTCACGACCACGGTCTCCGTCACACACTACGACCCGCGCCGCCAGATGAAGGTGACCGAGCCACTAACCTTCCAGAACCGCAACGAGATTCGCTTCCGCAACTACCAGAAGTTCGGCGCGGAGGTGAAGATCATAGAAGACGTGGGCGACTTCGAGGACGAACCCGAGCCGGAGAAGAAGCCGTAAGGAGAAGGTAAAAGGAAACCGCGAAGACCCCGAAAGGGTCAAAGATGATAGCCGGGGGCGGCTCTCGCTCGCTCGCCCCCGGCCATCATCTTTGACCCCTGCGGGGTCTTCCCTTTTTCCTTCTGCCTTAAATTCCGTTGACATTCGCCGACGGTTTGGGATAGATATCGCGCGCGCGTTGAGCCGGTCTTGTCTGACGCCTTTCCTTTTGGCCCACGCGCGCGCCCGCGCCGGACCTCGCAGCGCGTCCCGGCGGGCGTCACCGATTTTCACTGCCAGCAGAATCCGAAAGAGCCTCCGAACGGGAAAGGAGTCCCATGCTGAATATCGACGCCCTCGACACACTGATCGCGATTGTCGTCGTCCTCCTCATCCTCAGCCTCATAGTGCAGGCCATCCAGTCGCTCGTCAAAAAACTTTTCAAGCTCAAGTCCAAAGAGATCGAGAAGTCGCTCCTCATCCTCTTCAACAACATCATCGATAAGAACGAGCGGCCGAAGACGCCCGCTGCGTCCGGCGTCCAGACGCCTTCCGGCGCGGCCGGCGAGCCCGCAGACGAGGCGACCACGCCCGAGAAACTCGTCGGGAAAGTCCTCGAACAATTCAGGGACTGCGGCCGCACCACGAAATTCAAGAACCCCGTCCTCGAATCCATCTCGAAAGAAGACCTGCTGAAAGTCCTGGCCCGCGTCAAGTCGAGGGCCTTCCCCTCCGGCCACCTGGAAAAGTTCGAGGGGCTCTACAGGCAGGTCGAGGCGCTGGAGCAGAAGATCGAGTCGCTCGTCGCCGGCGACCTGCTGCAAGGCGCGGCCAGCGCCAAGTTCGCCGAGATGCGCGAGGTGCTCTCGCCGCTCATCAACGACTTCAAGGCCGTCGTCAGCGGCGGGTCCGTCAGCAAGGACGTGCTCCTCGGCGACCTGCTCGCGCTGCGCGAGGTCAAGCTGGATGACGCGCTCGCGATCCTCTCGGCGGCGCAGGAGTCCGTCGCCAGGGACATAGAGGCGGAGCGGGCCGCCAAGAACGACGTGACTGTCACCGCGCTGCAAGCGCTCTCGAAGGAGTTGGCGGCGGTCGCCAGGGTCATAGGCCAGATCGGCCAGCTCGCGGACCAAGCCTTCGGGGCGCTGCGCGCGCAGCTAGACCACGTCGGCAACTGGTACGACACGGTGATGCAGGGCTTCGCGGAGCGCTACCACCGCCACATGAGGAACGTCTCGCTCTACATCAGCATCGGCGTGGTCATCTTTTTCAACGTCAACATCATCCGCATCTACCGCAACCTCTCGACCGACGAGATTCAGCGCACCCTGATCGTCAGGGCCGGCGAGAAGATGATTGACGACCGGAGAAGCGCGGCGGCCGCGAACGCCGGCGCAGGCGCGGACGCGAACGCGAACGCGCCGACCATGGAGGACCTCAGGAAGGACGTCGAGACGATTAAGAGCTACGCCGCCACTTACCAGGGGTTCGGCCTTTCGCCCATCACGTGGGACCAGGTGAAAGCCTGGATGGGCACCCTCGGCCCCGGAGACCAGTGGCTGAGCCACAGGCTCGGGGACATCAAAACGCTGCTCGGCTGGGCGCTGACGGTGCTGCTGCTGAGCGTCGGCGCACCCTTCTGGCAGGACGCCCTCGAATCGCTCTTCGGCGTCAAGAACCTGCTGCGCAAGAAGTCCGACACCCGCAACGTCGAAAGCGGCAGCGGCGAGGGCCAGCCGAGAAGCTGAAAAGCAGCGGGCAGTGGGCAGTTAAGACCAAAAACGAGAAGGCAGCCGAGCTATTCACGACCGGCTGCCTTCTTCTCTTTCGTTCTTACTGCCCACTGCCTACTGCCTGCTGCTTCTCGCCAGGTCGCGCACGACCTTGATTAGTTCTTCGGGGTCGACGGGCTTGGCGACGTGTAGTTGGAAGCCTGCCTCCACGGCCTCGCGGCGGTTGTCCTCGCCGGCGTAGGCCGAGACGGCGGCCGCGGGCACACGCCCGCCGCGCTCAGGGTCAAGCGCGCGCACGCGGCGTATCAGCTCGTAGCCGTCTTCCTCCGGCATCCCTATGTCGCTGATGAGCACGTCGGGCGCGTCGCGCTCGACCGCCGCCAGAGCCTCCCGCGTACTCGCCGCCGCGACGACCTCGGCCCCGTATTTTTCGAGCACGGTGCGGAGCAGCGCCCGCGCGTCCTCCTCGTCGTCAACTACCAGCACGCGCACCCCGGACAGGATGGAAGAGTGCGGATTGCTGGTCGCGGACTGCTCATCGGTTTGTTCATCAACCCGCAATCCGAAATCCGCGCCACGCAATGCCGTGACGGGGAGCTGAACTTTGAAAGTCGCGCCGTGCCCCGCGCCCGCGCTCTCTGCGCGGACGGTCCCGCCGTGCAGCTCGACCAAGTGGCGCACGATGGCGAGCCCGAGGCCGAGCCCGCCGTGCAGCCGCGTGGTGGAGCCGTCGGCCTGCCGGAAGCGGTCGAAGACGTATGGGAGGAACTCTGGCGCGATGCCCTGGCCCGTGTCGCTGACGGTGAACTCGACGTGCGCGTCCACGCGTTCCAGGCGGACATCTACGTGCCCGCCGCGGCCCGTGAACTTGACGGCGTTCGAGATCAGATTCCACGCCACCTGCTGCAAGCGCGCGGGGTCGCCCGAGACCGGCCCGGCCAGCGGGTCGAGCGCCGTCACCAGCTCTATGCTCTTGGCGGCGGCCGCGGGCCGGACCGCGTCCATCGCGGCTTTCACCACGGGGACCAGCTCCGTCGGGCGCGCGTCCAGGCGCAGCTTGCCCGTGATGATGCGCGACACGTCCAGCAGGTCTTCGACTAGCTGCGCCTGCGCCTTCGCGTTGCGCTCGACCGTTTCGAGCGCGTGCGCGGCCGTGGCCTCGTCCAGGTCCATCATCCGCAGCATCTTCGTCCAACCGAGGATGGCCGTCAGGGGCGTGCGCAGCTCGTGCGAGAGCGTGGCGAGGAACTCGTCCTTCAGGCGGTTGGCGTCCTCGGCCTCGCGGCGCGCCGCCTGCTCGCGCAGCAGGAGTGCGGCTCTCTCCTCCTCGGCCAGTTGGCGCTCCGTGATGTCGCGCTGCGTGCCCCAGGCGCGGAGTAGCTTCCCGTCTTCGATGATGCCGACCAGGTTGTTGAGGAAGTATTTCGGTCGGCCTTCGCGGTCAACCTCGTGCGACTCGGCCTCGGTCATGCGGTAGCCGGACTTGACGAACGCGCGCAGGAACTCCACGTTCCTCGGGTCGTCGCGCACGAGCAGTTCGTCGAACTTGGCCCCCACGATATCTGCGGCGCTCGTGAAGCCGTACATCTCAGCCATCGCGTCATTGCACTCGGCCAGGTAGCCGTGCCTGTAGAAAAGCTCTATCTGCTCGTCCACGGGGAGGCTGACCGCGACGGGCTCCTCCAGCTCGAAGCGCCAGATGGCCTCGGAGCTGTTGCGGACGAAGGCCCTGTAGCGCTCTTCGCTCTCGCGCAGGGCGCTCGCCCTGCGCCGCCGATCCGTGATGTTGCGCGCGATGGTCGACGCGCCGATGAGCACGCCCTCAGCGTTCCTGATCGGCGAGATGGTCAGGGCCACGTCTATCACCTCGCCGTCCTTCCTGACGCGCGTGGTCTCGAAGTGCTCTATCCGCTCGCCGCGCTTGAGGAGCGCGAGGAGGTCATCTATCTCCCGTGGCCGGTCGGGCGTCACCAGGATCGAGATGGGCCGGCCCACGACCTCCCCGGCCGTGTAACCGTAGAGTCTTTCGGCCCCCTTGTTCCAGTTCGTGATGACGCCTTCGAGCGTCTTGCCGATGATGGCGTCGTCGGACGACTCGACGATTGAGCCGAGCCGCAGGCGGACCTCCTCGGACTGCCGCCGCTCCGTGATGTCGCGGAAGACGAGGACGACGCCGGCGATTCGTCCGTCCTCCCCGCGGATGGGCGCGCCGCTGTCGTCAATCGGCGTCTCGCGCCCGTCGCGCGCGAGCAGCACCGTGTGGTTGGCGAGCCCGACGACTGCGCCCGCGGCCAGCACCTTCTCGACGGGGCTCTCGACCTGTTCGCGGGTCTCCTCGTTGACGATGTTGAAGACCTCGCGCAGCGGCCTGCCGCGGGCGGCGTCGAGCGCCCAGCCGGTCAACGCCTGCGCGACCGGGTTCATGAACTCCACGCGCCCCTCGCCGTCGGTCGTCATCACCGCGTCGCCGATGCTGACGAGCGTGGTGAGCATTTGCTCCCGCGCCGCGCGCGCCATCATTCCCGCGCGCCGCGTCTTCTCCATCAGGTAGTTGATGACGAGCGAGACCGCGAGGAACACCAGGAGGAGCAGGGCGTTTTGGAAGCCTATGTCGAGCGAATACTGCGGGTGCAGGAAGAAGTAGGCGCTGGCGACGGCCGAGAGCGCGGTGGCGAAGATGCCGGGCCAGCGGCCGCCGTACCACGTGCCGAGCATGACGGCGGCGTAAAAGAGCGCGAAGGGGATGCGCTCGCCGAGGAGCGGGAGCGCCCAGGTGCTGGCGGTCGCGAGCGCGACCACCAGGACGGCGAAGCCGTAGGCCGAGAGCGACGCGCGTTTCACTTGCGACATGCTTCGGCCTCCGCGCTCGCGGCCTGAAGCGACCGGCGTGTGGGTTGATTCGCGACGTGGCGGACGACGGGCCGTTGCTGCGGCACAACCTTGACGGGGGTCATTCTTCTCTTTCCCTGTTTGTCCGTATAGAAAAAGGGTGACAGCGGGTCCGGCCGATTATAAGCGCAAGAGTGTGCCGCAGGGCAAGCAATCATCGGCGCGCCGCGAGCTTTTTCTCGCGGGGCGGCCCGCGCTTGAACTTTGGCGGGCGGGTGCGACATCATACGGGCCTAAGGAAGTGTGAACGCGAGATGGCTAAACCTGCCCGACGACTGCCGCAGAACGTGGCGGGCGACTTTTACGTCGACTCGACGTGCATAGACTGCGACGCCTGCCGCCAGATAGCGCCCACGATTTTCCGCGACCACGGCGACCAGTCGAGCGTCTACCGCCAGCCCGAGACGGAAGAAGAGACGCGCCTCGCGCTGATGTCTTTGGTCGCCTGTCCGACTTCCTCGATTGGCACAACTCGCAGGTACGACGCGCGCTCGGGCGTGGACGCCTTCCCCGCGCACGTCGCCGATAACGTCTACTTCTGCGGCTTCACTTCTGAAGCGAGCTTCGGCGCTTGGAGCTACCTCGTCGTGCGCCCGCACCATGAGGGCGGCAACGTCCTGGTGGATTCGCCGCGCTTCACGCGCCCGCTCGTGAAGAAGATGGAGGCGATGGGCGGGGCCGCCACGATGTTCCTGACGCACCGCGACGACATCGCGGACCACGCCGCCTTCGCCCGCGAATTCGGCGCGACGCGCGTCATGCACGCCGACGACGGCGCGGCGCGGCACGGCATGGAGCGTGTCATCGAGGGCGGAAATGAGGTGCGGCTCGACCGTGACCTGGTAGCCATCCCCGTGCCCGGCCACACGCGCGGCCACGCGGTCCTCCTCTACCGCGACAAGTTTCTCTTCACGGGCGACCACCTGGCCTGGTCCCCGTCGCGCGAAACGCTGACGGCCTTCCGCACAGCCTGCTGGTATTCGTGGGCGGAACAGACGCGCTCGATGGAGCGGCTTTTGGACTACAGCTTCGAGTGGGTGCTGCCCGGCCACGGCCGCATTCACCGCGACACGTCGGCCGGGATGCGCTCGCACCTTGAGCGCTGCGTCGCGTGGATGAAGTCGGTGGCGTAAGGCTCCAAACTTTTTTCTTTACTCAAAATCGAATCTGGGGTATGAATGTCCGGGTCAGGCATCTCCCGCCTGGCAATCCCCGTGCGGAGCGAATAAACGACAAGATGATCCCCCTGAAACGCATCCCCCTGCTCTTCGGCCTTTTTCTGCTTTTCACCACCACCGGATACGCCCAAAAATTCTGCACCGTCGCGCCGCCGTCGCCCTACAAGCACAACGCGCTGATCGTGACGAGTTACGACCAGCGGGCGCGACGCATGAAGACGACGCTTGAACACCCGAGCGACCTCGGCGGCGGCTTGCGCCTGGCGGCCTCCTTCTACTACACGGACCCGCGGCTGCGCACGCCCCCGACGATAGACATCATCATCGTCGCGGCCTCCAAGCAGCCGCGCTTCCGCGACTCGCACGACCTGAGCCTGACGCCCGAGGGCAACAGCTCCTGGGCGTTCAGAGGCCCCGCGCAATACTCTGCCGACGACGGCCCCAAGGGGATGAGGCTCGAACGCACCAAGGTGACCCTGAGCTACGCCGACCTGCTCAACCTCACCAAGGCCAGGCGCGTCCGCGTCCGCCTCGGCATGACCGAGGTCGAGCTTTCGAACAACCACCTGGAATCCCTGCGCGAAGTCGCCAGCCTGATGGCCCCGCCGCCCGTCAGGGTGGTCAGGCGCTAAGACGGTAATTCCAGGGATGAACTCCGAAGACGGGCGCGCGTGCTATTGCGCGCCCGTTTTGTCGTTCAGGCGGTGCCGAGTGACAAGTGACGGGTGACAAGTTAGAATCTGTTTTTACTTGTCACCCGTCACTTGTCACTCGGCACCGCTTTTATGACTCCTGAACGCATACGCAATTTTTCAATCATCGCGCACATAGACCACGGCAAGTCCACGCTCGCCGACCGGCTGCTCGAACTGACCGGCGCTGTGACCGGGCGCGAGATGTCCGCGCAGGTCCTGGACAACATGGACCTGGAGCGCGAACGCGGCATCACCATCAAGTCGCACGCCGTCCGCCTCAATTACAAGGCCAAAGACGGCCAGGCTTACGTGCTTAACCTGATCGACACGCCCGGCCACGTCGACTTCTCCTACGAAGTCTCGCGCTCGCTCTCGGCCTGCGAGGGGGCGCTGCTGGTCGTGGACGCCTCGCAGGGGGTGGAGGCGCAGACGCTCGCCAACACGTACCTCGCGATAGACAACAACCTGGAACTGATCCCCGTCATCAACAAGATCGACCTTCCGGGCGCGGAGCCCGAGAAGGCCATGGAGCAGATCGAGCACGTCATAGGGCTCGACACGCACAACGCCGTGCTGACCTCCGCCAAAACTGGCACAGGCGTTGACGAAGTCCTCGAAGCCATCGTGCGGGACGTGCCGCCGCCTAAGGGCGACGCCGCCGCCCCGCTCAAGGCGCTCATCTTCGACTCGTGGTACGACTCCTACCGCGGCGTCATAGTCCTCTTCCGCGTGATTGACGGGTCTGTCCGCCCCGGCATGAAGATTCGCTTCTTCAACACCGGCCGCGACTACCAGGTCGAGACGCTCGGCGTCAACCGCCCGCGCCCGACGCCCATTGACCGCCTGGGCGTCGGCGAGGTCGGCTTCCTCACCGCGTCCATCAAGGAGGTCGCGGACGTGCAGATCGGCGACACGATAACCGAGAGCGCGCGGCCGACGAAGGAGCCTTTTCCGGGCTTCCAGGAGATCAAGCCGATGGTCTTCGCGGGGCTCTACCCCGTGGACACGAACCAGTACGAGGAGCTGCGCGACGCGCTCGACAAGCTGCGCCTGAACGACGCCTCGTTCTTCTACGAGCCCGAGTCTTCGGCCGCGCTCGGCTTCGGCTTCCGCTGCGGCTTCCTCGGCCTGCTCCACATGGAGATCGTGCAGGAGAGATTGGAGCGCGAGTTCAACCTCGACCTGATTACGACCGCGCCCGGCGTCCGCTACCTCGTGACGACGACCGACGGCAACGTGGCCGAAGTCGACTCGCCGGCGAAGATGCCCGACCCGGTCAACATAGCGAAGATCGAGGAGCCGGTCATCCTGGCGACGATTCTGACTTCAGACGATTACCTCGGGGGCATCCTGCCGCTGCTCGAAGAGAAGCGCGGCATCCAGAAAAAGTTCGAGTACATCGCGTCCAACCGCGTGATGCTCACCTACGAGCTGCCCCTGAACGAGATCGTGCTCGACTTCTACGACCGCCTGAAATCCGTCTCGCGCGGCTACGCCTCGCTTGATTACCACTTCTCAGGGCACTGGGACTCGGACCTCGTCAAGCTGGACGTGCTCGTCGCGGGCGAGCCCGTGGACGCGCTCTCGCTCATCCTCCACCGCGCCACCGCCCAGGCCAAGGGCCGCGCGCTCGCCGAGAAGATGAAGCAGCTCATCCCGCGCCAGCTCTTCGAAGTCCCCATCCAGGCCGCCATCGGCAACAAGGTCGTCGCCCGCGAAACCGTCAAGGCGCTCGGCAAGAACGTCCTCGCCAAGTGCTACGGCGGCGACATCACACGCAAGCGCAAGCTCCTCGAAAAACAGAAAGAGGGCAAGCGCCGCATGAAGAAGGTCGGCCGCGTAGAGATTCCACAAGAGGCTTTCCTCGCAGTTCTGAAAGTTAACGAATAACAAAACAGGAGAGTGCGAGATGAGAGTTGCCCCGCTGATTCTTGCTCTACTTTTAACCTCTAACGCCGCGCTCGCGCAGCACGGGCACACGGGCGCGGCGGCGGGAGAGGCGCCGGCGCGGTTGATTGAGAACCTGGGCGGGTTTCGCTTCCCCGTCTCGACGGCGAACGCGGAGGCGCAGAAGTTTTTCGACCAGGGGGCGATTCTCCTGTACGGGTTCAACCACGACGAGGCGGCGCGCTCGTTCCGCCGCGCGGCCGAGCTTGACCCCTCGCTCGCGATGGCCCACTGGGGCGTCGCGATGTCGGTCGGCCCCAACTACAACGAGACACAGATTTCGCCCGAGCGCATGAAGGCCGCTTACGACGCCGTGCAGAAAGGCTTGTCGCTCGCCGTGAAAGGGCCGGAGCACGAGCGCGCTTATCTGGAGGCGCTGGCGAAAAGGTTTTCGGCCGACGGAGGCGCCGACCAGAAGGCGCTGTGGCTCGCCTACCGCGACGCGATGCGCGAGGTCTCGCGGCGCTACCCGGACGACCTGGACGCGGCCACTCTCTGGGCCGACGCCGCGATGGTCATCAACGCGTGGAAGCTGTGGAGCCCGCAGGGACGCCCGGCCGAGGGGACCGAAGAAATCGTCGCCGCGCTCGAAGCCATCATCAGGCGCGACCCGACGCACATCGGCGCGCACCACCTCTACATACACGCCGTCGAAGCCTCGCCCAACCCGGAGCGCGCGCTCCAGAGCGCAGACCTCCTCGCGAAGCTGACGCCCGCGGCCGGCCACCTCGTACACATGCCCGCGCACACCTACATGCGCACAGGCGACTACGAGCGCGCCGCGCAGAATAACGAGTGGGCGGCGGCCGCCGACCGCGCCTACATCGAGAAATTTGGCCCACAGGGGGTCTACCAGTTCGGCTACTACAGTCACAACCTGCACTTCCTGGCCGCGGCCCACAGCATGCAGGGCCGCTACGCGGACGCCATGCGCGCCGCCGCGCTGCTCGACCAGAACGTCCGTCTCTTCATCAAAGAGGCTCCCCCGCTCGAATCGTTTCTGCCGACCGGCGTGCTCGTCATGACGCGCTTCGGCCGCTGGGACGACGTGCTGAAGACGAAAGAGCCCGGCGCGGAGACGCCCATCACGCGCGCGCTCTGGCACTGGGGGCGCGGGATGGCGCTCGCGGCGACGGGCAAAGTAAACGAGGCCGAGGCGGAGCTGAAAACTTTCGTCGCGGCCGAAGAGGCGACCCCGCCCGACGCTTCCTACGGCTCGCAGAACACCGCGCGCGCCGTGCTCAAAATCGCAGAGCACTTCCTGAACGCGCGCATCGCCCGCGCGAAGAATGACAAGAAGGGGGCCATAGAATTTCTGCGGAAGGCGGTCGAGGCCGAGGACGCGCTCGCCTACGACGAGCCGCCCGGCTGGTACCACCCGATGTCGCGCGAATCCCTGGGCGGCGCGCTCCTGCTCGACGCGCAGTACGCCGAGGCCGAAAGAGTCTTCCGCGAAGACCTCGCGCGCAACCGCCGCAACGGCCGCTCGCTCTTCGGCCTGGCGGAGAGCCTGAAGGCGCAGGGCAAACGGCGCGAGGCCGAACTCGTCCGGCGCGAGTTCGAGCGCGCCTGGAAGAACGCCGACACGAGCCTCAGAATAGAAGACCTGTAAATCCCCATGAACTTCCTGACGAGATTCCTGAAAATCTTTCTCTTCGCGCTCGTGCTCTCGGCGCTCGGCGGGTTCGTCTTCTACCTGCTGGTCATCAAGGGCAGCCAGTTGAGCCCCGACGTGACCCACGACGAATACGTCTCGACCATCCAGAAAGCCATCGCCGGATGGGTCGGCTTCATGATGGTCCTCAGTTCCGTGCTCGCCATGGTCGGGATGAGGCAGACCGTCTCCGTCCCGGTCCAAGACCCGAACAGTTTTCTCTACAGAATCAACTCGGCCGTCGCGAGCCTGCGCTACCGCCCGCCCACTCAGACGGGCAATCTGCTCGTTTACAAGCCCCCGGCCGTCCAGTTCCTCGGCGAAAAGATCACGGTCGAGCTTCGGCCCGGCGGCGCACTCATCACGGCCCCGCGCCCGCTGTTGAGGAAGATACAGGAGAAGCTATAAGCTAATGCGGAATGATGAGCGATGAACGATGAATTAAAAGGCAATCGTCTTTCATTCATCATTCCTCATTCCGCATTTATCATTTATCGAGATGCACGTCACACGGGTCGAACTGGATAACATCAAAGCCTACGAGCGCGCGGAGTTCAACTTCGAGCGGGGCATCACCGCGATCACGGGCGAGAACGGCGCGGGCAAGACCACGATTCTCGAAGCCATCGCCTGGACGCTCTTCGACATGCTCGACTACAGGAAGGAAGACTTCCTGCGGCGCGGCGCGAAGAAGGGCTCCGTGCGCGTCACCTTCGTCAGCGACGTGGACGAGCGGCCCTACACCGTCTACCGCGACACGGCCCAGGGCTACTACGTGCACGACCGCGACCTCGGCAAGATCGCCGAGAAGAAGACGGACGTGGGCGCGGTGCTGCGCAACCTCCTGGGGATAGAACCTGGCACAGATATGGAGGCGCTCTTCCGCTCGGCCATAGGCGTCCCGCAGGGCACCTTCACGGCGGACTTCCTGCGGCCCGCCACCCAGCGCAAGGCGGCCTTCGACAAGCTGCTCAAGGTCGAAGAGTACCGCGACGGGGCCGAGCGCCTGCTCGACACCGTCAACCTCATCAGGCAGCAGTCGGCCGAGATCAAGGGGCGCATCGCGGGCGCGGAGAGCCAGCTCGCGCGTTACGACGAATTGGTCGAGGAGCACAAACTGGTCGCCGCGCGCGCCTCGGAGCTGGCGGCCGCGCTCGAAGAGTTGCAGCGCGAGATCGAGTCGCGCGAGCGCAGCGTGCGCGCGATGGACGAGGCGCTGCGGCTGGTGGACGAGGCGCGCTCGCTCAAGGACCGGCGCGAGGTCGAGCACGAGGCGATGGTCAACCGATTGCCCGCGCTGCGCGCCGAGCGCGACGCCGCTGCCCGCGCCCTCGAACGGAAGCAGGCTACGGAAGCCGCGTACCGCGAGCACCTCGCCGCGGAAGAGACCCTGCGCTCGCTCGATGCGGAGCGCGACGCGCGCGACCGGTTGCGCGCAGAGGCCGCGCGCGTCGGCGGGCTGCTCACGTCCGCGCGCGTACACGCCGAGAGGCTCAACCAGGACGTGACGCGCGCCGTCGAAGCGCGCGCCGCGCTCGCCGCCCTGGAGCCGGAAATCAGCGAGCAGGCGGAGCGCGAGCGCGAGCGCGAGCGGCTGCGCGATTTGCGCGCGCAGGCGCAGAGCGAGCGCGCGCGGCTGGCGAAGCTCGACGCCGAGTTGGACGCGCTCCGCAAGCAGCATCAGCAAACGCGCGAGCGCGTCCGCGAGGCCGAGCGCGGCGAGGGCGCGCAGGAGCGCGTCGCGCGGCTCGAAAGTGAGCGCCTGGACGTGGAGACCGGCCTAAGCAGCGCCGAGCGCGCCGCGACCAGTCACAGGCACCTTTCCACTCAGCGCAAGGAGGCCGCGCGCGAAATCGAGCGCCTGCGCCGCGAAATTCTTTCGCACGAGAAGGAGGTCGCGTCGGCCGAGAAGTCTTCGGCCAGGGCGGCCGACGCCGTCGCGCTTCTGGCGCGCGAGGCGGAGTTGACCGAACAGCTCGCACGCTTGCGCGCGCAGATAGAGCACGACGAGAAGTTCCACCGCGAAGTCAAAAACGGCCTCTGCCCGATTCTCTCCGAGCGCTGCCTGAACATCGGCGAGGGGCGCTCGCTCGAAGACTATTTCACGCAGGAGTTCGCGTCGAACACCGCGCAACTGGCCGCGATGGAGCGCGAGCGGACCAGCCTGGGCGTGGCCGTGCGCGAGGCGCGCGAGGCCGAAAAGCACCTGGGCCGCCTGGACAGCGCGCGCCGCCAGCTCGCGAGCGAGCAGCGCCTGCTGCGCGAGCGCGAGGCGGCGCTCGAACGCGTCGATAAGGAGATAGCCCAGTTGCCCGACGCGGGCCGCGAGCGCCTTAACGAACTCAGGGCCAGGCTCTCTGGCATCGACGGCTCGCTCATCACGGAGCGCGAGGCCGCCATGCGCTACGCTGAACTGAGGCCGCTGCAATACCGCCTCAAGGAGATAGAGCAGGAGGGCAAGGCCAAGCGCGACGAGCGCGCGAGCGTCGCGGCCGTCGCGGACGCGCTTCCCGGCCTGGAGAAGGAGATCGAAGAGGTCGAGCGCCGTCTGGCCCAATTGAACGACCCGCGCGGGCGCGCGCTCGCGCTCAGCCGCGAGGCCGAGAGCGAGGCGGCGCGGCGCGCGGAGCTTGCGGGTGCGCTCGACGCCGAGCGGGCGCTCGACGCGCAGGCGCAGGAACTCGCGTCGAGCCTCGGAGAATACGCCCAGTTGGACGCGCGCTGGGAGGAGGCGCGCGGGCGGCGCGACCGCACGAGCGAGGCGCACCGCGAGTACCTTGAGAGTCAGGCCCTGGCCGCGACGCTCCCCGCACGGCAGGCGGAGTTGGACAAGGGCGAGGCGGCCGCCGAGCGCGCGGCGCGCGAAGTCGAGGCGGCGCGCGCGAGGCTCGAAGCCGCGTCGGGCGCTTAC